>Ga0207717_100013_pt1 | contig 448969 bp, 378 predicted proteins | sample TtanPargueraPR_2_FD_187745 | JGI IMG/M metagenome (GOLD analysis project Ga0207717, IMG submission 187745) | Aerobic enrichment media microbial communities from Bioluminiscent Bay, La Parguera, Puerto Rico - Tt and P2 (2) (SPAdes) | ecosystem: Environmental > Aquatic > Marine > Unclassified ...
CCCTGGAGGATGGTCTCGATGCCGCGGAACAGGGTTCCGGAACTCCAGGCGTCGGTGACGACGCCGTTATTGATTTCCACTTCGATCTTCAGGTGCCCCTCGATTCGAGTCACCGGATCTATAACTACGCGCTCAGACATGATTCATTACTCCTTATAGTCATATAATGTGTTTAGTACTGATCCGGCTGGAATCAGTCATCGTCACGATCGTAGGAACGGTCACGCCAGTCATATTCAGACCCTCCATCATATTCGGAACCACCGTCATGTTCACTTTCACTGCTCTCCCTGTAAAACGGGCTCATGGTATCCCAGAAATTCGGTTCGCTGCAGCCAATACACGGGTGGCCCGCCTGCATCGGGAAGCTGGTACCGTCATTGAACTTGATAGTCGGGCAGTTGTTGCGGGCGCGCTCGCCTTTGCAGCCATCGTTTTCCACACAGTATCGCTCGTTGTAACCGTCATCATACGGACAACGGTCATGCACAGTGCGGCTATGGGCAAAGGTCGGACGGCCGAGTGAATCCAGGGCCGGCAGCTGGCCGTTGAGCAGATAGTCGGCAATAACCGCCACGAAGTTGACCGGGTTCGGCGGACACCCAGGCAAGTTAACCACAGGTACATTCAAGTTCGGCAGCGCATCGTTTACGCCCTTGGCGCCGGTCGGGTTCGGTGAAGCCGCCGCCAATCCACCATAGGCCGCGCAGGTGCCGCAAGCGATGACCGCCTTGGCCTTGGGCAGGATCTCTTCGGCTATGCTCAGCATGGTGCGGCCGCCGACAGTACCGTAAATACCGTTCTCGGCGGTGGGGATAGCGCCCTCGACCACGCAGAAAAACTCGCCCTGATGGACGGTTGCCGTCTCAGTGAGCAGATGCTCTACGGTATGGCCGGCGGCTGCCATCAGGGTTTCATGATAATCCAGGGAGATGGTGTCGAACAGCAGCTCGTCCATCCATGGGGTTGAGGTCCTGAGAATGGACTCGGTACAGCCGGTACACTCGGAAAAGTGCAACCACAGTACCGGTGGTCTGTTATCCGAGGTGAGTGCCGCTGCGATTTTTGGTACATACGTGAAATCGAGGCTCAATGCTGTGGCGACAACACCACAGAACTTCATGAAATCTCGACGGTGAACAGTCATAGCAGTCTGCTCACCACCCGCCAGGTGTTTTGGTTTCATCCCTACACTCCTTTTCAATCAATGTTTGAATAGTTCCGGTAAAACAACATTTCCTTTGCAAGCGAGCTCTTCGTTGGCAGTCCGTCCATCAGGCACAGGAGACGCACCAGTCCTGCTACCTGAAGTTGAAACCGGCTCACCAAACCGGCAACTCAACCAGGCAGAAAACGGGTATCTCGACAGTACCAGGACGCGCTTGCGCAAAAAAAGCACGCCAGCAGCCCGTGACGCGAACCTATCTCCCTATTGCGTCGATCAAATTTTCATTAAGCAGTAACCAGCTGAAATGTGAGGGAAGGAGATTAGAGAAAAGTTAAATAGCAGACAGAGAAAGATTGGCCTATATTCGAGAATTGTTTGAATTACTTAAAATTACGGCAGTTTCACTTCAGCACAGCCCGTCAGGCGACGCCCGCGAGGGCACGCCCCCAATGGCTCCAACTCTCGGAAAGGCAGGCCGGCAAAGGGCTACAGCGTAGTAACCTGCGTCAGGTCGGTGAGCTGGAGAGGATCTCCGGCTGGGCACCGGCATCAGGCAGACATGGTGGTATACTCTTCTTGGTAAAAGAACTGCTGCTCGCCGAAAGCCGGCCGAAGCTGATCGAGCCAGGTGGCGGCCTCATCATATCGGGCAAAAAATGGTTTCTGCACCCAGCCGGGGTTGCGTCCCTGGATAAAGCGCAGCACCAGCACCTTTTCACCGGCGATTTCGGCAACGCCTTGAATTTCCACCTTGCCCGGGCCCGCGCTCATGGACGGTCCCCGTACGGTACGGGCCAGCCCTGAAACCTTGCGGACCGCCCGGCGATAGATATGCCAGGCCTCAACCAGCGGCACCTCGAAGTAGCTTCGCGGCCCCGTGTCCCTGACAACAAACATATAGTAGGGAATCACCCCGAGCTGAACCTGCTCCTGCCACATCCGCCGCCAGACGTCGGGGTCGTCATTGATATGGCGCAACAGGGGAGACTGGGAACGAATAAGGGCACCTGTCCCCCTGATCCGCTCGATCGCCTTGCCTACCGGTTCCGGCTGCATTTCACGCCAATGATTGAAGTGAACCATGAGCGCCAGATGCTTGCCAGCCTGTACCACCCGTTCAAACAGACGAAGTAGTGCGTCACTGTCTGGATCGGTTAAAAAACGGTAGGGCCAATAGGAAAGCGCCTTGGTGCCGATTCGAATATTTTTCAGGTGACTGAATTCGTCACTTAAAAGCGGCAGCAGCACCTTTTCCAACCTCCTGGTGTCCATCACCAGCGGGTCGCCCCCGGTTATCAGCAGGTCGCTGACCTCCTGATGCCGCCCCAGATAGACAAAGAGTTCTATCGGATCGGTGGCAGCTATCCGCAGATCCTTTTCCCCCACAAACTGTGGCCAGCGAAAACAGAAGGTACAATAGGAAAAGCAGAACTGCCCCTGGCTGGGAAAGTAAAGCACTGTCTCACGGTACTTGTGCTGCACTCCTGTTAGCGGCACACCATCAAGTTTCGGCACATTGAGGGTCTGCTGGCTCGCCGGATGGGGGTTCAACTCGCGGTGAATATCGTGCGCGGCCTGTTTCACCTGCTCCGGTGCCGCCTGCCGCTGCAGCAACTCCGCCATGGTGTTGAAGTGAACGGGAGACAACATCTTTTTCTGGGGAAAACAGAGCTGAAACATCGGGTCAGCCGGGATATTGTCCCAGTCAATGAGTTGATCGATCACATACTGGTTCACCCGAAAGGGCAAGACGGACGCGACCACCCGAATGGCAAAGCGTTCCTCATCTGTCAGGCGCTTGAGTTGCGGTATCTGCTTGAGCTGGCGAGTGCCGAAAAGACGCGATTCCATGACACACCTCCTATACCTTTAGTGTACCGTGGGTTTTTGTGCTCTTCAAATTTGACATCGCTCATTGCAGTCAAGGTTTGTCGACCATATTCTGAAAAGAAAGAATAACAGTTCTTCGGCAACCAGAAATACCGAAGAATGTCAATGACGAGGAGGTACATTATGGCCAGCCTGCTGCTCAAAACTGTGGTGCGGACCATATTTTTCTGCACCGGCCGCAACAGGGTCCGTAAACAGATTATCAAGGCGCAAGCGTTTTACAACAGTATGGCGAAGACCTTATCCGCTGAAACCGGCGCCATGCCGGTGCAGGTTCCGGCCATGCCGGGGGTTGATGAGAATATGCGCAACTGGTCCTACTACCAGCTGCTGGAACATAACAGGCTGGTCAACGAGGCGATAACCGCCACCACCGAGCAACTGGCTAAGGGGGGACCGTTGTCCGGAGCCGCCACCATCGACCCGGCCACAGATGTCCTGCCCTCGGCCGACGCGGAAATTCTTGAGTTGGCGCGTTTCAACGACTCGGTGGACGAGCACTTGAGGGTTGTCGAGTCGCTCCCGAAACTCCGAAACACCCCGACCAGCCTCCACCCCATTTTCGGCAGTTTTAACGCCCACAGCTGGAACTGCATGTTCGCCTTCCACCTGCGCATCCACCTCAGGCAAGCCAAGACCATTGTCAGCCGCCTCTCAACTGAATAAGCCGCCTGCAGGAGCATACCGTTAGCGGAGATTCAACCATGATCTTCGGCAGACGACTGGTCTGGGAAAAAATTGCAACGTTTTTGCCCTACTGGAACAGCAAGGTGGGTAATTTAGATACAGCAACGTGGCTTAGGGGGCTGGGCAGGGGAAGTGCCGAAGCTCAATAACACGCTGATGTTTCACATGATAGGTCCACTCATCTGAAAACGGTATGCCATTTGCTTATAAAGCAAGGAATGAAAAACACATTTACCACTTTTTTAGATAGAGGATTTTTATGTTGAGCGCACATCACGCAGGCTGGGGCAGCAATATGGGGCATTGGTGGCAGGGGGGAAGTTCCTGGTTCTCCATCTGGCCCCACGCGCACGGGCCGTTTCTATTAAACTGGCTCATACCGGTGCTTTTCTGGGCACTTGTGCTGTATGTACTTTTCAGTATCTTCAGATATTTCTTCGCAAAATCGAATCGCGGACAACGACAGGCGGCCATGGACACCCTGCAGAACCGGTTTGCCGCAGGTGATATCTCCGAACAGGAGTACCTTTCACGGAAAACGGTGCTGGAAAAAGGCTGATCAGAGGCCAGTCACCCTCTTCTCGGCAAGGGAGATATCGGCTCCATCGCTGACAGAATAGGGGAGGTCTATCCGCCCTCCCCTATTCTGTGAAGCCTTTCGCCTGCATCGCCTGGCCATTGGTAAACCTGGCCATTCCGGTTTTCATCCTCCTGAACTGCAGCCTTTCATAAAACCCTTCCTTACCGGGTGAGGCGTAGAGGATAATGTTGCAGTGCGACACCCTGGAGAGGATGTTGTCCATGATCTTCCTGCCCAAGCCCTGTCCCTGGTATTTTGTAACAACGGCCACATCATAGACGGCAGCCTGATAGACCCCATCGGAGAGTGCCCGGCCAAAACCGACCAGCTCGTCCCCGTAGTAGAGAAAAACGGTGGTGTGGCTGGCCCTGAAGGCGGTCTCGTGTTTCTCGGCCTCATGATGGCCCATGCCCACAGACTTCAAGGTATCTGATACCTTCTGCCAATCAACACCTTCACAATCATAGCGCAGTTCAAAATCCATATGCTCCTCATTGGTAACGAATTCGCACTCACTCTCTTCACTTCTTTACAATACCGATAATCGGTGACAAGGTCGCCAGGTATTCATTTCTTGCTTACGGACGATGATAAATCGAACATCAGAATATAAGAAGACTTTCCATGAAAATGATGAGGCAGGTAAGCAGATGAAATACGACACCCGGCTCTTTTTCTACGCTGGGTAGCGTACCGACCTGAATAGGATTGCCCTGTTCGGGGCGCGGTCTCAGTCCACTTTGCAATGCGGAACCGATAGAGCTACAATGAGTTAACTCCTCTTTAAGACGGGAAATATGAGCGAAAAGGGAGGAATTGCTGTCAACAGTGCGATTTTGCCTCAATCACAGATCTCTATCAGAGAGGTATGCAAATGATCTGGAAAGCGGAATCTTACCCTGTTCATCTTTGTGGTTCTATCCATGTTCTACATAAAAAGCAAAAACCGCTGCTGGACAGGTATGCACACTATATCTCTTCAGCAGATACCATCGCTTTCGAGACCGATCTCGCCAACACCCATCAGATAGATAACACCCTACTGTACTACCCGAGCGGTCTCTCCATTCAAAACGATATCCCGAAAAAGCTGTATAAAGAGGCGAGAAAGCTCTGGGATGTCAACGGGGTAATGGGTATTGAACTGGATCAATTGACCCCATGCACCGCTGCAACCTGGATGTTTTTCAATTACGTCGGCCAGCGTGGCTACCTGGAGGCCAATGGCGTTGACCAGACACTTTTAGCCAACGCCAGGAAGGATCAGTCAAAAACGTTCATTGCGCTGGAAGATATCAACGCTCCGCTCAGAGCGTTTGATAGCGCCATGAAAGAAGAACAGGTTCAATATCTTGAAACAATCACCTACCACTTGAAAGACCAATTCAGGGAATTGGAAAGTATGATCCAGGCCATTATGCGATCGGACGACCAATGGTTACTGGATTACCTGGAAAAGTACCTGGCATTATATCCCACCTTGTTCGACAAACTGATTCTTGAAAGAAACCGCAACTGGCTACCGAAATTGCTCGAAATTATCGAACTCGGTAAACCTGCGGCCATTGTGGTTGGTGCCCTGCATTGCGTCGGCCCCCAGGGACTGCTGGAACTGCTTTCGCAAAATGGTATTCAGTTTCAAGGTATCAGCGACTAACCGCCTGACTGGCCCTGGGCAATTTTCGCACCGCATTAAAAACAGAACTACTAGGGCAGTTCACACCAACTCCCCGTCTTGTACCTCCTCGGTTATCGGCCGTCACTTCAATGGTGCTATACTTATGGCAGGATCTTTTCTGCCCGGTTGTTCTTTCTGAACCACCCCGGATATAGCCTGTTCTCAACCAGACCAGAACCCATTTTACCAGGCTGCCTTATGATTGATTATGTCGCGACCTTTATTTTCTTTTTCGCTGTCATCGACCCCATCGGCACCGTCCCGGTCTTCCTCGCCGTCACCAGCCGATATGATGCCAGGACCAAGAGAAAAATTGCCTATAACGCAGTCCTGTTTTCCGCAATTATCCTGATCTTTTTTGTAATCGTTGGCGAAATCATCCTGACAGCCATAGAGATCCCCCTCTCAGCTTTTCAGATCGCCGGGGGAATTGTGCTTTTCCTCTTTGCCCTGTCGATGATCTTCGGTGAGAGCAAACCGGAGGAGGAGTTGAAGATGGCCAGTTCGGCGAGCGAGACGGCGATCTTCCCGCTGGCGATGCCATCCATCGCCAGCCCCGGTGCCATGCTGGCGGCGGTACTTTTTACCGAAAATTACCGTTACAACCTGTGGGAGCAGACGCAGACTACCCTGGTCATGCTGTCGGTCTTGCTGGTTGTGCTGGTGTTCATGCTGACGGCAAGCTGGATTCACCGCTTCATCGGCAACAGCGGCGCCAGCATGATCAGTCGGGTGATGGGTTTGATCCTGACCTCGGTGGCCGTGACAAACATTCTTGAAGGGATAAAAGAATACTTCGCTATTTAGGCCAGGGATGGCCATAGAGAAGGTTCCGGCCTGATCAGCTGCTTCACTGATCAGGCCGGAACTCTTGAGTTACTTCTTTCTGCCCAATTCTACCAACTACTGATTATAGGAAGTCTTGTCACTCATTCCTTCCCTGGTAGCCGGGTTCAGACGTCCGGCCTCGGCGGCCTTGGTACTCCACTCCTGCAGCAGTCCCTCACGGAATTCGTTCTTGTCGCTGACCAGTTTTTCCAGAGGCACACCGGCCAGTTTCTGGGCCTTCTCCTTGGTGGAAAAGTCAGGAATCTGGTAGTCGGTCACCCCGAGGAAAGCCAGGATACCGGCAAGCTCAAGGCGGGCCTGCTGGGCTTTGTCGTTGGCTACCCCAAGAAGACGCAGGGTCTCTTCCGGAGCGTGGAAGAAGGAACCATGGCTGGCAATCGAGTAATCCCAGATCCACTGGCCTGAGCGGATCAGCTCCAGGACACCGGCCATCTGCTCCTCGGTGGCCCCGGACTCCCAGGCCTTGCCGGCGGTAAGATGCGCCTTGGCCAGGTTGTCCATGGTGATCTCCATCAACTGCTCTTTTCGCTCAAGCTTGGTTGCAACCAGCTTCTTGAACTCGGCCTCCGTCTCGCTGTGACAGGTGAGACAGGTGTTCTCCACGTTCTCCAGGGGACTGGCGATGTGGTGGTCGGAGAACTTGACGCTGCCCTCCTGCTTGTACGGCATGTGGCAATCGGCACAGGATACCCCGCGCTGGGCGTGTATACCGGTCTTGTAGATCTCGTAACCGGGATGCTGGGCCTTCAGCATGGGCGCCTTACTGATCTTATGGGTCCAGTCCTTGAAGCCGTAGTTGTTGTAGTACCGCTCCATATCCTCGGCAGCAAGCCCCTCGCTCCATGGAAAGGTTACCACCTTGGCTACCTGATCCTGACCGTCCTTATCGGTGTATTCGGTCTTCTTGAAGTAGTACTCGGAATGACACTGGGCACAGACCAGCGACCGCATGTCCTGATGGGTGATGTCATCGAGATTGGTGCCGCTCGCCTCCAGGGCACGCTCCAGGTACGGCCTGGTCAGTGCCAGATCGCCGGTGGCCGAGTCGTGACAGTCGGCGCAGCCGATGGGGTTCACGATCTCTTCACCCAGGCGGGCCCATTTGCCGGTGAAATATTCATTTTCACCCTGTTCATCCATCACCCTCACCACATCCGGCGACTTACATGTCCAGCAGGCGGTGGGCATGGGCCCATCCATGGGGCCCACCGGCGCACCGGTTCTGAGCGTATTGATGTTGCTCTGCAGCGCATAAAAATGGCCGCGGGGCGCATTGTAATCCTTGGCAAAACCGTAACCTGCCCAAAGAATGGCCAGCTGCGGCTTTTCTTTCAGCATGTCGGTGATCTTGTCATTTTTCTTGGTCTGTTTCCAGGAATCGTACTGGCGCGGGTAATATCGCGACCACTCGTCATTCCTGCTCTCCACGCCATCCGCTTTCACCACGGGACCTGTGGTCAGGACCTCCCGCTCCACCTGTTTGCCGTTAATCGAATTTGCCATAAAGCCCATGGCGACCAGAGCTGCTGCCGATCCGGCTAATAAAAATCCATATTTTTTCACTCTACCCTCCCAACATTAAAGTTCGCGAACGCCCAGGTTATCCGGAGTCGATGACAGACTGCGTACCCTGCCGTGCGGTATCTCCCTATGGCACTCCCAGCACTTTCGCTCCACGGCGGGCGTACCGCTGAAATCGTGATACCTGTCCTGATTGTGTCTGATTGTCTCCGTCAATTTTGCATGGCAGCCGATACAGTTTGCCTGAACCCTGTTGGCCCCATCCTCACTGATCTCGATATTCTGGCCGTAGGTGTTCAGGGTAAAGGCCACGGAGTGATTCCAGCCGTCCCTGGCCTTTGCCAGATATTTGTCAACCATCGAGTCTGTCGGCAGATGGCAATCCACACAGCTTGCCACGTTTTTGTGTGAACTGTGCTGCCAGGTTGCGTACTGCGGGTTCATTACATGGCAGTTGATACATGCCAGCGGGTCTTTGGAGAGATACGACAGCGCTTTGGAAGCGTCTACCAGGTAGACGAAAAACGACAGCGCAGCTACAAACGCAGTTAGCGAGCAATACTTTATCCAACGACCTGTTTTCATATGAGAATTCCTCTCCCTGTTATAGAAGGTCCCGTAGGCACCCGGAATCCCTTATGACCTGAGACTCCCCCGAAGCCCGTGCTGTTGCCAGCATGAAGTACATAGACACCCCTCCTCTTGGTTTAATCTTGGTTGTACGTTTATTTTCCTCCCCAGCCACTGGCGTAAAATCATCAGCTCCCCTTAACGCATCGATATTACGCTACTTGATCATTCCACAAGGTGGCACCTGCCTTCCTTGACTTAGGTCAAATTCTGAGAAAATTTCTTGTCGGGAATGAGCAGATAGCCATGACAAAGAAGTGATCTGCTGTACGGGCAAAAGGCGTTCAAACCGAAAGGGGGATTGGGGCCAGCGACTTCCCGGGCTATACTGGCTTGGAGAAGGCAACACTCTGGTTTGCGCCCATCCTGAGCTGGGTGACAGATGGTACCGGAAAAAGCACAATGATCTTGCAGATTGCAACAAGGTGACAGCCATGATCGAAATTGACGGGGCATACGGTGAAGGAGGCGGCCAGATCGTTCGTTCGGCACTTGGCCTTTCCCTGGTCACCGGGCGGCCGATTACCATCAAAAATATTCGGGCCAATCGGAAAAGGCCCGGTCTGTTGAGGCAACACCTGACTGCAGTGCGAGCCGCGGCCCAGATCAGCTCCGCCCAGGTTCGGGGAGCAGCGCTTGGTTCCAAGACGCTCATCTTTGAACCCGGCGCAGTTCAGGCCGGCAACTATCATTTTCAGATCGGCACGGCCGGCAGCTGTACCCTGGTGCTGCAGGCCATTCTGCCTGGACTGCTGGTTGGCAGCCAACCCTGCCGCGTGACTATTGAGGGTGGGACCCATAACCCGATGGCCCCCCCTTTCGACTTCCTGCAACGGAGCTACCTGCCGCTGTTAAACAGGATGGGAGTCGAAGTGCGGGCAAGACTGGTCAGACCGGGATTCTTCCCCGCCGGAGGTGGCCGGATAGAGGTGGAGATTGTCCCTGCCAGCTCCTTGAAGCCGCTTGAGCTGGTGACCAGGGGTGAGGTTTGCCTGTCTGCCCGCTCCTACTGTGCCCAATTGCCGGAGCACATCGGCCGCAGGGAGTTGCGGGTTGTTTGCGACACACTGCATATCGACAGGAAGAACACAGAACATATCCAGCATGAGCAACATGGCCCCGGCAATGTGCTCTCGGTTTTTGCCAACTCCGAGCAGCTGACCGAGACCTTTACAGGCTTTGGCGAAAAACGGTTGAGTGCGGAAAAGGTGGCCTATCGAACCGTCAGCCAGGTAAAAAAGTATCTGAAGAGCGGCGCACCGGTTGGGCCCAACTTGGCCGACCAACTGCTGCTGCCATTGGCACTGGCGGGCTCCGGCCGGATCAGGACCCTGCAACCGACCAACCATACCCTGACCAATATCAAGGTAATCGAAACATTTCTGCCAAGCCGCTTTGTGGTCTCCCAGGTCTCAAGCTCCTGCTGGGATATCACGCTTTAACTGGAGAAATCGAGATTCGAACTGGCACTCATCCCTCTGACAGCTAGCCAGTCACCTCTCAGGAAGAGTATCAAGATCTGTGTTGAAGGAATAGGTCAGGAATGGCGAGAGCAATGTCACCAGGGAGAGCTGTTTCTTTATGTGCACTGTGCCGATCTAGCGTTCTCCCAGTTGAATCAACTGGGCTACCAGATCTTTTTCTCGGTTTCCACTTCTTTCCGTTTCAGAGCAACTTCATCGACCGAGATCTCCAGGGGCTTGATGATGATGCCGGTGTATCTCTGAATAGTGTCGCAGATATACTTACCAAGCTGATCGAGCGAGGTGTTGATGGACTTGCCGAAATTGACGATGAGATACAGGCCAATGGCGAATCCTGTATTGTTTACCTTCATCTTGACCTTTTTGACCTTAATTTCATCATCAAATTCGTCAATACAGTGGAGAATCATCTGGGTAAGGGCCGCTTCGGTTATCGTGACCCTGCCGCCCGAGACATCTTCGTGAAAATCGGGCTGTACGATGGATTTCTCGAAGAATTTAGAATTCTTGTTGCCGTGTTTGCGCTTGTCCCTGCTGAAAAAAATACGAATGGTATCGGAAAGGATCTGGGCGTAATCACGCTTTACCTCGATTGCCGGCACAGGAATGACATGTTTCCCTTCTTCGAATCTCGACTTGATTGCCGCTTCGATATCTTTCTTGCTTGCGATTTCCTCGATATGGATCATCTGGCTTATGGGTGGCAATTCGAGCCGCCGGGCCAATCTTTTGACCATTTTCTCTGAGGTACCAAGAATCAGGATCTTCTTTATTTTCCGCTTACGAATGGCACCAATGACACCTTCCTGATGGTCTTTTCCCATAAACAGCGCTGTCTTGATGGCGGTGACATAGTGTTTTTCCTGTTTTGCCGATCTGCCGGCGACAATCGTCTCATCATGAATCAGCAGCCCATCGTCAACAATATAGGAAACATCCAGTTTCTCGGCCAGCAGTCTGGCGCGAAAGCTTTTCCCCGTGCCGCTCTTGCCGACAAGGGCATAAACAGTGATTCCTTTCAGCTTCCCTTTAACCCGGGAAATGAAATCATAAATCTCCCGACCTGTCAGGTATACCCACTGGTTTTCACTGTTTTTTTTCTCAGCAGCCACTGTTGTCAACTCCCTGGCAAATAGAATCCCTGCAACACAACTTTGTCGCCATTTGGCCCTTTATAGTGAAGAATGTTCAGTCGGAGGTGCATGTTCCCAGACAATTCCGAGCTTCCGATCTCTATAACCCGTCTTCGCGAAATAGCAAACTTCCCCTCTGAGGTCAGTATCTTATCCATACTGAAAATACCCACTCTTAAGTATTGCAGCAAGAACACGAAAAGGGAACAATTTTATTTTGTTAACATCCTCGGCACCCAGAGGGTACCGAGTCAATCCCGTCAGAGATGGGTTCATCGGGAAGATATTGAAGCGCAACCTGAGTTTCACCGATGAAGAGACGGAGAGCATCTTGAGTTACATGGTAGGACTGAGCTGCTCACCTGCAATTTGGCAATGTGAATTTCAAGGTTCAGTTGCTGAAATCAGCTGGCCCAGCGAAGCTGTCTTGGCCAGGTTGGAACCAGAATGGTGTCTGATGTCAAATCTTGCAGCCCTCTCCCGAGGGGAGGGCTGCAAGAACGACTGTAAACACATCGACAGCTATCGAACATGTTCCGAGGCAAGCCCAGACATAGATGAGTACACTTCAGCAAGATGAACCGAAATTCTTAAAAAGAACTGTGGCGAATAAAACCGCTCTAGATCTGGATGGCAGTGGAGCAGTTTTTGACAACCTCTCTTCACCGGAGCCATATGGTTACCGGCGTTATGAAGTAGTCTTGTCACAAGGCGCATATCGATATCGGTTGAAATTTTTATGACTGATTCCGTCCGATCTCAATTCTCAAAGAAATTCTACCTCTCCTGACATCAGATCATAATAGGCTGGTACAATTTTCACTGTCCCGTTTTTCACTAATTCTGCAACAATCGGTTCTGCGTGGGCGATTTTTGCTGAAATCTGCCTGGCCAGCTCTCTGGAGGCGTTGTTTACCAAGTCTCCTTCGTCCTCCTTAACATTTTTTATAGCAGTCTGGATTGCTGGCCCAAGCGTGGCGATGTGACCTTCAAGGGCTGCACCGCTCGCGACGGCACCAATTGCTCCACAGCTCGAATGCCCCATGACAACGACAACAGGAGTGTGCAGGTGCTTAACCGCATACTCTATTGATCCTAGGGAGTGATCTCCGATTACATTGCCTGCGACCCGGACGACGAAAAGATCACCCAGGCCCTGGTCAAAGATATCTACAGGGGGTACACGAGAGTCGGCGCAGGTGAGGACTGTTGCTAACGGCTCCTGGCCTGCAGCAAGACTCTTGCGGCTTTCTTCACAATGGTTTGGATGCTCAAGTTCACCGGAAACAAATCGTTTGTTACCATCTTTGAGGATCTTGAGAACCTCTTCAGCCGTGGGGCGGCCTGATTGTTCTTGTGTCATTTTCTTCCTCGGTTTGAATATGAATAACAATTGGTTGAAATTTGAGATTTGCTTCTTTCCATTCTCAAGGCTACAAGGCAGTGTGAGCTGCTTGCAATTCATCATAGTATTCTATGATTACAAATATTTACTGATTGCAGGTTAGATTCGAGGTCAACACCATCCGAGTCAGCTGTTCGAATTATTCCTTGAGGAATCATACGCGTCCACTCTCTGAATGCATCTAGTCTCTCTTCTAATTCCGGATGATTAATGGGGAGTATGGAGCATTTCAGGAAGACGTTGTTTTTGGCACCGACAACAGCTACTGTCGCGACAGGGATGCCTGGCGGCATCTGCAATAATTACTTCAATTCCGCGTTCCCTGGCACTCCTGGAATATTCCGATGTCTTGTCTGACAGACGGTGAGCGGAGCTGTTGTCCATTTCCAACGGTACCTTGATCTTTTTCAAGACTTCAGTGGCTTTTTTTCATAACGGGCACGTCCGATCCGTTGCCCAGCACGATCCCAAAATCGGCTTTTCTTTCATAGCTTATGGTCTCTACTGTTGACTTCAATGAAGCGAATGATATTAAAAACAAGCAGTTAAACAGACAGTCGAGGCATGCCTATAACTGCTTGATTATGGGTTATATTTCGAAGTGCAAAATTGGAAAAATTCATTCCAATTCAAAAATAAATCCCCAATAGCTCTTGGTCAAATAGATAAATATCACATTATAATTCGCACAATTCGAAACATTGAGGTCACCATGGAATGGCTTGATTATCACCATTTGTTTTACTACTGGACTGTTATGCGTGGGGGGAGTTTGACTGCAGCCAGTGAAAAGTGCGGCATTGCTCAGTCCGCAAATATCGCGCAGTTATCAAAACTCGAAGAAACCCTTGATGTCGAATTGACATAAAAGTGGGACGAAACCTGGAACCTACAGATGCAGGACTGCTTATCTTGAGACAAGCAGTTAAGATTCTTCCACTGAGCCGAGAAATAGTGAATTCGTTGCAAAGCCTCCCGGTTAGTGGGCAAGGTCCTAGGGAGTTGCGATCGTTGATGTGATACCAAAGCTTATTGCCCAAAAGTTACTGGTACCTATGGGCTGTATGAAACTTGAATTCATGGAAGAGATCTCAGAACCATGCGTCTTGGAACAAGCTTAATACATTGACAATATTATAAATAAATTACATTCGTCAGACGACAAGATGCGTGGCGGTGCTGACGCGGCAAGTCTGGGAGGGCCGCAGGTGATGCAGCTCGTTAACATTGCCACACCGAAGGTCTGATTGTCCTGCCGGGACCTTTACTTCACCTTTTTCCGGTGAAGATAGACATACCTACTACTATGGAATTGATTAGAAATGGAGCAACGCTGACCATAGATATCCAAAGAGCACCTCTCATCAGGACAAATTATTCCCGACATGAGGTGTCTACTGTGCATCGCCGGTTCTGATCCGCAAAAGCCTGGGATCGGCTTTCCACCTCCGTCCACCTGAAAAGCATCAGGAAACACCTCAACTCTGCCCACACACAACTCAGGTAAGGGTGTTCATGGAAAACCTTCACATCTGAATTGCACTTTTATCGCTAGGCCTTTAAAACCTCGTAACTTATTAGATACATGAGACATATTTCACAAGAACACATAAGCCAGTTGGAGATATTACAACTGGCAATTATTGACCGCATTTGTACTCTTCATGGTTTGATGCTTGACATTCAGCCAAGTCCCACATCAGGAACAGAGACCACTGTTCTCTTCAAGAAGTAAATCAAGTGTGAAATCTCTACACAGAGAGCTTTGAGTAAGCACATTTACTTTGATCAAAAATATCTCCATTTCTATTTAAATACTTGTTTTCGAAAATTTCCCCTCTTCCTTTCACGAAGATTTCACAATCCACGGTGTAAAACTTTGACCATGATGTAGCTGATAGGATTCAGTTAACTGGGAATTCAAGGTGAATGTGCCAAAAAGCAATGACACCAAAATTTAAAAGAAAGGATTGTAACCATGAAATTCAAGTACAGAGCATTTATCTCAATTTGTACCACTTTTTTATTTTTTGCAGCATTGTTCACTGGAATTTTTATGTACATCATGCCTGATCCTTCAATGGCCTATTGGAACAAATGGTCATTTTTAGGCTTAGAAAAATTAGATTGGGAGAGTTTACACGGCCTTGTATCGATCTATTGGTCTCTTTTTTTAATTCTACATCTCATACTAAACTGGAAACCCTTTGTGAGCTATCTCAAACGGAAAAAGGATAAAGTTTCCGGTGAGCTTAAAAAAGGAAAAGAGCTGCTTGCAGCCACTACAGTGTGCTTGGTAGTTATCGCCGGCAGTGCTGTAGAGTCGCCACTAGAGGTTGTTGCCATACCTTTTGAGTCTCTGCAAACATTATGGTACGACGAAAGCCATGAGCCTCCTGTAGAGGATCTTCAAGCTATTCCAGTTAAATACGTGGTTAAGCTATATGATCTGGATGCGAGCGAGATAAAAAGGGAGTTAAAGTCTTTGGGTGTTGATATGAACAATGATGATCTGAGCCTGGAAGAGTACAGTGAAATGTATGATCCATCCCCCAGAGATATGTTTAATGCGATGAAAAAGTAGAAGGTTTTCAAGTTCTTTTCACATCCCATCTCATGAATAAACTCAAAATTAATTTCAGTTAGCGAGCTCCATTTTGATAGAGTAAGAGATGACCTTGCTACAATTATTTTCTCGTCACTGTCAACTTAAAAAAGACGCAGGATTCAGCCACTATGCGACAAGGATTTACCACAATTTCAGTTCTTGTTCTCGCACTTTGCCTGGCCACTCAAGCCTATTCTGATGAGTCTACAGTATCAGGTGAGGGAACAATTACAGAGACATCGAGTGCAAGGATAACAAAAGTTAAACCAGAATCATTAGAAGAAGAGAAAAATAATTCAACTGGACAATATCTCTATGAGTTTACCCAGGCAATTGCTTCAGGATCGACAATAGGTACCGTTGATGCATTGGAAGAATTATTTAAACATTCTTCTATTTTGGTCAGAGATCTGCAACTGACCGCAACGAAATTGCAGCAAAACAGAACCGGTGACATGTCTCTGGTTCTCACCCTGGTATTGCTGATTGGCATTTTCCCCGTAGCTTTTGGTCTGGAGAAAATTACCCGATATCTGTTCGGTCGCTATTTGGGGAGATCTGATGAAGAAGACAATAATGGTCAGATAAATCACTTTACATGGTCTCTATCCTCTCTCACCTCACAAGCTTTTACGATATTGCTCTACTCCCTGTACTGTGTTGTTCTGTTCAATCTCAGTCATGGTGATGATGCTACTATTACGTTGAGGGCTATCTTTTTCTCAGCACTGAGCATGTTGATATTGGGACGAGCTGTTTCAGCCGCTGCAACAGCGTATTTAGGATCAGAAGCCAGCCTCACGGATCCCGGTAAAAAACAGGTTCTTCATGGCTTCATGTTCGCAGTCTGGACAATCTGCCTGGTACTGTTTATCGGAGTCTGTTTTCAACATCTTTCTATAAGCCGTGAAAGTCTTGAGCTTTTTACCATCGGAACCTCCACCCTCAACCAGCTGATAATTCTGTTTGTATTTCTTTACTATCGGAAAAATATCAGCTCGTTTCTGAATCAATACTTTCAATGCGGAACAAGAGATAATCTTTGCATTTGTCGAATAGTTACGATCTGGATTATCCCGATTTCTCTTTACCTGACTGCCATATGGGCGTTACAGATCCACCGGATTTACTACCAGTCAACCGTTGGCGAGGGTGCGTATTTTGTTTCTCTTTTAGCAATACCTCTCTATTTCGTGCTTGTTCGGATTGGCTCCTGGATAGTGAAAACGGCAATAAAAACCCTTAATCTCTACAGACCGGGAAAAGAGGAGAATGTGGAGACTTGCCAAATGCAAGAGGAGGAGTTCATTGCCAAGGCGTGTAAATATGTCCATCCAGTGATGTCTCTAGGGTTGGCTGTCTGGGTTCTCAAAAAATGGGGATACGAGCTGCCATTTATCTCTGAGAGAGCAGGAGCGGTCCTCAGCATAACCATTACTATCGGTGTAACCCTGCTGGCATGGCATCTTATAACCGGTATGATTGAAAAGAAACTGAAAACAGATCAACAAGAAGAACGTAATGAGGACGATGAGTGGGGAGCAGATAGTGCCCAGGGAAGAGAGCATACACTCCTTCCGGTGTTGAAAAAATGCGTCGGAACCATCCTCGCCCTGATCGCTCTACTTACCTGCCTTTCATCTCTGGGGATTAATATCGGGCCCATACTGGCCGGTGCCGGAGTGCTTGGTATTGCCATCGGTTTTGGTTCACAGAAAGTGGTCTCCGATATTCTCAGTGGCTTTTTCTTTCTCATGGATGATTCGTTTCGAGTTGGTGAGTATATTGAAACAGGCACAGTAAAAGGTCGTGTGGAAGAGATTACCTTGAGAAATGTGTTACTTCGTCATCATCGGGGGATGTTGCAGATTGTTCCTTTTAGTGAACTTGGGGCTGTGACAAATTATATGCGTGGTGGAATTATTGAAAAATTCAACCTGGAACTCCCCTATGATACGGATGTGGATAAGGTTAGGAAAATTATAAAGAAGGTTGGTCTGGCGATGCTTGAGGATGAAGAGTATGGAGAAGATTTTATTCGACCTTTGAAGTCGCAGGGAGTACGAGAAATCTCCAATTCCGTAATGGTGATTCGAGCTAAATTCACTGCCAAACCAGGCAAACATTTTGTCATCCGCAGAGAAGCGTTCAGAAGAGTCACGGAAGCGCTCAATGCCAAAGGAGTGTATTACGCCCACAGAAAAGTGATTGTCGATATCCCAGAAAGTACAGTAAGCCAGACTCAAGCTCTGGAACAAGCCGGAGCAGCCGCTCTTGCTGCGGAACAGGATAGCAAAAAATAAAACCGGCATTCAGGCAAATACACAGACGAACACGCCATGCATATCTTAATCGTAGAGGATAACAGGGGGATCGCAGATAATATTGCTGATTTTCTGGAAATGGAAAATCATTCCTTCGATTTTGCGATGAACGGAATTGTCGCTCTGGAGAAAGTGCGATCTGACGAGTTCGATCTCATTATTCTCGACCTGATGTTGCCGGGAATTGATGGCCTTGAAGTGTGCAGTACCGTTCGGGCGGAGTCCAGCCGGCGTATTCCCATTATCATGCTCACCGCCAGGGACACCCTGCCTGACAAGCTCGAAGGGTTTGATGCTGGCGCGGATGATTATCTGACCAAACCGTTTGCCCTGGAAGAGTTGGGAGCACGAATACATGCAGTGGCAATGCGGAGTTTGGCTAACGCAAACAGCCAGGACAATAGTGTACAAGTCGGTGAACTTGAGCTGATTCCCGAAACACGCTCAGTTATCCGTGCCGGAAAGGAAATCAAACTGAATAAAACCTGCTTCCGGATTCTCCATATCCTCATGCTTGCCTCTCCTCGCATTGTGAGTAAGGCTGAGCTGGAATTACAGCTCTGGCAGAATGATCCTCCGGAGAGCGATGTCCTTCGCTCAAATATCTATACCCTGAGAAACAGGATTGATAAACCGTTCGAATCTGCAATGCTCTACACAAAGCATGGTGTCGGTTATTCAATACGAGAGCCGGAAGAATGAGATTCTCAAACAAGCTGCAGACCAACATCATCATCAGTTTTGCTCTCTTTGGCTTTCTGCTGACAACATTTTACGGCACGCTGGTTTTTGTCGGCTTGTCCAACATCACGGAAGACAGACTATTCAGAAAGCAACTTGAGGCAATTGTTGAACAGTATCAGCAAGGAGTGATAACAGGGAGTCCGGATCATACCCTTCCAGGTCTGGCAATATATACCGGTATTGATGATATGCCTGCCCCCCTCTTCGAGCTCGTAGGAGACTTCCCTGTCGGGTATCATGAACTTCAGTTTGATCGTGCTGGAGTGGATTCTGAAATACAGTTTGCCATTCAAAACGTACCGGACAGCGATGAGTGGGTTTACTTTATCTACGACGTGAGTGGAATAGAGTCTTCAGTAGAACGGCAGCCGGTTATCGTGAGTATTCTCATCCTTTCCGGGATTGCTGTTACTTTTATCGGTCTTGTTGTTGGATATGCTATTTCTCGTAAGATCGTATCTCCTCTCTATAAACTGACCAGGAAAATCGAATCTTTTTCTGATCAGAAGCTTCCAACAGATCTGCATACACCAGATGCACCGGAAGAGATTAATTTTCTCGGACAGAGTCTGAGCCAGGCTAACAAACGGATCAACCGATTTATTATCCGGGAAAAAGAGTTTACCAGGAATGCAAGCCATGAACTCCGCACTCCCCTTACAGTTATCAGAGGAGCAGCAGAACTCCTTGGGAAACGATACCTCACAGACAAAGGACAGATTCCACGACCACTTGAGCGTATCACCCGCTCGGCTATAGAAATGGAGTTAACAATTGACACCTTTCTCATGCTGGCGAGAGAAGATGATATTCCACAATCAGAAAAAGTAGACCTGAACCTGCTTTCAAGTAGCATCATCGAAGAAATACGCCATACCATCTATTCAGATAAGGATATTCAGCTGATTGAAGGAGCATCTCCAATGGTTAGCGCACCGCCCGAGGTCGTTCGAATTGTGGTAAGCAATCTTTTGCGAAATGCGATTCAACATTCCACGGGCAATTGTATTGAGATCCGGATTTCTGAAGGAAGTTTGGGAGTATTAGATAACGGCAGTGGAATTCCGGGAGATTTAGCTGATAATATCCTACAGCCAGGCACCCGAAATATGGAAGCTGGCGGCACAGGGTTTGGGTTGTCTATTGTTGATCGTATCTGTACACGTCTCGGTTGGAAACTTGATATCCACTCTTCCACTGAGACGGGAACCGAAATAAGAGTTCTCTTTAAATCATGACTCGAATTCCTGACATCTGATTTCATTGAAAATGCCAGAGATTAAGTTTACCCTTTGAACTGGCAATCCCATAAAATCTTTTATTTTAACAACCTAAGATGTTTCTGAGAGGGTGGAAGCACCAACCTCACCGAAATTGCCATAAAATGGAGTAACTGCAAACAAAAGATTACCAAAGATAATCTCTATCTTTGAATTGCCAGGTCGAGCTGTAGGTAACTACTGTATATACGTAATAAAATCTTGACCTGAGTCATGCTACAATAAGGTCATCAACATCCTGTTTTTTCAAGAGAAGAAGGAGGATATGATGACCATGTCACAATGTATATATCTCAGTTGCTACCCCACAGATTGGACTCAATCTGTTCACTCCTCAAGATTGTCATTCCTGTTCCCCCTGGATGACCACGCAAATCCGGATGCTGAATCTATTCGGACCCTGTTTGCACCTGCTGCCGGGGCCTTTTACGTGTATCAGCCGAGCAAACAGCGGCGGGCACTCAACAAAGCAATAGATCGGCTCGAGGCAAGCTCTCTGCCAGGATTTGAATATGTCATTTCCTACCTCTATGACAAGTATCGCCGCAATCACTCAGTCACTTCTCTCAGCCAAACAGGCCAAACGCTTCACGCATTTCTGTCTTTTTTCAAATACCTGGGAAGAAACGAAATAGCGGATATCCAGCGGCAAGACATAGCTGATTATGTGGAGCATGAGCAGGAAAGGGGCCTGAAGGTCAACTCTGTGAGAAATCATCTGCACACCGTGTATGCCTTTCTCCGGTACCTGGTAAAAAGTGATGTGCTGCCTGCTGATATTCTGCTGAAGAAAATTCGCCTCAAACTGCCTGAGGTGCTGCCACGAGCGATTCCGGATGAAGATATGGCACAAATCCTGACAGTTATGACAGGGGTGAGGGATCGTGCCCTGGTCCTGCTGCTGCTACACACCGGTATGCGAATCGGGGAACTGCTGAAGGTGAAAATGGCAGATATCGTCTTATCTGAACGGAAAATCCTCCTGTATCTGGGAGAGAAGAATTTGCATGGTAGAACAGTTTACTTCAGCACCGCTGCTGAACAGGCGCTGAAGAAGTGGTTGGCGCTGAGGGACACCGCCAGTGAGAACCTCTTCTATGGTCACGGGGGCAAGGAACTCTCCTATGTGGCGGCCTGGATGATAATGAAGGATGCCTTGCAGCGAGCTGGGCTTGCCGGCAAAGGCTACAGCCTGCACTCCCTGCGGCACACCTTTGCCACAAACATGCTCAACGCTGGCTTGCGACTTGAAGTGCTGCAGCAACTGCTGGGGCATCTCACCATCGATATAACCTTGAGGTATGCAAGGATATCAGACCTAACCCGGGAAGATGCTTATTTCAGGGCTATGGCGATTATCGAAAAAGGGGGCAGTCATGTACCTAACAGAGTCAATCCTGAACTACAGGCGGTTTTTGAAGAGAAAAAACTTCTCTGACCTAACGGTAAAGAACTATCTCCACCGGCTGAAACGATTCTTCTGTTGGCTGGCAACACCCGTGGAAGCGACAACGGTAAAGGAGGTCAAGAGGTATATCGACTCCATGCTGGAGCTAAAGATGGCGCCGCGAACCATTAACTGCCATCTCTCAAGCATCAGAGGATTTTATGACTATCTCAAAGACGAGGAGAATGTTCACATCGAAAATCCTGTCGTCACCGGCCTGCTGCTGCGAGAAGCACATCCGCTTCCCAGGTATTTGCCCGACAGTGATGTGGAGTCGTTCCTGGACTGCGTCAGGAGTACAAGAGACCTGGCGATCTTCATGCTGATGCTCCGATGCGGCCTACGGGTCCAGGAGGTGGCCAATCTCACTCTTGATGCTATTGACTACAGGCGCAGTCAAATTCTTGTCAAGGCAGGCAAAGGTGCCAAGGATCGTATCGTTTTCATCAGCAACGATGCTGGAGTTGCCTTGGCCAACTATCTGCGGAAACGACCGGTGATCAGAGAGAGACGTATCTTTTTAGCAGAAAAAGGACGCTACAAAGATAAGCCTATCTCCGTTCGGGCTATGCAGAAACGGATAGAGATGTATGCAAAGCTAAGTGGTATTCCCGTGACCTGCCACAGACTCCGGCATACCATGGCGACGCAACTCCTCAATGCCAATGCTGATCTGGTGAGTATCCAGGAGATACTGGGGCATACGAAGATCAAGACAACTAAGCGCTATAGCAAATTATCGAATTTGAAAGCGCAAAAAGATTATTTTCGGGCAATGGAAATGGTGGTAGCGAAGACCACAATCAGGCAGCTGGAATGACCGCAGATGTCCAGGGGGCTCTGCCCCCTAACCCCCGAGGTTTAACGCATTATGACCATAAGGATGGAGGAATAAAAAGGAAGACCGGGTACTGTGGAACCGGCCTCCATCCTTACGGTGCTCATCTCGGCGCTCGGGTCGCTCCTCAGCGTTGCCCTACCCTCCGGATGAGTAATAAAAGAATAGCAGCTGACTGATTCCAGAACAAGCGAGCACAGTCCAAAGATAGCCTTGACATCAGGCGCAAAGAGGCAAGAAAATAGCGTATAGCTAACAAATCAATCTAAAACGAAAAAACAGGATCTGTTACGTATATAGACTGTGAACCTTTACCTACTCTACTGAAAAGATTCACGCCTCGCAAATTTGACTGAGATCCAATCCCGAAAAGCGTCAGGCTAACTATATGTTTTGACATTTGAACCACAACTTGAGCTTTCGGACAAATCATCGTCCGGTCCCCTGATCCTTCCTCACCCAAATACCGCAGGTCCCGGCAAAGTTGCCATGAACTTTGTAATCGTTCACAGATTCAGGTTGAACTTCAAACCGAGCACCGTGGCATCGGAGATATCCTCAGAGCCGTTCGGGTTGATGATGTACTGGAAGGTAGGCATGAGCTGTACCCCGTACTTCATGACAAAATTATAGGTCAGCTCAACCACCAGCTCATCCCCCCTTTTGAGGCCGGAGACGAAATCGTGGGTATAGGTGTTGTACTCAGAATGGCCTGCGTGGATGAAGATCAGGCCGAGCTTGTCCCTGTCCCGGGTCGGGAAGAGCCCCTCATAGAGAAAGCCAAGAGTGGTGGAGACAGGCAAGGCGGCTATCTCCTCGTCGGTATTGACCACCAGAGAACCAAAGAGCGCCAGTCCCTGGGCGGGATCCTGGGGTTCCCTGGTCAACATCCAGTCCAGCAGCAGCCAGAGGGAGAGGTTGCCGTCCGATTCGCCGCCGGTCTTGAAGTTGGTAAAATCCCCGGTGTGATAATTGGCCCCCAGCTTGATCACATCCTGGGCGCCGCCCTGTTCAGCGCGATCAAAAAAGAGGTGCACCTCCCCGGCAAAGGCCGCGCCGTTCAAGCCAAGCTCCCAATCCAGGCCATTGCTGTTTTGCTCCGTCCAGCCGCCGTCAAAGATACCGAACTTCAGATCCACCATCTCCGATACAGTATACCTGGTGTGAATACCGGCGGTGGCATCAGGATAGGCATTCAAGGCGTAAGGGGTGAACACCCCTTTGGGGCTGCCGCAGATGCCGTTGTTCATGAAGTTGCAATAGAGATCCGAGCGAAGAAAGAGATCGTTCATCACCAGCCGGCCCACATCCACCGACCAGTCATCCGTAATCTGGGTGGTGAACTGAAAGTTGGTGAGCTTGGTGGTCTGGCCGCCGAAGGCCTCCTGGCTCTTGTTGAAATACTCACCATAGATGTAGCGGCCATCATCGGAGAATGCCGGGGCTACATACTCTTCGGAAAGATTGTCGCCTTCGCGGCTGGAGACTTTCATGAGAAAGGTGGTCCTGGGCACTCCCACCACCTTCTCCAGGTCCATCTTCAACTCTGCATTGATGTTATGCAGATAGGTGGAATCGGTTTCTATACCGCCTCCCACAAGCGCCGCCGGCTCCGCCGTATAGCTCAGGCCCACATCAACCCCAGCCTCGTGCAGGCTGTTGCGGTACCCCCGCCAATCACCGGTCAGGTTGTTATCAAATGAATAGGGTCCTGCCAAGACGGGAACAGAGACCGCTGAAAGCAGTATCACTACAGACAGAAAAACCGCACCCCGAGCCATGGGAAAGCAATGAAAACCCTTCATAGAACCTCCCGTGCGCACACGCTTTATCTCGCGCAGCAGGACAGCTTCTCCCGCTGCATCTTCTCTCCGCTCATCTCCCTATCTCCGACTCGATCTTTACCTGAAAGCACCATAACCTGTTCAGAAACAATATCTTGCGCCATGAACTTCAACACAGTTCAGGCTACAGCTATCAGTGATACAGATGCAGTCCGAATTGGCAGTTTCCCCCATTAAATCATCTCCCTGTTGCGCACCTCCTCTTGCACATCCACCACCAGCTCGCGCATGGTCTCAAGCAGCACATAGACACAGGGCACCAGCATGGTGGAGATCAGTGTGGCGGCGGCCATGCCGCCGAGCACCACCACGCCTATGGATTTCATGGTCATCGCTCCCGCGCCAGTGGCGACCGCCAAGGGAAAGACGCCGAACACAAAAGAGAGGATGGTCATCATAATGGCCCTGAAACGCAGCCGGGCCGCATTCACCGCCGAGTCGATGACGGACATACCGCTTTCGCGGCTCTCCTTGGCCACCTCGACAATCAGGATGGCGTTTTTGGAAGAGAGACCAATCAGCAAAACCAGGCCTATCTGGGCGAACAGGTTGTTGTCGAGCCCGGCAAGGTTCTGGGCAAACAGCGCCCCCAGCATGACCAGGGGCACCGAAATCATGATCATGATCGGCAGCACCCAGCTCTCATACTGGGCGGCTAGTACCAGGTAGACCACAATCAGGGCGAAGGTGAAGACATAGATCTGGGCATTGCCAGCCAACCGCTCCTGATACGACATTCCCGACCAGTCGAAACCATAGCTACCGTCTGTCGGCAGCACCCGCCTGGATATTTCCTCCATGGCCTCCATGGCCTGACCGGAGCTGTAGCCAGGGGCGGCAGAACCGTTGACGGTGATGGAGCGGTACATGTTGTAATGGGGCAGATCGGAGGGGCCGATGGTCTGGTTCAGGCTGACCAGGGAGGCCACCGGCACCATCTTGCCTTCCCTGTTGCGCACAAACAGCTCGTTGATATCGCTCACCTCACTGCGATATCCCATCTCCGCCTGCACGTATACCCTGAAGACCTTGCCGAACTTGGTAAAATCGTTGATGTACAAGGAGCCAAGATAGGTCTGCAGGGTGGTGAAGAGTTCGGCGAGATCGACCCCCAGCGCCGCCGTCTTGTTGCGGTCGATATCTATGCTGATAAAAGGATAATTCGGCGCGTAGGTGGTGTAGGCCACCCCTATGCGAGGATCCTTGTTCGCTTCTGCGATCAGGGTATAGGCATAGTTGACGAAGGTGTTCAGGTCCCCCGACAGATAATCCTGGAGGCGGAAATCAAAGCCGCCCACTGTACCGATCCCGGGGATGCCCGGGATATTAAATGCCACCACATTCGCTTCGGTGATGCCCTGGGCCTTCATGTTGGTCTCGGCCAGGATGGTTTCGATATCCCGCTGCACTTTCTTGCGATCATCCCAGGAGTCCAGTGATACGAAGCCCGCTCCCGCACTGGTGTCCAGGGTGGCAGAGAGCATGTTGTAGCCATCGATCATCACCATATCCTTGACCCCTTCAATCTTCTCCAGGATCTCCTCCAAGTCCTCGCGCACCTCGGTGGTGCGGTTCAGAGCCATACCTGGCTTGAGATTGAACATGATGACCAGCACCCCTTTATCCTCTTCCGGGACAAAGCCGGTCGGGGTGGTTGTCAGCACCCACCAGGTCAATCCTAGAAGTCCGACAAAGACCAGCACAACCAGATAGCGAAGCTTGATCAGCAGTTCCACCAGCCGGATATACCAGCGGGTGAGCCAGGCAAAGAACTTGTCGAATAGCTGGAAGAAAATAAACTTGCCCTGCCCTTCAGGCAGCCTCCTGATGACAATGGCCGATAAGGCCGGTGACAGGGTCATGGCATTGAGCGAGGAGATCATCACCGCAAAGGAAATGGTCAGGGCAAACTGCCGGTAGACCGAGCCAACCAGGCCCGGCATCATGGAAACCGGTACAAACACCGCAACCAGCACCAGGGTGGTGGCGATGATCGGGCCGATAAGCTGGATCATCGCCTTTTTCACCACCTGGGGGATAGTCAGCGACGGTTCCTCGTTCATGATTCGCTCAACATTCTCCACCACCAGGATAACGTCATCAACCACGATGCCGATGGCCAGGATCAGGCCGAAAAGCGTCAGGAAATTAATGGAAAAGCCCGCTGCCAGCATGGCCGCAAAGGTACCGACCAGGGAAACCGGGATCGCCACCGAGGCAATGATGGTCGGCCGCCAGGAACCCAGAAAAATAAAGACGATCAGGATAACCAGGGCCACGGCGATAAAGAGGTTGATCACCACGTTCTGGATGGCCACTTCAACGAACAGGGTGGTGTCATAGGGGATTGAATAGGTGACCCCTTCCGGAAAGCGCCTTTTCAGCTCCTCCATCTTGGCCACAGCCAGCTTCTTGATCGACAGGGCATTGGCCTCCGGCAGCTGGTAGATGGCTATGGAAGCGGCCGGTTTGCCATTCACCCTGGCGTTCCAGTCATAGTTCTCCGCACCGAGCTCGATTTCGGCCACATCGGACAGGTAGACCAGGGTTCCGTCATCCAGGTACTTGATAACGATATTCTCAAATTGTTTCACATCCTCCAGTTGCCCCTCGGTGGTGAGCACAAACTGCAGCTGCTGATCGTCAAAGGTTGGAGGTGAACCGAGCCTTCCCAGGGCCGCCTGCCGGTTCTGGGACTGTATCGCCGCCACCACATCACCGGGGCTTACGCCCATCGATTTTATCCGATCCGGATCAAGCCAAACCCGCATGGAGTACTTTTTCTCACCGAGGTTTTCCACCGAGCCGACCCCGGGGATGCGGCGCAATTCGTCAAGGATATTGATGGTGACAAAGTTGCTTAAAAAGCTCTCGTCATACCGTTCATCACCGGTGAGGGAAAACAGGCAGACGATGGCCGGCGATTTCTTATCGACCACCACGCCCTGTTGCCGCACTTCCGACGGCAACTGCGGAGTGGCGATGGAGACCTTGTTCTGCACATCCACCGCAGCTATATCAATATCATAGCCAGGCTCAAAAAAGACGCTGATGCTGGAATTACCCGAACTGGTGCTGGAGGACTGCATATAGATCATGCCCTTGACCCCGTTGATACGGTCCTCAAGGGGCCGCGTTACCGCCTCCTCAACCGTAAAGGCATTGGCACCGACATAGGTTGCCGAGACAACAACGGTGGGCGGAGAGACATCCGGGTATTCCTGCACCGGCAGAATAAAGATGGAGACCACCCCGGACAGGACAATCAGCAGAGAGATAACCATCGCAAAGATGGGTCGCTTGATAAAAAATATGGAAAACATGGCTACCCCGCTTATTTCACGAGCTGAACTGAACCGTCACAGGCAAGGTCTGGCAATCCCCACATTCTGTCGTGCAAATCGTAAGAACGGCGCCTGCTGGAGGCCGGGTCGACTCGCGCCCAAGGGTGAAATTGTTATCAGTTTCTCTTTGTTGATAGAGATATCCGGTAAAAAGCCGCACGCTGCGCCCGAAGGATTGGGTCCTGGGGCCACAAACGGCAGCTTGGCCTGCAACTTGACATACTCTGCCGGCCTACTGCGTTGACGGCAGCAGATTCTGCTCTTTGAGATACGCCTGTATGCCCTTTGTGTCGGTGGCATCTGTCACTTCAACCTTGCGGTCCGGCTGGAGCTTGGCAAGCCCGGAGATTATCACCTGCTCCCCGCCTTGAAGTCCCTCGGTGATAATGGTGTAATGTCTGCTCTCATAACCTTTTCTCACATCCACCCGCTTGATCCTGCTCTCTTCTCCCACAATATAGAGAAAGCTGGAGCGCTGATCCTCATGGACAGCCGCCGGGGGCACCACCAGAAAACTGGCCTGGTCGGTCACCATCACCTCGATATAGACAAAAGTCCCCTCAAGCACCGAATGATCGGGGTTGGCGACAGCGGCCCGCATGGTGATGGTACCGGTGGTGCGATCAACCCGATTGTCACTGAAATCGACCTGCCCGCTCAGCTGCCCCCGCTCAAGCATTCCCCCTGTGTTACCGGGCACATTGACCCTGGCCTCCATGTTATCCTGCGACTTGTATTGCCGCATCATCTGGAACTGCAGCTCGGTCGGATTGAAATACACATACATCGGGTCGTCACTGATAATAGTTGTCAGGACGGTTTGCTCACCATAGCCGACGATATTGCCGATATCGACAAATCTCCTGCTGACCCTGCCTGATATGGGCGCCAGGACATCGGTATAACTCAAGCTAAGTTCCGCTTCGCGGATGGCGGCACGGTCCGATTTCAAGGTGGCCTCCAGCTCTGCCACCCGTGCCTCATACTGATCCAGGGTAGCTCTGGGAGCCAGCTCTTCAGCTACCAGCGGCTGGTAGCGCTCCACATCCCTTCTCGCCAGGGCCAGGGAGGCCTTGTTTTGCTCCAGGCGGGCTTTGGCGCTATCGAGAGCAGCTTCATAGGTATCTTTTTCTATGATAAACAGGACGTCGCCTTCCTTGACGTAATCTCCTTCAGCAAAAAGAGCCTCCTCGAGCCGCCCAGCGACCCTTGCTCGTACTTCAACCCTTTGAGTGGCCTCGGTCTTGCCGGTATATTCGATCCAGATGGGCAGCTGCTCATTTTGCACAGTGATCGCCTCAACCGGCAGCGGCGGCGGTTCCTGGGGTGGAGCCTGCTGCTGTTCCTCACTGCAGCCCTGGACCATTGCGAAGGCTATCAACAACCAGATAATAGGACTCAGATGGGTCATCTATATCCCCCTTTAAGGTGTAATCGTAAGAAAGATCCTCCTTATACCTAACACAATGTTGCTCTAATTTGAATTCTGTTCTACCATAAAAGACATTTAAGTCGTTCGATTTTAACTCAGTTTGAGTGCTTTTTCCTGCCAGGCATGGGCGAATCCACTAAACAGCGCGCCCTGCCCGGCTGATCGCTCAATAATCTTTTGTCTGGAGATATATTATGCATTGTATGTCCCCTGTGGTTTCGTTTCTTCTCATCGGACTGACATTGCTGGTTCCCGGGCAGCTCCGAGCGGAAACAGTCGAGCTCACCCTGAACGATCTGATCGAGATCGCCCTGCAGCAGAATCCGCAGATTGAGATTGCCCGGCAGCAGCTGGCCGGCGATGAGGGAATTCTCACCCAGGCAAAGTCAGGCTATCTGCCGCGCCTGGGTACAGGCGCTGATTACGGCAGGGCGTATATTGACAGCCCGGTGGGGGATGATGAGGACAACTTCGCCTCGCTGTTGTTCACACTGTCCCAGCTCATCTACGACTTCGGCAGGACCACCGGACTGATCGACGCCAGTGCTTTCAATGTCGATGCCTCCCAGGAAAATCTCAGACAAGTCTATCACGATGTTGTACTTGATGTAAAAAACCAATTTTACGACGTACTTGAGAGTCAGGAGCTGATCGTGGTCGCCGAGGAGGCGGTCCAGAATTTCCAGCGCCAGCTCTATCGGGCCCAAAAATATCTGGAGGCTGGCATACGAACCAGAATCGATGTGACCAACGCCGAGGTCAACCTGGCCAATGAGCGGTTAGGGCTGGTCCAGGCCAAGGCGGATCTGCAGTCTGCCCGGGTGGCACTCGAACAGACCTTAGGTGGTGCCCCGAACAACGGTGATTATGAGGTGGTCATCGACGAGGTGGCCCTCGGCGCCTTGATAACCGAAAAGCCCCCCATTCCCGACACCCTGAACAACCTACTGTTCTCCGCTGAACAAAACCGGCCTGGGCTGAGTCAGTTCAGCTACCTGATCCAGGCGGCCGAGGCCAACCTGCGCTCAACAAAAGGCGACTACTGGCCCTCGATCGGGGTAAATGGCTCCTACACCGGCTACGACACTGACCTTTCCAGCCTCAATGACACCTGGCAGATAGGCGTCGGGGCCACCTGGGAGTTTTTCTCCGGCTTCGAAACCGAAGGTCTGGTTGCCGAGGCCAAAGCCAACCTGCGCGAGGTCAATGCCAGCTACCAGCGGTTTTCCCTGGCAGTAACCCAGCAGGTGACAGACAGCTATCTGCGCGCCATCGAAAACAGTGACGGGGTGGATATCGCCGGTCAGTCCCTCGGCCTGGCCGAAGAGAACCTGGAGCTGGCCGAAAAGAGATACCAGACCGGTCTCGGCGATTGGCTGGAGTTCAATGATGCCCAGCTGCTGCTCACCGAGAATCAAACCAACCTGGTGGTGACCTATTACACATATCTCAGGTCGCTTGCCCGCATAGAATGGTCAACCGGGGTTATTCCGGAACTGCAGGGCCGGGTATACAGGTAAAAGGCGGTGAACCGCTCCGACAACCTTATGTGAACTGACAGGACGCTTTATGAACGACTATCTGGAAAACGCAGACATCGAAACCTCCTCAGAGAACTATGCCAGCAGATTCCAGGGGCAGACGGGCGCCTATTTTCTCGAAGTGCAGCTTGAGAAAGTCGAAAAACAGCTTGCCGATTACCGCCACCCGACCATCCTTGACGTGGGCGGGGGCCACGCCCAGCTGGCAATCCCCCTCATCGAACAAGGTTATGGGGTGACCGTCACCGGCAGCAGCGATTGCTGCCAGGAACGGCTCCAGGCCGCTGGCCTTGCAGGGCGATATAACTACTACACCTGCGACATGCTCAACCTGCCGTTCAAGGACGATAGCTTTGACGTGGTGCTTGCCTTTCGGCTCATCCCCCATGTGGAGCGCTGGCGCATGCTGATCGGCGAACTAAGCAGGGTTGCCAAAAAAGCGGTGATTATCGATTATCCTGATCTTCGCAGCACCAATATCCTCTACTCCCTGTTGTTTCCTGTTAAAAAACTGTTTGAGAAAAACACCAGGACTTACACCCTCTTCACCCGGTCAGATATCTCCAGCGAGTTTGAGCGAAACGGAATGATTGTCACCACCTTCGATGCCGAATTCATGCTGCCCATGGTGGTCCATCGCGCTGTCAACTCCAGGACCTTCTCGCAGACCTCAGAAAACCTGCTGAATGCGGTTGGCCTCACCCAGCTCCTCGGCTCCCCCATAGTCGCCTGCGCCCAAAAATTGAAAACCGTACGGCAGACACAAGCTCCTCCGCTCAAAAACAGCGTGCTGTCTACAGCCGAACTCCGGACATCGGACCAACTCCATCAGGGCTGAAAGAATCCATCACCCGGGGCTGTCTTACGGCTCGACATATTCCATCGGGTCATCTTTTCACTCCATCAAGACGATACCACCCACCTCAGGTGCAAACCGATCTTAACACTTTTCCAGCACCCACCTGCAGCCCGAATTCCCCGGTTTTGAAAAATCCCATGTGATCACAGCAGTTACAGCACCCCCCACAATTGTGGCACACGCCTTGCTTGGTAAGGGGCAATCAAAAAAATGTAGGCTACATCATATTTGGCGATATCGATCCCGGAGGGGAGGTATCTTTTTTTACAACCTATTTTGCTTTAATCTCAGGGAGGGAATTATGGCAGAAAACGCGACCAAGACTGGCAATGTCGTCGTCGATAAGGCGGGGACCAAGCTGAGTGACTTGTGGAAGAAAGAAGATTATTGGGCAATCTGGCTGGGCTTTGCCCTGCTGCTAGTCGGACTTGCTATCTTTATGCCGCGCCAGCCGGAAGGCATGCATGAAGTATTCAACAAATCTAACGCGATTATGGAGCAGGAGGCAGCACGCGCTCCATTTAAGACTGTAGCCTTTATCGAGGCCCAGGACGCAAAGGAAAAAATCAAGGCGAGAAGCCAGGGTTTTGCCAAGGATATTGCAGCATTCATGAAAAAGCCAGGCAAGTGGACCACCAACCCGCTTGACGCGTTCATGATGAGCCAGGAGCAGGCTGACGCCAAGAATGCCAAGGCTTTACCGAAGTATGAGGCCGCCAAAGCTGCCGCCGCTGCCGCCAAGGCCGCTGCTGTCACAGCAGAAACCGCCGCCGCTGCCGCCGGTTTCGCAAGCGCTGACCTGAATGCCGCTGCAGAGCAGAAGATCGATGACTGGAGACGCGCCAACGCTAAAGCATCCTCTGCCAAGAAAAAGACCAAAAACAAGCCGTTTAACATTATCCCAAGCCTGTTGGGAATGTTTGTTGCCACCGGTCTTCTGTTCTCCATCGGTATCTATTTCATGGGTGGCTCCGTATCCGGCTTTATGAAAGGCTTCATTGCAGTATTTGCAGTGAGTGTACTTGCCTACATGTTTGCTGGCCAGGCTACCGCCAAGCACTACGGTATCGGTTATGCGGCCTGGGCGATCGCCATCGGTATGATCATCGCCAACACCGTCGGTACCCCGAACTGGGTCAAGCCTGCCCTGCAGGTGGAGTTCTTCATCAAGACCGGTCTGGTTCTGCTCGGTGCTGAGGTTCTGTTCAACAAGATCGTTGCCATCGGCGTTCCGGGTATCTTCGTTGCCTGGTTCGTTACCCCTGTAGTGCTTATCTCCACCTTTATCTTCGGTCAGAAAGTACTGAAGATGGAGTCCAAGACCCTGAATATGGTAATTTCTTCTGACATGTCCGTATGTGGTACCTCTGCCGCTATCGCCGCAGCCGCCGCATGTCGCGCCAAGAAAGAAGAGCTTACCCTCGCGATCGGTCTGTCTCTCGTTTTCACCTCTATCATGATGATCGTTATGCCGGCAATTATTAAAGCAACCGGTATGCCGTACATCCTCGGTGGTGCCTGGATGGGTGGTACCATTGACGCCACCGGTGCTGTTGCCGCCGCAGGTGCATTCCTCTCTGAGAAAGCACTCTACGTTGCTGCAACCATCAAGATGATCCAGAACGTTCTGATCGGTGTTACCGCCTTCGGTATCGCAGTATACTGGACCATGAAAGTAGAGCCTTCCGAGACTGGCAACAAAGTGGGCTGGATGGAGATCTGGCACCGTTTTCCGAAGTTCGTACTGGGCTTTCTGGCTGCTTCCGTATTCTTCTCTTTCCTGTACACCCAGATCGGACCGGACGCCGGTTTCACCATGATCGACAACGGCGTACTGAGAGGTTTCACCAAGACCTGCCGTGGCTGGTTCTTCTGCTTCTCTTTTGCGGCAATCGGTCTTGCTACCAACTTCCGTGAGCTTGCTCACTACTTCAAGGGTGGAAAGCCATTCATCCTCTACGTTTGCGGTCAGTCCCTGAACCTGGTGCTCACCCTGACCATGGCGTACATTATGTTCTATCTGGTATTCCCGGAGATCACCGCTGCGATCTAAACAATTGGGGAATTGAACAGTAAAACTGCACGGGGATACCCGGGCAGATAGAACACAATGCGGCGGAACCCTCCCGGTTCCGCCGCATTCTTCAGCTCAGAGGAAATTATGGAAAGCACATCAAACAAAAGTACACTACGGGGGGTTCTCCAGCTCATCGCCTGCTGCTTTGTCGTCTGGGCCGCCACCTTTTATGTGTTGCCGGCGTTGACCCATTCTCATTCAGATATCCATACACTTGCTGATTTTATTGATGAATCGGAAATCGATACGGGTGAATTCTACTATACAGGCGTCGAGGTTGTGGTGCAGGCGGATATTAACACCCGTTCCACCATCGAGTATTTTGCCTACAAAAGGTAACAGGCGGTTACCCAAAGATTTACCCTGGCTTACACCATCGCTCTGAAAAGGCGGTAGGTGGGCAGCTTGCCACCAGAGCAGGCTTCTCACCTACCGCCTTTTTTTATGCTCCGGGAATGTATCGGAGAATTGTCACCCACCGCTAAATTCCTAGAAGAGCAAATCAAAATTATCTCCCGCCCCCTGCTCTTTTTAGCAACACAACGATAACCCGCCAATACTGCGCCCTTCTTTAGCCTTTGCCCACCATTTACCAGCAGCTGTTCTCCCTGGTGCAAACCGGAAAGCAGCAACTGCAAACTTGAGTTTACACATCCACGATGTGACCGTTTTGTGCATTTGCGCTCTTTATTCCTAACAACACCGAGTTATCGAAATACGTCCCGGTATGGCACACCTCTTGCTGGTATGACCAGTGAAGATATTGGTCGGTTTTCACCTAATCTGTAACGGGTTGACCCGATGAAACAGTGAACAAGCATTGAGCTTGATCATCTTAAACTTCTGGAGGAAATTATGTCAGGAGCTAAAACGCAGGTTGACAGCAACATCGTTGTCGACAAAGGACAAAGCAAGTGGAGCGACTTGTGGAAAAAAGAGGATTACTGGGCAATCTGGCTCGGCTTTACTCTGCTCATCGCAGGTCTTCTCATCTTCATGCCGAGGCCACCGGCAAACATGCATGAGGTGTTCGAGAAATCCAACGCCATCATGGAGCAGGAAGCGGCCAAAGCACCATTCAAGACTGTTGCCTTTTTCGAGGCACAGGATGCCAAGGAGAAAGTACGCGCCAGGAACCAGAGCTTTGCCAAGAAAATTGCTGGCTTCATGGATAAGCCCAAAGGCTGGACCAGCAATCCGTTGGACGCTCTGTACAGAACCCAGGCCCAGGCTGATGCCATCAGCGCCAAGAACAAACCTGCTGCCGAAAAGGCCGCTGCCGCCGCAGTTGAGGCCCGCGCCACAGCAATCAGCGCACAGGAAGCTGCCGCCGTCGCAGGTTTTGCCAGCGTTGAGCTGAACACTGCTGCCGAAAAGAAAATTGACGACTGGAGAAGGGCCAACGCCAAGGCTTCTTCTGCCAAATCCAAGGCCAACGCCAAACCGTACAATGTTATTCCGGGGCTTCTCGGATTCATGGTCGTCTCCGGCCTGTTCTTCTCCATCGGTATCCACTTCATGGGTGGCGATATCAAGAAGTTCCTCATCGGCTTCACCGCAGTGTTCGCACTCAGTGTGTTCGCCTACCTCATGGCTGGCCAGGCGACCGCTAAGCACTACGGTTTCGGTTATGCTGCCTGGGCGATCTTCCTTGGTATGCTGATAGCCAACACCGTTGGAACCCCCGACTGGGTCAAGCCTGCCCTGCAGGTCGAGTTCTTCATCAAGACCGGTCTGGTTCTGCTCGGTGGTGAGATCCTCTTCAACAAGATCATCGCCATCGGTGTTCCGGGAATCTTCGTCGCCTGGTTCGTCACTCCAGTGGTTCTGATCTCCACCTTCTGGTTCGGTCAGAAAGTGCTGAAAATGGAATCCAAGACCCTGAATATGGTAATTTCTTCCGACATGTCCGTCTGCGGTACCTCCGCTGCTATCGCCGCAGCCGCAGCGTGTCGGGCCAAAAAGGAAGAGCTGACCCTGGCCATTGGTCTGTCCCTGGTGTTCACCTCCATTATGATGATCGTGATGCCGGCAATCATCAAGGCCACTGGTATGCCGTACATCCTCGGTGGTGCCTGGATGGGTGGTACCATTGACGCCACCGGTGCCGTTGCCGCAGCCGGTGCCTTCCTCTCCGAGAAAGCACTGTACGTTGCCGCCACCATCAAAATGATTCAGAACGTACTGATCGGTGTCACCGCTTTCGGTATCGCGGTATACTGGACCATGAAGGTAGAGCCGAAAGAGACCGGCGCCAAGGTTGGCTGGATGGAGATCTGGCACCGCTTTCCGAAGTTCGTACTGGGCTTTCTGGCGGCTTCCGTATTCTTCTCTTTCCTGTACACCAAGATTGGTCCGGACGCTGGTTTCACCATGATCGACAACGGTGTCCTGAGGGGTTTCACCCGGATCTGCCGTGACTGGTTCTTCTGCTTCTCCTTTGCGGCGATCGGTCTGGCCACCAACTTCCGTGAGCTGGCCCACTATTTCAAGGGCGGCAAGCCGTTCATCCTCTATGTCTGCGGTCAGTCGTTCAATCTGCTGCTCACCCTGACCATGGCGTACATCATGTTCTACCTGGTGTTCCCGGACATCACCGCTGCTATCTAATTCATAGGGGTTAAACCACGAACGGTACAGCAGTAAGCAGTAAACCAGGCAGCGGAACCTCCGGGTTCCGCTGCCAACTCCAAGGGAGGCCAATATGAGCAAAGAAACCAAGAAATCGAAGGTGAAAGGAATAAGCCAGCTGGCCGCCAGCCTCGTCATTGTCTGGGCCGTTACCTTCTACGGTCTGCCGGCTATCACCAGCTCCAGCGACTCCATCCAGGGTCTTGCAGATTACATAGACGAAACCGGCATAGAGACTGGCAATTTCTATTACACCAGCGTAGAGATTGTGGCCCATGCCGATATGAACGCCAGATCAACCATCGAATACTTCGCCGACCGACCGAAGCGAATCGCATCTGCCCCAAAAATTGAGGTCGTCGAAGGCGAATAGGACCATAACCACCTTCCCGCAGTCCAGCCTGAACTGCCGGGAAGTACGTCTGCCAACCACCCGGAATCCCCACATACGCCGTGGTATCTTTCGCTGCTTAAAAAAATAAGGTACATTTTCCACTGAACCGATGCCCAAACACTTCCAAGACCAAAGGTCGGCGTCAACCGATGTACCCGAGCAACGAAAAAGTATCATGAGAATCCCGCGCCTCTACTCCCTGCAAAGTAAGTTTATTCTCGGCCTGATCTTCATCGTCATGATTATCAGCGTCATCAATATCACCGGTCTCTGGTTCTTCATGCAAAAGACCTTGCAGGACGAGGTCAGCACCAGGGCTGAGATCGTACTCGATCAGGTTGACTCCGTAAAAAAATATGTGCAGGAATCGTTGCGCCCGACGATGCTCGAGGCCGTGCCTGACAAGTTCATCAGGGAAGCAATGTCCTCCTCCTACATCACCCGCAGTGTCATGGAGAAGAACCACACCTCCGATCTGAACTATATCTTCAGGCGGGTGGCCATCGGGGCGCGCAATCCTGAATTTGAAGCCAATGACGTTGAGCAGGAGTTGATTCATTACTTTCGCGAAAACCAGGACCAGTTCCTCTGGCAGGGCAAGAAAAACTATGGGGACCAGGATGTCTACATCATGGCCCGGCCGGTGCGATACGCTAAGAGCTGCCTGCTCTGCCACGGTGAACCGGCCGACTCCCCCAAGGAATTGGCTGACCTCTATCCCAACTCGGGATTCTATCACAAGCTCGGCTCCATAGACGGTATCGACCTGGTGGGTATCCCCACCAGGGATTATGCGGCGAAAAATGACAGTGACTTTGTGCTCTACGTCGTTATTTACCTGACCATGTCCGTTCTGGTGCTCTTTCTCATTTATCAGGCCTTCCAGAGAGTGGTCATCGTCAATTTGCGGACCTTGACCAGCCAGTTCCGGAAAAATTTTGAAGACCAAAAAGGGAGTGAACTGCTGAAGAAAGTGGAGCATGGCGATGAGGTGGAAGAGATGATCGAGGCCATGGAAGGTCTTGGCCAGCATCTCTACGAGACTGACCAGCAACTAAAAAGCCACACTGCCAACCTGGAGGCGGAAGTGGCCCGCCGCACCGAGCAACTCTCCCTTGAAAACATCCGTCGGCGCAGGGATTTTGAGCTCTTCGTCGATATTCTCAGGTCTCTTAAGGCGAGCCAGAAACAGTCGGATCTATGGCGGTCGGTGCTGCCGGTGTTGACCAGAACCCTTGAACTGAAAACCGCCTCCTATATCTGCACCTTTTCCAGCAACCGCAGCTATAGCTGGCCACCGGAAACCACAGCGCCCCCGTTGCCGAAAAACCATATTGAACTGCTGACCAATCCCAGGGTTGTGGTGGCGTACAATACGGTTTTTATTCCAATCGGCAGCAGCGACGAGAACATCGAGGGACTACTCTACCTGCACCGTCCTGAAGGCACGAGTTTTGGCGAAGAGGAGGTGGAGATGTTCTCTACAATCGGCAGGCAGCTGGGTATCGCCGCAGAGAACCTGGCGGTACTCGACTCGATCCTGCGCCAGACCACCAACCTGCAGACCATCTTTGAGGGAATCACCGATCCGCTGATGCTGCTGGAACATCCCGGCGCCATCATCATGGCCAATGAGGCGGCCACCAGGCTGCTGGCGTCCTTTGAATTTGATGACCACAAAGAGACGGTGATCCAATGCCTGATATCCAGGGGCGGTGCCGATGTTGCTGAACTGCTGCCGGAAGATCCACCCTATCGTTCCGGCTCCAAAGAAATCACCATGGAAGAGGGCAGAAGCTTTCTGTTCTCCACCTTTCCACTGCTGCAGGCCGGTGACCAGCCTCCTCGACTCATTTTATCGATCCAGGAGAACACCGAACACAAACGCGTGCTCCAGCAGATGGTGCAGTCAGAGAAAATGGCCACTGTGGGCGAGCTCGCCGCAGGCCTTGCCCACGAGCTGAACAACCCCCTGGGGGTTATCCTCTGCTATGCCGAGCTGCTGAAAAAATCGGTCTCCGAGCCAGAGCTGCAGGAGGACATCAACGTGGTGGTCAAGCATACCCAGCAGGCCCAGGCGGTCCTGCTTGATCTGCTCAACTTCGCCCGCCCCAAGGTGTCCACGGCCAGCCGCACCGTCATTGGCGATATCGCCGAGGGAGTGACCAACGTGTTCAAGGTGAAGGCGGCCAAGAAAAATGTGCAGCTTCACTGTCACCGCACCGACAATTACCGCGAAGTCCTGGTCGAGCCAAGCGTGATTGAGCACATCGTGTTAAACCTGCTGCTCAACGCACTTGACGCTGTTTCAGACGAAGGTGGTGCCATCGACGTCTATATTGACTATCTTGAAGGAAAAAATGTGGTACAGCTCAGGGTCGAAGACACCGGCACTGGCATCGACCCGACCGTCCTGCCCTACATTTTCGACCCATTCTTCACCACCAAGGATGTCAACAAGGGTACAGGGCTGGGGCTGGCCATTATCTACCGTTTCATGGAAGAGTTGGGCGGCACCATCGAGGCCGGCACCACCAACGAGGGCGGTGCGGTATTTACGTTGAATTTCCCCGCAAGCGAGAGCTAAGGAACACAACCATGAAGGTTGATATACATATACTGCTGGTCGATGACGAACCGGATTTCAGTCGCGGCCTGTCCCGGCTGATCTCAGCCGAGTTTCCTGAGATGAGAATCAGCACCGCCGCCAGCGGCGAAGAGGCCCTGGCCATCGTGGCCGGAGACGAGGTGCAGCTGGTGGTCACCGACCTGCGTATGCCCGGCATGGACGGCATGACCCTGGCGAAAAACCTGCTGGAAAAACAACCCGATCTCAAGGTGGTGCTGCTGACCGGCTACGGCACCATCGAAAAGGCTGTGGAGGCCGTGCGCCTGGGTGCCTTCGACTTTCTCACCAAGCCGGTTTCATCGGATCAACTGTACAATACCCTGAATAAAGCAAGCGAATATATCCGGCTTGAGCAGGAGAACAGCCGATTGAAAGAGATCCTGGCAGGCGGCCAGAACGATCTGCTGCTCGGCCAGAGTCCGGCCATGATCGAGGTGCAGAAATCACTGCAGATGGTGGCGGTGTCCGACTATCCAGTCCTGATCTTCGGCGAATCCGGAACAGGCAAGGAGTTGGCCTCACGCATGGTGCACCAGCTCAGTAACCGGAGCGACAAACCCTTTGTCGCCGTAAACTGCCCGGCGATCCCCGACTCACTGATGGAGAGCGAGCTGTTCGGCTACACCAAGGGGGCGTTCACCGGCGCCGACAAGGACAAGGAGGGCCTTATCCAGTCTGCCGACAAGGGCACCCTTCATCTTGACGAGATCGGCGATATCTCCCATGCCATGCAGCTGAAGCTGCTGCGCTTCCTGCAGGAGGGTGAGGTGCGGCCGGTGGGCTCCACCACGACCTACAAAACCGATGTGCGCATCATCGCCTCCACCAATCAGCAGCTGGAGGAAAAGGTCAACCAGAACAGTTTCCGGGCCGACCTCTATTACCGGTTGAACGTGGTGACCATCCACCTGCCGCCGCTCAGGGAGCGGGTGGAGGATATCGCCCTGCTCTCCCGTTTTTTCCTCGATCAGACCTGCCAGGAGATGCGAATTGAACCGACAGTGCTCGAGCCCGATGTGCTCTCCTATCTCAGCACCAAGGAATGGCCTGGCAACGTACGGGAATTACAAAACTATATCCGCAGACTGGTGATTTTTTCCGGTCGAGCCAACATCACCATGTCCACCGTGGGCCGCATTGAAAATCCGGGACAGGCCGTGCCCAGCATTGACGGAGAACTGGGGCCATACAAGATGATGAAGGCTGCCGTTGCCGACAGGTTCTCCAAAAACTATTTTGAACAGCTCTTCAAAGAGACCTCGGGCAATGTCTCGGAGGCGGCCCGGATCAGCGGTCTGTCCCGGGTTGCCATCCAGAAGCTGTGCCAGCGGCTGAGCCTTGATCCTGCCAAATTCAGATAGGATGACATAACGCGGCGAGGGTGCACTCTCCGACAGAACCAGCCGTAGCACCCTTTCCCATCCTCATCCCTGGCAGGCTGCCCTTTTCTCCCCGCTGCGTTATTTCCCCACGTGTAAAATATTTTCACCTCAATGGCCGTCCCCTGACCCTACCAGCCAAAGATAACAAATCGGGATTACTTAATTTCACCAAGAGCCCCAATATCATTGAGATATTCAGCAGCTTTCCAGCTATCGACCGGCCGTCATTTATTCATTGCCTTGACCTTGGGGATAGGCTATCTTCCCGCTGGCTTTTTTACCACCAGGTCTCAGACCTATCGACATTTTACATTTAACGTGGGACGCGGTTTGTAGTTATGCAGAATTCCGAGGTAGCATCCGTAGCCGGAGAGGTTGAAAAAACTTCGGCCAAGGTAAGCAGCTTTTTGCTGCCATCTTTACTGGGAGTCTTTTTGTTCATGACCCCCATTCCATACAATGACACAATCACAATTCCTGTTGCTGTTCTGGCCAAACTCTTTACGGCCGGAATAGGCGATTGGGCCAAATGGCTCACTACCGCCCTTATCTGCAGTAGCGCCCTGATGAGCAGCTACGTGATGCTGGCAAAACCAACCTGGCTCGCCAAAAGCCCATTACTCACAGCCTTGTTCAAGCTCACGCCCGGCTGGTACGCGGTCAGGATGGCAGGTGCTGCACTGGTACTCGCTGTTGCCTTTGGCTGGGGTCCTGAAATAGTACGATCCGGCGATACCGGAGGGCTGATCCTGTTTGACCTGATGCCCACCCTGCTCGGGGTCTTTCTCTTTGCCGGGATGCTCTTGCCGCTGCTGCTCTACTTCGGCCTGCTTGAGCTGGTCGGCACCCTGATGAGCACAATCATGCGCCCCCTCTTTACCTTGCCAGGCCGCGGAGCCATTGACTCCCTGGCCTCCTGGCTGGGAGACGGCAGTGTCGGGATTATGCTCACCACCAAGCAATACGAGGACGGTCATTACACCCAACGCGAAGGCGTGGTCATGGCCACCACCTTTTCAACCGTCTCAATTACCTTCTCACTGGTGGTGCTGGCCCAGGTTCGCCTGGAGCATATGTTTCTGCAGTTTTATGCGGCAGTCTGTGTCGCAGGTTTTGCCGCTGCTGTGATCACCCCGCGTATACCGCCGCTGTCACTGTTTCGTGATAGCTATATCAACGGTAAACAGCGTCGCGGAGATGAGGACCTCATCCCCCAAGGACACACGACACTGAGTTGGGGGTGGTACCAGGCTCTGCAGCAGGCGCAACGCGCCTCCAAGCCGGGAATGGTACTTCAACAGGGATTGAAAAATGTGGCCGATCTGTGGATTGGCGTGCTCCCGGTGATCATGGCGGTGGGTACCACGGCACTGGTCATCGCTGAAACCACACCGCTCTTCACCTGGCTGGGTATGCCTTTTATCCCTGTGCTGGAGCTGCTGCGCGTGCCTGAAGCTGCAAAAGCCTCGGAGACCCTGATGGTCGGCTTTGCCGATATGTTTGTGCCGTCGATCCTGGCCGCCTCAATCGAAACCGAGATGACCCGTTTCATCATCGCGGCGGTCTCGGTGACCCAGCTGATCTACCTCTCCGAGGTGGGTGCGCTGATTCTCGGCAGCAAGCTGCCGGTGAAGCTCTGGCAGCTCTTTATCATCTTCCTGATGCGTACCATGGTCACCCTGCCGGTAATCGCCATGATGGCGCACCTGTTTTTCTGATATGCAGGATAAACTGACAAGATCATAAATACGCACAAGGGGCTGTCTCAACACCTGAGACAGCCCCTTGTGCATCCAGTCTTCTCTTAAGCCAACGTGCCGCTACGCCTTTTTTGCTTTGTCCCGAGCGATTTGAGGTCATCAAGGTACTCCTCGGAGCGATCCAGGTAAAAAGCCAGGGCCTTGGCAAAATTCTTGCCCACCAGGCCATCCACAAAGACCTGACTGATCTCTTTATGACGCTTCAGCACCAGCTGGGAGCGGTAAAAAATCAGCCACTCCTCCTCTGACATGTTCTGCATGGTCAACTGCAGGGCTTTGCTGGCGCGGGGCTGATACATCCAGAAATACATCAGGTCCAGCGCGTTGACGATGATATACCTCTCCTGTTCCCTGGCCTCGTAGTTCAGGGTCTCGATCGTCATTTCCGGGGATTGCAGGATATCCAGCACATCCTCTTCCGGAAAAAGCAGGTCGAGTTGGGAAAACACGGCAAAAAGCTGTGATATTTTTGTGCGGTAGGCGGTCAACCTTGCCCTGATATTGGCCTGTCGGTCGGCAAGGCCTTCTATCACTCCTGCCACGCAATCGGAGGCGAACTTGGAAATAATCGCCGCCCATTTCTGCAATATCCCGGTCACATCCATCACCCCTGCCATGCCCAGGACAGCGCCGACCAAGGAATTGAGCAGGATCGCCAGCGGTATAGCCAGAATGGAGCGGAAAAAATTGCCGATGGTGGCCGGCTTCGGCAGGCCGCGCACCATATTGTGGCTGGAAATATAGATGCCGTTGGCAAGCCCCATCACCGCATAGAGCATGATCGGATCGGTGGCCGTGGTAATCCCGAAGCCCTTATCAAGCAACAACGTCTTGACCAGGAAATCGAGCAGGGGCACGGAGAAGCCGGTATAGAGCAGGGAGTCGGCGATGCGGTTCCAGCTCACCAGGGAACTCCATGGCAACAACGGAGAACGCTTCAGCCCGCCGCCCCCCAGCACCGACTGGATAATATTTCTGGACCCGGTAATACCAAACCAGATGACTGCGCCAAACCAGGCCAGCAGCCACCACTCCTTGGTCAGGTAAAAGGTCAAAAACGCCGGGATAAACCCCAACAGCACCTTCAGGCTGTTCTTCACGGTGGTGTTCAGGTATTTCCACCAGTTCATGGTGCGGGCAAGTATTCCGCGAGCCTCCGTGGAGCCATTTGCCGTCGAACCATTGCCGTTGCCGGCACCTCTGGCTATTCCCCCCAGCGTGGCGATATTGCCGGGGATGCCGGCATGGACAACCAGTTCATCCACACTCCAGTCCGTCCACTGGCGGCCCAGGCGCCGCCTCAACACCCCGGCCAAGCCGCGTAAGCCACTGGAGCTGCCGCCGCTTTCAGGCAGGTGGTGGCTTTTTCGGTGGTTGTTCCTGGTCAGCATGGCGCTGACCGGGATGGTGGTGCGATCACTTCGCACCGCAGCCTCATGCACCTTGCGCTGGGAGCGCAGCGGCAGGGTGTCGATCACCACAAAACCCATACCGTGGCGATGTTCCGCCTGTCCCGTCGAACCAGAGCCTATCCGTGACAGCAGACTCCTGCTCTTATAGTAGTTATGAAACTTTTCCAGGTTGTAGAGAATGTCCAGCAACCGTTTTTTGCAGTCATCAAGCAGCCGCAACTCGTCAACCAGTTCGGGGCTCTTCTCTTTCTTGCCCCGCAACTGCAGGATGAGCCACTGGTAGCGCTCTTCATGCTCCCAGATGATGGCCCTGATAGCCCGCTTCAGGCTAATCACGTTGTCCTCGTTCAAGGCACGCTGCAGGTCGCCGATCAGCTTGTAATTTCGCTCCGGGCTCTTGAGATCGACCGCTTCACCGGCGAACACCTCCCTGCCCGAACTGATTCCTGAGGTCATGCCGTGGGCAGCGTCCGCCAGGTTGTAGGCCTCGATATGGGTGATCATCCCCTCGCAGTCATAGAGCAGCTCCAGGGTATCCTGCAGGGACAGATTGCCCAGGTTGAGCACGAACCTGGAATTTGCATGCAGCATGAGCAGGCGGCGCATCAGCTCCTGCGGAGACTGTTGCAAAAAGTCGGGAACCTCGACTGGGACACCATCCACCGTCACCTGGCCCGGCCTGTTGGGATTATGCAGCTGCGGATTGCGTGAAGGAGCCAGGAACTCGTCCATGATCGCTTCCACCTCAAGACCCGCCAATCGTCTCTGCCGTACCTCGTGTAGCTGTCCCCGGCTCTCTAAGGGAGCTCCGTCAGCATCTGCCAGGACGCCCCGGAGTTCCCGGGCAAGCGTATCCCGGATATACCTGGACAGGTGTAACAGGGATGGCTGACCAACCCCGATAAACGAAAGAAAGCTGCTCAACTCCAGGGGCCGAAGTTCCAGTTGAAGTTCAGCCCTGAGCAGCGGCAGATAGTGCTCATTGAAACGCTCGAAGACGTCAAAAACATAGCGCTGCTGATATGACGAGACCTGGCGGGCCTCTGTCATCAGCTTTTTGGTCTCTTCACGCCCTAAAAAATTGAGGAAATGGCTGTTGCTGCCAAAATCATGGGGCTCCCAGGTAAAGCGGATGTATTTGTCATGGAATCTACAGGTCATCTCAATCCCCACCTGCACCCTGACCTCGAGCACCTCACCGGCTGCGATCAACTCCTGAACCACATCGGGACGTACGAAATTGTAGTAGACGACAGTCAGATGACGAATGCCCTTGATCCAGGCATCCATAACCAGGTGGGTTGGCGACTTCCGCCCCTTGGTATTGGCATCATGCACATGGTGGTCGAAGGCGAACTGGTTCCACTCTTCGGGCATCTCAAGCAAATGATACTTCTCCAGCTGGGCCCGGACGGTGCGGGGATTGCCGGCGGAGACCATCCTGAATTCATGGGCAAGCTTTAACTGTTGCAGCTGGTCACCCCGGCTGCGCATCAGCTCTTTCATGATCTGCAGCTGGGCCCGGGCGGCGTTTTTGCGATAGAAGTTGGCAGACAGTTGCACTTCATCCTGAAACCCCTGCAATGCCTTGATTCTCTCCTCGGCGTCACCCTTGTCAAAGGAGTCGAGCAGCCTGGCCATGGCATAGGCGACCCGCAGCCCCTGGGGCGCCGCCATCTCCTTGATGCCGTGTGGATGCATATGCTCTTCGAGCAAGGATTGCAGCGCCTTGGAGCTTGGTCCCCGCGACACGACATCGAATACGATATCAAGCAGTTGGTAATCTTCTTTATCAAACAGGAAAGGTGAAGGTTGAGATGGCATGATGGTGTTTATGGGTACGTTTGCAGCCCTCAGAGAAAGGCCGCGGATATTCTATAAAAATTCTACGACCTCAGTTCTGTAGGCGACATGTATCTGGCATCATCAGGCAGTCTCTGGGGCGTACCCCCAAACAGGAGGGGGAAGAACTGTTTCAAGACGCCGGCAACAGGATGCAATAGGATACAATGGGATACATGTGCTGTCCCGGCCTGGCCGGGACAGTCACCAAGCTAATTGCTACTTACATTTTCTCCCAAAGCCTTGCAAGGATTTGTTCTGGTAACCCTCAATATTATAGATAGTTAAGCTGTCCCATGTGCACCGGCTGCTCCCCGGCTAGATGTAGTCCGCCAGCAAACGGGAGGCCTCGGCAAAAAAGTCAGTGAAGATGCCATCGACCCCCATCCGGGCGACAGCTTTTAGCTCATCCGGGTCATTTACGGTATACACCAACACCATCAGCCCCCGTTGGTGCGCCCTCTCTATGAAGTTCGAGGTTAGTGAGCGGTGCCAGAGATTCACCGACACGGCCCGCATCCCGCAGGCCGCATCAAGCAACTCCTCGGTATAATACCGGCCGGTCAGGCAGGCCTTGATCTCTTCAGCCAACTGCGCGCGAACCACCGGGTCGGAACATTCCTGTTCGAGAAGCTGCAGGTTCTCCGTCAGATCGGCAAAACGAGGCAGCATATACTCCTCACAGCCGTAGGCGAAGATGCGGGAAAAATATTGCTCCGCCCCGGCACCGGTTTTTTCGAGCAGTTGCTGCCGTCGGATGGCTCCGTCCAAAAGAGCTATTTCCAGTGTCGGGCAGACGGTGCGGATATTTTCCAGCTCCAGCCAGTTAAAGGAACTCACCAGCAGATCGGAGTAGTGCAACTTCCCGGCCTGGACATACTCCGTGAGCAGTCCACCGACCTTGGTTCCGGTATGCTCGCCCTTGAGCTCGAGATGGATCACCGGGCGATTTTCAGCAGGAATAGCTGCAAGAAAGTCAAACACCTCAGACAGGAACGGTATCCGATCCCTGCCCCGGGCGGGATCCCCTGCATAGAGGCTCTTCAAGGTCTTGGAATCCGTCGTAAAGACCGCCCCACTGCCGGTGGATACCTCCTCGAGATCAAGATTGTGGACCACCACCAGATGCCCGTCGCCGCAGAGCTGTACATCAAATTCGATTGCGGGCACCCCCTCGCCGGCCACTTTTTCAAAGGCGCGGATGGTGTTCTGGTTATAGCCGGGGTAATAACAGCCCCGATGTCCGATCAACAGCATGCAGGTATCCTCTTATAACAGGTTGGGGAGAAACATCACCACCGCGGGCAGGTAGGTCACTACCAGCAGCACCAGCAGCAGCGAGACAATAAAGGGCCAGATTTCCATGACAAAATGTCCCACTCGCACCCCAGTTATAGAGCAGGCGGTGAACATCATGGAGCCAAAAGGCGGTGTTATCCCGCCGATCATGATGTTGACGATCATGATCAGGCCGAAGTGAATCAGGTCGATGTTCAAGGTCTTCATCAGCGGCACCAGAAGAGGTGCGACGATGATCAACAGGGCCCCGCCCTCCAGAAACATGCCAAGCACCAGCAGCAGCACATTGATCACAATCAGGATAATCCACGGGGAGTCCGAGATGGCCAGAATACTCTTGGTCAGCTGATGGGGGATTCGCTCCCAGCTCATGTACTGACCAAAGACCGAGGCCGCGATAATAATCAGCATCACCGAACTGGTTGAGAGGACAGTGTTTTTCAATATGACGGGGACATGTTCCCACTTCAGCTGCTTATAGATAAAGACACCGATGATAATGCAAAAGAGCACCGCCATCGCGCCCGCTTCCGTGGGGGTAAAGACACCAAAGCGGATACCGAAGATTATGCCAAAGGGCAGCAACAAGCCCCAGATCGACTCTTTCAGCTGCTTGAAAATCTCCCCTGCCGGGGCCATCGTCTCCCGCGTCGGCCGGTAGTCTCTTTTTTTGGCGATGAAGTGAACGGTCAGCATCAGCGCCAGGCACATCAGTACGCCCGGCGTGTAGCCGCCGATAAACATCTTCGCCACGGAGACCTGGGCAATCAAGGCATAGATAATGAGGTTGATGCCGGGGGGAATAACCGGCGCGATGGCCGACGAGGCAGCGGTGATGGCCGTCGCAAAGGAGGCGCTGTAACCACGTTTGGTCATCTGCGGCACCAGGATTTTCGACTGCATGGCAGCATCCGCATTGGCAGAACCGGAGATGCCTCCCATAAGGGTTGAGAGCATCACATTCACCTGGGCCAGGCCGCCCCGCAAATGGCCGGTGAGTACGTCAGCCATCCTCATCAGGCTGGCGCTGATACCTGAGTAATTCATGATCTCGCCCGCCATGATGAAAAATGGTACAGCCAACAGCGGAAAAGATGAGGTCGAGGTGATAAATTTTTGCAGGATGAGATCGGGTGGCGTCCCCACATCGCCAAAGGTGAAATAGGCAAGAGCTGCCGCCAAAAGGGCAAAAGCTATCGGAATGCTGGTGAAATAGAGCACCATTACGATGATGACGGGAAATGTTGACATGGCTTTTTTCTCAAAGAGTTGTAACGCCTTTGGGCTTATTGCAATTACGGATGACCTGACGGTGGCTGACCGGCTTAGCTGGCATCATCTGCCAGCGAGCCCTTGGGAGAGCTGACAAGTCTGAGAAGATCCTGATAGAGAAAATTCAGGGCATACACCGTCATCAGGGTAAAACCGACGCTTAAGGCCAGGTTGACGTAAAGCGCCGGGATATCCAGGACCGGCGTACGTTTCAGGCTGTTTGCCTGGATAAAGAGCATGCTGAGATAGACGATGTAGCCGTTGATCGCAATCATCATCAGATCGATCACCACCGCAATAAAGGCACGAAACGGCGCAGGGCCCAAGCGGGTGATAAAATCGATTCCGATATGCATCTTATATCGATATGCTGCGGCGGCACCCACAAAAACACTCCAGATAAAGCTGGTGGTGGCCACTTCTTCAGCCCAGAAAAGACCACCCTGAAACAGGTAGCGCAGCACGACGTTGACGATGACCACGAGCACTGTGACACAGAGGAAAAAGCCACTGACAATCAGGTCGATGTTTGAGAGAAGTTGTTTGGGTGTAATAGACATTGCTCACGATGAGGGTGCACGGAAAAGGAGTTTTTCCGTGCACCGGAAAAAATATTAACGCATGCTGTCAAGCTCGGAGAAAATCGCCTTGAAGACACCGGGTGTCATGCCCGGCTGCTCACTGTACAGCGGTGCCAGGGCGGTGCGAAAGGCGTCGCCGTCGACTTCATTGAACTTCACACCGTACGATTCAAGCTCTTTCACAACGCCGCCATGCTGCGACTTGAGCAGCTCGACCATGTGGTTTGCTCCCTTGGTGAACTCCTCCTGGATAATCGCCTGATAGTTGGCCGGAATAGAGTCCCATACCTCAGTGGAGATGTAGACACCGCAGGTACCGAGAATATGACGGGTATTGGCAACGTTCTTGGTCGGGCCTTCATACACCTTGGTGCCGATGTTGGTGAACTCAGAACCTTCAAGTCCGTCTACAACTCCCTGCTGAACCGCGGACAGGGTTTCGCCCCATGGCAGTGGGGTGGCAACGGCACCCATGGCGCTCAGGGTATCGATGTAGGACTTGGAACCGGGAGTCCTGATCTTCATGCCCTTCAAATCGGCAGGAGTGGTGATGACCTTCTGGGTGATCAGATTTCTGAAGCCATAGATGTAATCAAGGGCCAGAATCTTGATTCCCTGCTCTTCAGCCTTGGCCTTCATATCGGCTACCAGCTCGGTTTGGGTAAGGGCAACGTATTCATCGAAGCTGCGATAGAGCATCGGTGCATACAGGGCCTTGAAGTCGGGGACGTAATCACCGATGAATGACGGGTCTTCCACAGAGATGAACTTGGCGCCACGGACAACCTGTTCAACCCCTTCCTTGTAGGCCGGCAGCTGCGCCTGGGGGAAAGTCTGGATGTTGATAGCGCCATCGGTTTTCTCGTAGATGGACTCAGCGACGGCGTCCATGGACTTGGTCAGCTGCTCAGCCGGACTGAAAACATGGCTCAACTTGAGGGTTAACTTGTAATCGCTGCCAAAGACAGTTTGTCCACCCACCAAGGTCATTGAGATAAAGAGACCCATTGCCAACAGTTTACTTTTTCGCATTTCTTCTCCTTTTGTTCTGTTTCCACTTCACCACGTGGTGTTGTCGTGCAACCTGCTGTCAGTTGCATGTTTTTTGCCGCAAACATCAAATGATATACAGTCCGCACCGAGACTAGCCCGCTGCAGATGATCCAAAGAGCTCCCACGGAAAACCAGCCTCGGAATCAAGCAGGTACTGCGCTGCCTGATAGGCGTCCTGCCGCGGGGTACCTGCGACAGGCCAGGCGACCACCGTCATACCCGCTGCCACGGCAGACTGAACGCCCACAGAGGAGTCCTCCACCGCCAGGCATTTTGCCGGATCAAGCCCAAGCCTTTTGGCTGCAAGCAGGTACGGCTCCGGAGACGGTTTGCCTCCCAGCACATCCTCCCCGGAGATATTGAACTGCACCGTATCGCTCAGCCCCAAGAAAGCCAGGTTCGCCTCAACGACCTGCAGATCCCCGTTGGAAACACAGGCCAGGGGCACAGCGCGCTTTGCCAGCTGCCGGAAAATCGCCACAGTTTCAGCGCGCTCCATACCTGGCTGCAGGGCCCGGCAATACCTGTCGGCACACTCCCTGCAAAACTGTTCCAGGTCGGCATTGAACCCATGAACCGCTGACAGGTGTTGCCACTTCTCGCGCATCGACTTGCCCAACAGGATCTCGTTGTCTTCTTTGTTGAGGCTATACCCCTGTTGTCGGCACCAGTCGGCAATCACCTCATAATGCAGGTCTTCGCTATCTATCAGGGTTCCGTCAATATCCCAGAAAACAGCCTCGATAACGGCTCGCCCCGGCTGGGGGACTCTACTTCTCATTCCTCAACACCTCTTTGTTATGCATTCTCAAGCACGGCTTGAGCTGTTACCTCATCGGTTACGAGGATATCGGCGTAGCCGGCCCTCAGAACCGCCTGGATTATCGGCACCTTGTGGATGCCGCCGGAGGCGACCACCTTAATCGGTATGTTCTTGAGTTGATGCAGATCAGCACCCATAAAACGCCTGTTGATGGGATGATCGATCGGCTGCCCTTCCCGATCCAGGAAGTAACCGAAGACCTCACCCACCGACTCCGCCTCCAGAAGGGATTTCCATTCGCTTTCGGTAAGCGCCCCCAGCACCACGTTGGTGGAGCGCACGGTGAGATCACCGGCACCGACCAGGGCCATATCCACTTCCACCGCCCTTTGAAACGTTCGTTCAAACATGGGCTGGGTCATGAGCGTGGTGCGCACCTCCTCAGAAGTCACATACATGGGCGCGGCGATATAATGACACTTTGACACGTTGAGCCGCCTGGAAAAGACCGCCGCGATATCATAAGGATTCGTAGTACCGCTCCTTGGCAGACCGCCAAACAGGGAGACGATGGAGGTGTCCGACGGCCCCCGCTGCACCACCCCGCCCAAGCCGGCACGCAGGGTCTTTCCCCAGCCGAGCCCAAGGCTTTGACCATCACGCAAATGCTCCGAAATATAAGCACCGGCGGTTTCCCCTATGGCAGCGTAGAGATGCTTTTCCTTGACGGGTGTCGGCATCACCAGGGCCTTGACCAGGCCAAACCGTTTTTCGAGCTTGCTCTCCGTTTCGGCGCAGCTCGCCTCTTCAGCATTGATGATGATCTGGACCAGACCGTTCTCGCGGCAATCCTGGAGCAACTTGTTGACCCGTGCCCTGGTTATCCCGAGCTTGCCAGCAATTTCGGCCTGGGTTAAACCTTCGTTATAATAGGCCCAGGCGATCCGCGTTTGCAGTTTATGTTCCTTGCTCATCGTGATACAATCCCCTCTCCATCAATACATATGTACCTAATTGATGACGTATATACATGGTACAACTCAGTGATGCAAGCATTGCGCATAGCTGTACAATAGTTTAACGGCATCAAAACAACGATCTAATTTATTATTTTTACATAATTATAGCACGTATCCCCGAAGGCAACACAAGAAAGTCAATTTACAGCAAACACAGCACGGACTGTACATTTGTCCGACAACGTATACAAATAACAGACAGAGAGCTGATTCGTGAATTCAACACAGCACCAACAGGCAACGACTATTCCAGACCTGGTCGCCCACCGGGGAGCGTCATATCATGCCCCGGAAAACACCATGGAATCTTTTCGGCTCGCCTGGCGGGAAGGAGCCACGAAAATCGAGGCGGATTTCTGGTTGTCGGCAGATGGGGAACTGGTCTGCCTCCACGATCCCACCACAGCCCGCACGGCGCCTTTTGACCCGCCGGTGGATGTACGGACAGTCAGCTATGGTGAGCTTAACGATTACGATGTCGGCAGCTGGAAGGCCAAAGAGTACGAGAGCGAAAAAATCCCAAGGCTTCCCGAAATTCTGGTGGAGATGCCGGAGTCGACAATGATCTATATTGAAATCAAGCAGGACAACCCGCAGATCATCTCCCGACTCATGGAGACGATTACCGTTAGTCCGGTTCATCTTTCCCAGGCCATTCTGATCTCCTTTAACCCGGCAGTGGTCAGACTTGCCAAAGAACTGGCTCCGGATTTGAAAGCTTTTTTGCTCTACGACCCTGCAGGAGATAAGGAAAAAAGAGCGGGCGGGATACCACTGGACCAGCTCCCCCAATTCACCCGTTTTCTGGGGGCTGACGGAGTCGATATCGGCCGCCATGTTCAGGTAGACAAAGCCTTGGTGACAGAACTCCGCGCCAGCCGGCTTGAGTTCCATGTCTGGACTGTCAACACCCTGGACGATGCGTTGAAGTACATAGACCTGGGAGTGGATTCCATCACCACCGACCGCCCCCTGGGGCTGCGCCGGGAATTGGAGGCCTATTTTCAGTCAGCCCGCTAGCACAGGTATAACTCAGTATGTTTTGACCTGATTGAGGAATTTTCTCAGACGTACATCCCTGGCGGAGGAGAATATCTCGGCCGGTTTCCCCTGCTCCACGAACCGCCCTTCTGCCATAAAGATCACTCTGTCTGCAATATTTCTGGCAAATTGCATCTCGTGGGTGACGACCAGCATGGTCTGGTGGCGAAGGGCCAGCTTCTGCATCAGGGCCAGCACCTCTCCCACCCATTCCGGATCAAGCGAAGAGGTGGGCTCGTCGAAGAGCAGCAGCCGGGCATCCAGTGCCATCGCCCTGCCGATCCCGACCCGCTGCTGCTGGCCGCCGGAGAGCGCCGCCGGGTAGTGGTCCCCTTTATCACCAAGGCCAATATCCTCTAGAATCTGCCGGGCCCGGTCATGGGCAGCCAACTTTTTCCAACCGCGCACGGTTATCAGCCCCTCAGCGATATTCTGCAGGGCGGTCATATGGGCAAACAGCGCATAATTCTGGAACACAAACCCGGTCTTACGGCGCAGGGCAAGGATATCTGCACGCCTGGCGTTATGTACGATGACGGACACCTCATCGATCCGGATGTTGCCGCTGTCGGCCTGCTCCAGAAAATTTATGCAGCGCAGGAAGGTGGATTTGCCTGTCCCGGAAGGGCCTATCAGGGCCACAATCTCCCCTTCGGCAATGTCCAGATCTATGCCGGAAAAGACCCTATTGTCACCAAACGCCTTACTGAGGTTTCTGATCTGGATCATGAGTGTGCAGCCGAACCGTTGCTACAACGCCGGGTCCGCCATGATGTCTTATTGATTATAGGCCCTGTTCAACCTGGCCTCAGCCCAGTTTTGCAGCTGGGTAAACAGCAGCACCATCCCCCAGTAGATAAGTGCCACCGCCAAAAACGCTTCGAAAAACTTGAAACTCGACGACGCCTCCATCTGGGCCTTGGCCATAATCTCAGCCACTCCAAGGGTAAAGGCAAGCGAGGTGGACTTGATCATATCGATGAAATAGTTCATCAGTGAGGGCAAGGCGACCCGGGTCGCCTGGGGAAGGATGATGCGGCACATGGCCTGCATCTCTGTCATACCGATGGACAGGCCGGCTTCGCGCTGGCTGCGATCGATGCCTATAATTGCAGCCCGAATGGACTCCGCCTTGTAGGCGGCAAAGTGCAGGCTCAGGCCGATCACCGCGGCCGTAAAGGCATCGAGCCCGACAAACAGGGGAATTATCTGCGGCAAACCGTAATAGAGCAAAAACAGCTGCACCAGCAGCGGCGTCCCCCTGAAGAAACTGATATAAAGCTGGCTCAGCTGATCAAGCAGCGGCAGGCGGTAAACACGAACCAGAGCCAGAACCACTGCCAGGATAAGGCTGAACACCAAGCCCCAGCAGGCCATGCCAAGGGTGATACCCAGATACCTGAACAGAATCGGCATCAGTGAGAGCATGTACTGCAGATCAAAGCCCATGACACCTCGGTCGATTGCGGACATACATAACGCAGCAAGCCACTATTGGGTGATATCTACGTCAAACCATTTCACGGCTATCGCCTCCAGGGTTCCGTCAGCGCGCATGGCCTCAAGGGCCCTGTTCACCGCATCACGCAGCTGAGTCCCCCTGTCGTTGTCGACAAAGGGCCAGGCATTCTCGATTCTCTCAAACGGCTCCCCGACTGGCTCCAGCGGCAGGTTAGCCTTTTTGATCAGCTGCATGGTGGAGAGCCGATCCATCACAAAGGCATCGGTCCGTCCCAGGGCAACATCGTGCTCGATACCGGTATCGTAGGTCTTGATCTTGATCGTACCCTTGGTATCGAGATCGCGCAGCAGCTGCTCGTAGTTCGAACCAAGGTTGACGCCGACAGTCTTGCCATCCAGGTCGTCAAGCCCCCTGATCTCGCTGTTTCCCTTCTTGACCACCAGCTGGGCGCCATCAATCACGTATGGCGCAGTGAACAGATATTTGGCGCTCCGCTCCGGAGTGATGGTTATCTGGTTGGAGATGGTATCGATCCGCCCAGTCTCCAGCAACCCGAAGAGACCAGAAAAATTTGCGGTGACAAACTCGACTTCGTAGTTGTTGCGTTTACCGATCTCATTCCAGAGATCAACCTCGAACCCCTGCAATTCATCCTGCTTGACAAAGGTAAAGGGAAAATATCTGCCGGACATACCAACTTTCACCACGGTGCTTGCCGCCAGCGATGCTCCCCCCACCCCAATACTCACCAGCAACGTGAGTAAAAGTAGTACTGTTCTGCCTTTCATACCGTATGCTCCCGGTGTTGTTATCAAACACAATCAGTTGCGTTCAGTAGGTTCCCGGCTAAGAACCATTGATGAAACAGTATAAGCAGGCCATACCCTTCAGGCAATTTCCCGACCCTGCGAAAGCAAACAACAGGAGCTGGCAAAAGGAGCAAAGCCGGGGGCTGAAACTGTGGCAGGCCGAGGCGCAAAACAGAACTGTTGGAAATGATTCCGGGCTATGACACAGCAGCACGCCAGGTGCGCGGTGGCGAGAGTCTTCAACCGTTGGCAAATGTTGAGTACATCCTGGCTAGAGAGTACATAGCCGCCACCAATTCTTTCAGAAGCAACCGAAAAAACTTTGGTTCTGTACCACTTAACCTGGAATGTGTGAGCAGAAAACCGTCGTAGTCCCGAAGCCTGGCAAAAAAAAAGCAGGAGGCACCATCAGCCTCCTGCTTGTATTCAGCTCTACCTCAAAAGCCGCGCTTCACAGCATGTGGACTAGATGGAGGTGCGTCGGTAATTTCTGTATTCTGGCTCCCAGAAATTCGCACCGAGCTGTTCCTCGAGCGCCTCATCGGAGATCACGTTTGCCACGCCATCCGCCATCGCCTGCTTGGCAACCGCCCTGGCGATCTTTACGCTCACCTCGCGAATATCGGTCAGCGGCGGCAACAGGGAATCACCCTCATACTCCTTGGAACATTCCGCCAGCGCCTCACTGGAGGCCATCAGCATATTCTCCGTCACCCTGCTCGCCCTGGAGGCCAACACGCCAAGTCCGACACCGGGGAAGATATAGGAGTTGTTACACTGGGCAATCGGGTAGCTTTTGCCATTCAGTTCAACCGGATCAAAGGGACTACCGGTGGCCACCACCGCCTTGCCGTCGGTCCAGGTCAACAGGTCCTCAGGGTAGGCCTCGCACTTGGAAGTGGGGTTTGACAGGGGCAGGATGATGGGAGCCTCGGTTGTCTTGAGCATCAGATCGACGATCTCTTTGGTAAAGACCTGGGGCTGCATGGACACACCGACCAGTACGGTCGGCTGGAAATTTTCGACCGTGTTGAGGAAATCGACACGCCCCTTCTCATTGCGCGGCCAGCCTTCACTTGCCGCCCGCTTCTGGGCAACCGGTTTCTGGAAGTCTTTCAAATATTCCAGATCATCGGTAACCAGGCCGCGGGAATCGATAAGGGCTATTCTGCTGCGGGCCTCGGCATCGGTCAGCCCCTCCTGCTTCATATGGGCAATGATCTGCTCAGCGATGCCGCAACCAGCCGAACCTGCACCTAAAAAGAGCACCTTCTGGTCGCCCAGCCGCTGATCCAGATTTTTACAGGCTGCCAGCAAGGTTCCGACGGTGACGGCGGCGGTACCCTGGATGTCATCGTTGAAGCTGCAGATCCTATCGCGGTACTTCTCGAGCAACGGCGAGGCGTGGGTGGCAGCGAAATCTTCAAACTGCAGCAGCACGTTTGGCCAGCGCCGGTTCACCGCCTGCACGAATTTCTCCACAAACTCGAAATATTCGTCACCGCCGATACGCTCGTGCCGCCAGCCCATGTAGAGCGGGTCGTTGCGCAGCTCCTCGTTATTGGTTCCCACATCGAGCACGATGGGCAGGGTGTAGGCTGGACTGATACCGCCACAGGCGGTGTAGAGCGAGAGTTTGCCGATGGGGATCCCCATGCCGCCGATGCCCTGATCGCCAAGCCCCAGGATGCGCTCGCCGTCGGTAACCACAATAACCTTGACGTTGTGCTTGGTGGCATTTTGCAAAATGTCATCTATCCGGTCACGGTCCGGGTAGGAGATGAAGAGTCCGCGTTTACGGCGATAGATCCTGGAGAACTCCTGGCAAGCCTTGCCCACAGTGGGGGTGTAGATATAGGGCATGACCTCTTCCACATTTTCGACCACCAGGCGAAAGAACAGTGTCTCGTTGGTATCCTGGATATTGCGCAGATAAATGTGTCTGTCCAGTGGGTTCTCAAAGCTGGTAAACTGCTGGTAACAACGTTCGGTCTGCTCTTCAATGGTCTCTATATTGTGCGGCAGCAACCCCTCCAGGTTGAACATAAGCCGTTCATACTGGGTAAACGCGCTCCCTTTATTCAAAAGCGGTGTTTCGAGTAATGCGGGCCCGGCGTAGGAAATGTACAGCGGGCGTCTTTCTGATGCTTTGTGGGTATCCGACATCTAACCTCAACTCCCTGAATAAACATGTTGTATTGAATAGTTCATGCGAGAGAGGACAGCTGCCTCGCCCCGCATGCTTGACCTGGAAGCCAACACGTATTGTCTGCAAACAATGTACACAATACGCGCTGGCAGGTTTGGAAACCTAGTTCATAGTTTGAAAAAGCACAACGGAATTTGCCCCGGGGAGGATCATTAATAATTCGAGATCATATAATTAAAACAAATAGGGAAATATATTTACGGAGACTCTTCCAAAAAGGAATAGTCCGGGGCAAGATAAGTCCCTTTGCGGATATTGATATAGACCAGTTCCGGCAGGCTGTAGAAAACTCCCAAGGCCCCCTGCTCCAGGCGCTCCCCCTTATCAAACGGCAGGGTTGCCACACCAGTGAGCGTGTACACCGCACCGTATCCGGCATTGATCAACCCAAACAGTGGCCGCAGGGCCCAGTTGCTATCGGTGAACATCAAAAAGGCGGTATCCCGCTCTCTCCTGCTATATAAGCTGCTTGTCACGGCGTTGGACTCCCGTAGCCAGTCGACGAGCGAATCCAGCTGCTGTTCCTCAAGCTGACGCAGGCGCCTTGAGGGGATCTCCTGCCGATCATCCACCGAATACTTCTTGGCCACCAGGCGATGAAACATAAAAGGGCTGAAGGAGAACTGCTCACCAGGGGAGATCCAGCCCCCCAGCTGTAACTCCCCCTCCTTACGGGAGCCAAAGGCCGAGTTCAGCTGGAGATTCATCTCTGTTACGCAATTGCGGTTGAGGAGATTGTAATTGTGGCTCGCCAGAATCCGTCGCTCTACTCGCTCAAGCTCGGAGGAGATGTTTTTTTCTGCCTGATCAAGGGCTTTTGCCGGCAACATCCTCTGCGGCCGGTACATTATCATTCCCGCCATTTCGGGTACCATTTTGCCCCGCTCATAGCGGATCTGCTTCGCACCGTCAAACACCTTGTCCAGCTCGGACATCCTTCCCCGGACTTCCTCCATCCTGTTCATCACCAATTCCGGATGCGGTGTCGTCTGCAGCTGCCCCAGCAGGTTCTGTTGATCCAGGGACTGGGCACGATAGAGGTTATGCAGGGCATTGGAGCCAAGGATCTGCTTGGAAAGGGTTATTCTCAATGCATCATCCGGGAAAGGGTCGAGGGAGTGCAGTTTCTCCTCCTCTAATGACAAGGTGAGCACCTGATACCGGGCCAGTTGCAGCAGCAGTGCAGCCCCGTCACCAGCCCGATCTGACGAGATAAGCCGCACAATGGAGTGATAAACCGTCTGGCGATATCGGCCCAATGCGGCCAAAGTCTCCTCCCCCAGAGGTGACTCGCCGGGCAAAGGTGCAACAACAGCCTTTGGGTTCAGTCCGAATTGTAAGTCGATTGCCACCAGAGCTGACCTCTTCTGCAGCAGGTTCTGCAACTCAAGGCTCCATTGGGCGGTGAGCGGTTGGTGCTCATGTCTGGCGATACGCTCATCAATGTTCTCAATCGCCTTGTTGAGGATACCGTCACCGAGATCTGAGATAAGCCTCTGTTGCAACGAGTTGGCCAAGCCGTTGGCAGATGACGGTACACTCATTGAAAGCATGCCGGCTCCCGGCAGGGCAAAATTCTCCTGACCTCTTTTTAGATTCTCGATAAACTGCCGGGCGGCGGCCAGCTCTTCACGTTGCTGCAGATCCAGATTCTGCCTGATAAGGGTCTGGGCAAATTGCTGCGCGACTCTGTCAAAGGTCTCTGGAGCCACAGGAACCGCTGCAATGTGGATCGGGCGGTTGCTCAATTCAGCATAAATCAGCGTGAACTTGGGCCAGCTCTCCCTCACCAGCAGAAACTCTCCATTAGCGAAAAACTGATAGTGGTAGAGGTAATTTCCCAGCTTCAGTCCATAATGACCGCCGGCGGCATGACCGGTGTTGGGAGAGACATAGACAAAGTCGAGAGAATGCCCCTGCTCCGCCGCCCAGGCAGAGCAGGATGACATGGTGAGGAATACAACAGCGAGTAGAGAGTTACGAAACGCCATATCCTCTCTTTAGGGCTTTATCATACTTTTTCAGCATTTGATCATCGAGCAGCCAGCTGTGCCCGGAAATAGAGACGCCAGCCATTTTCAGGCCACGACCTATCGCAACATAAGTTTCCTCCATGCTCTCCCAATTGGTGATCCCGTGTGATTTTGCCAACCGGTTCAAATCATTCTGGAATTCTTCCAGACTCTTTTCATGCCTTTGTACATAGAAGACGACCAGTCCGGTCACATCCTGTTGATAGAGATTCAGGTTCAAGGCCACAGAGTCGTCATTGCCCGACGAACTTGCCGAAATCGACTCAAAGCTCCCCATGATCGACTCGGAACTCTTGGAAACTGAATCTGACGATTTTTCAAGGGAATAGGAGATTGAACAGCCGCTGGCCAAAAGGGCAACGGCTGACAGAGCAAGCAATGCTGCCGCCAGCCTGGTCAAAACACAAGTTGAGTTGTTTATAGTTTTCATAGCCTCCTCATTTGGCTGCTAATTTGAGTTAAATTATTGTCTACATGAACTGAAAGTCACTGCCAACCGGCTGCTTATGGTGACCAACAATAGTGAAACCACCGGCCGAGGCAGTGTATTATGTGACAAACCATGCCATGGTTGACGATTTCTGGGATAACCGCTGCTCCATCATCGCAATCTCACGCGGTCTGACTTGACTCCTGCCCTCTTCATCGACAATGGCAAACCGACCCAGAAGCGTCTTCTGCCGGGCCGGCCTCCAGATTTCCGGGCATGGTTCCCCCACCAAGCGAAGTTACAGGCAAAAAGCCTAACTTAACGATTGCAAAAACCTGATTTGGAATCAAGGAGAGAGCCGAAAATCTTTCAACTTTTCTCTTTCACCACGTTGTGCACCGTTCCACGGCCAGACTTGGGACACGCCGTTGCATTGCTGTACCGAGCAGGCGAGATGCCAGCACGGCACAGACCATACACCATTGCTGGTTAACGGCTGGTTAACGGCTATTCCTCTTTTGATGTTTCAGGAAAACCGCAATAATGCCCGACGCTGCCAGCAACAGACAGTAGTAGGAGTGCGACACCACGGAAAGGGGGGAAATGGCAAAAATGGAGCCCAGCAGCAATGCCTGGGCGCCATAGGGCAGCAGCCCCTGGATCACGCAGGAGAAGATATCCAGAAGACTCGCCGACCGCCTTGGAGTCACCCCATTTTCCTCGGCGAGTTTACGGGCCACTCCGCCGGCAACAATAATTGCCACGGTATTGTTTGCTGTACAGACGTTGGTGAGGCTGACCAGTCCCGCGATCCCCAACTCACTGGCTTTAAGGCTGTTGCCTGAGGTATGGTCCTTGCTGAATGCGCCGATGATACGCCCCACCAGTCCGGTAAGCCAGGCGAGTCCCCCCTGTCTTCGCATCAACTCACCGATACCACCGATCAGCATGGAGAGCAGGAAAATTTCCTGCATATTGCCAAAGCCGGCATAAATATCTTTCACGTAGTTGCCCAAGCCATACTCTGCCGCCGAGAACATTCCAATAACGCCGGCCAGCACAATACCGATCCCTAACACCACAAAGACATTGAGCCCCGACACCGCCAGCACCAGAATCGTTATGTAGGGAAGAACCTTGACCCACTCAACTGCTGCCGCTGCAGGGGCCTCGGAAACGCTGTTGCCCAGCATGAAAATGGCGACTGCCACTACGGCTGCGGGTAAAGCAATAAACAGATTCTCCCGGAATTTATCACGCATATGACAGCCCTGGGAACGTGTGGCAGCAATGGTGGTGTCGGAGATGATGGACAGGTTGTCACCAAACATGGCACCACTTAATACCACCCCTGCCATCAGGGGGGTATCTATCCCGGCCGTCTGCGCTATCCCAAGTGCAACCGGGGCCACAGCGGCGATGGTTCCCATTGAAGTCCCCATGGCCGTTGAAATAAAGGCGGAGATGACAAATACACCGGGCAGAATCACAACCGCCGGCAAAAGGGACAAACCAAGATTAACGGTGGCATCGACCCCTCCCGTGGCCTTGGCCACAGCGGCAAATGCGCCTGCCAGCAGATAGATCATGCACATGGCCATGATATCGGTATGCCCCACCCCGCGGAGAAACTGTTCGATAGCCCTATTGAGTCTGTCCCTGCTCAAGATCAGGGCAACGACCACAGCCGGCAGCGCGGCCACAGGCGCCGGAAGCTGGTAGAAGGCAAAATCAACCCCCTGAATGGTGAGATAACCACCTACACCAATGAATAATACAAGGAAAATGCCAAGCGGCAGAAGAGCCAATGCCGAAGGGCTTGGCTCTGAAACGGAATCTAAAGAATTGTTTGACATGGTAACTGCTCGTTAGAAAAATTTATCATAATGAAAGCGCAGGCGCTTGCTTTCCGGCCTCCTTACCACATTCAGGAAGCTCTCTCATTAACAAATCTATGCATTACCACTAAACGGCCTGTGCATATAGCCGGCAGTAATCAGAGCTTTGCAAGGAATTCAAGGTATTGCCAGAAAGAGGAATTTTTCAAAAATGAGCCGGGAACAACCTTGGGAAGGGCGACAGCGATTAATCGAACTGAACAGGGGGCGACAGGGGGCTGATGGTGACCCTTTTCGCCCCCCATCCAGCCACAGGGAGCACGTTTCCCCCTCTATTTACCTGATAAGATTACCAAACCGAACAGAGGGGGAGGGGTTCAGCTTTAGATCGCAGAACCAACTGCTGATCTAAACAACTGCTGATCTAAAGCTACTCACCATCATCAGCCAGTGACGGATGAACTTTCCGGTAATAGTACCGATCCGCCGGAATCTCTTCTGCCAGAGCCGGGTCTATGGCATCAAGGCTTTCATCTGCGGTGGCCTGCAATATCGCCCACATCTGTTCAGAGGCGTGTTTGATGATCATTCCGCTCTGTTTCTGGCCTATGCCACCTTTCAGCTCCACCAGAATGGAGCCGGCCTCACCCAGGCCGTAGGCATTTCTGGCAATGCCAGCGAAAGTTCCGCCTGGATACAGCGTTATGGTGGAATAGCCAAACTGCTGCATGTGGTCATAGATCGTGACACATAACCGCTTGGAGAGATCAACGAACTGCTGCTCGACATTCTCATTTCTTGGCCAGAGAATGGAGCTTGTCACATTTTCGCCCTCATCCGTCACATAGGTACCCTGGTGGTGAAAGTCCGCCATCCATACCGGCTGATAGTAGTGAAAGGTATCCAGTACAGCCTGTGCTTCCGGTACCGGGTTGACCTCCGGATCAAAATCTGGCCCTGTCAGACCCGGGTTGCACAGGATCTGGTCACTCTCTGCCCAATTATGCCAGTGATATCTGTTGATGTCGTAATTTGAGTAAATGTTGCCATCACCATCCACGTAGGTCGTGGTGTAGACCCCCCTTCCCTGATTAAGGAGTTCTGGTATCACAGTGCCATCTTCGGCAAAGCAATTCCCGGAGTTGCGCGGAGGAGCAGAGAAGTTGGTGTTGCCCCGGGTGTAGAGCTCGGCACCGTCAGGGTTCACCCGCACGATCATCAGTACGTATAGCTTCTCCAGCACCGCCATGGCCTGCTTGCTGCCGGTGGCAAGTTTTTGCAGTACCTGCAGCGCCGCCTCGGTGGTCATCTGCTCATTGCCGTGCTGCTGGGTCATGATCATGACCGGAGTGTTGGTCGGGTTCCCGACTTTGGCCAGGTAAATATTTCTGCCCTGTGTTGAATAGCCGATTACCTCAAGCGCAACCAAGCCTTTTGATGATTTTTCAATCTGGAACAGCTTTTTTTCCAGTTCCTCATAGCTGCTGACCCGGGATAACGACATTTCCTGTTGCGGAGTCAACCAAGGGCCGCCTGGCGTTATCTCTGATGCAGCCATTGCCGACCCAACGCCCAGTGCCAACGTTGCACACAATGCCATTCGCTTGATCATAGTTCACCTTGTGGAGTTGAGATGAGTGTTGGACAATCAGTGGACTCTCCCTTCAACGCCCCAACCTAACCCACAAGAGAACCTCTTTCAATAAAAATTAAGATCTTATTTACTGTTAGGGTTGTTCGCGTTTGACAGCCAGCATGAGGCCGCAACCTGCCAGCCGCCGGTTGACTGCTGCTGGGAAAACTACACCTTCACCCAGCGGCTCTCATGCTCAGATGATCTCAATACCGCTGCGACGAATCTGATGCCAGCCAACCCGTCCTTCTCATCTGGGCAGCTCATCGCCTCTGGCCTGGGGGTGCCGCCACCGCGCAGGGCCGCTATCGCTTCAGCGGCATCCCGGTAAATATTGGCGAAACCGTCGGGAAAACCTTCCGGGTGACCGGCCACAATATGGCTGGCATAGGCTGAGAGCGGCAGGGTTCCCGGTCCGTTCGGAGTTCTCAACTCTGCCGGCCTGCCGAGGGGTTTGAAAACCAGCCGTTGTGGCAACTCTTGTCCCCACTCCAGGGTCCCCAGAGTTCCGGAAATTCTGAATTGCAGCGAATTCTCCACGCCAGCCGCCGCCTGGGTAACCCAATAGCTGCCCCGCGCCCCATTACTCATACGCAGCATGGCAGCAGCATAGTCATCAATAACCCTGTCCGGGACAATGGCACCGGCCTCTGCGGCGACTTCAGCGACCTCCAATCCGGTCACGTACCTGATGAGGTTGTGGGCATGGGTGCCGATGTCCCCCATCACCAGGGACGGACCACCCTTTTCCAGCCTGTAGCGCCAGGGGGCAGCCGTACCAGTGGGGTCGGGCTTCGATTCATCAGCTTTTCCACCTTGCACATATTCAACCTGTATCAGACGAACCTCACCTATTTCCCCGTTATCCGCCATGGCTCTTGCCTGCCGGACCATGGGATAGCCGGTATAGTTATGGGTCAGTCTGAAAATGCGGCCTGTCTGCTCTACAATTTCAACCAGCTGCTCGGCCTCTTCAACCGTGTTGGTCATCGGCTTGTCACATATCACATCCAGGCCAGCCTGCATTGCAGCGGAGGCATAGAGGAAATGACTATCATTGGGGGTCATGATCGCAACAACCTCTGCGCCGTCAGGCCTTGCAGCCTCGGAAGTGATCAGCTCCAATCCATCTGTGTAGATGCGATCTCTTGCAAGCCCCAATTGCCTCCCACCCTGCATGGCACGCTCGGGAGTTGCAGAGACAGCGGCAGCAACCAGGTCATAGCAATCGGTCATCCTGGCCGCCTGGCGGTGCATCCCTCCTATAAACGAACCGGGGCCGCCGCCAATGACTGCAAGCCGCAACCGCCTGGACAAATGTTGCAAAGCCGGATTATACCCATCAGTACCCATAATTCTCTCCCTTGGTAAGCGTCTCTTGCTCTTCGAAATAATTCCAGGATCCCCAGTGAGGGCTTCTAGTTATAGAATATCCCTGAGATCCAGATACTTACAACTGACAATAGTACCCGGCTTCATTTAGCCCAACCAGCTTTTCCGATGGTTACCTCCTTATTGAGATCCTCTTGTATCTGCCGGGATTGCCCCAATCTATCACTGGTATTGCCAATAAAAAAAGGAGTTGCCACAACGGTGGCAACTCCTCTCTGTTTGTTCATCAAGGGCCAGTTCAGCTACCGACTCAATAATGCATTATGCAGCAAGCAGACCAAAATTGCTCTAACTGTCAAACGCTAATCATCAGCGGTTATCGCCGACGGCAACAGCAAAGGAGGCTGACTACGTATCAGGAGTTATTGCTTTCTTCTTCTGATGGCGGCCAGGCCGGTGAGTCCTGCACCGAATAACAGCATAGTGGTCGGTTCAGGGATAGGTTGCTGGCCAGGAGGATCTACGACCACAACAGAACCGTCAGTCCAATCACCTACCTCCAGAATAAAGCCGATGATATTGTTATCACCATGCTCATCATTCCACTCGCCGTTCATCCCCCAGATACCGAGGTGATCCTCAACTGTGCCCATCCAGTCGTTGGCTTCTCCCTCAGCCCAGTAGGTGAAATCAAACTCCTCACCAGTTACCCAGGACCATCCATCAGCCGCGCTTGCAGAATCAGCCTGGACTCCTCCCAGCCAGAACTCACCTGAGGAAAAGTCGCCAAAGTTAGCAAGCAGAGCCTGTTGCTCAGCTTCACTTGTTATGGTCGCCAGATACGCGCCTTGATAATTCTCAGCTACGTAAGCAGCCGCCTCATCCCACGTCATTTTACCTTCCTGGTAGACAAAATATTCATGATCATTGCCGTATGAATCTGTCCATTCCCAGGACGATACAAGTGTTGCGTTCGCAGAGTGCGGCATAGCAATCATTGCGCCAGCCGTCATCATCAGGCCTACCACGCTTGCGCCCAACCATCTTCTCATCCGGTCACCTCCCAGTAAGCAGTCGTCTGTTGTCAGTTTTCGTATCTGATAACTTCTATTCACGGTAATCACATACCGCAAGCCTAACACCTTGATTAAGCTCAATCAATAGGCATTTTTACTTACCGGACGCCAAAAACCTAACACTTTAGTTGATTCGCCAATGCTTGCAATACGTTACTCGATGTTCTTTTTTCGTTTTTTTTCACAGAGAAAACTGCCGATGGCCGGCCCAATGCTTCCCTCCTCAATAACCACACAAGATCAATCAGTTCCTGGGATAAAGGAGAGATACTGGAGAATAAAAAAAAGCCGGAACCACTTTTTCAGTGATTCCGGCTTTTTCTCTATAGTTGGTGCCGAAGACGAGAGTCGAACTCGTACGGGCGTGGCCCACTACCCCCTCAAGATAGCGTGTCTACCAATTCCACCACTTCGGCACTTCACAGCAGGTTGTCATTCCCCGGTTCAAACCCGGCAAGAGCGTTGCGGGATGTTGCGATCAACATCCACCAGTTGAGCGTGGCCGCTCTCCCGCACCGAGGAGACGATCTATTACCATAGTCCTTGTACCAGGTCAAGAGTTGTTGTCTCGCAAAGTGCTTTTCTCCATCGATTGTTGCACACGCCGAGAGCGCACTCCCGATCAGCTCATTTTTTCCTGGGAATGGTTCCTGTTGCTGCCAGTTATTCGCTCAGGCCAAGTGCCCTGCGCTTGGCCCTGATACGCTCATCCATCTTCTCCACTGCCACCTTATAATCGGGCTCTACCAGAAAGGAGGCGCCAAAGACATCTTCGAGCCCGCCGGTGGCCAGATCGGTCACCAATTTTGACCCGGTAATCTGCGGCGGTGTGCCGATCTGCACCGGAATACCTGAGGCCACACAATAAACGCCAATAGCCACAGCTTTCTCCGAATACCACTCAGGGGAGGCCCCCCACACCGGAAGATCGGCAATATCAACACCAAGGGCGTTGGCGATGATACCGCACAACTGGATGATGCGCGAGTTGTCGACACAGGAGCCAAAATGCAGCACCGGCGGAATATTCAGTGCTTCACAAACCTTGGCAAGACCAGGCCCGGCCATATCCTTTGCCCCAGGAACCATCAACCCCGCCTTGCCGGCGGCGGTGGTGATGCACCCGGTGGCCAGCACCAGGATATCTCGTTTTATCAGTTCCTTTGCCAGACCGACGTTCTGCGAGTCATGGATAAATTTCGGGTTATTGCACCCCACGATGGCAACAACACCACGGATGGAGCCAGCCTTGATGGCATCCAGCAACGGCTCCAGGCTGCCTCCCAATAAGCCGAGCAGGGCCTCGTTGGAAAAGCCGGAGACGATATCCACCGGTTCGACCGGTATTTCTACCCGCGACTGATCCCTGTTGGCAAACGCAGCAATCCCCAGCTCAATAATTTCCCGGGCCTGCTCCGCGGCTCTGGCGGTATCAAAAGAGACATGGGTCGCCCCTGTAAAGCGTGCCTTGTCTGATGTGGTGATAAACCTGGTATGATAACAGGCCGCCGCCTGCACCATGCTCGGCATGATGCACTGGTAATCGACCACAACGGCCTCCACCGCCCCCGTGACTATTGCCAGTTCCGTCATCAGGTGGTTGCCCGCCATCGGAATACCTTTGCGGGCAAGGAGTTCATTGCCGGTACAACACAAGCCACCGATATTTATGCCCTCTGCACCCACCGCCTTGGCTTTGGCCAACATTTCTGGGGTACGGGCCGCAGCAAGCACCATCTCAGAAACCACCGGGTTATGGCCATGCACCAGGATATTTACCTGTTCCTTTTTGATCACCCCAAGATTCACCTGGGATGGTCCGGGGGTTGGCACACCAAAGATAATATCCGATAGCTCGGTTCCGATCATCGAGCCGCCCCAGCCATCCGCCAGCGCTGTCCTTGCCGAATGCAGCATGGTCGAGACAGCGTCGTTATCACAGCCCATATGGGTCCGATGCATCATCTCCGCTATTTCCCGATCCACACCGCGGGGAATAACCTTCAGCTGCCGCCAGATCTCCTTGCGTTTTTCCGGGACACGGCTCATGAAGGCCAATTCGCTCTTCCTGCTGCCAAAATCCGCAAAAAAGATATCCACCAGCTCCGTGGCAACTTCCAGCTTGGCCCTGCCCTCGGTGGCCACTCCCAGTTCCCGGGCCACCCTGTACAGCTTCTCCGTGTCGGTGATGGTGTAATCGCTGGCCCTCCCCTCGACGATCGCCTCAAGCAATTCAATCAGGTCCCGGCCATGGTCTGAATGTCCGGCTGAACCGCCGGCGACAAAGCGGCCAAAGTTCCTGGCCACAATCACATCGCCATCCGCGCCGCAGATTCCTCGCTGCATCTTGCCATGTTCTTTGAGACTGATTCGGCACGGCCCCATATTGCAGTTCTTGCAGGTCAAGCCCAGCTCACAAAATTTACATCCCGGGGTTTGTTGCTCAAAGCGATCCCAGGCTGTTTCCACCCCGTCCCTTGCCGCTTTCTCTAACATCCTGGTTGCATCTTCCCAGATACTCTTTTCCGCTACAGTCAGTTGTTCTTTGGCCATCTGTTCTCCTCCAGAAAGTATTCCGCCCTTATGAAACTCAGTTTAGCTCAACAATCACCTAAAAGCAGTACCTCCAGTGGCACAAAAAAACTGTCACCTGGCTGACAGAAGCCAATAAAAAAATAAACTACAGCTCGTCAAGACCACCTGCGTGTTCCAGAGCCCGAATATCCGGGATGATAAAAACACCACGCCTGGGACGAATGACAAGGCCCGTGCGCACAAAGTCGCTGAGCAGCATGGAGATCGTCTGCCTGGAGGAGCCCACAAGGCGAGCCAGATGTTCGGTGGACAGATCAATCTCCACTTCGATGGCCCCACCCTTTAGGGTGATGCCATGCTTTCTTCCTTCATAGGCGAGCAAGGCGATCAGGCGGCCGCTGACATCTTTGAAAGCAAGACTGTCGATAATCGAAAAGGAACGTTCCAGGATATTGCCCAGCACCCGGACCATGGCCTTGGTTATTTCCGGGTCTCCCACCATGCGCTGGCGAAAGGTGGCGACATCGGTAGTGAGGAGTTGTACCTCCGAGAGTGCCTGCACAAAGGTTGGGGTGTGGCTTGAATAGATATCACCCCGCGTCAAAATTCCCAGGCTGAACTCCTTTTCCTCGTATCCCAGATAAACCCGCACCCGACCCTTGACCACAATAAAGATACGGTTCGCCCCAACTCCTGGCTGACTGATGTATGCCCCTTTGGCATAACGCTCGGATACCAGCGCCGAGTAGAGATTCGCAAATTCCGGTCGTGCAAGATGATCGAGAAGATTCTCCTCAAGAAATTTCATGCCTTTCCCCTTCAGATACATTCCAGTGCCAAACTGACAGCTAGGTAAAAAACGGTCAGGAACTGCAAAAGCTGATAATATTGGGAAAACGGCGAAGGGTCAATATTCATTGGCTGCTAGGAGGATAGCTGCTTTTCGGAAGTGCACCATGACTGGCCTGCCCAAACGAGCCGGCCGGAAACAAAAAAAGCCGGAAATTACTTTTCAGTAATTTCCGGCTTATATAAAACCTGGTGCCGAAGACGAGAGTCGAACTCGTACGGGCGTGGCCCACTACCCCCTCAAGATAGCGTGTCTACCAATTCCACCACTTCGGCACTCAAGATTGTGCTACTCTTTTGTCTCGCCACCGTTCGCTGCAGGCTGCTCGCCATTTTCTGCGGCTGGCAGAACAGCGTCTTCCTGGGCTAACGGCTTGGCCGTCTCAACGGCTGCGGGCTGCTCTTTTACCATACTTTTCATCACAGAGCTAGCACTTTTTTCAGATGACAGATAGGCAAGAGACAGGGAAGTTACCATGAAGATTACCGCCGCCGCTGTGGTGATCTTATTCAGCAGTGGCACCGGGCCCTCGGAGCCGAAAAGTGACTGACTGGACCCACCGAAACTCGCCCCAATATCGGCACCCTTACCTTGCTGAAGCAGGACAATGCCCACCAGGAAAAGGCAAACGATGATGTGCGCTATTGTGAGTAATGTATCCATTCAGACCTTCTTTAGTTCTTCTGGTAATTAATAATACGTCCGAACGACTCAGCGTCCAGGGCTGCTCCACCAACCAGCGCTCCGTCGATATCCGGCTGAGCCATCAATTCATCAACGTTGGTTGGTTTGACCGAGCCACCATACAATATTCTCATTTGCTCAGCAACGTTTTTTTCAAACATCTTTGCGATGAGCTCCCTGATGAAAGCGTGGGCTTCCTGGGCCTGCTCCTTGGTTGCTGTTTTGCCTGTACCGATTGCCCAGACAGGCTCGTAGGCGATGACAACTTTGTCCATCTGCTTTGCACTCACCCCGGCCAGTCCTTGTCTGACCTGGGTTTCAAGAACAGTAAGCATCTTCCCCGACTCCCGCTCTTCCAATGTCTCACCAACACAGAGCAGTGCTGTCAGGCCAAATGCCAGGGCACCCTTTACCCGCTGATTGATCAGTGCGTCAGTCTCAAAAAACAACTGCCTGCGCTCCGAGTGGCCGATGATGGCAGCAGCGCCACCGGCGTCCTGGACCATAACCGGTGAAATTTCACCGGTAAACGCTCCTTTTTCCTCCCAGCAGACATTCTGGGAAGAGACAATTATCTCGCTACCCGAAACAGTTTGGGCCACTGCAGACATAACGGTATAGGGTGGCGCCAAAAGCACCTCACGGTCCTCGAAAGCGGAACAGTGCTGCAGAACGTCCCTTGCCAGCTGGCATGCATCTTCCCTGGTGGTGTGCATTTTCCAGTTTCCGGCCATCAGCGATTTTCTCATGACGATCCTCTTTGAATGTATATAAACGTGACGCAAAAGCGTTCAGCTATTTATTCCTAGTTGCCAAGTGCAACCACACCGGGTAGCTCCTTTCCTTCCATCAGGTGCAAAAAGGCACCACCACCAGTGGACATATAAGAGATGTTTCTGGATTCACCAGACTTTTTTACCGCTGCATTGGAGTCGCCGCCACCGGTAATGGACAATGCGTGCGACGAGGCGACAGTCTGACAGATGGCCATGGTTCCCCGGGCAAAGGCGTCCATCTCAAAGGCACCCATGGGACCGTTCCAGACGATGGTCCTGGCATCGGCCAGCGCTTCCTGGAAAAGGATAGTGGTTGCCGGGCCAATATCAAGGGCCATCCAGTTCTCCGGGATATCCCTGTAGGTCACGTTCTTGGTCACCGCATCCGGGCTAAACGAATCCGCGGCCACAAAATCCACCGGTAAATAGAGTTTGATACCTTTTTTCTCCGCCGCCTCGATGAAGTTCCGGGCGGTATCGAGCAGATCATTCTCAACTTTTGAGGCACCGACATTCACTCCCATGGACTTCAAGAAAGTGTTCGCCATAGCTCCGCCGATAATCATGCTGTCAACCTTGCCCAGCATATTTTCCAGGGCGCCGATCTTGGAGGACACCTTGGCGCCCCCGACCAGTGCCACCAGTGGGCGAACCGGATTATCCATTGATTTGTGAAAATACTCCATCTCGGTCTTCAGCAGCATGCCGGCACCCTTGTCCTGGACCAGTTCGGCGACCCCCACCACCGAGGCGTGGGCCCGGTGCGAGCAGGCAAAGGCATCATTGACGTAGACATCTGCAAGACTGGCGAGTTGTCTGGAAAATTCCGGATCATTGGCCGTCTCTTCGTTATAATAGCGCAGGTTCTCCAGCAAAACCAGCTCACCTGCCGCCATTGCCGCCACAACCTGCTCGGCCTTCTCACCGATACAATCGGTGGCAAAATGCACCGTTTTGCCGATCAGGGAAGCCAGGTGCGCTGCAACTGGCCGCAGGCTGAATTTCTCGACCCGCTCTCCTTTGGGCCGCCCCATGTGCGAACAGATCACCGGCAGTCCGCCCTCATCGAGGATATACTGCAGGGTCGGCAACACCATACGAATCCGAATATCATCGGTGATGTTGGCGGCATCATCCATCGGCACATTGAAATCTGCGCGCACAAGCACACGCTTGCCCGCCAGCTCTAAATCATAAATGGTCTTCATGGTAAAATCTCCGGAACAAGAATGGTTCTCTGCCTGGAAGAGGAATGGTGGCAGTCTCAACCATCACTATAGAGCAATTCTTTCCTGTAAATCAAGGCATTATCCCTTGGGTTGACGTAGTAGCCAGGGCGCTCCCCAACTTTCTCAAAGCCCTGTGAACGATAGAATTCCACTGCCGGCTCATTTTGTGAACGCACTTCAAGAAAGAGACTGTCGACACCGCTTGCTGTCAGAATTTGAACAAGCGTTTCAAGCAGTTTCGTCGCCACCCCTCCCCTGCGCCCTGAGGCCGCCACAGCGATCTTCAGCAGCTCCGCTTCCGGCCCGCAGGTGCGGCTGCAACACCAGCCAATAACGTTACCATCGTCACCGGTTGCGACAAGCACAATGCTTTCAGGAAGGGGAAGTTCGGCAAGAATCTGAGCAGATGTCCACGGGGATGGGGACTCCTGTTCGATGGCGACAATGGCCCCGCAGTCTTGCGGGGCCATGGGACGGACTAGCACGACAAGATCAACTTACACCATCTTGTCCGCAACCTGGACGGTCAGATCACCGAGCATGTTGGTATAGCTGCCCAGTTCGTTATCGTACCAACCATAGACCACCGCCTGGGTCACCGGCACATTGAGGATCGGGTCGGCACCTGCAGCAACGCTTGCCTCTTTCACCTTACCCAGATTGACCGGGATGGTCGCGGTACGGGTATGGGTCTCAGAAGCTTCGATAACCGCTGCGGCCCGTGGAGTGCCGAGGATATCGGAGCTGACGTTCTGCTGCTGGGTATACTCAAGGTATGGAGTAATCTCAGAGAACTCCTTATAGATGTTGTTGATATCCGCACGCTTGGTGGGGGAATCCAACTCATCCTGGAGGTTGAGCACCAGAATGATCAGGGATCCGCTGGAGGTGGGAATACGGACAGACTCAGCCATGAAACCAATCTTTTCCATCTCCGGAATAACCAGGGAGAGTGCCTTGGCCGCGCCGGTGGTGGTGAGGATGATATTGTTGAGGATCGAACGGTTTTTCCTGAGATCTGTTGCCCCTGCACCCGGCAAACGATCCAATACCTGTTGACTGCCGGTTGCCGCGTGAACGGTAACCATGGAAGCACTGAGAATGCGGTCTGCCCCCATCCGTTCCATGAGCGGCTTGATCATGTAGGACAGACAGGTGGTGGTGCAGGAGGCGGCGGAGATGAGGTTGTGCCTGGCCGGATCATACATCTCGTCATTGATGCCCATCACGGTGGTGATGGCATCTTCCGGCATCTCCAGCCCCTTGGACTTGATCTTAAACGGTGCCGACAGCAGCACCTTTTCGGCACCTGCCTGCAGATGGCCCCTCATTGCGCCGCGGCCTTCGCTGGCATCTGCGGTGGGATCCTTGAATACGCCGGTGGTGTCAACCACCAGCTTGACGTCATTTTCACGCCAGGCAATATCCTTGGGATTTCTGGCCTCACGCAGAATACGTACGGGTACGCCATTGATCACCATGGAGCCCCGCTCTTCATCAAGTTCCTGGATCACCCGGCCGGCGGTATGGCCGTGCAGGTAAGTTCCCAACCGTCCATACGTTGAATCACGCTCTATGGTCGCAGCGAGATCGGCAAGTCCGCCGCCCACTTCGCGACCGGTATTAACAACAAGCCCTGAAAAATGCTTACGCGATACATGGTGCCATAATGAAAGCTTCCCAATTCGTCCAAGACCGTTGATACCTAAATACATGGCAATACGTCTCCTTTATGAGTAAAGTGTCACAGGTGTTAATGCCGCCTCTGTGTCCGCAATCAACGATCGCTTGCGGGGCCTCAACGAACGAAATTCATAAATTTCGTTTATACGCGACGTCATTATTTTTCATAAAGAAATCTATCAGAAATACCACACATCTATAAAAAAAGCATGCATTTTAATCCAGCTCTAACAACTGCCACCTTAATCCGGCGGTACAAGCGGTTCCTCGTCGATGTGGAGCTTGCAGACGGCTCCACCCTCACCATTCACTGCCCCAACACCGGTTCCATGCGCTCCTGTTCCAGCCCCGGCAGCCCGGTTGCCATGAGTGTATCAGACAATCCAAAAAGAAAATACCCCCACACCCTGGAGATGGTGCAGAGTGACGGCACCTGGATAGGCGTCAACACCGGCCTGACCAACCGGCTGGTGGCGGAAGCCATCGACAGCGGCAAAATTGCCGAGTTCCAGGAAGTCAGCACCATTCGCCGGGAGGTTAAGGTCTCCGACTCCAGCAGACTGGATCTAGCGGTCAGCCATGGCGAGATGACAACCTATATCGAAATAAAAAACTGCTCCCTGGTGGAAGATGGCCGCGCCATGTTTCCAGACGCGGTGACAACCCGCGGCACCAAGCATTTGCAGGAACTCATGGCCCTGGCCAAAGAAGGGCACGGTGCCTGTATTTTCTTTCTGGTGCAGCGCATGGACGCAGACAGCTTCGCACCCGCCGCCCACATCGACCCGCTATACAGTAAGACCCTGAAAGAGGCTGCCGACAGCGGGGTGATGGTACTCGCCTACCAGGCCGAGGTCTCACCTGCAGGCATTGATGTGGTACGACCGCTGCCAATCGAGCTATAACGACCGCCTGGTGACGACTGGTGAAAAGGCTGAAAAAGGGCGATGAGCACAAGCTCTTTCGCCCTTGTAAAATTGTTGCCAGGTGTGCGAAATCAGATCAGAGCCTGTACCTCACCTCTCCATCAACCAGGGTCATCATTGCCCGGCCTTTCAGCTTCCAGCCGTTAAAAGGAGAATTCTTGCCCTTGGACAGGCTCGATTCGGCCGTGAAAACGTACTCCGCATCCGGGTCAATCACGGTGATATCGGCCACCGCACCCTCGCCAAGCTCTCCGCCTTCAACCCCGATGATACGCGCTGGATTGACGCTCATCAATTCCACCATTCTGCGCTCGCTGATCACCCCATCACGCACCAGCGCCAGGGTAAGGGAAAGTGCGGTCTCAAGACCGGTTATCCCATTGGCCGCGTAGTTAAACTCCAACTCCTTTTCCAGAACAGAGTGCGGCGCATGATCTGTGGCAATCACATCCAGGGTGCCATCGACCAGGGCTGCCTTGATGGCCTCCCGATCCTGCTCCGATCGTAAGGGAGGATTCATCTTGGCATTGGTATTATACCCGATAACTGCTTCATCGGTTAGGATAAAATAGTGTGGGGCCGTCTCTGCGGTGACCTTGACTCCACGCTCCTTGGCCAGTCGGATGACTGCCAGAGAATCCTCGCAGCTGACGTGGGCTATATGCACATGGGTTCCGGTCAACTCCGCCAGGGCCACCTCCCGATAGATCATAATCGATTCGGCTGCACGCGGAATCCCCCTCAGACCCAGCTGAGTGGCGATAGGCCCTTCATTCATACAACCGTTTCTGGCCAGTGTCTCCTCCTCGGAATGGGACATGACCACCAGCTTGTGGCTCGCAGCATATTCCATGGCCCGGCGCATCAGCTGGCTGTCGACGACAGGCATACCGTCATCGGTCACGGCGACAATGCCGGCCTCTTTCATCTCCGCATAGTCGGCGAGGCTTTCGCCCTTACTGCCCTTGCTGATCGCGCCAACCGGGTAGACCCTGGCGGCACATCCCTCGGCGCGCTCCATGATGAGCTGGGTTACCGAGCCGTTGTCGTTGACAGGGCTGGTGTTAGGCATGCACGCCACCGCGGTGAAGCCTCCGGCAGCGGCAGCCTGTGTACCTGAAGCGACATTTTCCTTGTATTCCTGGCCTGGCTCGCGCAGGTGCACATGGATATCGATCAAGCCTGGTACGACCCAGCAGCCGCCCGCCTCAATAACTTCGGCATCACCGGGAATCTCCGCTTGGGATGCAACAACCTTGCCTTCGGCCAGCCAGAGATCTGCGACCTCATCCCTGCCGTTTACCGGATCGATTATCCTGCCGCCCTTGATAATTTTCACATTCCCCATATCATTCTCCCTGCTCCACGCCCGGTTTATCTCCTCCCAGTACGAGGTAGAGCAGTGCCATCCGGACAGCCACACCATTGGTCACCTGGTCGAGAATCACGGATCTTTTGCCATCGGCAACATCCGGGTTCATCTCCACACCCCTGTTAATCGGCCCGGGATGCATCACCAGCACATCGTCTTTTGCCAGCCGCAGCAGGCTGTCGTTCACCCCGTAACATATTGCATACTCCCGCAGACTGGGTATCAACGAGTCGTTCTGTCTCTCCTGCTGAATCCGCAGCGCCATGACCACATCTGCATCACGAACCGCCTCTTGCACATCATCACAGACGACTGCTCCCATCTGCTCAACCGCAGCCGGCATAAAGGTTCTGGGGCCGGCCAAATAGACCTTTGCGCCGAGTTTGGTGAAGCCCCGAATGTCGGAACCAGCCACCCTGCTGTGGGCGATATCACCGATAATCGCTATCTTCAAACCAGCAAGGCTGCCTTTATGCTCCATGATGGTCATGATGTCCAGCAGCCCCTGACTGGGATGCTCGTGGGTACCGTCACCGGCATTGATGATTGAGGCCTCCACATGGCGGGCCAGAAGATGGGGAGCCCCGGAACTGGAGTGGCGGAGAACAATAATATCGGGATTCATCGCCTGCAGGTTTTTTGCAGTGTCGATGAGCGTCTCTCCCTTGGTGGCTGAACTCGTGGAGGCGGAGATATTGAAGGTATCAGCGCTCATCCGCTTGGCGGCGATTTCAAATGAGAGACGGGTCCGTGTCGATGGCTCAAAAAAGAAATTGACTATGGTCTTGCCCCGAAGAGTCGGTACCTTTTTAATTGGCCGGGCAGAGACTTCTTTAAATGAGCGAGCAATTGTGATCACATGGTTGATATCCTCGGCGCTCATCTGCTCAAGGCCGAGGATATGCCTGTGCCTGAAACTGTAGTTGTCCTGCAATGGAGTTTCCCGTATTCAGAAGTTATCAGTCAATGGGGTCGCCGATCCGACTCCAGCGGATGGAGGAGAGTCGATCCACGGAAAAGAGCGGCTTATCCAAATCCCATGACCAGTACAGTATGAAAGCCTTGCCCAGAACATCTCTTTGGTCAACGAATCCCCAAAACCTACCGTCGTAACTGTTATCACGGTTATCGCCAAGCACAAGCAGCGCGTCCTCTGGGACAGTCACCGGACCATAATTGTCCCGGTTACTCTCTTTGCCGCTTACAACCAGCTGGGAGCTGAAATGAGCATGGGGGTCTTCAATGGCCTTGCCGTTGATATAGACCCTTTTATTCTTTATCTCGACGATGTCTCCGGGAACCCCAATCACCCGCTTGATATAATCAATCGAGCGATCTTTTGGAAACCTGAACACCACCACATCTCCACGCTGCGGATCCTTCCAGGGTATGATCACTGTGCCAGTGAATGGTACTTTGAGACCATAGCTGAATTTATTTACCAGCAGATGATCACCTATTTTCAGGGTCGGCAACATCGAACCCGAGGGAATTTTGAAGGCCTGCACAATAAAGGTGCGAATAAATAACGCGAGAAGTATTGCGATAATTATGGCCTCGAAATATTCTCTGGCAAGAGATTTTTTATTGGTTTTGGCAGTCAACTTCGAGCCTCATTTGGGTTTGAAATGTTTTTTCACATGGTTTGAAACAAGGCAAGGCTACATTATCCAGAGTTGAAATACAAGCGGCATTACCCCAGCAAAGCGAGATTCCCTGCAGCCCCTAGTAACACTCTACTTTTTCAATATAACCCACTATATAGAGAGTAACCTGCCAACAGGTAGACAATATATTGTAGAGAACAGCTCCCAACAACCTCTATGCTCTAACTAAAGCCCTGTTTAAAAAAAGAAATTAATGCTTTTTAATCCGGCTGTTTCCCTTGACAATTCCAAACAATTATGTCCTTTATAATGTTCTAAAGCGTGAGAAATGTGTAGTTTAGCTCAGTGCCGTTAAATCCGGTTATTTGATAGTAAAAAAATACTGCCCATCCATTAACCATGAATTTGCCGTTTCTATCAAAAAAGAACCTCGTCGTTGGCGTGGATATCGGGTCCCATGCAGTTAAAGTCTGTCAGCTCAAAGAGGCAAACAATGGGTTCAAGGTAATTTCCATCGGCAGCGCTGTGCTGCCCGAGGGAGCCGTCGATGATGGCCTCCTGGCAGAACCGGACCAGGTCGGCAAGGTCATCGCCGAATTATTCGCCAACTTGAAGATCCGGACCAAGAAGGTGGGGATATCCATCTCCGGTTACTCCGTCATTGTTAAAAAAATCAACCTACAAGCCATGGAAGACAAGGAGCTCGAAGAGCACATCCTGGCCGAGGCTGAACAATATATACCTTTTGACATAGAAGACGTCTACCTCGATTTTCAACGTATTACACCTGCTGAAAAAAGTGAAGAGCGCACAGATGTCATGCTGGTCGCTGCCAAAAAAGAGGTCATTGACGATTACCTGCAGATGTTGAAGGGGATCGGACTCGAGGCGGTGCTGGTTGATGTTGATGGCTTTGCCATGGAAAACAGCTTTGAGCTGTGCGCTGCCGACGTCGACAATGTGGCCCTGGTCGATATCGGTGCCTCCAAGATGAACATCAATATCATCTCCAACGGGCTCTCTGTGGTCGCCCGGGATATCGTCGTGGGCAGCAGGCAACTCACGGAACAGATCCAGGCCTCACTCGATATCGAGTTTGAAGACGCCGAAGCCATCAAGCTCGGCCAGGAACCCGCCGGCGAAAATCAGCAAACGGTCGAAGAGATCTACCTCTCAACCTGCAGCCAGTGGGTCCTTGAGATCAAAAAAGCCATTGACCTGTACCAGGCCAACGACCAGCATCCTCCTCTTCAACGAATTGTGTTAAGCGGTGGTGGGGCGAAAGTTGTTGGCATGTGCGATTTTCTGAGGCAAGAGACCGGATTGCAGGTCGAAGTCTTCAATCCGTTCAAAAATATGGGGGCCGACCCCAAGAAAATAGACACGGACTATCTCGACAGTATCGGACCTGAAATGGTGATCGCCACGGGAATCGCCATCAGACCATCTGTAATTTAAGGGCCGGTGGGCCCGATCATGGAAGAGTTATGATTCGAATCAACCTGCTCCCTGTTCGGCAACTGAAACAACGGGCTCTTGCCCTCCGCCAGATTTTCGCTGTCATGGCCGGCTTTCTTCTTTTTCTCGGTGTACTCGGGATCGTCGTTTCCATACAGACAGGAAAAGTCAACTCCCTAAACGGCGACATCAACTCTCTCAATGCGCAGATCAGAAAATATAACAAACCGCTTGCCCAGATCAAAGAGATCGAAAAAACCATGAAGGAGCTCAAGCGGAAAACAGAGGTAATCGACAAGCTGAAGACCGACTCATCCCTGACAGTCAGGGTGCTTGACGATGTTGCTAACCGGGTTGATAACGAACGTCTCTGGCTGCTCTCACTCAACCAGCAGGGTGGTTCACTGCAACTGTCAGGAGTTGCCCTTGACAATCAGACAGTTGCCCAGTTTATGGACAGCCTGAAAGCATCCCGCTACGTAAAATCGGTGGATCTGACAAATTCATCGCTGAAAAAAATCGCGGGCAGGGACTTAAAAAGCTTCTCCCTGAGGTGCAGAGTCGCTCAGCCGAAACCGAAAACTGATGAAAAACAGCTCGCCAAAGCGAAGAAATAATTTCGCCACTAACGCATACCTCGAGTACTTACGGCATGAAAACGAACGACGCAATCAACACTTTTCTTGATACCAAATTCATCCCGCTGGAGAAAAAATTCAAGATTCTCCTGGCCGTTTCCGTCTTCGTCCTTCCCGCGATAATCTTCTATTTCGTCTTTCTCAGCCCGAACCTTGAGCAGATCAATCGACTCCAGAACAAACAGCAACAACTCAATGCCCAACTCCGTAAAGTACAGAGCAAGGCGAAAAACCTCCCCAAACTTGAAGCAGAACTTGCACAGGTCAAAAACGAGTTCGAGGAGAAAGCCCTTTTGCTGCCAAAAGAAAAGGAAATCCCCCAGCTCCTTCGGGATATCTCCTCTCTCGGCCGCCATGCAGGACTCGACTTTATCCAGTTCAAACCGATGCCCAGCGTACCCAAGGATTTTTATGCAGAGATTCCGGTTTCCATCAATGTCCGGGGGCCGTACCACAACGTCGGGGCATTCTTTGATCGGGTCAGCAAACTCGAAAGGATCGTTTCTGTCTCAAACACCAAGATGAGTTCTCCCAAACTCGAAGATGGTGAAATGCTGCTCAACTCAGACTGCAGGCTGGTAACCTATCAGTTTACCAATAAAGAGCTTCCGAAGCCGAACAAAAAGAAAAAGAAGAAGAGATAACAGCTAACTGGAAGATGTATTCTATGAAACGTTCAATACTCGGATTTCTTGTCCCGCACCACAGGGATGGCGCAGCCTGCCTCCTTGCGGCAGCACTTGCTCTGCTGCTCTCAGTTCCGACACTCAGCTTTGCAACAACAGAGCCCCAGGAGGAGATCATGATCGCCTCCGTCAGCGTACCGGATAATTTTGAATACATCATGGAGAACCGCAAGGATCCATTCGTGCCGTTTATCTCAACCAAGTCAACAACCAACGAGGTTGAAAAAGACGAGATAGTTGAGAAGAAAGTTCAGCTGACCGGCATGCAGCTGTTTGAACCGGGCCAGCTGAATCTTGTTGGTCTGCTGAAAAGCGGTACCGGGCAGTTCGCTATGGTCGAGGACTTTACCGGCAAGGGATACATCATTGCAGTGGGGACCAAAATCGGAAGACGGGGTATTGTCACAGATATCGCTCCGAATAGGGTCATTATTGAGGAAACTGCGGAAACCCGTTCCGGAAGAAAAATAGTTACCAAAACCGTCATGGTTCTCAAGAAAGAGGGAGAGGAGTAAACAATGTACGCGAGGTCTGCAATTTCCCATCTGACAATTCTTTCCGTACTGGCTGTTATCCTATTGTCTGGCAGAATAGAAGCGTTTGCCCAGCAAGCAGAAAATACCGCAGCATTGCAGAAATATCATATCACTGCAGTGAATTCCAAATTTGAAAACAACACGCTTGCCATTGATATCGTCGGCAAATCCGTCCCCCCCTATACGGTCTCAGAGCTATTTGCGCCGTTCAGGGTGGTTGTCAATGTCGCCAACGTGCTGTTCGATGATGGAATCTCGCCTGCAGAGCCGCTCATTGTGCCAAACCCCGTCGGGCAGATGACGGTCACCACCCTGGCTGACCAGAAGCCGGAGGTCACCCGCTTTGAGATCGCTATTGCCGACTCTCATGACTATACCGTGGATCGCAACGGCAACAACATCTCCATCGTCATTGCTCCGGCAGCCCCGAATCGTAACGATCAGCTGCAGCTGAGCCCCTCGCTGACCCCATCGATCACAGATTTCCAAGTAACCAAAAACGACCTGGAAACGACAATACTGCTGTCGTCAACCGCTCCTGTGACCAATTACAAGACGGCAACACTGGCAAGTGATGGTACAAAGCCTGCCAGAATGTTTATTGATATTGCAGATGTCTCAATCATTGAGTTGCTCCGTGAAAAACAAATAGGTACAGCCGTTGAAAGAATCCGGGTGGCCGAGCGTGGAAGCGGTGCCAGGATCGTCTTCGATTCCGCCACCACCGAACTTTTTGACTATGACATCCAGAACACCGAACAGGGTCTCAAAGTCATTGTCAAAAACAGTCCAACTTCCCCAAAACCTGCCTCCGCCCTGTCAGGCCCAGCGGCACCACCTGCGAAGATCGACAGCACACTGGACGAGCTCATTGAGTCTTCAAGCGATTTACTCGCCAAGGCAAAACCAGGATCAATAGCCCCAGCCGCTTCAGCAGAAAGCGTGCCCTCTCTTCAGGATACCTTCGCTTTTTCCGGCTATAACAACCAGCGGATCAGCGTTGACTTCTACAAGATCGACATCCACAACGTCTTCCGACTGTTTAGACAGATCACCGACCTCAACATCATCGTCGACGAAGGTGTTAGCGGCACTGTAACCCTGGCCTTGAGCGATGTGCCCTGGGATTTTGCCCTGGACGTGATTTTGAATCTTCATGACCTGGTCAAGGAAGAACGCTTCAACACCATCGTCATCTACCCCAAGAAAAAAGCCTTTGAATGGCCTGAGCGAGCCGTCGACAACCTCTCTTTTGAGGCGGACCTGGAAGTTGTCGAACAGGAAGCCCTCATTATCGAACAGATGGCCACTCAAACACCAGAGATCATGAAGGCCAAGGAGATCCTCAAGGTCGCCAAGTCCGCTGATGACAAGGAAAATTATGAAAAGGCCGTAAAGCTCTACGAGCAGGCCGTGGAGCTTTGGCCTGCCAACCCCAATCTCCACAACCGGCTCGCGACCATCTACCTCGTGCACCTTGGCATGAACGCCAAAGCCGCCTATTGCGCCAAGCAGGCCCTTGAGATCGACCCCGAAAACAGCCGGGCAGCGCTCTATGCAGCAATTGCTCTGGCCAATATGCAGCGAACCGCAGATGCCTCAGAGTACTTCATGCAGGCGGTCAGCCAGGAACCACCGCTCAAAGAGGCTCTCTTTTCTTTCGCAGCGTTTAGCGAGTCCAACAACCAGCACCAGGCTGCCCTGAAACTGCTTGACAGCTTTCACTCCTACTACGGGGAAACGCTCGACACCATGCTCGCCAAGGCCCGCATTTACGACAAACTTGGCAACGGCAAGCAGGCCATCAGGGAGTACAGCGCGATCCTTACCTCCGGCTACCAACTCCGTCCGGATCTCAAACAGTATATCGAGGAACGTGTCGCGGCAGGTAATTGATCATCAAATTTGAGGATTCTTGGTCCATCTCTCTTTCAATTGATAGACAGCACCACGAGGTTTTTATGACGTCCATAAAAAACATTTTTCTAGCCAGCAGCCTGGTAGTTCTTCTTGCCAGCCTCAATGCTTGCAAGCATTCTCCTGATGCGGCAGAGACAAGCCCTGCACCTCCGCCAGCCCAGGCGGAACCTGCAGTCGTTGAAAAACCGCTGATCCAACCCAAGCCAGCCATAGCCGCTAATCAACCACTCACCCTCCCCGTCCGATATCAGACACCCAGCTATATGCTGGACAGTGATGGCAAAGACACCTTGGAAGAAGAGGAGATCACCTCAATCAAGGTTGGAGCCTCCATTCGCTCCACCCGGGGTCCGCAACCCATCTGGGACATCCTGAAACGCCTCGCAGCCTTAAAAGGCATGAATGTCTCCTGGGCCAGCGATGTGGACCAGAAAGTTCTGGTAGATGTGGATATCAGCGCCAACGATGATTTCTACGACGCCATAGACAACCTGCTTCGCCAAGTCGATTATTTTCATGAGGTACAGGGTAATACCATCGTTGTCAAATATAAGGAGACTCGCCGGTTCCATATCGCCATGCCCTTTACCAAGCAGAATTACAAGACCGGCACCGGCGGTAATCTACTTGGCAGCACTGAAGAATCAGCCAATATTGATGGTACTATCGAGCTGAAAAGCGATTCTAATGAGTTTGATATTTGGAAAAACATTCAGGAAAATATGGATGCCATTATCAACACCTGGAACACCGCATCCTTCACACCTTCCACAGGTGCTGCGGGTGACGACACCGCCGCAGACTCAGCAACGGACACTACAGAAGAAGATACCAGTCAGCTCGCCACCCGTCAGATTTCGACCGGTGGCTCCATGTACATCATCGACAAGCCCATTGGCATGGTCACCGTGACCGCTCCACGACCATTGCTGGATCGGCTTGAAGTCTATTTCGACACCCTCCGGAAGCAGCTGTACAAGCAGATTACCATTGAGGCAAAAATCATTGAAGTTGTTTTAGAAGACGCATCCAGTATGGGGATCAACTGGAGTAGTGTACTAAAAGATTTCCCTATCAGCGGTACCGTTGCATTTGGTGACGGAGGCATAGTTTACCCTACCCCAGACAAATTTGTATCCACAGTATCACTCAGTGATGCTAGTTTTACTGTTTTTCTCAATGCGTTAAAAGAGGAAGGCGAAACCCGCATATTGTCAAATCCCAAAATCAGCGTGATGAATGGCCAGCCAGCCTTAATTACGGTTGGTCAGAATGTCACATATATCAGCAGACTTGAATCCGATCTTGACACAGATACTGGTACAATCTCGTCCTCTGTTGAAACTGAACGCATATTATCTGGTATCGGCATGGCCTTGACTGCCACGGTACTTGAAGACAAAGACATCATAATGAATTTGGTCCCTGTAGCTTCTGAACTCGCTGAAATTCAGAAGGAGCGAATAGGGGGCATCAGTGGTACCGAGCTTGGACTTCCAGTAATTAATGTACGTGAACTCAGCACAACTGTAAGAGTCACAGATGGTGACCTACTAGTTATCGGAGGTCTTATCAGTAGCACAGATGATGAGCAGGGTGAATTCGCGCCAGTTCTTGGCGACATCCCCTTAGTGAAATATCTCTTTGGTTACGAAGAAAAGCTAAAGAGAAAACGTGAGCTTATCATCCTTCTGCGGCCGACGATTATTTAATTCAGAAGAATTTGTGAACTATCCAAATCACATCACTATAAGGCAGGAGTTTATCATGGAGAGGCTGAAATATTTTCTCTTAGGTGTGCTGGCGCTCACTCTTACAGGATGCGGTCAGACTGTGGTGGAGACCTTACATGTTCCCGAAAACCCTGGTCCCAACGCCCCCGGTTACGGCAAGACCGTCGTTATCTTACCATTTGCCGATTATTCAAAAGGCGATAATCTCGAATCTGCCCATAGGCGGAACATGATGGTCACCGAGACCCTGACCGACCGTCTTTCCGCCAACGGCTTTGGCCTGCCTATCCAAGAAGACGTCTTCCAGTATCTCGTTGCCGAAAATGTGATCGGTCTCATGTCCTATGAGAGCACCCGCTCATCTTCCATAGAGAATGAACTTTCCAACGACTGGTCCAATGAGATGAAGGGCATTCTTCGTCACTATGCCAACCAGCACAGTCTCCAGCGGAGCAACGATGCGCTCGACAGCCCGGGCACCCACGGTCTCACCAGCCAGACTATCGCCAAGATCGGGCGAAGCTTCAATGCAGATTACGTGGTTCGCGGGCGCATCCTGGAATACAAGACCCGCCAGGATACGGAGTGGGTGCCCTGGAAAAAAGGTATTCTGCCATTTATTAATAACGGGGCCAACAGAATCGCCTTTGGTTTTGCCAGTTCAGAAGATTACGATGAAACCAACCATATGCTCACCGGCGGCATCTTAGGCGGCACCATCGGCTACAACGTCGGTTCTCCCTGGGGTGAGGGAGATGAAATCCTGGGTATCAGCGGTGGCGATACGGCAAACGCCATTCTCTGGGGCGGTGTCGGCATGTTTGCCGGCAAACAGGCTTTTCAAAACCGTGTTGACCAGGCGGCCGTACAACTCCGCATCTGGGTTCAGGAAGCAGCCACCGGTAACGTTGTCTACACCAACCGCGTGCGGGTACTGGTATCGCCAGAGTCCGTCCTTGCCGACAATCAGTACGATACCCTGTTCAACAAGGCCATCGAGAAAGGTGTAACCACTCTGGTTGATAATTTCGTCATCTACACATTTCTCTAGTCGCAATCTCTTTTTCAGCCCCTCCAAACGACAAAAAAAAGGGTCATGCTCAGAATTGAGCATGACCCTTTTTTTTGTTAAACACACTATACGCTGCTTAGTTCCCCTTCTCAGCCTCCCGCTTGGCCTTGGCGCTCTGAAAAAGAGCCATAAAATTAACAGGCTCCATGAGAAACGGTGAGAAACCACCATCGACAGTGACCTGGCTGACGATCTGGCGGGTGAATGGAAAGAGCAGGGTCGGACAGTCAACGCCGAGAACCATCTCCACGTGCTCTGCGGGGATATTTTTCATCAGGAAAATACCCGCATGCTCGATCTCAAGGATAAACAATGCCTTGTCATCTTCCTTGGAAGATACTTTAGAATAAACCTGCAGCGCAACCTCATAGTGATCGTCGTCGATCTTCTTATGATTGAGGTTGAGGTTCAGCTCCACCTTCGGCTCTGATTTCTGAGGTGTAACATAGACTTCCGGGGCATTTGGGTTCTCAAAGGACAGGTCCTTGATGAACATTTTCTGCATGCGGAACTCCGGACGTGGAGCTGATTGTTGCGTATCGGTATTTTCAGCCATTATCTCCCTCGTTATATTAGTATTATGTTCTTGATGTATTGGACATCACGTGATTCTATCCAACGCGTTCCTGAAGTGGTCGCCTGGCATTTAACCGTACTTGACCACATCATTCAAGCTTTTCAACAGATTTCAGTTCAATCCGCTCTCAGGTATCCTCTGCTCCAGCACCGGCAACAGGAACTGGCCGGTATGGGACCCTTCCACCTCAACGATCTCTTCCGGTGGCCCACAGGCCACGATCCGGCCACCGCCGTCACCTCCTTCAGGGCCGACATCGATAATCCAGTCGGCGGTTTTTACCACATCCAGGTTATGCTCGATGACCACCACTGAATTTCCGTGTTCAACCAGTCTGCCGAGTACATTGAGCAGATGCTGGATGTCAGCCGGATGCAGACCGGTGGTCGGCTCATCGAGGATATAGAGTGTTTTGCCACTGGGCCGGCCGGAGAGTTCACGGGCAAGCTTGACCCTTTGCGCCTCTCCGCCGGAGAGCGTGACCGATGACTGACCCAGTTTTATATATGAGAGCCCAACATCAAACAAGGTCTGAAGCCTATTTTTAATGGGCGGAATGTTTTCAAAAAACTCCAGGGCTTCGGCAACGGTCATACTGAGGACATCATGGATATTCTTGTCCCGATAGACGATCTCCAAGGTCTCCATGTTGTAGCGCTTGCCGTGGCAGGTTTCGCAGACAACGTAAATATCTGGCAGAAAGTGCATGGCGATTTTATTGACACCCTCGCCGTCACAGGCCTCGCAACGACCGCCTTTGATGTTGAAGCTGAACCGCCCCGGCTTATAGCCTCGGGCCCGGGCCTCAGGCAGCCGGGAAAACAGCTCGCGTATGGGAGTGAAGACGCCAGCATAGGTTGCCGGGTTTGAGCGCGGCGTCCTGCCTATGGGGCTCTGGTCGATATCGACAATTTTATCGATGTGCTGCAAACCGGAGATTTTGCCAGCCTCGGTTTCAAAGATATTCTGCTTCAGGGATAAACCCTTTTTGGCAAGCCCGTACAGTGTCTCGATAACCAGCGAGCTCTTGCCAGAACCCGAAACACCTGTCACGCAGGTCATGACCCCGGTCGGGAAATCGGCGGTGACTGCCTTGAGATTATTGGTGGTGGCGTTTTTGACCACCAGCTTGTTGGAGTTTTTCCGGGTGACCTTCCTGCGCGCGCCCGGGACCTCTATACGTTTGCGGTTGGACAGATACGCCCCGGTGACTGATTGTCCATCTTGCAGCAACCCCTGCACATCGCCGGTATAAACGACCTCCCCCCCATGGACTCCAGCCCCCGGCCCCATGTCCAGAACGTGATCAGCAGCAAGAATGGTGTCGGTATCATGCTCTACGACAATCACACTGTTACCCAGGTCGCGAAGTTCGATAAGGGTATTGATCAATTTTTGATTATCCCGCTGGTGCAAGCCGATACTCGGCTCATCGAGGATGTAGAGAACGCCGGCCAGACGCGAACCTATCTGGGAGGCCAGCCGAATCCTCTGTGCCTCGCCGCCGGAAAGCGTCCCAGCCCGTCGCTCGAGAGACAAATAGCCCAGGCCAACATCTTCCAGAAATGAGAGTCTATCCACGATTTCCTTAAGAATCGGTTCGCCGATTTTTCTCTCCCTGGAGTTAAAAGGTAGGAGCGGCAATTCCTGCAGGAGTTTACCTATGGAAAAGCAGGTCAACTCGTAAATGGAATGAGGGCCTACCCTTACCGCCAGCGCCTCCGGTTTTAAGCGGGCCCCATTGCACTTCACACAGGTCTGCTCGTTCATGAACTTTGAGAGTTCATCACGGATCATCGGCGACTGGGTCTCATGAAATCGTCTATTCAGTTGCGGGATAACCCCTTCAAAGCTCTTTTCGGCGGTCATGACCCGCCGCCCCTTCTGGTAATAAAAGTGAATTTCCTCCTCTCCGGTACCGTACAAAATCACTTTCTGATGTTCAGGAGCCAATTTGCCAAAAGGGGTGCTCAAGCGAAAACCGTAATGTTTGGCCACTGCTGAAAGCAGCTGACCTGTATAGGTCGACTCGGAACGCCATCCCCAGGGTGCGATGGCGCCATCGACTATACTTTTGCCATGGTCAGGAACCACCAGTGACGGATCGAAGAACTGGTTCACCCCGAGACCGCCACACTCGCTGCAGGCCCCTTGCGGATTATTGAAGGAAAAGAGCTGGGTGGAGATCTGCGGCATGGATATTCCGCAGCTATGGCAGGCGGCATGTTCACTAAAGAGCTGTTCCCTCTCGTCATCGGGGTAGTTGACGAGCAGAAAACCGTCGGTGATCTTCACCGCTGTACTGACAGAGTCTGAGAGCCTCCTCCTGATTGATGGCTTGATCACCAGCCTGTCAACCACCACCTCAATGGTATGGCGCTTGTTTTTTTCAAGCGAGGTCACTTCGTCGGCATGATAAATTTCCCCGTCAACACGTACCCTGACAAATCCCTCCTTACGAATACGGGCCAGAATCTGCTCATGACGACCTTTCCGATCAGTGACCAGCGGGGCCATCAAAATGACTTTTTTCCCCTCCGGCTCTGCCAGCAGGGTGTTGACCATATCCTCTATGGACTGGGCCTGAATTTCAGAGCCGCATTCAGGGCAATGGGGCCGGCCGCACCGGGCGTAGAGCAGACGAAGATGGTCGTATATCTCCGTTACCGTGCCGACGGTGGAACGGGGGTTCTTGCTGGTGGTTTTCTGCTCGATGGAAACCGCCGGGGAAAGCCCCTCCAGGGAATCGACATCCGGTTTATCCATCTGCCCCAGAAATTGGCGGGCATAGGTGGAAAGGGACTCTACATAGCGCCTCTGGCCTTCTGCGTACAGGGTATCAAAAGCCAGGGTCGACTTGCCGGACCCGGAGAGCCCGGTAAAAACTACCAGCTTGTTTCTCGGGAGATCGACATCAATATTTTTCAAGTTGTGCATACGCGCACCGCGGATGCTGAGCAGTTTTGGTTCCATTGAGAAAATGTAGTATGGGAATTGTCGACAAAGGTTATTGATTAGCGTGCTATTGGCGCCAGGTTCATATGATCGATCTTGATGCACCTGTCCATTACCACTTCAAGGCCGCGCGCCTCGGCATAGCTCGCCGCTTCGGCGTTGACGACCCCCTCCTGCATCCAGACAGTGGAGGCACCGATCTCCACTGCTGCCTGAACAATTGGCAGTACCTCGGTGGATCGCCTGAAGATGTTGACAACATCAACAGGATCAGGAATCGCCTGCAGATTGGGGTAGCACCTTAAGCCGAGAATAGAGTCCTGCCCCGGGTTTACCGGGTACACTGTATAGCCAGCCTCGATCAGGTAGCGGGCCACATCGTTGCTGGGCCGTGCTGCTTTTGGGGAAAGACCTACTACAGCAATGCTTTTTGCATTGTGGAGCAGTGCTGAATAATCTTTGTGAGCGGGGATATGTAACATTTCGAAGCAGTTGAAATATAACGAAAAAAGAAGAGAGTCACGAGGCTTTTGGGGGAGAAATATATTTACCCGTTCAAGCTGCTGTGGTAGCTTAAGCGCATATAATTATGATCCAATAGACAAAAGTCAAGGGAGCAATTATACTTGCATTGTGTTTATATCTCGCTGATCTGCCCATCATTTTGCCTGAGAGCCGGTATGGGCTGATATCGCAGAATCCGTAACTTTTCTTTCCAATACCCAGTACGATATACGAGGGAATTTCATGAACTTTCAAGATATAATATTTGAGCTCGACACCTACTGGTCAAGTCAGGGCTGTGTCATCCAACAACCGTACGACATGGAAGTGGGGGCCGGCACCTTCCATCCGGCGACTCTTCTCAGGGCCCTCGGCCCCGAACCCTGGAAAGCCGCCTACCCGCAACCATCCCGTCGCCCGACAGACGGCCGCTATGGCGACAACCCGAACCGGTTGCAGCACTATTACCAGTACCAGGTTGTGCTCAAACCCTCACCGCTGGATGTGCAGGAACTTTACCTCGGCAGCCTCAAGCGGTTCGGGCTTGACCTGCTCGAACATGACATCCGCTTTGTTGAAGATGACTGGGAATCCCCGACCCTTGGTGCTTCCGGGCTCGGCTGGGAAGTCTGGCTTGACGGCATGGAGATCACCCAGTTTACCTACTTTCAGCAGGCAGGCTCCATAGAGCTTCACCCGACCACTGTAGAGATTACCTATGGCCTGGAGCGTATCGCCATGTATCTGCAGGGTGTGGAAAGTGTCTATGACATTGCCTGGAATGACGACGTCACCTATGGCGAAATCTTCCACCAGGCAGAAGTTGAATTCTCAACTTTCAACTTTGAAGAAGCCAACGTGGAAAAGATGGTTGGTTTTTTTAATTCATTTGAGGAAGAGGCCTTAAAACTTGTTGAGAAAGGGCTCATCCTGCCTGCCTACGACTACTGCCTGAAATGCTCCCACACTTTCAACCTGCTTGATGCGCGCAAAGCGATCAGTGTGGCAGAGCGTACCCGCTATATTGGCAGAATCCGTAACATTGCCAGAAAGGTCGCCGAACGGTACGTAATCCAGCGCGAGGAGATGGGGCACCCACTCATAAAGTAGAAGAGTTCCTGTGAAGCGTTTCAGGGCGCCAGCAGCTTGTCACTGCTGGCGCCTTTTTGTTTTTTGAGTTGGCGATTCCGATGCTTCAGAAGCATCACCTAACACATCGAACCCCTTTACCCGCCATTGGTTTTCTGTTCTTGGAAATCAGCAATGCATGCTATGATACCGGATGAGAGAGTGCCTGTGAAAAGAAGTCTTCAGCAGATGGCTGATCGCAGCATCATTGCTTACGAGCCGAAAGAAAATCTCCGTATTGAGGACCACAGACCAAGGCCAAGGCAAGCCTTGATTTCTTTTTCCATAAAACCTAAGGTTAGCTGAAATTTTGGAGCTTACAGAGGTTCTAAAATAGAAATCGCCCTACGCAGGGAGCATAGAGCGACTTGATATATCTTGGCGGAAGTGCATGGGAATCGAACCCACCTGACAGGCTATTAACCCGCCACACCGGATTTGAAGTCCGGGAGGGCCACCAGTGCCCTGTCCACTTCCGCTTATGTTTCGAACGGAGAGGCACATACTAATAAGTATTGACCTCGAAAACAAGTTTTTATTATAGTACGTTCTTCAATTCATAATTTCAAAAAAGTGTTACCCGGTGGGATCTCCCCAACCGCTGGAATCCATCTAAATTCATAGGTAAAATACAACAAAATGCAGTGTGAACGACTATTGAAACTGGCGAAGCAGTGGTATACAAGCGTCAGAGAAGAGACAATGGCGCCTGCCCGCATGGTCGCGTTCATGGAACGTCATGTTGACGAGTGTCCGGTTTGTCAGCAGGACCCGGATGTCCGCGATGAAATCGCCAAAATTACCGAAATCGTCCTTCCTGAATCGAAAATTCCGAAGGCCGTACGCATGCAGAATGAAGCTGCAAATGAAGAGTACGAAGAAGAGCAGGAAGCTGACAGCGGCGACTCCGATGAGGAAGAGGATGTTTACGACGACGATGATGACGATTTTGAAGAAGAGCCAGAACTCTCTGGCGACTGATAAACTCTTCCCAAGCGAGCTTCGGTAAGCAGCACAACCGAAGCTCGTTTCCCTTTGCTTGACACTTCCTCTAACCTAGACCGAAACCAGATCCTTTCCCCATTCATCCAGCTTCTTTTCAATAAAGCTGTTCACCTCTTCCTGAACGCCATTGCCACGTCCCTCGATCACCCGTTGGGCATCAAAGGCGAACTCGATCGGCAGGCGCGGCTCGATACGTCCAAAGTCCTTGAGCAGTTTGCCGTTTTGCAGAGCGTCTGTCTTCAAGGCGATGGGTATCACAGGCACGTCGGCTTTTTTGGCGAGTTTGACACCAATGGAACTCATCTGGGATGGATCAAAGATATGTGATCGTGTCGACTGGGGAAAAACCACCACAGACATCCCTTGCTGTAACCGTTTTACCCCCTCATCCAGCACCACCTTGAGATCCTGGCGGGGATTTGTTCTGGTCACCGCAATCGGGTCGCGCGAGGCGAGGACGTGTTTAAACACTGGATACTCCAGCAGACTTTGCTTGACAACGAAAGTAACCGGCTTGGGCAGGATTATCGCAGGCAAAATCACTGTTTCCAGAAAACTCATATGGTTGCCGATAAACACGCAGGGACCGTTCACATCCTCGACATGCTCCAGCCCATTGATCCGCACCCGCACACCGACATCTTCTAATATTTTCACTACGTTCCAGCTGTTGTCCGACCACTGACGATCACCAAACTCCCCCCGTTTCGCAAGCCCGGCACAGCGAACAACCGTACTGATAAAACGAGTGTAAAACATAAGTGAGGGGAAGGTCCGACCAACAAAGGAGAGTCGTTTATCTTCGCTGGTATATACGTTGTCTTTTAAAAGTTCCTGTTTCATATGTCTCTACGTATAGTCATCAGTGGTCACGCAATCTGCATTTGGAGCGCCCGGCGGTCCATATTTGTCCGCCCAGCAAAACGAACTCCGTCAAAGATCAGAACCTATCACGAACTATAACCTGTCTGCAACGATTATAAACCGTTACCATCGATGGTATCCCCTACAGGCCTTTCAGCTTGCAGAAGCTTGCCAGGCAAGCATGGATATGGGGCTGATGAGAGTCCTTTTGCCAGACAGCAGCCTACTGGAAAGATGCCAGAAACCACACAATTACCAGACTAAAAATAAAGAATTACCGTTATTGCCGACATTGGTCGCCCTTTTCTCTACCTCCGCCTCCCTGCATAAATCACGTCAATGATTATGTTAGGTTTTAGAACGGTTAAAACCACCCCCGACCTATCCAGCCACATTCGGAGGATTATCATGTCAGTTATTACCATATCCAGGGGTTGTTACAGTAAAGGTACAGAAGTTGCCGAAGCACTGGCCAACAGACTGGGTTATCACTGCACCTCCCGCGAAGTGCTGATCGATGCAGCCAAGGAGTTTAACGTGCCGGAAACGGAAATCGCCAAGATCCTGCACGACCCACCCTCCATGCTTGACCGGTTGTATTATGACCGGGAACGGTATCTCCGCTACTTTCAGTCCGCCCTGCTCTCCCATGTTTCCAGGGACAATATCGTCTACCATGGTCTAGCAGGTCATTTCTTCCTGGAAGACATCCCCCATGTGCTCAAGGTCCGCATCATCGCCAGTAAGGGAACAAGGATCCAGGAAGAGATGAAACGTGAGGAATGTTCGCTGGAGGAGGCCAAAGAGCGACTTGAAAAGGATGATGAGGACCGGCGCAAATGGAACATGACCATTTACGGCAAGGATGCCTGGGACAGTCGCCTGTATGACATCGTGCTTAATGTTGATCGGATGACGATCGATGAAACAGTGGAGATGCTCGTCAATATGGTGAAACTACCACAGTTTCAGACCAGCAGAGAATCCTCGCAGTTTTTGGAGAAAAAGACCCTGCTGGCCAAAGTACATGCCAGGGTAGCAAAACACTCACCCAAGACGACAGTCAGCCTGATAGATGACCGGGTGATTGCCCTTGACAACCTGGGAGGCGGCTTGAAAAGCGATCAGTACACCAGACAGCGACTGGCGGAAAACCTGATCAGGGACCTTGACCTGAACGATGTGGTTTTCCAGAAAAAAATTGAGTCGTCCAAAGCGTACATCAATACCTTTTACAACCTGGACCTCGACTGAGTCAGGAGAGCGGCGGTACTGCTGTCTTCACTGGGACTCAAAACTCAAAAAAGAGTGCCAGGCAGGCAACAAGCACAAGGGTGTAGATGATGGTAATGCCGATGCCTGCCCGCATATAATCTTTTGTCCTGTAGCCTCCTGGCCGCATGAGCAGGGCATTCACCTGATGGGTTGGCAGAATAAAGGTGTTGGAAGCCGACATGGCCACCGCTACGGCGGCAACCACCGGGTTTACCCCCACCTCTACGGCCATATTCATTCCAAGTGGCACCATCAGCACCGCCGCACCAACATTGGAAGCCACCAGTGAGAAAAAAGCGCTCAGCACTGAGACCACCAGAATAAGCACCAGCGCATTTGGAGTACCAACCACGCCCAACACCCCCTCTGCCAGATAGGCGGCCGCTCCGGTTTGCTCGAAGGCCGCTCCCAGGGGAATCAGGCCGGAGAGCAGAAACACCGTCCTCCAATCCACAGACTCATATGCCCTGTCCGCAGGTATCACTCCGGTGATGATCATCCCCAGGGCTCCGGTCAACAGGGCGATTGACAGCTTGATATGAAAGCTGAGGGCAAGCACCAAAGAGACGACGACAAAGAACATGGCTGCCCGGGTTCTCTCAGGCAGAAACTGCTCCCCCCGGATCTCCTCAATAAAGGCTATGTCCATCTTCTGGCGTAACAGTTCGAATTGCTGCCAGCGCCCCTGCAGCAAGATAGTGTCCCCCTGCAGCAACTTGGTAACGTTGATGTTCTCCATGATGATCTCATCACCACGCACTATAGCCAGGGGGTTCACCTGAAAAAGCGCCCTGAAGCGCAGCTCCGCCATCGTATGACCACTGAGGTTTGAGTGGGGAATCACCACCCCTTCGATGACTCCAGATTCATCAGGGGAATTTTCCTCCGCAAATACCTCATGCTGCCTCTTTACCCGCCAGCCATAGGTATCGGCCACCCTGACTATTTTCTCCCGTGAACTGACAATCCACAGTACGTCTCCGGGGCCGACAACCGAGTCTTTTACAGGAGCCAGGTTCTTTACATAGCCCTCATTCTTGGCGATCCCCACAACCGTAATCTGGAACTTGGAGCGCAGTTCGAGTTCTCCCAGGGTTTTGGCGAGAAAATGTCGTGGCACCTCCAGTTCGTAGCCATCGCCGACGACGCTGCCGTATATCTCCTGGAGCCGTTTATCCATGCAATCTTCATCTATCTCGCAGGCATCCGCCGGCAGCAGCTTGGTGCTGAAAAGGGCGAAATAGGCCAGTACACAGGCCAGCAGAACCAGGCCAACGGGTGTGACCGAGAGCAGTTCAAGGGGGACGAACGGTGCACCGGCAACCGCCTGGGCATTGTTCTGCCACCAACTCGCCATCAGGTCGTTGAGCATAATCAGGGGACTGGAGCCGACAAGGGTCAGACAACCGCCGGTAATAGCCGCAAACCCCATGGGCATCAGGATACGACTGGCAGAGATATTGAGGCGGCGGCAAATCCGCATGGTGGCGGGTAGAAACAGTGCTGCCGCACCAATATTCTGCATAAAGCTGGAGATAACCGCCACCACCGTCGCAACCACCAGCATGATTCTTTTTTCTCCCCGCCCGGCCAGCTTGATAATTTTTGAAGCGACCACGTTCATCACCCCTGTCCGGTTCAAGCCCGCCCCGATGATCATCACCGCGATCACCGAGACCACGGCGTTGGAACTAAGACCGGCCAGGGCCTGCTGGGGAGTGACCACTCCGGCCAGCGGCAACACAACCATCATGAGCAGACCGACGATATCTACCCGAAGCAGTTCAAATACAAATAGGATTATGACAAATCCCAGCAGGATAAAGACAATCAGCATCTCTGAAGTCAAGACAGAGGTGTCCATGAATAAAGCTCCAAGCAGATGCGTTTCGCTGATGTGTAGTAACGTTCCGGGCACAAACCGATTGCACCCGGAACGATAGCGGGAGACGCCTCACAACGCGCTCAATACTGTGTCAGGCAAAGTAGATTATAGCAGGTAAGGTTAGAGAAAAATAGTGCTATTCGGTCTTCTGGTCCGTAGTCATGGCCTCGCCCGTGGCACTTTCCGTGGACTCCGCAGCAGCGTCGGCCTCACCTTCAGCTGCGTCCATGGATTCGGCCCCCTGATCAGCCATCTGGTTCATTGCCTCTTCAGTCTTCATGGCAGTATCTTCAACCGCTTCCTCGGTGGCTGTAGCGGCCTCTTCCATGGCCTGTCCAGCTTCCTCAGCTTTTTCCTCCATCGCGGCGCCGGCTTCCGTGGCTGCATCCTGCACCGCCTCTCCGGCCTCTTCAGTCTTCTCTACGACGGTTTCACCTGCTTCTTCTACAGCCTCTCCAGCGTCCTGAACAGCCTGTTCAGTTGTGCTCTCGGCAGGTTTGTCAGTGCTGTCCTTACAGGCAGAAACGGTGAATGAAAACAATGCGATTGCTAACACAACAAACAGCTTCTTCAAAGTCATGCTCATAGGAGACCTCCATGGTTTTCAAATGACGCTCTCTGGCAATTGAGCGATTCAAGAAATACGAAAGTGGCTGACGACCCCTTGCCCAAGCGGAAGAAAAAGAGAGTCGCAGTTGCTGCAATCTTCTGTTATCAGTCTACTCATGGAAACCGAAAAGTCTAATGTTCTAAGCGAGCCCAGGCGAGAGGCCAACTGGCATATCCCATACCGAGCGGTCGAGAAGACGGCAATGGTAGAAACGATTTCAGTGAGCGGAAACGATACTGGCGAGAATTGATAGGGGGCAGATGAAAGCCTTGCAGGGTGGCAGGGAAAAAGAAAACCAGAAGGTGGTTACCCTCCTTCTGGTTCTGGCGTGGTGTTACACGACACAGATTGTATGTTGTGCACTTTGTTCCTCCCCAATCTAATGTTCTGTAGGCCTGGTGCTCATGCCATGATACTTGGCGTAAAGATCATGCAAGCGACGGCGCATGTTCCTGAGGGTCCGTGAATAGTCGTCAGAGACCCAGCGCGGCTCACTGATCGAATAGAGATCCTTGGCCATCTCATCCAGGGAGAACTCTATGGCCCGGCACCACTCACCGGTGCAGATATTATCTATTTCACGGCTCTCTTCAAAATCCTTTTCCAGATTATCAAGGCAGATATTCAGATTCTTCATGTAATTCCGGTGAGACATCTGAAACGATTCAACCATCTCTTTTTGTTTTCTCATCGCTCACCTCCGCGATTCACAGACATGTCATGCCAGGAACGTCTTTATCTGTTCCTGCGATCCTATGGTCTTTCGACCACGAATAGAATTTAATCATTCCAGGGACCATGACCAGTTTGCTTTCAAGCAGCGGCCGAGCAGCTGTTTGCCAAGTTCGACCAAGAGGACAAACCGGAAATTCGTCATCGCCCTGGGAGGTAACGTCGGTACAGTACCCAGGACAGGAATTGCGCATAGACACGCCAGACCTCATCACCGTAGCCGCCAGCCATCAGAAAGGCCGCCGGAAGATCACGCTTGGCCAACCACTCATAGAGCAACCTGTCCCGCTCAAACATCTGGGTGAGATTCAACTTCAAGAGTGCGGCAGAGGGCAGTTCGTCATGCTCATACGGGTCGGCGCCGCAGACCACGATAGCCAGATCGGCAGATCCGGCTTCCGCAAGAGTCTCCAGTCCCATGCGCAGCCTGTCCAGATAGAGGCTCTCCTCACCACGTTCCATGGGGATATCGATATCACTGCGTATGAAGGAAGGGTTGAGGCTGCCGTCCGCCAGGGTCTCCGGGCCATCCAATGGCCACCCCCTGGCCATATGTATGCTCAGGGTCCGGATTGAATCATCGTTTTCGGTGAGAGCCGCAGTGCCATCCCCTTTATGGGCATCGACATCGATCACCCAGACCCGCCGCACCTGCTTTTCTGCCTGCAACTTGCGGCAAGCGATGACGATATCGTTAATCAGGCAAAAGCCGTTGCCGAAACCGTGCTGGGCATGGTGCGCCCCACCACTAAAGGAAAAACAGAACCCAGAGCCAAGTGCCAACCGCGCTGCCTGGACGGTTCCCGCCGCCTTCAGCAACAACCGCTGAAAAAGATCGGTCAATGGTGCCGTTGCCAGGTCGGGATTGTAACGATGGTAGCGCCCCTGCTCATCGATCAGCTCAAAGGTGGCAATAAGTTCCTGCTCCAGCCCGGTTGAATAGAGGCGTTGCACGTACTCTTTTAGGTGAACCCGCAACAGATCCTGCCGCTCAAGCCGTTCCACAATCCTGGGCTGATGCCACTCGGCCTGCCTGGTCCTTAGCTGCGGGTCGTCCAGAAGCACCTGAAACGTTTTGGTGAGCCTGCTGTCCCGAACCGGTATCTGAATACCATACTCCTGCAGACTCGCCGGTATACTCTGATCGTAGAGAATCATTGGGTATATCTCTTTTGAACTGGGAATACCTAAGCAGTAGATCAACCGCTTCTTCCTTAGGAAACGGTTGAGCCACTGTCATCGTTATGCTCGATCGGTACCGATGGGTTGCTCTTAGTCAGGGACCATGCTTTTTCTAGTTAATAGTGAAAGGCACTGCATTTGCCATGCCGTCCCAGGTGTAATCGGTTGCCGTCACTCCGGATACAGAGGCGGTATAATTGCCGGTTGGAGTACCTCCCACACCTTTTTTGTTGGGAGCCTCAGTGGCCCATGACACTGAGCTGATACCATCCACATCGGTGGGGCCGCTGGTCAGGGAAACGGTTACCGGCCCCACCACCGAAATATCCACCGTTGCTCCCTCTATGGGAACGCCATCGGCGTCGCTGACCGTGACGTACATCATGATCTCATCGCCCTGGAGAAAAGTGGTGGTTTCAACAAAGGTGGTCTGGGCATTTTTGCCCTTTCCCGTCACCTCCAAACGACCGATTGGGCCGATAATAGCACTGCTGTCAAAACTCTGTCCCGGCGCAAGCGGGGTTGCACAGAGGATGTTGCTGAATTGGGACTCGCAACTCACGTCATAGGAAGTGACCTTGTAACAATAGGTCTGCCCGTTGATCAGGTTCGTATCCGTGAATGTGGTCGCCTTACCGGTATCAGCGATAAACAGTTCCTTGCCCGCCTGGTCGTAATACAGATTGTAACCACTATCGGGATCATTGGGGTCGAGTGCCGCTGACCAGCTCAACGCGACCTGGTTGCTGCCCGCGACCGCCTGATCGAGCACCGGAATCGGAGCGTCACAGGGTTGGGGCGGCACGCCGACGGAAGCTGATGCCATCTGGTAGGGAGCCGCGGACTTCAGGTTCATGTTTTGTTTCCAGAGTTGCCAGATGGTATCGCCCCAACCGGCAAGTTGCGAAAACCACGGATCAGTCTGCGCAATATAGTCATCGGCCCCACCCGGTAGGGTCAGGTTGCCCGTACCGTTGATCTCATCTCGTAAAAACTCAATATATTCACGACTTGTCGTCTGATAAAAAAGGGTGATATCCGCTCTGACCGCTGTCGTCGGCACAACCACGGAGACTTCGTCAAAACCACCGGCATACTCGGCAGCAGTGTAATAACCCGGCACATCCACTCCTTCGTCCACGGGGGTGGACAACCTGGCGGATGCCTCATCTATCCTGAACCCTTTTGGCGGGATTCGGTTATCTTTGTATCTGCCCGTTGCCAACGCAAAGTGGAAGGATTTATCTTCATTGGTAATGCTCGAAGCCGGTTTCATCTCATACACCAGGCCGTCGTCATGGATCTCCGTGGCCTCATCCAGCGCTGCAGGCCACGGCACCCCGCTTTCCGATTCCGGAGCGTAGGGGTAGACAAAACCTTTGAAGGTGCCGGCGACCTCATCATAGGGGTTGATCTCCTGTACCAGCCCGTCTGCTTCATCATAGAAGCGGATGTTGAGAAACATACGCCGGCCTTCGGGAAAACCCGAAATCAGTTTATGACCAGTCTGGTTTTGCACCTTGAAGCTCAACGTATTGCCACTTATAGCTGCATCAGTGATGGCTGCTGCCAAGCGTAGCTGCTGCAGCGCTCTGTTCGAACCGTCAATCAGGCGAACGGGGTCGATTCCCTGTCCCAGAGAGAGATCAAGGGTCAGGATATCCGCCCCCTGGTTGAGCAGGCTTTCGTTTACCGGGTCATAGCACGACACCCCTCCATCCTGGCAGCTGGGATCCGTGGAGGCAAGCACCGCCGTCACCCAGGCGTTGCCACCTGTCAGGTCATGGATCGGCTGTCCGCTCTCAGGATGCTCTACGCTTCCGGTCGGTCTGTCCACCGCACTTCTCTGGGAAGCGGCTTTGCCAACCCCATCACGCATATGGCAGTCCTGGCATTTGGTGATATTATTTAACGGATGAGAGGTGTCGTAGTTTTCCGGTGCATACGGACCGATACCCGCAGCCCCGCCCTGCAGACCGTAGTCCGACAGCATGAACTCGGAGAAGGTGCGCTCAACATGATAAAAGGAAAAGGCAGAATCGGTCTCGGAGACCAGCGGGCCTGCCAAATCAGCGATGGTATCGCTGGGCAGGACGCCGCCATCCAGATTTGCCAGTATCGGATTGGAAACGTCATGGCAGGTACTGCACATATATTTCGATTTATGATACCTGCTGTACAACATAGGATGGCGACCGTTGGCATCAGCGAATGAGGCTCGCTTCGCCCTGTCGTCATCGAGAAAATACTGCCCAGAACCACTCTCCTGCCAATTCAACGGAGGACTGTTTGACGTGTCAAAAAACGGCAGCCCGTCGGCTCTAAGAATGGTGTCGGACAACCGCCTGTCCTCCTCAAGGGTGACCAGCGCCGCTGGATCCGATGGAGTTTCGCTGAGATTGGTTTCATCCCAATAGCCGAGCCAGTCACTGCCTTCGCGGAAACCACTGAAGGTATCCTCAAAAAAGGGATCATACATCGAGTGGCAGACATCACAGTGGACACCGTCGAAATCGCTGTCGCCCATCGCGGCTCCATTGGTCGGACCGGACCTGCCGCCCAGCCAGCCCTGTGGGAAATGGCAGCGTAGGCAGATATCCGTGGCATTGGGCCTGTCGATTACGGCTATGGAGTCCTGAGCGCTGACGGTAAGACAGGCCCAAAACATGAAATCTCTTGCCGACTGGGCCATCATTGAGCCCTGCCAGTTATGCCCGGGCTCCACCGCCTGATTGAATCCGCTATGACAGTTGAGGCACCTGCCCGGGGCCTCGATGTCAGTAGTATTTTCCGGGGCCGGCTGGGTTCCAGGCATTCGTACCAGCGGATCGTCCTTTACCCCGATCTCCGACGGAACCGCTGCCTGCGCCCCCAGCACCCAAATCAAGACAGCAAACACTATAGACAGCGCAATCGACACTCTCACCACCTTTCCCATAGCTCCTCCTCCCTATGCGGTTGATCAGACGCGGACATTAGCCAGAACGTTCCCTGGTACACCACAGTTTCGAGAAATGCCAATGGGGCACCCTCGCTGAAGAAAGCTAAAGATCTGTCTACACATTAATCCTGGTAGCACACTTAAAGCCTAACACATTTTACACCCCCTTAGGAATGCCGTGTGCTCCCTCTTCGTAGCTGGCCGAGCAATTAGCCGCATCCGTCAAGCAGACTACCGATCTTAGCCCGGCCATGTCCCCATGGCACACCATCTGTTTTTCCATCACAGTTCGTGGCCCAAAAGAATGACAAATTTTATAGCCTCACTCTAAAAGAAAAGTTTCGATTGCCAGGCCCTCCTCCCCCCCCAAAAAAATTCCCTGGGGCAAACAAAAAAAGACGGCACCTGGAGCCTTGAGGTGATGCGGGCCCTGAAAACGGAAGGCGAAGATGCGAACACCCAGGACGTGCAGTACACGGACATGACCAAAAGCTATCCTTTCGGCATCGCGGTTTTTGACAACCGCCAGATCAACCACCTCTTCCATACTGACACCCTGGACTGAAATTCAAGTAATTCAAGTCATAGCAGTCAGTCACTCCAGTTGATCAGGCGGTTCCCGTGCTCCATACGGGAGCTGCCTTTTTTATTGCATGAAGAGTTCAAGACCCGATTATCCCTTGAGTACTCTCGTTCGCTGTTTCCCGAATTGCATAAGATCGAGTCTGATTTTGCATCAACCTGGAAGCAAGCGGGCTGGCCTATGAGCCCCCCTTTACAAAAAACCACCTCATTCATGATTTGGCATTTGCTCCATGGCCTCTCATCGACACTTTCCCCAAAAGACGTGTTAGGCTGAAACTGCCAGGGTGTGTATCCCAAGTATATCCAGCCATCCAACCAGCCGATATGGCTCCGTGAATCCCTGAAAGGGAATTGTCTTCTGTCACAGTTTTGCTCATTCCGCGTCATAAACTGATGGTTGCTTTGCCCCCTTCAGTTCTTAGCTTTTGGTCTTATACAGTCCACCAGATATACACCTTCACCAGACAGAAATAAGACTTCATCTGTCTTATCCCCTGTCCTTGGATAGCTGCTATCCAGCTGTTCTTAACCTCGGCGACTTGGTCTTTTCTCAAGGTGCTACTACCCAAAAATATATTTCCCAATGATCTGCCTTCACAACAATGCTTGATTTTTCTATTAAGTAATCAACTTCTTCCCTTTGGAGGTTAACCAATGAGTACATCCATCAAGCTAAAATCGATGCTTCTTGCAGTTCTACTCTTCGCGGCCTCACATGCTTTGGCCGAACTGCCCAACCCAGGAATGACCATCGACATGGAGCGGACAGCCCTGGTTATCACCGACCCGCAGAACGACTTTCTCAGTCCTGATGGGGTCGCATGGGACGTTGTCGGCAAAAGTGTCACGGAGAATAATACCGTGGAAAATATTGAGAAGCTGATGAAGGCAGCGAAAGCCAATAATTTACCTGTATTTATCTCCCCCCATTATTATTATCCGACCGACAAGGGATGGAAATTTGAAGGCGCTCTTGAGGTACTCATGCATAAAATTCACATGTTTGATCGCCAGGGTCAGTTGAACTTAGAAGGCTTTACCGGAAGTGGCCCAGACTGGCTGGAGCGCTACAAGCCCCTGATTGAAGATGGTCAAACGATTGTTACCCACGCACACAAGCTCTTTGGCCCAGAAACAAACGACCTCGTGCTGCAACTCAGAAAAAGGCACATAGACAAAGTGATATTAGCCGGAATGTCGGCCAACCTGTGTACAGAGTCCCATATGCGTGAACTGATGGAACAAGGCTTTGAGGTTGCTGTGGTAAAAGACGCCACAGCGGCGGCTATCCTTCCAGGGTTGGATGGATATCAGGCCGCAACCATCAACTTTAGAATGATTGCAAATACCGTCTGGACAACTGAAGAAGCTGTAAAGATGATGTCTAGCAAATAAATAGGAGTAAACCTGGGCATGGGCGATCAACCGTTTATGCCCAGGTTACACCACGTAGTATTAGACCGGTATTGAGACCTCCTTTCATTTAGAAAACATCCGTCACGATTTTGTATAAATTCAAGAGCGTTCCCCTAAAACTCTCAGCAGCCGGAGCACAGGAACGATATACCTGTGCCTGTTAAGCCGACACTACTCAGGGGCGATTTTCACCATGATGTGTGCATATGGAGTATTTTTCCACATCACATAGACCGGATCTTTCGGGTCTGTTGACAGGCCGTCAAGCATGGCACGATCGGGAACAATAATCATCAGATGAGGTCCCTCTTTTACCCAGTCATCACTTTCTTGGGGATCCCTGCCATAGGGATCACTGTTACTTACCCCAAGAGCGGTGCCTTCACCCGCGAGCATGTAAGAAACACCGAAGGCATCGGCGGTAAAGTCCCGTTTATCCATCATCGCCCCGATAAGTTCGTCCCATACCGCATCGTTGCACATTGGCCCGATAGTCTTTTGTTGCGGATAACAGGTATAGCCGTTTGAACCCTCGCGCAACACAGTACCATCCGGTGCCTTTATGGTGGCATTGGCCGTAACGGCAACAGGTGCCGCACTTTCCGCGCTGGCAATCATTTCCGCTGTGCTATCTGCAAGTGCGACGCCACCCCCAAGCAGCCCGATAAGGATGCAGGCGCTGATAATTGAAGTTTTCATGGCAGCCTCCAGTTTTACCCTGACGTTGTTGTGAATGAGTGGGAAGAATGTCGTAGCGCAAATCCCATGAAATCGCCCTATTCCCACCGGAAAGCAGTGGAGAGTTGCGGCATCTACAAAGCCTCGTAGTACTCCACGTTTTGTACTGTTGAGGGCATACTGGAATCTCTCATCATTTCCTCTCAAACCGTTTTCTAGACAAGCGCACCATCAAAAAAAATAGCCGAACAGCCTTTTAGTAAGGCAGTTCGGCTATCATCTAAGACCCGCGACTTTCCGTCCCTGTCTTTCGACAGGTTTGGCTTTATCTTTTATGGCGTTGTTAGTTTTTCACTTGTTACTCAAAATATCGTCATAGCATCGATACTGGTCAAGGCGCACTGTGGTCCCTGATGAACAACGAGATCGTCCCATTCCCTTTGGTTGTCACGGGGCCAGGCGCCAAGCTCAAGCAGGTCGATTTCTTTTCGTTGCGTTTTGAAAGCAATAAGCAAGACCCCGGGAATATCGGCTACCCCAACCTTTACTTTTGGTTATTTTTGTCCTCCAGTTTTTTGGCCCGGGTGCCATCGCTCCATGTGAGTGGCGTGACTTTTCAGGTAGCCACCAGGCTTGTAGAACTTTTCATAGAATTCCAGGTCAAGGTGATGAGCCTGTAGGTACATGATCACAAACATGGTCGGTACCGTACCTGGAAACTTGCCAAAGGTGTCGTAGACGTACTGGGCCTGCAACGCCACGCACTCCCGAAAGCGTTCATCGTGAACTTGTGCTGCTGCACGCACCTTTGGACTGTCCCTCCATGGCCCCGGGGTATCTTTGTGAAAGGGGCCTCCCGGCCCAAACTTACGCTCGCACAGGGCCTCCAGAGCCTTTCGCATATCCTGGTAATGGGGCGGACAAAAACCTTCCATGACCTCTTTCAGTCCAGTGGGGTTCGGATACGGCCAGTTCGTATTCTCGTCATATCTGAAGCCAAGGCCAGGGACTTCCGGATCACCGCTGGCCCCCAGCAGCGCGAAGGGGTCGACCCCGTTGAACATCCAGCCGCCAAGCCCCATCGCCTGCAGCATCAGTGTGCCGGCATAACAGCTTGTTCCCAGCTCCACCGTCAACTCCGATAATGACCATTGCTCCACAAAGCTCAGATTCCAGACATTCTCCACATCGACCACGTCCTTACACTGCTCTATCCCTGGAATAGCGCACCTATTGATATCATCGTACAGAACTAATCCGTTTTGCAGCATATAACAGATATTGAGCAGCAAATGCTGAGACAAATCACCCACAGGAATCACAACCAGTGTCGAGGGCTTATTGAATACCCAGGTATTGTGTGGCTCAGTAAAGGGCACCTCTGAAGGGATTTTCAAACGACCGTCCTGAATTTTCCTGACCCGCCGACGGACATTTTCGAGAAAATCGTCCAAATCCAGGGAACCATCATCCCCTCGGTCCGCAAAAGCAGGTTGGTCACGGACATCCAACAGGTATACCCCTTCATCATCGGTAAAGAAGGTCTGACTGGTGTGAAAGCCGGCCGCAGAGGGGAAGACCCGTCCCCCTGCCGCCCCTGCATAGTTGGAGAGATACGGAGAATATTGGGCGGCTCGGTAAATCATGTTATGCCAGGAATTGCTCCCTCCGCAGGCGGAGACCACCAACAGCTTTTCCAATTCCGTGAGAGGTAAGTGCGTGCGGTCGGAGCGGTAGGCAAAGACCCCGTCAGGTATCTCAGCACCCGAAAAAAACCTTCTTGAACGACGGCCCAGGAGGGCGTCGATAAAGGGAAACGACAGCATGTCGTCAAAACCTGGGGGCAGGGTATGTGAACTCATAGTATCCTCCCTGGATTAGTCCAACGGTGATTGTTTTTGCTGGCAAAGTTAGAAAAGAGCTATGGCCTGATTTTCCTATTTACCGTGCGAGTCAACCAACAGCACCTCCCATACTGCAGGTTACGGTCAATTTTTCTCTGTAAGCAAGAAAGAAATTTTTCTTTAAAGTTTGTGAAAGGAGATGATCGGATAAGGTGGGGAAATGGCATAACAGGAATAGACAGAAACGACTGCAGCAGGGCATGAGCGTTGACGGTTGCTATCCAAGCTCAATTGCAGGGAAGACCTCATACGACAGCGGCGATCGTGACCCAGACAGATCTGCCTACTGTGGATCAACGGTGGAGGCACCGTATTTCAACTCATGATTCTCCCGATCGGCCCGGAAAATGAAGAGAAGAATGTTGTCTTTGTTGCACTTATACGTTAGGCTTGCTCTTATTGAGTAAAGTCCAAGGCCTGCCAAGGCTATATTTCGTATAGGGGCTCGAAAAAGCAACTCTGTATACATATTTGTCTATAATTAATCATAACTTAAAAGGTCAGGATGAAAACCTAAGGTTGATCTTTACCTATATTCAATCAAACGAAGGGCAAGTTATGAGTAAAAAGCGTATCGCAATTTTGTTTCACGAAAAGCAAGAGAGACCAAACAAATTCGTTATTCATCATTTAGCACAATACTGGAGGGATGATGGGCATGAGGTTGTTTATCTTCTTGGTTGTAATGATTTTGTGCCTGCAGATATCATCATAGTTCATGTTGATTTATCGATAGTTCCAGATGTGTACCTGGAGTTCGCTCAGAAATACCCTATAGTCCTTAACGGGAAATTAGATAATATCTGCAAATCTCATGTTAGCAGCAACTTGCTCAGCCCAGATGACGCTTGGAAAGGGAAAGTGATCATCAAGTCAAATTACAACTTTTATGGGGCACCTGAGCAGAAATTAAAACAAACTGATGTCAGAGAAAATATCCCTGGCGTAAGCCACTTACTAAAGATAGCCAGGCGTTTGGAAAGATTCTGGATGCCAGTAGATCAAGCAAAAAATTATACGGTATATGATTCCCTCAAACAAATACCAAGAAGATGGTTTTCATACAATGATGTTGTTATAGAAAAATTTTTACCAGAATATGAAAACAATTTATACCATCTACACATCGTTCAAGCTTTAGGTACGAGTTTGAAGTGTACCAGGATGTCGTCTGACAAGGCTATCATAAAGGCTCACAACAGCATCAGTACCGAGGAAGTCGAACCCCACCCGATAGTGCATGAATGGCGAAAAATCTATAATCTCGACTATGGGAAGATTGATTATGTAATGCACGATGACAAACCAGTACTCTTGGATATAAACAAGACGATAGGTGCCACATCAGGTTACCGGGAAAGTGCACAACTCATTGAGACGAGAGGATTTTTAGCCAGGGGATTGTATGACTATTTTGAGGAGAAGAAAACATCTCATTCAATCGCATAGATAGGAGCAGCATATAAAATACTCACCACCGTTTGAGAAGGAATACCGTTAAGAACCAACTCAGACAATTTGTAGTTATTATAATTCCTGGATGTCACAAGAAGAGGAACAATACGTCGCTTAGCATTCATGGTAAGAGCCATCCTACCCGCCTGAATTCTCTGGTCCCCACCTGGAAAGGAACGAAATGCCAAGGTCTCACTTGTTGCTCTTTGTGTAAGACGAACCCCATCAACTAGTTTCGACAATAAAAGTTCTGTTACGGTGCCAGCTCTTTTGTAACGTGCCACTCTTTTTGTTGCTTCGGTTACACAACACTCCCTTCCTAGAAACCGTGTGACATTATCAATCTCATATTCGGATAATTGATTGGGGACCCAGCTATCTTTTTCAGCTTGATATAGAGTAAGATATTCTGCTAACGAAAAATGCTCCGATTCCACTAAAACAGAAATCAAATCCTGTGCTTTTAATTCTTTTATCAAGGCACGTAACTGAACAACATATTTTTCAGTGAACTGCAGTGGTATGTCATTTGTCACAAATGCACATAAATTATCAATTACAACAAAAAATCTTGCTCCAGGTTTATATATTTGCTCTATTTTCTCACAAAACATTAACATTTGCCTAACCGCTAAAAGCTCAGACAGCCCTGCCTCAAAACTTAACTCATGCTTTTTGGGATCAATACTTGCATGATATCCTGGTCCTAAATCAAAGTAAAATTTAACTGGTTCTTTCTGACTCGTATATTTTTTAATCAATTCAATTGTTGTATCCTTATATAAATTTGAATGTCTCCTACTCAAATAGCTAAATTTCCTACTCGTCAATAACGTAAATATTTCTTCATCGACAAATTCATTTGCATAACAAACATGTTTAATAGCATCTCTTTCCTTGATAGATTGTATTATCTCACTAAGATAGTCTTCAAGTTGAAGAGAAACTGAGTCACTTGAGTAAACAGATACTTTTTCTTTATTTAACATAGTTGATACTCAATTATGGCTATTTACATTTTTCTAAACTTTATAGTTTAGCTTTTATCAGTCATTTCAATCCATATATAAAAGTAGTTCACAATCAAGAAAACAACATTATACTTCAGCTAACAAATCAACCTGCTTTTTCCATACACTTCCAGTGAATTACAAAGCCAATCACAATTCATCCGCTTGCAGTTTCAGCCTTTGCTCACACTCTTTTTCACCGCACAATTGCAACAAGGCGCTCAACGACTACTGCTATTATATTTCGCTATTTTGCCAATATCATTTAAGTAATTTATATTATTTACTACCTTTTTTGATTATAAGTTCATTTATTTGAACGCAAATTCAAATCCTACTTGTCGATCTGAATAACTTATTGTGATCTTTTAATTTTAGCGGGGGATGTGTCCCTTCTGGAACCAGCTAGGATAATCCTGTATGAAATGAACCTTGAATAATATTTTTCTTGCATGGTTGAATAGTTACCTGTGGCAGTCACTACTGTTTGACACTTTAGATTTATTAAAAAAGTATGATGGATCTCACTAAATACTGCAAGTATTTGTTGGGCTCTGCAAAGATTTTATAGTCAATGTTTTGTGATGTAAACGAAAAAATTACCCATACCCATCGGTAAGCATTCAGGCGTAGCTCTCTTGTTCCTTGCCGAGCATTGCCACTTTCCAGGTCATGGCTCCACGACGAGCCCCAGTCCCCCTGAACACACTTTGGGTTTCACTGGCTGCTGGCTTGGCCACTATATCTCGTGCAGTAGGTACACACGCCCCAAAGGTGATTGGGTGACGGGGTTCCAACATCTCCACCCAAAACACGAACCTGCCGTCCTGTTTTTACCGCATTATGCTTGTTGCGTGTTACGACCCTGCCTCGCTTTTCAGCTGGTACGATGCTGCGCAACTCAGATACAGGAGCTTTTTCAGCCTATCAGCTTTGCACCTCACAGAGTATCTGTCACCTTATTGGATTGCAGACCATTTCTAGTGACTTCTTGCTTTTCCCATAACATGACCTTCACTATTGACGGAATTTGCATAGACTACATTCAGAGGACTTTAGAAAAACAAAATACCCGAATCCTTATCAAGACTCGGGAGTATATCTCGTACCATAAATCCCCAGATCACTTTTCGGTGGAACGGATGAATCTTACCACATCTTCATCGGATATGAGCATGCCTTCCGTGGTCATTTCTGCCTAAAACTTCCCAGATAGTGTCTGAAAAAACGACACAAGGGATTTCAGTGATACTTACTGAAATCCCTTTATTTATCTGGTGGGATGCAGGGACTTAATAAAAACATCCTAACAAAATGACATTACTTAATATATTGTTTTAAAATTTCTTGGATTTTGCCACTATCCACTTGCTGATACATCCCAACCTCCGGTCACGGCATGAACGATAAAACGAGACCGCACCTTATACATACTCGCTCCCGTCTAATGAACGGCGGGACCACTTCCGTAGAACTCATAGGTGCCTTAGCATTCCAACTCTGAAGTGATGTCATGAGATTTTTGCTTTAACTTTTCGGCAATGCCCGGTATGGCATCGCGATCAAGCTGTAGTCCTGACAAGGTGATGGCTGCTACAACTTTTTTATAATTGAAGACGGGGACGGAAACACAGGTGACGAGCTCATGCCACTCCCGGTCATCGACTCCATATCCTCGTTCTCTGGTAAGCTCTAATTCTTTTTTATAATCATCTATAGTTGTGATGGTTCTGTTGGTGAATGAGGTGAATTTCAGTCCACTTAATGCCTTTTTCTGTTTGGCTGCAGACATCGAGGCAATGAGCATCTTACCGGATGCCGAAGCATGGATAAAATCTTTACCGCCTGATGCCGATGGAGTAATGATCACGCCTTCTGGCGTATACTCAATGACATAATCCAATTCTCCTTTTTCGTAAATCACAAGGGAACCCGCCATTTTCAGCTGATCGGCCAGATCGATTATATATTGCTTGGCTACACCGTACATTTCTTTTTCAAGGGCATATGACTCTCCGACCTCCCGCGCCATAAATCCAATGTAGAACCGTTTATTGGTCTCTCTCAGAAAGTGCGTGTATTTCAGTGTCTGAACGATATCGAAAGCACTTGTTTTGGGAATTGACAACCTCTCCCCTATCTCCGAAGCTGTCAACCCATTCGGAAAATTTGCCAGTAATTTCAGTATCTCTGTAGCCCTATATGTAGTTCTGTTTATTTTCATGTCTCTGCCTACCTGTTGTAAGAAGCGGGTATTCACCGATTAATTTCCCTTTCTGGATCGGCAAAGCATAATGCCATCAGCTGTCGACATCAAGCCAAAATCGTATATGCGAACCAAAATTCCCGTTTACCACATACCCCGAAATCCGCACTCTATATATTCGCATATCCGAACCAATAGTCGTAAATACATTTTCTTGTTGACTGGAAATTTTATTCTGATATATCTTTCCCGCATTACAGAACGAGAGTCGTTTTCCCGGATCACGATTTAGCGCTCACAGCTGTTCCATGAATTGTCATGGGACAAAAAGTTCATGCGCTCGGTTGGTAGCCGATATCGGCAGTGAAAGACAGATATCGACGAAAGCCAGTGCAGATGAGTTCATAGAGAACAGGAGATCGTCATATGGCTAAAGCGGAAAGAGCAAAACACTATATGGTGCAACACCAGGATAGGTGCAAAGGATGCGGCTTCTGCATCCTCCAATGTCCAAAAGACTCATTGTCGTTTTCACAGGATGTGAACAGGAAAGGCTATACCACGATATCCATTGATGAAGATACGTGTATTGCCTGTGCTATTTGCTACACAGTATGCCCAGATTATGTATTCGAACGAAGGGAGGCCTGCTGATATGTCACTTCGTCTCATGAAAGGAAATGACGCGCTCTCTGAAGCAGCGGTACGGGCTGGTTGTCGTTTTTTCGGGGGGTACCCCATCACCCCCCAAAGCGAAATCCTTGAGTATCTCTCAAGGCGACTCCCCGAGGTCGGTGGAACTTTTGTGCAGGCAGAGTCCGAACTCTCCGGCATCAATATGGTATACGGCGCCGCTGCAGCCGGCTTCCGGGCAATGACCAGCTCCTCAGGCCCCGGCTACAGTCTGCTGCAGGAAGGAATTTCCTATATAGCTTCAGCGGAGTTGCCTGCGGTTTTGGTTGATGTACAGCGTTACGGTTCTGGTCTTGGCGATATCTTCCAGGCACAAAGCGACTATCTCATGGCCACGCGTGGGGGAGGACACGGCGATTACCAGATGCTTGTTTACGCGCCAGCCTCAGTGCAGGAGAGTGTCGATCTCATGTCTTTGGCATTCGATAAGGCCGAGGAATATCGTAACCCCTGCCTCATCCTCTCAGATGCATCGATAGCCCAGATGATGGAGCCAGTGGCCCTCCCGGAGATGAAAGAGATAGACCCGGACAAACCTTGGGCAGTCAAAGGCAAGAATGGCAAGGATTTCAAACGAATCACTTCAACGATGTATTACATCGACGATTTCGATAGCTACATAAAACATAAATACGACGAGATGGCTCGCAAAGAGCAGCGCTGGGAAGCAATCGAGGTCGCTGATGCGGAAGTCGTCCTCGTCGCCTACGGTATTAGCAGCCGTATCTGCAAGGAAGCTGTGGTGGCAGCGAGACAAAAGGGAATCAAGCTTGGCCTGCTGCGTCCGATAACGGTATGGCCCTTCCCCGTTGACGGTTTCAAAGAGGTGAACCCGGAGGTCAAAGCCTATCTAACTGTTGAACTCAGCTCGCTACCCAAGCTCGACATTGACGTCAGGCTGGCCTGTTCAATGAACACCAGAGTTGAGAACTTTTTAGGCGGTGCCGTTATCCCTGAATCCGCAGCGATAATCAACAGGGCGGTATCCATTGTCAAGGAAGAAGAGGGGGCTTTATGTCAGAAAAACTAATTCCTCAACTGTTGGTAGAGGACAACAAGTTCTGCCCTGGCTGTGGCCACGGCATTATCAACCGCGTATTGGCTGAAACCTTGGAAGAAATGAAACTGGCAGATAAGGCCGTCGGCGCCCTGGCAGTAGGTTGTGCCTGCCTGATGATGGATACCTTTGGAACCGACTGGGTACAGGCTCCCCACGGCAGGGCGGCAGCTGTCGCGGTAGGGGTAAAACGCGTGCGCCCCGAATGCTGTGTATTCACGTATCAGGGTGACGGCGACTCTCTGGCGATCGGCTTTTCCGAAACCATGTATGCCGCTATCCGGAATGAAAACATCACTGCGATAATCGTCAACAATGGGATTTTCGGCATGACTGGTGGCCAGATGGCTCCCACCACCTTGCCACAGCAGCGTACCACCACTTCCCCGAAAGGCCGGGACACAGAAACCACAGGTCACCCTCTAAATGTCGTCAACCAGATCAAACAGCTCCCAGTCGGCTACCTTGCACGCGGTTCTGTAGATAGCGCCAAAGAAATCAAGAAGCTGAAAAACTATATTCGCACCGCCATTGAAACCCAAATGGCCGGTGGAGGCTATTCCCTGGTAGAGGTCCTGTCACCCTGCCCAACCAACTGGAAACTGACACTGGAATCAAGCCTCGACCACATCCGTAACACGGTCAAGGACACTTACCCGCTGGGAGAATATGTCAAAAATGGAGAGAAAATCCATGCTTAGTATCACTTGTGCAGGGTTTGGCGGTCAGGGAGTGCTCACGGCAGGCCTGCTGCTCGCCCACGTATCAATGGTTTCCGGAAAAAAGCTCACCTGGGTGCCCTCTTACGGCTCGGAAATGCGCGGTGGGACCGCAAGCTGCCACCTCAGGATCGACGATGATGAAATTTTGAATCCGTTCTTCAATACCCGAGATGCCCTGATCGGCATGAACCAAGAATCGGTAACCTCATTTCAGGAAAGCATTGCAGCTGGCGGACTCTTGATTGCCAACTCCACCATAGTTCAGGATATCCCCACCCGGAACGATATCCGGATCGTGGAGGTCCCCGCCACGTCGATTGCCGGAGAGCTGAAAAACCCCCGCGGGGCAAACATTGTCATGCTTGGCGCCGCCATCGAGGCCACTGCGCTTTTTCCTGCAAAGGATTTTGCCGACGGAATGGATTCCTATTTCATGCAGAAAGGACGCAATAACCCCCTAAACCGCGAATGTTTCATGTGCGGCGTAGAGGCCGCCAGGCAGGTATCGGGGGGCGCGTAATGGATCTGAAAAAACTTCTTGCACCACAAGCCGTGGCAATAGTCGGCGCCAGTGAAAAAGAAGGGTTCGGCGGCGACACCTGCCGAAACGTCATCTCCTATGCGGATATGGATAAAGTCTACTTCGTCAACCCGAAGAGGGAAACCGTATTGGGCAGAAGGTGTTACCCTTCCATTGCCGAAATCCCCACCGTGGTAGATCTCGTTGTTCTCTGCACCCCGCAAAAACTCGTTGAGCCGCTGCTGCGGGAAGCCGCGGAGGCCGGTGCCAAAGCAGCCGTCGTCTACGCCAGCGGCTACTCCGAAACAGGGACCGAGGAAGGAAGGAAGGCTGAGGTGCGTCTCAAACAGCTCTGCAAGGAGCTCGATATCGCCCTGATGGGCCCCAACTGCGCGGGTTTCATGAACTATGTGGATAATGTAACCGCCTTCGCCTTTCTTTCCGCAGAAAGAGACCGTAAAGGTTCCGTCGGCCTTATCTCACAAAGCGGCCAGCTCTGCCTCTCCTTCATGGATCATCCAGCAATGCGATTTTCCTATTCTATCTCTGCCGGGAACTGCTCTGTGGTCAGTATGGAGGATTATCTGCAGTATCTGGTTGAGGACGACCATACCAAAGTCATCGGCCTCTATCTAGAAGGGGTGACACAGCCGGACAAGTTCATTCGTGCCTTGCGGCATGCCGCGCAAAAAAGAAAACCCGTGGTGGTGCTCAAGACTGGCCGAAGTGCGAAGGGCCGCTTGGTTGCCGCCTCTCACACTGGCTCACTTTCGGGTGCCGATGCAATGTATGACGCTATTTTTAGCAAGTTCGGTGTGATCAGGGTCAATGACGCCGAGGAACTCCTGGCAACAACTCAGCTCTTTGCCACCCTGCCCCAGATCCCCCAAAGTACAGGCTTCGCTTCGATCAACCTCTCGGGCGGTGAAACAGGCATTTGCGCCGACATGGGGGAGATCTCGGGCATTGACTATCCTGATTTTACAGATGAGACCGTCAGCAGGCTAAAAGATTTGCTGCCTTCTTACGCAAGCCCTGCCAATCCGCTGGATACCACAGCGACCATCTCCTACGATGCCGACACCTATGCAGCCGTGCTCCAGACCGTCATGGACGATCCAGGTATCGGAATGGTCATCATCGGCTATACCTTGCTGCATGAGATCGCCGACCCGTGCATTCATTACATGGCCAAAGGCATCGAGCAGGTAATGCGCGGGGAACAGGCCAAGCCGGTTGCGATGCTGCCCTTTTTCGAAAACACCCGTAATCCGGACTATGAAAGACGACTTGCCGCCGCCGGGGTACCAGTGCTTCCTCCGCCCGCTTACGGTTTTGCCGCCCTGCATCATCTCAAAAATTTTATTAGCTATTCCCCACAGGATCATACACTCGAGCTTGCCATACCCAAGACATGCCAGGAGCAAGGCGGGCGAACCCTTTCCGAACAGGCAAGTTGTAAAATCTTAAATGATTACAACATCCCCACTCCGCAAGGAGATATCGCCTCCAATCGAGAGGAAGCGGTCAAGATAGCAAGTCAGGTTGGCTATCCTGTGGTGCTGAAAATCGCCTCAGCCGACATTGCCCATAAATCTGACATCGGCGGAGTCGCATTAAATATTTGCGACGACCATGGCGTTCTTGAAGCGTTTGACCTCCTCATTGCCAACGGGCTCAAACACGTCCCGCACGCCAGAGTTGATGGAGTATTCGTTCAGAAAATGCTTCCTGCCGGACTGGAGGTCATCATTGGCGTAAATAACGATCCGCAATTCGGCCCCGCGGTTCTGGTCGGCCTTGGCGGAGTGTTTGTCGAGATTTTCAAAGACACAGCCCTGCTTCCCGCCCCTTTTACCGAGAGGGAGGCACTGCATATGCTGGGTGAGTTGAAGGCAATTCCACTATTCCAGGGGTACCGCGGAGGCAAAGAGCTTGATATCGAGGCCCTGGCCAAGATGATCGCCCAGGTATCGATCCTTGCCCAAGAGCAAAAGAATAGTATCGCCGAGTTGGATATCAATCCGGTTTTTGTCTATGAACAGGGCCAAGGCGTATGCGCCGCCGATGCCCTGGTCGTGATGAAAACCTCGTAGTCATAGTCCGGAGGCAGACTGGTTCCGGAAAACAACGTTCACTCTCTTCACACACCGAAGAGAACAAACATTTGACGCGTCAAATGGAGGCTATCATGAGTTTGTTTAGAAAGTATTTCGTGTTGTTTGCTCTATCACTTGGCTACGCGGCGAGCTATATGCTGCCCTACATCAAATATGTTTTTTACGATCAACTCCTGGCAGGAATAAACTGTAACAACGAACAGGCTGGCTTTCTACTGACGGTCTATACGATGATGGCCCTGGCCCTCTATATTCCTGGCGGCTGGATCGCCGACAAGTATAAGGCTAAGAATGTCCTGGTGATCTCATTGATCACCACTGGTCTGCTGAACTTCGTTTTCGCCCTGAGCATGACCTATACCACCGCCCTCATCGTCTGGGTGCTGCTGGCCTTCAGCACCGCCTTTGCCTTCTGGGCCGGAATCATCAAAGCGGTTCGCCTGCTTGGCAAGGCCGCAGAGCAGGGACGACTCTATGGATTTTTCAGTGCTGGTGTGGGGGCGTTTTCTGCTATCGTGTCCTCTCTTGCCCTCTATGCCTATGGCATGTACTCTGCTAACGCCGTTGGCGGGCTCAAGGCAGTCATTGTGGTCCAGGGTGCAGTCTGTGTGCTCTCCGGCCTGATCACCCTCTTCTTCTATGAGGAGGCTGAGGAAACCTCTGCGGTATCAGAAGATGATAAATTCCAGACCAGGGATATCCTCACCGTCCTGAAGCACCCGATGACCTGGGCGATCTCAATTCTCGTGTTCTGCGGTCACGGAATCTATACGAGCACCTCCTACTTCAACCCCTATATGACCAACGTCATTGGCGTGACGGTGGTTTTCTCCGGTGCTCTCGCCATCATCCGCACCCATGTGCTCCGGCTCACCTGCGGACCGCTCGGCGGTATCCTGGCAGACAGGCTGCAATCACCTTCCAGGGTCCTCATCTACTGCTTTTCACTCATGACCCTGCTGCTTTTTGTTTTCATGGCTCTGCCACATGGCACCAGCGCCTCCCTCATCATTGCCTTGCAACTATTGCTTGCCGCCGTGACCTTTGCGGCCTACTCTATCCTCTATTCTTGCATTGAAGAGGTTGGTATTCCAAGAAAATTCACAGGGACAACCGTTGCTGTCGCGTCGATGATAGGTTATCTGCCGGATATGATCTACAACCCCCTGTTTGGAATTTGGCTCGATAAATATGAGAACGCAGGATATCTGTATATTTTCGGTTTCCTGGCCGGTTCCGGTATAGTTGCTGTTATTTCGGCAATGCTGATTCGCAATTACGGTAAATCAAAAGTCTCCGGGTTTGAAACTGTTGGTGCATCGGCTGCATAAATTGCACGGGCTGGATGCAAGCACCCGGCCCGGGTGCTTGCATCTAAGAAGGAGAGAGTCATGCATTCCATCGATTATGGTGTCCTGATCATTTATTTTTTCCTCCTGCTGGTTATCGGCTATTACGCCAATAAAAGGCAGAAGAGCACTGAAGACTATTATGTGGGTGGAAGAGGAGTGGGGACACTTTCCCTGGGGGCGCTGTGGATGTCTTCCTGGGTCGGGGGAGCCTCGATCCTTGGAACAGCGCAAAAATCCTTTGAGCTCGGTATCTCCTCACTGTGGTATTCCTTGGCCATGTTCTTCGGCTTTATCTTCTTCTCATTCACCTTCGCCGGGCGGATCAAGGAGACTGGAGATAAATACAACCACATCACCTACCCTGATCTCATAGAGCAACGATACGACACCAAGTGTCGGCTGATCAGCACCATTACCACCATCACGGCGTATACCGGCTATACGGCGACCCAGCTCCTGGCAGCCGCACATATTATCACCACCATTACTGGCATTGCGCTTGGCCATTCATTTCTCTTGGCCACGATTATCACCATTAGTTACACCGCCTTTGGTGGTTTTTTCGCTGTTGAAAAAACGGACCGGTTCCAGGCATTTTTAATCCTCTTCGGCGTATCAGTGCTGGCGGTTCCGCTCACCGTAAACGAACTGGGCGGTGTCAGCCGCCTGACTGAGAATCTGCCGGCAACCTATTTTGAACCCGGCTCCTGGGGGGTGGGCACGGTTCTGGCGATGTTCATCAGCATTATGCTGACCTTTTTCACTTCCATGGACAGCTACACCCGCTGTTACGCTGCAAAATCAAAGAAAAGTGCGAAAAACGGCACCTTGCTTGCTGCGCTTTCCGTACTGTGCATCTCGCTCTCCATCTGTTTTCTCGGTATGAGTGCCAAGGTTATGTTTCCCAGCCATTCTGGAGGCGAATCCGCGTTGGTGATGCTGATCATGCAAGTGTTTCCCATCGGGGTCAAGGGGCTGATGCTCGTTGCCATTCTTTCAGCTATCATGTCAACGGCCGACACCTGTATCCTGAGCGCTTCGGCGAATCTTGCCCGTGATATATACCAGCGTTTCGTGAATCCGGAGGCAAGTACCAGACAGGTTCTAAGGGTCAGTATGATAAGCTCGGTGCTGGTCGGGACAACCGGCGCCTTGATCGGCTGGTTCTCCGAAAGCATCATCTCCCTTCTGGTAATGACCTTTACCATCAACTCCGCGGGGTTATTCTTTCCCACGCTGGGAGTATTTTTCTGGAAACGGGCAACGGCCCATGCCGCCTTCTGGAGCATGAGCCTGTCTCTTACCATTGTCCTGGTCTGGTATCTCGGGGGCCACATGCTGGCTGAGTCGGCTCTCTTTACTATCGACCCGGTCTGGCCCGGGTTGCTGGTATCCTTTCTCCTCTTTGCCGTGCTGAGTATTTTTGAACCGGCACCGGCAGCACAGGAAGTCCCGGCATAAGGAGAATACGATGTCCTCATCCGCAATCTGCTGGCTCTTCCTGTACGGGGCGATAGCACTTGAAATCGCCGGGACCTATTCAATGAAGCTCTCGGACGGTTTCGCACATGCCTTCCCCTCACTTTGTGTTCTCCTCTTTTATTGCTCGTCCATATGCCTCATGAGCCTTGCCGTTCGCAGAATAGACCTGGGAGTGGCCTATGCCGTCTGGTCGGGTGTCGGCATTACCGGAATCACGATCATCAGTGTTTTGGCCTTCGAGGAGTCACTTTCATATAGAAAAGTTATCAGCATCGCTATCATCATGCTCGGTGTGATCTCACTCAATCTCACACCGGTAAATGAATAAAGCGGTTCAGCACGTTTGAGCCGCGTTTGGAGATTTTCATGTTAGACAATGAATTCAAGATAAAGCTTCAAGCAATCCTCGACAAAGATCGCTGCACCTTCTCGCCGGAAGACCTGGTTGCTTATTCCTATGACGCAAATGAAGAGAAACGGGCCACCCCAGACGGCGTGGTCCTACCCGCCAACACGGAAGAAGTGTCCGCAATTGTGAAACTGGCCAATATCTACAACGTCCCGATCACACCCAGAGGTGGTGCCAGCGGCTACACCGGCGGCTGTGTGCCTGTGCGGGGCGGGATCGTCATGGCCATGGATCGTTTTAACCGGATCCTCGAAATAGATGCCGACAACTACCTTGTCATCGTTGAACCGGGAGTCATCACCAAAAACCTGCAGGAGGCCGTTACCGAAATCGGCCTGATGTATCCGCCCGATCCTGCCTCAACGGCATTTTCGACCATAGGCGGCAATATCGCGGAGAATGCCGGAGGCATCCGCGCTGTCAAATATGGTGTTACTAAAAATTATGTCATGGGCCTGGAGGTGGTGCTTCCCACCGGGGAGATCATTCGCACCGGCTCGAAATGTATCAAGGATGTGGTTGGGTATAACCTGACAGAACTCTTTGTTGGCTCAGAAGGCACCCTTGGCATCATCACCAAAGCGATCGTTAAGATCGTGCCCGTCCCTGAAGGCAGACGGACAATGACCGCAACCTTCTCTTCGCTTGAAAAGGCGGCTCATGCGGTAAAGGCCATTTACTCCACCGGTGTTCGTCCGGCGACCCTCGAGTTTCTCGACCGTATCTCCATTGAAAGTGTAGTTAAGGCGACAGGATTTGACGCTTCCCCCGATGAGGGCGCGCTGCTGCTGATTGAGGTTGACGGAGCTGAACAGGCCCTTGACGATGAGGTTAATAAAATTGAAAAGGCCTGCGCCGAGTGCGATGTCATCTCGTTTAAAAAGGCCGAGTCAGAGGAAGAGCGTGAAGAGCTGTGGAAGGCCCGGCGAGCGCTGTCCTTTGCCCTTTCGGAAATTTCCCACGAATGGGAGGATGATGATATTTCGGTGCCAATCTCCCGGATACCACAGATGATACGCAAGCTCGACCAGATAGCAGCACACCACGATATCATCATTGCCAACTTTGGGCACTACGGTGACGGCAACATCCACATTGGCATGACAACCGGCAAATCAGGAAAGCCATTTCCCATGTCAGCGAAAACCGAGGTAGTTGAAGCCGCTGTGGAGCTTGAAGGCCGAATCGCGGCTGAACATGGCATCGGCTGTGTGAAAAATCACAATCTACAGTGGAATATCGATGCTCCCACCCTCGGCCTGATGCGTAATATCAAACAGCTGCTTGACCCAAACGGTATTTTAAACCCCGGTAAGGTCATGCCTGACAAGGGGGCACGGAATGAATAAACTGGCCACCAATCGAAGCCTGGAAGATCTGCTGCAGCTGGTACAGAACGAAGCGCATAAGTGTATCCGTTGTGGTGAATGCCGTACCGTATGCCCAGTCTTCAAGGAGATTCCCGGGGAGCGGTATACAGCGCGGGGAAAAATTGCCATCGCGGAAGAGCTGGCCAGGGGCAACCTCGAGTTCACAGGAAAAGTCCGCGAGGCCTTTGATAACTGCCTGCTCTGTACGGGATGCGCGAGCCAATGTTCCAGTGGTGCCCGGGCCGACAAGGTGATCATAGCCGTCCGCCAGCTATTCGTGGACAAAGAAGGCATGCAGCCGGTGAAGAAACTCCTGGCTATGGCGCTCAGTCAACCGGGCAAGATACTGGATATCCAGGCTCAGCTAGGGTCGTTTGCACAACCACTCCTGTTTAAAAACAAATGGGAGGATAACGGCTTGAACCGCAGGTTCCCCATCCCCCTGGTGGATGATGACCAATATGTACCTGTTATTGCCAATAAATCATTCAGGCAGAGCTATAATAAAGACATTTCCGACAATGGCAAAAAACAATCCGACGTCATTTTCTTCACTGGCTGCATGAGTAATTATGCCATGACCGAAATTGCAGAAAGTGTGGTCAAGGTAGTGAAAGCAGCAGGCATCTCAATTGAGGTGCCCAAAAGCCAAGGATGTTGCGGCATGCCGATGCTCGCCAGCGGCGATATCAGATGCGTTGCCAAGCAGATGAAACGGAATATCCAAGCATTGTTGAACTGCAATAGCAGTGCGCGGATTATCACCGCATGCGGATCCTGCGGGCATATGCTCAAGCATGGCTACAAAGAACTCCTTGATTACTATCCGGAAATGGCCGCTCAAGTTCAAACCCTGTCCGAGCGGTGCATGGACATCACTGAATACCTCATTCAGGTGGTGGGGAAAGAAAAGCTGCGTGAAGTGCTGAGTTCCCACCCTCCTGAGACGGTCACCTACCACGATCCTTGCCATCTGCGAAAAGCCCAGGGAATAGACTCTGAACCACGCCAACTCCTTGAACTCATTCCCGGCATCACTTTCAAAGAGATGGCAGCCCCTGAAGCATGTTGCGGACTTGGTGGGACCTATTGCATCTCAAATATGAAACTCTCAAAGGATATCGAATCAAGAAAGATTCAGGATGCGCACAATACCGGGGCAGATTGTATTTCTACGGCCTGTCCCGGCTGTATCCTGCAACTAAAAGATGGGGTTCGGAGAAGCGGCCGACATGGAATAACTGTCAAGCATGTTGTTCAATTGCTTGCCGAAGCCTGTAGCTAGTTTTTGCCCATAGCACAGGCCCAAAATACTGAGCAAGCCACTGGAGAAACCCGAAAATTGGCTCCAACGATATTGCCCAGTAATGCCGGGTGGGGAATTCCAAACGAGACCATTCCGCACATCGCCAACTGTTTTGGTGGCGGAATGAGTTTCACCGGACCTGGCTGCGATGCTATTTCCGGTTCCCCCTTCGAGGCTGAGATAAAACTCATCAACGGTCGGGAATTGTCTGATGCCACCTGGCCAAACCGGGATCCCCCCCTATCAGATACCGAGCAGATCTGCTTACACAAGACACAAAACGACAAAAGGGGTTTCAGTGACAATCACTGAAACCCCTTTATTATCTGGTGGCGATGCAGGGACTTGAACCCCGGACACTACGGATATGAGCCGTATGCTCTAACCAGCTGAGCTACATCGCCTTGCTTGCGAGGCCCTATAAATACAGTACTCGGCCCACACTGTCAATATATTTTTATCACATTTTTCATAAACAACAAAAGGCCCCTTTTGAGAGGCCTTTTGCTTGTCCGCGCGGGTTGTCCCGCGCGGTATATAATCTGCCCGTCAATTGATCGGGCAGGCGGGAAGTCGGCTTACATCATGCCGCCCATGCCGCCCATGCCGCCCATGCCGCCTGGCATTGGTGGCATAGCACCGCCAGCACCTGGCTCTTCTGGCATATCAGCGATCACACATTCGGTGGTGAGCAGCATGCCGGAAACGGAAGCAGCGTTCTGCAGTGCAGTGCGGGTAACTTTGGCAGGATCGATAACACCGGCTGCGATGAGATCTTCGTACTCTTCTTTTGCAGCGTTGAAGCCCATGGCGCCTTCCTGGCCTTTCACGTGCTCAACGATTACAGAGCCCTCGCGACCAGCATTGGAAGCGATCTGACGTACCGGCTCCTCAAGAGCGCGGAGGAGAATGTTCTTACCAAGAGCCTGCTCGCCCTCGAGCTCGAGAGTCTCCAGAGCCTTGAGGCAGCGGATGTAGGCAACACCACCACCAGGTACAACACCTTCCTCGACGGCTGCGCGGGTAGCGTTGAGTGCGTCCTCAACACGAGCCTTCTTCTCTTTCATCTCAACCTCGGTGGCAGCACCAACGTTGATTACCGCAACACCGCCGATCAACTTGGCAAGACGCTCCTGAAGCTTCTCACGATCGTAGTCAGAGGTGGTGTCCTCAATCTGGGTGCGGATCTGCTTAACGCGGGCTTCGAGTTTTGCAGGATCGCCGGCACCGTCTACGATGGTGGTGTTGTCTTTGTCTACCACGATACGCTTGGCGGTACCAAGGTCATTGATTGTGACGTTCTCAAGCTTGATGCCGAGGTCCTCGGTGATCACCTGGCCGCCGGTGAGGATCGCGATGTCCTCGAGCATTGCCTTTCTGCGATCGCCAAAGCCCGGAGCCTTGACTGCAGCAACGTTCAGGGTACCGCGGAGTTTGTTCACTACGAGGGTGGCGAGAGCTTCACCGTCTACATCTTCAGCGATTATGAACAGACCTTTGCCCATCTTGGCTACAGACTCAAGACATGGGAGGAGGTCCTTCATGTTGGATACTTTCTTCTCAACGAGGAGGATGTACGGGTCTTCCATGGATACTTCCATGCGATCCGGGTCAGTTACAAAATATGGGGAGAGGTAACCGCGATCGAACTGCATACCCTCAACCACATCAAGAGTGGTCTCCATGGACTTGGCTTCCTCAACGGTGATGACACCTTCTTTGCCAACCTTGTCCATAGCCTCAGCGATGATGTTACCGATGGTCTCGTCGCTGTTTGCGGAGATGGTACCTACCTGGGCGATCTCTTTCTGCTCTTTGGTCGGGGTCGCGATCTCGGCGAGTGCGTCTACCACAACCTCAACACCACGGTCGATACCGCGCTTGATCTCCATTGGGTTTCCGCCGGCAGCTACCAGCTTGGCACCCTCGGTGTAGATAGCCTGGGCGAGTACGGTGGCGGTGGTGGTACCGTCACCGGCAACGTCAGAGGTCTTGGAAGCAACTTCCTTAACCATCTGGGCGCCCATGTTCTCGAACTTATCCTGAATTTCGATCTCTTTGGCAACGGTTACACCGTCTTTAGTGATGGTCGGAGCACCGAAGGACTTCTCGATCAGAACGTTGCGGCCTTTGGGACCAAGGGTAACTTTTACTGCATTGGCAAGAGTGTTCACACCCTCGAGGATTGACTCACGGGCTTTCACACCGTATTTAATGTCTTTTCCAGCCATTATAATAATCTCCTATAATCAATTTCTCCCGCACCAGGCGGGTAGCAAGAAGTAGTGGTCAGGTTGTTATTGCTCAACAACACCAAGGATATCGTCTTCGCGCATGATGAGATAGTCCTCACCATCCAGCTTCACATCGGTACCGCCGTACTTGGAGAAAAGAACAATATCGCCTGCCTGTACCTGCAATGCCACTCTCTCGCCCTTGTCATTCAGTTTGCCTGGACCTACCGCTACTACCTCGCCCTCGGCTGGCTTCTCTTTGGCGCTGTCAGGAATGATGATACCACCGGCTGTCTTCTCTTCCTCTTCCAGTCTCTTCACCAGAAGGCGGTCATTCAATGGACGAATTTTCATACTTCCTCCTACAAAATTGTGTGTGTTAGTTTACCGAACGGGCCCATTGAAGGAATGGGTACGATTCCCCAATTCGTTATTTTTTTGCCCCGGAAATCGGGCGGGTATCTAAAACTTGCGAAACAATAAACGCGGATTTTTAAAAATCAAGGCTACAAATAAAAAAAAAATCCAGCACCTACGACACCCACCACTCAACAATCAAGCGCTCATTATTGCGCACTTTTCCCCGCAAAATCTAACATCACCCAACGCGAACTACCCACTTGAACGGATCTTCTCTGCGCCCGCCCTGTATGTCCTGCAACTCTTCAAAAAGCCTTCTTGAGAGCTCACCCGTCTCCCCATTGTTGATAGAATAGGCTTTGTCACGATAAAAAAGTTCTCCCACCGGCGAGATCACTGCGGCGGTACCGGTACCAAAGGCTTCTTTCAGGCTACCATCCTCGCTGGCAGCCAGGACCTCATCAATGGCAATGTTGCGTTCAACGGTCTTCACGCCCCAGCTCTGTGCCAGCTGTAATACCGAGTTGCGGGTGATACCGCCCAGAATGGATCCATCAAGCGGCGGAGTGATCAACTCGTCGCCAATCATAAAGAAAATATTGCTGGTCCCCACCTCTTCGATATACTTGTGTTCACAGGCGTCAAGCCAGAGAACCTGGGTATAGCCCTCTTTCTTGGCAAGCTCGGAGGTGAACAGGGATGCCGCATAGTTGCCCGCGGTCTTCACATTGCCCACACCACCTTTCACAGCCCGCACATGCTCGTCGCTCACATAGATCTTGGTGGGGTTGAACCCTTCTGAATAGTAGGCGCCCACCGGGCTCAGGATGATATAGAAATAGTACTCTTCAGAGGGACGCACCCCGAGAAACGGCTCGGTGCCGATCATGGTCGGACGAATATACAGGCTCGCCCCTTCAGATTCCGGGATCCAGCTCTTTTCGAGATAGAGCAGTCCCTTCAGGGCCTTCAGTACCTGTTCCACCGGGATACGCGGCATGCACATGCGAACGGCGGAGGAGTTCATGCGCTCGAAGTTATCCTGGGGTCTGAAGAGATATACCTGCCCGTCGTCCCCCTTGTATGCTTTCATGCCCTCGAAGATTGCCTGGCCATAGTGAAACACCACCGCCGCCGGGTCGAGTTTGAAATCGTCGTAAGGACAGACCTTTGCATCATGCCAGCCATTTTCACGGTTCCACTTCATCAGGAACATATGGTCAGTAAAATGCTGGCCAAAGCCCAACCCGTCCTGTGACGGTTTTTCCTTACGCTTCTCATCAGCTACTTTTTCCAGTGTAACTTCAAGATCTTCCCACATTATACCAATCTCCTAACCTGCACTTATTTTTCTTTTCTTAATAACCAAGAGGATATATACTTTCGGGCGACGGGGCTGTACTAGATACCGCAGATCAAAAGCAGTGTCCCATGATAGCTGCTGAATACTCCGGACCCAGCGAGGTAACTTCCCGGCACCACAGCATTTGCGGTAATCTCCAACGATAACTCAGGTATCTGAACAATTGCAACAGTAAACCATGGTCGTTAAGCGATACTGCCCCAACTACCGCATTTCATCCGGTGTAAGCGCCTGATTCAGCACACTGATTCACTGACAGACAGTTTCCACGCCCACTTCCTTCAATGAATTCGAACTGAAAGCCGCAACATGCCTGTAAATGCGGAAAAATTAATTCAGGATACCTAAACGTCAACTTCACAGCCTGAGCCGTATGAGCAATACTTCACCAGCCAATGACCTGAATGGCCCCGAACAGAGCCCGATGCAGATTAAATATTTTGTGCTCGTGTTCTTTGTTTCAATCTTTTTCCTGGGAAAGGTGCTGTACCCGTTCTGGTCCATCCTGGTGCTCTCGTTCCTGCTCACCAATCTTTTCCGGCCCATTTACCTGTTTCTCACCAAGGTCATGCACGAGAACCTTGCCTCGGTGCTCACCTGCCTGCTGATCATTGCCATCGTTTTCATCCCACTGATATTTTTTATCGGCTCCCTGGCCAATGAGGCGCTATCGCTCTACAACTGGGGCCGTGACAGCCAGGCTGTCCTAAAGGTCGTCAACTTCCTGCAAGACAGCGAGTATATGGTGAAGTTCCAGGAATATATGGCCGATTTCGGCTTCAACTTCAAACCGCAGCTCATCATTGACTTCTTCTCCTATGTGGCCAAGAAAGGCGGGCTGTTGCTCTACAACCAGGCCAGCGCCTGGGCGGCCAATATCATGCAGTTCGTCTTCCTGTTTTTCATGATGATTTTGGTCATCTTCTTTTTGCTGATCGATCTGCCGAAACTCATGGATTATCTGGTGCGACTCTCTCCGCTGCCCGATGATGAAGACCGTCTGCTGCTCTCAAAGTTTGAGGAGATCGCCAATGCCATCCTCAAAGGCAACGGTATCTGCGGCCTGATCCAGGGCATTCTGGGCGGGGCACTTTTTTCCATCCTCAATCTCAACTCCCCCATTCTCTGGGGCTGCATCATGGCGATTCTCGCCTTTTTGCCCATCTTCGGCATCGGCCTGGTGCTTATCCCCACAGCGCTCATTCTGGCCATCAACGGCAGCATTGGCCTTGGCATTTTTGTGTTCTTTTTCTACCTGATCCTCTCGCTGACCATGGAGTATCTGGTCAAACCCAAACTGGTCGGCAGTCAGGTCAAGATGCACACCCTGCTGGTCTTCCTAGCCATTATCGGCGGCTTAAGCGTCTATGGCGTTCTGGGTATTATCTACGGCCCGCTGATCATCACCGCATTTCTGACCTTGTCCGACATCTACTTGAAAAAGTACGATTCGTATATCCAGAGAAGCTAGGGGCTGGCGAAGACCGCGCTCATACCAGCCTCTTCTCCGGCTGGTATGAGCAGCGCTGTAGTTCTTCTCGCCCAGCTTGCTGAAAAACGATCTGCTCACAAGACGACACGCTGCGACTGTTTTTACCCGCACAACCGCGCCACTACGACCACCCTACCCTCCTGGCAATTACTTGACTCTGGCTTTTGCCGGTGCAATACTGAACAGGAGCCATAGCTCACAATTCCAAACCGTTACCAGCGAGGTCGCTATGAACTTTTTCAAAGAACTCAGCCTGGATACAGAGTTGTCGACCGTCTCCACCGGCAGGTCATGGTACACTCCCATCTCTGACAACCTGCTCTGCCCTTTCTCCCCGGTTGACGGCTCCACCTACCTTGAACTCCCCCTGGCGACAGAAAAGGAATACAACAAGGTATTGGAAACAGCTCAGAAAGCCTTTCTCAGCTGGCGAACCACCCCTGCTCCGGTTCGCGGGGAAATTGTGCGCCAAATCGGCGTCAGGCTCCGTGACCATAAGAGCTCTCTTGGCAAGCTGATCAGCTACGAAACTGGCAAGCCCCTGCAGGAAGGGCTGGGCGAAGTCCAGGAGGCCATTGACGTCTGCGACTTTGCCGTCGGCCAATCCCGGATGCTGTATGGCATGACCACCGTCTCCGAACGGCCCATGCACAAACTGTATGAACAGTACCAGCCGCTGGGCATCGTCGGAATCATCACCGCCTTCAACTTCCCGCTGGCGGTCTATTCCTGGAACACCATGCTGGCGGCAGTCTGTGGCGACGTGGTGATCTGGAAACCTTCCTCCAAGGCTCCCGCCACCGCCATGGCCATACAAAAGATCCTCGGTGAGATTGTAGCAGACTACGACCTTCCGGACGGCATCTTCAACCTTCTTGTGGGTGGCAGGGACGATGTTGGCAACCAAATGCTCAGTGACAGCAGAATTCCTCTGATCTCCTTTACCGGCTCGGTCGCCTCCGGCAAACACGCCGCGGAGATCGTCGCCAGAAGACTCGGCCGGACCATTCTTGAACTTGGCGGCAATAATGCCATAATCATCGCGCCCAGCGCCGATCTAAACCTGACGATCCCCGCCGTGGTTTTCGGCTCAGTCGGCACCACCGGCCAGAGATGCACCACCACCCGCAGACTCATCATCCATGAAAGCGTCTACCCCGAGGTTGTGACGAGACTCCAGCACGCCTATGAGAGCCTCAACATCGGTGACCCACTCAATGAAAACAACCACGTGGGCCCGCTTATCGACCTGCAAAGTGTACAGGATTTTCGTGAATCCATTGAGGCCATCACCGGCCAGGACGGCAGAATCCTCCACGGCGGCACAGTGCTCTTTGGCCCGGGTTATGAATCGGGCTGCTACGTGGAACCAACCCTGGCGGAAGTTGAGGTGGATACGCCGATAGTCCAGGAAGAGACCTTCGCGCCCATCCTCTACCTGATGAAGTATTCAGGCGAGATCGATGAGGCTATCGCCATCCAGAACGGAGTGCGGCAGGGGTTGTCTTCTGCGATCTTTACCACGGATCTCCGTGAATCAGAGCAATTTTTATCCGCCGCAGGTTCCGACTGCGGTATCGCCAACGTCAATATCGGCACCTCAGGCGCTGAGATTGGCGGAGCCTTTGGTGGTGAAAAGGAAACAGGCGGCGGCAGGGAGTCGGGCTCTGATGCCTGGAAAGCATACATGCGACGGCAGACTGTGACGGTCAACTATGGCAGTGAGCTGCCTCTGGCGCAGGGCATCAACTTTGATATACGTTAAGGCAGTCCATAATACACCAGCTTCTTCAGTATTTCGGTTGTCCACATAGCCAAAACTATCGTGGACAACCGAAAACTTTGAATCTGATACCTTCTGAACAGCCTTGGTGAGTTCGGGGTAATTGAGACAAATCCCCGCACTCTTCTAACATCAAATCAGGTTGTGGCGGATGCGATTTTTTTTCGTCATGGACAATCGTAGTGCTAAGTTCACTGCGAAAACACTGAAGCAGATGACGGTGCATGAACGGATGCGTAGTACCTATAATGCGAAATCAATGGGGATAACATCCCAATACAGCACCGTATCTCCTCCCCAGGTCACAACCCGCACCTCCCCATCCTGTGAGACTACGATGCCAAGCACATCGTGGAGCTTCTTGCACACAAAATAGCAGGAGCGATGCCTGGTACCGACGCTTTCTATCCGTTCAATCTTGCGACGCATTCCTTCAGGATCCAAGGCCTTGGCGACGTGTTCTCCCATCTCGAAATTGCCCTGGATGATGCCACCATAGCCGATCAACTCCGGTCCCTCGGTGGTCACCACCGCCCCATCAACCCCCGTCAGTCGCGCCACGAAGCGTGCATACTTGAACACCTGTTCATCGAGCTGGGCCAGACGTCTGCCCTGATGGGACACATAATCATCCCAGCCGGCAACATAATCAGGCCCGTATCGTCGGCCGCAGATGGTGGACAGCACCTTCATGATCTCCAGTACCAGGATCCTCAGCTGCTGGCTGGCGCCCCCTTCCGTGAACCGGTACTTGATAGATATGTACGGGTTATCCTTTGAGATACGATTCGCCATTGCAGCCGGGAAGGAAAGGATCAAGCCCCCATGGCCTGATTGCCTCACGGTACTGATCACGTGCTTGAAGAATTCCAGATAGAGCTTGCCCACAAAGGCCGGGTCGACCTTGGACCATTCATTTTTGACCATTTGCGGATGCTGGGCGTGTATCGCCGACAGCTCCGACTGTACGCTGGAAAAACGTTCCCCCATCCACTCAGCCTGAAATACATTGACCGAGGGTGAGATCATCTTGCCGGCGGACAACTGCACCAGTATCTCATGGCCACGAAAAATGGTCAGCCTGCCCGGTCCCATCACATGTACGGAAAGGGCCTGCGGCAACGGCACCGCCTTTTTCGAACCGCCGTGGATAACCTGGGTCCAACGAGAACCGGTGTGAATGATACCCCAGATCTGCAGGCCTTCGTGCTCCCGGAAGCGTACCCCGACCATGGTGTTGTTGAAGTTAATCGACGGCACCAGCTTCAACAGCTCATAGGTATTGAACGGCCGTTGATCGGTAAACTTCAAAACGAACAGGCCCTGCAAAAGGCCGTCCTCCGGTGCCCCGTAATCGTCGGCCTCGGCCATCATCAAGCGAAAACGAAGCTGCCTGCTCTCCTCCTGCATCTGACTCACCTGGTAGCAGGTTGAAAGCAGGTCATTGAGCACTTCAGAGGCCGGCAGGGCGTAGGCGACATGCCCGGCATCGGAGCCGACAAGAGTTTGTGGCCACCGCTGCTGCAGGCTGACGACCAGGTCATGGGGATAACAGTGAATCATAGGAAACGGCAGGGAGATCGCTAACTGATTTCAATCTGGCAAGAACCGCTGTGATTTCCGGTCATTCAGCGGAACGGCACAGCTTTTAAAAAAAGCATACGCGAAATTGGCCAAATATGGAATGGACGAGGGAATGTTCGCCTCAGGAACCCCAACCAGGGCCGTGGGTTAACTGGCAGGTACTTCGCCTTTTCCCTTCCGTTCGTACTTCAGCGGCGGTCGCGCGGCCGGTTTGGCAAAAACCACCTGTATATCGCCGAGGTGGCGTTCCAGAAAACCCGCCTCACAATAGCAGAGGTAGAACTCCCACATCCGGATAAACCGCTCGCTCTTTCCAAGCTTTCGCACCTCGGCGAGCCGATCCATAAACCGCTGACGCCAGACATTGAGGGTTCTGGCATAATGGGGAGCAATATCCTCCAGCTGGACAACTGTCATATCGGTGGTCTTGGCGACAGATTGCATGATCGTGGCTAGAGAAGGGAGACAGGCGCCCGGAAAGATATAACGACGGATGAAATCGACCTCTTTGAGGTATGCCTCATACAAATGGTCACGGATGGTTATCGCCTGCAACAGCATACGTCCCGTCGGTTTGAGCAGATTGCTGCAGCACTGGAAAAAGGTATCGAAGTATTGGTGACCGACCGCCTCTATCATCTCAATGGAAACCAGTTTGTCAAACGAGCCGCGTACATCACGATAATCCTGCAGCTCGACCGTAACCTGGTTATCCAGCTTGCCCTGAGCAATCCGCTCCCTGGCCAGACTGTACTGCTCCCGGGAGATAGTGACCGTGGTCACCCTGCAGCCGTAATTGGCGGCCGCGTAGGCAGCAAAACCGCCCCAGCCGGTGCCGATCTCCAGCAGATGATCGGTATCCTTCAACTCGAGCATCTCACAAATCCGCCGGAACTTGTTGAGCGATGCCTCTTTGAGGCTGCACTGTTCGCTGGTGAAAAGCCCACAGGAGTAGGCCATGGTGGAATCGAGAAAAAGCGAGTAGAAGTCGTTTCCCAGGTCATAGTGGGCGGCAATGTTTTCCCTGCTCCCGGTGCGGGTGTTTCTCCGCACCAGGTGGTAGAGCCGGTGCAGGGGCATGGTGAGCCTGCCCCATCCAGAGTCGAGACCAGCCAGCACCTCGCTGTTGATGAGGACAATACGAACCAGGGCGGTCAGATCACTGCAATGCCAGAGACCATCCATATAGGCTTCCCCGGAACCGACAGTACCGCCAAACAGCACCTGCCGATAAAATTGGGAACTGACAACATCGATGGTGACCGAAAGTTCAGAGCCGCTGTCGCCGAACCCCTGCACGACTCCATCCTCCCGTAACACGAGATACCCATATCGCAACGCCTGCAGCCTGCTGATAAGCGTAGCCCGGCACCAGCGATTGACGATACTTTCACCTGGTCGTAGTGCGGCCGCAGGTGCCAGGTCCTGCTCACCTGGGGTCTGATATGCGCTCATTTCGTCTCCGTACCAATTTCCCTATTTATACGTCTGATCTCACGGATGCGAGTAAAACTGCGCTCCCCGCAGCCAGAGCCTCAGCGCCTGCCAGTAGATACCCGCTGTTACTTTCATGGTCATCAGGGGGTAAACCACCAGTATCCGGCTCAGCGAACCGCCGGTGATAGGCAGCTGCGTCAGCTTCAGGTCCGCCTGAAAGATCCTCTTCTTCTGGTGATAATCGATCATATGCACGCGCAGCTGTTCGCCCGGTGCAGAAAAAGACCACTCATACTCGATATCCATGGGTAAAAATGGCGAAACATGGAATTCTTTGGCCTGCTTGAACTTCCAGTTTTGTCCATCACTGCTGCTGTCGCTGCATGGCATCACATAACAATGCATCTCTCCCCAGGGAGTATTGTGCACCTCCAGGACGATGGTCTCAACCTGCTCGCCAGCGGTATCGAAACAGTAATAAAAGGTCGCCGGGTTGAAGCAGTAGCCGAAATAGCGCAGATGGGTCAGCATTCTGATAGGCCCGTCCGGGCGTTGTCCGGTATTGTCTGCAACCAACTGGCGTACCGATTCCTCGATGCTGCACTGCGGGTCTCCGAAATGATCCTTGCGGCGCAAAAAGGCGAGGTTCATTTTTTCCACCGACCAGAGCAGCCGTCCCTGAAAGACCTGATCCAGTTCACTCAGGTCGAGACACATGAGAAATATCCGATACCTGAAGCTGTTTTCTACCGGCATGTAGCGGATGTGACGGATGTGACCGGTGTAGATACAGCTGTTCATCACAACCCCCGGTTAAAATTCTTGCACACCGACAGGGCCGAACGAACCCCGTCCTCATGGAAACCATACCCCCAGTAGGCGCCGCAATAGTGGGTGCGATTAATACCGCTCACCTCGCCGTGACGCTGCTGTGCCGCCGGCACCAGGGGTGTGTAGGCCGGATGGTCGTACCGGTAGTTCCCGATGATTTTTTCCGGGTCTATGGCCTCCAGCTGGTTCAGCGACACCAAAAACTCCTCGCCCGCCTTGAGGGACTGAAGAATATTCATGTCGTAAGTCACTGTTGAGCTGAGGGTCGCATCGACGGGTATGGTGTAGTTCCAGCTTGCCCAGATCGAGCGTTTCAGCGGCAGCAACCTGGTATCGGTGTGCAACTGCACCCTGTTGGGCTGATAGCGGATGGTGCCCAGGACCTCTTCCTCAGCCCGGGAGGGATCGGTGAGCATGTCAAGGGCCTGATCGCTGTGCACCGCCAGCACCACCTGATCAAAATGTTCCACCCCCTGCCTGGTGGCGATTTCCACCTGATCGGGTGTCCTGGTTACCCACTGCACCGGGCAGTTCAGCCTGATCTTATCGGCAAAAGGTGTGACCAGTTTTTCCACATAACGCGCTGAGCCGCCCTTAATCACTCGCCATTGCAGCCTGTTGCGCAGGTTCAATATGCCGTGATTGCGAAAGAACCGGGCAAAGAGTTCAATGGGAAACTCCCGCGCCTCGGTGGGCGGGGCGGACCAGAGCGCGGAAGTCATCGGCAAGATGAAATATTGCAGAAATTCATCCGAATAGCCGCGGGATTCCAGAAATCCGGCCAGTGACCTATCCCCTTCCGCCGGGCGCAGCACTTCGTCAAGCTGCCTGTTAAAGCGCAACATGTCCCAGAGGATCTTATAGATGGTTGGTCGCAGGATGTTCTGCCGCTGGGCAAAAAAGGTATTGAGCGAGTCGCCGTTGAACTCAAGCCCGTCTGCCAGAGACTTGACCGAAAAAGACATCGAGGTCGGTTGACTCTCCACCCCCAGGTATCGAAGAATTTTACAGAAATTCGGATATGTCGTTTCATTGAAGACGATGAAACCGGTATCGATCTCAAACTCGCCGGTAGCCCGTTTGACCGGAATGGTGTGGGTATGCCCTCCCAAATAATCGTTGGCCTCAAACAGGGTGATATCATGAACCTCATGCAGCAGATGCGCCACCACCAGGCCGGAAATGCCGCTTCCCACTATTGCAATCCTCATGCACCCTCCCCTGCTCCGATTCAGATTACGGGCCCGGAACTCCCCTTGGCCCACCCTTTCAGCTCACCCAAAAATAGATGTAGGCGGCAGCAACCGACGCCGCACTGTTTAAAAAGCATCCCCAGCCAATATCCACCAGAGCCATTTTCAGGCTGTAGTTGGCCAGCAAAGCGTAATTGGTCATATCGAAAACCCCGTAGAGCACCAGCCCAAACAACGCCCCGTAACCAATGGCCGCCCCCAGAAATCCCTCCGCGGGCAACAGCGGCAGGACAAAGACGAGTATTCCCAGAGGGATCAGCAGATATACCAGTACCGCCGCCCAGACAACAGGGGCAAAGGCCTGTCCCTTAGAACGTGCCAGCGGCCCCAGCTCACGAATGTAAAAGGGACCCATCAATTTCCCGAGCCAGACATAATCGATCAGGAAAAGGACAGGCAGCAACAGAATGTAGGTCTTAAGCAGGGCCATATCGACTTGATCAGTTGTTTTGCTTGATTTTCGGAGGCAGTGGAAAGAACACGCTGGTTCTCTCCGCGTACTCCTGATATTCAGGGTTATCCCGGTAATGCTCTTCCAGGAGAGGCACCCCGGACACTTTCAGAATAAGGAAGGTGATTACAGCAGGGCCGATCGCGGTGTACACTCCGCCTGTTACCGGCAGGGCCATCAGGTAAATTCCCCACCACATCACCACCTCACCGAAATAATTCGGGTGACGGCTGTATCTCCACAAGCCGCTCTGCAGTATCTTCCCCTTGTTGTCCGGGCTCTTCTTGAATGCATCCAGTTGATAGTCGGCAACCACCTCGAAGTAGAAGCCGACACACCAGATCAACAAACCTAAAACGTCGAGGATATTCGGTGATACCGGCTGTTGCCGGCCAATCACATACCAGACCGGGGTGAGCACCACCAGCATCAGCACTCCCTGCAGGATGAATACCTGGAAGTAGCTTCGCACAAGAAATGCTCTGCCCCACTCCTCACGCCATTTCCGGTAGCGGAAATCTTCATCCTTTCCCATATTTTTCAGGTAGATGCGAACAGCAAGCCGCACTCCCCAGATCGTCACCAACAAGGCCATGGTCAGTCCCCTGGGGGTCAGGGTCTCAACCATCAGCGAGGCGCTCACCACCACCAGGACAAAACCTGCCCCCCAGAGCACATCCGCAATATCATTGCGGCTCAGCGCCACGGAAACCAGGAACCACATCGTCATGAAAAACAGCAGGACGAGGGAGGTGAAGAGCAGCATCTGCAACATGGTAGTCTCCGAATAATCTGACATTTCTATTGTATCAGCAGATTTCAGCGAATCAAAACCATCAGGCCGCATTTCTTTTATCCAGCAGATCGTGCTGCAACCTGAGCACCGCAAGCTCCTTGGCCTTGGCTTCGACCTCCACAGTCAAATCAAAGCCCTGCCAGGCATCTGGGACGTCACTGGCATCTATATAGTCATGGTGTTTTTTCGGGTCCCGTGCTGCCCAGCCATCCTTGGGACTGGAGAGGTGAAACAGAGGCTCCCTGTCCCAGGTGGCTCTGGCTTCGGTGGTGGCCTCCTCTATACCGAGAGAGTCTTTGAGACAACGGTGATGATGAACATCGTAGACCAACGGTACGGACAAACGTTTGCAGGTGGCAAGGAGCTGCTCGGGGGAATAGACCCGGTCATCGTTCTCGAGAGCTAACCGTTGCCGAACCCGCGGGGACAACAGATCGATATTTTTCTCCAGCCGGGTAAGGCTTGACGCCGCATCGCCATAGGCGCCGCCACCGTGAATGGTGATCACATCCGCCCCCAGCAACTCTGCCAACTCGCCATGATATTCCAGATCGGCTACAGACAGCTGGGTGACATTCTTCCGGGGGGAAGAGAGCAGGACGAACTGATCCGGGTGAAAGGTGAGCCGGATGTTCCTGGTGTGCCTGAACAACCTGGCTGTCTCCAGAAGTTCCGAGATGAGAAGAATATCGGGCAGCTCCTCCAGCCGATATCCCAACTCGGGGTGTGCTTTCAAGGGCAAGAATCTGGAATTTATCCGAAATGAACCAATTCCATGCTTTTCGCAATATTCCAGTGCCTGCATCAGCGCCGCCGCGTTATGCAAGACCGTGGTGGAAATAAGGTTCAACCGTTCCTGTTCGTCAAACTTTTTGAGATACGTTGCCTGCCGGGATTTAAAAAAGATCTGCTCTTTTAAGTAAGTGCAGCAGAGCCCCAGGCGCATCTGTCTGCCATTGAACATCGCTCATTCCCCCTCTAGCCTGGCCATGTGAAATAGACGTGGCATCAGTGTTTTCACTACCAATATTTTTATCAGCTGATTCAGTGCGGTACGTTATGGTGCCATCACCAGCCCAGCCAACATAACCGGATGTAATTTAAAGATAACGTTTCAGGATATGGCTACAATGGGCGTGAAAACATGATATAATAATAGTGAAAGCTATCATTAATGGCAGACTAACCGATATTTGGGAGGGTATGGATGGGTAGGCAGGACATGTACAAGGTTATTCTGGATTCCCTGGTAACCCATATCGCGGTGCTCGATGATCGGGGCATTATTGTGGAGACCAACCTCGCCTGGCAGAACTTTGCGAGGGATAACGGCATGACAGGGGCTGTAGACTGCGTGGGCCTCAATTATCTTCATGTCTGTGAGAGCGACAGTGATGACAATAAGGAGTCCAGAATCGTAGCCGATGCTATCCGGCAAATCATCGAGGGCAGCCTTCAGGAGTATTCAACCCAATACCCGTGCCACTCCCCCACAGAGAAACGCTGGTTCACGGTGAAGGTGCTGCCATATCGCTCTGAGAGTGAGCGCAGGGTCATCGTTACCCACGAGGATATCACCCCGCTCATCCTGATCCAGCAGCAGCTGGAGGCCAAGGAGGAGCAGCTCGAATTCGAGGCGGAAAAACTGGCCGAAACCAACATCGCCATGAAAGTTTTGCTCGATCATCGCAGTCGCGACCGGCAGGAGCTGGAAAATCGCTTTCTCGCCAACATCCGCGAGCTGGTGCTGCCCTATCTCGACAAGATGAAGACCGGCCTGCTCCAGCAACGCGAAAAAGCACTGATCGCTATTATCGAGGACCACCTCAACGATATCAGCAGCCCTTTCCTGCATCGCCTGTCGTCACTGCACCTGCTACTCACCCCCCAGGAGTTGGAAGTCGCCCTGCTGGTGCGGCAAGGCAAAAGTAGCCAGGAAATCAGCGACGTTCTCAACATCTCAGTGGCAACCGTTAGCTTCCACCGCAAGAAACTCCGTAAAAAACTGGGACTTGAAGACCGCAAACAAAACCTTCGAACCTACCTGCTGTCCCTCCAGTAAGAAAGCGAATAGTGCACAGGTTTTCCCGTAACCGAGCTAAAGGTATAGATTTTTCCTTGCCCCCTTATTGCACATGACTAATATTTGAGAAACACTCTCAAATACAACCAGACAATGGGGACAAATGCTCAACGGCTTCATTCCAACACAACTTGCAACATTGCAGTTTGACAACAGCTTCGTAAAGACGCTTCCTGGTGATGCGGATAGCTCCAACACCAGACGGCAGGTGTTTGGTGCCTGCTATTCTGAAGTGGCCCCCACTCCGGTACGTGCTCCGAAGCTGGTTGCCTATTCGCCGGAAGTTGCCGACCTGCTCGACCTTGATGATGTGGTCTGCAACTCCAGTGTCTTTACCGAAATATTTGTGGGCAATAAAGTCCTTCCAGAAATGGCACCCTATGCCATGTGTTATGGCGGACACCAGTTCGGCAACTGGGCGGGGCAATTGGGGGACGGTCGGGCCATCAACCTCGGCGAGGTGATCAACAGCCGCGGGGAACGCTGGGTACTGCAGCTCAAAGGGGCCGGCCTGACACAATATTCAAGACGGGCCGATGGATTGGCGGTTCTTCGCTCCTCGGTGCGGGAATTCCTCTGTAGCGAGGCGATGCATCATCTCGGTATTCCCACCACCAGGGCCCTCAGTCTGATCACCACCGGTGAGCAGGTGCTGCGTGACATGCTCTACGACGGTCACCCGGCCATGGAGCCGGGTGCTGTGGTCTGCAGGGTATCACCATCCTTTCTCCGTTTCGGCAATTTTGAAATCTTTGCCTCCCGGGGCGATACCGCAACCCTGCAACTGCTCATCGACTATGCCCTGAAGACCGATTTCCCCCACATCGACGCCACCGCCCCCGATGCGGCGCTGCAGATGTTTGCCGAGATCTGCGAACGGACCGCCCATCTTATCGACCACTGGATGCGAGTTGGCTTTGTTCACGGGGTGATGAACACCGATAACATGTCCACCAGCGGTCTGACCATCGATTATGGCCCCTACGGCTGGCTGGAACCCTATGATGTCAGGTGGACGCCGAACACCACCGACTTCCAGTCCAGGCGCTACAGTTACGGCAACCAGCCACATATCGGTCTCTGGAACCTGACCCGGCTGGCCAACGCCATTCATCCCGTCACCGGAGAGGCAGACCGGCTCCGGGATATTTTAAACACCAGCTATCGGCAGGTTTTTCAGGCCAGTTGGCAAAACACCCTGGCCGGCAAGCTGGGATTGCGAAGTTTCACGGCCAAGACCGACGATGGTTTGGTTAACGAACTGTTCGATCTGCTCTCCGCCGTTGAGACCGATATGACCATCTTCTTTCGAAACCTGGCCGACATCAGCCAGCATACCGAGTCCAGTGCTGAAACAAACCAGCTTCCCCAAGAAATTGCCGACGCCTACTACCAGCCCGATGAGATCGAGAAAGACTACCTCGACAGACTGCACCGCTGGCTCAACTCGTACCGCAAGCGACTCCAGGGTGACCAGCGCCACGACAGTGAGAGAAAGTTGAGCATGAACCGCGTTAACCCGAAGTATGTGCTGCGCAATTACCTGGCCCAGCTGGCCATCGACAAGGCCGAAAAGGGTGACTCCTCCCTCATCCACGAACTGCTCGACCTGCTGCGCCGGCCCTATGACGAGCAACCCCGGCGGCAGGAGTACTTTCAGAAGCGGCCAGAGTGGGCCAGAAACCGGGTGGGCTGCTCGATGCTCTCCTGAAGCTCTTAGCTCGCGGCACAGTTCGTGCCGCTCACCTTACGCACAAGTTGACAAACAAACGTTTTCAAATCAGTAGAGCCACCGAAAGCGAGAAAAAAGAGAGCATGGTTGATACCACGATGGCCGATGACGCCAGTTCGGTATCGCTGTTCATCTGGGAGGACAGCACATAGATGGTGGTCGAAACCGGCAGGCAGAAGAAAATCATCCCCACCTTGAAGGCCAGGCCATCCACCCCGGCAAAGCGATAGGCCGCATACCCCAGAAGAGGCATCAGCACCAATTTCAGCCCGGAGGCGAGAAGAGAGGTCTTGAGGTTTTTCTGGATGCCGTCAAAAGAGAGTGCCCCGCCGATGGAAAGCAGCGCCATGGGTAGCGTGAACATGCTGGCAAGCCCCAGCGAGTTGTCAATGAAAACAGGAAACTCACCAATGAGTTTTGAATAGAGGATGCCGGCAATACAGCCCAGAATCAGTGGGTTTGCCGCCAGAGCCTTGCCAAACTGCCTGGCTCTGCTACCGGTATTGCTCTCTTGTGGGGAATGGTAGATGAGGGTGGATACGGCGAAGACGTTAATCAGAGGAATTGTCAGACCTATCAGGATGCCGAAAAGGGCTACACCTTCTGCCCCCAGTGCATTGAGAATGACGGCTACCCCAATATAGGTGTTAAACCGGTAACAGCTCTGGGAAAATGAACCTGCCTGAAAATGAGAGATTGGAACCGCGTAGATAACAACCGTACTGATGACGAAAAGTACGGCCAGGATAAGCAGGGTCACCAGGCAGAAAGTCCAGTCAACACCTCCAAAGGAGGCCCCACCGATCTTCCAAAACAACATAACCGGAAAGAAAATATAATAAATGAGCCTGTCCGACTGCCTGAGGTATTCTGCGTTGGTAATCCCCGCCCGTTTGAGCGCAATCCCTAAAAAGACCAGAAAAAACGCCGGGAACAGCGCATTGAGAACTATCATGATTTCGTAATGGTTACGCCGTAGTTACACCTACTCCTCGTCCAGCTGCAGCACCGTACTGCTTTTTACCGTCTCCAGCACAAACGATGTCCGGATATTCTGGATACCCGGGATGCCAGTAAGTTTTGCATTGATGAAGGTGGTGTAGCTGTTCATATCCCGCACTGCCACTTTCAACAGGAAATCGACATCACCCGTCAGTTGGTAGCATTCCTGCACTTCATCGAGGATGATAAGTTTATCCTTAACATCTTCCAGGGATTTAATCTCGTTCAAACTTACTGAAATTATTATCATTGCCAGCAGGCTAAACCCTGCCTTCTCACGATCTATAAGAGCGGCATACTGGCGGATCATACCCGAGTTTTCCAGCCTCTTGACTCTCTCAAGCATGGCAGGCGGAGAAATACCAATCTCCCCGGCAAGTTTCGAGTTGGTAATACGGCCATTTCTCTGCAATATATTCAATATCCGTCGATCGGTTTTATCCATGAGGTATCCTCTATCAAAAAAATGATTCTGCTGAACCAGAACCTGTACACTATAATTAATTTTATTCGTGGCTCCAAGACAAATACTTAATTTAGTTTTGACCTGTTTCTCAAAGCCCTTCAACAATTCGCCTGAATTCCCCTCTTTGGTCAAGAAAACCTCGAAACTGAAAGCATCTACATCGGCGAAGAATCATTCGCTTTTTCCTGCCAGGTTCGGCCGGGACAAAAAAGTGGACCACTCCGGCAACAACCAGGGGTACCGATGACAATAGCGGCCACCGTCCAGGCAGCAGATTGATTCCCTGGTAGAACCACCTGTAGAGAACGTGGTCTGAAAAAAAACGAAATAGACATCACCGTCCCGAAATGACAGCGAATCTGTTTGTTGTCACCAGATTACCGCAAAAGAGAAGCACCATTAGACCAGCGAACATAAAGCGGACACCTGCGAAATGGAGTGGGGTCGTATAGACCACGCCGATCTTGATCCCTGCAAAAGCAGAGAACCAGAGCAGGCATGAAGTGCCAGGCACGACGTATAATCGAAAGGACCTCTCACATCTCACTCACAATGACGCACCGGCAGTGCGCCCAAAAATCCAGAGCGGTTGGTTCAATGAGCTGGCAGCTCATCTCAAGCCAGACAAAAGCGACTTTCTTTACCAGAAAACAGAGCGGGCTTCAATTGCCATCCACCCCGGCCGCAGCTTTTGCCGCAAAAGACAGCAGACAAACAGCAGCACATGGCGCAGCCCTCTGCTTACAGCGGCGCAAGCTCTGCGGTGAAATGACGCAGCACCTTCGCCTGCCTGGTGATGGTATAGCCGCCAAGCGATGTACGTTGCCTGTTGAGTTCAACAAGGACCTCGGCCAGGTAGTCCACATGGCTCTGGGTATAGACACGCCTGGGAAAAGCCAGCCGCACCAGTTCAAGCAGCGCTGGTTTTTCCGAACCATCCGGCTGCAGGCCAAACATCACCGAACCGATCTCCACACCACGGACACCTCCCAGCAGGTAGAGGGCATTGGTCAGGCTCCAGGCCGGATAGTGATGCCAGGGAATGTGGGGCAACATCCGGCCTGCATCGATATAGAGCGCATGGCCGCCGGTCGGGCGAATGATGGGAATGCCCGCCGCGGTGAGCTTATCTCCCAGGTACTCTATTGAGCGTACCCGGTACTCCAGGTAGCGCTCGTCCATGGCCTCGAAAAGCCCCAGGGCGATGGCCTCCATATCATAGCCGGCCATGCCGCCATAGGTGGGAAAGCCCTCCATCAGGATCTCGAAGCTCCTACAGCGCGAGGCCAACTCGGGATCATTCATGGCCAGAAAACCGCCGATGTTGGCCATGCCATCTTTTTTGGCACTCATGGTGCAGCCATCGGCATAGCCGAACATCTCGCGGGCAATATCAGCAATGGCTCGGCCACCATAGCCCGGCTCCCGACTCTTGATAAACCAGCAGTTTTCGGCAAAACGACAGGCATCCAGAAAAAAGGGAATACCATGCTCTCTCGCGACCCTGCTCACCTGACGGATATTTTCCATGCTCACCGGTTGGCCGCCTCCGGAATTATTGGTCACGGTAAGCATAATGAGCGGGATGTTGGCAGCGCCCTTGTCCTTGATGAGCGCTTTTAACGCCTCCAGGTCCATGTTGCCCTTAAAAGGGGCCGGTGTGACTGTGTCCCTGCCCGCCGGCGACGGGAGATCGCGCGCTTCAGCGCCACAGTTTTCCACATGGGCCCTGGTGGTATCAAAATGGGTGTTGTTGGGGATGATCTTGCCGGAACCGTCAAGGGAATGAAAGAGGATATGCTCTGCCGCCCGTCCCTGGTGGGTGGGCATCACCTCCGCAAAACCAGTAATTTGCCGCACAGCCTCTTCAAACTTGAAGTAGGACCTCGCCCCGGCATAGGATTCGTCGCTGGCCATCATCGCCGCCCACTGGCTGGACGACATCGCCCCGGTGCCGCTATCGGTCAACAGATCGATCAGGATATCCTCGGCCCGCAGCAAAAACGGGTTGTAGCCCGCCGCTTCCAGGGCATTTTTACGCTCCTTGCGGCTAATGAAGGCCAGGGGCTCAACAGAGCGGATTCGAAACGGCTCGATTATGGTCTTCGGGGTAAAATCCTTGAGGTTCATGAAGGCTCCTCCGGTGGGTAAGACGGCGGTATGTTAGCCGGTTGCTCGGACTTCGTCCGGCCCTTCCTCCTGTCTTACCCCTATCACAGACTTGCCCCTGGCTGCAAACGTCACCTGCTCAAGATAAACCAGACGCCGTTGTAGACGGAAAGCAGCAGCGCTCCGGCAGTGGCAACGATACAGACCGTGGCCAACGCCTTGTGCAGATAGCCTTCTTTTTTTCGCTCCCGGTAACCAAGCAGCAGGCCGACCAGTGCGCCAGCGACCATGCCGCCGCCATGGCCCCAGTTATTGATGCCGGGTACGAAAAAGCCGAAGATAGCGATGGAAATCGCCCACCCGAGCAACTGGCTGAAAACCGCCTCCCCGTAGGTGCCGCCACGGCTCTTGCCGTAATAGAGGGCGGCACCGATCATGCCGCAGACGGAAGCGGAAGCGCCGATGGTAAAAGGCACCCCGGCCAGTGAGGAGATCAGAAAGCCGGCTACACCGCTTAGGGTATAGATCGCGATCATCCTCGGCACCCCGTATTCCCGGACGATAAGCGGTCCGAGCTGATGCAGGGCGATCATGTTGAAGATGATGTGCAGCAGCGAGCCGTGCAGATAGTTGGCGGAAATCAGCGTCCACCAACGGCCCAGGTAAAACACCGGATAGGTGCCGGTACTTCCCAAAACGAGCAGACTCCTGTCACCGGGTGCCAGGAAACTGAACGGGCTGCTGGAAAACATCCGGGAACTGAAGCCCAACAGCAGGGAAAAGACAAAAAAGGCGATATTCACCATCAGGATGATCCTGATGATCTGCTGACCATCGCCCATGCCGCGGGTCAGGAAATTATCTTTTAACAGGGAGCCGGGATTTTTCAGGCCGCAATAGGGGCAGGCAGAGGCATTGCGGCTAACCAGTTTCCTGCAGTTGGGACAGAGCAGCGAGCTTCTGTTTGCTGGAGAGGTCATTCTTCTGAATTGTTAGAGTTTGCCCGTAAAGGAGTCAGCTAACGGCAAGGAGCACCGAAATACTATAAGGGTATCACATTACAATGCATTACGATAACAACGAAGCAGGGTAATTCAAGGTGAAGAGAAGACCAATACGTATTCAATTCAAGGCATTGAAAGAAAAAAGCCGACGGCCTCCCGGGATTTCATCCAGGAGGCCGCCGGCTTGAAAGGAATTCCAGCGGCTGCATGGTCTTACAACCTGTCAGCCACCGGAAATAGCCGGAAAGACTTCGACAGAGTCATCTTCCGCCACCAGCTCTTGGCCGGTGATGACCCGGCCATTGCATACGGCGATAAAGCCGCCCAGGTCAACACCGGCCTGGCGCGCTGCCGCATCAAGGACCGACTGCAGCGGTTGCGGCTGGTCAATGGTCAGCGAGACAGGAGGGGCCTCGCTGAGTTTGAAAGTAACGGTTACCACTGTTGTCTCTCACAATTACCAGCGGCAGGCCTCTGCCACCTCTTCATCGGTGATATCGATTTTCTCACCGGTTTCAGGCTGCTGCTCCTCGTAGAAGGTCTCGCTGAAGCGGTGATCGGCAAGGGTGATACCGGCATCGGTGTTGAACTGGTGCTCGATACGCAGGGTCTCCTTGACGAAATCATCAAACTCCTCTGCGGTGATCTCCACATCGTACATGGCCTTCATCAGGTCAAGCAGCGGGCTCATGTCGTTACGGACAGAGTAGCGCACGAAGTTACAGGTACCCATGGCATCCATACGGGAGCCAATGACCTGGAATTTCTTGGAAAGACCGACCTTGCCCTCTTTGCTGGTCGGTACTTCCTCGTCACGTAGGGTAAAACCGAAGGTGTGATCGCCGCCCATCGGGGAAGAGAGGTAGGTCATGGCCATACCTTTGGTACCGCGTGGCTCGTAGGCTGGGATACCCTGGCCGAGCACGTGTGGTGCATGACGCACGCCAAGAACCTTGGCAGCAACCTTACAACCGGAGGCGAGGATACGGCCCATCGGGGTGAGGTCGCGCACTTCCTGCATCAGCGCAAGGATAGCCTCATCATCACCAAACTCGGCAATACCGGCTTCAAGCGCCACACCCATTGCCGCGCCGACCTCGAGGGTATCGACACCGGCGTCGTTGGAGATACGGTTCATCTTGGCGATGGTATCGAGATTTTTCAGGCAAAGGTTTGAGCCCATCAGCGCCATGGTCTCATACTCGATCGGGGAGCAAAGCAGCTTCCCATCCTTGTCCGGATAGACGTTGGAACACTGAATCGCGCATGGCAGCATACAGGCATGCTGGGTGCGCCCCTCGCCACCACGCTCCTTGATGGTGTCGTACATGGTCTGGGCATTAATCTTCTCCGCATCTTCCATGGTTCCCTGGCGGAAGTTCCCGGTCGGCAGAACGTTCAGCGCCTGGCAGATGTCCACCATGGCTGCAGTGCCGTACTTGGTGAATTTGGAGGATACCGGGTTCTCTTTGAGGAGGTGGACAATTTTCTTGCTGCCAGCCTTGAACGCCTCAGGATCGACATAGTTTGGTTTCACCTCGCCATCCGGCAGGATAACCATGGCGATAACTTTCTTGCTCGCCATTACCGCGCCAAGTCCGCCGCGGCCTGCATAGCGGGAACAAACGCCATGGGGATCTGAACAGGCGATACCGGAAGCAACCAACAGTTTCTCTGCGGTGGGACCGACAGTGATGCACCCCGCCTTCTTGCCAAACTTCTCGCTCAAGAGATCGGACTTTTCGTAAACACCCTTGCCGGCGAGGAACTCGCCGTCGATCATCTCGACTTTGTCTTTACCGATCACGATAATTTTCCAGCCCGCATCCGCTTTCGGCGCATCTTCCAGGGCGATACAACGCAAACCCTGTTCCGCCATACGGGTACCTACAACACCGCCGGCATTACTCTCCTTGATGCCGCCGGTCAGGGGGCTTTTGCCGCCGATACTGACCCTGTCGGAACTTGAAACGGTGGTGCCAACCAGTGCGCCGGTACAGAAAAAGAGTTTGTTATGGCGACCTAACGGATCACAGGTAGGCTTTACCTCCTGGCTGACCAGGCGGGAACTCAGGGTACGCGCGCCAAGGAGATACTCTTTGGTATCATAACTTTCCCGTTTGGTCTCTCCTGTCGCGGTGTTGATTCTCAGAATGGAAAACATCGTGTTCCTCGTTGCTCGTAAAAATTTTCGTTACCGCCGGCAAAGCATTTTCAGGGCGAAAAGAACCTCACCGTCAGTCCTCAGACAAAAATTGTATACAACTTTTAAAAACATTTCACATTATAGCTCTGAGGAGTACAGGTCAAGTAACTTTTGCACCTTACTCTTTTTCTGTCCTTTTTTACTGAGTTATGAGGCGGCCCGTCAGCTCCGACCTGGACCGGTTTCCCCAGCTTTGACAGGCAAAGGAAAATGCTGCCGTCCCGCCCAAAGCAGTGCTTCCCTTCAGCTGAAGAAAATCAAGCTATCTGACAGTAATCTCCCAATTACATTCACCTCACTCCAATCTTGTGTGGGGTTTTCCTATAGAGCGCGGAAGGCTTGCCAGCAATAAAGATATTCTCAAGGTAGGAGAGCTTTCTAGGCAATTGCGCCGGCGTGCCTCGGGCGACAAGAAAATCTGCCGCCACTCCCGGCCGCAGCGTACCAGCACCCGAGATCCCCAACAGCTCGGCCCCAACTGCGGTGGCACATTTCACCGTCTCCACCAGCGAATAGCCCGCCTTGACATAGAGTTTCATCTCCTCGAACAGCGACTCGCCGTGGAGCACACCGGGGCTGCCCGAATCGGTTCCCAGGGCCACTTTCACTCCCAGTTCCCTTGCCAGTCGCAGCTGCTCCAGCTGGCTTTCATAATTTCTGGCCGCAACCGCGGCCTGGGTCAACTTGCCCTCGAATTCGAGTATTTCAGCGTATGCTTTCATGGTGCAGACGGTCGGCACCCAGATACAGCCATATTCCGCCATGCGCTCAAGGTTTTCCCTACCCATGAAAAAGCCGTGCTCGATGGAGTCGCAACCAGCCTCAACCGCCTGCTGTACCGGCAACCTGCCGTTGGCATGCACCATTACCTTGATTTGCCTGGCATGCGCCTCCTGGCAGAGTTTTGTCAACTCATCCGGTGAGAACTGCGGTCGGGTCTGGCGACCATACTCTTTCAGGCTGTTGAGCCCCGAGTTCACCACCTTCAGATAAGCCGGTCGATGATCCTGCCCGGCAAACAGTTCTGCCAACGACTCATCTTCGGCCACCGCCCGGCCAATGAGCCCGCCATATCGCCCCGCCCGGTGATAGGCTCTTCCCGGTGAATGGATTGCAATCGGGTAGTTGGTTGCCCCTTTCGCCATAAAATCCAATACACAGTTGTGACGGTCCCCGCCATCCCGGACAACAAGCACGCCATGGTCGAACAGCTGCTTCAGGTGCATATGAATATAAGGCTCAAGCTCGTCGCAGGCGGCGGTCAGCTGGCTGTCGCGTACTTCTGCATCCACCGCGCCGGACATCGCCAGGTGTAGATGGCTGTCGACAAGCGGGGGCAGAATGGTGGCAAAGCTGAGATCTGTATACTGTTCCGCTCCCAGCTCAGCTTCAGGACTATATGGCGTTATCGCCGAAATTTTCCCATCCGCGATAACCAGCAGGGCGTCTTGCTGGGCTGCCGCGCCACTGCCGTCTATCAGCCAGCCGGCACGAATGCAGGTTTTCAGGCTCTCAACCTTGCTCATCATCGCCTCCCCTACAATGCAATCATCTATAGTACAATCACTGTTGCCAGCCGCCATGGCACAACAGCGCTGACCCCTTCAGGCTACATAGTGTACCCATTTGCCCTCCCCCGCAAGGAAATCGAGCTCATTTTGCACAAAATTCGGCTATCATATAGAGCGAACCAGACATCGCCGGGGGCCCTTCGCGGCCAAGACGACATCCGGGATGCCCCGGCCGTCCCACCTACTCACTGGAGTTCCCATGGCAGAAGATTACACCAAAACCCATTTTGATTTTGCCTCACTCCCCTGGCTGACCAGCCCCAGGAAACGGCTGAAACTGGAGGGGGTCGCTTTGGGGCTCATCCATCTGCCCCCCAATGAGGGTTACAGCTTCACCCACAAACACCGTAAACAGGAGGAGGTTTACCTGGTCATAGAGGGATCCGGCTCCCTCAGTGTGAACGGCTCCCTCATCGAGCTGGTCCGGGGCGACTGTGTGCGGGTATCCGCCCCTGCCAGCCGGGCCCTGAAGGCCCATGGCGAAGGCCTGCTGGCGGTCTGCTGCGGCGCAGTCCCCATGGGGTATCCGCACAACCCCGAGTCACGGTACATGATCGATGACGGCATTCCCAACTACGATGAAATCCCTCAGTGGTACCAGGACCGTGAAGATATCGTTAAACGAAATCAGGAGCTGAAAAAGCGAATGGAGCGCGCGGCGGGAAAACGACGGGAACGGGAATAGTTCAGGGGGAGACAGCCTCTACACAGGCGCGGTAAAGCTGTTTTCTCAATGACCTCAACCGTTCAACAGTCGCCTGAATCCCTGCCGGTTCTGGCAGGCCCTGCAGTATGGTCTGTTGGCTGGCACAGAGATACCAGCTGCAGATAAACGGTCTTTGCCACCTGGGCAGCACACACCCTGCAGTCCCCAACTGACAACACGCCCCACCTGGCTGACGGAAAATCTGTCCGCCAGGCAATTCAGCTGAAATGAGATAGATGAAGAGCAGATCCGGCAAATCATACCAAAGCGTTGCCCGGACGCAGCAGACTTCCTGGCAGCTTGGGCAGCTCCTGCTGCACAGCTGATCCATCGGCTGCTCGAGTTGCTGGTAGCCGAGATGAAGAGCCCTCGCAAGCTTTCGTACTTCCGTCTCCTTTCCTGCAAGCCCTGAACAGATTGCCGCAATCGCCAGCTGAAGTTCCTGCCAGCTCCCCTCATCCTGCCAGGGGATTTCGGTGCGAGCTGCTGGTACCTTGCCCACACTCACAGCAGCAATCTATGCCGGATTTCCTTGGGGGCGTGGGCACCGATCGAGGCCAGCAAAAAAGCCGCCAGCACCGCTGGCGCTGCCGGCAGATAGGCGTGAAAGGCGGCGCCAAGTAGCAGACACTTGACGATGGTGGCGAGTCCGGCAAACTCCCGATAGAGCTGGCGATGTCTCAGCCATTCGGTACAAACCAGTGCCACACCGCTTGCCACCGCCAGCCAGAGATATCCCCCTGGAACCACAAACATTTCTCCCAAAAGGTAGCTCACCAGAAAAACAGCCGCCCCCAATTGGTGAAGGGCACGGACCAGGATGGATACCAACAGCACCCAATAAGGTCTGTTGCCGATTCTTCCCTGACGCAACTTGCTGTTGTTCCCCTTTTTGCCAGCAACATTATTTGCCTGCCCGCCCATAGCCTCCCTCAAGCTCCACTCTCGCATTTTGCGTTTAGCCCGCCGCTCCTCTTTGCTCACTACCACAGCACAAGCAGAGAAGCGAGCACATTCCTCCCTTCACTGTGCTGGTGCCGATACCGAAACCAGATTCTTCCCGCGCCAGGCCGCATAACAGGTTCTCTCCCACCCGCCCTTCTCAGCTCTTCAGGGATACGTCTGGGTACCATTGACCTTGCAGGAAATATGGTAACCATGGGCCTTCAGCCTGCTGCTCGCTAGAGGTGGTAGCTGACCTGCATAATCGCCGCGGCCATTTCCTCACCGAGACACCGGTACTCATGGGGACTGCTGGCCAGAAAACGTAAAAATTCGCCCTGGCTTATCCGGTACTCATTGCCCTCTATTGTGAGTTGCAGTTCGCCTTTTTGTACAAACAGATACTCATACACCGTTCCCTGATGGGGTTCACCCAGGAAAACCGTGCCGGGATCAATTTCGAGGTAATAGGTCTCAAATGACTGTTGCGGGTCAAAGGGGATCAAGGGATAGATGCGGTAGTGCCCGGCCTCGGCAGTCAGCGGTTTTTCCGCGGTGAGGGATTTTACCTCCGCCTCGACCGTCTTCCTGCACAGTAAGGCGCTAAACGAGAGTTTAAGGCCATTGGCGATCTTCCATATGGTCGCGATGGTCGGGCTGGATTTCCCGGTTTCAATCTGCCTGAGCATGCTCTTGCTGACCCCGGTCATGGCAGCAAGCTGATCGAGGGACAGGCCCCGGCTTTCGCGGTGGCAACGCAGATTTTCGGCGATGGCTTCTACTGATTGTTCCATATAGCAAACATCTTGACAATATATTGGTCGACTCGTATGTTTTGACGATCATTTGATTGTTTTACTATACAAAGTTCTCTTTTCTTTGCAAGTTCGGGAGCAGACCATGTCGAGCCGTTCAACCTACCTGCCGTTCATCGCCTTTTGCAGTCTTGGCATCATCTGGGGAAGCAACTTCATCTATATGAAAATGGCGGCAGACCTGATCAGTCCCCTGCAGATCGTCTTTTACAGGGTGCTGTTCGGTTTTGTCCCGGTTTTCATCTATGCGCTGTACTGCAGGGCACTGAGCTGGCACCACCTCAAACACACACCACACTTCATGGTGATGGCGCTGCTGGCAACCACTGTGTACTTCTACTGTTTTGTAAAGGGAACGTCACTGCTGCTCTCGGGAATTGCCGGGGCAGTAAGTGGGGCAATACCGCTGTTTTCTTTCCTCCTGGCCCTCGCATTCATCGACGATGAGAAAGGCGGGATCGTTAAATCCCTAGGAATTCTCATCGGTTTTGCAGGGGTGGCGCTCATCACCCGCCCTTCTGGGGTTGATCTGTCTGAAAACACTCTGGAAGGCGTGGCCTATATGGCCGTTGGCTCCCTCAGTGTGGGGGCCTCATTTGTCTATGCCAAGAAATTCATTATTCCCCTACGGATTTCAGCCGCGGCGTTAACCACCTACCAGCTGGGAATCGGTCTGTTCATGCTGGCACTGGTCACCGACTTTCAGGGGATCGAACGTATCCTGACCGATGCCTGCGCCTCCGTCGGCCTGCTGGTCGGCCTGGGTCTGCTCGGGACGGGAATAGCCTATATCCTGTATTATTACATAGTCGAGAGGCTGGGCGCTGTCACCGCCTCTTCCGTTACCTATATCCCGCCCATTGTCGCACTGCTGATAGGGGCGGTAGTGGTGGGCGAACCGATTTCACCACTTGATTATGCTGCAACCAGCTTGATTTTTGTTGGTGTGTTTCTGCTAAAAAACTCTGAGCACACTGTTCGTAACCTGAAATTGACAAGGAATTAACCCTATGCACGCTCACATAGTTCTCGCCCACCCTGAAACCCGGTCATTCAACGGCCATCTCGTCACTGTTGCCCAAAGTACATTACAGGAACAGGGCTGGACCGTTTCAATATCGGATCTGTACCAAAAGAACTTTGATCCCTGTGAACGCAGCAGCCATTATCAAACACCAAGAGATGCAGCCAGATTTAACGTGCAGGCAGAGCAGCGTCATGCATGTGAACAGTTAACAATTCCCATTGATGTTCAAGAAGAAATAAAGTTACTGGACGCTGCAGACCTTCTTATACTGCAATATCCCATGTGGTGGCACATGCCCCCGGCAATGCTGAAAGGGTGGTTCGACCGGGTGTTCATCTACGGGAAAGTGTACAGCAGCAGCACACGTTTTGAACATGGTCGATTTGCCAAGAAACGGGCGATGTTGTCGGTCACGGTCGGCACCAGCAGGGAGACATACGCCTATAACGGACGTAGCGGCGACATTGAGCTGCTGCTGTGGCCCATGAATTTCAATCTCGCCTATGCGGGATACACCGTCCTCAAACCATTCATCGCCTATGGAGTTGAAGCTGGGATTCAATATTCGGACCAAACCGTTATCGAAAGCAGGCTGCAGACCATCTCCGAACAATATGAAAATCAGATCAACACTATCAACAAGATAAAAACAATCCCCTTTCATACCATGGAGGATTGGAACGATGATGGGCAAATTGGGGAAACGGCGCCGGCCTATAGTGCCTTCATACGCCACAAGAAAGAGCTGGACCTTGCCTGAGAGCGCCAGTGCATCTTGTAGGAAAGTTAATCGCAGATACCTTGTGATCCTCAACGCCTCAAGATGATTGGCTGGCTATCTCAACACTACTTCCTCCGTGACTGGACAATCATCGCGGAGATCAGGGTGAAAAGGATCACTCCAGCAAGTATCAGCGCCAGCCGCAGCCAGTCCATGCCCATCTCCATTCTCAGCTGCACTAGCTTCAGCAGGGTTCTCGCCCACTCCAAGGCTGAGAGCACGAGCAGCAGTTGAACGATCCAGGCACTCCAGAGACGGGGTATCAGGAGCAACGTCGGTGCACCAAGCGCCAGGAAAGCAAGACCGGTTAGGCCGGCCCTGTAGAAATGCGCGGCGATGAGTAGAAAACTTATCACCGCAGGAACGGTTCGAACGATTTTCATAATAGCTGCACCTAATCTGAAGCTTGCAGAATTAAATCCTTTTTGGGATATATTCTGCCCGGGGCCAGCCGGTTGATGATGAGGGCCACCACCAGCAGGATAAGCGCGCCGGTTGCAACCGGGAAAAACGCATAAACATAGCCAAGCTGATGGATCTTCTCCCCTCCAATCACCGCGATCAGGGCGGTCGCTCCACCTGGCGGATGCACCGTCGCCGTCAGCTGCATGACGCCAATGGCCGTGGCCACGGCAAAAGGCGCTGCCAACCAGAGCTGATCTGCAAAGAGCTGGCAGGCGGCCACTCCGATCAGGGCAGAGAGCACATGGCCGCCAAGCACGTTTTTGGGCTGGGCAAGAGGACTCTCGAAGGCACAGTAGATCAGTACCGCCGATGCCCCGAATGAACCAATGATAAGGGTCAGCCCGGTACCGTCAAGTACGAACCTGGTTGCCGCCGAGACCAAGCCGATGCCGACAAATGCGCCCAGCCATGACCAGAAAACCTGGATAAACTGGCCGGTTTTTCCCCCATGCACGTTTTTTCTCTCCACTTTCTCTACTCCTGTAAAACTGAAATACTTCCACCCTGAGTAACACAAAGGGACAGTCTTTGCCTTGACCTGAATCAATTCTTTCGCCAAAGCCATCCTGACAAACATAAAGCTCATCAACTTCAACAGATATCCTAACAACAATCAAACCTAAAAAGTCGTATAACTGTTCAGGATGTTTTTCGATCCAGGCTGCAATTCCGCAGCCACGCAACGCTTTATCAACTTCACATGAAGGGGAAACACCATGAAATGCCGGAAAACTTTTCAAACCGCGCTGGCACTGGCGCTGGCCTCATCATTTGTCTCGGTTTCGGCAGGGGCTGTGCTCGCCAAGAACCAGAGCCTCCTTCCGCCACACCCTCATGCCCAGGCGAAATATGTCATCCTGATGATCAGCGACGGCATGGGGGGCTGGCACGCCGACGCCACCAGCAAATACCTGCAAAATCCCTTGGCCATGGAGTCGCTCACCCATCATGGCTACATGACAACCTTTATGCGTAATCCGCTCGCCTCCAGTGAAACAGGTGAATACTGGCACCTCCCCAGCGAAATCGGCACCTATGACCCGACCCAGGGCGGTTACACCCCGTGGGAACTGCCGACAGTACCTGCCTATGTCGATTCAGGCGCCACCGACTCAGCTGCGGCCGCTTCAGCGATGTTTACCGGCTACAAGATCCCCAAATATTCCCTCAACGCCATCGGCAAAAACGACGGCTATCCCTCAGACACGCCCTTTTCCGTCAAGTATTATCAGACCATCTTTGAGTTGGCTGAGACCAGCGGCAAAGCCACCGGCCTGATCACCTCGGTGAACTTCAACCATGCCACCCCGGCCAGTGGCGTGGTGAAAACCCAATACCGCAAAAATTACGGTGAAAAGGCCCGGCAGATGATCTATTCGGATATCGATGTCATCATGGGGGCTGGCCATCCCGGTTACGACGATAACGGCGTGCCTCTTGCAGAACCCAACTTTTACGGGTTCTCCAAGAACAAGGGTACCTACCTCGATGACGTAGACGGCGAAGCCCTGTACAACCTTGTCACCAATGATTTCAAGGGCCGCACCTTCATCGATCAAAAATCAGATTTTGAAGATCTGGCCAGTGGCGCCTTAGAGGACGGCACCACACCCGCCCGTGTCTTTGGCCTGGCCCAGGTGGCCAACACCCTGCAGTACAACCGCAACCCGGATGAAGACCAGGCCAACAACAAGCTTGCTGTTCATCTCGGTGGGGATCCCCTCAACGCCAATGTCCCCACCCTGCAGACCATGACTGAAGCGGCCCTGGTTGCCCTGGAACAGGACAAAGACGGTTTCGTGATGATGGTGGAGGGTGGCGCCATTGACTGGGCAGGCCACGGCAACAACCTGGCCCGGGTGCTGGAGGAAAACATCGATTTCGATAATGCCGTACAGTCCGTCATCGACTGGGTAGACGACACCGAAAACGGCAGCGACTGGAGCAACACCCTGCTCATCGTCACAGCCGATCATGAGACAGGCCACCTGCAGCCGGTGGGCGAGGCCCATGGGGATGAGGTATTTGCAGCAGAATGCTGGGGCGTGGACTGTGCCGGCTGGGGAAGTCACACCAACAGCCTGGTTCCCATCTATGCCCAGGGGGGCCGGGCTTTCAAACTCCAGGCCGAGTATCTTGGAGATATCAGGGATAATACCGATATCTATACGGTAATGGCCACCGCTCTGAACGGTAAAAAGGAAAAATAGGATGCCCCAGGCGGCCCTGCTGTACCTGACAAACCTCAGCTGAAGCTGAAGACTCGAAAATGTCCATCTCAAGCTGGCACAAGCTTTGATAATTGAAACTTGTGAAATGAGCAGGTTCTGCCAGCAGGTAGAACCTGCGTTTCAGCTTGCCAGACCACACGAGACGTATCGGGGATGCGAAAATAGCGCGGGCCAGACAGGCCCGCGCCCGATGATACAATCAGGCCACTGCTGTAAACAGGGCGCCGACGGTAAATTCAGAGGTACTGATACCGGTGTTGCCGACACACTCCACATCCTTGAAACCGGCTTTTTCCATCAGTTTAATCTGGTCTCCCACGGAGACCGCGCCGCCCACTCATTGCGCCCAGGCGTCCAGATTGCCAGCCATGCCGGGTGGCAGTGGTTTATCCAGCACGATATCGGCAAACTGCAATCTTCCTCCCGGCTTCAATACTCTGCGAATCTCCAGGAAAAGCCCGAGTTTTGCAGGGGAAAGGTTAATAACCCCACTGGAGATAACCACGTCAAAGCTGGCATCCGGGTACGGTATTTTTTCGGAGTCCACCAGTTCCAGCTCGATATCCTCAATGCCAAGCTCCAAGAAGTTTTTCCTGGCACGCTCCAGCATCTCCGGGGTCATGTCGATGCCACACACCCGTCCCGTCTCCCCCACGGCCTTTCTGGCTACGATCAGGTCAAAACCGGTGCCGCAACCGACATCAAGCACGCGGGCCCCGGCCTCAATCGGGGCTATGTCATGTGGGTTGCCGACTCCGCAAAAGCCGTTGAGGGACTCCGGCGGCATAGCCGAAAGCAAGGTCTCGTCGTATCCCAGCTTGGCAGCACCTTCACGGCCCGTGGGGTATCTGAACAGCCCCTCGGCAGAATTGGCGACAGACGAGTATTTTTTATGCACTGCCGATTTGATGTTTTCTACCTCTACCTCGGTAAAGGTCTCACCGGCAAGCTGATCCACACTCTTACCAGATGGTGACACTTTTTGAACCGGCGAACCGCCGGCCAAACTCGGTGGAGCTCACACTCCGGTCTTCAGATCGCATTTGGGAAATTCTTCCATCACACCCTCAATAGTCCTGATAGGTTAAAGTTCCACCTGAAAACGGTCACGAGCCCGGCAAAGCCTCCTGAGTCGCCCTTCAGGCTGGTAGTCATTGTCCTAGCCACACTATGACTCTGTCGTAGCGGCTCGTCAATTGCTAATAAACAATTGACTGAAATAGGGAGCAACCGCCTCGCCCGCCTCCCCCTTAGCCTGCTGATTGAAAAAATGGGACTCATTCCCACAGAAGTTAAAGAGATGGGCTCAGCAGCTTTTGCAGAATCGGCCGAAGTGCAGTATAAGTAGAGGGACTGACTCAGGGGAATTACAGGATAATTGGTAAGGAGGAGACAATGAAAAAAACCATCGTTCTGATGGGCAGCCCGAGACTGCAGAGCAATACGGATATTCTCGCGCAAAAGATCGTTGAGGGTATACGCTCCGTGGGCGCAGAAGATGATGTGATCGAGCAGATCGATCTGGTGGAGATGCAGAACTATGTCTGCACCGCCTGCGGACAATGCCGGACTGCTGGAAAGTGCATGCAGTACCCAAAAGTGACTGAACAACTGGAAAAAATAAAAGAGGCGGATGGCCTGGTTATCGCCACACCGGTCTGGTGGCTGGGAGTATCAAGCTGCCTGAAAATTTTCATCGACCATTGGGGCACCTTTCTCCGCCCCGATTACAGCTCAAGAATTGCCGGCAAGCGGGCCGTGCTCGCGGCCGTATGCGGCAATCCTCAGGTGAACCTTGCCGAAAAAGTGTGTGATGACCTGCGTCAGATCCTCGGTTACCTCGATGTCCAGGTAATCGGCAGCCTGAGTGTTATGGGAGTGGCCGATCACGCCGCCATCAACCGTGACCAGCAGAGCCTGGACAGCGCTTTCGAGCTGGGAGTGGCGCTTTACACCAAATAGGGCTCACTCGGCAACAAGTTTCAACCGGTGTCCATCCCGCAGCGCAGGGAAGGCACCGGTTTTTTTATTTGTTTTTGGCGTACTTCTCGAAAGCTTCCATCTGCGCCTCTAGACCGATCACCTGATCCACGGGCATGACAAAGGCTATGCCGGTGCCCGGCTTTTTGAACTCACCCACCCGGCCGATGGTCTCCAGGATGGTCTCCACCAGGTGTTCTTCCAACAGGAACATGATGATGTCGGTCTGGGCTTCCAGACTGAGGCCGAAGAAGGTTTTCGCCTCACGGATTCCCGTACCCCTGGCCGGAATGATGGTGGCTCCTGTGGCACCGGCGTGTTTGGCGGCGTCAACGATCTTATCGGTCAAGGTGGTCTTGACCGATGCCAGAATTATCTTGAATTTCATACATTCTCCTTCACGTGGGTTTCGGCAACTCTTGAATTACGGCGCTGGGTATACTGGGCGAGCTGGCCATAGGCCAGAACCGCAATAATCGGAAACAGGCTGGCAAAAGCGATCAGGCCAAAACCATCGACAGCGGGCGACCTGCCGGGAACCGAGGCGGCGAGCCCCAACCCAAGCGCAGCCACAATCGGCACCGTAACGGTTGAAGTGGTTACCCCGCCGGAATCGTAGGCCAGAGGAATCAAGCTCTTCGGGGCAAAAAAGGTCTGCACGATGACCACCAGATAGCCGGCCATGATATAGAGATAGAGCGGGGTACCGGTGATTATGCGAAAGGCGCCCAGGCTGATACCAAAGGCAACCCCGATAGCCACCGTGATTCGCAGGCCCCACTCGCTGATGGCGCCACCGGAAACCTCTTTGGCCTTGTAGGCCACGGCAATCAGGGAAGGCTCGGCCACGGTGGTGGCAAAACCTATGGCTGCCGCAAATAGATAGATCCAGCCGTACACCCTCCAATCGCTCAGATCAACAGCCTGGGCACCATTTTTCAAAAATTCCGGGTCGGTGAGTTGGGCCGCCATGATCTTGCCCAGGGGAAACAGTGCGTCTTCCAGCCCGGTTAAAAAAAACGTCAGGCCAAACAGCACATAAAGACTGCCCACCAGGATTCGCATCAGGTTGGGGATGCTTTGCTTGATCACAACCAGTTGAAAAAATCCAAAGAGCAGCACGATGGGGAGCAGGTCCCGGCAGGTAAGCAGCAGCACTTTGGTAAAATCAGTAATCAGCTCAATCATACACCACCTCAAAGGCCAAAGACGACTACCCCGTAAATCATCACAAACATCATGGGCAGCAAGGAGGCAAAAGCGATCAGGCCGAAGCCGTCAAGCAACGGACTTCTGCCGCGGATAACCGTGGCCAGGCCAACCCCGAGGGCGGTGACCAGCGGAACAGTAATGGTTGAGGTAGTCACCCCACCGGCGTCGTAGGCAATGCCGATAATCTCTTCAGGCGCAATGATGGTGATCAGCATGACCAGCACATAACCACTGATAATCATCAGATGGATTGGCCAGTTCAACAGAATCCTCATCACCCCGAGTAAGATGGCAAACCCAACGGAAAAGGCTACGGTGAGCCTGAGCCCCAGGCTGTAGCGGGCCATCTCCCGTGGCGTATCACCAAGCAAACCGCCCTCCACCGCTATCTTGGCCGCCTCCTTGGAGATCGCAATAAGTGCGGGTTCCGCCACGGTGGTGGAAAACCCCAGGGCGAAGGCGAAGATCAGCAGCCAGAAGAGGCTGCCTTTCCTGGTCAGTGCCTGGGCCATGGACTCGCCAAGGGGAAATAACGCGATTTCAAGGCCTTGAATAAACATACTGAGGCCCAGGATCACCATGACCACGCCAACCAGCATCTCCCCGAGCTGGGGCAGCGGCTGCCGGATAACCACCATCTGGAAAAAGGCGATCACCACAATGATCGGCAGCAGATCCATTACCGCCTGACGCAACCGCTCGACAATATAGGCGAGGGTTTTCGATCGATGAAGTATGTTCAACATCCGCTCACTCTTTTCTAGGACAAAAACAGCAAAATTCTTTTACAAATTCAGACGATTATATCCTACATATAGCAAGATGCAACTCTGTTTCGGCAAATCCTGGGGCTGGCTGCACGGTTACGGCACCTACCCTGCGTGCTCCCCATCTGTTGTGCGGGCAAAAAAAAACCCCGCCATCAAGGCGGGGTTCAGTCAGCTATATGCTATCGGCTCATTAGAGCTTGACAACATTAGACGCAGCCGGTCCTTTAGCTCCATCAACAACGTCGAAGCTTACTCTCTCGCCTTCCTGGAGAGATCTGAAGCCTTCAGACTGAATAGCAGAGTGATGTACGAAAACATCATTTCCACCATCCTGCTCGATAAAACCAAAACCTTTAGAATCGTTAAACCATTTAACTGTACCTTCTGCCATTTTACCACTCCTTGTTGGTTGTGCACACCGTGCACGGTTCTTCTTCGGTTCTCCTCAGAACCAGTACCTACACCGCCATTTCATCCCGACAACGGGCTGAAGATAGGCAGCATATTCTACAGGCAAGCTCTTCGCTCATCCTGCGTGGCAAAAACGGCCCCTGCATATAGGCTTTCCGTTTTGCCGTTTCTATCTGACAGGCCGGAGACATTCCCCCGCCCCGCCAAAATCATTTTTTTATTTCCAAAGATAGTCGAGACACTCTTGGAAGATTTCCTGTTTCGTTCCTTTCCGGACCCAGCCGTAGGCAGTTCCCACTGACTCCCCATGCCCCCTGTCCAGCCATTGTTCCTCAGGCTTGCAAAAGACAGAGCTTGACCGGGAAGCTGACAACCAGCAATAAACACAGATTGGGCAGATGAGTGATAGGGATTTTGCCAGTGTTTCATAACGGTCTCATGAGTTACCAGGGTCATCCAGCGAATGCGGACAGTATGACCGGACATAGCGTGTTGTGTTTTTTGGTAAGAATCATGAAAGCCCCCCGCTCAACTGCACAGATGATATTGGACGCATCATTAGGTTTGACAGGGGAAGCATCGTGGTACACCGATCAGATCAGGCAAGACCCATTATGAGTACATCGCGAAAACGGCGGGCTGCTGTCAGCCAGTGCCAGACAGACGCGCGACCAGAGCACGGTTGAGAGAGTATTCTCAAGTCGGCTTGAATCTTTCTGTAGAAACGGGATCTGGTGCAAGAGTGTGTTACCTCGTAAAGTTTTTTAGTAAAACTTTCCTTGTTACAATTCTCAGAAGGACACTTTACGACAAGTAACAACCTGAAAGTACAACGTAGGAAATGGTACTAATGAATTATCTTTGTTGATTGACTATAGGTGAAAGAAAACTAATACACAAGAAAAAAGCGCCTGACCTGGCATCTTAGTCAACCATTATTCCATATAGGAAAAATTATCAAAAGGTTACCAGGCAATTTTTTTTCGCCCGGATCGGCCATTAGCCGCAAACTGGATGGCGGCTGGTTTCCGCCAAGGCTGGTCAACTGCCAAAGGCTACTGCCTGTTACGCTTATAAAAGTAAATGACAACAATAAGTTTTGCCCGATTTTCACCAATGCTCCGGCCGGCATGGGGGATGCACGAATCAAAATAGGCATGATCCCCCGCCTCCATGACAATGGTCTCATCCCCATACCTGAATTCCATCTCGCCCTCCAGCACATAGATAAACTCCTCGCCCTCATGCTGAAACAGCGAGGTGAATTCATCCGGGGCATAGATGATAAATGGCTCCATATTCTTCCCCGGTTTGCCCGAGGCAAGAATCTCATAATCGTATCCGACGTAATGGCTGCTCTCTCGAATGATTCTGCCGTCCGCCTTTTTGGCAAAGAACAGGGGCTGATCCTGGGGCGCACCGATCTCCTCCTTGAGGATATCGGTGATCTCAAAACCCAGGGCGCCGGCGATCTTGCTAAGCGTCGAGTAAGGTGGAGCCTTCTCAGACCGCTCCACCTTGGACAGGTAGCCCTTGGTTAGCCCGGTACGATCGGCAAGCTCCTGAAGCGTCACTTTCTGGGCTGTCCTTATCTTTTTGATATTGGCCGCTATTATTCGTTCATCCATGAGTTCAATGGGGGCTGCCCCAGCTATTCGGCTGCTCGCGCCATGGGATTTTTAATTTCCGTCCACAACCACATCCACAAGCCGCGCCAACAGGTAGCGGGCTGGGTGCATCATGGTAATCTCATCGGTGGGCTCCAGCCTGGCTGACAGGTTGATGCGGCAAACCGGGCAATCCGTGAGCCAGATTTTCGCCCCCGTGCGGCGGACATTGTCGATCTTGCTGCCGGCAATCTTTTCGGCAACCTCAGGGTACTCGTAAAAAAAGGTTCCGCCACCGCCGCAACACTCGGCCACGTCCCCTGTCGCCACATAATCAATTTCCTCTATCTCAGCCAGCACCCGCTCGGCTGACACAAAGGAGTTTTTCAGGTGACAGGGCAGATGATAACTGACCGCACCGTCGGCAGTTTCCGGCGCCTGCCCGGAAAATCGCATCTCAGCCAGATGGCGATAGACAAAAGACATGACATCAATGGTCTTCTCGGCAATAACGGCAGCCTTTTCCTGGATCGCCTCCCCCTTATCAAAGCGCTTCATCATGGCCGAGAACTCATGTTTTAAGGCCGAGCCACACGTCGGGCAATCCACGATAACAGCTTCGATATCCTCACGGTAAAAGGCATCGATGTTCCGCTCAATGTTGGTTAAAGCCTGCTCCACCCCGCCGTGGTAGAGCATGGGAACCGAGCAGCAGGTCTGCTCCGGGGGAATGATCACCCGGTAGCCCAGCCGACTGAGCAGGCCGACCACGGCCTCACCGGTCTCAGCGTAGATATAGTTAGAGGCGCAACCGGTAAAATAGAGCACCGTGCCACGTTCTGGGCCATCGCCTGCCGGGTCGATCTCCTGGGGCACGGTTTTTCTCAATGGTTTGCTGTTGAGTTTCGGGAAGCGATCCACGGCAATCTTGCCCAGCTTGAACCTGGCGGCCAGTCGGTCGGGCAGCACCCCCTGCCCCAGCCTCGCCATCCCCATGGCCGTGCGCAGCCGACCTTCCCGGGCGAGAAGATAAACCAGGCCACGAATCTCAAAACGATCACCGTGATCGTCGATCAGCCGGGAGCGCATCTCCATAAAGGCACTGTAATGATCTACTCCCGAAGGACAGGTGGCGGCGCAGGTGCCGCACATCAAACATTTTGCAATCAACTCCTTGAGCAAGGGGGAGGAGTCCAGCCGCTTATCCTCAAAGGCCCTGATCAGCTGCACCCTGGCCCGGGGTGAGGCCTGCTCCTCCTTGAGGACCTTGTAGACAGGGCACACCGAAAGACAAATACCGCACTTACCGCAATTTCCAGACGACTCACGCATTAGACAAACTTCCCGGGATTTAAGATATTATTGGGATCAACGGCCTTTTTGATCAGCTCCATGAAATCCCTTGACTGCTGATCCATCACCAGCGGCAAAAACTCCGCCTTGGCAAGGCCAATGCCATGCTCACCTGAGAGGGTGCCGTCGAGTTCGGCGCCGGCCACAAAGATCTCCCGAAAGGCTTTTTTCACCAGCTGCCACTCTTCGCGGTTTTTGCGGTCTGCACAGATCAGCGGGTGCATGTTGCCATCACCGGCATGGGCCAGAACGCCTGCCTTGAGATTATATTTCCCTGTTATCTCATAAATACGGCGAATCATCTCCGGCACCTTGCTCACCGGCACGGTAACGTCCTCGGAGAGTATGTCCGGGGCGATCTTGGCAAAGACGCCGTAGGCTGCTCGTCTCGCCGTCCACAGCCTGTTACGCGCCGCCTCCTCCTGGGCCTCTTCCACCGCCAGGACGTTGTGCTCTTGCACCTTGGCCACAATCTGGCTGCGCTCGCGATCGCACGCCTCGCGGGTTCCGTCCACCTCGATCAGCAGGGTGCCACCCGCCTCCCGCGGCAGCCCCATGTTGACCGCATCCTCGATGGCGTTCATGGTCATCTTGTCCAGCAGCTCCATGGAAACCGGCAGGATGCCGGAGCCGATAATGTCCGACACGGCTTTGGCGGTTGAGTCAAGGTCAGCAAAGGTGACCAACAAGGTCTGGGTTGTCTCGGGTTTGGCGATGACCTTCAGGGTCACTTCCGTAATCATGCCCAGGGTGCCTTCTGAACCGCAAAATAAGGAGGTGAAGTTGTAGCCGGTGACATCCTTGATGTTCTTGGAGCCGAACCGCACCACCTTGCCGGAGGCAAGCACCACCTGCATACCCAACACGTAATCCTTGGTGACCCCGTACTTGAGACAGCGGGGCCCGCCTGCGTTCAAGGCCACATTGCCGCCGATGGTGGAAAAGTTCATGCTGCCGGGATCCGGGGGAAAGAAAAAACCCGAAGGGGCAAGTGCCTTCTGCAGCTCGCCATTGATCACGCCCGGCTGCACCACCACATACCGATCGGCGGTGTTGACTTCCAGGATTTTGTCCATCTTGGAAAAGCAGAGCACGATGCCATGTTCTGCGGCAATGGGTGCCCCGCAGACGCTGGTACCCGCTCCCCGGGCGGTCACAGGTACCCCGGCCCGATCGGCAACCCGCATGATGCGCGCTACCTCTTCGGTGCTTTGCGGGAAAATCACCGCATCCGGCATCGATTCTTCCAAAAAGGAATCGTAGGCATAGCAGGCGAGTATCTCAGGTGCATCTGTGAACCTGTCCCCCACGATGGTAATGAGTTCAGATTTGACGGCGTGTTCAAGCATATCCACTTTATCCTGTTAACAGTTCAACCACTAACGCAAAAAGAGTTCCGGCAAGATCAGCGAAATTGACGGGATATAGGTAACCAGCAGAAGACAGAGCAGCATGATACCGAGAAAGGGCAGTACCCCGCGGGCAATGGTCATCAGCGGCCGGTCGGTAATTCCCGAGGCGACAAAGAGATTGAGCCCGAAGGGCGGAGTGAGCATACCCATCTGGATATTGAGGATCATCACCACGCCAAAATGCACCAGGTCGATGCCGTAGCGGTTCAGGGTCTCGTAAAAAAGCGGCGCTAAAATGAGCATGGCGCTAACATCGTCCATAAAGCAGCCAAGCACCAGAAAGAGCAGGTTCACGCAGAGCAGGAACATCCAGGGGCTGTGGATATGCTGCATGATGATATCCGCCAGCTGCTGGGGAACCTGCTCGGCGGTGAGCAGCCAGAGAAAGGTCATGGCACAGGCCAGGATAAACAGCAGGCAGGCGGAGAGCACCGCCGCTTCCTGGCAGACATTGGTGATATCCCGGATGCGAAACTCCTTATAGATGAAAATCTCAACAAAGAGCGCGTAGATCACGCTCACCGCCGCCGCCTCGGTGGGGGTAAAGAGCCCGGAATAGATGCCGCCAAGTACCAGTACCGGCAGAATCAGCGCCCATCCTCCCCGGCGGGCGGTGGCCACGATCTCCCTGATGGAGCCCTTTTGTTCGATGCGCCAGTTATTGCGGCGCGCCACCATATAGGTATAGGCCATGAGTGCTGCACCGATCAGCAGACCTGGCAGGATGCCCGCCATGAACATCTCGGCCACGGAAACGTTCATCACCAGACAGTAGAGGATCATCGGGATGGAGGGGGGGATGACGATTCCCAGCGAGCCGGAAACGGTGATCAGACCCAGGGAAAAGCGCTCTCCATACCCCGCCTTGATCAGTGCCGGAATCATGATGGAACCGATGGCCACCACAGTGGCCGGCGAAGAGCCGGAGATGGCCGCGAAAAAGATACAGGCCAGAATCCCCGCCATGCCAAGCCCGCCGGGGAACCAGCCGACCAGGGCGTTGACGAAGTCGATCAGCCGACGGGCGATGCCACCGCGGGTCATGATCGAGCCGGCGAGGATGAAAAACGGGATCGCCAGCAACACGAAGTTATCCAGCGCGTTGAAGAGCTGCTGGGCGACAATGTGCAATGGGGTAGAGGTAAAAAGCAGCAGACATACCGCGGTACTGACACCGAGGATGACCGCTATGGGCACCCCCATAAACAACATCCCAAAAAAAAGAACACAAACCGCACCAATCAGCATGTCGCCCCTCCAGCCCTCACTGTTCGCAGGCCGCTACGCAGCTGACCGAGACCCTGGCCACAGAATCGCACCCCCATCACCACCGAAAAAACAGGGATCGGCAGGTAGGCGATATACATCGGCAGCTCCAGGGTCGGAGAGGTGGTTTCAAAGCCGTAGAGCCTGGTCACCATTTTCCAGGAGTACCAGGCCACGAGAAAGAAAAACTTACCGGATATCAGGGACGTGAGGGTTCTCAGGAACTGCTGCCAGGGAGCGGCGAGCTTGGTCACAAAAAGATCCATCACAAAGTGACTGCCGCTCTTCACCCCGATCGAGCCGCCTAAAAAGGCGACAAACACGCCAAGGTAACGGCCGACTTCTTCATACCAGGTAAAGGAATAATTCAACAGGTATCTGGTAAACACCTCAACGAAACCGATGAGGGCCAGGCTGAGAATGGTCCAGACCAGGACAAATTTCTCAACCCTGTCCACCAACTGTACTGCTCGCTCGAACATCACACGTACCACCTTCAAGATTTAAGTGAGCCAATAGCCAAAGCAGATAAAGCGGCCGGGTCACTGAAAACGCAACCGGGCCGCTTCGTGTGCTTTTCAACACCAACTGCGATGTTGACGTTACTGCTTGTGTTCCTCGATTTTGGACAGCATGAAATCAAAGAGATCGTCGCCAAACTTCTTGCGATACTTATCCCAAACCGGACGAACGGCTTCCTTGAAGCTTTCGCGCTCAGCCTCGCTCAGCTCGATGATCTCCACCCCGTTGGCCTCGGCGAATTCAGCAATGGAAATGCCAGACTTGGGGAGCTTGTTGTGCAACTCAGCATTGACCTTGCGGTTGGTGTCGGTGGCGATCTTCGCTGCCTCTTTAAAGATCTGTTTGTCTGCCTCACTTAACGATTCCCAGTAGTCGATACCGACAATGATGGCACACTCGGTAACGCTGTGCTGGGTCATGGTCACATATTTGGTCACTTCGGTGAATTTCACCAGTACCATGGTCAGCACGGGGTTTTCCTGGGCGTCGATCACTCCCGCCTGGAGGGCGTTGTAGGTCTCCGGAAATGGTATGCCAACCGGAGAGGCGCCAAGCGCTTTGAAGGTATCGAGAAAGACCGGTGAATTCATCACCCTGATTTTCAGGCCCTTGACATCTTCGGGGGTTCTGACCGGTCTCTTGCTGTTACCGAAATCACGGATTTCATTTTCTGTCCAGCCGATGCCCACAAACCCCTTTTTCGGAAAGTAGGAGAAGATTTTTTCCTGAACTTTCGGGTCATCCAAGGTGGCATAGGCTGTGGCCCTGTTCGGGAAAATAAACGGCATATCCATGATAGCCGCCTGTGGCACGAAGTTCTGGAGCACTGCGGTGGTGATTGAGGCAATCTGCAGGGTGCCGCTCTGCACCTGTTCAGCCATGGAACGCTCGCCGCCGAGTTGGCCGGCCGGGAATACCTGAATGTCGATACGGCCCTCGGTCTTGTCTTTCACATAGGCGGCAAAGTCATCGATACCCTTGGACATACCATGAAACGGCGGCGCCACATGCCCGAACTTCACGCTCGCCTGAGCAGATGCCGCAACCCCGGCCACCAGTGCCAGGCCAACTATTCCACACGCCAGTTTTCTGACGCCCTTCATCACTCCATTCTTCATTGCAGATCCCCTGATAATTCGCGTTTGCTGCTTTTTTTTTCGCTGTTCAGCCGAGGAGTATCCGTGCCACCGACTCCTGCCTTGAGGCATCGGGGCCACCCCAGCTACGTTACATCAGGCCGATCTTACCTTGAGTTTTCTCTTTGTCAACTTGATTTGGCGGACAAAGCGGAAATAAATTCACTTCAGACCACCTCCAAACTAATTTTATAAACCAAGCATTCGTGCTTTTTTCCAGTTATTCACCCAACACGTACCACAAGGGCTGCGTGTTGCCAGGAGGGAAACTCTAACACATGATTCCCCAACACTCCGATACGCCAGTGAACCCGATCAGCCGCAATCCATAACAAACTGTTTTCACAACAATTTACAATTTTTCTCCCTAAAAACGTTGCCATAGCAGCCTCGGCTACTATACTTACGCCTGTCTGAAATGTTTTATGGATTGTGCATGTTACAGTCACTTCCCCGGGCAAATGGGGAGTGGCGCACTGAACCCACTTGGAAGAGATATTGACATGAAGAGTATAAAAGCATCCCATCACCGTTCACCTCGTACGCTTCTGGCTGCAGTTCTGCTGGTACTGGTTGCACTGGCAAGCACAGCCCAGGCGAAGTCTGCCCGGCAGATCGATATTGAGGTCGATGCGGCAATCAAGAACTTCACCTTAAATGTCGGTGGCGGCCAGCAGTTTTTAAACAGCGCCAAAGGGGTGCTGGTATTCCCCAGCGTTCTCAAAGGGGGGTTTGTCGTTGGCGGCGAGTATGGCGAGGGAGCGCTGCGTGTTGGTGGCACCACGGTTGACTACTACAACACCGTCAGCGCCTCAATCGGATTCCAGCTAGGGGCCCAGGCCAAGACCATCATCATGGTGTTCATGGATGATTACGCGCTGCACAAGTTCCGTACCAGCGAAGGCTGGGAGGCAGGAGTCGACGGTTCCGTCGCCCTGGTGGAATGGGGCGCCGGTAAAAACCTGAGCACCACCAAAATCCAGGACCCGATCGTGGGCTTTGTCTTCAATAACAAAGGATTGATGTACAACCTCACCATCGAGGGCTCCAAATTCAGCAAAATTCGCCGTTAACCAATCTTTCAGTCGCACCGGGGCAGCCGCATAGCACGTGCTGCCCGGTGAGCCTGGCCTGTAGAGTCTTTCAGCCCCTATCCTTTCGCCCTCCCCCTGCCAACATTTTCAGACAGGGCCCCGGTGCATCCTGCCGTGCACAATTCCACAGACACCCCAATTTTACATATATTTTTAATAATTCAGCTTGGTCACACCGCCATTATCACCGCAACAGCTCTGTCCGGAATATCTTGTTTTAGGTCGTATTATACGTTAGGATTCATTCCAAATACCTAACAACGGAAGCAGGCCCTGACGACTCTTTGCCGCAGTCTTCACCATAACCGTTACGACCACACGCCTATGAAACCCAAATCCGGCCCGGGTAAGGTTATCTTCCTTATATCTTTTGTATGGTTAGCTGTATTAACGGCCTTTACCATAGGTGTCTATGTCTATGCGGCAAAAAAGTGGCCCTATCCGCTGATTGCCGAGATTGAGAAATTTGTAGCCGGCGACAAGGAGGAAACGAAAACCCTGGTGGAGAAGGTGAAAAACGACCTGAACTTCAAACCTACCAGGCATATTATCAGTTCCCAACGGGAAGACCTTTTCTCTGGCAAATACACTCCACTGGCCGACCTTCCTGTCAAAGCCCGCAGGTCAAAACCACTGATCTTTCTGTCGCCCAAAGCGCCTGAAGGCTATCGCCTTATCTATGGCGCCTTCGATATGGAAAAATCTTTTCATGGCGCTATCTTGCTCAACAAACAGGGGGAAGTCTCCCATCATTGGAATATCAGCCAGGAAAATGTCGCCTGGGATCACAGACCCGATAAGAACGTCTTCCCCCACGGCATAGAAGTAGCGCGTGACGGCTCAATCGTGGTCGCCTATGACTCGGGCAACTCACTTACCCGCTACGATTATTGCAGTGAGGTCGTCTGGCAACTCAAAGGCAATTTCCATCACTCAGTGGCCTTTGACAACGACAACAGCATCTGGGCCTGGGGAATAGCCGGAAAGGAGAAAGGTTATGGGATGAACCTGACCAAAGTAGACTACGGCTCAGGCGAGGTGCTTAAGTCCTTTCCACTACAGGCGGTCATGGAGGCAAATCCCGACATCGATATTTTCAGTATTCTACAGGTGGACAGTAAAACGGGCTCCGAGTGGGTGCCTGACCGCTGGCACCCCAACGACATAGAACCTCTCCCCGAGGCATGGATCGACAACTACCCCGATTTTCAAGCTGGCGACCTTCTGGTCAGCCTCCGCTCTCCCGATCTCATTTTCGTTATAAACCCCGACACACTCGAGGTGAAATGGTGGCGGCAGGGTTTGGCTCGCCGGCCCCATGACCCGGACTGGAACAGCAAGGGTACGATTTCCATCTTCAACAACAATATGCACAGGGGGTTTTCGAGCATAGTGGAGATCGACCCGGTCAGCTACCGTCACAAGACGCTAGTGGATGGTGAGAAGTATGATTTCTACACCTGGCACCAGGGGAAACACCAGGTTCTCGACACCAACGGTGTGCTGGTGACCTCCCCGCAGCAGGGCTGGGTGTTTGAGACGGATGAAAGTGGTGAAATAGTCTTTGAGTTTCTCAATTATTACGGCGGAAAAAAAGAATTTATCAAAGTATCCGAGGCCCGTTTTCTGCCCACCAACTTTTTCAAGGAGCTCCCCGTATGCAGATAGTTCCCCTCTTGTTCTTATTCCTGCTGGTGATGGTGCCCCAAACCGCACATGCCTATATCGGCCCAGGACTTGGTATGGGTGTGATCGGAGTCGTTTTAGGAATCATATTCTCTATTATCCTAGCAATATTCGGTATCTTCTGGTATCCGCTGAAACGGGTCTACAAGAAAATTCGGGATAACCAGAAAGTGGAGCCATGATGTCGCTTGAGACCTTGCCGACGGTAATCGCCATCGTGTTGACACCCTGCATTGTCTTTGTGGAGGCCTTCAGGGTTTTACCCTTTGGGGCCGAGTTGAACAGGCTGCAGCGAAACTCGGTCAAATCGATTACCGTGATCCGCTCCAACAGGATCAGCGATCACTGGAAAGGGATGATCATCCCCCACTACGCGGGTCTGATACTGCGCTCAACCTGCCTGCTTGGTCTCTTTTTGCTGCTCTGCTGCAGCATCTTCACCATCACCTATCTTACCGCAGGTTATCTACTGCATACCGACCTGGCACTTGTCGTCAGCTCGTTTTTTGAGATCGACACCCAGCTTTCAGCTTTGCTGGTGGGCAGCCTGTACGCTCTGGTACGGACCAAGCTCTCCGCTTCCAGCCGCGAATCTGAACAAGATTACTCGGTATCTTCATCTTTTCTGCACCATGTTGCCCTGCAGTATGGAGCGATTCGGGAACTGGCATTCGATCTTGACTGTGCCGCCACTATCGGCAAGACTGCTGCACAGTCTCAACCACCGCCCGTATTTGTTACCGGGCTTGCCCGGGGCGGCACCACCATCTTGCTGGAGGCACTGTACAGCAGCGGCCACTTTACCACTCTGACCTACCGCAACATGCCGTTTATCACCGCCCCCTATCTCTGGCCCAGGCTTTCCCAGACCTTTTACCAGGCCAGAGAAAAGAAGGAGCGGGCCCACGGCGACAGGCTCGAGGTCGACTTTGACAGCCCCGAAGCCTTTGAGGAAGTGTTCTGGCTCACCTTCAGCAAAGAGCAGTACGTCCGGGAAAATTCATTGGCCTTTCAGGGCCGAAACGAGGAACTTGAGAAGAAGTACAGAAAATATGTAGCCAACATCCTTGCCGCTGCCCCGGCTGACAAGACGCCGACAAGGTATCTTGCCAAAAACAACAACAACCTGCTCAGAATTGAGCTGATCAAGGGGGCCTTTCCCGAGGCAGTGATCCTCGTACCTTTTCGCAACCCACTTGATCACGCCGGCTCACTACTGAAACAGCATCAGCGCTTTTGTACAATTCACCAACAGACGCCTTTTGCGCGTAAGTATATGAACTGGCTCGGCCATCATGAATTTGGCGACAATATCAAGCCATTCGAGGTGGAAAACAGGTATCTGACCACAACCCGGCAGCAGGCTCTTTCCATTGACTTCTGGCTTGGTTACTGGACGGCCGTATATGAACGGCTCTATAACAACCACGCCCAACAACTGGTCTTCTTCAACTACGACCAACTCTGCCGCACCCCCGAGTCCCAGCTCGCCAGCCTGGCATCGTTTGTCGAAGTAGCCCCGGAACAGCTTACCGCTTTTGCCAGCGCGATTCTGCCGGCTAAAAACTACCAGCAGAGTTCTAACAGCAGCCCTGAGCTGCTGACTCAAGCGGAAAAGCTCCATGAAAAGCTGATCCGGGTAACGCTTGCATACCGCTGACAAACTTTGCCCTGCCCCATTGCCGGAGCAGAGCCCACCTAAGCAAGCTCGACCAGCTCTTTTTTGGCAAACTCCTTGGGACTACTGCCATAATACCGCTTGAACTCACGGCTGAACTGCGCTGCACTCTCATAGCCCACCACACTGGCCACCTCATTTACCCGCACTCCGTTTTGGCCGAGCAAGAGATCTTTGGCCTTATTGAGGCGAATTTTCTTGATGTACTGGATGGGTGAGGAAGAGGTGACATCCTGAAAAGCCCGGTGAAAGGCGGACGGACTCATATTGACCAGGGAAGAGAGCGTATCGACGGTGAGTCCCTGCTGGTAGTCAGAGTGAATCAATTTCAAGGCCTTATCTATCCGGGAAAGGTTGGTATTCTTCATGGCCAGGGCGTAGAGCGAGGCAGCATTCTCTCCGCACATGACGCGAAAGAGCAACTCAAAAACAAGACTTTTCCCCAACACCCCCGCTTCAAGCGGATCCTGCAGCGCCTCCAACAATCGTTGGGCTGTGCCGCCTATGGCCGGAGTAACCCGTGCGGTATACAGACCGGCATGTTTACGGCCATGCTCCAACAGCTCATGATCCAGATGGTCTCCCATCAAGCCGATGATGCGATTCACAGTGGTCACATCAATATCAACAGTCATCGCCAACAGCGGCTCTTCGGCAGAGGCGTAGGTTTCACACTCCGCCGGCAATGGCACTGAAAGCACCAGGTAGGTATCAGGGTTGTATTTATAGATCTGGTCTCTGAAAAAGACACGTTTTTCACCCTGACCGACGATTATCAGCCCCTGATTGTAGCAAAGAGGTTCCCTGCCCCGGTATTCACTTGCCCGGTATACCCCCACCCCCTCCACCGGGGTTGGGTTCCATCCTTCCTGCCTGGCAAGATTGTCAAGTAATTCTGCTAGCCGTCCCATCTCGCATCTCATCTAACTGGTGTTTCTGACCATTTATTTCGCCTCGGGATCATTATTATCACGCTTATCAATTTTCTGCCACAAAAGCAGGATTGAGCAAATTTATTCCAGGCTTGTGTATTTATTTTTCCACCAGGCGGCATAAATTATCAGGCATTGAGGACGCCAGCCAAGCAATGGCTGAAACATAAAAGACGATGTTGATTTTGAGATTCCATCACCACGATGGAAACAAAGAGGAGAATTTCGATGCTGAATTTTGATTTCTACAACCCCACCCATATCGCCTTCGGTAAGGACCAGCTCCAGCAACTGGACAACCTTGTGCCCAAGGATGCCAAAGTGCTGATCACCTACGGCGGTGGCAGTGCGAAAAAAACGGGTCTTTTGGACAAGGTCAAAGAGCAATTGGCCAAATCGCCGCGGGAGGTTCAGGAGTTCGGCGGAATCAGCGCCAATCCGGAATTTGCCACCCTCATGAAAGCGGTGGAAATCGTTCGCAGTGAAAAGATCGATTTCGTCCTGGCGGTGGGCGGCGGCTCTGTTATCGACGGTAGCAAATTTATTTGCCTGGCAGCCCCCGCAGATGAGTTTGCCGGCAAGGAAAGCGAGCTGCTGAAATTTGGGTTTACACCGGTTCCGGTTGCATCTGCGGTACCGCTTGGTACCGTACTCACTCTGCCCGCCACCGGCTCGGAAATGAACTGCTTTGCGGTAATCAGCAACGAAGAAGATAAACTGCCGGTCTTTAGCCCACTGACATTCCCGAAATTCTCCATTGTCGATCCGACCCTGACCTACACCCTGCCCCTGCACCAGATAGCCAATGGTGTGGTCGACACCTTTGTCCACACCCTCGAGCAATATGTGACTTTCCCGGTCGATGCGCGTTTCCAGGACAGGACCTCTGAGGGCATCCTCCAGACCCTGATCGAAGTTGGCCCTAAAACCATTGCCGAACCGGAAGATTACGACACAAGGTCTAACATGGTCTGGGCTGCCACCATGGCGCTGAACGGCCTGATCGGCGCAGGTGTTCCCCAGGATTGGACGACTCACATGATCGGCCACGAGATAACCGCCCTCTACGGTCTGGATCATGCCAAGAGTCTGGCCATTATCCAACCGGCGGTATGGAAGGTACGCAAGGAGCAAAAGCGTCAAAAGCTGCTGCAGTACGCGGAGCGGGTCTGGGGCATCAGCCAAGGGGATGCGGACAGCCGCATCGATGCCGCCATAGCAAAAACCGAGGAGTTCTTCCAGGAACTTGGGGTGAAGACCAGATTTTCAGATTATGACATCGGGGAAGAGGCAGTGGAACGAATTGCGGCCTCCCTTGAAAAACATGGCATGACCGCACTCTCTGAAACCCAGGATCTGAGCCTGGATACTTCCAAAGAGATCATCCGCACCGCACTGTAAGAACGCGATCGCTGGATAACCACAAGGAGCGGTGGTGAATGCATAAAAAACTGGTATTCACTGCCACTCCTGCCGCTGCAGCCGCATAATCGAGATCAGTGTGAGATGACCACGCTGAGAAAGTCCTTCAGCCTCGGGTTTTTCGGGTTGGTGAAAAACTCCTCAGGACTATTTTCCTCCTGGATTCTACCGCCGTCGATAAAGATTACCCTGTCGGCAACCTCCCGGGCAAAGCCCATCTCATGGGTCACTACCACCATGGTCATACCCTCTTTCGCCAGCTGCTTCATGACCTCAAGCACCTCGCCCACCAGTTCCGGATCCAGGGCGGAGGTAGGCTCGTCAAAAAGAATAACCTTGGGCTGCAGGGCGAGAGCCCGGGCAATGGCCACCCGCTGCTTCTGACCACCTGAAAGCTGCTCCGGATAGTTTTTTTCCTTATCAGCAAGCCCGACTTTTTCCAACAGGCTGCGCCCCAACGCTTCCGCCTCCGACTTGTTCATGCCCCGTACTTTCAGAGGCCCCAGGGTTACGTTGGCAAGCACAGTCATATGAGGAAACAGGTTAAACTGCTGAAACACCATCCCAGCTTCCGTGCGAACCATATTGATATCGGTTTTCCTGGCCATTATGTCATGACCATCAACGATGATCTGGCCGGAGGTCGGCTCCTCCAACCTGTTTATGCAACGCAGCACCGTCGACTTGCCGGAACCGGAGGGCCCGATGATGCACACCACCTCGCCGGATTCGATCTTCAAATCAAGCCCCTTGATAACCTCAAGGGAACCAAAACTCTTGTGAAGGCCCCTGATCTCAATCACTGTGCTACCCCTTGCTGATATTCAACTTGTTTTCCAGCATCTTCATAGCCTTGGCAATGGACATGGTCATGGCCAGATAGACCAGCGCCACCGCCATGTATACCTCGAAGGCCTTGAAATTCACCGCGGTGATCTCCTGGCCGGTCCGCATCAATTCTCCGACTCCGATGACCATCAGTAGCGAGGTGTCCTTGAGGCTGATGATAAACTGATTGCCCAGTGGGGGGATCATCCGTTTCAAGGCCTGGGGCCAGATGATGTAGAACATGGCCTGGGAGTGGTTGAGCCCGATTGACCGCCCCGCCTCCATCTGCCCCTTGTTGATCGACTGCACCGCACCACGCACGATCTCGGCAATATAGGCGCCGGAGTTCACGGCAATAATGATCACCCCTGCGGTAATGGGCGGTATCCGGATTCCGAAGGCCAGGGGAACACCGTAATAGAGAAACATGGCCTGTACCAGCATGGGGGTTCCCCGGATGGACTCGATATACACCCCGGCCAGTTTTCTCACGAAAATATTCATGGAGAGTTTCATGAGACCGGCCGCTGAGCCCAGTATAAAGCCGAAAAAGAGCCCGCCAACGGTCAGCTGAACTGTCAACTTGAGCCCGCGCATCAGCATGGGGATGGTCTCAATCACAACGGATGGTTCAAATTGAAAAGCCATAGGTTTGTTCAGTTGATTTGGGGAAATTATGCCGGTTATAGATCCGGCCACCCGCAATATACCGGGTTCTTGCCAACCTTTATGGCAGGCCAGCCCCGCCGCTCCGGAACTCATGGGTCACAAACGGGGCCTGATTTTTCACAGTACCAACACTGAGCGACTACTCGGCTTACTTTGGTGTGGTACCAAACCATTTGACATAGAGTTTTTCGTACTCACCATTCTCTTTCAGGGTCTTTAAGGCGGCGTTCACTTTCTCTACCAGTTCACTGCCTTTGGGAAAACCGATACCGTACGACTGGCCCTGGTAGATGGGACCAACAATTTTCACCTTGCCCTGGCCAGCCTTGCGAACGAAATCGCTTACCACCGGAGAATCGAACAGCACCGCATCGGCGCCACCACTCATCAGTTCCATGAACATTGCGTCATTGTTCGGGAACAGCTTAATGTCCTTGGCTTTGGCATTTTCCTTCAAGAAATCAGCAGAGGTAGTCCCTAACTTCGTCGCCACGACTTTACCCTCAACACTGTCGATATCAGTGATATCCTCATTGTCCTCTGCCACCAGCAGCAGCAGACCGGCGTTGTAATAGCCGTCTGAGAAGTCCACCACCTCAGCCCGTTCCGGCTTGATAGTTATGCCGGCAATTCCCACATCAAGCTGGCCGGACTGGAGCCCGGGAATGATCCCGTTGAAGTCCATTGGCTGCAGGACATAATCGACGCCGATAATCTTGGCGATGGCCGCCCAGAGCTCCACATCAAAACCGGTGTGCTCTCCGGTCTTGGGGTCTTTAAATTCAAAAGGCGGGAAGTTGGTATCGCAGGCGACGGTCAGTTTCTTTGCTGATGCGGTTACGGCGCCAAAAACAACGACTGCTGCTATTGCCACCATGGTGATAAGCTTGTTCATACAGTCCTCCTTTTGCAGGTTCTGGGAGTTGCACTACAAATGTTGTCTTTTCAGCCTGAACCTCGGAGAAAACAGTCCAGGCCGAGCACTGATAACGTACTTTAGGGGAAACAAAGATATGTCACTTAGGGGTTCGTGGGTTTGGCCTTTTGTGCCGCCACAAATGTCAACCCGATCTCGGCGGCCAGCCCACCAGTGCTACTGCATCGCGGTTGTTACCTGAGCCTTTAGCCCGTGCTCCTCAGTCGTACGGCGGGATAGACAACTCTGGTATGCTGTGGCCCCTTAGTCCCTGACTGCGACATGGATCCGATCTCGGCTGTATACACTAATAATACACGAGAATCATCCTGCCACCCCGACCATCTCTCTATTTTCAACGTGGTCACGAAAGGGTCAAACGGCAGGTCAACGGCACAAGCAGCCAGAATCACTGCCAAGAGCAGGCCTTTGGGAAAAACCTGCGACCGCAACTTAGCCGATACTGCAGAGCTCACTAGAACCAGTCGGGTCTGCTGCCTGAAAGAATTGGTCCATCACCGGTTCGCAGCCTTTTCAGCCGCAGCACCAGCAACAAACCAACACCAAAAAGACACTATTTATTTGACAGGAATGCCCGTGTATTCTAACAATGAATTAAAGCTGACTTCACCGGTAAAACCGCATCCAGTATCTATTGTGCAGTAAACGGAGAAACTGCGTGTGCGATTCCATAAAACATGGAGTTGAAAAGGAGACCCGGATGAACCACTCACAGTATGCAGATCACCTCGAAGTTCGGACAGTGGACAAAGAGATGACCCTGGAACAGCTTGACCTTCGTAATCGCAAATTTCATCATCTCCACGATGAGATCATCGCCTCCAAAGTCAGTCGGTTTATGCTTCGCATGTTTGGAAAGGAATGGGATGATCAGTTGCGCTGATCGGGGCCACTGATCGGGGTTATAGCCACCAGATCAGCAGAAGCTGCCGGATCATAACCAACGAATCGGCAGCCTGAAACGGTTGAACGGCTTGGAAAAGACCGGTCAGGATCAGGCCCGGTCCCGATGCCGATTGCCTACCGCCCGGAATTGCTCCTGCTTCCCATACTGCCTATGCAATATTGGGCATATGCTTTTTTGTATTCAAAGCTTGGGATGAGAAAGATCCAGCCAGGCTGAATAACCAATTGATGCAGCTTATCTCTTCAACCTCTTTTTCTGGTTGCGCCACGCCTCTATGACCGCAAGGCCCAGCAGGACTATGGCAGGGCCGGCGGTCTCCATTTCATTTGCCTGCCAATGTGTCAGCACAGCACCGACCATCGCTACAGCAATAACCAAGGCCCCATAAAACCGGGTTCGTGCAAACACCAACAGTACCGCACCAATAACTTCAACCAGGCCAACCAGGTACATCGACCAGGCCGGATAGCCCCAGCGCTCAAAATTGGCGGCCATGCCGGGGTCTCCAGCAAGCTTGACATAACCCGCTGCAATAAAAACCGCAGCCAGCAGGAACGGGATTACCAGTTGTCGTGCGACGTAGAACAATATTTTTAATGTTTCCATAGGATGTTGAATTGTGGTCTCTGTGATGAGTTTTCGTTTGCCCGCTGTTCCCGGTTACAAATGTTTCTGATCTTTTCACTCAACCAACAATGCACTGGGCGGAAAAAGAGGTAAATAGTGGCCAACACCTTCTCTTTTACTGAGCGTGCCGGATATCCGGCGGGCAATCGAGGCATCCCCCGCCTATCGGGAGCAATGCCAAACTCCTGAGCTAGTCCATGAGTTTTTGGTCGATGCCTGATGTTCATGCCGAGGGTGATTGATTACGGCGATACAGGCGGCAGGTGACGTTCGTTGCCGGCAGGCCTTGGCGGTGCTCCGGATAAGTCAACTGCCAGCCAACACAATACCTTCAACCACCGACAAAGCAAGCCAAATCCAGGCCGGTCGGTGCAATCCCTTCTCACCTCTTCAACGGTGGATCCGGATGTTGCCTCTTACACCATGTGTAAAGCCACGAAGCCTAACACAAAACAACCTTTCACAAAAAAAGCTTCAGCACTTTTTGCAAGTTGAGCACCGTCCCGCCGTCGGCCAATTACGGCTTTCAATGTAAGTGCTTGAAATATCATAAAGTACCTATTCACCACAGAAATGAAACAGGATCCAGTGTGCGGTAAGGCAGCCCCTTAACCAGTGCAGCCAACCACCATCGCCGCCGTCTTCTGCCGGCGGCAGGTTGTAGAGTCGTACCACCATCGGTATACTTGAGGTGTCCCTTCTTATTCTATTTTCCTATTTCATCGCCGGAGGCACCATGCTCAAACTCCCGGGGAGTCTAGTGACCATATTGCTCCCCTTGTTCATACTGTGGGGATGCAGTGCCGCCAGGCTGAGTCCCATCGAGGACCTCGAACAACAGGTGCAAAGTGTAGAGTACAGCTCAAAACGAATCGTGCTGATCGAACCGATGATCTGGCTGGACAGCAGGGATGCGCAATCAGGAATTATCCTGCCCCGGGGAGTGTATCTCCTGGAGGCGGAATCAAGAGATTATCTCTACTTTGCCGCACCCGACTACATCGAATACCGCACACTCAGAGAAGGCAATGACCCTGATCGCCGCTTCCTTTTCGGCGGCCTGTTCCTGGCCAAAAAGCGATACAACATGATCCCTGCAGGGGCATATTACTCAATATCCGATCTCGATAAGGTGCATATCTGGAGACTTGGCAGCGACTTCATCGAGATGGAAGGCGAGCAGTGGCAGAAGCTCTTCTAAGCTGGTTCCGTGACGACTTTTCGCCAGATTCAGGACAACAGTTCCGGTGGACGCCACCATCAGGCAAAAATTGAAATATTGAACAAGCCGAAGCATCCGACCACAATCGCCGCGATCCCCAGCCCAACCTCCAAAGGGATAAGCTTGTGCGCCGCTTTTTCCAGATACCCGCCCACACCCGGAATCACCAACACCTTGCTTTTCAGGAGCAGCAGGCCGGCACAGATGCTTACCAGATCATGGACCACGTAACCCGGTCGAAGCAACAGGAAAAAGGCTCCAAGGCCCAGGCAGACCCAGCCGATATACTGCTTGTACTGTTCCAGCCAGATTGCCAGTTTTTGCAGTCGCCAGCCAATTCCCTGCAGATCCCGTAAAACGCCAATGGCCAGCATCACCCCCGCCGCAATGTTGGCAAGATCAAAAATCGCGTCCATTTGCCCCTCCCAGCTCGCTTATATCCATTATCGGCACACGCCTCATTTACCAACGGGATCCCCCGCAGCCAAATCTCCCAACCCACCTATAAACAGCGTATCCCACCCAGGCTCCACTGACAATGCCCACAGGGAACCTGACTGCCATAACAGTCATTGGCACCACTGGCATTTTCGTTTATGAGATTGGTACACGGAGCCATGGAGCAGCTCCAGCAGGGGGTGTACTCATATTGGCCGGCCTCCCTCCTGAACTGCCGAAATTCTCGCTGCTGCCAGATCTGCCCCAAAGATGAGCGCTCGATATTGCCCATGATCCGCTCCTGGACCTGGATCTCCTCCTGCAGCACCCGGCAGGAATAGTTATGCCAGAGAAAATGGCAGGGCATCACATCACCGCTGACACTGATACAGGCCGCTTGTTCTTCCACAAAGGGACAGCTGCGCGGCTGCTGGGCCTGCAGAGGCGGAAGAAAAAGCTTCAGGCCGTGTCGCTCGGCAACTTCTGAGGCTTCTCCAAAATATCGGTCCACATCATCCGGTGAAGCATCGGCATAATGAAACAGTCCTTCCAGATTGAGGCGGACATCCAGGATTCGGGCCTCCTGTTGAAATTGGACAAGCAGGTCTGATTCCTCGGCCTTGGTTCTGGTCCCGGCAAATCGGCGATAGCGACGAAAGGCCTCTTCCAGATCAATCCCCTGGGCCCGAGCCTTGGCCTGATACCGTTCAAAAAGCTCGATGGCCCATGGGAAATTGGGGTTGAAGAGGCTCGCCTGCTCGCTCTTTGCATCATACAGAATCAGGTTGGTGGTAAGGATATATTCCACCCCGTTTTCCACCGCCCACTGTACCAACCTGGGCAGTTGGTGATAGTTTTGCCTGGTCAGTACGATCTCAAGCCCTATCCGGAAGGTTTTTTTCGCCTCCTGCCTGGCACAATTGAGGTTGTTCAGGGCTCGCTGCACGGAGCGAAACGAGTGCTCCCTGCAGCCGCTGCTCCCACCAGGGACACCACAACCATGTCCCTTATCGGCAAGACTGTCCACGGAAAGACATATGGTTCCCAGCCCGGCGGCGAGAAGCTGCTGGCAGCGCACCTCGTCTAACAGCAAGCCATTGGTCTGAAAGCCGATAGAGGACCCACTCGCCATGGATTTCGCCGCCTTTGCCACAAAGCGGGTAAGCTCAGGGTGTAACAGCGGCTCGCCGATGCCATTTAAAACCAGGCTGTCCGTACCGGACAGCTCGGGCAGCAACCTGTCGAAGGTGGCGGGCGACATGTCCGCTTCGACGATGTTGCTGCCAGCCATATATTTTACACACATCTCACAGTGCAGATTGCAGCGTGTGGTGAGCTCCACATATACTTTTTTCGGAGATAAACTCGAAATATTTCCCATAAAACCTACTACATGCAATTGTTTTTTATCACTCATGCCTCCACTACCTGGAAGCTCTCTATAGTTCCACAATCCTATGATTTTCACCAGCAACTTCCGGTCGTTCCCGGAAGCTCTCTTGACATTCTCATGTCAGGCATGATATTTTACTGACACGATAATTAAAAAATACGTGTTTACAAAACATCAAATGCGGGGTCGCCGATGCTATTTCCCATCTCAGGAGTTGAGGTTGCGTTATGGGTTCCTCCCCTGGTGGCCTTCATCATCTCCTTTTTCACCTCCATGGGCGGCGTCTCGGGAGCTTTCCTGCTCTTGCCCTACCAGATGACATTTCTGGGATATACCGCACCTTCGGTAAGCGCCACCAACCAGCTTTTCAATATCGTCGCGATCCCCAGCGGCGTGTACCGCTACTGGCAAGAAGGCCGAATGGTCTGGCCGCTGACCTGGGTTATCATCATCGGTACTCTGCCGGGTGTGTTCATTGGCGCCATCGTCCGGGTCGTCTACTTGCCGGAGCCGAAATATTTCAAGCTGTTTGCAGCCAGCGTCCTGATCTATATAGGCATCAGGATGGTGACCGGCCTGCTGAAGAACCTGCGGGAACAACCGTTGAACGGGGCTGGGCAAAACAATGAGGTCAAAACCCACGGCCAGATTGGTGCACACGTTCAGGTCACTCATTTGAGTTGGAAGAAGCTCGGCTATTCCTTTAACCAGGAAAGATATGCTGTTTCAAACATCTCGCTCTTTACCCTCAGCCTTGTAGTAGGCGTTATCGGCGGTATTTACGGCATAGGCGGCGGTGCAATCATTACCCCGTTTCTCGTCACCTTTTTTCGACTGCCTGTCCACACCGTTGCCGGGGCAGCACTCATGGGAACCTTTGTCACTTCGGTGGCTGGCGTTCTTTTTTACCAGGCAATAGCCCCATTCTTTCCCGAGACAGCGGTCTCGCCAGACTGGGCCCTGGGGCTGTTATTCGGCTTGGGCGGAATGTTGGGTATTTATTTCGGAGCACGTTGCCAGAAGTATGTCGCCGCCAGCCATATCAAACTGATGCTGGCAATGGTTATCATCTTCACCGCCATGAAATATATCGCCGATTTCCTTGTATCGTGATACTTATTGAGAGATATCAAACGCTTTTTTTCGTCATCCCAACGCGCAATACTCTCACATGAAAGGTATATCCAAGGATCATCGTAGGTATCTGGATGCAGGACAACTTCATACCCTGGAAGAAAGCTTTCGCGGTTGGGCAAAAACGCCTAAAAGAAGCGATGTTCGCCTCTCACGCCAGCGTATTCTCATTATCTTTCTACTTATCCGCTACACCGGTGCCAAGCTGAACGAGGTGCTTTCCCTCCATCCGGCAAAAGATATCGATTGTAGCCATAACCAGATCCGTTTTCAGGCGGAGAAGGAAGAAAGCGGTGCAGCTGCACGAAAAGTTCACATATCAGAGCATCTTGCCAATGAGTTGCAGGAGGTCCTCCAGCTCCAGGAGTGTGCGCCACTGTTGAAGTCGCTGGATGTTGACCCCGCCTTTGTCCGCAGGAAGTTCTACGAGCGCGCCCTGGAGTGCGGATTCGACAAGCAACTGGGTGGGCCGGAGATGATACGTGGAGCTAGGGCAGCTGAGCTGATGCGGGGCAACTTGCCCATGCCGGCGGTGCAGGAAATGCTGGGACAGTCCACCCCCAATCTTACCTCTGCCTATGTCACCTTCACCCCGAGCGAGATCGATCAGGTAACCCGGCTCTACATTGAACGTGAGGCAAAAAGGAAAACCAGTGCCAGAAATTCATTCTTCGGCAAAATCCAGACCATCAGGCAAGGGGAAATCCAGGCTACCGTTACCCTGAGCACGCTCAGCGGCAACACAATCACCACCATGATCACCGTCAACAGCCTGGAAAACCTTGGTCTGAGCGAACAGCAACTGGTTACCGCAGAGGTCAAGGCCCCCTGGGTTATCCTGCAAAATTCAGCAGAGCAACCTCGCAGCAGTGCCGACAATGCTCTTTCTGGCGTCATACAGAGCATCAACAGGGGCAGGGTGAGCAGTGAGTACGTGGTGAAGCTTGGCGACGGCACGACCCTGTGTGCAGTCATCTCAAGCGAATCCGGCCAGCAACTAGACTTACAGGAAGGCGATAACGTCTGGGCACTGTTCAACTGTTACGGTGTTGTCCTGCACTTGGACGACTAAACCCCGCTTCCACTGATGAAGCGGGGTTTAGTCTCTGCCACCGGGGAGCGGTACCGGCTTACCGTTCGGTCTTAAACCTAATACAATTTTTCATCCTAACCTGGGATAAGCTAAAAGCCGGGCTTATGGAACATCGTTCGTACACGTCCGGCCCAGCCTCGGTCACCCAGGACATTTTCTATGGACTCGGCTATGCTGAACCGTAAATCCTTGGCATCTGCCGCCTCTGTTGCCGCGGTGTAGAGACGGGTCGACCACTCCTTGTCCTGGAAAAAACAGTAGGTGGACTCGGCGAGACGGTACAGATCCTCCGCCTTGGTGAATTTTCCCTCAGCTTGGGTGTGCAGGTCGCGCACCACCGCCTTGCCTGCACCTTGATCCTTGCCGAGCACCTGGGCAAGCTGGCTGAACTCTCCTGAGTTATTGCACAGTTCAAACGCTTTGCGATACAAGTTCTCAGCCCAGGCCTGGTCCCCCAGGTCATCCTGGACCCGGCCCGCAAGCATGGCAAACTGATCACGCAACTCATAGCGCTCTTCAGCCGCACTGTAGAGTTGACGTGCCCACTCCTTATCGTTGAGATTACGTAGAATCGACCTGCCAAGCCGCACAAAATCACCAGCTTTTTTGGCCCCGCCCTCCTGTTGGCTGTAAATGGTGCGGGCAAAGGTTTCGCCATCGGCCAGCTGCTTGAGGCCCGCTGCCACCACCTTGTTGACCTCGGGCAGATCCTGCCAGCGGGAGAGCATGTAGTCAAAGATCTTCCTCGCCCATTGCGCATCGCAGAGCTGATTGCCGATCTCCGATGCCAAACCGAGATACTCATCAAAGGTGTTGCTCGCCTTCTCGCATTTCTCAAAAAGCCGTCTACAGTACGGCTCATCCGTCAGTTGGCTGTTAACGGCCACTGCCAGGTTACGAAACCCGCCACTGGTCTCACACTCCATCTCCTGCTGCATGAAGTTCTTATATTGCTCAGGGTTCGCCTGACGCTTTTCCAGCTGCTGGTTGATAGAGTTCTTCCACTCATCATCAGTTGCGTATTGCAGTACTGTCTGCGCCACCTGCTCAAAAGCGGATGGCGTACTGGCTTTTTTCTCAGCCGAACGCAGCAGCCTCAAGGCACCATCCAGGTTCCCCGCATTGTCGGCCAAGGCCTTGGCCGTGGCAAGCATCTGGGACGAATCATCGGCCGCCTCACCGGCACGCACATAGAACTCGGCCGCCAGGTCGCCATCATCGGTCTTGGCCCGCACCGATTCAGCCAACTGCAGCAACTCTCCGTGCCTGGTGGAGATATCACCGGCCTTCTTATAAAACTCCTTGGCCAGGGGTAAATCGTCAAGCTCCTCCAGGGTCTTCTCAGCCAGTTTGACCAGTTCGGCACCACCCTCGAATTTTTCGCTTGCCGCCCGCAGCAGGGTCACCGCATTGTCCCTGTCATTCAGCTCCTTGCCACAGACCAGTCCCAGCCCCTGCAGCTCGGCACCTTTCTCCAGCTTCTCGGTCGCCTCCTGCACCACTTCTTTGACCAAACCCACATCCTGCAGATTCTTGCTGGCGGTCACCGCCAGGTCCTGAAAGTCCTTGCTGCTCTTAGAAATCGCCCGCCCTTCATCAAACACCTTACGGGCCCAGCCCTTGTCACCGATCTCGTCAGCGATGCCCTGGGCCAGTGCCGCAAAGTCCGAGGCGCTGCTGCACTTGGCTGTTGCCTGGGAGGAAATCTCTTCGGCCAGTTCCTTGTCCCCTGTGGTGTCAAGAACATGTTTGCCCAGCTCAAGCAGGTCTATCCCCGAAGTACATTTTCCTGCGGCCTCGGTGTAAGTTACCTTGGCAGTCTCAGCATCTCCTGCTCCGTGCACGGCATCCGCAAGCTTGGTCAACTCTTCGGCAGAGCGGCAGAGCTCCTTGGCTTTCTCGATGAACTCCCCGGCCTTTTCATTGTCTCCAACCACCTTGCTGGCGCTTTCGGCAAACTGCAGGAACTCCATCGCTGAACCAGCCCAATCGGCACCTTCCTCCAGCACTTCCAGAGCCCACTCTTTATCACCGATATTCTCTACAATGTCGGCTACGACCGCCACGTAGTCATCCGTCATCTGACAGTCATCCACCCGTTCTTCCAATTCCTCTCGTGTCAACATTGAGTCGCCTCCGTGAATGTGATGGTCTTGGTAATGTTGCGTTGTCTCTCTCATACTTTTTGCAGCAAACATCAGGCGGCCTGCACGTTCACAGTAGCCCACGTAGAGCACAACAATGGGCGGCAAGCAGCGACCCTCCAGCTACTACTGATTATTCCCCCACTGCCCGCCGCCGCTCTTTGCCTACTGCTCTTCCTTCTGAACCCTTGAAGGAATACCGTACATGGTGGTCGAGCCGGAGGACCAGAACGCCAATCGCCCCTCCCTCACCATTTCATTTGCCACGTTCTTGATGGTTCTCGGTTTTGCCTCCGGGTCGCAGGCGTAAAAGTCCCTGATGTACAATTGCGGCTTCGGGGCGGTTGTTGCTTTTTTCTCAATCGCATCCTTCAACTCGTTTACCGAAAGTGCCATTTGCGTCTCCATTTCCTAGGGTTATCAGTAAGCTGACAACCTGTATTGCCGTAAGCTGCCAGCGGGTTCTCATGGCCCCGCATTATTTTTTGCACACCAGCTACCCCCCACCCAACCTTTTCGAAACACCTATAGTTCACAGCGCAAAACGATCGGAAGCCAACAAGCTTTCGACCATCTTTACGGCACCTCCAATACAATTAGCACCACCTAACACTATTTGCAACATCTACACCTTCGCAACCAGGGTTGGTCATAACCAGCTTTCGACCAAGACAGCGTTTTTTTTTCGTTCACCAGCCCAGATGGGTAAAGATTTTGCCACGGCCAAAATTTTCACTCACATTCCATCCTGAGCAAGAGAGCAGGATCGCAACGGTTTGACAATCATCCGCATAGCTCTTCTGCAGGTACGCTTGGGGATCAATTCTCAGGCGCTGCCAACATGGCAAGCCCGACATGAAAATAGAACTTGGGGCAAATACCGGAAGAGGCAATGCCACACGCCCCTACAACCAGTCAGGCAGTACTTGCAGGATAGAACAAATCCCATCTGATTGCACACACTTTTCAGCGAACATTCGTCAGACAAAATAAACAGAGCAGCAGGAGGGCAATGCGGGTTGAATTCCCTGGTACGCCTATCAGCCCCTTTCACTGGGTTAAAGGGAGCATAAAGGTCATGCTACGCTGCCGTTCGGTGTGGAACAACAAACAGGGGCCCCTCCCGCAATCTCAACAGGCAGCCCGATTTTGATATCGCCCAATCCCTAGGCTATACTGAAGAAAACCTCTATTCTTCGCTGTGGATCGCCTATGAAAAAGACTTTTTCCTTTGTTCTCCCCTCCACCAGGGCATTTTTCCGGGAAGGTCGGCGTGTCAAAGGATTTTCGCTGAAGAACCAAATACATGGCTACATATATGGGCGCTGGATCTACCAATACATCGGAATCGGTACCCGGGAGCACCCATTTACGCGCAGGTTCCCCAGGCTGACTCGTCTGCTGTTCAAACTGTTCAGTCCCTCGGGTAAATCGGTTGACGAAAAGGATCGAATCACCTTTCCCGATACTTACCATGGCAAGGTCATGCCACTGGACGATGCAAAGAAGATCATCAGCTTGAATAAAAAGATCGAAATCCAGGACCTGGAGCAGGTCATCCCGTACAAGCTGGCCCGTTCCATCGTGCTGGAAAATCCCCTGCACCTGGCAGTACTGGACTGCCCGTGCCGCCTGGTCCGGCAAAAACATTGCAAGCCGGTCGATGTCTGTATCATTGTCGGAGAGGTCTTCACCCGATTTGTGCTCGAACACCATCCCGACAAGTGCCGAAAGATCAGTCTTGGTGAAGCGGTGGAGATCCTGGAGGCGGAACACAGGCGGGGGCATGTCCACCACGCCTTCTTCAAGTCTGATCTGTTTGGTCGGTTCTACGCCATCTGCAACTGCTGCAGCTGCTGCTGCGGTGCCATGCATGCCTGGCAGCGAGGTACGCCCATGCTCGCCTCCTCTGGCTATGTCTGCAGGACCGATCGGGCGCTGTGTACCGCTTGCGGCATCTGTGTCAGGTTTTGCCCTTTTGGAGCGCTCAGCCTGGAGGATGCTACCTTAGTGATCGATGAAGAACGTTGTCTGGGATGTGGAGTCTGTGTCTCAAAATGCAAGGAGAACGCCCACCGGCTGGTACGGGATCCGTCACGGGGAGAGCCGCTGGAAATTGGCGGTCGCGCTTGTTGATTCCGCTCCACCGCTCCTTCGACAAAACCTCTTCACACCTTCACGGGACTGGCAGAAAAGAGGTTAAACATCAGCATATCAAGTAATTAAACAGCTATTCTTCATTGATCAATGAAGAATAGCTTGTTACTATCACGGCCAGACTGGTGTAAAAACTACTGCTGAATAGTTCAAGGCTCCTCTTTATTTGCGACCATCTGTTCCTACAATAAGGTATACCTCGCACTACAGTTTTCGTTATGCTCTCTCGCTTTACTCCTTTTTCTCCTCTGGAACAAAGACTCTTTGCCAAACTCAATTCGCTCACAAATCGATTCGACTCCCTGCTCATACAGGCCCAGTATGAGCAAGTGCTGGTATCGGTCCTACGGGTTGGATGGCATTGCGGTTGGCCAATTGCCGTTTTAAACGAGGCGCACCCCGAGAGATTGACATCTCAAGTAGCCCAAAAGGTAGGCAGGCCGATCATCTTCCGCTGGGCTGCCCAAGGGCAGGTTGTCGTCACCGAGCAAGATTCCACCACCGGCATTGAGGAGTGGCTGGACATAGAGGTGGAAAGCACTGCCGTAGCGTCCCCTGCAACTCAAGAACCGTATGAATGGCAGGAAGATGAAACTGCGCTGATACTGTTTACCTCAGGTTCCACCGGGCTACCCAAGGGGGTATGTCACTCCTTTGGCAACATCACTCGTTCTGCACAACTCTTTGCCAGTCATTTTTCACTCTCGCAAGACAAGGTGATGGTGTGTCTTGCGCCAATCCACACCATGTCAGGGTTTCGCTCTATGGCACTGCAGCTTCTGGGGAACCAGAGGGTTGAATTCATAGGCCCCAAACCTTTTTTAGAAATAATCAGTGATATTCGATTGATACAACCCACTTACATCCTCTGCGGCCCGACATTTATCGATCAGCTTGCAGCGCTGGGCTCCAGGCTGAAAGAGTATGTGGAAGGTGTGGATGTTCTTTTTTGCACCGGGGCAGAACTCAACGAAATCAGCAGGAAAAAAGTTGAGCAGCTGCTTGGTATACCAACCCTGAACTATTATGGGTTAACCGAGACATCCGGAATTGTACTTGCGGAGACCCGCCACACACAGCGTCCCGGATGCCTTCCACCTGCCTGTGCGGGAGTCCGAATAACCACTCCTGATTGTCTCCAAGGCGGCGGTATCAAAAAGCTGGTCATTCATTCACCCAATCTTTACCTGGGTTATATGGGAGAAAAGCTCTGCCGGCGAGACAGTTTCGATACAGGAGACCTGATCGAAGAAGTTGTTGCTAGCAGTGTTCCCTTCCAAACACACTACTCACTCTACGGACGTCAGGAAGGAAGGGTCAAGGCACCCTCAACCGAATGGATTCATCCGCATCTTTTGGAAAAATGGCTGAAAACCGAATACGCCCCTGCGGATTTTTCAGTTCACCCTGTCCGGGTGAGTGGCGGCTTCGGCATTCATGTCATAGCGTCCACTGACTTTTCATCAAGCCAAGATGAAGTTTGCACCAAAATCGTCCAAGCCCTCGGGAAAGATTATTGCCCGGTTAAATGGGATTACGCTGAAATCCAGAGAACCCCGCTGGGAAAATTAGTCAACGCGCCATAGAAAATTTCATCATTTCTCGCCACCCTCTACAGAAAAAGGCCCTCATGTATCCTTTAAACACGGCAGAACTTTACGCAAATCTTGAAGCAAAGGCTGCAGGTAATGCTCTTTTTGCGGATTTTGACACTTATCAACTGAGCTATACGGACCTCCACAAGTCGATCGGGGCGATTACCTCAATCTTCAGGCAGCATCATTTGGCGAGACAATCACCCGTTGTCGTCCTTAGTTCAAGCACCATTCAGACGACTCTGCTTTTTTTCGCGACCCTGTTCGATGATCTTGTCCCGGTGATTCTCTCAGCCGACACCCGCGCCCCCAGAGTACAGTCGATTATCGACAGGGTGGCACCTGCCATGATTTTTGCGGACCAATCGTTTCGAGAAACCTGGCCATGGCTCAACGACTACAATTCCATTTTCCTGCCGCCACCCCAGACAGATGCACCGCAATCTCCGATATCCCGGTTTCTCAAACAGTTCAGGAAAAACGACCTCAGTGGGCTCATACCGGAACCGGACTCGACCCAGCGCGCCACTCCCCGTTGCACCTCCGGGCCAAGCGATACCGCCAATATCATCTTCAGTTCAGGCACCACCGCACAACCCAAAGGGATACTTACCACCCACGGGTCCCTCTTTAGCCACCTGAAGACCATCTGCAATGTCTTCGAATACTCCGACAAATCGAGGCTCATGAATAACCTTGACCTGGCCCATGCGGACGGCCTGCTGCAGGGGCCGATGCTTGCGCTATTTTCAGGAGCCACGCTGTATCGACCTGAACAATTCTGTATCCAGAACCTGGAACGCCTGCTCAATCAGGTATACAGCAGGCGGATCACCCACCTTGTCACCGTACCGACCATTCTGGCACTTATGGAACGTCTGTTGCCGGCAAACGACTATTTTGAAGACGCCTCCTTTCAAACGGTCATCTCTGTGGCGGGCAAACTCGAGACTGAACTTTGGGAGAAGATCCAGAAACGTTTCAAGGTTCGTGTCTCCAACATCTACGGTTTAACAGAGACTGTCGCTGGCGGACTCTTCTGTGGACCTAATGATGACACCTTCAAATTGGGTACCGTCGGAAAGCCCATTGATATGGAGGCAAAAGTTGTTGACGACAAGGGGACAAGTTGTCCCGCCGGCACAGAGGGCGAACTCCTGGTCCGAGGCGAGAATGTTTTCGGGGGGTATCTGGATTCCCCGGAAGCCAATGCCGAGGCATTTTATGGAGACTGGCTGCGAACCGGTGATATTGCGGTGCAAGATCCTGATGGCTTTTATTCCATCATTGGCCGGAAAAAGGCAGTCATTGTCAGCGGCGGGTTCAATATTCACCCGGATGAGGTTACGGAGGCTCTCTCCAGGTATCCCGGGGTGGATGAGGCCGCAACTGTCGGTTTAGCTGACAAAGAGTGGGGCGAGATCGTTGTGAGTGGCTACTGCTCGCAAGAAGATCTCACCGAGGAAGAGCTTCTCGGCCATTGCCGGCAAAATCTGGAACAGCATAAAGTGCCCAAAAGAATCGTTCGGCTCAAAGCTATCCCCCGTACAATTTCAGGTAAAGTCCGGCTTCAGGACTTTCGCAATCAGCTTGACCAACTCACCCAGCAACCAGAAACGTCAACAACCGGTCAGCTGGAAAAGAAAGTTTTGAAAATAGCTGCAGAGGTCTTCAAGATCCCGATGGAAACTGTATCGTTGAGCGCTTCGCCTGAAGAAACACCGGGCTGGGACTCACTGAACCACCTGAACCTCATCACCGCCGCTGAAAAACATTTTCACGTTCAATTCGGTATTCATGAAATGATGGAGGTTCGATCCCTGGCGACACTCGTACAAATCCTCAGTCAGAAAGCAACAGATGATGACTAACCAGAAAGCTCCAGTTCCACTCACACTCTGGCTCATCACAGTGCTTGTTGTTGCAATGGTACTTTTCGGGACCTCGCGATTCGTTGAAGATCCGAAAAAAGCAATCGACGAACAAAAGGAATTGCGCAAATTCGAGTACAATCGGCTCTACTCGATCAGCAAGCCAAGCGTAGTTATTGTCGGCACCTCTTTAGTACAATATGGTCTGCCTTTTGATGACGAACTCACGCAATACGCCCAATCAACCGGCCTGCCTCAGCAGTTTTTACGTATCACTCGAGGTAGGAATCGTGAGGAACCCTTTTACTTCCTTTTTCCCCATCTCCTGAAAAACAGTCCAGATTATCTCTTCCTGCAAGCGGAACTCTTTTTTCTTGATATCAACTGCAACTCCGATGCAGCTGGTTCTTCCCGAGAAGTTGTTGCAACAGTGCGAACTGATATTCTTCCTGGTTCTATAAAAGAAGTCATCCACAGCCTCAACTCAACAACACAAATTTTCTACCGCTCTCTGGAACATCTTTACAAAGACCTCCTAAACAAAGTGAGTGACACAGTAAGAGGTGACAATAACCGTCGCTCATATCAAAACGACAGCCTCATTCGAAAAGAAATGAACAAGGTGGCAGAAAGTGAAAGGATTGTAAACGCAAAGTGCACTTTCACCATACGAAACAAAAACTTCAATCCGGTTGTTGAGCAATTCATCACTGATATTACAAACAAAGGTACCAAGATCATTTTATTGGAAATGAACAGATCGTTTTCAGGGCAGTCGCTCATGGGCCTGGACGCCCGGAACGAACTCAATCAAACCCTTTTCCAAATATCCAAACAACATGACCTGACATACTGGCAGTTTTCTGGTCTTGCCGATAGCTACTACCTCGACAGAGCCCATTTAAACAACGAGGGCCGAAAAGAGTTCACAAGCTGGTTTTTAAGCCAGCTGAAGAGTGAGGGCAGACCATGACAGATTTTGACATTGCTCTGTTACTAGGACTCTGCGCCACCTTTCTCATCGCCTCAATCTGCCCCCGCGGGGTGCAGCTTGACGTTATCACCTGCTGCACCATATTTTTTCTGGTCGCTTTTTCGCCTGTTTCTGCGGCACTGATGGTAACCGTGGTGCTATTCACTTATTGCATTACGAGACAGCCTTTTACAGCGCGCGTCAAAGCGGTCTGGGGGGCGTGTTTTGTCATCGCCATCCTCTTTGCCCTGGGTAAGCTTGCGGAACCAATTTCGCGGTGGGGACAATTTGAATTGCCGGCACTCATTGGCTTGAGCTATTTCCTCTGTCGGCAGATACACCTCCTTGTCCAGTCACTTTCGACTACCACCGGCACGCTGTCTCTGCGTCAGCATTTCCAGTACAACTTTTTTCTACCAGTAATGCTGGCCGGTCCGATCCATCGTTCTGAGCATTTTTTTCGCCAGGATGCCAGGAGACGAATTGACTCGCAAAATTTTGCCGAGGCTCTGGAACGTATCCTCTACGGGTACTCAAAAGTAATTCTCGGAAACTTTCTCATCGCCCACAAGCTCAAAGAATCATTGACCCCAATCGGGGCAAAGGGTTTTACAGGGCTGTTTATCGAGTCCGCCTGTGACTGGCTGTACCTTTACACCCAGTTCAGCGGCTGGACAGACATAGCATTAGGTTTTGGTCTGCTGCTTGGATTTCGTCTTGAAGAAAACTTTCGTAACCCGCTGGCCGCAACTACCCTTATTGATTTCTGGCAAAGATGGCACATTACCCTTTCTCTCTGGTGCCGTGATTATGTGTACAGCCCCCTGGCCGCCGCCACCAGAAACCAGTTCCTGGCTCTTGTCGGGGCAATGCTGGTCATGGGTTTATGGCACCAGTTCTCGCTCTACTACGTGCTCTGGGGTGTGTACCAGGCGACAGGCATCGCCCTCTGTCGTCTTTATCAACTACACGGTGACCCGCTTCACCTGGCACACCTACCCAGGCCGGTGCATCACGCCATCACCCGAACAGCCACCTTCACCTGGCTCATCAGCGGTATGCCCATATTAACCTCAACTCTTTCACACTTTTCGAGCTAAATAGCCCCATGAGTAGAACCTACGCACTACTGCTTCGACTGTTTCCCAAAAGGCTGGCTTCAGCCCTGCTGGTTTTGTGGTATTTCATACTGATCACATCATGCCTGTATTACCTCTCCTACCCCATGGAAGAAATCATTTACTGGGACAAAAACTGACACCGACATTATGGATTTTATCAACTGGGCCAAGAACCGCACTCTGCCAAGTGCTCTGCAATCACGAAGGGGGTGGGCTGAATTCTTTGACTACCACCGCTCCAACTTTCCGCATATCCACCAGATCGAGCCGACCAATCACTGCCCCTACAGCTGTCTGATGTGTCCACGCCAAAAGCACATGACCCGCCCCAAAGGCTATATGGATCTGCAGCTTTTCAAAAAGATCATCGATGAAGTGACAACCTACCCCGAGGAGGTCAGAAACAAGGAGATTGAGCTCTTTCATTTCGGGGAATCGCTCCTGCATCCCGAAATCGCGCAGATGCTCTCCAATATGCTGAAACACAACCTCAAGCCCACCCTTTCGCTCAACCCAGGCGAACTATCCCCGTCTCTTATAGAACAACTTGCAGAGAGCCCTCCGTACAAAATCATAATTTCCATAGACTCCCTTGATTCCGACACCTACAAATATCTCCGGGGCAAACGTGCCGACCTGGATTCCGCAATCACCAACACCAGGTCGCTGCTCAAGAAGTTCCAGCAGACCGGGCTGGAGACATCAATTGAAGTGCGGATGATCGTCATGCACTACAACAGGGATGAGGCGAACACATATCAGAGATTTTGGGCTGATAGCGGGGCTGAAATACAATTGCGAAATTTTTTCCCCTGGAACAGCAAAAAACTCAGCGAATTGGGCGATGTTGAAAAATACCCACCGTATATGCCCTGCCCCTTTCCCTGGCAGTATCTGGTCGTCCAGTGGAACGGTGATGTAGTTGCCTGCTGCCGCGACTACAATGGGATACAATGCCTCGGCAATATTACGGAAGATTCTCTTGAAGAGATATGGAACGGAGCAAAGGCAAGGGAGCTGCGAGAAGCGATGGCAAGTGGTGAGAATATGTCGGCCATGTGTGCCGAATGCATGGAAATGTATTATTCAGAACCATGACCCCGATTTCCGCACAGAAACGGTACAACGGGAGTTGCCGGGCTTGTGTCTCAAAATGCAAGGAGAACGCCCACGGGCTGGAACGGGACCCGTCACGGGGAGAGCCGCTGGCAATCCCTTGAGTTCAACGTTCTCATCCGAAGATAGTGATAACCCTGCGTGCTTCCCCGCATCCGGAAGACCAGCTGCGGGGAAGCAAAACACGGCACGCAACGGGGATCAGGAGATAATCTCGAACAGAGCCTGTACCTTGGTACGGATCTGCCCCTCATCATTGTCGGAGTAGTCTGTCTCGATTTTCAAAAACGGCAGTTCATGCTGCTCGCTGATATAGTTGCCAACCTTGTAGGACTCGACGTTATAGCTATGGCAGGCCGTGAGCACGAAGTCGATCACGCCGTCGGGCTTGAAGCGTTCGATCATTTTGCTGAGAGCTGCCAGGCGTCCTTCGTTGGGTGTCATACAGGAGCAGGGAATCTTCAGATAGCGCCGGGCCAGAGCCTCGACCGGGTCTGCGGTACCCTCCTCAAAATCTTCTGCAAACAGTTTGTATCCGGTACAACAGTCCGGGGTGACAACCACTCCGCCACACTGCTCTATTATCCGATATATTTTCAGCGCATCACCACCTACCGGGCTACCGGTGACCAATATTCTCGGGGACTTTGCGTTCCCGTGATGCAAACCTTTCGTCACCCGCTCTTCCAGACGCTCGATAATCCCTTCCAGCACCGGCACCGCATCATCGACATCATACGGCAAGGCCATAAAGCTGATGTCAAACATCTCCTGCCAGTTCAGAACCGGCGGATGAATTGCGGCATAATCGAAAATCTTCCGCATGAGCTGATTACGCCGATTACTCTTTTTCAGGCTCTCTTCAATCTGCGAATCTGTCGCCGCACAGTCAAAGGTCTCCTCCAGAAAACCTTGCAGCTTACGAATCATCCTGGTCCAGTTCTCTTGCGCCTCGGCCTCATCCGGCAATTGGGGCAGGTCCATCACATGCAGGGGTTTTACCTCGGCGGCCAACTCAAACATTTTCTTTTTGCCGTCACAGGTCGTCTCGGCAACGACTGCGCCCGACATGGAGAAGAAGGGGCAGCTCCCCTCCATGATAAAACCATAGCTTGATTTAATCAGCGGGCAAAGATTGGCCGGCAGCACTGTTTCCGCGCTGGCAATGGTGGCCTTGGCAAAGGCGCAGAGAACCGCCGGGGTGATGCCCATAGCCTGCATCAGCTCGACGGGCGCGTATGCGCAGTAGGTACCGGCGATGGGCCGGCCGTTTTCCTGTTTGTGCTGCATATACGCCAACACTCTCTTCGGGGCCGGCTGGCCGGCATATTCATCCTCAAACAGCGGTTTCATCTCTTCCATCTCTTTGCTCCTTATAAAAAAATAGCTTCAACTCCCATCAGCCGTTATTGATCCGAACTCTCCAGCGCCAATAAGGCCGCGCCATATGCTCCCATCAATTGCGGGTCCTCAGCTACCAGCACCTTCCTGTCCAGGTTTTTCTCCAACAACTGCCGGATGCATGGATTCCTGGCCACACCGCCGGTAAAGACAAGCTCCCCGCCACCGGCGGAGGCAACTCTTCGGATCATGCCACACACCCGGCGCACTACGCTGCCGTGCAAGCCAAGTGCTATCTCCCGGCAATCCTCCCCCCGGGCTATGAGGCTGGTGACCTCGCTTTCGGCAAACACCGTGCACATGGAAGAAATTGCAATCTCTTGTTTTGCGGCCAACGCCTCGTGGCCGAAATTATCTATGGAGTAGCCCAGGGTTTTCGCCATGATCTCCATAAATTTTCCGGTACCAGCGGCACATCTGTCATTCATCTCAAACCTGCTCACCCTGCCCGCTTCCGAAAGGGAGATGACTTTGCTGTCCTGACCGCCGATATCCAGTACCGTCCTGGCTGCCGGGAAAGTGGCCCGTGCACCTCTGGCGTGCGCCTTGATTTCAGTCACTGTCTGAGCGTCAAAGCTCAGTTCAAACAGATTTCTACCATAGCCGGTAGCCATAATCGCATCATAACGTACCTGTGAGAGCAGCCCGTCCACCTCCCGCATGGGGTCGTACCCCGTATCCCGCTGGAAATGCTCTGCTATATTGCCAGTCTCATCAACGATTACCAGCTCAATAGTCCTTGAGCCGATATCAATCCCTGCATAATATTTACCCATCAGCTGCTGTAATCCTCCTGTCAACCTGCACGTACAAGCGCTGACCGTTCGGTCGTCAATCACCCATAACAAAATTTGTCCGCAGGATGAATTAGTTTTAGCAATATGTCAAATAGGAAAAACTAATACAAAGACGTGCAATTACTTGGAATGTAAATAATTACAGATCAAGCAAAGAAGGGATGATTTGCAAGAAATGGAGTCGTGCAGTTGACTTCGATCGTATATTGGGCATCATAGACCTGTTACGCTCCTGCATTGCCGCCCCCAGCGCACCTGTAGCACCGATATCCCAACTCTTGCAGCCGTGGCAGCCCCGGGTCGTGTGCCAGCCGCCACGATGTGCCATTCTGGTATTGTCAAATCGTGCTCCGCACTGTATTTGTGAGTGTTGGTCGCTGGCATCTGCCAGTCTTCATCAGAATCACCCAGGAGAAGTGATATAATGTTGAACTCCATAAGTTTACGAGTGCGTCTCTTTACCATTTTCGGCGCCATGAGCCTGCTGATGTTCGTCTGCAGCATCGCCATGCTCTGGCATGCCACCGAGATCAACAACCTCTTCAAGCGTATGGTCCAGAAGGAGCTGGTGATCTATAAGATCTCCCAGAAACTGGAGGTCTCGCTGGCAAACCAGAAGGGGCTGCTTACCTTTTTTTTCGTTGACGGCAACCAGCAGTGGATCGACTCGCTGGAGACCTATCAAAACGATTTCGAACGGGAACTCCAGCAGGTGCTGAATATGAACCTCAGCGGTTGGCAGAGGCAACTGTTGCAGGACATTTCCGAGAAATACATAGTGTATAAAACAGAAACCGCCCACGCCGTGGAGGAATATCTGGAGAACCCGGCAGCTGTGAACATTTCCGCAACCCACGAGCGGCAAAGGGAGCACCATTTCAATCTGCTCTCTCTTTGCGCCCGGCTGGGGACGGAACAGTGGGACGACATCATCGAGGAGGAGATCCGGGAAATCGAACGCTCCGAGGTGTTCAAGCAGGCGGGTTATCTGGCAATCATTACCTTCGCCATCCTCTGTCCGCTCTTCTTCTTTCTGTTGTACAAAAAAATACTCACACCAATTCGCGATCTCGCCATTCAGACCGGCAGCTCCCCCCACGACAGCAGTAAAAACGAGATCGTCTCGCTTGAGCAGTCCCTGGGCAACATGAAAAAGGGCTACGATAAGGCAACTGATGAGCTGACCAGAAGTCGCAAGAACCTGATCGAGGCGGAAAAAATGGCCATGGTCGGTGAACTGGCCGCCGGGGTGGCCCACACCATCCGCAACCCGTTCACCTCCATCAAGATGAGGATGTTCTCGCTGTCCCGCTCCTCCCAGCTCACCAGTGACCAGACCGAGGACCTGAACGTCATCTCGGAAGAGATCGACAGGATAGACAATGTGGTCACCAGTTTCCTGGAATTTTCCCGCCCCCCAAAGATAAAGCTGGAAAAGTATGACCTAAAAGAGGTAATCCAATCTGTGGGTAAGCTGATGGAGTTTAAGCTGCAGGATTATAACGCCGAACTGACCTACGATTTTCAACCGGATCTACCCGAGGTGCAGATGGATTATGATCGGATTCGTGAGGCGTTGCTCAGTCTTCTGACCAACAGCTGCGAGGCCTTTGTCGGCGGTGGCAAAATTGTTATCAAGACCGCCAGTGGCCATGACCCGAACGATGGCAACGTGGTCGAGATAACTGTCCGGGATAACGGGCCCGGCATCCCGGAAGACATTATCAGCAAGGTGACATCCCCATTTTTCACCACCAAGGACGAAGGCTCCGGCCTCGGCCTGAGCATTGTCGACCGCATTGCCCGGGAGCACGGCGGCAAACTCTACATCATACCGATAGATACCGGCACCAAGATTCGAATCAGACTCCCCATGTAGGATACCCCATATGTCCGAAATCCTGATTATTGACGATGACCAGCAGCTGAACGCCAGCTTCTCCAAGATCCTCAGCCAGGAAGGCTATCAGACCGACTCCGCCTTTACTGGCCGGGACGGCATCACCAGGGCCTTGACCACCAGCCCCGATCTTATCGTACTTGACGTACGGTTGCCGGATATGAGCGGAATCAAGGTGTTTGAGGAGATCCACGCCGAGAGGCCGATTATCCCCATCATTATCATCACCGCCCACGAAAATACCGAGACCGCCATCGGCGCCATCCAAAAGGGGGCCTACGATTTCATCTACAAGCCTTTCGACATCCCGGAAATGCTTGAGCTGATAGAAAAGGGTATCAACGTCGCCCGCTCCATGTCCTCTCCCATCGAGGTCAACCCTGAGTCGGAGACCTACTCCGGCCATGAGGCCATTATCGGCAGCTGCAAAGAGATGCTGGAGATCTACAAGGCCATCGGCAGGGTTTCCTCCACCAACGCCACGGTGCTGATCCGGGGCGAGTCCGGCACCGGCAAGGAGCTCGCGTCACGGGCCATCTACAACTACTCGAGCAGGGTGGATAAGCCGTATAGCGTCATCAACTGCGTGGCAATCCCGGAGACGCTGCTGGAATCGGAACTTTTTGGTTATGAGAAGGGCTCCTTTACCGGCGCCATGCAGAGAAAGGTGGGTAAAATCGAGCAGGCCAGGGGCGGCACGGTCTTTCTCGATGAGGTTGGCGATATGCCGCTGGCGATCCAGGCCAAGCTGCTCAGGCTGCTGCAGGAAAACAGCATCGAGCGAATCGGCGGCAAGGAACAGATTCCGGTGGATGTGCGGATCATCGCCGCCACCAACAGGGACCTGGAACAGGCGGTGCGCGACGGCAGCTTCCGCGAGGACCTCTACTATCGCCTGCGGGTGGTGACCATCACCCTGCCGCCGCTCAGGAAACGGAAGGAAGATATCCCAGCGCTGGTGCATTACCTGCTCTCCAGGCTCTCTCAGACCATGGGAATAGCCAATCCGGGAATATCCCAGGAGGCGCTCAAAAAACTGAGTCATTATGACTGGCCCGGCAATATCCGGGAGCTGTCAAACACCCTGAAAAGAACCCTTATCTTCAATCGGGGAGCCGCCGTTCAGGCGGAAGAGGTCAGCTTCCAGGGCGAATTGCAACTGGAAGATTCCTCAATCAGCCACGAAGAGGCGATACAGGCCTGGGTGCGCACCATCCTCACCTCGGGCCAGCATCCCAAGGCACACGATTTTTGCATCGATCACCTCACCTCCCTGCTGATCAGGGAAGCGCTGGAGCTGACAGGCGGCAACCGCTCCCAGGCAGCGCGAATGCTGGGTATTTCGCGACCCACGCTGCACGTGAAGATGGATAAATATCAGCTGGGCGGCCAGACTGAGTAAGACTTGCCATGATATGCGATCGAAACCAGCCACGCTTCATCGCTGGTTCTCAAAGCGAAAGTCCAGTTGACCACTTTAAGCCACGCCATTTGATGCTCTGCCGCACTGAAGCGACAGTGCCGTCAACCATTCAACACGAACGCAAAAAGGCGGCAATTGTATCACCACCATCGCCGCCCCAGTTGCCAGCTTATGGATAATCACCAGAGCAGTGCTCCGGCCCCATCTTATGCAGGCTGTTGCTACTTATGCATTTTATGCGGATTCATGCTCAAAACCGGACAATTGGCGTGCTTGACTACCCTGCTGGTAACGCTACCCAAGAGGATTTTCTCCAAGCCCTTGGAGCCATGGGTGCTGATGACCACCAGATCAGCCTCCACATCGTCGATATGCTGCACAATCTCTTCCGCTGGGTCGCCAATAAGCACCTTTCCCTGGCATTGGACACCATCCCTGCCGGTATCCGAGACCAACCGCTGCATGGTCTGTTCTATTGAACTCTTATACTCGTCCTCCTTGATGGCGGAGTACCTCACCACCATATCGGCCCCCAGACTGTAGCCCATGGGAATGACGTGGACAAGATAGAGCTCAGCCTCGAATTTTCTGGCCAACTTAGAGGCGTACTTCACCAACTGGTCGGTGTTTCCCAGAAAATCCACAGGTACGACAATCTTATTTAGGATGTCCATAGTGTTCTCTCTTTACGGCTGAAATTATCTAAAAGTTTTCAAACGGAGTGAAAACCACCAGAGGCCACTGAAAAACCAGCATAAATTTGCTTTATGCCCCTAAAATTTCATGCCATCCACTTACAAGAATTATATCATGGGAAATCCAAGGAGTGCAGTCCATCCACCCCCTTGACCAAAAAAAACTCTGTAACTTAAGCGTATAGGCCAGGGCTGGGATATCAGACAAACCAGTTTGGTACAACCTGAGAGGTGAACCCAGGGCCGCCAACACGGGTAGTCTCCGGCCAGCAGCTCACGGTCTTGCCCCAAGGTCAGCTGGTGGACTCCCAAAAAATCAAAAAACGGCCTTATGGTGGGGAATGCCCTTATGGGCATCACTCCCAGGTTCTCCCCATGGCGCCACGCCAATGCAGGCCGGCAAGGAGATCTAGCCCCCGAACAAGCTGCGCACGCTGTCAAGTAACGCCTGGAACTCCACCGGCTTCATCATGTAGCCAACAACTGGCGGTTCGAGCTTCACCTCCGCCTCTGCTGCCGGTCCGTCACCTGAAACCACGATAATTTTTGGTGCATCCTCGTTATCCCGTAAAGCTTCCGCCACCTCAAGTCCGCCGACATCCGGAATGTTCAGGTCAAGCAAGAGCAGATCCTGCCGTTCGTGCTCCAAGAGCTCGAGTGCCTCGCGACCGCTGTGAGCCACATTCACTTTAAAGTTTCTCAACTCAAGCCTCATGGCAAGGGTTGCGGCAAACTCCACCTCGTCGTCTACGATCAGTACCCGTAAGCCGTTACCGTTCTTCTCTGTCATGTGCTGCCCCCTCTATGGGAAGAGTGATGGTGAATGCTGTCCCCATGCCCAGATTGGAGTGTACCGTAATGTCGCCGCCCAGTTTCTTGACCAGACCATGGGTTATGGACAGTCCCAGCCCCGTACCCTTGCCCATATCCTTGGTGGTGTAGAACGGTTCGAAAATGCGGTACAACACCTCCTGTTCCATGCCCGGCCCATTATCCTGGACGATTACCTGGACATCCCCGGCAAGCTGGCTGGTGGTAATGGTGATTTCACCATCCTTGCCGATCGCATCTATGGCGTTGTTGATAATATTTAAAAAGATCTGCTGAAGCTGCATCCTGTCACTTTTAAGCGGTGGCAGATGCTCGCCGAAATGCAGGCTGGTGCTGATTCGGTTGTAGAGCATGGCACTCTCCAAAAACGTGAGCACTTCACGGATCAGGTCGTTGATCTCAAAGACCTCTGTCTTGACCTTGCCATGCCGGGCAAAACCGAGCAACCGATGGGTGATCGCCTTGCAGCGCTCCACACTGGTGTTGATTCCCTGCAGGTTCCTTTCGATGGTGTCCTTGTACTCAAACTCGGAGGAGATGGTGAGCAGGTCCTCGATCAGGCCGGTTTTCTCATTGATTATCGCCAGCGGGTTGTTGATCTCGTGGCCGACTCCAGCCGCCAACCGCCCGATGGAAGCGAGTTTGTCATTGTGCTCCGCCTCCTTGAGCATGGTCATCTGCAGTTCATCCTTTCTTCTGATCAGGTTGACCAGATAATTCACCAGGCTCTGGATAATGAAAAGCCCCAGGACGATGCTGCCGCCGACGATATAGAAAAGCTTCTGCTTAAAATCCATCCAGTCGGTCTGGTGGAAGAAATGCTTTTTCACCAGCACCACCGACCAGGGGGTGTTGGGGATCTTGCCCACCGCTTCAAATATTCTTTCGCCGTTCTCCCATACTGTGTGATGGGTACCATCCACTACCGCCTGCGGATAGCGCTGAAAGGTCTCCCCGTAATAGGTCGATGGCGTCTGCAGTACCCCACTGTCATCGACAATGAAGAGATCATCCATGGCGTTGGTCTTGATGGTGTTGACAAATTTCTGCAGGGTAAGCGCATCAATGGTGGCTCTGAGCACCCAGGATTTCCGGGTTTTGGGATCGATCTTGCTGACAGCGATGGCAAAATGTGGTGTTTGGCGATAGCCCGTATAGACAGGGCTGATATGCACCCCGCTGGCCATGACCTCCCGATACCAGCCCTCTTTAGAGTAATCCTTGCCCACCAGGTCATAAGGTCCATAGTAAGCCTGCTTGACACCTACGCTGTCAATCACGCCGAGGTCGGCAAAGAACCCGTAATGATCGCGTTTTCTTTTCAGGACCTTCCCCAGGTTATCGCCGCTCACCAATTCCTTGTAGCGGTCTTCCCTGGCCACGAACTCAACCACCGACCTGAGGCTGTCCACCATGTGCTGCATGGAACTGACCGAACCGTCAAGCTGCCAGTCGAGCTGTTCAGACTCCGTCTTCAGCAGCAGATTGTGGTAGTAGTAGTAACTCAGCCCGGAAACCATGGTCACCGGCACCAGGGCGATAAAGATCATTGCCCCCAAAAGCGCAAAACGGAGCTTTTGATAATTGCGTTCGGAGGCAACGAAACGCCCGGGCTTTAAAGAGTCGGGGATCATCCGTTCAAAGTCGAGGGTTGTGCGGATCGTTCTCATGCGGCACCACCCTGCCGAGCGCCGGCAAGCAATATCTGCCCCTGCCTGAGCATACCGGCCTGATGCATGTTCAGGGCACTTCGCCAGTCGGCGATAACCCCATCGACCACTATAATCTGTTTCCAATTCAGGAAGTTGTAGTGCATCTCATCGATCCCTCCACAGACCACATCGGTAATTTTTCCCTCCAGGATCATCCTGCAGAGCCTCTCATCAGACGGCCTGTCCATGATAATGGTCTTCGGTTCACCCGCCAGCTTGCCATCACAGACGTCTGCGATCAGCACCTCGGTGGCCAGATCAAATCGTGGCGCCACATAGTTCCCCTGAATAGTCATCAACAGTTTGCGGTTCATCGCCCACCTCTCACAACAGCTCGTACTTTTTCATCCTCCGCCAGAGCTTCATGCGTCCCCATCCCAGCTCCTCTGCTGCCAGCTTTCTGCTGCCGCCATGCCGGGTCAACATGTCCACAATCATCTGCCTCTCAATCGCCCCCCAGCTTCCCCCATGCTTCTTGGCAGCTGCAATTGGAACCGCCTCCGGCGGCCCAGCAGTTGCTGTGAGCTGATCTTCACGACCATCGGGCTCAATCACCTCGGCTTGAGCCTGAAAAAGAAACGCTGGCAGATGCTCCTGGCGAATTGATTTCTCGTTACAGATATTTACGCAATACTCAACTATGTTTCGCAATTCCCTGACATTACCTGGAAAAAGATAACCACGAAGCAACCTGCCGGCAGACTCTGAAAAGCCGGTTATACTTTTGCCCAGTCGCTGGTTGAAATAGTGCAGGAAATGGTGGAGTAGCAGCTCGACATCGACGAGACGCTCCCTGAGCGGAGGCAAGTGCAGGTGCAGGACGTTGAGGCGGTAAAAAAGGTCTTCCCTGAACTCGCCTTTCACGACCTGTTGCCGTAATGGCCGATGGGTAGCGGCAATAATCCGTGTATCCACATCGATACTCTGCTCACCGCCTACGGGAATGAATTTCTTGTCATCCAGGACTGAGAGCAATTTCACCTGCAGCGACAGGGGCATATCACCAATTTCGGTTAAAAACAGGGTCCCCCGGTCCGCCAGTTTAAACATCCCCTGCTTGTTGCGGGTCGCTCCGGTGAAGGCGCCCTTGACATGGCCAAACAGCTCCGATTCCAAGAGGTCCACCGGCAATGCGCCACAATTGACCTTGATAAATGGATACCGTGCCCGCTCCGACTCGCGATGCATAATCTCGGCAATCTTGTCCTTACCGGTACCGGTCTCCCCGGTAATCAGCACCGAGGCGTCGGTATGGGCCAGAAGCGAGGTCATATCCATCACTTTTTGCATATTGGGGCTCTGGGCTATAAAATCGCTGGTGTCTATCTCTGTGGGGGTACCGAAATGATCGCCGCCGCGTGCCGACAGATCTTCGACAATAACCAGTAGCCCGTTGCAGCTGCCGTGGTGCTCTAACGGGGCAATATTGTAGAGCACCGGAATCTTTCTTCTGGAGCCGTCAAGAACATCACCTGTTGCTGAAAACGGCCGGCCGGTTTCCACCACCCGGTTGTAGAGTTGGCCCCTGGAGTTGCCGGTATTGCTGCGCACCACTAGCTCGCCGAAAATCCCCTGGACGCTGCCGATTTCATAGCCGGTCAGGGCCTCGAGCAACCTGTTCATCTCGACGATGCGAAAAGCCCTGTCCAGAATCATTGCCGGATGGGGAATGCCCTCCAGAATTGTCTGCATTTCAAATTGTACGGGTGAATTCATCATTACTTCAGTCACGCCTTATACCCGTATTTCTCATAAACATTTCATCGAATCTCAGAAACACCATCCATCTGCAACACGTTAGCACGTGAGGAGTAACCGCCCCATACCTCGCTTTTTGAACTGCCTGAGCTGATTGGATATCCCTCTATGAGAGAGCAATCACCAACGCTCTTTACCATCAAGCTCGGTACCTGGAGACGGTCACCCATGCCAGCATCCCCCAAGACCTCCCCCTACCAGGAGCGCGCCTTCAGGATCTTCTCGATCTCATCTCGTGACTTACTCTGCAGCACCAGTACCCGTTTCTGTTTGGCCTCCTCTATCTTTTCAAGCAGTTGGTTGATATCAACCGGCTTCTCCAGAAAATCATCGGCACCCAGCTTCATGGCCTCCACCCCGGCGCGAATGGAGCCATGTCCGGTCAGGATTATCACCTCGGACTCCGGCACCTGCTCCTTGATGCGCTTTAAGGTCTGGAGACCATCCATGCCCGGCATTGACAGGTCGAGAACCACCACATCCACATCTGCAGTGCCAATCACCTCCAACGCATCTTCACCCCTGCTGGCGGTACGCACCTTCAAATCACGTAACTGAAGCCGGTCTGCCAAAGTGGTCAGAAAATCCTTTTCATCATCAACCAGTAAAACTCTCGTGTTGTCTATTTCCGACATCTTTACCTCATGCTGTTGCGAATTAATCAAAAGACATATCCCATGAATCCGTTGACCGGCAGCCAAGACGGATGTGCCCCACGGGTTGAACCGGTCATCGACCGGTTCAACCCGTGGGGTTCCCATCTAATTGAGCTGCTCTTTTTCCTTCTGCCTGGTCGCTGCTTTTTCATGCGCCGCCATGATGGTCTCAGAAAGCTCGGCGATATCAACAGGCTTATTCATGTAGGAAAACGCACCCAGTTCCATGCAGTCGAGCATATCCTGCTGGGAGCCGTGGCCGGTAAGGATGATCACCTCCACCTCCGGGGCAACCTTCTTGGCCTCCCGCAGTACCTGCACCCCGCTCAGGCCGGGCATTTTCAGATCGAGCACCATCACATCGGGGCAATCCTCCTCAATAAGGCTCAAGGCCTCATCGCCATTGAAGACACCGTAGGTGCCGACGTCCCTGCTGATCAGACGTTCGGAAACAGTTTCGACAAACTCGCGCTCATCGTCGACGAAGAGCACCTTGGATGGCAGATCAAAACGCTGCCGACGATAAATTGAGTCGTTGTAGTCGATGCTCTTTTCAACCAGCACCTCCTTCACCTCGATCAGCTTGTTTTGAACCAGGTCGTTCAGTTCGTTGACAAGCCTGTCAAAGTTCAAGACACTCTTTTCAACTTTCAGGATCGCCTTGGTGCCTGTCACACAGACATTCATCTTATGACCGGCATCCAGCAGCAACCTTTCCACCTGCGCCTGGACCCGCATCTCAGTTGCCGCCTGCTCTGACTGCTCTGTTCTCAGGACCGAAGTCCTCTGGAAATATCCAGAAATGACAGAGGCAATCTGCTCTGCGGAACGTCCCGCAACCGGCTCAACCAGATCAAAGAGCGAGCTGTCATAGGCTTCCTTCTTATGCAGAAAATCGCTCAAGTTGAAAGCCTTCAGGTCCTCATCATGAATCTGCTTTTTGGCCGAACGTTCCGACACCCCTTCTGTAATTGCCTTCTCGATGCGAACCGCTCTGCCGTCCACAATCAGTGACCTGAATACATGCGATATTCTTGGTGAAATGAGAAAAGACAGAAAACCGTAGAAGATATATCCCTGGGGCTGGGAGATTTTTTCGGCCAGCACCAGTTTCATCTGGTTAAGGCATTTCTCCCGCTCCAGGGTGAACTGGTTAAAAACGGATGTCTTTCCATATAGGGCTTTTTCGAGCTTCTCTACGCTGGTGCCATATATTCTTGCAGTATCTTCAATGAGATTAAGATCTCGATAAACTCTCAGATCATGAACGCGGGCAAGGACCTCAGCTGCCTCGGCTGCCGGGGTGAAGGTGCAGGGAAATATCGCTATTGATGACATTGTGTTCCTCTTAAATTGAACTGTTTATTTTTACGTGCGTTACACTTTTCAAGCCTCGCTGCGGTTTAATGTGCATGTTTCATACCATTTTGTATCACCAGCCAATTATGCCCGTCTGACGGCCGTATAACAGCCACATAGCAAGCTCACAACTTCAGACAGTTAGCAGCAGGGGCTGCAACAGCTGTCCGATTTCTTTGCAAGGTGTAAAGAGATTTGACGCCTGTTGCGCCGTCAGCAGAGTTCTCAGAGGTCCAGTTCCGCCACACCGGACGGGAACCATCGAGCCCCTGTATCCTGCTCAACCTGGTAGCTGCGCACGCCGCCCAAAGTGCTCAACCGGCCCTTTTTTTCGTCCCCCTCCCAACCCGCTTCCCGCCAGCATTAACAGCAAGTTAGCAGACAAGGCGGAGCCGACACCAAAGCCCTCTTCCCCCGGGTACATGAGCACACCGTGTAACACTTTTTCCCCGGCACACCATTTCCTTTCGATACGGTTTATCACAACACTGGCACATCGGTTGCTATGAGCTATTCCGTTACACATTGCAATTCAGGCAATCGGCAACACCGAAAACAGACACCGCTAGCACGCATGGATGTATAGCCTGATACACACAGATGTCACAGAGTGGAACAGGCAATGGGTAACCGGAACAAGATAAATAAGGCGCTGCCGGGATCAGCCTCGCTAACAGATGTACAGGAATGAAACCAGCATCCCGAATCACAGCGCTCTGATATCGAATGACTAGAGGAAAAGATTATGAGTGAAGCAACAGCAGTACTGGAAGGGGCCAGAGGTGAAGCAAAAACGGCACCTCAGAAGGCCAGGGGCTCAACCTTTGACTATAAGCGAATCTTCTTTATGCTGCTTGGAATCGGTCTCTTTGCAGTTGTCTACTGGTGTCCGCCGTTGCCGGATGCCATCGACCCTCTTGGCGAACACTTTGTTCTCAGCAAAGAAGCGAAAGGCGCCCTGGCAATTTTCGCTTTAGCAGCGACCTGGTGGGTATTCGAGGTGGTTCCCATCGGTATCACCAGCCTCACCATCGGCGCACTCCAAGCCATCTTTCTTATTCGCAGCCCGGCCACGGCCTTCCGTGATTTCATGGACCCATCGGTACTGTTCATCTTTGGTTCCATCGTGATCGGCATGGTCTTCACCAAGACCGGTCTCACCAAACGGCTGGCGTACAAGATGCTATCCATCATCGGTGAACGCACCAGCATGATCTATCTGGGCTGCTTCGTCATGACTGCAGCGCTCACCCACCTCATGGCCCATACCGCCGTGGCTGCCACCATGTTCCCGCTGCTGATGACCATCCATGCGCTCTATTCGGACAGCGACAACCCGACCAAGTTCGGTAAAGGGCTCTTCATAGGTATGGCCTATGTTGCCGGCGCAGGCTCCATCGTCACCCTGCTCGGAGCAGCCCGCGGTGCGGTAGCGCTGGGCTTTTACAGGGATATTATGGATGTGAACGTCAGCTTCTTCGAACTGAGCATGTACATGTTCCCCATCGGCTGGCTGATGGTCTTTTTGCTCTGGGGCTTCATCATGGTCTTCTTCCGCCCGGAAAGGGACACCATTCCCGGCCTCAAAGAGCGCGCAGCCCGCATGTACACCGAGCTTGGCGCCTGGAGTCGTAATGAAATTACCACGGTTGTGATTGTAGTGGCGACCATCCTGGTCATCGCGCTCAAAAGCTTTATTCCAGCGCTCTCATCCCTGGATAAGACCGGTGTGATGCTCCTGTCCACCATCGCCTTTTTCGCCCTGAACATCCTGGATCTCGACGATCTTGAGATGGTGCCCTGGAACATCATCCTGCTCTTTGCCGGCGCCATGTCCATCGGCTTCTGCCTCTGGGAGACCGGTGCCGCCAAATGGCTCGCGGTCAACTGGCTGCAGCTGTTCAAGGATGCTCCGGGCATCGTCTTCATCATGGGTATGGCCTTCTTCGTCATGATGATGACCAACTTCATCATGAACGTGGCCGCTATCGCCATCTCCCTGCCTGTAGCACTTGTTATCGCGCCGTACCTCGGCGTGAGTGGAGAAGTCATCCTGTTCTCCTCGCTGGTCGTTGCCGGCATGCCGTTCCTGCTCCTGGTCGGGGCAGCGCCAAACGCCATCGCCTACAACTCCAAGCAATTCACCACCGGAGAATTTGTGAAATATGGAATCCCGGCGTCAGTTCTGCTCATGGTCGTCACCTGGCTGGCGGTCACCGTCATCTGGCCGCTTATGGGTATGACCATCAAGGTTCCAGTAACTTAGACAGCAACTCGCCCTGCAGCGGAATGTGTCTGCAGGGCACGCTTTCAACGCATCACCTTAAGAGAGGTATCAATGAAGAGAATGAGTCTTTTAGGATTTTTGGTAACCCTTGCCACCGTTTTGGGGCTTAGTTCGCTGGCCATGGCCGCCGGGGGCGGGGATACCGGCACCAAGCTGAACCTGACCATGCACTGGGTAGGGTATGTCGGCATTATCACCTTTGTCGTTGCGTACGCATTCGTCATGCTCGAAGAAAAGACGCACATGAGAAAGTCGAAACCGGCACTTCTCGCTGCGGGTATTATCTGGGGTCTGATCGGACTCGTCTATTCGCTCAACGGTGTCGACCATAGCGCCGAGGTGGCCATCAGGCACAACATCCTCGAGTTTGCCGAGTTGTTCCTGTTCCTGCTGGTTGCCATGACCTACATCAACGCCCTGGAAGAGCGAAAGGTCTTTGAGGTCCTGCGGGTAAAGCTGGTCAATGCAGGATACTCCTTGAGAAAACTCTTCTGGGTAACCGGCGCCCTTTCTTTCGTGATCTCCCCCATTGCCGACAACCTGACCACCGCTCTTCTGATGTGTGCCGTGGTAATGGCTATCGGCAAGGAAGACAAAAAGTTCGTCGGCCTGGCCTGTATCAACATCGTCGTTGCCGCCAACGCCGGCGGTGCCTTCAGCCCTTTTGGCGACATCACCACCCTGATGGTATGGCAAAAAGGTATCGTTCAGTTCCAGGAATTTCTGGTCCTCTTCGTGCCCTCCCTGGTCAACTGGCTGGTGCCAGCCGCCATCATGCATTTCGCGGTACCAAACAGACAGCCTGATGCCAATACCGACAACATCCAGTTGAAGCGCGGCGCCTTCGTCATCATGGCCCTGTTCCTGTGGACCATCGCCACCGCGGTGAGCTTCCACAACTTCCTCGCCCTGCCGCCAATGGTTGGTATGATGGCCGGTCTGTCGCTGCTGAAGATCTTCGGTTACTACCTGAATAAGACCCACAAAATGGATCTGGCCACTTACGATCCCCAAAAAGCCGAAGAGCGCATTGGTGATGTGGTACCGTTTGACGTTTTCCGAAAAGTCGCCCGGGCCGAGTGGGACACCCTGCTCTTCTTCTACGGCATCATCCTCTGTGTCGGCGGCCTTGGTTTCATGGGCTACCTGGCCATGGTCTCCAAGTTCATGTACCTTGACCTCGGTCCCACCACCGCCAACGTGCTGGTCGGTATCCTGTCCGCCATCGTCGACAACATCCCGGTGATGTTTGCGGTTCTCACCATGATGCCGGAAATGTCCCATGGGCAGTGGCTGCTGGTGACCCTCACAGCCGGGGTGGGCGGCTCGATGCTCTCCATCGGCTCCGCTGCTGGTGTCGCCCTGATGGGTGCTGCCCGTGGCAAGTACACCTTCTTAGGCCACCTCAAGTGGACCCCGGTGATTGCCCTGGGTTATGTAGCGAGCATCTATGCACATTTCCTGGTCAACGGTTCCCTGATGTAACTTTTACCCGCCGGGGACCGGTCAGAAGCAGACCGGTCCCCGGCAGCTGTGTTCAATCCGGAATTGAGAATTTATCTGTAAGGAGGGAATATGCGAACCATATTCAGTATTTCTGGCGTAGTAGTAACTGTTGCCGGTTGTGTGTTGATGAAAAACGCGGTGATTCCCTCGGGCCTGGGAGTCATTGACGGCAAATTGGCTCCGGTTCCAGGCTACAGCAGTGCTGTCTCCAGCCAGACCGATGATGACAAAAAGAGAGTTGAACCGCTGCCGTTCAAAAATGACCTGGAGGAGACCAGGCAATCTATCCTGCAGGCACTGGACAGATTTGAACGGATTGAATTGCGCAAAGTGGATGGCCCCTATATCCACGCCCTCAGCAGAAACGGCTTATTCGGCTGTCGGGACGACATCGAGTTTTACCTGGATGAGACCGAAAGACTTGTGCATTTTCGCTCGGTACCCAGGCTATACGCCATTGCCCAGCAATCGGGTCGGGATCGCTACGAACAGATTGTGGCCCTGTACAAATAACACACTCCCAGACTCTCACCCCCATCCCGGCGAGTTCACACCCAAGGCGTGTGGGCTCGCCTTTTTTCTCCCCCTCTCCTTGCCAATTTGTCCAAACCTCTCTGCAACTCCCATCCCTGCAGCATAAGCGGCTCCTGCAATGTGGCGGTCAGCCCAATCACCGACGAAAACAGCCCTAAAATGCATCGATTCCGCGCGGTTTTTCCTCGACAGATCGAGCCGATCGTGTACTACTGTGTAGCAGGTATCATGATGTGTAGTTGAGGTGTTTTCAGCCAGAATCGAGGAATTTTTATCTAAATCAGGACGTTCGACAAATTTCACCCCAGGCATTCACTGAATATGCCAGGGTTTATTCTTGTAGAGAACAACGAGAAATTAGAGAAAAAGCACCGTTTTCGGATGGAAACTGGGTAAGGAAGTGCATGCTGTACGACTTTCGATGTGGGTAGCTCCCGGAGCGTTGGTCTTCTCCGGTCTGCCAGTATGAGTGAGGAGAGCAGTTTATGGTACACAGTTTTATTGAAGCCCTATCAACCCCTGACAAGTTTGTGGTTACCCTTGAGCTGGTTCCCGGCCGTGAATTCAGCGGAGCAGCCATAGACACAATCAAGCAAATCTCCCAAGACGCCTACCAGGACGGCCGCATTACCGCTGTTTCCATCACAGACAATCCCGGCGGCAATCCCGCCCTCAGCCCCGACGCTATCGGCCATGAAATCCTTGATTCCGGCCTTGATGTGATCGTGCACTTCACCTGTCGCGACACCAACAGGGTTGGCATGGAAAGCAGGGCCCTGCAGCTCGCCCGGCTCGGCATGAAAAATGTGTTGGCCCTGACCGGGGACTATTCCGGCAACGGCTACCGCGGACGCGGCACTCCGGTCTTCGACTTCGACTCCGTGGTGCTGACCGCAATGCTCAACGACCTGAACCAGAGACTGATAGACCGGGGCGTCGCCCCGATCTTTTTCACCGGCTGCGCGGTCTCTCCATTTAAATACACCGAAGCGGAAAGCTGGATGCAGTATCGAAAACTGCAGCGTAAGCTGGAAGCGGGTGCCTCTTTCATCATCACCCAGCTCGGCTATGACATCGACAAATACCAGGAGCTGCTGATTTTCAACCAGAAGAACGCCATCCGGGAGCCGGTGCTGGCGTCCCTCTACCTGCTCGGCAGAGGCCCTGCCAGGGCAATGTACAACCAGCGAGTGCCGGGGGTGTATGTCTCAAAAGAGCTGCTGCAACAGATTGAATCCGAGTATGAGGTCAAAGGCAGGGGGGCCAAGATGGCCATCGAGCGTACCGCCAGGCTCGGCGCCGTGCTAAAAGGGATCGGTTATAAGGGTATCCACATCGGCGGGATCCACAAAAGCTTCGACACGGTGGCGGCCATCCTCGACCGGATGCAGGAGCTGGAACACAACTGGCAGGACTACCTCGATGAATTCAGGGAGGAACCAACCGGCAAGCACTACCTCTACCCTGCTGCCGGCAGCACCGGCACCACCGCTGAGCCGGAGAACAGCCAGTCGGGGATCAGGGAGAGCGCGCTTTATCTCTTCATGCGCACCGCCCACGACCTGTTTTTCGATAAATCGGCCACCCTTGCCCCCATGTACAAAAAGATCTCCGGCACGCTGGATGCCAATAACGCCTCCTGGATGCTGAAGTCCTTCCTGGAAGATCCTTTCAAGAAGCTGGTGCTCTCCTGCCAGGAATGCGGCGACTGCGGCATCCAGCACGTGGGCTTTATCTGTCCTGAAGCGAGCTGCCCGAAACATTCCCGCAACGGTGCCTGCGGCGGCAGCCGGGACGGCTACTGTGAGGTGAATACCGACAAGCTCTGCGTCTGGGTTCGCGCCTACCATCGCATGAAGAGGTACAATGAAACAGATCAGTTGGCCTGTGAATTCGTACCGCCCAGACTGTGGGAGCTGAAAGGGACCTCGTCCTGGATCAATTTCCACCTCGATCGCGATCACCAGAGCCGGGAACAGGCGGCCTGATCCCCTTTTCCCGGTACACCGGTCATCGGCGACCCGTGGGACATCTCATCGCCGGTGACCGGGACTCTCCCCCATCTCTGCCAGCGGCAGTTCCAGTCTGTAAAAAAATCAGCTGTTCCCCTTTCAGAACCACTACTTCTGCTTATTGTGTAGGCTGTTGCTCTAACACTACTTTCCAGACGAAAGATTTATCATTGAACACAGTCAGCAGAGCCATGAAATATACAGGAACCACCTACCGCCCACCACCAGAGGCCTTTACCCCGTTGCTGCAGGTTACTGCCGGCTGTGCGCACAACCGGTGTTCATTCTGCGATATGTACCGGGACGTGCAGTTTTCGGTTGAGTCTCTCCAGCAGATCGAGCAAGACATCATCGAGTTGAAGCTCATGTACTATAAAATGCCAAGACTCTACCTGGTCAATGGCGACCCGTTTGTACTGCGCGCTGAGAGACTGCTGGAGATCGTCGAGCTGATCAAGAAGCATGCTCCCGAATGTGAAACCGTGTCCATGTACGCCTCAGTCAGCAATATCATGAGCAAGAGCGATGACGAGTTGGTTCAACTGCGGGCCGCGGGCATCAACGACCTCTATGTCGGTGTTGAAAGCGGCTGGGACAAGGTGCTGACCCTTATGAATAAAGGTCACACGGCAGAAGAGGCATACAGCCAGCTCGAGCGGCTGAATCGGTTTAATATCAACCACCGGGATATGTATATCCTGGGCGGTGCCGGGGCTGGCAACGGTATGGAGAACGCCAGGAAAAACGCCCAGTTCATCAACAAGACCAAACCCCAGATGATCTGGTTTGGCAGCCTGACAATCACGGAAGGAGCGGAGCTGTGGCAACAGCGGCAGGCAGGTCTATTCAAGGAGGCCACCGGTCGGGAGATCATCGAGGAGGAGATCGAGGCACTTTCCCTGATAGATCTTGACCACGTGGTCTTTCTCGGCAACCACCCAACCAACACCGTCTCCATTTCCGGCAATCTTCCTGGCGATCGAGACCACTTCATCACCACCCTGCAGCAGGTCCTCGACGCCGACCAGGCAGGTGACCTGGAGCAGGTGCAGGTACGCTCGATGATCTGATAGGCGGCAGGAAATTGCAACTGATCGTCGTCAGGTAGCGATCAGTCTGTATGAATAAAAAAGCGCCCCTGGAAAACCAGGGGCGCTTTTTTTCTATCTCAGGCTGGAGCCTGCAAAGCTTTAGCCGACAATCAGGCAGGAAACACCTTCTTCTTCAACTCCTCGTCAGCCATCACCGCTTCAAGCAGAAAACAGCAGTGCGCCGTGCGGCTTCTGCCAAGCTCTTCGGCCCACGCCTTCAGATCTGCAGCCTGGAAGACGGAAACCCTGGTGGCGATATGCCTGCCCGGCTTTTCTCTTGGGGTGATCTCGCTGGGGAACTCGTCGCGGTTCTTCAGCGCATAGGCCAGAACCTGCTTGAAAATTTTGGAAACTGTTACCGCCCTGGCCTCTGCCAGAGCCTTGATCTCTTCCCGCAAACCTTGACCGCTGGAAGCCTTGGGAATGTTAATGGACCTCATATGAACGCCTGCACCTGCCATACACACCTCCTTATGGGTTTGAATTTGCGTATTATTAGAAAAATAGTAGCGCAACTGTCAAGCTTTTTGAAGCTAAATGGAGAAGTCTGGAGAAAAATAAAGCCGCCCAACATAATTGGGCGGCTTTGCGGCACAATTTGCATATGCCGTCATTGCAGCAGGTTATGATTCGCTCATTAGTCTACCCACATCGCTGTTGGCAGCGGCACTCCCAGCCCAAGCTGGAAAATGCAGTAGAACAAAGTCACCACCAGTGCTGAGAGGAGCACCGAGGTCAAGATGGACTTGCGGGTAAACCTCTCTTCTGACAGGTAGAGGTTGAAACAGAAGTAGAAGATATAACTTGCCGGCAAAAAGCCGATTACCGGTAATGCCAAGAGGTACACCAGCAGGATGCTCACACCGATGACGATGTTGTTGCGTTCCACCACCGAATCGAAAAACATGATATGTTCCGGCTTGGTGAAGGCCTTGATGAGCACTAACACCGAGAACACGGTGAGGCCGATGAGCACATAATTGACAAAGATCACCCCCAGCCGGCTGAGGTCCCGGGTAAAATAGTAGACCACGCCCGCCAGAACCAGGCCGATAACCGAGATCACCAGATCGCTGTTGATCCTTTTCATGTTTCCATCATCATGAGTGTCGCTCATTATGCCACCTCGCCTTTTTTCTTTTTCAAACGCCACGAGGCAATCAGCGGCCAACACAGCGAGAGCACACAAAGTGCGATCAAAACTCCGCTGATCGGGCGGAAGACCATATAGTTGAACACTCCCTGAAACTGGCCGGCCAGCACGGATTTAACCAGACCCTCTTCGATAAACGGCCCAAGGATCAGGCCAAGCACTATGGGTGCCGGGTGAAAGTTCAGCTTCCTGCTGACAAAACCGATGATCCCGAAGACGAACATGATCCACACATCGAGCATGCTGTTGCGGATGGCATAGGCGCCAAGAACGGTCATGAAGATGATACCCGGTGCCAGGTAACGGGAGGGAATGTTGATGATCCGGGAAAAAATCACGCTGCCGAACGAGCCGATGAAGCTGACCAGAAAGGCCGCCACCAGCAGCCCCATCAGGAAGGAATAGATGATGGAGGCTTCAGGGCCGGTAAACAGGTCCGCGCCCGGCTTGAGGCGGTGGACCATCAGTGCGCCAAGAATAACGGCAGCCGCGGGCGAACCCGGAATACCCAGGGTGAGCAGCGGGATCAGTGAGCCGGGGGCCATGGCACTGTTGGCGGATTCGCTGGCGGCAACGCCATCGATGGTCCCCTTGCCATATTTGTCCGGATCCTTGCTCCAGCGGCGCGCCTCGTTGTAGGAAACCATACTGGCGATATTGCCGCCGGCGCCGGGTGCGAAACCGACGATGGTGCCGATGACTGCCGAACGAAGCAGCAGTAGCGGCTTCTTGACAATCTTCATAGCAACCTCACCGATTACCGCCAGCTTCGGTTCCACTGCCTTTTCGGTGTAGGTCTTGCGGCGCTTGCCGATAACGCTGGTCAAGATTTCCGGCAGACAGAAGAAGCCGATCAAGGCAACGATCAGGTCAATGCCGCCCTGCAATATCGGATACCCAAAGGTCAACCGGACGTCGCCACCGATACTGGCCATACCCACCGCCGACAGCACCATGCCGATGCAGCCGGCCAGAAAACCTTTTATGACGCTCCCGGATGAGAGGGCACTGATAATGGTGAGACCAAAGATACCCAACCAGAAATATTCGGGGGGGCCGAACTTTAAGGAGGCGGCCGCCAATGGCGGACCAGCCACCACCAGCACCACGTTGGCCAGCAGGGAGCCGATGGTACTCGCCAGCGCCGCGGTCACCAGGGCATGCTGGGCCATGCCTTTTTGCGCCAGCGGGAAGCCGTCGAAGGTGGTGGCGATGGCGGATGGCGTACCCGGGGTGTTGATCAGGATTGCCGGAATAGCATCACCATACATTGCACCGACATAAATACCGGCCAGCATGATCAGCCCGGATTCCGGCGACATGGTGAAAGTAAAGGGAACCAGCAGCGCCAACCCCATTGTCGCGGTCAGACCGGGCAAAGCCCCGAAGGTGATCCCCAGGAAGACGCCCGCAAAGAGCAGAACGAAATTCAGGGGCACAAAGACCTGCTGCAGACCCTGCAAAACGACATCAAACATAACACAGCCTCAAAACAGATTGCCCGGCACGCCGGAAACGGCCTGCCGGACGTGGTTGAACCTCGATTGGATCAGATCATTGTTTACTTGAACTCTTCAACAATCGGAGCCCACTGCTTGACTTTCTCATTGATGTACTGCTGTGCTTCTGCAGCGCCGATGTTCAGCGGCACAAAGCCGTCTTCACGCATCTGCTTGATCACCTCAGGGTTGGAGGCGATCTCCAGGAACGCTTTCTCAAGCACGGCTACCACCTCGTCCGGGGTACCCTGGGGAACGCCCGCACCACGGTCAATTGAGGCGTAGAGTTCATATCCCTTGCTCTTGAAAGTCGGTACCTCCGGCATGTTCTCAAACGGTTCCTCGGAACCGAAAGCCAGCACACGGATCTTGTCAGCATGCTGAACCAGGTCGTTGCTGTTGGCCCAAACGGCCTGGACGTGACCACCGAGGAAGTCAGCGATACTCTGGGCAGCACCGGTGCTCGGGATATAGGTCATGTTCGCGCCAGCCAGCTTGGAGAGCTGGAGGTGCGCCACATGGTGACCCGACCAGGTGCCGGATCCGCCGATAATCATGGCGCCGGGATTCTTCTTGGAAAACTCCACCAGCTCCTCGAGGGATTGGATAGGGCTGTCTTTCATCACCGCCAGACCGATGGGAGTCGCCTGGAAAAAGGCTACCGGCTTGATCTGCTCGGTGGTGTAACCGGCATTGCCCCTGGCCAAAGGCTGCAGGACGATGTGCGGGACGTTGATGCCTGAGATGTAATAGCCATCCGGCTTCTTGCGCACCAGCTCAGACCAGCCGAGGGAGCCGCCGCCGCCCGGCTTATATTCGATGACCACTTTCTGACCGAGGATATCCTCAAGCATTGGCTGCTGACGTCTTGCCTCCAGATCAGACTGCCCGCCCGGGCCAAAAGGAATCTGGTAGGTGATTGCATCCTCTGGATATGCTGCCATTGCTGCGCTGGCAATCAGGGTGGTGAATGCTACAGCCGCGGTGAACAGAAAACGCTTCATTTTTTCCTCCTCATTAATGTGAGTCAGTTACGTACTGCATTGAATACCTTTCAGCCTGTTGAGTTACGGGCCGACACATCTGCTATTTTTACTGCTCCTCAACTGCTGTTTGAGCCATTGAGGGGCTTATGCTTTTTGTTGTTTTGCCGGAACCGTTGACTGCCGGCCCGACGAAGAACTAAACCGAGTTTCAAAAGCAGCCACTACTGTGGAAAAAGCAATTTTCAGACCAATGGATAAAAATATGTGTAAACCCCTGGCATAATGTACGTTTGAGCAGCGCGGGCAACGCACATCCTCAACACGTTCTGCCCAATACTCACCACGCCGCCCAATATTGGTCAGGTCTTTTCGGCACTTCTCGAATACTTCACATTTTTCTCGACTTGAGGTCAGCAGAGGAATCTGCTGGCAGAATAGCGTCAACGTTATAAATCTGTGCATACTGCAACAAAAAACAATGATAATTTGTTCATTTAGACAAACTGGATGCAGCTGTCTATCAATCGGTATTTCTTAAATCATAATTTCTTTCAAACTGTTAAACGGGCCCGAAGACCCTGACAATCTTTTTGCCCGCAAATATATTTCTCGTCAACTCAGGCTATGAACCATGGTGTCTTCATCCACAAAACAGACCTGGTGAAGTGTTTTTCTCTGGGCCTGTCTCGTGTGTTTATGGTTTTATATCCTGTCTGAAAAGGGGTCGGCGGTGAGATTTCGTCAATAGCCTCACGACTGGACTGCCCCATAGCAACTATGATCGATGAGAGATGAAATTCATGCCAAGCAGTCAATACAAGCAGGACCATGCCGTATATCGCCTGAAAGAAGTGAACGGGCAATGGCATGAGGTTGCCCATCTCGGAGAAGAGAAGATCTTCCCAAAGCATCATGAATTCACCGACGGCTCCACCAGTGTATTTTACCTGCTTACCAAGGGCAGGGTTCAACTTTCAGGAATCGCCGAAGATGGTAGTGAACGCGGAATCATCATCATGGAGGAAGGCGTTATTTTGGGGGAAGTGGTGGGGATCCATAAATCCATCGACCACACCACCAGCCTCAGGGCGCTGACCGAATGTGCTGCAATTGCTTTTCCAACAAGCCTGTTGGAAGATACGGGTTTTTGTCGACAATACCCTCACCTGATGATCAATGTGGTCAAGTCGCTTGGTATCAAGGTTGGTGCCTTTTTTAGCCAGATCTACGACTCTGACCTGATGGACGCCAAGGCAAAAATCTGCAGGATGCTGGCCCATATCTGGCGTGATCAGGGTGAGGTCACCCCGATCAACCCCGACCTCTCCCAGACCGATATGGCCAATCTGCTGGGCATCCACCGCAGCAGCGTCTGCCGGGTCATCCGCCAACTCAGAGATGACAAGATCATCGGCGCCTTTTCGAAAACACATCTGGACATACTCAACGCCGAAACCCTGATGGAAAATGGGCATATGATCTGCCTGCTGCCCCCCACCGGTACCAAGCCGTAGCGATCTGCCTGCAGGCTTGCAAAGAGCCAGACCACCGCCTACCGATTGGCGCCACCCCGCCACCCCGAGCCCTTTGCCAAATCTCTTTTGTTTCCTGGCTGTTCAGCTGAACCACTGACAGCAACTGGTCCTGTAATCGACCTTTTTTCCAGCAAAATTCAAAAGTGTCTCATGTGAGACAGAATTTCCGGCTGTTTTTTCTTATCGTTGGCCCAAGATGATTTTAGGTCGGAAATTTCCTGCATTACCGGGGAAGTACCACACCATATTGTTTCTGGTACCTGGCAGGTTCCGAATCACATACACTTTTGACATCTGGAGATCGACATGACGTTTAGTCGCGACAAGATCAAAAACGTGGTGTTCATCATGCTGGACACCCTGCAATTCAACTACCTGGGCTGCTACGGCAACAAGGTGGTCAAGACCCCCAACCTGGACCGTTTCGCCCGCCAGTCCGTGCTGTTTGAAAACGCCTACAGCGAGGGCCTGCCGACCATTCCGGTTCGCCGGGCGCTGATGACCGGCCGCTTCACCCTGCCCTACGGCGGCTGGCAGCCGCTCTCCGGCGACGACACCACCATCACCGATATCATGTGGGGCCGTGACATGCAGACCGCCCTGGTCTATGACACCGCGCCGATGCGGCTGGCCAAGTTCGGCTACTCCCGCGGTTTTGACTATGTGGATTTCTGCCCGGGGCAGGAACTCGATCACACCACCTTCGAATACCACCCGCTTGACCCGGCCCTGAAACCGATCGACTACACCTCCCCTTCCATGGTCTACGATGGGGACGGAAACTTCATCGATGACGACTCCAAACAGCTCCTTGATGAGATCGGCTGTTTCCTGCGCCAGCAGCAACACCGCCGCTCCGATACTGACAGCTACGTGGCCAAGGTCGCCAGCCGCACTGAATACTGGCTGAAAGACCGCCGTGACAAGAGCCGCCCGTTCTTTCTGTGGGTAGACTCTTTCGATCCGCATGAGCCATGGGATCCGCCCTCTGTCTGGGAAGGTACGCCATGTCCCTACGATCCTGATTACGACGGCAACCCGATCATGCTCGCACCGTGGACGCCTGTCGAAGGCCGCATCAGTGAGCGCGAGTGTGAACACATCCGCGCCCTCTACATGGAAAAAATCACCATGGTGGACAAGTGGATCGGCAAAGTCATCGACTCCATCCGCCAAGAAGGCCTCTGGGACGAGACCATGGTCGTGATCATGTCCGACCACGGCCAGCCGATGGGTGAGGGGGAACATGGCCACGGCATCATGCGCAAATCCCGTCCATGGCCATACGAAGAGCTGGTCCACGTACCGCTGATGATGCACATTCCTGGCATCGAGGGCAACCAGCGCATCAAAAGCTTTGTCCAGAACGTCGATGTGACCGCCACCATCATGGATGTCCTCGGCCTCGCCGACACTGAAGACGGTATCAGCGATCACGGCATGAAGACCTATGGTGCCGAAGATTTCCAGGGCGAGTCCCTGCTGCCGCTGATGCAGGGCGAGGTGGACAAGGTCCGCGACTTCGCCATCGCCGGTTACTACGGCATGTCCTGGTCCATCATCACCGAGGAATACAGCTACATCCACTGGCTGGTTGACGAGAGCGAGAAAAACAGCGCCGACTGCGTGGAAGGCTCCGAAAAAGAGATGAGCGAGGAGATGTGGACCTGCACCGCCGGTGCCAAGGTGCAGATGCCAGAGCATAACGAACTCTACGACCGCAGGGAAGACCCGTTCCAGCTCAACAATATCGCCAAGGACAAACCCGAAGTAGCCGAAGAACTCCTGCAGCAGCTCAAGCTCTTCATCGGCGAACTGCGTACCTCGTAAGGCAAACAAGGCAAGGAGATCATCATGTTTACAACTCTTACCGACGACACCTACCAAAACACTATCGCCGACACCGATGACGGCATCCTGATCTGTTTCAAGAAACAGTGCCCCCACTGCAAGAACATGGAGAAGGTGCTGGAGAAATTTTCCAGGAAAAACGAGGGAATCTCCTTTTTCGCCCTCGATTCTGAAGAGAACCCAACAGCCCTCGCCGATCTCGGCGCAGAACGCGCGCCCACCCTTGTTTTCATCAAAAACGGTGCAATCGCCACCACCAAGGCTGGCCTGATGAACCCGAAAGAGCTGAAAGCCTTCTACCAGGCGCTTTAAGCTCTCCGCAACCAAAAACAAGGTGATGCAAGGTACCCGCCACCACAGGCGGGTGCCTTCCTAAAGAGTGTAAATTCTGCTGTAAGCGCCGCGGGCAGTTCCAGACTGGAACTGCGACAGGAGTAGTGTACCCGGTGCCCGGCAACCCGAGGGAGGGGAGCCATGAAAGAAACCCACAACGTAGATCTGGTTATTGTCGGCGGAGGTCCCGCCGGAATGACCGCAGCCATATATGCAGCCCACGCCAACCTGAGCACCGTACTTCTCGACGAAAACGTCACCGGCGGTCTGGTCAACTCAACCCATACCGTGCAGAACTATCCGTCGTATCCGACCATCCACGGTATGGAGCTGATGGAGAAGATGCGCGAGCATGTGGATCATCTCGATGTCTCCGTAGAGGAGGTGTGTGAACTTGAGTCGGTCTCCATCGAAGGCGATATCAAAACCATTGAAACCGATGAGGCGATCTTCAACAGCCACGCGGTGATTTTTGCCACAGGCCGCAAGCCCAAGGCCCTTGAACTGTCCTCAGATTGCGAGGAGGTGCATTACTGCGCCATCTGTGACGGCGGCCCGTATAAAAACAAACGTGTCATTGTCGTCGGCGGCGGAAACAGCGGCTTCGACGAAGGCCTGTACCTTATGCAGCTCGGTGTCTCCCATCTCACAGTCGTCGAAGCGGCAGACCGCTATTTCGCCGCAGAGGCAACCCAGCAGCAGCTCCTGGAAAAGCCCAACGTCCAAGGACGTCTCTCCACCAAACTCGTCGATGTACAGCTAGAAAACGATCAATTGGTCGCTGCAGTCCTGGAAAACGCTGAAGGCGAACGGGAGATCATCCCCGCAGACGGCATTTTCGTTTTCCTCGGCCAGGACCCGAACAACGAAGTCTTCAAGGATAGCATCGCGTTAAGTGAGGCCGGCTACATCAAGGCAGGTGCCGACATGGGCACCAATGTCCCCGGTGTATATGGCGCAGGCGACATCAACGAGAAGACTTTTCGACAGATAACCACAGCCATGAGTGACGCAACTATTGCAGTACTCTCGGCTGAAAGATATATCCGTCTACTGAAAAGGAGTTCTTAATGACCAGTGTTTTGACATCACCCAAGGCGAGGGGGTGGCTACTCAGCCTCCTCTTTGCCGGACTAGGAGCTTTCCTCCTGGCCGACCCGGCAAATCCGAAGATAGCCATCTATTGGTTTATCACCATTTTTGCCATCTCAGGCTTTGCCTTTGAGATCATGCCGCTCTTTGCCACTGCGGTACTGCTGCTGACCCTCTATATTGTCACCGGGGTGGCCTCGCCCGATCTGGCTTTCGTCGGCTGGACCTCGCCTATCCCCTGGCTCTGCATGAGCGGTATGCTGATCGGCGTACTGATGGAGCGCACCAGGCTCTCCGACCGCATCGCCCTGTTGAGCATTTCCCGTATCGGCAAGACCCCGATGCGGCTCTACATCGCCTTCATTATCGCCGGTTACCTGGTGGGAGCGATCATTCCGGACGTGATCACCGTGGTCATCCTGTTTATGGCCATCGGTAGCGGTATCTGCCACAACATGAAGCTGGAAAAAGGCTCTGTTGCCGGTACCACCCTGATCATGGCGGCCTTTTTCGGCGCAACCGTCCCTGCCACCAACTTCCTGCCCAACAACATCGGTATCGTTGGCCTTCTCATGGTCAAGGATATGGGCGTGCCTGTCGAATATGTCAGCTTCTTTGTCGACAACTTCGGCTACTCCATCATAAACGCCGCCTTTTGCGTAACCCTCCTGCACTTTTTCGGCAGCCGCGAGCTTGGCAAATATATCAACCAGTGCCGCGAACATGCCCAGGAACAGCTTGCCGCATTGGGCCAGATGAGCGCTGATGAAAAGAAGACCCTGCTGCTGACGGTGATTGCGGTAACCGCCTTTGCCACGGAGAGATTCCACGGCATACCTGGCTATTATGCCTTCGGCGGTATCGTCCTGCTTGGCTTCACCCCGGCCTTTGACCTGCTGAAAACAGAAGATGTGAAAGAAATACAGTTCCCGATTCTCTTTTTTATCGTGGCCTGTATGGCTATCGGTATCGTCGCAGGCAGCCTGGGTATCCCGGCCTGGATGGCGGGCAAGGTCGTGCCCTATTTGCAGAACTTCGAAAGCCTGGCGGGTACCTCGATCTTTGCCTACTTCACCGGCATTCTGGCCAACTTCGCCCTCACCCCGGTTGCGGCAGCCTCATCGCTTTCCATCCCCCTGGCAGAGATCGCAGCCCAACTTGGTCTCTCAACCCAGCCCCTGCTCTACAGCTTTTTCTACGGGCTCGACCAGTTCCTGTTCCCGTATGAGCTGGCAGCAGCCTTGCTGATGTTTGCCACCGGTTACGTGCGGATGAAATACCTGCTGGTCATCATGGGCGCACGCATGGCCACTTCGGCGATCGCGGTACTGGTCGTCTCCTCAACATACTGGCAATGGCTGGGCTACTAACGCAAGCTTGCCAGCTGCGCCCCTCACTTCGGTGAGATCTCCCCCCCCCGGCATCAGCTGATGCCGAGGGCTTTTTTTTGGAGCTGACAGGAGCACCAGCTGGGTCTCCACCACCGGCAGCGCCAGAATAATTTCACCCTCCACCTGCCCGCCCAGCAAGACCGTTTTTTTTGGCACCGGGCTCATCTGCCTCTCCTCGGGGTTCCAATCATTGATACATCAGGGTATTTTCTCCAAGGCGAGATGCCCGACCCAGTGAAGACCAATTATAATCAAACCCATACTGGTGGCAGGAGGCGGCCCAGATCTAAGGGAGCAGATACCGGTAAGGGACTCGCGCGATCGCCGGGGTTCCCGGATTTCCTGTAGCCTGCCAACCCGCCAGCCTGCCAAGCGACTGCCTAGCAGCCCCACTTCCCCCCAGTGTGGAGAGATATTCAACCCAGGAAAGAACGTGAAATGAACGAGCCGGTTACCATCTACTACCTTGAAATGAAAAGCCCGGAGGCACTTTCCCCCTCAACCACCAACACTGCCATAGAGATCCGCGAATGCGTGGTGAAACAGCCGCTGTACAACAAATTTCTCTATCAGTTTATCGGGGAAAAATGGCTCTGGACAGACAAGCTCTCCTGGAGCGATGACCAGTGGCGGGACTACCTGGCAGGCGATGCTGTCCGTACCTGGGTGGCCTACCATGGCGGTGCCATCGCCGGCTACTTTGAGCTGCTCAGGCAAGGTGACGACGTGGAGATCATCTATTTCGGGTTGGCCGAATCATTCATCGGCCAGGGGCTGGGCGGCTACCTGCTGACCGAGGCGATCAGAGAGGCCTGGAACTGGCAGGGCACCAGGCGGGTCTGGGTACACACCTGCACTCTGGATCACCCCAGCGCCCTGAAGAACTACCAGGCGCGGGGCATGCAAATCTACCGGCAGGAGACTGAGTAAACTGCTGCTGCCGATCATCACGGGAAGACATGGAGCAACATCTTTCTCCTTCACCCCTGGCGGGGAAAGGAGAAAGATTTTTCAAGCTGAGGCGCCAGCAGGCCGGACCAACCGGGAACAGTCCGCGGACAGCCTCACCTGCACCAACGGTGAATACCGATTATTTCTCCATCATTTTCTTGATGGACACCTCGTTTCTCGCCCACTCACCTTCCACGAACTCTTTAGTCGCAGCAGCGGAGAGATAGGCAGGGGTCATACCGAGTTTCTGAATATCACTCACGAATTTTTCTGAAGCTACCGCTTTGGCAACCAACTCCTCGAGACGTTTTATCACATCCTCCGGCATGCCTTTCGGAGCAACCAGGGTCAGGAACTGACTGTAGAACACATCCTGGCCGAACTCGCTTACCGCAGGAATCTCCGGAAGCTTCTCGGATTTCTCCGGGGCAAGAATAGCCAATGCTTTCAGATCATGCTTGGCCAGAACGCCTGCGGTGGTGGTATACAGTTTCACACGCTTGGCGGCAATAGCCTGCAGCGCCCCGGCATCACCCTTGAATGGAACATGTTTGGCGTCAACGCCGAAACTCTCGAAAAGATTCTTGCCGGCAAAATAGGGTACGCTGCCGGTGCCTGAAGATCCCCAGTGGTATTTGCCGGGGTTGGCTTTCATATCGCCAATCATTGCGTTGAGATCCGTCCAGGCTTCATCTTTATGCACCAGAACCAGGTACGGATCGTAGGTTACGCGGCCGATCAGCTCGAAGGCACTGAGCTCATACGGCAATTTACGCATATGCGGGTGCATGACCAGCGGGGCACTGGGAATGACACCTACGGTGTATCCATCCGGCTTAGCGGAAACAACTGCCTTACAGCCATTCATTCCTGCAGCACCGACAATGTTTTTCGGTGCCACGGTCACTCCCGCCTCTTCTTCGATTGCCTGGGCGAGGATTCGTGCAACGATATCGGTCTCACCGCCGGCACCGAACGGGATAACAACGGTCATAGTGCGATCGGGATAGTTCGCCGCCATGGCATTACCTGCCAGGAACAACATGGCCAACATGGTAACAACTACTTTCTTCATCATGGTAAAGCTCCTTCATATGGTTTGGGTTACACTTTTGCCCTGAGGGCACTTTTTCCAGCCAAGAACATGGACCTGAGAATAGGTAAAAAGAGGAAGAGACCTGCTATGGAGAACAACACCATAGCCAAAGGTGAAGTGGTGACATACGAGAATACCGACATGTCCCCCCGGTAGATTGCGGCCTGACTCAAGTTGAACTCGAGCTGGGGGCCGAGGACATAACCGATAAGTAAGGGAGTAACAGGGAAGTTGTACAGGCGCATACCAAAGGCCATCACACCAATGGCCAGGGCCAGCGGCACATCGAAGAACATACCACTTGGGATATAGACGCCGACTAAGGAGCAGACGACAATGAGACCAAGCAGTATGGGGGCCGGAGCCTTGATGATGTAGCCAAAGGTTCGAATGACGATAAATGCTGCGGGAATGATGAGCAGGTTAGCCAGGATCAGCAGCATAAAGGAGGAGTAGACTACATCCGGGTTATCGACCATTAGTCGAACACCGGGGATGATGCCGTGCAGGGTCATCGAGGCGAGCATGAGGGCGGTCGCCGGCTCGCCGGGGATGCCCAGGGCCAGGGTGGGAATCAGCGCCCCGCCGGTAATGGCGTTGTTCGAGGATTCCGCGGCAATCAGGCCGTCCGGCTCACCTTTACCGAAATCGAGACCGTTTTTAGAAAATTTCTGGGCAGTTGTATAACTGACAAAGGTTGAGGCGGTGGCCCCGACCCCTGGCAGAATACCGAGGCCAATACCAATCATGGCCGATCTGACCAGGTTGGTGACCCGACCTTTCCACTCAACCAGCTTGGGGAAGATCAGGCTGCTGCACTCAATCGGTTGAACTTCCTTGCTGCTGCGCAGCTCATGGATCCGATAGAACACTTCGGCGAGCGGGAAGATACCCACCACAACCGGCATCAGCGAGATCCCCCCGGCAAGTGCATCGGTATTGAAGATAAAACGCATCTCACCACTGACCGGATCGTTACCTATTGTCGCCAGCAGTAACCCAGCCAACCCCATCAGGATACCTTTTATCTGATTGCCCTCCGAAAGCGAGCTGATACAGGCAAGCCCCATACAGATCAGCGCGCAAATCTCCAGCGGCCCTCCGTATTTCAAGGACAGATCTGCCAACTGCGGCGCCGCGACCATCAACGCCAGGCATGACAGCAGTCCCCCAAAGATCGAAGCCAGGGTAACCCAGCCAAGCGCCTGACCGGCCAACCCCTTGCGAGCCATCGGATAGCCATCCAGCCCCGTGGCCGCCGACTGGGGAGTACCCGGTGTGTTGATGAGAACTGCGGAGATAGAGCCGCCATAGATCGACGAGCCATACACACCCATCAGCAAGGCAATTGCCGATATCGAATCAAGTTTCAGGGTAAACGGCAGGCACACAACAAGCGCGACACAGGTTCCCAAGCCCGGAATTGCGCCTACGATACAGCCAAAAACCACACCTATAAAAAGAATCAGGATGACTTCCGGAGTAAACGTCATTGATAATGAAGCAAGGATATTTTCAAGCATGCGATTACCCCTTAGGAAAACAGATTCAACACGCCTCTGGGCATTGAAATTTTGAGTATTTGCTCAAAGATAAACCAGAACAGAAACGAAACGGAAAAAGAGAAGAGCAGCAGACGTTTGGCGTCCTTGATCCCTTCAAAAAACAGAAAAGCGACCAGGAAAAGAAAGGTGGAGAGCGGCAATCCGAGAACAGGGAAGAGAAAGAAATATCCTGCAATGAGAAAGAGGTTAAACAGGAGAGCCTTGGCACTGCTCGATAAATCCTCTGTTTTGGCTTCCGGCTGGCCGCCCAGGAAATATAAAAACGACACAGCGATCCATATATACAACAGCCAGGTGGGATAGGCCATTGGCCCCATCATCAGTGATTCGTCCAAAAAGCCAGGCTCGAAAGTTTTGGCAGAGTGCAGAAACACGATGCCTATCGCAATGAAAACGAGAGCAATTACCCGGTTGATATTGAGCATTTGTCCCATAAGACCTCCCCGAATTTCTTACAAGCGTTATTACAAACTCCCCAAACTCATCCCCTGCTGACCAATCACCGATGAAAACTCGACCGGGCAACCGATTCCAGGCTCATTCCATCACTCTGCCGGCACGAAAAAACCTAAAAAATCATTGCCATGCAGCCAGGCAGCTGCAATCCCGATAGTGCAATACCCGTGCATCCGCCCCCGCTGAGTGGACCTTGATGAAACGGCTCAGGCAGTGGCTCAGAGAAAATTTTCCCATCCAGAACGCGGTTGGCAATCCGGATCTAGGTCACGATATCCATGCCAGTCCTCATAGCTCCTGCCGCCCCCGGCGAACCGGTGGGCGACAGGAGTGGAGAGACCCGCAGGAGATATTTTCAGCCCACCTCTTTACGACGCACGAAGTTCGGCCATGAACATTCTCAACTCATCAAGCAGCTCTTCCGCCACTTCCTTGTTGTCTGCTGCGATATTGTTGAGCTGGAACGGATCGTTCTTGCGGTCATACAACTCATCACGCTCCGGTACCTCACTGGAAGCAGCGGAGGTACAGGTCCACTGATCCTCGCCATCGAGGGTCGCTGCTTTCTTGTGCTCTTCATAGGCACGGTTCAAAAATGCGGTGTCGCGGTCCTCAACAGCGTTGGCGTTATTGGCCTGGGCAGCCTCCCGCAGGTGGGCGGTGGATTCGGCAAGCCCCCTGCCATAGATACCGAAACGGGCATCGGCGATGGATTTTTCGTCATCCTGCAGCCAGTGGATATAGGAGTAGTCCTCCCTGATGATGGACCAGGAGTAGCGGAAGTAGCCGGCGATGGCAAAATCACGGACTTTTTCCACCTCACCCTTGGCCAGCGGCAACAGGCTGTGGCCCTGCATTGAAGGGTGCACGCCGATCCCGAGAGCATCGACCACGGTGGGGGCAACGTCGCAGGACTGGACAAAACCACTCACCCGCTTACCGCTCGGCAGGCCGGGGCCGCGCATGATAAATGGAATGTGTGCCAGCTCTTCATACGGCCATGGGCGGCACTTGCGCATGATACCGTGACCATGCTCGCCGTTGCCCATTGGCGAACCATGATCGGAGACCAGCAGGATGGTGGTGTTCTGGTCCAGACCCATGCGGCGGATTTCGTCCATCAGGTAGCCGAACCACTTATCCACCATGGTCACCTTTTCCGCATAGAGCATGCGGATATGGTGGAGCTCCTCCTCAGTGTAGAGCGCGTCCACATCGCCCTGGATCGGCAGGAACATATCCCGCCCCTCATATTCCGGGTTGTAGGGGCACTTCAGGTCATCATCATAGACTGAAGGCGGATCCCACGGCTCGTGGGGATCAAAGCTGTCGATCCAGAGCATGAAGGATTTGGCACGATCCGTCTTCTCCATGTAGTTGACAGCCTCTTTCATGACCTGGGCCACGTGCTGGTCCTCATCGGATTTCCAATACTGGCGCTCCTTCAGGTGGCACTCAACCTGGTTGAGCATCGGCTGCATGACATTTTCGCCCAGGATCTTGTCGGCGCTCTCAAGAACGTGATCCTCGTAGTAGTCCTCCGGCTTCATGCCGTACAGCTCATCCTGGGCGTAGTACTGGTGATCGGTCTCGTGGCCGTGGATGAAATGGACCTTGTCGAAACCGCGGGAGTAGCCGAATTTGGGCAGTCTGAAAGGGCCAGAATCGTGAATCAGGGCGGTATCGATGGGACGCCCCCAGCACAGATCAGCAATGGTGGTATCGTCGATGTCGAGCTGGGACCAGCCCTTCACCGGCAGGGTGTAGCGGCCGGTGAGCATGGCCCGGCGGCAGGGAACGGTTGGCAATCCCTCGGTGTAGGCATTCTCAAACACTACGCCCTGGGCGGCAAATCTGTCTATATTGGGAGTCTTGATCCAGTCATTGCCGTAACAACCAAGATAGTTGAACTGTAAGGTATCAAGCATGACGACAATCACATTGCTGGGCTTTTCCATTCTGCTTCTCCTTGATAATGGAATATCTCAATACGAATTATTTATCGCTCCGTGATTTTTCTGAGCAATCGAACACATGCCGTCAGGTCGGGTTCACCGTCCCGGCATGTCCAGTAGTTTCCTTCTATCTCCAGCGTCGGCACCCTGTTGTACAGACCGGCCCTCATCAGGGAAGGGGGCTCGGAATTGCAGGTGACGATTCCTTTCAGGCCGAGCTCGGCTAGGGCCAGGTGCAGGGTACGGTCCAGGCGGGCAATCCGGGCCGGGTCCGTATCCCAGATGACCAGTCGCAATTCATCGGTCAGCGGCATAAAAACCTGTGCGCCTCAAGGGCGGCGATGGTGCCGTCGGACATCGCGGTTGTCAACTGGCGGTACTTTTTGCTGACGATATCACCGGCGGCATACACCCCGGCAATATTGGTCTGGAGGTCAGCATCAGTTTTCAGGTAGCCGTACTGATCCAGCTCGAGAATATCCCTGAACTGGGTCGTGGCCGGTTTCTGGCCGATAAAGACAAAGATGCCGTCCACGTCCAGAGTGTTTTCCTCACCATGCTCGGTGTTTTTCAGGCGCAGGATCGCCCTGTCACCCTCCGGCTCGATCCCGGTCAACAGGGTGGAGGTGAGTACCTTGATTTTGCCGGTGGCCAGGGCCCGCTGGATGGTGCTCTCCGCCGCCGGGCACTTCTCCATGGCCTCGATGATGGTGATGGAGCGAACTCCCAGCCCCTCCAGATAGAGGCTCTCGTCAAAGGCGCTGTTGCCGCCGCCCACCACCAGCACATTTTTTCCTGTATAGATGTTGCCGTCGCACAGGGAGCAGTAATGGACATGATCGTCCCAGTCATGCTCCACCGGCAACTGTACGGGCTTTCGCCCCATGGCGAGGATGATGGCCTGCGCGGAAAAGCTCCCCTCATCGGTGGTGACAATCTTTTCTGCACCTTTCAGGGAGATATCCTCCACCTCGATCACCTCTTTCAGCTCAACGCCGCAGGCGAGCATCTGCTCCCGGGTCTTCTCCATCAACTCCATACCGTGTATGGAGGTATGGGAGGGAAAATTCTCCACCACATGGGTCCAGTTGGCGAGACCGCCACAAATCTCCTGCTCGAGCACCAGGGTGTAGAGGTTACTCCTGGCACCGTATATTGCTGCGGTCATGCCGGCAATGCCGCCGCCGACCACGATCAGGTCATATGCTGTTTTCATCGCCGAACCTACGCCTGCAGAAAAAGATTCTGAACTTCAGCGGGTTTGAGAATGCCTGACTTGCTGACTTTCAGCTCACCGCTTTTGTATACCAAAAGGCTTGGCACCCTGGTCACCTCAAGCTCCTCGGCCAGGGCCGCATTTTCCTCAGAGTCGATCAGCGCTGCAGGAAAATCAGGGTCGGCGGCAATACACTTTTCCACCACCTTCACCATCACCTTGCAGTTCGGACATTTCTTTTTGTGAAACACCACCAGACAGTCGGTGGTCGTCACATGCTCGGTAAAGCTTTCACTATCAATTGACTGTATTGAACTTTCCATTTGTTCTCCTGAAATACCTACTCAATGGATTTGACGTACATATCGAACAGCTTGAAGACAAAAGTAGCCGGGGTGACAATGTCTTCGCGGAGCCACCTCCGTGCCTCTTCCGGGTTATTGTCTTTGAGGGATTCAAGGATCTTGGCGTGATGGTTCACCCCGACATCCGGTTTGGGCACCAGCGACTGCCGAAAAAGGATCTGGTGATATGGGCCGGTCAGATCCCACAATTCCTCGATCATGTTCTGCATCATGGCGGAACCGGCATCCCTGTAGGCCAGCATATGAAAGACCCGATTGGCCTCCAGGCTTTGCAGGGGATCATCGGCCCTGCTTATCTCTTCATAGGTTCTGGAAGCCTCCTCCAGCTGGGCGATCGTCTCCGGACGCACCCGCCTGGCGGCCTGGTAAATTGCCTCGCATTCCAGCAAGATCCTCAGATCCAGGATTTCCTTGAGCCTGTCCTTTGACAACTCACTGGCCATCCAGCCCCGCTGAATGTGATGGGTGACAAACCCCTTGGCCTCCAGCCTGCTGAGGGCTTCACGTATGGGGGTGGTGCTGACGTTGAGTTCCCGGGCGAGCTTATCCGGCAGGAGCCGCTGCCCCGGCGGAACATCGCCGGAAATGATCATCTCCACCAACCGTTTGTAGACCGTCTGCTGAATGGAGCGGGTCTCCACCCTCAGGTTGTGTTGAAAACCTTTTTTTTCCGACTGGGGGCTGATGTTTTCCAGGGTCAGGGGGCCGAGCTTTTTCCTCAACTCAGGCAACCCTTTATATTCGTTTAAGCCGGCTTTATTGAGTACGGAGGTGATGAGACGCGAGACACTGGTGGCAGCGAGTTGCTTACCGCCCTTTCGTGACTTGAAGAGCAGATCCCCATTATGCAATTCCCCCTGCATGAGCAGTTGGTTGAAGGTACTTTTGATCTGTCTGGTAATAATCGGTCCCTTGCTCTCCCCGCAGGATAGCACCGGCAACGGCATATTCTCCTCGCAGGAGCAGAGGTCGCTGACCCTGACCCCGAGTATATCTTTGGTTCGACACTGTTTCTGGAGCAGGAATTCAAACAGCAACAGATCCCTGGGGCGACTGGACAATATGCCCCGGAGTTTCTCGAGATCCTGTTGGTACTTTTGTTGCTCTTTTGCCATGTTATCCATACGTTTCTCCATGCTTTCTGCTTCCTGTCTTCAAACTCCTACAGTTCACATTTAATGTCAATTATATTTTCACAATCCGCTCTAAATCCACTCCAATAATACTCTTTTTGCACATTAAAACAAACATTTAAACGACTCAAATCAGCAATCACCCTGTATGATAAAATATTTTTTTTGCTGCATAAAAATTAACATTCAATAGCAATCCAAGAGAAAGCACTATTTCTGAATGTCAATTCCCTGCCGGCGGAGCTTGGAGCATCGCGGAACAGGATATCCCGCAGGGCGGTGACGCCTGCTCAGCCTGTCTTGTGTTGCCGTCTTAAGGCAAAAACCAGATGCCGGTCCAAGAGACATCTCCCTCTGTTGTGTGGTGTTACTTGCGGCACTGACTACACCTAAAAGGCAGGCACCAAACACCTTCAATGCTCGCCCGGGGATGGACACCAACCAGGGACTGCAGTGGAGGGCTCGGGAACCATTCTGCAAAAGGGAGATACCAGGCCCCAATCGACTCTTGTCTTCGGCTGTCACGCTACTTATCTACTTAGCAGGAGACGACGATGAAACTGAACGTTCGCATTTCCCGTGTTCTAGGCGTAATGCTCACTGCCATCCTGATCGACGCCGCCCTGTCGACGGTTGCGATCTGCAGGCCAAAAGACCAAGTACAGGAAACAGGTTCCAGCCGGGAGGGACCGCAGGACCAGTGTACTTTCAATATGCGTAACAGCTTGCAGGTGCTGCACAGTTCTGACAACGAATCCTCATTCCAGGATCCAAACACCCTTGAAGTAAAAGTTCTGAACTACGCCACCGTTGCCGCCGGTTTGCGGTTCATTGCCCGGGCGGAATGTATCCCGACCCTGCATCTCACCGCAGGCGACCATACCCTGCCGGGCCCCTTTTATCGGGCGGCTGAAGAGGTGGCAACACTTGGCCATGCCGGGCTTGCCATCTACAACCAGATGCACCTCACCGCCAACGGCATGGGCAACCATGAACTGGACGGCGGCCTGAGCGATTTCGCCCATATGCTGCACCATGCGGACTACCCTTTTATAACGGTGAACCTGGATTTCAACGGGGTGGAACTGGCTGAAGGGACTCCGGCCATTGCGACCGGCCCGGAGGCGGCCTCTTGCGCCCTGAGCAGGGGCAAGGTGGTGAAAAGTTGCTGGGTCACTACCGGCAGCCAGCGGATTGGCCTGATCGGCCGGGCTCCCGCTGACCTGTTCAACCTGGTGAACGATCCGGCAACATCCCTTTCCGGTCTTGATTTCATCGGAGGCAGAGATTCAGAAACCAACCAGCCCCTGGTCTCTGCGGTCGACCAGGTATTGGAGCAGGTCGATAAACTCGAACAGCTCGGCGTCAGGAAGATCATCCTGCTCGACCATGCCCAGGATTACACCGGCGACCCGCTCTCGGCCCAAAAGCTACGTGGGATAGATATCATCATTGCCGCCGGCTCAACCGGCTTCATGGCCAAGCAGCATGCGCATGGCCCCTTCAATATGCTGCGTACTGGCGATGTCGCCGAAGCAGGCTACCCGACCAGACGAAAAGACGCTGAAGGCCAGCCGGTACTGGTGGTCAACAGTGACCAGCAATACCGCTATGTGGGCAACCTGATCGTCACCTTCGACCTTATGGGCCACATAGTCTCAATCGATGAGCGCAGCGGCCCGGTGGCCACCACCGCTAAAGCCATCACTGCACTCGGCAACACTATCGGAGCCAAGCTCTCCGTACCCAGCGGGGTGGCAAAGACGATTCAGCTGCTGCAAGACACTGCCCTGATTCAAAATGCCTATACCGTCATGGGCACCACAGACTCGATTTTAAACGGTAACCGGGCCGATGTTCGCAGCCGGGCGACCAGCCTGGGCCGGTTGGCCGCCGAGTCAAGTCTCTGGTATACCAGACAGGTATTCCCGCACCTCGCCATTGATGTCGCCTTGAAAAACGGCGGCGGCATTCGAGACAGCATCAGGGGCCCCAAGATCACTCGTCTCACCATCCAGGCCGCGCTCGCCTTCGACGACAGGCTGGCGGTGCTGGAACTCACCGGCCGGCAGCTGCTGGCTGCAATGGAAAACAGTGTCAGCAGGGTGCCGGCACTGGATGGTCGTTTCCCGCAGCTTGCCGGGATGACTGTGGAATACGATGCCAGGCGGCCCGGTCTGCAGGCCGAAAGCGAGCTTGAGACTCCCTCACGACTGAAAACCCTGGTCATTACCCGTGCCGGCGGTAAAAGGGACGTGCTGGTGCAAAATTTCGTCGCCCAGGGGAATCTGGACCGCACTTTCACCTTGGCCACAAACGATTTTCTTGCCACGGGGGGTGACGGGTACGCAGCCCTTGCCGGCGCAGCCAGACTGGCAGTCACGGAGATTAGGGAGCAGGCAATTCTGGAAAAGTATATCCTCGGATATCTGAATGGCGTGGTTAGCCTGTCAGGGGCGCAGCACCGAAGTCGAAGTCGCAACCCTCCCCGCACGTTCAGAATCGACTAATAATCAGAGAAGGGATTTGAGGCACGGGATGGTCGCGGCCACTGCAGAATTGGCTTGGACGCAACCCTCTCGGTGACGCACCGGGGAGGTCCTGCCGGGAGATACGGTCTCAGGCAAGCTGTTGGCCTACCCGAGTGGATGTTCGATTGTTCAGTTGTTCGATTGCTCTTGTCTCTGCCGCGCCCTGATCGCTGAGCTGTAGATTGACTGCGCCCTATCCATCGCCTCTTGGGACTGCAGGGAGACCAGGTAAGCCCTGTCCCACTTGTTTTCCCGCCAGAGGCTCTTGGCTTTACTCAACAACTCGGATGACACGTCCAGCTGTGCTTTCATGCCAAACGGACATGAGCTGCGGCTGCGAGCCCATTCCAGGCGACCTTCCACATCGAGAATGGCCTCTTCATAGTCATCCTGCAGGTGTTCCTGTCGGGCAAACTGAATAAAGAGGTAGAGAATGGTAACAAAAAATGCAATTGCCAGAACAATACTCATATGCGTTCTCCATCCTAAAAAACCATGGTGACCAGGTTGGAATGAATCAGTTCAGGGCAAGACGTCCAATCTTCTGCTTATATTTCAAAAATGAAACATCAACAGCGGAACATTCCTCGTTCTTTAAAGGTAGCACAAAGCACCCTGAATTTGAAACATTCAGAGATATTTAATTGCATTTTCATACAGTTAAAGAAGAATACCCCCTAGAAAGTTTCCGGTTCCTGCCGGAACCGAGTAACGAGCGGAACTGCAGCCTGCCTACCAGGCCGAAGATCAGCAACCGCCCTCCACCACACTTTGCAGCAACTCATCGTTCACATCATGAAAACTGGTAATGACCCGGTCGGCACGGCTGAAGTCATGGTTGCGGGTAAACTCATTGGGAATGGCTATGCCGTAGATTTTTGCATTCTTGGCCGCATTCACCCCATGGGTTGAGTCCTCAAAGGCCAGACATGCGTTTGCCGGCACTCCGATCGCCTCCAGGGTTTTCAGGTATATCTCCGGATCAGGTTTACGGTGGGTCACCATATCTCCACCGATCACCGAACTGAAATAGTCCAGAATTTTGTTGGAGCGCAGGATTTCGGTGAGTTCACGATGGTGAGAAGAGGAGGCGACCGCAAAGGTCACCCGCCCTGCGTAGGTTTCAAGTACTTGCCTGGCACCGGCAAACAGCTGTATTTCAGGGATCATCTCCAGATACTTCACCTGTTTTTCTCGAACCAGCTCCTGAACGGTTTTCCGGATACCGGTGTTCCTGATATGGTCAGTGGCCACGGTCTCATTGCTAGTGCCGACATAGGTAAGAAATTTCTCGAAGCTGAACTCCTCCGCCCCGTTATTGAGCAGGGTCTCCCGCCAGGCCCGGTAGTGCTGGGGCTCAGTATCCGCCAGGGTCCCGTCCATATCGAAGATAAACGCCGTAATCATTTGTCTTTTACCTCTTTTCCAGGCCTGCAGCCGAAGGGCTCAACGGGCCCCAGGCCGATTGACCAATAAACTACAAAAACAATGGGGATTGTGGGTCAAACCGCAAGCTAAATCGCCTACTCTGCGGTTCGGCCCTGATCCTTGAGTGTCGGTCAGGAGATGTGCAGATCCTTCATTTTTTTCCAGAGGACCTTCCTGCTGATGCCGAGGCTGTCCGCCGCCCGCTGCTTCCTGCCGTCAGCTTTTTCCAGCGCCTCGATGATTCGTACCCGCTCATACCGCTGCACCCCCTCCTCGAGAGTCAGCTCTTCTTCACCGGCACGGCCCAGCCCCACCACGGCGCCATGCTCCTGTATCTTTTTCGGCAAATGCCCAAGCCGTATCACACCATCCTGCGCGAGCAGCACCGCTCTCTCAAAAATATTTCTCAACTCTCGTATGTTACCCGGATAATCATACAGACGCAGGGCCTCAGCCGCCTGCTGTGAAAGCACAGTGCCCGGCTTGTTGTGCCGCGTGGAGGATTGGCGGAGAAAATGATCGATAAGAACGATGAGATCATCTCCACGTTCACACAGGGGCGGCAGACGCACGGGCACCACGTTGATTCGATAACTCAAATCCTCACGAAACTCTTTTTTGGCGACGGCCTCGTCTATATCCCTGGCGGTGGCGAAGATTGCCCGCACATCAACCTTGATGGGCGTATTGCCCCCCAACCTGGTGATTTCGCCATCCTCGAGAACCCGCAGCAACTTGGCCTGCAGCGCCAGGGGCATATCGCCGATTTCATCCAGGAAAAAGGTCCCTTTGTTGGCCGCCTCAAATTTACCGATTCGCCTGCCATGGGCCCCGGTATACGCTCCCTTTTCGTGGCCGAAGAGCTCAGATTCGAGCAGTTGCTCCGGTAACGCCGCACAGTTGATCTTCAGGAACGCATTGCCTCTTCTGGAACTCAGGTTGTGCAAGGCGTTGGCCACCAGTTCTTTACCGGTACCACTTGCACCCTGGATCAGCACCGGGACACAGGTGTCCGCCACGGCACGAATCCGGTTGAACACCTCCTGCATGGCAGGGCCACCAACCATATCCTCGAGCCCCTGTTCCGCCTTCAGTTGCTGATTCTGCTGGCTCAGCTCCAAAAAATTGCAGTATCGTTCAACGGCAATGAGCAAACCATCATTGGAAAAGGGCTTGCAGAGGAAATCATAGGCCCCGCCGCGCATGGCCTTGACCGCCAGTTCCACCTCAGCATAGGCGGTGATCAGGATGATGCCCATGTTCGGGTACAGCTCATGGGCCCTGTCCAACAGCTCAAAACCGGAGATACCCGGCAAGCGCACGTCTGTTATCAGCAGATCAAAGCTCACAGAGCGCAGTTGCTGCAGGGCCGCTTCCGCATCTTCCAGGGCTTCCACCTCGTAGCCTTCCGCTCTGAGGGTCTGTTGCATACCGATACGCATTGCCAGTTCATCTTCCACCAGCAATATACGCTTACTCTTCATCTGCGCCTTCCTCGATGGGTATTGAAAGTATGAAGGTTGATCCGGCCGCACTGCTCCTGCTCAACCAGAGCCTGCCGCCATGCTGTTCCGCTATGGACCTGGATACCGCCAAACCGAGCCCGGTGCCCTTGCCCTGCACCTTGGTGCTGAAAAAGAGCTCAAATATTTTCTCTTCCAATTCCCCGGGGACACCAGGTCCGTTGTCGCTAACCGCAAGCAACAGGTTTTGCCCATCTCGTCTGACCTCTATGCTGAGCAGTCCGTCGCCACTTTTTTCCTGGCAGCTCTCAATGGCATGGGCACCATTAAGTAGGAGATTGAGGATCACCTGCTGGATCTTGACGCTGTCGATCATCACCAAAGGCAGGTCTTCAGCCATCTTCACCTCAAAGCCGATCCCTTTTCGCCGCAACATGGTCTCCAGGAGGGTGGTCGACTTTCCAACCACCTCGGCGACCGACACTTTCTGTAAGGTCAGCTCCGACTGGCGGGAATAGTCGAGCAGGTCGCGCATGGTATCGCGCATCCGGTCCAGACTCTGCCGGATCACCTCGATGTGCTGCTGCCGCCCCTTGTCATCGAGGTTTCCGTCCACAAGGTTATTGAAGCAGAGTATCACCCCGCCCAGCGGGTTGTTGATCTCATGGGCGATGGAGGCTGTAAGTTGCCCCACCGAGGCCATTTTCTCAGTATGCAGCAACTTATCCAGCGTCTGCCTGCGGCGCTGCTCCTCGTTATTAAGACGCGCCACCATCCAGGAAAAACTCTGCTGCAGCTGGCCTATTTCATCGCTCCTGGCCGGAAACTCCGGCATGGGGCTGGAGACGTCGCCCACCGTGGTCATCTGCTCCATCCTGCCCGAGAGTCGCCTGATGGGCCGAATGAAATATTCTGCAGCAAAACCGATAACAAGTAGCGAGGCCAGCAAACTCACCGCCGCAGCGGCCAGGATCTTACTCAGCAGGTCCCGGCTGGCTTTTTCTATCTCAGCAAGGGAAAAAAGAATCCTGCATCCGCCCCATGTTTTCGACTCAATGGCCAGTGGCAACACAATCTCCAGCATGGACTCCGTTTCAGTTTCGATACGACCGACCCTCTCGCCATCGCCCTGGAGTATCTGCCGATAGGTGGCGTCCTGCAGCAACTCGCCATAGTGCTTCAGGTCGTCATGGGTTACCACGCGCAGATCCAGGTCAAAAACCATGAACGATTTGATTCGCGGGTCCATTGCCATTACATCGGTAACGTAGAAGTCGAGAAACTCGGCAAATTCAGCCCCATCGGTAAAACCAATCTCTTCATAGACAAAAGCATTCATAAAAAGTATCGCGGAGCTTTTCGCCAGAAGCAGTGCCTGCTGCTCGGCGTTTTTCAGCAGCAGGTCACGCTCCCGGTCAAAAATCCGGTAGCTGATACTGGCAACTGTGCAGAGCACACAGAAGAAAACGATCAGGATAAACTTGGAACGCAGGCCCATTATCGCTCTCATCACAACTCCCCGTACAAGCCTTTTGCGGCCAGCTTTTCCAGTAGCTCCTGCACCGGGAGATAATGGTTTTCGTCCACGGCAACAAATCCCTCGCGCAACATGGGGCTCCAGCGCCCAAGGGAGGCGGTCACCTCGGGGGCTGTATAATCGATATTCAACAGCAACGATTGCAGCCTCAAGTACAGCGTATCCGGAACCGAGGGCGAACTGGCCAGGACGAAACCAGGAAAGGGCGGCGTGGTGGCCAGCACTTTCAGACTTTCTTGCGGAAAGCGCACCAGCGCCTCTTTCGAGACTGCACCGGCATCAAATGTGCCCCGCAACACAGCTCGGATCACAGCGTCGTGGGTTTTCAGGTTGTGCCAACGGGAAAACTCATCCGGCGTAATCCCATGCCTGTCGAGGTAGCCAAGCGGCCAGAGATAGCTGGAAGTCGAATTCCGTGAACCAAAGGCGAAAGAGTGTCCTTTTAAATCGGCCAGGGATTGCATGTCATCACGGTCTGCCCGCGCCACAAACACCGAGCGGCTGGTGGGTGTCCCATTGGGGGAAAGTACGGCGCACAGCAGCCGCAGATCGGTGAGCTTTCGGACTTTAAGGTATGAAACGCCAGCCAGCAGGGCAATATCCACCCGTCCCTGGACCAGGGCGTCAACGATTCCCTGGTAGTCACCTGCCAGGACCAGCTCAACCTCCGTTCCCAGCTGTTTTGCCAGATAGTCCGTAAAGGGAAGATATTGGCGGTACATCACCAACGGGTGATTTAAGGAAATAACACCAAAACGCAGGGTTTCCCGGCCGGAGGCCGCAGATACCGTAGCTGCCAGACACACCAGGAGGACGGCTAGCGCCGTTAACCAGCGCCGCAGCTCAACCTTACATTTCGGATACTGCTCTTTTTCCCTGGTGGGGCCATTAAACATCGTGAACCTGCCGTACCGGACACGGCACCTTGCGACGAATCCTGTTTGCCAGGCTGAAAAGATGGTATGTCGGTCTGGCCCTGCCGCCAATGAACAACAGCTGAGGATCAATCTCCCTGACAGCCTGCAGAATCTCTTCCAAAGTCGATCCGTCACTGATTCTCAACTGCAAGGGGATGGCCGACAAATCCGCCCGCGACTTTAGTTTTTCTAGCCGTTCCATTGCTTCACACTTACAGAGCCTAACTACGTATTCCACAAAGTATGACTTGTCAATTTCAGTCGCAAGCGGATCTATCAAGCCAAAGTGCTTCAAGGAGGAGTCCACTATATGCACGACCACTAACTCAGCGTCATTGGCCTGGCAGTACGAAAGGGCCGACGCTTCGGCGTTAGAACAAGATGGTGTACCCTTGGTGGCCAGAAGCACTCTGTTCTTCATTGTTCACCTCTGCTGCTGTTACCCAATGCTGGAGAAGGGCGGAAATGCCAAGGCAATCTTTGGTAGAGGCAACTTTGCCCGGCACTTTCCACCCTCTCCATTTCGCATCTCACATAAAGGATAGAGAGATCAATCAGCATCAGGTCCGTCAGACCATATAGCCACTGACAATTTTTGAAACGCAGATCAAACAAATGCCAAGGATGCACACTGCAAGATCCTGCTTACGGGATGCCGAAAGATTTTTGATTTTTTTCCACATGTTAGTTCCTCGATTCAGTCTTAAAAGAAATAGAGCACCGCCAGCAGTGCCAGGGCCGCCTTGACCGAGGCAATACAAAAGCCGAGGGCGAAACCTGAAAACCCTGCCGCCTTGAGGTCTGACAGCCGAGTGGTGAGCCCGATGCTGGCGAAACCGAGCAGGAAGGCCCAGTTCATGAAGGTCTTGGCGACTTCTCTATCTGCATCGTTAAGCACCCCGGCGGTGTTCAGGCAGACCACAAACAAAAAGCCGAGAACAAAGACCGGGAACTTATCGACAATGATTCGCCACTTGTTGACGCTCTTGTGGCTCCCCACACTCTCCGCCTCACGGGAGGCTGCCATGATGACCAGCATCAGCACCACGAAAGGAAGAAAAATAACCCGGCCGATGTTATACACTCCGGCAATGATGCCGGCGCCATCGCTATAACCGAAACCTGCGGCGAGAACCTGGGCCGAGTTTACAATACCGACTCCGGCAAATGCTCCATATTGGGCATCGGAGAGTTGAAACACATTGCCCACCAGCGGGAAGACCACCAGCGCCAGCAGGCCGAACATCAACACCACGGCGATCGAATAGGCCATCTCCTCCTTTTTGGCGTTTACCGCCGGCGCCACCGCGATGGTGGCCGACACCCCGCACACAGAGAGCCCCGCTGCGATACAGGCGCTGAGTGAGGTGGACATGTTCATCTTCCTGGCCGCCCACATCAGCAATACAGCAGAACCAAAGAGGAACACCACAATCATGACCAGGGCCTGACTGCCAACAGTCAGCAAGCCGGCGAGTGAGTATTTCGCTCCCATCACCACGATACCCGTCTTGGTCATGATGGTTGAATAGCGCAAGCCAGGCTGTAGCATGGTCGGTACTCCAACCGTGTTGCGGATTGCGATACCCACTAAAATAGCCAGGATGAAATCCTTGATGGAGAGATAGGTCTTGAAGAAATCATACTGCTGGAGAAGAGGTGCGGTCAGATATGCCGTAACGGCAACTGCTGCAACGAGCAGCAGGCCGGGCAAACTTTCCGTCACCGCCTTGAACAAGGAGCGCTGGGCGCTCAAACCGTCTATGGTGCGACTTGCCTGTGACATGGAGTTGTTTCCCTTTGTTTCAAACGTCCGCCGAATCGAATGACTCCCATGGCGGCTTTTTTTCATCCTGAGCAGGCGCCAAGTCACAAGACTGCCCGCCCACATGCTTCCACGATCTCTGGGACAGTTATTGGCAAACTGCGTACCATTTTGGGTCAATGGAGCTATGTGACCAAGATCACAGATTTTCGGCACACATTGTCCCGGCGTTGAAAACACGGGATGTTCCGATAGTGGAACTGGAAAACGAAGCTGATGTTCCTGAACGGGAACATCAGCTCCCCAGATGAACGTCTGCCTGAACTGGATGTTCATACATCACTTTGCTCTCATCAGGCGTGATGAATTGCTTTGAATTACTCCAGCTGTGAAACAAGGTGGAAAATGATCAGATTGGGATGAAGCGATACGCCGGTTGACTGGGTAAAATGGTAGGTCGTAGCGGCAGCACTGAACTACCTGAACTCAACATTACAGCAGATAGCCTAGGCGCCGAGCCCTTTCCGGGTCTGGAAAACGGGCCATACCCGTGGCCAGCCGGCCGAAGCCAAGCTTTTCATAAAATTTTTCTTTTCCTGGAACCACATACATCAGGACCAGCAGCTCGTCGGGCAGGTCGGCTAGCAGGGACTGAACGAGCATTCTGCCAACGCCCCGTCCCTGGTATCGCGGCAGGACGACCACGTCATAGATGGCAGCCTGATATTGGCCGTCTGAGATCGCCCTGCCGAAGCCAACCAAGTCCTTGCCCAGGTAGGCCGAACAGACCACAGCGCTCTCTTCAGCAGCTTTTTGCATTTTCAATGGATCACGCTCGCCCAGGGGAGCACGGCGTATCAATTCACAGAGATCGCACCAGTTGATATGACCAGTACCGTAGAGTAATTTGACATCCATAGCTGGGTATGTTTTGGCGTAATAAAAACGGGGGAACTTCCAATCCGTGGGTAACACCTGGTTGTGTTTTTTATAAAATTTCAAACAACATAGTAGCACCAAGCATGAAAACTACTGGAGCTAATGAGAGAACAAATTGAGTGTTGTTGATCTTTTTTCTTTTCCATATCCCAAAACCCGCAAGCAAGATCCACAAGGGCCAGGTATATACCATTGTGATGGCAACGCCTTCCAGGTATTCATGCCTCAGCGGATTGGTTGGATTACCGAAATATAGGTAATAAAAATAAGTTACTCCTATCATTGGTAACAAATTTAAGAGCAAGCCTATATTGATAATTTTTTTCATAATCGTTTATGCCAAAACGCGAAATTGAGAAGCATGGACCCTATTATGTCCTATTTCTTTTTCTTTTTCAGCCCCGCAAAACGATCTCGAATCGTGTCAGCGTTACCGAGTGTGAAATAAGCATAATATGAGAAGGACAGTCCTGGGGTGAGCGCGAACGTTCGCAATGGGGCAATGTACGAGCAGTCCGAGCCAGAGCCCCCCTTAAACCGATACGTTGTCGCTTCCGTTGTGCCGGGCACATAGACGCCGATCCCGTTTCCATCCTCATCAACAAAGGCGGCCCAGTTTTCAGAAAGAACAACCTGTTCGTTAGGCCAGCCGGGTTTCTTATGCGTCAATGCTTTGCCGGTCCACGGTTCCTGCCCAGTGTACGCGACGAGCGTGGATAATTGGGGTGAGATAAACACTGCTGGCACCTCTTGATGCCAAGGTTTATGTGATTTCAAGCCATTGTACGTGAATTTGAACCGCACTCGTACAACAGGCCCATCCAACTCAACCCACTGTTCCATGGTGCAATCTTCGAGCAATTGGCCAGATGCCCAATGGCGCGGAACAGTTTTGGCATATGCAGTTGTATCCGTGGATCTGAAATCCACAATTTTTGCTGCGTTGCCTTTGGAGTCGCCGCCTTGCACCGGATTGTAACGCCACGGCTTGTCACCCCAACGTGAATCGTCCTTGTCACCGTAATAGGACTGTTGGACTAACCGACCGTAATCGTAATGGTTGAGAGCGTTGAATACCGAGTTTCGAGCCGAAAGGTACGCTATCGCGCCGCCATGGGAGCGTAGAAGTCCGACGCGCAACACATCGTTTTCGATGTACACCCAATCTTCACTTCGTTCCGCGTCTTTCGCTTGCGACTGCATCGCGATGGTTACTGACATCAGCAGCGCCAGCAAGATAATTGAGGCGAGTTTTCTTATAGCCTGCTCCGTTAGAATAAAACGATTAATTTACCGGCGAGCTTCCGAATCCAACAAGGCGATAGGTAAGAATATTATTGAATAATAGTGACTTAGCGGCCAACTCTACTTTTCTTGGCTATTTGACACTCAACCTCCTAAGTCTAGTTCCAGATTGTAAGCAGATTCATCTGGTATCAAACCTGTATTTACAAATCCAAGCTTCTCGTAATAGCTCAGAGCATTTAAGGTGCTCTCAATATACAGTTTTTCAACATTCAGTTGAATCGCTCTTTCTTTTCCTAAATCAAATAGATGAGTACCAATTGATTTTCCTTCATACCCAGGCAGAATATAAAGATGGCTAACATTGCCCACTTTGTGATGAAATTTTAGCTGAATGAACCCAACAATCCTATCACTATTTTTTGCGACTAGAGTATAACTGTGCTGGTTCTCCATGATTTTCCTGATATAATCAGGAGTTTTGTCGACATAAAACTTGTCGAATGTATCCTTCAGTTGGCCGCTATATGCTTTACGCGATAGTACACGGGCAGATGTTTGCATAACGGTGTAAATTTCTTCAGCATCTGACAGCTTTGCTTTTTCGTATTCAATTTTCATATATATTTCTAGTTTTAATTCTAACGTATCGATATCTGGCCCGAGCGATGTTTGTGATTCCGTGCTTATTGTCTTGTTATATTTATAATATGGCCTGCACCTCAAAATAACCGGCTTGTTTTTAACCACTACTATAAATATGATTTTACTTTCTAATCATATTTTTCAAACCTAGTGACCCAGAATGTAAAAATGAAATACTCAACTGACATTAAGGAAAATTCTTTAAACCCATAATATGAAAACAAATTTCACTGCACTTCACGTTCTAGGGAATACAGCTCCAAAACACCCATAATATACATTATGGCATATCCAAAAGTGATTATTCTTGATTCATTATAAAAAATCCTTGCGAGCCACAATTTTTGATTTTTTTAATATAATTAATTTACAACATTGAAGTTATGGGGCGCGCGCCTACAAACAGTTTAATGTGCTATTGTTTTAATATTCAATAAATCTCCAACTGCATCTGTAACCATGTGGCCCACGCCATTCTTTAACTAGTAATGACTTTAGCTTTTTAATATAAGCATTCATCAAGATATTATATTTTTGCAAAAGATCTCCGCTAAAAACTCCTTCATCAAATGCGTCTTCGCTTGAAAGTGAACAAGGATATCTAGCCCAAGATTCTAAACCTTCTTCAAAAGCCCTCAACACTTTATTGTATTTTGTTTTATAGGGCACATTAACACACTTACTTTTCAACTCAATAAGACTATGTGTTTTCAAGCTTTTAGACATTCTTCCGTTTGATATCCAGCTAGGGTTTTCGTAAACAAGAAAAGCTTTCAAAGCATTTTCTAACGCGAACCCACCTAGAAGATAAACTGATCTATTAACTGTGTATCTGTATATTTTCGTATTTTTTCTATGGTCAATGTGACCAATCATATCTTTCCTGTTTTGGTAAAGAAATAGTGCTTGTTCGTGTAAGTTTTCCGCAACCATCAGCCAAGCATTTGAATTTGCCTTATCTATGAATTCTTCGTGTATCATATTAAAAATCACAACGTGCGGGTAACCGGCGAACTTAGCTAATCCATGTTAACCCGTTTGGAAGTATTATTTACCCCTAACATCTTTTACATATATGTAAGAACCTGAGCCATTCTTTATTCTTTTTACCTCGAACAACTCAGTAGCTTCTATTAATTTTGTCAGATTCTGAAATCCATAATTAGATGGGCTGAAATCTGGATTTTGTCGCTTTATCAATCCACCACAAATGGAAAGTGCTGCCCAACCATCATCACTGGCGTACTCAGCCACAGCATCCCTTAGCATTTTCACTAACTTTGCATCCATTCTTAGTTTATTTCTAATAGATACTTCTGGTGACTTCTTTTTAGCAGGTTTTGCCTCCTCAGGTTTTTCAGCATACCTATCAGAAAGGACTTCTGTATACATAAAGTCGTCACAAGCATTTTTGAATGCGACTGGAGTTGTACGTTTTCCCACACCAAAGACATATATTTCTGACTCTTTTAGTCGAGACGCTAGCTTAGTAAAATCGCTGTCACTACTGATTAAAGCAAATGCATCAAATTTGCCAGTATAGAGGAGATCCATTGCGTCAATGATCATTGCTGCATCAGAAGAGTTTTTTCCTTGAGTGTAGGAGAACTGTTGTATTGGATTAATCGCCAATTCATTTAGAGGTGTTTTCCAGTTCTTAAGTAGCTCAGATGTCCAATCTGCATAAGCTTTTTTTACCAAGATATGACCGTGCTTTGATATCTCTTTCAGCGTATACTCAAGCACGGAGTGTGGAGTATTTTCCGCATCTATCAAAACCGCAATCTTTTTTTCTGAGCTTATATCTAACATTGAATTTATTTGATAATTTTTTTAACTTTTAATTTAGAACTAGTCCCTTTTTGGGATCAAACAGCCACATCCTGTTCCCTCTTGCTTCAAAATATAACGTGCTACAATGTGAGACTCTCCTTTCCTCTGTCCGTGTGACACATGTTATGTGTCAGAAATATAACCATTTTTTGCTGTAGCATGCAAACCTTACATAAGCTACAAATCAAATTAACTACTCCATACATCGTTCATTAATACGCAATTATCCGTGATATAGAATTATGTTTATATTACGCTATCTCAATAATGGTAACCTGCCCTAGCCTTCCATGTTGTTCACTATGTTTGCACACCACATCCTGCAGTCTTCCATGTATCTTCTAGATTCCTGCTTGGTTCAGCAATCTACACTGCAAATGTCTTACATTCTCAACCTATCCACTTTTGTGAGCAATTCAGTTAGCAACCCACCAGCTCATATCTGCCAACAGCCTGCATTTTCATTGCATCATTGATGGCGCGATCACATCAACGACCTACAATTCCTACTGCCACTGGACATAGGCCCCCTTGCAAATCTTGCGTAAAATGTCCCCTTCCCATTCTTCACGTCTCCAAACGCAGGTGCTCCTGTTTCAATTACTGTCGTACTTTTAGGCAACCACATCGTTGACATAACGTCAGACTTTTTGTAATTATCCCTGTTACTTTATACACCTGAAAAATTGTACTTCAGCTATATACAACAGGGCTATACCAGCAAGGAGAGAGAGAGATGAATCCAATAAAGAAAATCTGCACGGACGAGGCAGGCACCCCTTCCGTGCTCCAGGGTAATATCGCATTTGCCTCAGGTTGTGTACGATCCGGCATCCACGCCGTCGACGGCTACCCCGGCACCCCAAGCACGGAGGTGATCGATAAAGGATTGTCCCAGGTCCAGGACATGATCACCGTTGGTTGGTCCGTCAATGAGGCAGCGGCCGCGGCTATGGGCCATGGCCACTCCCTGGGCGGTAACGACTGCGTTGTCACCATGAAGATTCCGGGCCTGTTCCAGGCAGGCGACTCCTTCACCAGCGGCGCCTTTTTCAATGATGAACGCGGCGCCCTGGTCTACTTCATCGCCTCCGACTTCACCCCTAGCTCCACTCAGCATCTCATCGATCCCCGCCCCTTCATCAAGAGCTGCTTCACTCCGATCCTGGAACCGAGAAACCACCAGGAACTCCATGACGCACCAGAAATCGCCGCGGACCTGGCCCGCGAGTGCAACAGCCCTGTGGTTATCCTGGCCAGCGGCATCCTCTGCCACAGCGAAGGTCTTGTCCGCCTCTCGCCCATCAAGGAACGGGAGAAGGTGGAGATCAAGGTTCCGCTCAAGAAGTTCAACACCCTGCCCAACATCGCCCGCCAGAACTACGATCGGGTGGTCAATGAGCGGTTGCCCAAGCTCATTGAAATTGTGGAGAGCAGCCCGCTCAACAGCTGGGATAAAGGCGCCGGCAAGGTTGGCGTCATCACCTGCGGCGTCGGCGACATGATGGTTCGCGAAATGAAACAATCCCTCGGTGCGGATATCGATATTCTCTCCCTGGGCTTCACCTTCCCGCTGCCGATGAAGCTGATCCGGGAGTTCTACCAGTCCATCGATGGCCCGGTGTATGTGATCGAGGACGGCTACCGCTACCTGCAGGAGGAGTTGACCCGCGAGGGCATGGAGGTTAAGGGCAAAGAGGTCATCGACACCCTGACCGAGTGGTCCCCGGCCCAGATCGCCGAGCGTATGGGATTCAGCCTCGAAAAAATGGCGACTCCAAGCGTTCAGCCACTGATGCGTCCGCCGATGATCTGCCCCGGCTGCCCCTACCGGTTGTTCGGTGAGATCGTGCGTAAACTGAAAAAGCGCGGCAAGCTCGAAAACGTATTCGGCGACATCGGCTGCAACACCCTGCTCTTTTTCATGGATGCGGTGGACACCAACCTCTGCATGGGCGCCTCCGAGGCCAACCGTGCCGGCTACGTGCTGGCCAATCCCGACAAGGCGGCCAAGTGCATCAGCCTCCTGGGTGACGGCACCGAGACCCACAGCGGCCTGGATGCCACCAGAAATACCCTGTTTCGACAGGTGCCGGGCGTCAAGGTCATTCTCGACAACAGCTGGGCAGCCATGACCGGCGGCCAGCCGGGACCAACCTCGCCTGTGAACCTTGCCGGTGAAGAAAACAGTTTCGATCTGCAGGCATCCCTTGCCGCCCACGGCGCCAAGGTACTTGTGGCTGACGGATATGACAAGAAGGGCATCGAGAATGTTTTAAAAGAGGCGTTGGCGGCTGCCGAAACCGGTGAGTTCGTCACCATCGTCATCACCGGTGTCTGCATCAGGAAGGTGCCTAAGTCTGCCTATGGCACCAAGCTTGGCGTAGACCAAGAGCAGTGCGTGCAGTGCGGTCTCTGCCAGATCTGCCCCGGTACTCAGGCCGACCAGGATGGCGTGCCGCACTTCAACAACAACTGCACCGGCTGTGTCAGCCAGACCCCGGCCTGCGGCCAAATGTGCGCCAAAAAGGCGATCGGCCCGGTGACAAATGGCCAGGATTCCGCCGGAGCAAGACCTGCCCTGCCGGAAGCGCCGCAGGGAATTGAATTACCCGGCTACGACTCCCTGGTCCTGCCGGAAAAAATCGCGGTGGCCATTCGCGGTGTGGGCGGCCAGGGTAACCTGTTCTTCGGCAAGGTCCTCACCCAGATGGCCTTTATCGCCGGTTATGGCGACACCAACGTGGTCAAGGGCGAGACCCACGGCATGGCCCAGATGGGTGGACCGGTCATCTCCACCTTCAGTTGCGGCAAGGTCTGCTCTCCCGTGCTTCTTCCGGGTACTGCGGATTGTCTGGTCAGCATGGAGAAAAGCGAGATTCTCCGCCCCGGCTTTATCGACATGCTCAAACCCGGCGGCACCGTGCTGATGGCCACCACCAGGGTATTCCCCTATGGCATCGAAGAAGATCAGTACCCTGCCGATGCCGACATCAAGGCCGCCCTGGCCAACTACAATATCGTTGAGGTAGATGTGTTGAAAGTGGCACTGGAACTTGGCGATGACAGCGGCAGAAGCGCCAACGTAGTGATGATGGGTGCCTTGAGCAGGCTTGCCCCGCTCAACAGTTTCCCCGAAGAGCTGTGGCTCAAGGCTTTGCAGAATGTGAGCCCCAAACCCGCAATCTGGGACTTGAATTACGCAGCCTTTAATGGTGGCAAAAAGCTCCTGTAACCGGTTTCGGCCTAAAACGGTTTATTCGCCCGGGAGATTCGTTATGCGTAGGATCGTATCCTGACAAGATCAATGAGATCCTTGGGTGAGATTTTACGCATATCTCGATCCCCCACGAATAAACTGGTTTTAGGATGTACACTTAGAAATACCCTTTGTGAACAATACACCGGTCATTGACAGCCTCGCACCTCCGGGTTGCCCTGGTCGGTTCTCCACCTCAACGTCTTTTCCAGGCTCAGCCCTGAGATACGGATCCATGAAAGAGATCACCACGCAAATTAACTTCCCAGACATTACGGAGCTGTTCCGTACAGCCCGGCAGGAAGGCCGAAACTTCCTGTTTGAATATGAAGTGTATAACCTCCTCGCCAGATCCGGCGCCGAGACTCCTCCGAAATCAATCCTGATTCCGAGGAACTCTCGCCCTTCCGAGGAGGAACTGCTGGCGCTTCCCGGCGACAAGGTTGTACTGAAGATTGTCTCGCCGACAATTATTCATAAGACGGAGGTGAAAGGGGTCCGGATCGTGGAAAAGGACCCGAACAAGCTGCGTTCCGCCATTCGCCGGATGCTGTACGAGGTGCCGGAGAATTACGCCGCCTGGTGCACGGCCAACCCGGACGGGATGCCGGAATGCTACCGCGGCCTGACCGGTGAGGCCCTGATCAATGCGGTCAGCAGGGATCTGCACGGCGTACTGCTGGTGCAGTTCATGCCGCCGGACTCCGGCGCCTTCGGCAACGAACTGATTGTCGGTCTGAGAAATACCCGTGAGTTCGGCATGATCATCAGCGCTGGCCTGGGCGGCACCGACACCGAGCTCTACGCCAAGCGTTTTCGCAAAGGCCAGGCGATCATCGCCGCCTCCTGCGAGCTCATTGACGGGGAACGCTTTTTTGAACTGTTCCGCAAGACCATCTCCTACAAGAAGCTGGCCGGGCTCACCCGCGGCCAGCGCCGGATCGTCACCGATGAACAGCTGATCGAGTGTTTCAGCTCGTTCATCGAGATGGGCCGCACCTATTCCGTTACCAACCCCGAGGCGGAATTCGTGATCGAGGAGATGGAGATCAACCCCTATGCGTTCACCGATTTCCTGATGGTGCCCCTGGACGGTATGTGCAAGTTCTCCCTGCCGCAAAGGATCGACCACAAGCGGCCGGTAACCAAGATCGACAACCTGCTCCACCCCAGAACCATCGGCCTGATCGGCGCCTCCACCAAGCGCAAGAACTTCGGCCGGATCATCCTGGACAACATTCTCGCCCAGGGCTACCGCAAAGAAGATGTGGTCGTCATCAAACCCGGAGCCGAGGAGATTGACGGGGTCAAATGTGTGCCCGACCTGAAATCGCTACCAGGAAAACTTGATCTTTTCGTGGTGGCAATCGGCGCGGAGCAGGTGCCCGAGCTGGTGGATGAGGTGGTCGAGCTGGACTGTGCCAACAGTGTGATGCTGATCCCCGGCGGCATGGGGGAAAATGAGGAAAGCAAGGAAAGAGCCGAACAGGTCATCGCCAAGATCAATGCGGTACACGCCACCGAGGGCGGCGGTCCCGTTTTCCTCGGCGCGAACTGCATGGGGGTGATCTCTCACCCGGGCCGCTACGACACCTGGTTCATCCCGGAAGAGAAGTTGCCCAAAAACAGAGAACTCAAACCCCACCGGGCAGCACTGGTGAGCCAGAGCGGCGCCTTCATGCTGCACCGCACCAGCCAGTGCCCCGAACTTGCCCCAGCCTACCTGGTCTCCATGGGCAACCAGACCGACCTGACCCTCGGCGACATGGTCAAATACTTCAAGGATTCTCCTGAAGTCGACGTGATCGCGGTCTATGCGGAAGGTTTTAACGACCTGGACGGGCTCGAGTTCGCCAAAGCGGTGCGCGAGGCGGTGCTGCTGGGCAAGGAAGTCCTGTTCTACAAGGCAGGCCGCACCCCGGAAGGCCAGACCGCCACCAGCGGCCATACCGCCTCCCTGGCCGGCGACTACATGGTTTGCGAAAGCTGTATCCGTCAGGCAGGAGCCATTGTCGCCAGATCCTTCACCGAGTTTCAGGACCTGTTCCTGCTGGCCGAAAACATCGGCAGCAAGCAGATTCATGGCAACAGGCTGGCCGCCTTGAGCGGCGCCGGCTTTGAAGCGGTTGGCATGGCGGATTCCATCCAGTCCGACGACTACCAGATGCAGCTGGCGACCTACTCGGAAGAGACCGCGGGCAAAATAGCCAGGGTGTTGTGTGAGAAACGGCTGGACAAACTGGTCTCCATCAGCAATCCGCTCGATATCAACCCCTCGGCGGATGACCAAGCCCACGCAGATCTGGTGCGGGCGCTCGCCCAGGACGGGGCTGTAGATGCCATCGTGGTCGGGCTCGACCCGCTTTCCCCCGCCATGCACACCTTAGAGGATACCCCGACCCCGGCCTTTTCCATGGAGGCCGAAAACGGCATCGTCCCCTTGCTCGCCGAGGTGGTCCGCAACAGCGGGGTGCCCGTTATCGGCGTGGTCGACGGCGGCCGGCTGTACGATCCCCTCCGCGACGCCCTGCTCAAAGAGGGGATTCCGGTCTTTCCGGTTTGCGACCGGGCGGTGGCCTCACTCTCGCTGTATATCGAGAGCCGGTTGTACGCAGACAGCATCCGGGCCGGTGTTACCCGGTAACGCTGCTTACCCAATCCGCCTATTCTGAAGGCTGAAAAGTAGAAAGAAATATCATCTCAGGGCATATCGGCTACCGGTAAGCCCTGTTGACCGGAGAAAAGAATGAAGTTTTCAGACACCGTGCCGGCTGGATACACGACACAACCCAGGGTGAAGAACTCTGATCTTATCGCCCTCGGCTCCGTACTGGCCGTACTCGGCTTTTTTGCCCTGGTTCCGGGCGCCCTGGACACCTTTAAAAAGCTGAGCAGTGAACATGGCTTTGCCATGAGTTTCGTCAAGTTTGCCGTCCTTGCCACGTTCGGCGAATGCCTCGCCCTGCGGATCACCAGCGGCCGCTACAACAAACCCGGCTTTGGTGTCCTGCCGAAAATGATTGTCTGGGGCATACTGGGCGTCGTCATAAAGATGGCCTTTATAATCTTTGCCGCAGGAAGCCCTGGTGTGCTTGGCTCTCTGGGCCTGCCGATCGATCTGGCCACCATGCAGTCTGGCAGCTTTACCATGAAACTGCTGGCATGTTTTTCCATCAGCGTGTTCATGAACCTGATTTTCGCCCCAGTGATGATGACCCTTCACAAGATTACCGACACCCACATCCACCTGCACGGCGGCACACTGGGCTCACTTACAAAAGCAATTGATTTTGCAGCAATATTACGTAAGATCGACTGGCAGGTGATGTATCATTTCGTGTACAAAAAGACCATACCGCTCTTCTGGATCCCTGCACATACGATCACCTTTATGCTGCCTGCCGAGTACCAGATCCTCTTTGCGGCGGCTCTGGGAATAGCGTTGGGGCTGATCCTGGCCTTCGCCAGCAGTGCCAACAACGCCGACACCACCAACCGTTCCAGATAACGTGTCAGCCAACGGTGGATGATTCGCAGTAGGAGTATACTACCTTTGTCAGGAGACAACCATGTCCTCGCCAGTCATTGAAAAAGAAAGTTCCCGGTCAGGGGTGAGCCGCCCGGAAGAGATCGTGGCCCTCATCAAGAGGAAAATCACCTTCCAGGAATACCAGGCCGGAGATGTGCTGCCCAGGGAGGAGACCCTGGCCAACCAGTACTCGGTCAGCCGCGCCTGTATCCGCGAATGCCTGAGTATCCTGAAGGCGCAGGGCTACCTGGAGTCAAGGCGGGGCAAGAACGGCGGTACCTTTGTCAGAAACGTTCTGGAATCAAATGAGATAGACAATCTCTACGGCGATCTCGTTTTGATGGGGCAGATGCAGATCAAGGACCTGCTGGACGCCCGGCTGCTGATCGAACCGGAGGCCGCGCGGGCCGCTGCCTTGAAAGCCACCCCGGCAGATGTACAACTTCTCAGCGACTCTATCCAGGTTTGCAACGACGCCAGGACCGAAGATGAGAGAATCGCCAATCACATAAAGTTCCACAACACCATCGGGGAGATCAGCGGCAACCCGTTTTATGCAATATCAATCCGCAGCTTCATGAAGTTCACCCAACTGTTCATGAAGGTTGTCGGCGAGCATCACCCCAAGATTCATAACTCCCAGGATCATGAGATCATCCTCTACGCCATAGAGAGTAAAAACCCGGCCCTGGCCTATGAAAAGATGTACGTTCACAACTCCAGGACCAAGGAGAACATGATGGTCCTGGAGAGGATGTTCAAGGAGTCACGGGCCAAGGCACGGTGATTATTCACGTACCCCGGACAATCGGGTAATACCGGCAACAGTGACGCAGTTGCGGTTTTGCCACGCCTGTCCAGCTACAAACATTCTCTCCGGTGGACAGCATGGGAGACGATCAGCGGCTCACTCCGCCTCAAGGGTCGCCCGGGCGATCTGGTGGCCAAACTGCACGCATTCTGCCAGACTCTCGTCATCTGGCACAAAGAGTACCCGCAATCCATCGTTGATCCGCTCGATCTTGAGATCGTCAAAGGCGTCATTCATCAACCTGACCGCTTCCCCGCCCCAGCCATAGGAACCAAAGGCTGCACCCATCTTATTGCGTGGCTTGAGTCCCTTGATGTAGTGCAGGAAAGCCGCCACACTCGGGATGGTTGAATTGTTCAGGGTGGGGCTGCCAACCACCAGGGTGCTAGCGGTGAGCAGTTTCTCCATGATGGCTCCCCGATGCCAGGTCTTCAGGTTGCACAGGGTAACCGGCACCTCTTGTTCCTCGATTCCCCTGGCAATGGCCTGGGCCATCAACTCTGTTGATTTCCACTTGGTGTCATAGACCACCAACACCTCTTGTTCCCGGACCTGGCGGCTCCAGCGCTCATAGGCACTGAGAATAGCCGAAGGATCCTTGCGCCAGATCAGGCCATGATCCGGGGCGATCATCTTCGGCTTAAGATCCATCTTTTCAAGAGAGACCAAGAGCTTTTTAATCAACGGGGAGAGCAGGTTCAGGTTGTTGGCGTAGAAAAACCGGGCGCCCTGCAGGACAAAGTCCAGTTCCAACTCATCCTCAAACCTCTCATCCGTTGCCAGGTGTTGCCCGAATGCATCGTTGGAGAAGAGAATGGCATCTTCCCGCAGGTAGGAGAACATGGAATCAGGCCAATGCAGCATACGGGTCATGATAAAGTCGATGTTGCGCTTGCCCAGGCAGACACTGCTGCCATCCCTGACCACTTCAAACGGCCAGCTTTCATCATGAAAGTGAGCGATAATCGCTTTTTTACCCGCAGCGGAGCAAAAAAGTTTTTCCGGCTGGATGGTGGCCACAATTTCCGGCAGGCTGGAGGAGTGATCCGGCTCGACATGGTTAACGATCATGTAGTCAATCTGGGCCGGATCGACGATGGCACGCAGGTTCTCCCAGAACTCCTCACGATGGGAGTGTTTCACCCCATCGACCAGGGTAATTTTCTCATCAACAATGAGATACGCGTTATAGCTGGTCCCGGCATAGCCGCTTGAAGGGGGGATATCCCTGTCAATCGCCCCAACCCAGTACACTCCTTCGGCAAGCTCTATTCTGCTCATAGTTCACCCCTGTTGTATTGCTCGTTGTATTTTTTCGCAAATGAGAATTCTTGCATTGTAATTGCAACTCTCATTCCCAATAGAGCAATTATCAACAGACAGATATGAGCCTCCAATAACGGACAGTTACATAAACACGAGTCACTGCACTAACGGCCGATTCATCAAAACGACGGCACACAGCGTTGCAAGGCCGCACCAAGCGTTTCCGGAATGCAACATTGAGCACACACCCGCACCAGACAGACAACAGCCAGGACAAGCAAGGAGAGTAATGGAAAAAGAGTATCACGACCTTACAGCGAATGAAGTAAAGGGGTATATGACAAAACACCGTGAGGACAGCTATCAGCTCATCGACGTGCGTTTCCCTGAGGAATACACGGAGGAGCACCTTCCCGGAGCCATCCTCATTCCACTTGATGAGCTGGAAACACGATTCGGCGAGGTTTCTCAGGATAAAAACCTGATTATCTATTGCCTCTCCGGCAAGCGCTCTGTCGCCGCTTCAACCCTCATCGCCAGCAACCCGGAGTTCAATGGCAAGATATACAATATGCTCGGCGGCATACTGGCCTGGAAGGGGATGTGTTTGCCTGACATGCCGGAGATCAAGGTGTTCGGGCTCACCGCTGAAAAAGACCAACTGCTCTACCAGGCGATGAACCTGGAGAAAGGCGCCCATAAATTTTATGAGCAGGTGGTCGAGAAATTTGCCGGTGCCCCTTTCGTGCAGGCCATCGAATCCCTGGTTCACGCCGAAGAGGTGCATGCGAACATGATCTATTCCTTCTGGGCCAAGACCCAGACCGAGGCGCCGCCTTTTGAAGAGGTATACAGTGCTCTTGCCGGTGATATCCTGGAAGGGGGCAAGGGTATCGATGAGCTCACCGCCAGACTTGAGGGAATCGAGGCCCAATGTACCCATGTCATCGATATGGCCATGTCCATCGAGTATGCGGCCTACGACCTGTATAGGAATATGGCCCACCTCCACAAGGGCAGTGAACTGGAAGAGGTGTTTCTCCTCCTCTGCCAGGCGGAGAAAGCGCACATGCGGACCGCCGCCGAAGCCCTCGCCCTGTGCGGCGACTGATACCGGGACGCCAGAGAGGTCAATCGCCGGAGCCGGCGGCTGACCTTTCAGCCTGCTGGGCTCAGATCATGCAACGGGATGTGGTTATTGCAAAGTTATTTACCCCTGCTTTTTGCCAGCAGAGGTCTCGCCATACATGAACTGCATGAATGCCTTAATCCTTCTGGTATTTTTCAGGTCGGGGTGGGTCAACATCCAGATCTTCTGGTGAAACTGCTCAGGCACATCCAGGACCCTGGCAAGCTCATGATCCGGATCACCGACATAGGTTGGCAACGGCGCTATGCCCAGCCCCTGGCGCGTGTAGCTGTATAGCGTAGTCAGCATGTTGCAACTCAGGGCTATCGCTGATTTTGGCACAAGATTCTTCAGCCATTCGTTGAAGCCAATACGCCCAAGCCGTTCATTGAGTATCAGCAATTTATGGTCGGCCAGATCTTCAAAAGAATGAGGCTTTCCCTGTGATGCAAGGTAATCAGTGGCAGCGTAGAGCTTGAGCTTAATCGGGGCCAGCACCCTGCCGATCATGTAGTCCGGGTGACGGTTGACTGCTGCAATGACGATATCCGCCTCTCTTTTGGTTAAATCCGTAAAACCGGTTCGAATATCGATATCCAACAGGATGCCAGGCTGCTTCTCCTTGAATTTCTTGACATAAGGAGGCAGCCAATGCTGGCCCAGGGTATCTGTTATGGAGAGTTTTATTTTCCCCTCATAACGAACATCCCTTCCCAGGACCTTTCTTTCGATCGAGAGGAACTCCTCTTCGATATGGTCTATCTGGTCAAAGATCTCCTTACCGCTCTCGGTCAGCACATACCCGGTGTTTAACCGCTCGAAAAGTCTGGCCTCCAACTTTTCCTCGAGGGCGTTGATACGACGCAACACAGTGGAGTGATTTACCTTAAGGGACTTACTTGCCGCTTTCAATGAGCCGAGACGTGCAACCCGCAGAAAGTAGAGATAATCGTCCCAATGAGCCTTGTTGTGCATTTTTGCATCCCTGGTCTGCATTATTCAAGAATTGTTATGCATAATAACACACACTACATTGTGGGACAAGAGAGGCCACTCTTACATAACCTGAACCTACCGAACTTATCCAATAGGAGTAGAAGATGAAAAAGATAATCGTTGTGGCAATCAGTGCAGTATTCGCATTAGTGACCGGGGCATCTGCCACCACCTGGACAATCGACACCGATCACTCGGCAGCCAATTTTTCCATTCAACATATGGCCATCAGCAAGGTCAAAGGTACCTTCAGCAAGGTTTCCGGAAAAATAGAATTTCACGAATCTGGGCCCAACCCGTTTTCCCTGGAGATTACCATTGACCCCGTATCCATCGATACAGGCGTTACCAAGCGGGATGAGCACCTGAGGAGCCCGGATTTTTTTGATGTGCAGCAGTACCCAAACATCAATTTCACCTCACAGAAGGTTGTTCCCTCCGCTGATGGCACTTATCAGGTCGAAGGAAAGCTGACCATGCACGGAGTAAGCAAGGATGTCACGGTGGCACTCGAGGGCTTGGCAACGGAGGTGAAGGATCCCTGGGGCAATACCCGCAAGGGCGCCCAGATTACCGGCGGAATCAACAGAAAGGATTTCGGTATCGTCTACAATGCAGTGCTTGAGAGCGGCAATCTGTTGATCGGCGAAAAAGCTGAAGTAAGTGTCGACCTCGAGTTCATAAAAAACTAGGGCGTCAATCTTCCGAACCGGAAATTCCTGGCAAAACGGACGCTCCCAGGCGTCCGTTTCACCATAAACCTCTTATCATTCAAATGGATTGAACGTGTTACTTTTGAAGATATCGGCAACCTGAATGCCAGTAAAAGCGAACAGAGGTGATCATTCACCGTAAAAGGACTGGCCGGAGACGTTATTGATCCCCCTGAGCGTATCAGCAATGCCAAGAGAACTGCTCAGAGCCACTAGAATATGTAGTACTTATTTTCACATCGAATACAGGGCCGCTAGAACGGCAAGGTTGGCAACGATGAAATTAAATGATTTTTACGACATAGCGAAATCTCCTGAGGAGCCGGAGAAAATGCCTGTGCTTTTCCTGGGACATGGTAGCCCGATGAATGCCATCGAGGAAAATGCGTTTGTCCAGGGGTTCAGGAAAGTCTCCGCGGAAATAGCAAGCCCCAGGGCTATTCTCTGCATATCTGCCCATTGGCAGACCAGGGGCACGAGGGTAACAGCCTTGGAATCCCCGCCAACCATCCACGATTTTGGAGGCTTTCCCCACGAGCTCTATGAAATACAGTACCCGGCCCCCGGCAGCCCCGAGCTCGCCCGGGAAACCAGGGAACTGATCAAGACAACTCCTGTCCACCTGGATGACCAGTGGGGACTGGACCACGGGACCTGGACTGTCATACGGCACATGTACCCAAACGCGGACGTGCCTGTAATCCAGCTCAGCCTGGACACCAACAAAAGCCCTGGAGCCCATTACCAGCTCGCCAGGGAGCTGGCCACGCTACGAAGACACGGTGTACTCATTGTGGGCAGCGGCAATCTTGTCCATAATCTGCTGCTGTTGGCCTGGGACAGGTTAAATGAGAACTTTGCATATGACTGGGCCCAGGAGGCCACCGAGTGGATGAATACCTCCATCCTGAACGGCAATCACGACCTGCTAATTGACTATGAAAGACAAGGAAAAGCCTTGCAACTGGCAATCCCGACGCCGGAGCACTTCCTGCCACTGCTCTATGCACTCGCCCTGCAGGATGCCACGGATGATATCACCCTATTCAATGACCAACCAGTTGGCGGCTCTTTGTCGATGACCTCTGTGAGAATTGACTGAAAAGCAGAAAAATGTAGCCGTTATCAGGTACCGGCGCTCGGTCTTTGCATGTAATTCTTGCAGAGCATAAAGGGGCCCCCCATCAGCTTCTGCGAACAGCTCAATAAAAAAATCCCCTATGCCCGAAGGCATGGGGGATTGGAGAGTTGAGATGAAACAAGGTTGCTGCTTGTACTACCAGCGCTTGAACTGGACTCTGCGGTTTTTCGCTCTGCCCTCTTCAGTCTCGTTGCTGTAGGCAGGCATATCCTCACCGTAACCAACAGATTTCACAAAGTCAGGGTCGATACCAACTTCGTTGACCAGGTAGTCCGCAACCGCCTTGGCCCGTCGCTCGGAAAGGGTCTTGTTGTACTCGGCAGCGCCCAGGTCGCAGGTGTGGCCTTCCACCACAACTTTCAAGCCCGGATTGAGGTCGAACACCCTCTTGGCGTCGTTTAAGGCCTCGTAATAGGAGGGCTTGATCGCCGCGCTGTTCAACTCGAAGAGTAAACCGGAGTATTCCCAGCAGCCGCGCTCATTAACCTGCACGCCCTTGGGGGTATCCGGGCAGGCATCGCGAACATCGGGCACGCCGTCGCCATCGGTATCTGGCTCGGCCACGACTTCAACGACCATGGTCTCCTCGGCTTTGATCGAGGTGTAGGCAGCCAGGATATCTTCCCACTCCCAGCTGTTATAGGCGATTGACACGCTGTCGCCGAAGACCACCTCATCCTCAACCACCCTGGCATAGGACTTGACGATCAGGTTGCTGGCCTTCTCAGGAGTGAGCTCAAGACCGTAAGCGGTCAGGATCTTATGATAATCTTTTGGCGAGTAGGCGATGCTGAGATCGTTGAAGGATACCTCTGAACCGTCCACGCGGGCATAGGTCCTGGGAACCTCTGCGCCATATTCGCTCATGAAGCTGAGGCCATACGCTTCCAGAATCTGATTGAACTTGGACGAAGGATAGGCGGATGATTCGCTATTGAAGGTTACGGCCGGATCCGCCGGCAGCTCGATAGCCATGGCGGGTGAGCTGAGTACCAGTGCTGTCAGCGAAACATAGACTGCTTTTTTCCACATACTTTTCTCCTGATCTATTTTTTTAAATCGTATCAATTCTTTCCAAAATTTATCCGGCAGCAGACAGCCCTGTGGCGCAACCATGGTCGGGTACGCCTCGGATGCCTGCAAAGGATCAACTTCCGCTAGAAGATAACCAGCTATCCCCTTTCGACAAGTCTTTTTTACTTTGGAATTCCAATAAATTAGCCGATATCACGTTAGGCTTTTTCGGAAAAATCAAATTTATCACTGTGTTAGCAATAGCTTCGAGGATTACTCCCATAACAGAATGTTTTTTAAAAAAAAATAATATTTCTTCTCAATTACTCCACCTGACCACATCTGCAATCTGCCTAGTCTGGCATCTGGTGAGTCCGCAGCAAAACAGCCGGGCCCCGATCACATAGCTTGTATCGGGGCCCGGCTGAACAGGTACGCCTGGATTATCACCGCTCGTGGGCAGTTACATCTCAGAACTTTCCGTTATTGTTCTTCCATTCGGTTTCTGCCGGAATTTCCTCAATGGTGTCCCAATGTTCCACAATCTTTCCGGATTCGATCCTGAACAGGTCATAAAAGGCGACATGCTTGCCCAGGAACTGCCCTTCCGACACCGCCAGGACAAAATTCCCCTCGCCAAGAATCATATGGTTCTGGGTGTACATCATAGGGGTGCCGGCCTCGGCCATTGTCTGCAGGGCCTCACCAAGCGCTCCCAGACCGTCGGCCACCGCCGGATTGTGCTGCAGGTATTTCTCGGTGGAGACATACTCGGTAATCTTGCCGGGATCGGCTCCGAAGAAGACGTCGGCCATGAGTCCGGCCACCAGTGCCTTGTTCTGCTCGGTCTTGTCCAGATCAGTTATCTCTGTGGCGCCGTCGATCTGGGATCGGCCGGAGGCGGTGCTCGCGGAAAGCGGTTGCAGATTATCCCAATGCTCCACGATCAGGCCATCTTCGAACCTGAAGATATCAAACCCGATTTTAGCACCGAAGAAATCATACTCGGTGTGGGTGAAGGCGTAGTCCCCATCTTCGAAAGCGCGCACCACCCTGGCCCGACCACTGCCTTCAGGCAACTGCTGCATGACCTCGGCAAAGCCCGCAATGCCGTCTCCCACCGCCAGGTTATGCTGGATGTATTTTTCCGGATTGATGTAACCCGCCGGTTCGGGGTTGCCAGTCTCGATGCTTTCGATCAGGGCCCTGGCCTTGTCTTTATTGCTGAGCGCGTCCTGCCCCGACTCTTTGGTGTCAACCGCTGCACAACCGTTCGCCAGAAAGAGTACGGTTGCTATGAGTAAAAGTTTTCTCATGTTTCCCTCCACAATGTTTATTCATTGGTGTTGATAACTGGGGCAGAGGATAACCGCTTGAGAAAACGGGACAAAGGTCGATATACCTTGAATTATGGTTAAAATGAAACCTTGGCTAAGCTGGTGTAGGTCTTACGGAATTTGGCAGGTGATACGCCGGAATGCTTCTTGAAGTATTTGACGAAGTTGGTCGGCTCCTCAAAGCCGAAATTGAAAGAGATTTCCTGAACTGAGCTGTCGGATGTCACCAGGATTCTCTTGATCTCCAGGGTCAGGAAGTCATCGATGTACTGCTTGGCGGTACTTCCCGATATTGCCTTGCAGACAGTGTTGAGATGTTTGGTGGAGATCCGCAGCATCGCCGCAAAATCCTTCACACTCCGGGTCGAAGCGATGTGGTTTTCCAGATACTCCTTGAATCGCCCGAATAAAATGAGCCATTCGGTGTTTTTCTGCCCGGTATTGACGGATTGTTTGATGCGCTCTGTTTTGAGTAAGAGCACTTTCAGCAGCGATCGCAGGATCTCTTCCTTGGCGAATGGGTCCTGCCGGAAGTATTCCCTGTTGATCTCCGAAATTAGTTCGGGAATCCCCTCTCTCTTGGTTTGCCGTGGCGGTATGACCGGCGCATGCAGATGCTGGTTGTAGAGCCGGTAGAGGGAATCGACCTCGCAATGGATGAGATTCTTCTCCAGAAACTCTTTGGTAAAGATTACCACATGTCCCCGTATCTCGGGCTGCACATCAAAGGAGTGAACCTGTCCTTTCGAGATGAAGATGAGACTTCCCGGACTGAACCCATAGGGCTGAAAATCGATGTAATGCCGCCCCTCGCCCTGGGTTATGTACACGATGTTATGAAAATGGACCCTATGCGGCTTATCCAGCTCGTGGTTGAGTGTGCCTTGCCGGGAGAGTATCTTCTCCAGGGGCACCACCTCAAATTCAAACAAGGCCCCCTTTCTCTTGTAGAACTCTATTTGAGGGATGTTGAAGACGTCCATGGCCGCACAAGTCAATTTAATCCAGTTTCTAAAATTTCGAACAACCTATGACACGAGTAGAATGTTACGTCGAGGGGCAAGTGGCATGGATCACAGTCGAATATTGTATTCTCTGATGAATTTTATCTACTCTATTCTCTTCCTGAATTCTTCCACCACCTGGTGGACATCTCCGATGCATCATTTCCCTTGGGGATTTTTCACATCGCAGTTGCAGCCGTTATTCTTCTTTTCTGTCTTTATTTTTTCAAGAATTTTGGAAAAGCCATGGTCCTCGAAGTCTTTTTCTATATCTTTTTTTGTGTATTCAAAGCAGTAGCAAACCAGATCCTCATCCTGAAATGCTTTTGCTGCTGATTTTAGCGGATCGATCGTAATCATTTTTTTGTTTTCCTACAGATCGCTGGGAAAATTTCATTGCAGGTTGTTCAGCTCGGCCTCGAGGTAGCTGACAAAAACATCCCTGGCTTCATTCTCCCGCTCTTCATCGGTAATCAGGGAGATGGAATACATGGGCAATTCCGGCAGCCCCAATTGGGAAGGTGCCCTCTTCAGCCCCGCTGTCACCGCACCCCGCGGCAGGACGGACAACCCCATCCCCGCCAGAACTGCAGCCTGGATGTGGCTGATGGAGGTTCCCGTAAACAGGATCTCCCATTTGCGATCGGCCTTCTCAAGACCTTCCGTGGCAATCCTTCTGAAGTTGCATGGCGATGGCAACAGGACAAGATTCACCGTCTCGTCCAAGGAGACCTCCGTCTCAGCGCCAACCACCCAGACCAGCGGTTCCCGGACCAGGACACGACTGGGCCCCTGGTAGGTATCCGTGCCGGCCACCACCAGGTCCAGCTCGCCCTGTTCAAACATCGGGATCAGGTTGATGCCAAAACCTGTGTGCACTTCAAGATGGATATTGGGATACTGTTTCCTGAACTTACTGAGGATGGTGGGCAGCAACTCGGGCAAGAAATAGTCTATCAAGCCAACCCGGAGATTGCCGGAGGCCTTGGGGTTGGTCAACCTGCTCACCGCCTCGTCGTGGACGGCCAATATCCGCCCCGCATAGTCCAGCAGGATCTCGCCTTCCAGGGTGAGGGAGAAGGATTTGCTCGTCCGGCTGAAAACCTGGGTGGACAATCGCTCTTCGAGCCGACGTATCTTCACACTGACCCCGGACTGGGTCAAACCGATATTCTTTCCAGCCTTGGTGAAGCTGCCTGTCCGGGCAACTTCCCTAAAACACCGGAGCATGTCTATATCAAGATCTATGGGTATCATAGCGACAATGCTAAAACGTCATGTTCATGATGGCAACTATTACTTTGAGTCATGAGACCTTGCATATATAGGCTTGTCATCTGTTTGCAAGCCACCGTCTGCACCAACTGAAGCTTGAAGTTGCCGCAAACCCGCAGTCTACATCAAGCGACTTTGAGTTCAGGTGTTCAAGGATACCCAAACGACAGCATGATATTTGGTGGATTGAGAAAGAAGCGCAGAAGATTGTACTTCAGCCATCAAGTGCCTCTCTCACACTTCGCGCCAGCTGAGTAATGGAATAGGGCTTGGGCACAAAACCACGCAGGCCGAGGTCATAGGCCTCCCTCACGGACTCGTCGGGACTGAATCCACTGACGAGGATGGCATCCTGCCCCGGTATTTTCTCAAGCACTCGTTTGTAGGTCTCCAGTCCGCTTATTCCTGGAGCCATTATCATATCGAGAATGAGGAGATCTGCCCGATTTTTGTCGAGGTAAAGGAGCGCCTCTTCACCTGAAGCCAGCGTCTCTACAGAATACCCAAGAGTGCTCAGGTATCGTGAGCCAAGATATCGCTGCAAAGGTTCATCATCGACCAAAAGGATTTTCTCAGTGCCTGAATAATCTTTTACGCCCTCCAAAGATTCAGCCTCCTGTATCGTCTCAAATCCCATGGGCAGGTAGACGGTGAAGGTCGTCCCGTTAGCATCAGATCGCACCTCAATAGATCCATCATGCTGCTTCACCACATTTTGCACGATAGTCAGGCCAAGACCTGTTCCGGACTTGCCCATAACCTTGCGGGTGTAAAATGGATCAAAGATATGGTCGAGATTCTCAGGGCAAATGCCGCTGCCTGTATCCGAGATTTGAAGCACACAGCACATCTGTTCTTTGCCGCTTTTTCCACTGACGCCCAGGTTCCGGCTGGCAATAGAAGTGGAAATCGTCAGGCTTCCCCCATCCACAACGGCCTCCAGCCCATTGGTCACCAGGTTCATAATAACTTTCTGGATATGAATGGAGGAGCAATATGCATACACATCTCCTTTCTTCAGCTCAGTTTTAACCTCAACTCCAGGATTCGCACTGACCACCTGCTGAAATTCCAGGGAATCAAGATATTCCCGGACCAGCCGATTCACTGACACATTTTCTTTTTCGCTGGCGCCATCCCTTGAGAGGGTAAGCATATCTGTCACCACAGCGGCGGCCCTCCTCCCGGAAGTCCGTATAGCCTCGAGTGGCCCCCTCAGCGGGCTGTCTTCAGGGATCTCAGTAAGCAAAAGCTCAGGATACCCTGTAATGCCCATCAAGATATTATTGAGATCATGGGCAACCCCGCCCGCTGTCATACCAAGAATTGCCATTCTTTCCGACTTCAGCAGCTGATGCTGGGTTGTCTTCAATTCCTCGTAAGCACATTCCAGCTGCCGGTTTTTCTCTTCAAGGGACTGCACCAGCTCTAATCGCGCAATCGCCACGGCCTCAGCCGCCTGACGATCCGCCTCGGCCCGCTCCTTTATTTTATGATCAGTGACATCAATCACCCGTCCCTCGTATGCCTTGAGGGTGGCATCGGCGTCGAGGATTTTATGGATGGAAAGCGAGACCGTAAGGTTTTTCCCATCCCTGCGCCTGATCCGGAGTTCCTGGTTGTGGACATCACCTCTAGCTGCCAGATGTGACCGAAGCTCTCTATAATGTTCGTCGTCCTTGATGTACCGAAGAAGTTTCTCTTCCCGGCATGCATTCATCTCATCCAGGGATTGAAAACCCAGCAGATCAGCAAGAGCAGGGTTCCCGTCCATCAACCGTCCATCCGGGGTCACTCGGAAGATGCCTTCCCTGGCTGACATGAACAGGTCCCGGTACTTCTTTTCTGCGGCCCGGATCTCCTCGAAGGCGGCCTCCAAATGCGAAAGCATGGCATCAACGTGCTCCATGAGTCTGCCAATCTGGTCACGGACGCCGTAGTCTTCCACCCGAGTGGAAAAACGTGAGGCCTCTATTTTCGAAAGGACACGGGAAGTGCGCTCTATCCGTGGAACAATGAGCTTGTAGACGAATAACGCTTCCAGAGCTGTTGTCAGGACTATTGTCACCAGCGCCCCCATGAAAAACGTGAAGGCCACATCGCTTTTCTTTTCTGAAATGCGGCTGCCGTCAATCTGGAGATAAAGCGCTCCAAGCAGCTTTCCCCGGTGGTAGATCGGGGCCAGGGTTGATATGAACCTCTCACCCTTACCTTCGTCAAAGCTCAGCGTCCTCTCTAAAGCCAGGTCCCGGGCAAAATAGTCCCGCTCAGCTTTTGAGAGGAAATGATGGAAGTCTCTCCCCTCACCCACATCCTCACTGCCGTAGAAAACCATGCCCCCCGTGTTCACCACGAAGGCTTTTACAACATCTTCCTGCAGGAGTTCGGACATTACGTCTCGTTCGCGCACGGCGTCATAGTTCAGCGCGCGCTCCGACATCAGGACCGATGGCAGGAACAGCTTCTGGTGAACGGCAATGTCTATTTCGTTGTTGAAGGTGGTGGTATAGTACATCCCGAGAATGGCCAGGAGGACCGTCTCGATAAGCAGAATTGAGAAACATATCTTGAGAGGGATGCTTCCGCGAACGATTTTGGCGAAATCTTTCATATCCTCATCAAATCCCGTTTACCAGGCTGCTGGATGCTCTGCTCGATTACCGTTTCAGTTCCCTGCCATGCAGAACCATGACTTCCTCAAAATAGTCGCGGGCTGTTTTCTTTCCTTCCAGGATCATGGCCAGATTCTCACGAAAAGAAAGCCCGGACACTTTGCAATCCTCTCCAAAGACATACATGGGGGAGCGGTAATTCCTCATGGGCAGTCCGTCATATTTGGCTGTCATTCTCATGACAAAATCGCTGTAAACGTCTCTTTGAGAATGCTGTGGGCTTACGCTGACAAGATGCCCTTTGAGTCCGGTCGGATTCTTTGTGTAATCGATCCATTTTTCAGCAATTTTCGGTTCAGACCAGAGTTGCAGGAGATCTATTGCAGCCTCCCTGTTCGGGCTGTTTTTCATGATCGCCCAGACGTTGCTGTACTGGCCGACCAAGCCATTGGCGTACCGGGCGATGGGCGGTTCAACCGGGATTCCATTCTGATAGGAGTTGGGGGCATTCCCCCTGAAGTGTCCATACCAGTAGGTTCCACCCACGGCAAAGAGCCCCTGGTTCCCCTCCAGGTAATCCTTCATCCACGGAAAAACCGGCAACTCCCGCCACCCCTCATTTAAGATCGGCTGATACCGGGATAGATCCTCGAAGATCAGGAGGGTGTCGAGAAAGGCCTTGGCCTTTTCCTCAGAGTAGGCCAGTTCCACCACCATCTGCGGGTCGCTGAAATGGCTCTTGAAGATGAATTCAAACAGGGACTCTATCCTATAAAAAGTGGAGAAGCTTAGAAACGGTATCTTCTCCCCTGCGGTCGCATTGTACGATGAGAGTTGCCTGGCATAGCCGATAAACTGTTCGATGGTCATCCCTTCCGCCGGGATGCTCATATTCAGCTGCCGGGCTACCTTGTCGTTGTACCAGAGACAGGTAAAAAGGCCTTCAAGCATTGGCCCGACGAATATTCCTCCGGTCTGTTCCCGGTAGTATGGGGTTTTCAGAATAAAGTCCTTATGCCGCTCCTGAAAACCGGGCACCGTGGAATAATCCAGCAGGTGCTTTCTTCCCCAATCCGGGTCACCAAGCATCTCGGCGACATAGTTATATACCGTCACTCCGAGGAAGATTACATCCCACGTTATCTCCCCGGTCCTGATCATTTCGACAATGGTGTGCGCCACCCGTTTCTTGAAATAGTCTCCGGGTGCATCAAGATCAACATCATATACGAGGTTTACTTGCACTTCAGGATGGAGGAATTCAAACTCTTTCTTCACCTCCTCCAACAAAACCTGACGGCCATACTCACCTTTCCAATGGCCCATCCAGTTGAGTTCTTTTGTTTCCGATGCAACCGGAAGAGCAAGCCCTGCAACAAGGCTGATGATGAAGAACACACAACCAAAGCACCTTTTTCCCATGTACCTTACCTTGTTTGAAGAGATCACTGACAGCCAACCATCCACCGGCCCTATATTACCTGCCAATCATGACAGATAACAAGCATTCTCCAGCGATTCCAAATAATTTCCAAACAAGTTCAAAGACGGCCGACCTTCACTGTACTCTTTTTTCAGGGAAAACAAACAGCCCGCTGGACCAAACAAGGCCGTATGCGGCGGATAACCATGAGACGGTTTCACACTAAAGGCTGTGTATGTGCAATACTTTCAGCATGAGGCTAAATCTATTGATTGCGTTTCTTCGTTCATCATGTGCCTTGGACAATATCGGACACATGCATATTCATTGTCAGGAATGTTTGGACTATTCATCGTGCAGCTGCCGGCCGATTCAAGTCCACTCACGTACGCTATCTGGCTCTTGCCCAAGCAGCTGCTGCTTCCACCGGCCAGGGCAAAAGAGCCCTTCCTGAAGCCGGGGATTACCAGCAAAAAATGACAAAACATCATCATCGCCATGACAAGTATTAATTTGCGTTATGGCATATTGCGTCTAGAGTAGAACCACGCTGGGAACAAAACCGGCCAAATTGTGAATCATCCGTTTATATGGAAACCCGAAGGGAGATACCTATGAAAGCTATAGTTGCAAAAAGCGGTAGCCAAGCCCAGGATGCCGGAGCCTTCATTCTGGCAGAGCAGCCGACACCTGAGCCGGGTCCACAGGACCTGCTGGTTCGTGTGGTGGCGATCGGCATGAATCCGGTGGATACCAAGGTTCGCCAGCGCATGCCAGGCGACGGTGTGCTGGGCTGGGATGCCTATGGCATCATCGAACAGACCGGCAAAGATGTGAGAGGTTTCAAGCAAGGGGATGCGGTCTTCTACGCCGGCGCCCTGACCCGTCCCGGAACCAACAGCGAATACCACCTGGTTGACCAGCGAATCGCCGCTCTCGCCCCGAAAACACTTACCCCGGAAGATGCGGCGGCCATGCCCCTGACCTCAATAACCGCCTGGGAGGGGCTGTTTGACCGGCTGGGTTTTGATGCCGGGCCTCAGGCCAATTCCGGCAAGTCGATCTTGATAGTCGGCGGTGCCGGCGGTGTCGGCTCCGTGGCGATCCAGCTCGCCCGCTGGGCAGGCCTGACGGTGTTTGCGACCGCATCACGGCCTGAAACCGTTGACTGGTGCAAAAAGTTGGGAGCGGACACTATCCTCAATCACCGAAACAGTCTCGCTGAAGAGCTGCAGGCCGCCGGGGCCGAGTCTGTTGACGCCATCTTTTGTACCACCCAGATGGAGCGACACTGGCAGGCCATGGCCGACTGCATCCGTCCCCAGGGGCGTATTGTGCTGATCGATGACCCTGCCGATGCCCTGGACATTACCGTGTTCAAGCGTAAGAGCGTCACCCTGGTCTGGGAGTTCATGTATACCAGATCCATGTTTGAGACAGAGGACATGGCCGAACAGGGGAAACTGCTTGCCACCGTAGCCGGTCTGCTGGACGCCGGGACCATCGTCACCACCCGGCAGAAGACCTTGACCAGCCTGACACCTGAAAATATCCAGCAAATGCACATCAAGCAGGAGAGCGGCACCATGATGGGCAAACAGGTATTGGTGTTATAGGAGAACAGACCGGGAAAGCCCCCCCGATCTTCAGGTTAAAGACCAGCCAGCATCGAGAGCAGCCCCTGCGCCTGCTAAGCCCAGATGCTGGCTTTCTTTTCCCTGCCCATATCTATTGCCACCGCTTGAACTGGACCCTGCGGTTTTTCGCTCTTCCCTCTTCGGTATCATTGCTGTAGGCAGGGCGCTCTTCGCCAAAACCGGACCACATAACCGAGGCCGAATCGACGCCTGCCTCATCAACCAGGTAGCCCACCACCGCCTTGGCTCTTTTCTCAGACAGGTTCTTGTTGTATTCACTCCTCCCCAGGTTGCAGGTGTGCCCCTCCACGACGATCTTCAGTCCCGGGTTGAGCGCAAGAATCGTCTGCACCTCGTTCAGCTCCGCCTGATAGCTAGGACTGACCACCGCCTTATCCAATTCGAACAGCACCGCCGAGGAAAACTCCCAGCAGCCGCGCTCATTGGCTTTCACTCCTTTGGGGGTGTCCTGGCATTCATCACGCGTATCGGCCACGCCATCCCCGTCACCGTCCGCCTCAACAACTGCGACGGCCACCACTGTCCCCACCATCCCGTCAGTCTCCGCTTTCTCTTCAGTCTCCACCCTGGCGTAGGCGCCCAGGATACTCTGCCACTCCCAGCGGTCGTAGAGCTCTGCCCCGCTCTCACTGAAAAACAGCTCATCGCCAACCACCCTGACATAACCGGCAGCTTCAATTTCAGCCGCCGCCTCCGGTGTGAGTGTAAGGCCGTAGGCGGTCAGTATATTATGGTAGTCGCTCGGCAGGTAGGCCACCGGCTGGTCATTAAAGACTGGCGCTGCACCCTGGATGATAACGTAACTGGCCGGAATCGATTGGGCGTATTCAGGCATGAAATTCAGGTCACGAGCTTCCAGCAGTTGGTTGAACCTGGTTGACGAATAGGCGGCGGCCTCCCTGTCGAAGGTGACTGTTGGTGATTCCGGCGGCTCGACGGCCTGGGCGGGTGAGCTAAGCAGCATAGCGGCCAGTGATAGGATGATTGCATTTTTCCACATAGTGTTCTCCTGTTCTTAGGTTGGTGATAGAAATGAATCTGTTGTCTGCACTCACTGACCAGGAGTATTCCTTACAACTATGGTTATCAAATGAATGACAATGCTTTTCTGCCCATGAAAAATGACGAATTATTTCAACGTGAAGAGAGAGTGGCTGAGCTATCGGAATCAACCTGACGAATAAAAGGCAAGCTCCCCCCCTCTCACCCCTCGTCTGAAAATGGCCTGACTTCAGCTCTTCTGCCTCCCCGGGAGAGTTTTCACGGCACCCCACGCCAACGATATCGGAGGCCTCGGCTAACCATTGAATAATCTGCCGGAAAAAAATAGTTGCTCATTGCTCCTGCCATCCCTTTCCAGATTGACATCACGCACTATTTTCTTTATACACCTCTCCTGCAGACTCTGGGCCGCTGGAGATTCACCAAAACTCCGGCAGTCCGTGAAAACGGCGGAAGCGGTCTTTCGCCAGCCCCATATAATCAGAGGAAATACAATGTTTCGGAAAAACCTTGCAGTTCTGGCCATTCTTGTGGCACTTACGCTCACAGGCGGCAATGTTTTCAGCGCTACCAAGATCACCAACGGCATCGATGCCAACTTCCCTCCCTTTGCCTATGTTGACAAGACCGGTACCCCGAGCGGCTTCGATGTAGAGGCGATGGAGTGGATTGCCGCCGAGCTCGGCATGGAGGTGACCCACCAGCCCACCGAGTGGGACGGCATCATCACCAGCCTGCTGACCAAAAAGATCGATATCATCGCCTCCGGTATGTCCATCACCGAGAAGCGCAAGAAGATGGTCAACTTCACCAATCCCTACTGGAAAATTGAAAACGTCATGGTCACCAAGAAGGGCTCCGAGCTGACCATCGACGAGCTGTTGAACGGCAAGAAGATCATCGGCGTACAGCAGGGTACTCCCGAGGCCAAGTGGCTCAAGGACGAAAAAGCGAAAAACGGCTGGAACTATGAGCTGCGCTACTACAACTCCTCTCCTCTCGCCGTTGAGGATATCCTGAACGGCCGCATTGCCGCTGCCGCCATGAACGACGCTCCGGCCAAGGATGCGGTCTCCAAGAAAGACGTACAGATCGTTGGGCAGTTCGGCATGCACGGCGAGTCCTTCGGCTATGCTGTCCGTAAAGGCGACGACGAGCTGCTCGAAAACGTCAACGCAGCCCTGGAAAAGCTGATGAACTCTCCAAAATGGAATGAGCTCATTGAAAAATACGGGCTCAACAAGTAACTGGGCACCGCTATAACCGGCTGTAACATTGCCCCGGCAGTTCGCCCGCGAGCTGCCGGGTTCCTGGATTCCGGATGGGCGCTGTCGCTGCCCGCATCCGGCTTGAGTCTATGCTCGAATATCTGAATATCCTTACTGATTCGCTTCCCTACCTGGTGCAGGGGGCGGTTATTACGGTGGCCATCGTCACCGCCGCCATGCTGATCGGCCTTGTTATCGGCCTGGTAATGGCCGTGGGCATCGTTTACGGCAACACCTTCACCCGCACAGTTTTCGGCTTCTATATCTGGTTCTTTCGCGGCGTGCCGCTGCTGGTTTTACTTTTTCTTTTCTATTTCGGGTTGTTCACCTGGTTGGGATTCAACTTCAGCGCCGTGGTCGCTGTGGCCCTGGTTCTGGGCATGACCACCGGAGCCTACCAGGCCAACATCTTTAAAGGCGCCATTTTGTCCCTGCCTAAAGGGCAGTTCAAGGCGGCCTGTGCGTTGGGGATGAGCGAGCGCCAGGCCATCACCACCATCGTGCTGCCGCAGGTGCTCCGGGTCTCGATCCCGGCCTGGTCCAACGAGTTTTCCATCGTCTTGAAAGATTCGGCCCTGGCCTTCGTGATCGGCGCCCCCGAGATTATGGCCCGAACCCAGTTCGTCGCCTCCCGCACCTACCAGCACCTGCCGCTGTATATCACCGCCGGCATCATCTACTTTCTCCTGACCTGGGCCGGCGTCATGCTCCTTGCACGGCTTGAAAAACGGTTCAGGATTCCCGGTTACGCACAAGAAGGAATGTAATCATGACAGTATCCACTCCTATCCTTGAAGTCGAAAAGCTGAATAAGAGCTTCAACGGCACCACCATCCTGCGCGATATCAGCCTGCAGATGGTCACTGGTGAGATCAAGGTGCTGATCGGGCCTTCCGGCGGCGGCAAATCGACCCTGCTGCAGTGCATCAACTGCCTGGTGCAACCGGACAGCGGCACCCTCCGTCTTTTTGGCGACAAGGTGGATCTGGCCAGCAAGAAAGCACTCTGTGAACTGCGCCAGCATGTCGGCATGATTTTTCAGGATTTCAACCTGTTCGACCACCTCACCTCGCTCGACAACATCACCGTGTCGCTGAGAAAGGTCAAAAAAATCAGCAAGAAACAGGCGCATGAGCGCGCCATGAACGAACTCACCCAGGTCGGTCTTGCAGACAAGGCTCACCTCTACCCGGCGGAACTCTCCGGCGGCCAGCGCCAGCGGGTGGCGATTGCCCGGGCATTGGCCATGGACCCGAAGATACTGCTGCTGGACGAACCCACCTCCGCGCTTGACCCAGAGCTGATCGGCGAGGTTGTCGCCGTTATCAAGAACCTGGCCGGCAAAGGCATGACCATGATTCTCGCCACCCACCAGATGGGGCTTATCTCCTCACTGGCCAACGAGATTCTGTTTATGGAGGCGGGGCGCATCGTTGAACAGGGCGCTCCTTCCGAATTGCTGGCCCCGGGCCGTGATTCGAGAACCCGTGCGTTCTGCGAGATGCTGAGCGACACCGTCGAAATGGAGAGTTGATCGTGGAGCTGTCCCCGTTTTATCAGGAGCTGATCGCCGCGCTCAACCGCGGCCTGGTGATGAGTATTGCGCTGATTATCCCCTCCGCGCTGGGCGGGGTACTGATTGGCATCGCCGCCGGCACCCTTCGCTCCTTCGGCAGCAAAACGGTTCGTCGGCTCGGTGACTTTTATGCCGCTCTCTTTCGCGGCACACCGCTGGTGGTGCAGCTCTTTATCCTCTACTTCGGCCTGCCCAACATCGGCATCTATCTCAGCCCCTACACCGCCGCCGTTATCGGTTTCATGCTCTGCTCCGGTGCCTACCAGTCGGAGTACGTGCGGGGTGCGCTGCTGTCGATCAAGCGCGGTCAGTACTTTGGCGCCCAGGCCCTGGGGTTCACCAACTTCCAGACGATCTTCTGGATCATCATCCCCCAGGCGTTTCGGCGCTCCCTGCACGGCTGCGGCAACGAGATCATCTACCTGATCAAGTATTCATCGCTTGCCTATGTGGTCACCTGTATGGAGCTGACCGGCGAGGGCAAAACCATCGCCACAGAGTACTTTCGGTTCACCGAGGTGTTCGCCATCATCGGCCTCTACTACCTGGCATTGGTGAGCGCGGCCATGTTCCTGCTGAAAAAGCTGGAGCAGCGCCTCTATGTGCCGGGCTTCGGCAAGTGACGTGGAGCCCGGTCTGGTTACGCCGAACCAAGCGGGGTACAGCCGTTTTTCTTGCAGAGGTGGCAGCTGACTTCTTCCGAACAGAGGTTTTTATAACAGCTCATGTCGTAGATCTGGCTGTACACCACCCGCTCCAGATGCTCATTCTTGGATGATTTTGCATAGATCAGCTCATTGGCGATTACATCGTTCCGCAGAAAATCGCACGCCTCGACCATATTTTCAAAGCCATACACCCGGCCCTGGTACTCGGGACCGTTGAGCTTTCGCAGGTAATACGCGCTTTTTCCCACAAAGACCACCCGGTCGACAAACTCCATCAGCGTCCGGGCCATGGCCCGGTACTTACCAGATACAGAACCCGGCACATCTGAAAAAGAACCCAGGACAATGGTCTTGCGGGGCGCTTCAGCATCTTTCATCTGCGAAACCGCAGGCAGCACGCTCCAGTATGGCGCTTTCTTGCAGTCGTTGATAAAGTAGACCCCTTCCGGGCTTCTGTGGATGGACATCCGCCTGTCATAGGCCCTGATACCGTTCAGGGAAGAGGCGCATTGCCTGAGCGGGATACCGACGGCCAGTGCACCAGCCACCGCCGCTGAAAGTGACAGTGCCAGCAAATCACCGAACAGGCCGGTGCCGATGGTCACGGTTTCCCCCCCATAGGTGACATCCATGCTCAGGAGCTCTGGCCAGTTGCCCCGGACCTCCGAGATCCTGACATCGGCATCCTGACCGGTGCCGTAGGTCAGTACCCTGGCAGGGCTCGCCTCCGTCATGGCCAAGACATAGGGATCGTCAGCGTTGAGGACGGCCACTCCGTCCTGGGGCAACAGCTCGACGAGTGCCCTCTTCTCCCGGGCGGTAGCCTCGTAGGTCCTGAACGCGGTAAAGTGGTCCTGGCCGATGGTGGTCACGATCCCCACAGAGGGTTGCATGACCTGGGTGGAAGCCCTGATGTCCCCTTGTTTTGCGGCCGCAATCTCCTGCAGCAGATAGCTGTAGCTCCCATTCAGCCTACGAAGGTTCTTATGCATCCAGGAGCCACCGTTGCTGTCAATACCGACAAAAGTCCGCCCCTGATCCTGGAGGATCTTGCCTAAAAAGTTGGTCGCGCTGGTCTTGCCGCAACTGCCGGTAATACCGATAACCGGGATATTTCCCAACCGCTTGCGAATCCGCTGCGATCGCCTGTCTCGCAGCCGGTAACGAATAGGCCGTGTGGATTCCTGGATTTTTCTGGCAGCCCGTATATGTAGTGATTTCATATTCGTTTCTGGAAGGTGCGTACAATATTGAGAAAGAACGAAAGAGAACAGGAATCCTGCAGAACCTGTAGTTCCCATGACAGATCTGCAGCATGTACTCTGCGATTACCTTGCAGCTCTTTTGACCGATACTCAAACGTTCTGACCACAGCAGCTTAAGTTGCTGTATTTTATATTTTATGCAAAGAAAGTCAGCATAAAAACGCACTTTCTCCCATTCACTCATAAAAGGTCTGTGGCAGCAGGTTTCTTGCCCTGCTGCTCCCACGTAAAGGTGCAGACCAGCCTGGACGCGTTGCTAACTCATTCAGGTAAGTCCCGATCCTGCCAAGCCGGCTCCAACACACGCAAAACACAAAAGCTATCGTTACTTCCCAAAATTTCCTTGCCTCAGATTCACACCCATGTTAACAGGTGTTAACATGAATGAAACAAAGCAAACAATTCTCCATGCGGCCTGTGACATCTATCTGCTTAAAGGCTATAAGGGCATGAGTATGCGAAAGGTCGCCGAGAAGGCGGCCATCTCGCCGACCGCCATCTATCGTCACTTTGAAAACAAGGAGGCCCTGCACCATCAAGTGCTGCGGGAAGGGTTCAGAACCTTTGATTCCTATCTGCAGCCAGCCCTGAACGGCAAAACCGGCATGGAACGCCTTGATCTGGCTGCTCTATGTTTTTTCGCTTTTGCCACCGAGCAGCGGAAGTACCATGAGATTCTCTTTCTGACCATGGACCATACCGTCGAACACAAGGTCAAGGGGGCATTAACCAAGGACGCCACGGTAAGCCAGAAATTCATGGTGGCCCGTATTGAGGAGTGCATGGCAGAAGGCAGCCTGCGGCGCGATGATCCCGAGGAGGTTGCCATGCTGCTGCTCTGCACCTGCAACGGTTTTTTCGCCCAGTATGTTTCCAAAAAGGTCGTCGACGGGCCTACGGTGATGAAGGAGAAATATTGGCGAATATATCAGCGCTTACTCCATGGCCTGAAACCATAAGGGGAAAAGTACAATCAGCATACCCCGCTACGGGCTATGCTGTTTTTTCGGACCACAAGGTTAACACCTGTTAACATTCTTGAATCAGCGGCTTGTTCATCAGTATCATCTATAACCTGACGGAGGTATTGACATGTTGCTCAACAACGGAAGTGCGAAGACCAACCTGGACCCGGCCCGGGACGAGACTATCCAGGCCACCAGAAACCTGCTCCTCAACCCGAAAGCGGCAACCTACGAAGATCTCGATGACCAATCCAGACAACTGGTACTGAAGACCATCGACTTTTTCGAGACCAAGGGCAAGGAAAAGCTCAAGCATGATGATCATGAGCGGGTCTGGTACGCCGACTTTCTCGAGTTCTCCAAAAAAGAGCAACTGTTTGCCACATTTCTCACCCCCGCAAAATTCGGTGGCGGAGCAAAGCGCTGGGATACGTACAGGAACTGTGCCATCAATGAGATCCTGGGCTTTTACGGCTTGAGCTACTGGTATACCTGGCAGGTGACCATCCTTGGCCTTGGCCCCATCTGGATGAGCACCAACGAGGAGATTCAACACAAGACCGCCCGCCTCTTGGAAGAGGGCGAGATATTTGCCTTCGGCCTCTCGGAAAAAGAGCATGGCGCCGATATCTACACCAGCGACGTCACCCTCACCCCCCAGGCCGACTCCGGCTGGCTGGCAAACGGCTCCAAATATTACATAGGCAACGCCAACGAGGCAGCCCTGGTTTCGACCTTCGGTAAATTCAGCGATTCCGGCGAATATGTCTTTTTTGGTGTCAACTCCCAGCACCAGAACTACGAGCTGGTAAAAAATGTCATAAACTCGCAGAACTACGTCGCTGAATACAAGCTGAACGACTACCCTATCGTTGAGAGCGACATCCTGGCCAGGGGACGGGACGCCTGGGATATGGCCCTCAATACCGTCAACGTTGGCAAATTCAACCTCGGCTGGGCCTCCATCGGTATCTGCACCCATGCCTTCCACGAGGCGATCAACCACGCCGCCAACCGCTATCTTTTCGACCATTACGTCACCGACTTCGTCCATGTCCGGCAGCTGTTTATCGACGCCTATGCGCGCCTGGCCGCCATGAAGCTTTTTGCCCTGAGGGCCATCGACTACATGCGCGCCGCAGGCACCGAGGACCGGCGTTACCTGCTCTTCACCCCCATGGTCAAGATGAAGGTGACGACCCAGGGCGAGGAGGTCATCAACGCGCTCTGGGACGTTATCGCCGCCAAGGGTTTTGAAAAGGACATGTATTTCGAGATGGCGGCAAGAGACATACGGGCCCTGCCGAAACTGGAAGGAACCGTCCATGTGAACATGGCGCTCATCATCAAGTTCATGGCCAATTACTTCTTCAAGCCAGGCAGCTATGGCGATACCCCGCGCCAGACTGAAGGGAAGAACGATGATTTCCTCTTCAACCAGGGAGCGACCAAGGGCCTTGGCAAGACCCGCTTCCACGATTACCGCAAGATCTACGATGAATTCAAGCTGCCCAATGTGAAAATCTTCAAGAAGCAGATCAGGCTGCTCAAAATGTTCCTGGTTTTGGGCAAGCCCAGCAAGGAACAGATCAAGGATTTTGACTTCCTGCTCAACCTCGGCGAACTGTTCACCCTGGTGGTCTATGGCCAGCTGATCCTCGAAAACGCCAAGCTGATGAAAATTGACTCGGCACTCATCGACCAGATATTCGAGGTCATGATCCGTGACTTCTCAAAATTTGCCTTGCAACTCTACACCAAGGGCTCAACCAACCTCATCCAGCAAAAGATCTGCACCCGGATGGTAAAACGTCCGGCAGTGAACCAGAAGCAGCTGCAGCATATCTGGGACACCTACGTGTATGAGCTGAAGGACCAGTACGCCATGAATCCATGATCACCAGTGCCACATGATCAGAGGGGGAGGAGGTTATCCTCCGCCTCCCTTGTAGTTTGTAGCAACAGGAAGGGTATTACGATAATGCGGTCCAAGCCGCAGGGAAGAAGGAGGGAAGAGGTCCGCTGATCACAGCGGACCTCTTCTTATGCAGCTATTTTTTGTAATTGGGATAGTCAAAGAAATGGCAGCCGGCGCAAAGCGGTTTGCTCTCCTGGTGTTCGCCATGGCATTCCATGCACGGTACATCTTTGCCATAGTGCATGTTGTTATGGGGATTCTGCCATTTTTCTTCTTCCGGACGGGAGGTCGCCTGGATCAATTCTTCCAAATCATGACAATCCAGACAGACAAAATCTGCAGGAAATTTTGACGCCTGTGAATCATCATGACATGAACTGCAGGATTCACCGTCGTACAGGTCGGCGTGATAGCTGCGACCTTTTATATCTCCGAATTGCTGCAACGTCTCTTCGGCAAAACTCATTCCGGCAACAAACACCGCGACTGCTGCTACAAGAAACACCTTTGACATCAATTGTGTTTTCATGACCTCTCCTTCTTGATCGCAATTATGATTTCATCATTGTTCGAGCGGCGGTCATTCCCATAACCATGCAGTCAGGGATTGAGCAGCTACCTAGCCTACTGACACCGTGCATTCCACCGGTAACCTCGCCACCGGCATACAATCCAGGTATCGGTTTCCAGGTATTTGAATCAATTACACGTGCTTGTACATCAATCTGGGCCCCTCCTTGACAGTAGTGAACCTTCGGCCAGTTTCTGACCACCACAAAAGGAGCCTGAATGTATTTGCCTTTGGCCTTGTCCATTGGTTTGCCAAACTGCTCATCAACGCCGGACTTGACATACCCATTGTACTCTTCGATCTGGGCCTTGAGCGGCTCAAGCGGCACCTTGAAATGATCCGCCAGTTCCTCAAGAGTGTCAAACTTCCAGCCCACACCGTACTTGAGCACCTTTTTCATGGTCGGATGCTCTTTGGCATGTTCATAACTGGTGATGGTGATCGGCGGCAGAGGATTGCCGTCATCGTCACGGCAGGCAAGCTGGGCATCGGACCTGGTCTTCCGGTCGGCGATCTCATTCATGAATCGCTTACCGGTTTTGATATACACGGAAATTGAATGAGCAAAGTTATATATTGAGTAATTCGAGACATAACCAAAGCCATCTTCATCCGGCGAGGCCCAGGGGCCTGTCTGAATATATGCCATGTGAACCGGGATTGCGCCCACGCGGAACAATTCCAGGAGCGCCTCACCTGTGGCGCTTGGTGGATTGGTGGACGGCACTTCTTCGGTAAGGGTCGGATCCTGGGATTTTCGGAGTTCAACGTTTCTTGCAAAACCACCCGTTGCGATCAGCACCCCTCTCCTGGCGCGGACGTTTACCGCCGTACCTTCAACCCCTCGGCCGAAATAATGGCCCATCATGATCTTCGCACCGACAACTGTTCCGGTGTCATCGAAGATAAGGCTCTCAAATTTGGCTCTGGTCACTAACTTTACGCCAAGCTTTTTACACTGCTCTACCAGAGGCCGGATGATTCCGGCGCCGCTGGCGACTGTGGTCTGGTAGGTACGTGGTACTGAGTGGCCGCCAAGCTGCTGCAGATATGGAAAATATTCACTTCCAGCCTCAAGCGTCATCTCAAGCGCTTCATTGGCGTGTTTGGCAACATGGAGCAGGAGCTCCTCATATGCCACGCCACGACCAGCTTTTACCTGATCGGCAGTCATGATTTCAGGGGAATCTTTAACACCTTTTTCCTTTTGCAGAGGTGAGTTTGGTACGGCAAACAGGCCACCGTTATAGGTGGAGTTACCGCCAAAATATGGCATCTTGTCGTAGACGACCACATCTTTGGCTCCAAGCTTTTTTGCTTCAATAGCAGCTGCGAGGCCGGTAAACCCGGAACCGATGATGACGACCTCGTGCTCTTCTCCCCACTTGACATCACTTTCACCGGCCATAGCATTTAACGCCGGCGCAGCCAGGGCAGCGGCGCCAGCCATTCCCATACCGGCGAGGAACTTACGACGATCTGCCCGAAAATCCTTCTTTTCCATTTTTACAACTCCCTTAGATTGTATTGGTCATTTCTCATCTACTGCAGGAAAATGCCTGGAGCATCTCCTTGAAGTATAGTGAAAGTTACTTGGCAGCGAAGATAATTTTTTTCAGGTCATTTGCGCAGGAGAAGTATTGGTGAGTTATCAGGTAATTATCCACACCCGATGAACGGAAAAAAGGGACGATCGTTAGCTAACCATCGAATAATATACTGGAAAACAATAGTAGCCTCTGGGTCGCCTGAGATTTGCCAACACTTCGGCAGTCCGCGAAAACAACGGAAGTGGCCTTTCCCCAGCCCCATAATATGCACACCAACGACGTCACCCTCCCCCTAGGCCAACTCCGGCTGGCTGGCGAACGGCTTCAAATATTATAAAGGCAACGCCAACGAGGCAGTCCTGGTTTCCACCTTCGGGAAATTCAACCTTGGCTGAGCCTCAAAATCGGCATCTGCACCCGGATGGTAAAACGACCGGCAGTGAACCAGAAGCAGCTGCAGCATATCTGGAACACCTACGTGTATGAGCTGAAGGACCAGTACGCCATGAATCCATGATCACCAGCGCAACCTGATCAGAAGGGGATAAAGGGATCGTCCGTCCCCCTGGTAGATTGTGGCAACAGGTAGGATATTAGGATATTGCGACACAAGCCGCAGGAGAGAGGGAGGGAAGAGGTCCGCTGGGTACAGCGGACCTCTTGTAGTTCTATTTTTTGTAGTTGGGATATTCAAAAGAATGGCAGCCTGCACAAAGCGGTTTGCTCTCCTGGTGCTCGCCGTGGCATTCCATACACGGCACCTCTTTGCCATAGTGCAGGTTGTTATGGGGATTCTGCCATTTTTCGTCATCCGGGCGGGAAGTAGCCTGGACCAACTCATCCGCGTCATGACAATCCAGGCAGGAAAAATCTGCCGGAAATTTCGATGGCTGTGAATCATCATGACATGAACTGCAGGATTCACCGTCGTACAGGTCGGCGTGATAACTCCGGCCCTTGGTATCTCCGAATTGCTGCAACGTCTCTCCGGCAAAACTCATTCCGGCAACAAACACCGCGACAGCTGCAACAAGAAACACTTTTGATATCAATTGTGTTTTCATGACCTCTCCTTCTTTAGCGCAATTATGATTTCATCATTGTTCGAGCGGCGGTCATTCCCATAACCATGCAGTCAGGGATTGAGCAGCTACCTAGTCTACTGACACCGTGCATTCCACCGGTTACCTCGCCACCGGCATACAGTCCAGGTATCGGCTTCCAGGTATTTGAATCAATTACACGTGCTTGTACATCGATCTGGGCACCACCTTGACAGTAGTGGACCTTCGGCCAGTTTCTAACCACCACAAAAGGAGCCTGAATATATTTGCCTTTGGCCTTGCCCATTGGTTTGCCAAACTGCTCATCAACGCCTGATTTGACATACCCATTGTACTCTTCAATCTGCGCCTTGAGCGGCTCAAGCGGCACCTTGAAGTGGTCGGCAAGCTCCTCAAGGGTGTCAAACTTCCAGCCTACGCCATATTTGAGCACCTTTTTCATGGTCGGATGCTCCTTGGCATGCTCATAACTGGTGATGGTGATCGGCGGCAGGGGCTTGCCGTCATCATCACGGCAGGCAAGCTGGGCATCGGACCTGGTCTTTCTGTCGGCGATCTCATTCATGAATCGCCTACCGGTCTTGATGTAGACGGAAAGTGAATGAGCAAAATTGTAAATGGAGTAATTCGAGACATAGCCAAAACCGTCTTCATCCGGCGAAGCCCAGGGGCCGGTCTGGATATGTGCCATATGAACCGGGACCGCGCCTACGCGAAACATCTCCAGCAACGCCTCACCCGTTGCACTAGCAGGGTTGGTGGACGGCACTTCTTCGGTAAGGGTCGGGTCCTGGGCCTTACGGAGTTCAACGTTTCTTGCAAAACCACCTGTTGCAATCAACACCCCTCTCCTGGCGCGGACGTTCACAGCGGTACCTTCAACCCCACGGCCAAAATAGTGTCCCATCATGATCTTCGCACCAACAACTGTGCCGTTGTCATCGAAGATCAGGCTGTCAAACTTGGCTCTGGTAACAAGCTTTACCCCAAGCTTCTGGCACTGTTTCACCAGGGGCTGGATGATACCGGCACCGCTGGCAACGGTCGTCTGGTAGGTACGCGGCACGGAGTGACCGCCCAGCTGCTGGAGATAGGGAAAGTATTCACTTCCCGCCTCGAGCGTCATCTCAAGCGCTTCATTAGCGTGTTTGGCAACATGGAGCAGGAGCTCCTCATATGCCACACCGCGACCGGCCTTTACCTGATCAGCGGTCATGATTTCAGGGGAATCCTTGACCCCTTTTTCCTTTTGCAGCGGTGAGTTCGGCACAGCAAACAGACCACCGTTAAAGGTTGAGTTACCGCCAAAATATGGCATCTTGTCGTAGACGACCACATCCTTGGCGCCAAGCTTTTTAGCTTCAATGGCAGCTGCGAGGCCGGTAAAACCGGAACCAATGATAACTACCTCGTGCTCTTCTCCCCATTTGACATCACTTTCACCAGCCACAGCGTTTAACGCCGGGGCAGCCAGGGCGGCCGCGCCAACCATACCCATACCGGCGAGAAACTTACGACGATCTGCCTGATATCCCTTTTTCTCCATTTTCAATGCTCCCTTTGATTGTATTGGTCATTTCTCGCCTACTGCAGGACAATGTCTGGTGCTTTCTCCTTGAAGTAGCGAAATTTACCTAGGAGCGAGCATAATTTTAATCAACGGTTTTGCGTAGGGGGGCTATCGGGGAGTTATCGGGTAATTCCATATACCCGATGAAGGAGAAAAGAAAATGAGTGGCGAGTGATTGCACTCCAATCATTCGCCTGTTCAACACGTGATAGGTGGGGGAAGATGATTCCGGCTACGTTTCAGCCGCAGCATTGGTTCCGGCAATTCTGCCAAAAACGATGCAGTCAACGATGGAGTTGCTCCCCAGGCGACTGGCCCCATGTATGCCACCTGCAACCTCCCCGGCTGCATAGAGACCAATAATGGGTTTTGCGTTACCAGCCGAGAGAACCTGAGCCTGTGTATTTATGCGTAGCCCTCCCATGCAGTAGTGAACCTTGGGAAGAAGCCTGATCGAATAGTAGGGTGGACTCTTTATGGGCTTGAGATTTTCCGGCAGCGGCTTACCGAATTCCGCATCACGGCCCTGCTCCAGGTAGGAGTTATAGTTTTCGATTGTTTCAAGCAAGGGCCTCAATGGGATCGTATTAAACATTGCCAAATCCTGAAGAGAGTCGAATGCACGTACCACACTTCTCTTCAAACATTTGTCAAGAGTCGTCGCATGTTCAGCCCCTTCCGAATCAACTATGGCTACGGGTGTTCGCCCCTTGAGCAGGATGGCATCGGTTCGCAATCTGCGATCAGACATCTCGTTGACAAAGCGCCTTCCGGTATTGGCATCGACCATTATCCCGTAAGGAAAGCCGGCCAACATGGTGAACAGCGAACCAACCCCCCAACCTTTTTCATCCAATGATGCCCAAGGACCGAGCTGGATCCAGTCAAGATGGAGTACTGCCGCACCGATTGCAAGCGCTGCGTTCAAGCCTTCTGCTGTGGCACCCGTATGGTTCGTGGTGTCAATATCCTTATTGAGGCGAGGGTCATGGAGGAGTCGAAATCTGATATCGCTTGCAAATCCCCCTGTGGCCAAAACAACGGCTCTTCTTGCCCGTATATGTTGGGTGATACCAGATTTTTTGTGAGGAAAGTTAAACCCTGATTGGACCCTGACCCCCTCGACCGCGTTCTTGCCATCAACAACAATCCGATTCAACGATGTTTTAATTTCTATCGGAATCTCAAGCTGCCGACACTTACGGAGCATCGGTTGAATTATGCCGGAACCGGAACCGCTCGCAGTGGCGTAGGTACGAGGGACAGAATGACCTCCAAGATGATTGAGGCTATCCCTGTACTGTACACCCAAATGGTCTATGGTCCACATCAGGGAGGATAACGACTGGTCTGCCAGGATTTGTGCCAGTTCGCGATTGACAAGGCCGGAACCGGCTTCGACCATGTCCTGGAGCATGAGGGCCGGACTATCAATGATCCCCTCTCTCTCCTGAAGAGGGGAACCCGCTGCGGCAAACAAGCCACCGCTTATTGCCGAATTTCCTCCCGGCGTGCGCATCTTCTCAAGCACAATGACCTCAACGCCCCGCTCTTTTGCTTCAATGGCTGCGGCAAGGCCGGCAATGCCAGATCCTATGACGACAACATCGTACTCTCTATCCCAATCCGTAGTCTCCACAGCGGCAAACTCCTTTTATTCGATACACCCGAATTTCTGCTATTGCGGGTCCAGATTACTCTCGGCAAGAAATGCGTACAGGCTGGTTTCTCGACCCCGCAGACCAAGCTTTCGCCGAATGTTTTTTCGGTGGGATTGGATAGTTTCAAAAGCCAGGTTCATGGTGCTGCCGATCTCCTTGCCACTCAGTCCAGCTTTGATAAATTGGCATATACGGAGTTCCGTCTTGCTCAGTTTCAGCAGGTTGGCTTCCAGGGGATTGTCAAAACCCGTTGTCAGTGCGGTGAGCTGGTCTTTCAACAGAGCCAGATAGCTTGCACGCACCATGGCATCTTTCTCGCTCTCAACTTTAGCTATCCCGGGCAGAATCATTGATCGAATCCGGGAGGTTATCCTCTGCTCGAACTCTCTTCTCTGCTCTTCAATCGTTGCAAGTACATTTCGCAAGGTGACGTTCATTTCTTCGGCGTTCTGCCTCTGGCTGACAAGTCTGATCTCCAGGTTTTTCTGTTCAGTAATATCCGACACAATGATTGGCCAGAACGCCTGCCCATCCAGATCCATGGAGGCCACCGTGATCATACACGGAAACTGTCGGCCGTCTACGTAGATTCCCTGAAGTTCCAGGCTGCGGACTTCCCCAGTCTCCAGCGCACCACAGGAATGCGCCATCAACTCCAAGCCGCGATCATCAGTTAATGACTGAAATGATGTGCCAATCAAGACCTCCAGTGGGATACCAAACATCTCGCTGGCCATCATGTTTGCTTCCATGACCTCCAGGTCATCGTCGAGAAGCAGTATGCCCTGTCCCACCGATTGGAATATGGTGTCGCTGATTGCCTGTGATCTCAAAAGATCACGGCTTTTTTCTACAATCCGACGCTCCAGGGCGCGTCGATGGTCTACCAGATGGGTTATGTCGCTGAGGATTAACAGCGCTCCTTCTGCGGAGGGATGCATACACGACAGGGATTTCACCTGTAAACTGAAGGACCGATCACCTTCCGGGAGCGACACCGCTATCTCCCGCATCGCATCTGCAGGGATATACTCCAGGAGTTCTTCAATGCTGTGGCAGGGAACTCCCAGAACGTCCCAGGCTGGACAACCTATGACTTTCCAGTTTGCAAAGCGGATTTTCGCTTCCGGATTGACCTCATGAATAGCGCCTTTGCCATCGGTGATGAGCACCAGGTTGGAGGTGGAGTCAAAAACGCTTTTATAGGTCGCCTTTTTATTCGCCAACACCTGACAACCCACCATCCCAGCATATTTCACGCCCTGTGACCCTGTTGTTTGCCATAACTCGAGGACCTCAATTTCGATGCAGTCCACAACTTTGCCAAGAGCATTCGACAGGACTCTCCTCTGTTTGTCACTGGCCGCAAGCTGGTCACTGCACTTTTCGAAAAATGACTTTATGCACTTGAAGGCGGATAGGAATTCCACCAGGCTGAGTCCGAGGTACTGTTGTCCCAGCGCCAGGTCTCTGAAGTACACAATTTCTTTAGAAAGGACTTGAGTCAGGGTCTGATAATCTTCGTCAGGAGGAGAGGAGGAGACTTTCTTTAATCCACTAATTATAGTTAGAAAGACTCCATGTACTTCCGGCCGGGAAAGCACAAGCTTGCCACGATCTGTACGGGTGCTGCTGCAGCAGTGCCAAGTTTCCTGCAATTGTGCGGAATGGCTCTCGAGTTCTTCTATCAACTTCTGGATCATTGCCGTGTTCCCAATTCCGTCTATTTCCAGCTACTCGGAATCAGTCTCAACATTTTCAAGATGATACCCCAGGGGTATGTATTGAAACCATCTCGTAACTTACACTTTCCAGCTCTCAGGAAATCGCTGTGAACTTTGCCAGACTAAAAAGGCGCTCGCCTCTGTTTTAAGGCAAACATACTATATTTTTTTCTTCCTGCACATGTTCACGTTGTCATACCTAAATTAAATTCTGTTCGCGAGCTGGCAGACATAGGATCATCTGCAGTTGGCATAGAACAAATATCAGGCCCCCCTCAGGTACCAGCCGAACATTAACAGTCCGCTGGCCGCGACCCAGCTTCCCCCTACCCTGACGACGACCCTCTTCCAGCCATCGGCGATTACCGCTACCAGGGCGGATACAATGGAGGTTATCACAAACAGGGCGATGGTTATTCCCAGCAAGCCTGGCGCCCCCAAGTCATTCTGGAGGGCGGCCCCATTCATAAATCCATGCAAGGCGCCGATCAGCCCGGCAAGGCCAGCCGTTGCCAGCACAGGCAACCGGATGTCGCCTGCCACCAGTAACCCGATGAGCAAAAAAGAGAGAGCCTGCAGCGGCACGTCAGGCATGGCCGTAGCCCGCAGCCCGACAGCACCTCCTAAAAGCCAGAATAGCGGAACAATGACCAACAGCTTACGGCCACTCTCCACGCCGCGCAGCCCGGCAAACATAGCCAGCGCCACAACGGGGATGATGTCTTCCGGCGTGAGCAGAAGATGGCCTATGCCGTCATAAACAGGGCCCATGCCGGTGGTGACCAGATGGGCGACAGCCCTCTCCGGCCACAGCATGAACACGGCTGCCGTCAGTACAGGGACGAGCAATGATGTTTTGCCAGAAACCATCCGCTTTCAGCTCAGGTTACCGCATGGTAGAGAAAGAACAGGCCCATAGCGGCGATGCAGCCGCCGGTTAACCGCAACAGGGTCTTTCCCAGGGGATAGTAGTGGATTAGACCGATGAGGATGCCGACCCCGTGCAGACAACCGGTGCCGAGAATAAAACCCATGGAATAGAGCAGTCCGCTCTGCCCGGCCGGCAGCTCCGTGCCATGCGCGTGCCCATGAAAAATAGCAAAAAAACCCACGACAATCATCGCCACCACCATCCCGGGACGCACCTCAGCCAGGACCATGATACCAAGAGCCACCGCCGAGACTGCTATGCCGACCTCAACGCCGGGAACCGGGATGCCTAGCAACCCCAGCATAGCCCCCACCGACATCAGCATGGGAAAAACAACCGGCAACACCCAAAGAGCCGGAACACCGAGCTGGGCTCCCCATAAGCCAACCGCCACCATGGCCAGGATATGGTCCAGCCCTGACCAGGGGTGTTCAAGCCCGGTCCAAAAGCCGGCGGCCTGTCCTCCGGCAATGTGCGCTGCGGCTTCAACAGGGAATACCATCATGAGTAGCCATACCGCCAGGACAAGGTGCGCTCTCGTATCAGTCTTCATCCTAGAATCCTCCGATCATGATCATGGTTCTCTGAATGGTCCAGTAGGCTCCGAGGCTGCCGACGGAATAGGCAGGAACGACCTCCACCCACTTTGGCCACACTATCTTCAAGGTTCGAAACGACCAGGCAAGCAGCAAGATAAGGAAGACAAAAACAAGTTGTCCGAATTCAACCCCAAGGTTAAACCAGAGCAGCGCCCAGGGCAGTTCGGTCTTTGGTATGCCGGTGGTGGAGAGCCCGGAGGCGAAGCCAAAGCCATGAAGCAGGCCAAAACCAAAGGCAGCCAGCCAGGGACGGGCTATGGTCAGGCTCTCCTCACCGCGCCGCGCCCGCATGATCTCAGGCCCGAGGAACATGATTGACAGGGCTATGGCCGCATTGAGCGGTGGCAGCGGCGCCCTGGCATACCCCAGGGTGGCGATGGCCAGGGTGATGGAGTGGGCGATCGTGAACGAGGTGATAGTTTGCAAGAGCATCATCCTGCTCTTGACGATCAAGAGCAGGCCAAGCACAAACAGCAGGTGGTCCACGCCGAGCAGAATGTGATGGAATCCCAGAAAGAGGTACTCCCGGGCCGTTATGTGCCAGGAGCGCTCACCGCGAAGCTCTGCCCAGGGTTTTGTGGGCCTGGCCATGGTGGTCATAACACTGCCGTCGGCCAGCGCTACTTTGATAAAAACATCGGTTATAGTCGACTCAAGACCGGGAAACCGCAGGATCTGCCCGTCAAGCCCCTCGCCCTGGGTGGAGACAATCCTGGTGAAAAGGATGGCGTCCCGGGTACGCCGCTGGGCAGGCTGCCCGACAGTCTGCCAGTTCTCCGGCAACTGCAGGGAGGCAGGGTGGGGCTTGTTGTAATAGATCGGGGCACGCCAGGAGACCTCATAGCGGTCCCCGGCCAGGTGCCTGAGCTCCACGGCACCTGGCTGGCTCTCATGGCTCAGCACCTCTTTGGGCAGACACAGAAGCAGCGCCAGCCATAAACAGAGGATTGTCAGCCAGAGATATTTCAGCCAGGAGACCATGTCAATCCTCTGAGCCATTGTCCCGGGAGACGACGATACTGTACTTATCAAGCAGAGTGTCATAGGTCTGCCTCCTGATCTCCTGTCTCCGGGCAGACATCATCTCCCGTTCAACTGCAGCACGCACCTCTTTAAGCTCAGGGTCGTACGCCTCTTTTTTTTGCCGAACCAGAACCAGGTGCAGCCCATAGCTGGAGCGGACCGGCCCCTGCCAGCTCCCCGTCTCCAGGTCGGCAAGCTCTTTTGAAAAGCCGGCACCGAACTGTCTGTCGATTACATTGACAGAGGAAAGCGAATAGATTCGCGGCAGCATGATGGCGTCACCGTACAGCCTCGGGTCTGCCTGCTCACCTTTCTGACCCAGTTCCTCCAGCAGGCGCTGGATATCCGTAGCAAAGGTGCTCCCGCGCTGGTCCGGATTGAGGTAGACATGGTTGAAAGCCAGCTGGGTTTCCCGTCTGAAGGCCTGCCGGTTCTCCTCAAGATACGCTTGCAACTCCTCATCTGTTGGGGGAACCGCCGTGGTGATGTCCTCGACCAGAAGTTCCATCTTCATGCGCAGCCTGCGCCGGATATAGGCATCGTCTCGATCCAGGCCCATGGCAACCGCTTCGCGGTAGGCAATTTCGTCACGGACCTTTTCCTCAATCAGGCCGTCCAGCTCTTCCTGGGAAGGTTGACGCTGCCAGGTCCTGTTGAAACTCGCCTTCAGCGCTTTGATATCCCCACTGGAAATGCGAATGGTAAGATCCTCGTCTTCGCTTGCTGAGCCAAAGATTTCGAAGGCGAGAAACAGCAGAAAGCCGATGGCAAAGAAATGCAACAACGGGTCGTTAAGAATTTTTTTCATACATATTGGTATACATCATACACAAAAAAAGCACAGCCCGGGAAACGGGCTGCGCTTCATTTTATTGACAGGCCACTCTTTCTAAGGAGTGTACCAGATGGGTGAGGTGTAGGCACGCTCCTGCACGGTCATTGGCACTTCACTGTCCATCTCGACCCCGAAGCGCTTCGCCTCATAGGCAGTCCAGCGGGGAGTGGGTATCTCCAGCACCCTGGCGTAATAAAACGCTCTTTCAGCCGGATCGAATTCAGGATCCGTCCAGACCCCTATCAGCTCAGGCGCACCGATGGAGTTGGTCCAGGTCGCATTTTTCACGTCCACGGTATTGCCCACCGCAGGAAGCTTGCCCTTCTCATCCGGTGTGCGCCCGTCCGACCAGACAACGTCATAAACTTTCTCCCTGGTGGTCCCGTCACTATCCAGCCAGCCCTTAATGATCTGGATGCGGTCGAGGTTGCCGCTATAGGGATCCTTCAGCGCTGCAACCAGAAAACTGGGCGCAGCTGCTCCAGACGGGGCACTGCGCAGATCACCGCCCATGGGTACCCCTTTCCTGTAGCCGATATTGGCAGGCAACCGGGACATGGTGTCACTCTCTTCAAAATCCCAGCCTCCGAAAAAGCGAACCAGCATCCGGGAACCGGTGGTGGCATAGGTCTCTTTTCTCATCATGGCATCAAACAGGGCCTCCCGGGTATTCTCTCTGGCCCAGACCGCGGCGTAGCCTCCGGCCGCCTGTTGCCAACCGTAAATGGTGAAGTCTGGATCGGGAGCCTCGATGACCACATGCTTCCACCTCTGAGGCTCCGGCTCCACCCCCGAGTGCTTGCCAAAAAAGTTATTTTCCTCCACTGCCGGCAGGGAGGTGTGCGAGTCGGTGGAACCAATCTGGCCGTATTTATACGGGTTCACACCAAGTTGCTGGTCAAACTCAAGCCCCCGCTTGAGACCGGATCGAAGGTATTCCCCCGCCAGCATTTCATCGGTTTTGGCCTCGCTCAGGTCGAGATTACCCAGATCCCAGGTCTCATAATCGGCAAACTCGTCATCTGGCGAGAGAAAGGGATGGGCTTCACCATCCCCTTTGATCTGGGTGGTCTCGTACAGCGGCTCCCACTTCTGCCTCAGCTCTGCATAGTCCCGGTCAAGCGGCTTGCCGGATAAGGTCTCCACGTCAAACATCAGCCCGTTGGCCAGGTTGCCGTTATGGGGAATGGCGAGCAGATCGCCGCCGGTTTTGTCTTCGTAGGACTGCATTGCCTCCCAGAGTTTTTCTGGATCTGCGCTGTCGGCGAGGGTAAACGGCAAGGTCTGCCTGGCCTGGGCGGAACCATCGCGATAGACTACTACCCGGTGCAGGTTGTTGCCTTTTACCAGCGAAGTCCACTCATAGCCGATGAAGGCGGTAAAGCGACCCGGCTCATTGTATTGATCGGCAGCATCAATGACATTTTGCCAGACCGGTTTCATGAGTTTGGGATCATTGGTTCTCCATGGAAATTGTCCTTGGGAAAACAGGGTAATAATTTCAAGAGCCGCATCCACAGATGCCTGGCCGCCCTCGTTGATCGCCGCATGCCAGCGCTTTCCCTCCTCCCTGTTCATTATTGCCGGATCCCCTTTGGCGAACATATCAAAATAACCCATGCCATCGGAGTGATCGGCAATGACCACAAAATCGAGTGACTCCCTCATCCTGGCCTTAAACCCTCCGGAAGCGATCACTTCCGCGCCACGAACAAAACGGTAGGCATCGTCCAGGCCGAGCCTGTTGCCGAAGGTTCCGGCATCCATCGACAACGAGGTATGCAGATGGGTATCGCCGAAAAAGACCTGGGTGGGATAGGCTCGGTTGACATACGGGGAGAATTCCTTTTTCTCCAACCTGGCGTGCTCTTTGTCAAACATCGCCGAGGTGGTGGCCAAAGTCGATGTAGCGCTACTCAGCAACACCACCGCCACGACTGTGAAATACCAGCTTGCCAACCCTTCTTTCATGTCACCACCTCCCATATGGTGTGTAGAGTTCATCAGACAGCCCGCAAGCGGACGCAGAATGTTCATATCAGCAATTATTCAAACAGATTAGGACCACCAATGATCGATAATTTTATTGGGAAAATCAGTACATTGCTCTGTACGTGCATACTTCACTATAGAGTTTGAGGAGGGCGGCAGGCAAGACCTATAATCAGTCAGGCACAGCGTGGTTTTGGTGCGGGTCTTGCCTTTCAGCGTAGGTTAGCTGGATAAAGAACTGGAAAGATTAAGCCTGGCGAAAATCAGGTGGAGATCTCCGGCAACCACCCGCGGTGGGAACTTAGCACGCCTTGATCAGCGGCTTCTGATTGATCGACCAAATCAGGACTCCCCAACCCCTCTCCCCCAAAAAATAGTTGACACCTTCTACGTTGTCATTTATTTGTATGTGCAACTAAGGAGCAATGATCATGGAACACAAAAAATCACATCCTCTGGAATGTTGTCTGTTTTTCACAGCCAACTCCCTCGCCCGTGACATCACGAGAATGGGGGAGGAGGAGTTTGCAAGCATTGGAATGACACCGTCCTATTCCTTTTTGATGATGCTGGCTATCGATTCACCCGGTATTTCACAAAAGGAACTCTCAACGGCAATGAACATGGCACCGTCAACCGTTTCCCGGTTCATAGATGCCCTGGTGAGAAGAGGATTGCTGCATAAGGATGTGCAAGGACGCACTACCTACATTCACCCAACAGAGAAGGGTATTCAACTCCAGGAGAGCATTCAGGAAGTCTGGAAGAACCTCTATGAGCGATACAGTGAAATTCTCGGCCAGGAAAGCGGAGATGAACTGACCCGTCTTTGCCTGGAAGCGAGCAGGAAGCTGCAGCAGGGATAGCTGCAGCTTTTTTATCACAACAAAAATTGCATGTACAACAAACATTTAAGTGAACGTATGAAACGATCAATAGGCCCTGATACCTACCTGTTTCCATTGCCCGCGGTGGTGATAAGCACCTATGACAAGACAGGGACACCAAACATGATGACCGCTTCATGGACCGGCGTCGTCAACTCTAACCCACCCATGATATCGGTTTCATTACGAAAGGCGACATACAGCTACAACTCGATTCTGGAGAGTGAGGCATTCACCGTCTCTATCCCCTCCAGGAAACACCTGGTTGAGATGGACTATGTGGGTACAAAATCGGGGAAAAAGGAAAACAAATTCGAGACCACCGGCCTTACACCGGTCGCCAGTGAGCTGGTCAACGCCCCTTACGTCGCTGAGTTCCCGGTGGTTCTGGAATGTAAGCTGGTCAAGCATGACGATCTCGGGCTGCATACCATGTTCATTGCCCAGGTGGTGGACATAAAGATTGATGAGAACTGCATCCTCCCGAATGGAAAGCCTGATATACAGGCCATCGATCCTGTCGGCTATGCACATGGTGAGCGGGAATATTATGCGACAGGTGAGTTTCTGGGTAAGGCCAACAAGGCCTGGAGTGCCAGCAATCTGAACACATCCCTGATAGGTGATGATCATCGCGAGGTGACGGAACTCATCTTAAGTTATTACCGAAAACTTGATGATGGCGAACCACTCGATGCGTTTGAGGAATACTTCCTCTGGGATGATTTTGAAATTGTCAACGCAGACAGGGTGATCGACAGTTTTGAACAGTATGCTGCCTGGTATGACGAGGTTCAGGCGACTCTTTTCGACCGCAGACATATCATTACCAAAATGCGGATAGAAAACCCGGTTGACCACCTTTCTATAGTCAGCCTGGACATGGTTTTTCAAGGCAGAACCTGGGAACACGGTTCCCCAAAAAGCAAAGATGTGCGGGTTAACGGCACGGTTGAATGGCACCTGAAACGCGACCCGGCAAGCAAGCGCATGAAGGCAATCCGGTATCTTGTAGAGATTTAATGAAATGACAGCAACGACTGCAGACAACATACTTCGATAAGGAGATGACATGAGCAAATCACAATTTAAAAATACCATGTTTAACGTGCCGACCACGCAAATGATTCTCGGCACAATGCGTGAGGGAAAACCCAACTTCATGGCCCTTGCCTGGGTGACCAGGGTGAATTTCAAGCCTGCCCTTTTTGGTATTGGAGTCAACAAAGCCCACGCAACCCATGAAGCTATCCTTGAATCAAAAGAATTCAGCCTCTCCCTGCCCTCGATAAAAATGGTTGAAGTAACCGATTATACCGGCCTTGTCTCGGCAAGGAAAACCGATAAGTCAGAGTTATTTGATCTGTTTTACGGGGAGTTGAAGTCGGCACCAATGATTCAGGAGTGTCCCCTGACCCTTGCCTTGAAGCTTCACAGCACCGTTGATTTCCCAACCAACACCCTCTTCATTGGTGAACTTGTGGAGTCCTGGTGCGAGGAGTCCTGCCTGAATGAAGGCAAGCCCGACATGACCCAAATACAGCCTTTTACCTTGACCATGCCTGACAATCAATTCTGGGCATTGGGAGACAAAGTGGGGGATGCCTGGAATGCTGGAAAATCCCTGAAAAAGAGCTAACACCAGAAACACGGGGATAGGTGGATATTTCCACTCAGTTGCTACTACCCACCGCTATCATTGTATGCACAACCAATAAAAAGGAGATACACAATGCAACGTCTATCGATAGGTGCAAAAAACGCCCTCTACCCCTCGTTGACAACCCTTGTCGGGGCGGATGTTCATGGAAAACCGAATTGGATTACCATTGCTCACGTCGGAATCATGAACCACGCCCATGGTGAAGTGCCGCAATACCTCTCTGTAGGTCTTCACTCATCCCACCACACCAATATCGGAATCCGTGAGCATAAAGAGTTCAGCATCAACATCCCCTCCCAGGCAATGCTTGAAATAACCGATTATGCCGGGCTGGTAACCGGTGAGAAAGTCGATAAGAGCGAACTTTTCCCGGTGGAGCGCGGCAGCCTGGCCCATGCGCCGTTAATCGCCAACTGCCCTGTGTCCATGGAGCTCAAACTTTCTCAAACCGTTCAAATCGGACAGCATGAAGTGTTTATCGGTGAAGTGGTCAACACCTACATCGATGAAGCATGTTTGACTGATGGTAAACCCGACCTGGCCAAGATAGATCCTCTTCTCTTTGATTTTATGAAGATCGATTACTGGTCAATCGGCGAACGTACCGGGAAACCGTGGCGAGATGGAAAATCGCTGAAGAAATAACACCACTCAAAAAACAGAAACAAGGAGAGAACTGCAATGCCGGTAATCACCTATCAAGGTTCATACCTCAACACCGAGAAGAAGAAAGAACTTATAGAGAAGCTCACTGCCACGGCAGTTGAGGTCACCCACACACCCTCCAATTTTATCACCGTGATTATCCAGGAGTTCAGCGATGAGAATCTTGGTGTTCAGGGGGAAACGGTGTCTGAAATTAAAGCCCGCTTACAGAGCGAAGCAGGAGAAAGGTAAAAATGAAGATAATTGGAATAAATGGAAGTCCTCGTTTAAAAGGCAATACAGCTCAACTACTCGATGAAGTACTCCATCATACTCAAGCACATGGTGCTGAAACGGTCAGGTACGATCTGAACCGTTTAGATATACAAGGGTGTCAGAGCTGTTACCGATGCAAGGAACCGGGTCGAGATGGGACCTGCATCCTCAAAGACGATGTGAACCAGATTCTGGAAAATATCTTGTCCGCAGATGGAGTGGTTCTCGCCTCACCGGTCTACATGTGGCAGATGAGCGCCCAGGCAAAGCTCTTTACCGACCGGCTAATGCCATTGCTGAAGCCTGACTTCTCCTCGCTTCTTGACGGTCAGAAACTACTGACAATCTACACCCAGGGGCAACCGGATGTTACTCAGTTTGAAGAGTATTTCACCTACGTGAACACCATGTTCTCCTTCCTGGGTTTTACGATGTCCCCGCCGCTGGTTGCAGGTGGGTTACGCGGCGTGGACGATATACACAGTCACCCCGCGGTTAAGGAGAACGCACGAAAAGCAGCAGAAAAACTGCTGCAAGCGAACCGATAGCAAGTCATCAGGCTGACAATCGGGCAGCGGGAAAAAGAACAAAGAGGGCGAGCATATAACGGATTCTGAACACAGCTGCTCTATCAAAAGATCGATGAACAATTCAACGCATCTGGAATTTCTCTTGCGATCTCTGTGTCTCAGATGAGTTCTTCTCCAACTACATAAAAAACCTTGGGAAGTAATCAATGAGGCCTGCTCTGGCCCGAAGAGCAGGCCTTTTGCAGGGTTGCAAGCCGGTAAAGAGAAGAGGAGTATACTTCCAATCCCCTCTACCGCTGGATCGATATGCCGATCAGCACCGGCAAACCGGATGACTTGACTTCCCAGACGAATAGTACAGGTAAACTATGAAAGCACTTGTCTTAGCAAAACCAGGCTCCCCAGATACCTTGATCCTTACCGATCAGCCAAAGCCTAAGATAGCGCCAGGCCATGTCCTGATTAAAGTCAGGGCGGTCGGGCTCAATCCCGTAGATTACAAGACAGCGGAATGGGGCAACGAATCGTGGACCTATCCCCACATTCTCGGACTCGATGTAGCTGGTGTTATTGTCCAGGCCGGCCCGGACCTCCAAGACCTGCAGGTCGGCGACAGGGTCTATTACCATGGCAACCTCACCAAACCCGGAGGTTTCGCTGAATACACGACTGCACCACAGCACATCCTGGCCAAAATCCCAGAGGGTATCACCTTTGAAGATGCCGCGGCAATACCATGTGCCGGCTTTACCGCATGGCAGATCCTGAGCCGGAAAATTCAACCGAATCCGGGACAGACGGTCCTCATCCATGGTGGTGCAGGAGGTGTCGGCGGCTTTGCCATCCAACTGGCCAAACATCTTGGGTTGACAGTGCTGACAACCTGTTCAACCGAAAATTTTGATGCAGTTCGAACACTTGGTGCGGATCACCCGATTGATTACAGAAATGAATCGGTCACTTCAAGGGTATTGGAGCTGACAGGTGGGCGCGGAGTTGATATTGCCATCAACACGGTGAGCAGTGAATCTGCAACAGAGGATTTAAAGAGATTGGCCTTTGGCGGACACCTGGCCTGCGTCGCCGGCCTTCCAGATTTTTCAATGATAACCCCTTTCACCAAAGCGATATCCATCCACGAGAGTGCTCTCGGTGGTGCGCATCTTTCCGGAGATCTCCCAGCGCAGCGGGATCTTGCCAAGATGGGCGATGAGATGATGGAAATGTTAAGTAATAAAACTATTTCCTCTATGTTGACCGAGATTATCTCCCTTGAGCACATTCCAGCTTTCTTGGAAAAACTGTCGAAACGTCATGTCCGGGGCAAGATTGTCGCCACACTTAAATAATATGGAAAGCATACTGCCCGCACAACGCTCAGTATGCTTTCCGTTTTCAGTAAGGTCAAAGGCCGTGAGCACTCTTTTGCCCATTTTTAACAAGTGGAGTATCAAGTTGGGGGGATTTTTCTCTGAGACTTGCACAGGCTTGCTTGCTATGAAAGTAGCATCTTTCATCCCCCGTGATTGAAAACGAAACATCGCAATCTGGAAATGATGCTTAGTCGGTAACTACGAATCCATTCAAATAGGGCTAAAAGTCCCCCCATGAGTGATCTGCTGGTAGAAACAACCTACTGAAGATTGGTAAAACACTATTGTTTGAATAATAATTTGGACTTTATAAATTAAAAGCAACAAGAGTGAAGACGAAAAAAACAGCGGGAAATAACCAGCTACAGTATCGATTAATTATCAATGCCAGGCTTTCTCTGTTTGTTGCAAACAAGTAATTTGTTGTAATTGACTCAATAAGTGCAAGAAAAACTAGAATAGTTGATCCGGTAACAAATCGATCCATAATGGTGAAATAACTCAGCTTGGGAAGCATACCGCTCATGGCAAACTGAAAAGCAATCAAGGTAAGCATGGAAGTCGCAGACATGCTGATTTGAGGTCCCACCTGGGAGGGATTGATCCAGAATACTGTCCAAGACATAAAAACGATTAACATCAGAGGTACAATCACTTTCCAGATGAAGTAACCTGAACGACGCTCTACTGGAATATGAAATTCATAGGCAGAATGATTGCTATTTAGTATTTCCAGATACTTAGTAATTATTTGTGCCTTGACATCTGAAACCATCCAGTCCGGAATGTTAAACGCACCGGGATTTCTGCCTGTGACAGATTCATCTATTTTGATGTCGATATTATCCTGATCATATTCCTCGCTTAAGAGTGTAATAACAATATCATGCTTGTCGAAAGGGAACCGATGGGCGTCATAGACAAAGACAAGTGCTCCGCTATATCGTTGAATCTGTCGCAGACGCCCAGATTCAAGGACCTCCACGCTCTTTTGAAGACGAGTGAACAGGCGTCCTGAATTGATGACATCTATACGGGGTGTCCAAACCTCATTCGGGCTATACTGGCACCCCACGAATTCGGTCATCCTCGGGTCAGTCCATTCTTGAGTGACCATGAAATCTACACTAATCGTTTGGTCGGGATCATCAATTCCAACTACATCAATGAGTCGTAAGCCGACAGCGACTTCTGTCGGATGCTCTCCTTGATTGGGCCTTTCGTTGGCTTTGATCCCCTGCAGCTTACATTCAGCAGCTAGCAGACATGGGGCAAACAAAACAGAGGAAAGCATGAGAATGAGACCAATTCCGCAAAAGAATCGACATTTATTCGACATAGATGTTATTACCCCAAGGAGGTGGCATGCTGGAAGCTGGTATAGATGTTAAACCATTATCATAGTAGCTGAGAGAAATGTCTGTTTACAAGCTTCAAGTTGGGAGCACATCGCACAGCTCGAGCTTCTTCCTGCCTGTCACAACCTGCACCAATTGAGCGCTAGGCCACCAAGGAATATCACGACAGTATCGACTTCTTCCCTTTGCAGGGTCAACTTGATTGATCTGAAAGTAGTATTAAGCAACAGGTTTGTTAACAATGGAGCAACGGAATTCAAAACCGTTGCCCCCTGATCCCGGCACCATTTAGGGATGACACCAATGGTAGAATTGTCGTGGCTACTTTTGGGAGTCCTGTTGCAATCCGGTCTCTCTGTACTGTGAAATATTACCTTCACAGTGTCCATGCGTCGCAATAGTTAAAGTAAGGCGAGCCCAGTGTATGAGGCTACCGGGTGGCAAAAATTCTTCGAGACAACATTCACGAGATTTATCAGCTAGTTTGTATGGGCATCTACTAGCTGGCTCGAGGCAAGGGGACAAAGCGTTTCAGCTTGGTAGCATTGCCAATACGTTTGATCCATTCTACCTGCTTTATAGTCACTTGGGGACTTTCTACACCAGCAGTTTCGAGATCAGTAGAAACTTGGCGGATCACCTTACCTTCATCGATCTTCTGTTTGCACACTGAAAATATGCTTGCACCATTCTCTGTCTGAATGACTTGATATTCGATAATGTCTTTTTCTTGTCCCAAAACCGTTCTGAAGAGGTGGGGATGAATGACCACTCCATTGCCATAATAGAACCAGTCATCCATCCGTCCTTCGACAAATGACGTTCTCGTGAAACTGGAACTACATCGGTTGGGTTCTTTAAGGACGGTGAGTTGATCCGTAATCTCATATCTGAGCACCGGCAGGATCGTATGAAAAAGTGGGGTGATATAGAGCTTATCGGCTCTAATACCCGGAGGTACTGCGTTCCCTTCCCTGTCAACGGGCTCAATAATCACATGATCGTCATAGAGCATGAGACCTGGATCAAATCCTGAACTTGATCCTAGCAACCCTGTCTCTGTCGCCCCCCAACTCGAGAAGACAGGACAGTTCCAGGCTTGATCGACCAAACGTGCATGCTCATCACTAATGGGTTCTGCGCTTGCAATAACTAATTGCGGGTGTATACGGAGTAGCCTCTTTTCCTGCGCTTCGATCAAACGAGGTATATAGGAAGAATAGACAACGAGAATATTTGGTTGAGCAGCATTCAAGCCGTCAGCTATTTCTCTTATCGGCTGCGTTACAGAGTAAGTGTTTTCATCCCCCCCACCAAAAATTTTACTGAGGTGATGTGTTCCGTGGGCTCCGGGAGCGGCGCCAATGCTCGCAGAAACCGCATTGCTTTGCAGTGCTCCTGTCTTTTTAGCCCATCTCATCATGAACCTTCTGCCTAGTACAAAATTGATCGCCATCTCCTCAAACCCAAAGATACTGATAGCCCTGACACCACTCGAGCCTCCAGAAGCGAACACGCTATACTGACCATCAAGATAGGTTTTGCCGCTGGCAATATGATTTTCACACCTTTGAAGCGTGAGGTCGGGCTGGGTGACGATATCATCAAAATTGGCCATAAGGTCGTGTTTACCCATTGGCTTAAGCGTAGGAAGATCTGTAAGCTTGAACTCAACTGGTTCAATTTCCTTCAATCGATCTGAATGCCAGGGCGAACTCTTTTTACAAAGGGCGAGTAAATCCTGAAGAGCATGGTGCCGGTGACCACGGAGCTTATCTGCTGACCAATCAACTTGTGCCATGAGTTCCGGGAAAAGCTTCTGAGCCAGTGCCCGGTGCTTTTGTCTGATAGCCTCAAAACTGTTCATTGTCCACCCACCTCGATTTGACACCGGCATTTTGAGCAAATGGGTGCGTGCGAATTGAAAGAATAGTAACGGTTAGGTTCTTTGCGAAAAATATTAAGAGCCATTCTATTCGAGTCAATGACGGGGCTTGCTCGCCAGAAGTTTGGGAGCCACCTCCCCTCCCCCCCACCGCCCACCCTAACTTGACAGTGCCGTATGCCAATTTACCCTGTGTAGTAAAGGCTTTCATGAAGAACTACATGGCTCGTGTAGATGTACTATTTCTGACATATCAGACGAATGGAGGGCAAAATGTTGAGATTCTCAATTTTTCTATCTCTTGCAGCTATAGTCTTGATCAGTACAAATGCATTTGGTGCTGGTGGCACGGTTGATTCTCCAACGGACATTGCACCGGAGAGGTACGTTTATTATCCGGGCACAGAAGCACTTGCTGAGGATGAAATACGTGTAATAGCTTGCGGGACAGGCCTGCCCGCTGCCCGGCGAGGTCAGGCAGCCACCTGCTTTCTCATCGAGGCGGGTAATGGAGATAAGTTTTTATTCGATATAGGAACGGGATCGATGGCGAATATAGCCTCTTTAATGATTCCTTACGAATACTTGGACAAAGTATTCCTCTCCCACCTACATACTGATCATATGGGCGACATCTTAGGTCTTTGGGCGGGAGGATGGACAGCTGGTCGTCCAAATGCCTTGAGGGTGTGGGGACCAAGTGGTCAGACGCCTGAAATGGGGACAAAGTACGCAATGGAACATTTCCTGAAATTTGTCAATTGGGACAAAGTTACAAGAGAGTACAAGATTACCCCAACACCAGGGCAAGTTGAGACCTTTGAATTTGATTATAAAATACCCGACCAAGTTGTATATCAAGAGAACGGGGTCACAATACGTTCTTATCCAGCTATTCATACTGGAGATGGACCGGTAAGTTACAAGTTTGAGTATGCAGGAATGCGAGTTTTCTTTAGTGGCGATACCGTGCCCAACAAATGGTACATACAATACGGTAAAGACGTTGATCTCGCCATTCATGAGTGCTTCCAAACTCCCCAGCAATTAGTCGACTTTTATAATCAACCTGCGCAACTTGCGTGGCGTGCATGTTGTGAGTTCCACACTTCGCCCCAAGCATTTGGCAAGATCATGAGCACTCTCCAACCTCGGCACGCTGTAGCTTTTCATTTTTTTAATGAGGAGGGAACCCGATATGGAATCTATGAAGGAATCAGGGAAACCTATGATGGTCCTTTATCTATGGCAACCGATATGATGGTGTGGAACATTACCAAAGAAGGAGTAACTGAGCGAATGGCGGTGTCAACTGACGATGCCTGGTCAGTGCCCGGAACCGCCAAACAACCTCCGCCAGAAAAAGGACAGCCAAACCCAATGAGTGATTTCATTGAACAAGGGCGTTGGGTCGATGGTTTTAAAGCTCAGGATAGCATGCTTGATGAACATATGGAGAAATACCAACTCCAAGATCAGGACTGGAGACCATCAATGTATCAAGAGCTTACTCAATAACTTAAACCCAATTTGCCCTCCCCTGCACCCTCCTACACCCTCCTACACCCTCCTGAGTCAGACAGGAATAATTCAGGAGGGTTGATGACATAATCTGTATCACACATCTTCTTAAATCACCTGTTCGATGACAGCATTTCTCCAGGAGGAGACAGCATGATGTAAACATTACCAGGCAGAATAGCTGGTACTGTTGCTCGCAGATTTGCTCTGTGTATATGAATCTGAGAGGATTCTCAAAATCGGCTCGTGGTTGCCGGGAATTGTTGTTAGGTTCGCTGATTGATCGGAAAGTAGTATCTTCCACAGCCCGTTGGTAAATAAAGCTGATGTTCTACATTTCTCCACCGCTTTTCGCACAGCAGAGCTGGTCCACTTCCCAGATTTTCTTTATGCACTCCCGCCACAAAAATGGCAAAATTAGCCTTGGACTGCAGGAGCGGATATCGATCACACACTCATCAATGGGCTCACGTTCCCACAGATTATCAACAACAATGATAAGTAATCGCTTTTTAAGACACTCCTTAAAAATCGGTTTCATAGCCAAAACTGATCAATCATTGCTGACGGATGCAGCAATTCTGCCAAGGACTGGCTAGTTCTTTCCTCCCAGCTTCCCTCCCAATCTCAATCGTCCAATGGGCCCTTTTCCAATCTCCACCGGCACAGACTCTCCGATCGTTTCAACCCTCCCCATCGCCTCTAAGCAACCGTATTATATCGTTAACAGTTTGCTATTTTATCACAAATACTCCAAAGGATTCATGGCCACTGTCACTTCCTAAAGCGATCTCACAATAATTGTACATTTATAAAATCCTTCTCATATTCAAGCCAACCAGCATCGTACGGCTCAATACTTGTTCCTCCACTGGAATCAACAGGGAACGGCGGTGCCCTGTTACGCTTCGGCTCCGCCCCCTTGCCTAATCCAAGGTAATCCAGAATCTTTGGTGATCACCTTCCGCTTAGAGATGAAACTCACAATCTTCATCAATCCACCGCTATGGCTACAAAGCAGCGAGATAAGACAGGTACTTCAGCCCGTTCGGAAACCCAGAATGCCTCTGGAATTAGCGTCACAACAACCATTGGTTAAGACAACACGATGGCGTGTATATTCAACGGTTATTAAAAACATACCTTGCTTTTCAGTGCTGTCTCGTTTACGAAAACGTAAGATAAGTGAAGCCTTTTCCTTTATCCAGCAACAACAGCCCGGTGCCAAACATGGACAAGCTCTTCTACCCCGACTCGATCGTCATAATCGGACTCTCCGCCAAGGAAAACAACCTCTCCCGCCTCATCCTCGGCAACCTGATCCGCTGGGGCTACAGCGGACGGATCTTTGGGCTTAATCCCGGAACGAGTACCCGACATGTCGACGGAATCAAGATGTACAGGGATATCAACGAACTGCCGGAAGTCCCAGATCTTGCGGTGACCCTGCTCCCGGCAAAATTCATTCCCGAGGTAGTCCGCTCCTGCGGTGAGTTCGGCATCCGACGCATGGCCATCCCAGCCGGAGGATTCAACGAATCCGGTGAAAACGGAGAGCAGCTCGCGGAACAGACTGTTACCTATGCTCTGCAGTACAACATCCGTTTCATCGGCCCCAACGGCCTCACCGTGGTCAACACGGCCAACGGTCTCTGCCTGCCATTTCCTCCGCTCTACAGCCCGCCCAAGGGCGATATGTCAATCATCACCCAGAGCGGCGGACTCGGCCTTTTCCTCTGGAACCTGATGGCCGATGAAAATATCGGGCTTGCCAAGTTCGCCTCCATCGGCAACAAGCTCGATTTGAACGAGGCCGATTTCCTGCGCTATTTTGCCCAAGACCCTGATACCAAGATTATCTGCCTCTATGTTGAATCAATAATCAACGGCAGGGCCCTGATCGAAGCAGCCGAGGAGTGTGACAAACCCGTAGTCCTCTACAAGGCAAACACCACCGGAGCCGGCTCGAAAGCGGCCATGAGCCACACCGCCGCTATCAGCAACAATAACGATATCCTCGATACGGCGCTGGAGAGGGCAGGTATCATCCGTATAGACAATTTCAACGACTTTATTTCGGTAACCAAAGCGTTCAGCCTCCCCCCGATGCGCGGCAACCGCATCATGGCCATGAGCCCGGCAGGAGGTTTTTCCGTAATTATGGCTGACCTCTGTGAAAAAGCAGGTTTTGAATTCGCCGATCCCGGTCATGAGTTTTATGAAGAGGTGTCCCAATACGGACATGCCGGAATTATCAAAGTCTCAAACCCTCTTGATATGGGAGATATTTATGATCCGAAATCTACGGCTGATGTCTTCCATCTCGCACTCCATAACGACAACGTAGATGGAGGCATATACATCAACCAATGGCCACGGATGCCTGCTGGTGACGATATCTTTACCCGGATGTTCCATACCGATCTGTCGCAGGAAATCATGGGCGCCGTTCGCTCAAGCGGCAAACCTCTCGGAGTCTGCCTCTTCGGACCTTCACGAACAATCACCAAGATCAAGAATAATCTGAGCCTTCCGATCTTCAACAATCCGGAAGAAATGGTCAGAACCATGAAGATTCAGCAGCTGTTCCACGCGAGAAAAAGCGCTCCCCCTTTTATCGCAACGCGGCCGGTCAACATCGACTCCGCGCGCGCGACTGCCTTCACTGATACTCACAGAGGTGTTTTCGGCGAGGAGGTTCTCGAACTGTTTGACTGCTACGGCATTCCGGTCGCGGCATCCGCGGTTGCCCACTCTGCCGAAGAAGCCGCGGATATCGCCGCAAAGATCGGCTACCCCGTGGTTATGAAGGTGATCTCACCTGATGCCATTCATAAATCAGAGGCTGGCGGAGTGCTGGTAGGGTTGCATACTGCAGACGAGGTTCAAGAAGGATTTGAACGTCTCCGGGTAAATCTGACCAGCTATAACTCTGAGGCCCGGTTCGTCGGAGCACGTATAATGAAGATGGCCGGAACAGGCCATGACATGTTTATCGGAGCAAAAGCAGATGAAGCCTTCGGCCCTGTGGTATTTTTCGGTTACGGGGGAATCTATATCGAGATATTCAAGGATACGGAACAGGTACTTTGCCCGTCAAGCCGCGATGAAATAACCAGAAAACTCAACAGGCTGAAATCTTACGCCATCCTTAAAGGTACACGAGGAGGCAAACCTGTTGCTATCGAAGCCTACATAGACCTTATCCTGCGTGTCTCCTGGCTGATGGCCGAATTTCCGCAAATCCGCGAGCTCGATATCAATCCGGTTCGGGTTCTTGCCGACGGCTCCGGTGTTCTTGCCCTGGACGGCAGGGCACTGATTCGTTAAAGGGGAAAAGGTTGTAATGAATGATCCTAGGGCCGGGGCCAAAACACCGGCCCGATTCTTTACTCCTCTTGCCCACGGATGCACTCGGCAGGGCAGGATGCGATAGCCTCATCGACGCATTCATCCGACGCGTCAGCGTCATCCCTGACTTATGCCTTCCCCACCATCGCATGCAGTATAGGTTTGCTGCCAGCAGGGCGCCTACATCAGGGAAGATGATGTGAGATAGTTTCGATTTGACCTGACCCTTAAAAGGAAATTAGAGGTTGCCAACACAAGCTTGAATATTTTTCGATAAACGTCAAATCTGAGATAGCTACTGTACCTCTCTGGATTGAGCATAGTGTGCACCTCAAAATTATGACCTCACTAACGCTGGATAGGGGTAAAAGTCTGAACATGGTCTGACGCGTATAGAGTTGAGTTCGGCCTTTATCTGATATGCGGGTTATGAAGGTGTTGCACGATGCTGTGTAATCGGGCATAGCGGTCTAACCGTTCGTAAGGGTCAACCAACAGGCACCGTCTATGATTTTCTCTGATTTATGGATACATGAGAATCCTTCTGCCAATGGCATACGTGCTGTACTTGCAGCCAGTATAGCGGTTGGTTTCCGGGTTCGAATACTACCTCCAGGGCTCGTTTATTCGCTTGCTTAGCTACGCTATACAAACCAGGTAGAGACGTTCTTAAGTATGGTGACCACCAAGATGTTATCTGGGATTGTGAGCCAAGTGCCCCAAGGCTATATGTGGCTATTTTCTCAACGAAATGGGAAACACCCCCACCTTGTTATGCCTGGCCTTGTATGATGAGTGGGGCACAACTCGTCTTGAGATGCTATATCTATTGGCCTTTGGGATAGGTAGGTAAATATTTATCGATTATATGTATTTGACATTATGTACTAATCCATACAATATCTGTACGAGAGCCTAATTACCTTTCTATCAGATTCAAACACGCAGAGGAGCATAAGGTGCCTTTCTGTCTATTCATATCCTGTAATCTCCAAAAGAAATTGAAAGCAATGCGTCGCTCCGGGAATAAGGGTGAACTGGCAGCGAATCAGTGTGAGAGTCTTCTTGAGGTAATACAGAGAAAAGGCCCCATGGCAAATGAGGTTTTCAGTAAACGCACGAAAAATGGGGAGTACCGGATCAACAATTGTGTCAAGTACGACCTCGGTCACGGTTATAGGTTAGTCACCATCAAGAATGGCCGAAGCCTGTTTGTCCCCTATATTGGTACCCATGACGAGATCGACATGTGGCTCGACCGTCACAGGTACGATGAATTCGATGCGGACAACCCCGGGTATGTATCCAGCAAAATGGTTGTCACCCCGAACCACAGTAGTGAAAGACCCAATGAGGCTGGCCAGGTCGATACCCTTCTTGAAGACCCATATGAAGAGCAACTGCTGGCAAAGATAGACGACAATATACTCAAGAACATCTTCCCCGGATTATTCCAGAAACAGCAAAACTGACAGTTGACCGCATCTGCAGTTTCCAACCTCCACGTCAACCGGATCTATCCACTTCACAAGAAATCAGGACTATTTCGGACAGTACGTTTAAACAGGTCATCCTATGACCTGTAGTCTAGAGTCGAGGAATTTCCGATTTGTTCTATTGGTACATAGGATTAGGTAATAGTCATAACCTTGTCGGCAAGTTGAGTTGCGGTAACAATATCGAGCATATTTGTGGTCCCCCCAACCTTTTTTCTGTTGTTAATCCAAAGTGCTCAAGACAGGTACCACGGGCAAGAACAATCCCCCCCAACTTTTTCATATCCTTGGAGTTCCTCCAGAACAGGTGACGACGCAGTGGTGAGTTTGACCCCGCTGTTCACGAAGATTAACTGCCATAGATCTGGCCCCATCTCTTTGATTGTTTTCAGATAGGCGGAATTAAGCGACAGAAATCCCATGAGTGTTTTCCCTCCATGTTCATCCTCTGCAATTCGATGACCTTCCTGGAGAGCATAATCTTCTGTTGCGAAGTCCTTTTGCATAACAGGACAGGTAAAGAAGAGTTTCATGGCTAAGCCACACCTAGTTGCTGCTCACAATGAATGACAAAACCGTCATTTGCTCTTTTCAAAGAACCATGGCGGCATAATCATACCGCCATGGCAGTACTGACTATCGAATGCCTTTTTTCGCGAGCGGTGCGACCAGACCGATGTTGTCCTTGTGGACCAAACCACCTCCGGTATCGAGTTCTAAACCGGTAAAGCCATATTTTTTGGTGAAGACAATCTGTGCAACGGACATATATCCAAGCAGATAAGGCTGCATCTCTGAAACCAGATCGACATACCCATTTTCAATGGCAGTGGCTGTGGCAGGTGAAAGCGAAAAGCCACCAACAAAGATCTCATCCGGCTTAATGCCTGCGGCTCGCAGAAAATTCTCCATTTGAGAGGTGAGTGCTCCATGATCTATCAGCACCATCTTGCAGTCTGGATGACTGGACAGGTATCCCGCAATAACAGGTGTTCCCATGGCCGAATCTTTGTCGACTTCCGGACTAATCTCAATGTAATCAACTGTAATTCCTGCATCTTCCAGGGTACGGATCATCGCCCTTGCACGTTTGCCGCGCTGTTCAAGACGTTTCAGTCCCCAGATCATCGCTCGATCACCTTTTTTCAGACCGGCGCGTTTCATCGACTCTTCGGCTAAGATGGTACCCATGACGACAGGGTCTGTACCAATATAACCAAAGCCCTGGGACTTGTATTTCTTCAGTGTTGAGGGAAGGCCTGTGTCTATACAGGTCACAACGATTCCTTTGCTGAAGGCCTCATCGATAAAAGGTGCGAAGGCGTTATCTCCCGGGTGGCCCATTACCACAACTCCATCCGGAGATGCTGCGATCGACTTCTTGAGATTGTCGACCATTTTTTCAGGATTCCAGTCAGAGTACAAGTACTGTACATCTGCACCTAAATCACTGGCAGCCTGCATGGCACCATTTTGCACGATTGTGTTGTAGGGGCCGCCAACCGGACCACCGGTATCAAACCAGATGGTTACGTCCTTTCCCAGAGGGGGTAATTTTTCTACTGCCGCTGCCCCTGTCGCTCCAACAGCCAAACATATTGCCATGGCCGTCAAGATTGAAGCTAATTGCTTTCTCATTTCTCCTCCAAATTTTTGTTTGTTATTGTTTAAAAAAGATCAACCTGCACTTGTATGCAATCCGTGCTAAAGCATTTCAAGGTAGGCTTCAATGCGCACTCGAAGCTGCTCTGTATCACTTTCCGCGTAATCCGTTTCAAGATGCAGAGTAGGAAAACCAAAATTCTCCTGTACTATTTCATCCACGGTAAAGGCCTCTACGTTATACGTGTGACATGCCTGCCAGGTGAGATCGATAACACCGTCAACCTGAAAATCCCTGATCATTTCCTTTAAGAGCCGAAACCTCCCCTCGTTGGGACTCATAACAGAGCAGGGAGTTGCAAGATATTGCTCTGCCAATGCGTCCATAGGCGGTTTGCTCTCATCCACGGTAAAGGCCTGCTTATATCCGGAGCAGTTTTCAAAGGCCACGACGTCGGCACCAAGCTGCTCGACAATTTTAACGACCTTATCGCTGCCCAGGCCGACAGGTACACCGGTCAATAAGATGCGTTTGGCTTTGCCTGGGGCTTGCGTGTTTCCCTGAAAGGTTCCTTTTTGTGCCTCTGCCGTAATCTCCTTCATAAACGAGATCCCCTTCTCCTTATCTGCCAGAAATCCGACCTTAAAGAGAATCTCCAGCATCTGGGAACCTTTCAGGGGTGCTGGTTGAGCTTTGTTCACATCCATAAGGGACTTTCGAGCCTGCCGCTCCCGGTTCATCAGTTGGATAGCGGAACGAAGACTCTCCTCGTCAATGGTTGCATCGCTTGCATCTTCAATTATTTCTTTGAATCGATCCAGTTCGCTGAGCCAAAGTGACATGGACATCTCGGTATCCTGGTTTTGTGGTAGCTGGAGCACATGGGTCGTTTTTTCTCTGGAGAGGAGCTCGAACATTTTCTTTTTGCCATCACAGGTGGTATCCCCGATGATAATGTCCGATGCCCGGAAAAAGGCGCAGCTGTCACTCACGGCAAAGCCGTAGCTGCTTTTGATAAGCGGGCAGAGATTGCGGGGAAGGGTCTCTTCGGCCGCTGCAATCGGATCATTTCGCGTTCCACAAAGAGGCAGTGGTATGGCACCTGCAGCTACTGCAATCTCCGTTGGTGAATAGAGGCAATAAAAGCCGACAGCTGATCGTCCATTCTCCTTAAACTGCTCAATATCTTCAAGATTCTGCTCAAATATCTGTTGCAAGCTGTTCATCATTTCTTTTGTCATGTCATACCCTTAGTATGTATCAATCATATTCTCTTGATTAATTACATCCAATCTCATCAACAGTTCAGTCACTTACGCAGCACCCCTGGCTAAAAGCGAAGCACCCAAAGCACCGACCAGTTGAGGGTTTTCAGGAACCAGCACCTCTCGATCCAGTATTTCTGCCAGAAGCTGTTGCCTACACTGATTGTGAGCAACACCCCCGGTACAGACCATATCGCCTTTCCCTGACACCCGTTTGATTATCCCGGCCACTCTATTTATGACACTCTTGTGCAACCCCATGGCAATGTCCTGCGGGCTATGCCCTTTGGCGATCAGGGAAGTAACCTCCGATTCGGTAAAAACGGTACAGATGCTGGAGATACTCAAGTCCTCCTTGAACTGGAGCGCCTCACCACCAAAGCTCTCAATTTCAAAGCCGAGCGACCTGGCCAGATTCATCCACCACCAGTTCAATTGTCCGTGAGCCTATATCTATTCCTGCGTATCGCATAATTATTCGTAAGTCCGAAGAATTATAGTATTCAGAGACATTCAGGTCCGTTTCGTTTTCAAAGCCACGGCATAGACAGAAACAGAAATGACGATTACCAGACCATGGGCAAGTCGGGTCCAGTAGCCAGAAAGGCCACCGCTGATGATCCCAGCTTCAAGTATCCCAATGATGATCGAGCCTATCACTGTGCCGAAAATGGTTCCCTGACCACCGAAAACTGATGTGCCACCCAGGAATATTGCGGCGAACACAAGAAGCAGATACCCCTCCCCCTGAGTCGGCCACCAATTCGCCATCTCCATACAGACCATGACCGATGCCAGGGCGCTCATCAGCCCCATTGTAATAAAGAGTCCGATGCGGACCTTATCCGTCTGAACCCCCATCATTGTTGCGGTAGTCATGTTATCACCGATAAAACGGATATCATCTCCCCAGATATGTCTGTTGAGAATCATCCAAAAGATAACAGTAAGCAGCAGGCACCAGAGAGCCTGCATAGGGAAAAAATCAAAGAGTCTGCCAACTAGAATATGGTGCAGGGCCGTCTCTCGCAGTTCTGTTAAATTCAGCGCCAGTCCGTCGGCGAGAAGCGTTGCAGTGCCACGCCAGAAAAACTGTGTTCCTATTGTGGCAATGATGGCTGGTACACCGATCTTCACAACGATTAGGCCGTTACATAATCCGGCAAAGGCGCCTGTGGCCAGAGCACAGAGCAGGCCAAGCAAAGGGCTGCCCGTTGCTTGTGCGATCGATGAAAAACAAAAACCGGAAATTGCCATTACCGCTGGGAAAGACAAATCCAGTTCTCCTGCAACGATGAGTAAGGTTAGACCAAGTGCCAGAATTGTTGCGAACGGGATAGTCGACATAAACGCAATATAGATGCGGCTATGCAAAAAGGTCTGTGGACTGAGGTACATGAATATGCCAAGAAGAATGGACAAAAGCGCCAGAATTCCACACTGGAAACGGTATCGATAGAAAGTCTTCATACAACTATCCCCGATCTCTGTTTGCAGGGTTTACAGAAAACCCTTCCAAAGTTTCAAAGAGTTCTGAAATGCTCATCTCGCCCTTGAGACATTGATGAACAATTGTGCCACGATCCACAAAGAGGAAACGATCAGCGACTTCATGAACGTGGTGCAGGTTGTGGGAAATAAAGAGTGCGGAATTACCTTTCTCTGGAATTGACCTGATAAAATTCAAGACCCTACCGACCTCTGTCACGGCAAGAGCCGTGGTAGGTTCATCAAGAATTGTAAGGGTCGAGTTAAAGTGCATCGCCCGACCAATTGCGAGCCCCTGCCGTTCTCCACCGGATAAGGTGCCAACGAGGGAATCGGCAGAAACTCCCACTCCATTTAATCCAATACTCTTTTGCAACATTTTAAGAGTACGTTCTTTTTCTTGAGCAACATCAATAAAACCAAAACGATTTCGTATATGACGTCCGACAAAGACATTTCGCCATAAAGGCTGTTTTTCCCCCAGAGAATGATCTTGATAGACAGTCTCAATACCCAGAGAACGAGCCTTACGTACCGAATAGTGCTTTAAATTGACATCTTCCCCATTAATCTCCAGTGAACCAGAATCGGGGCGTAAAACTCCTGAGAGTATTTTAATGATGGTAGATTTACCAGCGCCATTGTCGCCAATAAGAGCCACCACCTCACTTCTTTTAATTGACAGGCTGACATCGTGCAGAGCCTGTACTGCTCCGAACGTTTTGTTTAAGGAAGTAGCCCTGATTATGGTATTGCTGGACATTGAATCATTTGAATGGACATTATGAAAAACTCTTTCCCCGAGTACACCGAAGATAGTCAATGCAACTGTTCTTAATTTTTTGCTCTCCGGGAAAAAGAGTATGACTATATGTTTAGAATAATTGCCAATATTAATTATCGATTTAATGGATGGCATTTATAGAATTTATCTATTAGAGGTCTTGCGTTAGGTCTATAACTTATTCCGATGAGATACATTAGTGGCCATCAGCCGCCTAATAGTCTGGAGATACAACACAGAGAAAGCCTATTCTTTTCAAGTAGGAAGTAATAACGGGGGGTACACTTGAAGGGGTACTTGCTCATTACATTTGTATTTAGTTCGATAACATTACATACTTCTGAGGTGCTGCCCCAAGATGGAGTAATAGCAAAGAACAGATTACCAATGATAGCCTCAACCTTTGAGTAGTCAGGCCAGGGTTTAGAGATCTACTGTATTGGTAAAGCCTGGGAGCAAGGCAGCCAGCATGAGCTTTTTTCCTAAATGTTGGTCGAGCAGAACCTTCATTTTAAGTGTGGCGTTGTTAGGGACGTTGCTCGATGCCAGGGCACGATCAACCTCTACCTTTTAACTGGTTAATTTGATTGATCGGCTTGTAGCATCAGTCACCCAGTCTGGTTGAAGTTGAGCGGCTTTTTCTGCCCTATGCCCAGAATTGCCATAATAGCCTGTGGTCAGGGGCTAATCAGATTCTATCAGCAAGAAGATCAACCTCTCTGATCCACTCTAGACTCAAACTTGTCAGTTGACATATTCAGACCGCAAAAGCCCCCAGTAGCAACCAAAATAGTCAGGCATTCATGAAAGTTATTTCCTTTTTTTGACCATGCAGCAACCATAGAGCTATACTGAGGCTAGAACAAACCGGGTGGAGAAGATCGAATGATCAATCAACGAAATTGTCAAACGATCCGAAATGGTTTCAGTGGCTCATTCCAGTATTTTCTTGCCCTGACGCTCTCTGTTCTCCTGGCCGGAACAGAAGTATCCGGATCAGAGGTGGAAAGCTATTTCTCATCTTCATACTTTGACGCAAGAAAAAAGTTTCTTGATGAAGCAAAGAATTCAGGGGCAATCATCAACCACTGGAAAAACCCACAGTCCGGTCCTGAAGGCCAGGCCATTTTCACCGATGTGGCCTATATAGGAGAGCCCAACGCCAACAATTATGTTGTCGTGATCTCAGGCACTCACGGTGTTGAAGGATTCGCCGGTTCAGCAATACAGACAGACCTTTTGCGACATGGTGTAGATGGCGACCTACCACCATCCACTGCGATACTCTTTATTCACGCCCTTAATCCATATGGTTTTTCCCATCTGCGCAGGTTCAATGAAGACAATGTAGACCTGAACCGTAACTTCGTTGACGATGATACTCGTGAGCTCCTAATAAACCCGGGTTACAGCAACCTCGCCTCAGCAATTTCCCCACCAGACTACGGACTCATCACTCGGCTGAAAAGTGCAGTACGCCTTCTCTGGTATAGGGCAAGGCATGGGAGAGAGGGGTTAAAGCGGGCGATTACCCAGGGCCAGTTCACCCACCCCGAAGGTTTGTTTTATGGTGGGAAGAAAGCCGTCTGGTCGAACCGTGTCCTTAACGAAATTATCCAAATGTATCTCGCCGGGGCGACCCGGGTTGTCGTCATTGACGTTCACACGGGTCTTGGAAATTTTGCTGCAGCTGAGATGATTACCAATGAACCACCTGACTCACCGGTGCATAAAAGAGCAGTACACATTTGGGGGGAGATGGTTACTTCAACCTACGATGGCACCTCAGTTTCAGAGCATCTGAAAGGCACCCTGAAGCTAGCCATGCCGAAAATGATACCATCAGCTGAAGTAACTGCGCTGAGTCTTGAATTCGGTACCGTTTCACCTCAAACTGTTTTTTTGGCCCTTCGTGAGGAAAACTGCTTTTTTCATAACCAATCGGGCGAGCATCAGACGTCCATCGAGGTAAAGCAAAAGTTGCTCAATGCCTTCTACCCTCAAAGCATTCACTGGCGTAGGCGTGTCTGGCAGCAAGGCAGGGAAATTTTCAGCCAGGCCTTGGATTGGATTGCCCGAACCGATAGCCAGCCGGATGCCAACAATAACACTACAAAACAATGATCGTAGCCCATTGAATGAGCGAAATGATAACAGGGATTCTGATTGTCATCGTTAGCATGCCTGGTGCGTCTTCACCATTTGTGGTTTACCCGGCGCGGATAGTCGCTTATCTGAAGCATATGTGGTTTCTCTTGCTGTTCCTATTGGTTGCAGAGGGTTTCTCATCTGTTTTTTCAGCCCTTATCCTGGGAGGGATAGCAACAATTGCAGCGCGTGAAGACTACGGTCTGACCGCTATTCGACCACAGGATAAGATGGTATTTCAAACACATAGAGCTACAGATGTGCTGGAAATCCTGTCCGAAGGAAGTGGCACTTTCTCGGTCAACATGGCCGGATCTCCCCTCACTGCAAAAGGACCGGTGTGTGGTGAAAAGGTTGGAACTTCACTTGGCTGTTGTCGATGTTGGCCTGAGAGAATTCTCTGCGACTTTCAATACCCTGAAAAACATAGATTATTCTCAATACGTCGTACTGTAAAAGCTCTCGATATTAAGATTGCCAGGTTGGACAACGGCAAAATAAAAAGCTACTCTTGGTTCATTATGCCACCGTTTATCTACAGTTGAGTTTTCCTATCGCTACGGTCTGAAAAGAGTTTGTATTTGAGTGTCATTACGGGTGACCTCAACTTTGTTGAGTATTTTCCTCTAAACGGCTCGCAAGAAACGACTTCTCATGCCTTACCTATCGGATTTCACAATCCTGGCAGCAGGATATTTCGTTATAGAAATCATTGGCCTGCTGCTTGCCTTAGATGCCGTTATGCGCTCAAGGTCCTCTCAAGGAGCTATTGCCTGGCTCTTTTCACTCGTGGCTATGCCGATTATAACCATCCCGCTCTATCTGATCTTCGGTCGCGCCAGGTTCCGCGGTTACGCCGAAGCGCTACGGGCTAAAGAAGCCCAGCTGGAAGACCGGACAGCAGCCTGGCTGGCAGCTATGAAGCGGGAGGAAACAGCATTACTACCGGATCATGCTCACGTTGAGGCGGTGGTCAAACAACTCAGCGGGCTTGGTTTTACCAGCGGCAACGAAGTAAAGCTGTTAGTCAATGGTGCCCCTACCTACGAGGCCATGTATGAGGCAATTGAAGGGGCAATATCCTACGTGTTCGTACAATTCTACATCGTCAAAGACGGGGTCGTGAGCCAGCGCCTGAAGGAGTTGCTGATCCACAAAGCCAGCCAGGGGACCCGGGTCTTTTTCCTCTATGATGAAATTGGCTGCCTTAAATTGCCCCTTTCCTACCTGGAAGAATTGAAGGCTGCATCAATCAAGGTCTCAGGATTCAAAACTACCCAGGGACGTCAAAACCGATTCCAGATTAATTTCCGCAATCACAGAAAGCTTCTGATAGTCGATGGTAAGATCGGCTTTATTGGCGGTCATAACCTGGCCGATGAGTATCTGGACTTCAGAGACACCCATGTAAGAATAGTCGGCCCCGCGGTCCAGCAGATACAACTTGCCTTTTTAAAGGATTGGTTCTGGGCAACCCGCGAGATCCCGGAATTTTCCAGTACCGTTGTCAAATCGAAAGAGCAGAACTACTCTGCTGCCATTTTGAAGACCGGGCCGGCCGATCACTTTTTCGACTGCAGCGTGGTGTTTGCAACCATCGTTCACAGTGCCAAACACAGGTTTTGGATAACCAGCCCGTATTTTGTCCCTGATGACATCATGGTCCGTGCCCTGCAGGCTGCATCCATCCGCGGCGTGGATGTCCGTATCCTGATTCCCGGCAAAGCGGACCACCACTTCGTTGAGCTGGCTTCACTGACGTATTATGACGATATGAAGAAATTTGGTGTCAAAATATACAGGTACCAGGAAAAGTTTCTTCATCAAAAAGTATTTATAGCCGACGAATGGCTTGCTGGAATCGGCACGGTCAATCTGGACAACCGTTCACTTTATCTAAATTTTGAGGCGACCGCCTTAATCGCCGATGCTGGTTTCGTAGAAAAGGTGAGCCGTGTCCTGGCAACGGATTTCGAGCACAGTATTCTGGTTGAACCTGACTTTTTCGACAAGCTTGGATTGCCCCAAAAAGTGGCGGCTCGGGTTGCCCGGCTGGCCTCACCATTGTTGTGAGCGCTTGCTTTCCAAAAGCTTTTTTCAGTAATGCTAGTTACCGGAGCCATGGTCAGCAGTTGATTTTGAAGACAAAGCACGGCAAAAAAGGGTAAACGTATTTTGCGGGGAAGGATTTTCTGTGGGCAATCAATCGATAGGCCAATACATCCGTACTGCAACGACAGATCCAGAAACACGGCAGGAACTTTCTGCCGGCCTGACAGTTAAAAAAACGTTAGTGAATCGGAACCATGGTCTTTGAGAGGGAAACATTAACATGATGCAAGAATCCACACCGCATTATATCCCCAAAGACGTTCTCAGGAGGTTTTACCAAGATGAACGTAGAGGTACATGAGTCTCTTCCATCACCTGAAGAGTACTTAGAGCTAAGAAGTACAACCGACTTATCAGCAAAATCCCTGGAAGCTGCAAGGAAGGGGCTGCCAAATTCGCTTTACTCAGTAACTATTCGTGACAATGGAATACTCATCGGAATGGGGCGCGTTATCGGTGATGGAGCATGTTTTTTCCAAATAGTCGATATAGCGGTGAATCCAGACTATCAAGGCAGGGGTTTTGGTAAAAAAATCATGCAGATGATTGATGACTACCTTACTCACGAAGCAATGGAAGGCTCTTATGTGTCAATGATCGCTGACAAACCTGAATTTTATGAAAAGTTAGGATATAAGAAAATAGCTCCTGAATCTCAAGGCATGTATAAGAGGCTAAAGTAATTCAAAAATGGCCCGCACATCATTGAACCTTTCTGGGAATTGCGCCTGTAGCGTTCCCCGCTGGATCAGGTCCATACAAGTTGCTCCACCCCTGCCTCGCCAAATGACAGATACTTTTTTCGGATGGATCAGAATCGACATTGTTTGAGGTTGCCAGAAGTGGCCAGCCATCCAGGTAATCTGGATCCAGCGCTAGACTCCCACTGCTCATTGACAGTCGATTCCCCTGACTTTGACGCCCAGCAACGTTCGGCCGCGTGAAAAAGTCCACGACAATTCCAACCTCCCTTTTGCATGACCATCCTGGTTAAACTGAAAAGAGCCTCTTGCTCCGCTGCCTGTTTGAAATGGAGCAAGATTTACAGGAACAGTAACCAAGCGCACCACGCCTGACAAGCTAAGGGTTCCCAACGACAACCGTACATTTCAGTTTGCCGAGAATCCTATGAAAGAATGGCATATAAGCAAGGTAGGAAATTCAATGAAAGTTGTTTATTTTAGAATTGTCCGCAACTATCCGTGATTGCAAGCAGTCTCAAATTATATCTTGTTTCTGTTAACGGTTGCCTGCTTTGGAGTGAGAACGCAGGTCATATGAAAATTGGGTTATAATATTGCCGGTGGAGGCAATGTAAAACATCGAACAACACGTTCTTCAATGCTTAAGGGCCTTACATGTTGAAAAATAATGGAAAAGTTGTAGCTGCTGTCATCCTGCTCAACCTCTTTATTACACAGTTTATGTCAGGGTGCTCAGGTCCTCAGGAAGCATCTTCCAAACAACACGACAAAATCCTTCGCCTCGCGACAACCACCAGTACCCTGCACTCTGGTCTATTGGATGTCCTTTTGGCTGTTTTCGAGTCAAAATACGATGTAGAGGTCGAGGTAATTGCAAAGGGTACAGGAGCCGCCCTGGAACTCGCCTCTCAAGGCGGTGCTGATGTGGTTCTCGCCCACGCACGGTCGGCAGAGGAAAAATTCATAACCGATGGGTACGGGATAAATAGGCAAGATGTTATGTACAATGATTTCGTTATCTTGGGGCCGCCTGGGGATCCTGCCAACCTGAAAGGTGAGAAAGATGTATTGCTGGTGCTTTCAACAATAGCCAAACAGAAACAAACATTTGTCACACGAGGGGATAACTCGGGTACTCACATCAAGGAAAAGGATCTTTGGGAACTTGCTGATATCGTCCCCCAGGGAGACTGGTACATCATTTCTCAAGAAGGTATGCTTGGTACCCTGGAATTAGCATCAGAAAAGAAAGCGTACCTGCTTACAGATCGTAGTACCTATCTGTTCAATAAAGAGTCTTTGGATCTGATCATGATATCTGAAGGAGACAAGCAACTCTACAACCCATATGGAGTCATTGCCGTAAATCCGGCAAAGGTTGATAACGTGAATTTCAAGGCAGCAATGCGTTTTGTTGAGTTTATTACCTCTCCAGAAGGACAGGAACTTATAAAAGGTTATGGTGCGATCCGTTACGGTAGACCGTTATTCACTCCTTCAGCAACAAAATGAAAAGGCAAGTAATAAAGAGCCTCCGGGCAAAGTTCCTGATACGATTCATTCCTCTCATTGTGGCCGCTGTGTGTGTTACAGCCGCCATAGCAGTATATATCTTTGTCAAATATGAGCATAGCCGCGTTGAAGACCAGCTCATGTTGTCATTGAATAGCATTGAGGGAGAAATAGATGAATTAGGATCTGACCTGGTCATCAGCGCCAATGCTACTGTAGCTGAAGGCAGATTACAGGAGACAATTCGGAACCCTTCTCTGCAAAATGTGCTTGACCTGTTGCAAAACCTCCAGAAATTAACCCATTCCGACACTGTTGCCTTGCTCGATGACAGAGGTATAGTCGTGGCCGAAGCACTTCGTCTAGAGACCATTGGCAGCAATGTGTCCTCTAAAGCTTTATATCAGAAAACAATAGAATCAGGCACTTCGCAGTACGGTATCGAACAATCAGCAGAAGGGCTTTCTGTAACAGTGTTCACTCCTTTGATTGATGACGAAGGGAGAGTATTCGCACTGGAGATAGGTCATAGTCTCGATTTTAATCTCATCAGTCGAATCAAGGAAAGGCACGGGATCGATGTCACCATATTTGCTGGAAAGCGTTTGCAGACAACCACTTTTACAGATACTGAAACAATAAAAAATTCATCTCTTCATGCTATTGTCTCAAAAGTTGAGCAATTACGAAAACCCATTATTGAAGACATCTCTCTTGCCGGCACGAAGTATGCGTTACGGGTGGAGCCAATTTTTACGCACGACAGGAAAATTTTGGGGGCCATTGCTCTGGCTAACTCCTATTCTCAAACCCAGCAGGCTGTTAAGTATGTCATCTTCTCTGTGATAACTATATCGACAATAACCATTATGCTGGCTGTCTTTTTTTGCCTGAAGCTCTCCTTCGATCTTGTACGACCGATCCGGGCTCTTTCTGCAGTAAGCAGAAAAATAGCTCAGGGTGATTTCAATCAAAAGGTCACCTTGATTTCTGATGATGAGATAGGAGAACTTGGTCGCGCCTTTAACAAGATGACCAAAGAACTCAAGCAAAATATGACTTCTATTGAAACACTCCACAGGGAAATAGCTGAAAGGGAATCAGTGGAAGCGGAGAAGGCAAAATTGGAAACACAGCTTCGTCAGGCAGAAAAAATGGAAGCCATTGGAACACTGGCTGGTGGCATTGCTCATGATTTCAATAATATTTTAATGGGGGTCCAAGGTAGAACATCGCTCCTGATGATGGATGCAAAATTTGATTATAGCAACTTTGAACACCTCGCAGCTATTGAAGAGTATGTGCAAAGTGCTTCACACCTGACAGGGCAGCTTTTAGGGATCTCTCGAGGCGGCAAATATAATCCAACTCCAGTTGATTTAAACGAGATAGTTGACCACAGCTGCTCCATGTATGGAAGGACCAGGAAAGAAATTGAAATTATCACAAAATTGCATCCTGAGCCCTTAATTATAGAGGCTGATCAGCGACAAATTGAACAAGTTTTATTGAATATATATGTCAACGCCTACCAGGCAATGCCCAGTGGTGGCGAACTCAGCCTTTCAACAACAAGTTTTCGATATACTGAATCAGACAAGAGTATTCCTGATTTGGAGCCCGGTGAATATGCAAAATTGTCGATTTCCGACACCGGTGTTGGGATGGATCAGGATACCATGAGCAAAATTTTTGATCCATTTTTCACCACGAAAGATAAAGATAGAGGGACAGGGCTAGGGCTTTCATCAGCCTTTGGAATAATTGAAAATCATGGCGGCAAAATAATCGTTTACAGTGAGCTGGGCCATGGAAGTATTTTTGAGATATTCCTGCCACTGTCAGATAGCCCCCTCATGACAGGTAATGTCGATAATCCGGAACTCCGTCCAGGAACAGAGACTATACTACTTGTTGATGATGAGAAAATGATAATTGACGTTGGAAGTCAGATGCTAGAAAAATTGGGTTATTCTGTTATAGTCGCCAATTCTGGTTCAAATGCTGTAGAGATTATCGATGATAAAGGAGAAGGGATTGATTTAGTGATACTTGATATGATAATGCCTGGCATGGATGGGGACAAAGTGTTTCACAAGATCAGAGGAAAATACCCGAATATGCCAATAGTTCTTGCTAGTGGTTATTCTCTTGATGGTCAGGCGAATTCGATAATGAGAAATGGTTGTAACGGTTTCATCCAGAAACCATTTACCTTAACAGATCTCTCCAATACTATCAGAAGTGTGCTCGGTACAGCTAAATCGCCCCAGTAAGATACAGGAAAATAGAAAGTGATCCTGCATTAAAAAAATGGACACACAGGTGAGTCAAAAGTAAGGAAATCGACGGAAGGAAGAGATGAGTGTTCCGTGAAGAAGATACGCTCCAGATTCCCAACATAATACTGTCAGTAGACGGAAAAGATCCAGGGCGGTAGTGGAAGATGTAGCCACCCCCCTGGTATTTCATAGAACCTTCTCAGTGAGTGGCGGCCTGAACGAGCAATTTCTGTACTACTTTGAAAATTGCACAACCAATCGTTCCACCGAACTCGCTGATGCTAACCGGTAAGCTTGGCATTTTAGCTGCCAAGTCCAATCGCAGGAAATTCACGATCGCCAACTGCTTTATACTCTTCCTGGCAGCCCTTGAATTTTTCTATTCATCATTCCCACCAAAAACATTGCGAGAAAACTGTTCAACTTCAAGCAAACCTGATGGTTGATACGACTTTCTTATCATTCACAGGAAAATGGAGGGAAACGACTATTCTCACCTAAGAGGTGATTCCTGAACATTATAGGGTATTGATAGGCAGAACTTGCTTTTCACGCCCAATCAACAGCAGTCCGCCCTGACACACCTCATATTGTGCTGATATTACTCTGCATAAAAATATCTCTAATACTCAACCAGTAACTACAACTTGAATGGCTGCACACATTGCCGATGAGAGATGCGCCCGATCCAAAAAGTCTCATCCGCAGAGGTGTACGTGCTCCCGAGACGAGACCCCAGAGTTTGGGAAGCATATTTGTACGTAGCAGACAGGTGAGTCCCCTGAAATACAAAAAAATATTGTGGAAAAAACACCTCCAAAAAGATAGATTGTTAGGAATTGCATGAGGATACGGCAAGCAATTATTTAACATCTCCACCCAAGACTACTGTGCGGTTCCACACTGTGAACTCGAACAGCAATGGAGGGCTCAGTTGAGATACTCAGATCTCATCATACGATTGAGTGTCTGTGCTTTTTTATCTCATTATTTTCTTTTCTATTCCGTTGCCCATGGAGAAGAACCGCTCGAAGAGTCAGTTGATTGCACTGATGTATCCGTTCATTACTCCAATGATCCGACGCTGACTCAAGAAGAACGCCTTCGTCTCATGGATGAAGCTTTGGTTTCTTCATTAAACAGGTTTGAACTGTGTCAAAAAGCCGGGAGGAAGAACACTGATGCTAGCTCAGGCAATACCAACGGCAGCGGTAGTAGCGGAGAACATGGCAGTACCGGGGATTCCGGGAATGGAACTGGTGAAGGGATAATGCAATCTGTTGCCAGTCCGGCAATGTCTGGAACCGAGGTTCCGAAAGTATCTCCTCCCACCGATGAGTTTGAAACGGCGAAATCTCAAATTTCTCAGGCTTCCCTGGATAATGAGAGACTCGAGGCGAAAACAGGCGCAAAGCCAAAGATGGTCAACGGCAAGATTCCTGAGGACATTCCGCCTGCGGCGAACGACGATACACTTGCGGCACAGATTCGCTACGCGGCAGAAAACGAGTCTGATCCGATCAAAAGAAAGCAACTCTGGAATGAGTATAGAAAATACAAAGGGCTAGCTACAAAAGAATAACAGAGGGAAATCATGCTGTTTCGGAAAACAGTCGCGGTCTTTGTTGTTTGTGTATTTATTTTATCCGGGTGTACGGCAAAGAGTCGAAATGCCTCCACTGTCGGTCCTCAACTCTCATCCTCCTATTCGAAACCTGAGGTAAGCGAACCAGAGGCACCTTCGCCGATAATCGATGTAATAATCCCTGTTTTTGATCCCGGTCTGCCTGACGATCCGGACGACTATGATGATGAGAATATCTGGCCTGAGCTGCGCAGGGCAGAGGCCAACCGCTTTGCCTACAAACTCAAGGAAGAGCTTGAGCAGACAGGTAAGTTCGGTGCCGTACGGGTGACACCCGATGCCACAGCCACCGGTGATTTATATATCCTGGGCCGAATTGAAGAGTCAAATGGCGAAGATGTCGAGATTGAAATAGAGGTAATAGATATAAGCGGCAGGAGTTGGCTTGATGAATCCTTTGAGCATGAAGTCCCTGAAAGCTTCCATAAAAACCAGAGAAATGAAGGCCTGGATCCATATAACCCACTTTTTGAAAAGACCGCGGCAGCCATTGTCGAGGAACTCGGCAATCAAGACAGAAAAGAGTTGGAGGATCTCCATTACCTGGCAGATATCAGGTTTGGAGCCAATTTTTCCGAAGATACCTTCTTGCCCTACATGGAGGCTGATGGCCGGGTATATACCCTGGTGAGTAAACCAAGTGATCAGGATCCCATGCTGCAGCGAGTAAGAGCTATTCGGGTGCGTGATCAGCTTTTTATTGATGGCCTGCAAGACAACTACGCCTCTTTTGCCAGACAGATGAACGACAGTTACCTTATGTGGCAGGAACAGAGCCTGATAGAGGTGAACGCGGAGCGGGCAGCCAAACGAAAAGCCATGGGTCAGGCTGTGGGCGGGATACTTTTTATCGGACTGGCAGTTCTCTCAGGAGTGGCAGGAGCGAATTCCGGTTCCTACGATAGCAGTGTTGCCGGCGCAACAGGAGCAATTGTTGGCGGACTTGCAGGCAGCACCCTGATTTCTGAGAGTTTCAGGACCAGCGAGGAGGCAAAAGTGCATCGCGATTCACTCAATGAGCTTGGTCATTCCCTCGATATGGCTTTGGCACCGCAGGTTATCGCATTTGAAAAAGAAAACGTCGAATTGACCGGTGATGCCAAGGAGCAATTCATGCAGTGGCGTGCTTTTCTTCAAAAGATTTATATCGAAGAAATAACACCTGATGTGCAGATCTAATCCCTGTTCCTCATCAGCGTAGACGCCATGTTCAAAATAATTGCCTGTAAAACGGTAAACGAAAATTCACCGTATAAGCTGGACTATCGGATCACATCGTGATTGATGCAAAACTCAAAGAGGCGCGTCACCGCAACGCAAGACGAAGTCTTCGACTAGCGATCGTTCTGTCTGTAATACTTTGCCTCTGCGGCCTTGCAGTGTTCGGCTTGTCATTCATCGATTTCCTGGAAAAGAGCCCTGGGGTTGTGGCTGTCAGTGAAACAGAGAAACAGGGAGACGATGACAGGGAAAAAATTCGGGAAGAATTCAAAGATATTCTTCAATACTATGAAAATGAGCTGGAGCCACGGTTACTTTTTATAGATATCAAAAACTGGAGACCCGAGACATTTTTTGAGCTCAAAGAGATAAAGAAACGGGTGATGCTGGAGTTCAGTAACGGGGATTACCAGGCCGCAACAGACAATCTCCTCACCTTGCAGGAACGAACTCTTACCATTCTTGACCAAGCAGAACGTGATTTTCAAAAGAATATGACAGAGGCCGCTTCATTTCTTGCCAAGGACCTCTATGATGAGGCACGGCTTAGCATAGAGAAGGCTTTATCTGTTGCACCTCACTCTCCTGAAGCTGTAGCGCTTCAACAGAAAATCGACAAACTCCCCAACATTCTCCAACTCCTGGCTGGGGCAAGGATTGCTCGTACAGAAAATAACCACTCCAAGGAATATGATTATCTGCAACAGGTTATGCGGCTTGCCCCGGAGCGCAAGGATATCCAAGAACGGCTGATGGTGCTGGCCGAGCTCATCAAAAAACAACAATTTGACAGGCATATTTCCCAGGCTTTTGCCGCAGTTGAAAAGGCCAAGGTCAAAGAAGCGAGACGCCATTACCAAGCAGCCCGGAAAACAGATCCTGAACGGGCTGAACTCAAGGTACTTTCCCGCCAGATAACAGCCTTGGAAAAGTCACAGCGAGTTCAGCTAGCTCTCTCACAGGCTGCTCGGGCAATACGCCGGGATGACTGGCAGCAGGCACAATACAACTTTGCCAAGGCCATAAAAGATGCTCCCGAAAATACAACGGCCGTCGAAGGTCTCAAACGAGCCGACGCTGTACTTGCGCTCCTCGATCGTTTCAACCGTTTTTTTAGCGACCCTTATCGGCTCACAGCCCCCACGGTTCTCAGAGAAGCTGAACAAGCATTGATTCTGGCCCAGGAATTTTCAAGTTTTAGCTTCTTAGTGAAAAAACAGGCAAGCAGATTGAGTGAGCTAGTAACCAAACTCAATCGGCCAATCCCGGTAACCGTCCTTTCAGACAATAAAACCCATGTAGTTGTTCGTCGTGTGGGAAAGATTGGTGCAATCTCAGAAAAAACAATACAGCTTAAACCTGGGAAATATACCTTTGAAGGATCACGAAACGGCTATAAATCAAAACTTGTACAGACCTTTATTCGGTATGATCAGGACAGCTATCGTGTGCGGATAATCTGTGATGAGCAAATTTAATACAAAACTCGACCTGGCAAAGAGCAAGCAGAGACGCGTCTATCTTATTGGAGGAATAACCGGTCTGGTCCTTCTCTTGCTAATGACCGCCCTCTTTGTGGTTTCGCGAGGGACAAGGGTTGAAATAATGACCGAAGAGGCAAAGGATCTTGCAACTGTCAAGACCACCGGAGGTTGGGCTTTCAGTGTGGGGAATACCGTCTATTCGCTTCTCGGGAACCCGGTTATAGCCGTCTCTGCGCCAGGTTTTAAGACGGCAACCTCGGTCATCGGCCCCCAGCACCTGGGCAAGGTGCTTCCGCTGGAACTTCAAGAACTCCCCGGGCATCTTGTAATGAAAATATCGGGAGATCAGGAGTACCTGGAAAAAACAATGTGGCGCCTTGCTGGTAATGCTGCTGTTCTCTCACCTGTTCTTGATGTTGAACTTCAAGCTGGCTCGTATACCGTGACCATCGACAACCCCTTTTTTCAGCCAAAGGAGATGGGGGTTGAGATCAAACGTCATGAGCAGGTGAATCTGCAGGTGGCCCTGCAACCTTTGGAGGGTAAACTGGCTATTTCCTCAAAACCTGCCGGGGCAACCGTTTTTCTTGAAGAGCAAGAGATCGGCGAAACCCCTCTTGAGCTGGAACGACCGGGAGGCCGATATAAGCTGCGGGTTAAGGCTGAAAATTATATTGATACAGTTGATCTACTGGCAATTACCCAGAAGGATACAGAGGTAAGCCGCAACTACCTGCTTGAACGAAAAAAGGCAAAGGTTGCTCTCGATCTGCGACCCGAGGGCGGGACTCTACTGGTAAACGGCATTCAGGTAAACGATAGAGAGATGACAGAATCTCTTCTTCTTGATGCGACGGTAGAGCATCGCCTGACCTATATGAAGCCAGGGTATTATTCACAATCTGAGACGGTTCTCCTGGCAGCAGATGAAAAGAGGCGGGTTGCACTCCATCTCGAATCGGAGATGGGAAATGTGGCAATAACCTCCTCGCCCCCTGCATTCATCTGGATTGACGGTAAAGACTATGGCCTTAGTCCGCTCACCATTTCCCTTCCTGCTGTAAACCATACAATTCTCCTGAAAAAACCTGGCTATCGCATGGTTTCAAAAGTCGTTCAACCGCAAGGAGGCAGGACAAAGAAAATATCTGTGACCTTGCTCACTGAATACCAGGCCCGCTTGCAGGAAGCTCCTCGGGAGTTTACCAATCAGGCGGGTATCAGGATGAAACTTTATGTAGTGCAGGACAGTTTCACCATGGGAGCACCTCGTTCTGAAAAAGGTCAGCGGGCCAATGAATTTCAGCGCAGGCTCATCCTGACAAAACCGTTTTATGCAAGCCTCTTTGAAATCACCAATTGGCAATTTGCCGAGTTTAATAGACAAAAAGCAGGAACGGTAGAGAATAATCCGGTCACTGCAATCAGCTGGCATGACGCAGCAACTTACTGTAATTGGCTGAGCAAAAAAGAGAACATCAGGCCTTTTTACCTAACCCAACAAGGCAAAGTGTCAGGGTTTAATCCCAGCTCTGATGGCTACAGACTACTCAGCGAGGCCGAATGGGAGTGGCTTAGCCGCAAATCAGGCAAAAAGCATCAGACCATTTTCACCTGGGGAAATGACACGATAATACCACCTCAGGCAGCGAATGTGGCCGACGAAAGTGCCAAGGGCTCGGTACGATTTTATGTGCCGAATTATCGGGATGGATTTTCAGGAGTTGCCAAAGTCGGCAGCGTCAACAAGGAACCATCCGGACTGTACGATATGGCTGGAAATGTCAGTGAGTGGGTGCATGACGTCTATTCAAGCGTTCCACCGATACCAGATACAACCTTGAGCAATCCGCTGGGGCCACAGCAGGGACATGCCCATGTGGTGAAAGGGGCCAATTTCCGTTCCGGCACCCTTACCACCCTGCGTCCGTCATTTCGGGAAGGACGGACAACCGGGCGCGATGATGTAGGCTTTCGTATTGCCCGTTATCTTTATGGAGAGAGCAATGAACAAGAGTAAGAATGGAGTCAAAAAAAGATCCGTGGTGTGGTTGTTACTTCTGGTATTTCTTACTGCTGCAGCCACCACGGTCTATGCCATACTGCCGGAAATCAGTCTGAATTCTCCGACATCTTTTCCTGTGGATATTTGATATGTCAGATCTCATAAAAAGTTTTCTCGTTCTGATTGTTTCAATCATAGTCGTCCATCTTGTCTACATTGGTTATGTACGCCCTGAAGCGGAGCTTGTGCTTGAGACGGCCAGGCAGGCGGGCCAGTCCGCTCCCCGTGATCTGGCGATCGTCCTCAAGGATTACGAGCAGGAGATCTGTTTTATTCTCATGCTCTGGGGGAGTTTTCTTATCTTGAGTAAATGTCGCAGGATCCTGCGGCACAATTACCTGTTCACTGTTGATTTGATTGAAGAGACAATGGCAGAAGAGGCTTTTTCGCCTGAGGATATTCTTGATAAACTTGAGGCGGAGCTTTCCCCCAATCAGAGTTCGGCGCCGCTTGTTCAAACCCTGCGTACTGCTTTATGGCGCTACGCAGGTACCAATAGCGTACAAAACGTATCAGACGCCATCGAGAGTTCCATTGAGGCGCTTGCCGTACGCCAGGAAACTGAAAATTCGATGATCCGTTATCTCATCTGGGTCATTCCGTCCATTGGTTTCATTGGTACTGTTCGAGGAATCGGTGAGGCACTGTCTCTTGCCGATAAGGCACTTGCCGGCGACATTGCCGGTATGACCAATAGCCTGGGTGTGGCTTTTAACTCAACACTTGTGGCCCTGTTGATCAGTATCTTTCTGATGTTCCTCTTTCATCAGCTGCAACGAATCCAGGATGGTCTGCTTGTCGATATTCAGGCCTATTGCGACCAGTTTCTCATTGCCCGCATTAAATAACCGGTGACGCCGTGAGAAAGCGCCGCAAGTCAGAAGGATTCAACCTTGCATTCCTGGATATTATGTCCTGCGGACTCGGTGCCGTGGTCCTGGTTTTTATGCTGGTAAAGCATAACGTTGGAAACTCGACCAATGAAATCGATCTATTACGAGCAGATGTACAACATCTTGAGTGGGAAAGAACTGAACTGCAGCAAACCCTGGATCAGTTGCAGACCATTTCAAGGGCGGAAACAAAGAACATTGCTCAACTGAGATCTAAGCTGGCCTCGCTTGAACAGTCGATTCAACAGAAAGAGAATAGCCTCGTCGAAAAAAAAGAACATCTAGCTGCCTTGAAAAAGGATATTTCCACCAGACCCGTTGCCCAGAAAAACGATCTGATAGAGGACAATAGGGGTGGAGAAGAAACCTACCTGATGGGGCTGAAGGTCCAAGGGCCCCGTATCGCTGTCCTTGTTGACAGCAGTGGTTCCATGACCGATGAAAAGCTCATCGATATCATTAAGAGAAAAAGCGGCTCCAAGGCTGAAAAGCAAAAGGGGCCGAAGTGGCTTCGAACAAGGAAAACTGTGCGCTGGCTTCTTGCCCGTGTTCCCAGGACGAGCCAGGTTGCTGTCATCTCCTTTAATGGTTCGGTGAATTCGCTTGGTCAGGCCAAATGGCTGTCGGCGGATAAGCCTGCAACTCTTAGCGCTCTTTACCATGAACTGGAAACCCTTACTCCCGAAGGCCCGACTAACCTGCAAAAAGGCTTACAGGCTGTCTCTAAACTCGGAGCGTCCGATCTTTATATAATAACGGATGGCTTGCCTACCGTCGGTGAGTCCCGCTACACCAGCCTCAATCCTTTTTCCAATTGCAGTTCTCTTTTGGGGAAAGCTTCAACGATCTCTGGAGAATGCCGGGTAAAGCTTTTTCGACAATCTGTTAAGGAGAGTAATCTACAAGGGATGACGGTGAATGTCATTTTGCTCCCCATCGAAGGGGATCCTGATGCGGTGAATGAATATTGGGCCTGGGCCGCTCAAACAGGGGGCCTGGTTATCAGCCCTGCGGAGAACTGGCCATGAAGCTCAAGAGAAAAGAATTTACTCTTTTCAATCTCTCCTTTCTGGATATCATCTCCTGCGGATTTGGGGCCGTGGTTCTCCTGGTATTGATCTCGAACAACTCCGAAAATAGTTCACCAGCCGCTGCGTCTGATGTCGAAAATCTTCTCAGTCAGGTTGTTGTCCTGGAAAATGCGATTGATGCTCTGGCAGATGACATTGTTCAACAAAAAGAAGTACACAATGACCTGCTTGCGGAAAGCAGCAGATTGGGCAAGGCAACAGAAACTCTTTCAATACGTTTCAACAGAAAAGAAAAGGCAGAGAACTCTCTGCAGGACGATCTGGAAGGACTCTCCCTGGTCCAGGAAACCCTGAAGAGAGTATCCATTTCACCCGCGACCGCCAACACCATGCGCGATGAAGAAGTGGGCGGCATTCCTGTGGACAGTAATTATGTGGTGTTCATTGTGGATACATCGAGCAGCATGCAGGCCATCTGGAATCGTGTTTCACGCGAGATCCTGAACGTTTTAAGTATTCACCCGCGGGTAAAAGGATTTCAGATCCTCAACGACCAGGGCACACCCCTTATTTCAGGTTATAGTGGTCGCTGGATCCCCGATACGCCGCAACGGCGAAAAAGTGTAATGAGGGTGTTCGGCAAATGGCAGGATGCCTCAAACAGCAGTCCAGTTGAAGGCATAGAGACTGCCCTGAAACAGTACGCAAAACCCAGTCAGTCAACCGCAATTTATGTCTTTGGCGATGACTATACCGGCTCCTCCTATGACCAGGTCATTGCAACCATTACCAGAATAAATGGACTCCAGAAAGATGGCAGAAGATTGGCTAAAATTCACGCTGTCGGGTTCATCTCCCCACACACCACTGGCCGTTTTGCAATCCTGATGAGAGAGCTTACCAGGAAAAATGGTGGAACCTTCCTCGCCCTACCGCTTTAACCGGCACATTTCATCAAAAGTACCTGCAAGATCGCTCAGCCGGATATTCAGGGGTACGTTGAATACCCGACATGGGGCTGGGATTACACATTTGCTCATTGCTTGTCAGCCCCCAAAGAAACCCCAACCACTTGATGACGCCACTCAACTTCGTGGTTCACACTGCAATAATGATGAAAGTACTTGATCAGGAAAAATTTAACTGGCCTGGTTATGGCTTCAAGCTGCTGATTGCCAAAGCACACACTTTCTCATTGAATACAATCTAGGTCATTACACCGAAAGGAAATTTCTTGCCTCGAGGATCTCTATTTTTTTGGTTCTTCAAATTCTTCTGCCCCAGAATTTTAACCCTTTTGGCGACTAGGCAGTGTTTTTCTTCTATGTGGCATTCAAACTCGACGGTTACACCAACCTTCAAGAATTGACAGTTCACCAAGTCTTTTTTACGGACCATTATGTCCGGACCATTTCCGTTTTCGAGAAATCCGGATTCTTTATCCCGGAACCATTTTTTAACTACTGTTTGCAAGAATACACCTCCAATCTGTTATTCACTGCTCTAGGTTTTCGTAGAACTGAACATAATCTTAGCCAATACCCAACATTCTTTTGTGGGGCCACTGAATTTTAGAGAATCTGCTGAAAATTCAAAGAGACAATACCATGCTGCGGCCAATGCCACAAAACAATGAGCTGTTGGATAGATGAGCAACTTCCTCTCTGTTATTTGCTTTTATGCCTTGTATTTTCAAGAGCATGAAGCATCCAAGGTCTGTTAGATCCTCGTAAGATATTTTGCTCCCTTGGCAATGGATACTTGCCTGTTGCCTTCAAAGATAACTCTAATCGCACCACCCTTTTCCACCGTAACAATTATGCCAACACCCCACTCCGCTTTCTTGTTGTGTCGAACTTTTTCACCTGCACGTAATATTTCGGTCATTAATTTCCCTCCAGGAAAATATTTTGCACATCAACAGACCAGGATAAGCATGTAACGTACTAAGGCTCTTTATCGTATAACAATTAGAGAAATTCCTCATTCGGGTCATAATCCTGCACACATTCTATCCGGCTCAAATTGGTTGTTCGTTTCAAAGATGCCGTTGGGAATCACAACAGTATAGATCTCATCCCAAAGGCGATTTTGCCAAGGTAAAAGCGGATCAAGAAGAGCCGCTGCAACCAATGAAGCAAAGGGGACAGCCCAGCCACAGACATTTCTTGTAAAGGTTGCTGCAATATCCCGGACTGTCATGTCCTCGCACAGAGGGCTGGGAGCTGGTCATCAATTTCGGTTAAACGGGGGTAAGAAACTGCTCTGACAGTCACGGAGAGTGGCTATTTCGATCTCACCGTTCTGCCTTTCAAACGTCTTTTGAGAGGTGTCGTTATGGCTTTTGCCGGTGCCTTGGCCTTCGTGCGAGTATTTGGTGGTACCGAGACGTTCTTTGATCTCTTATCCCAGCGCTTTTTCTGCAAGGAGTTTTATGAGCTGACAGCTCAGCGCTGAAAGATCTTGCTTGGTTTTGAGGTTCCTGGCCAGCTCCGCGGTCAGAGACTGCAGCCGTAGTTTTTCAGGTCGAAGTAAATTGATTGTAGGCAGTTACACAAATTTGCTTACAGACTTCCGACTGGCTGGAAGAGGGTTCTGACAAATGGTGTATTTCTATAAGGCAAACAGTTCTTAATTATCTGATTCCGTGGCAAAGGTGCTCTCCTGATCCTCACCTTGACTCTTCTGTTTCTCTAGCTTGCGCCGCCTCTTTTCCTCTTTTTTCTTTTTCTTTTCCAGCTCCTTTTGCCGTTTTTCAAATGAATAGTTTGCTTTTCTGGCCATGCTTTTCCTAGGGAATGTTTAATTCAGTTGCTGCCAATACTGTGCAATACTGCACTAAGTAAAGACCCTGCCTTACAGGGTCTTTACTCTGACCAGCAGCTATTACAGCTGGACAACATTTGCCGCGGCTGGACCTTTTGGACCATCTACAATCTCGAAGCTTACGCGTGCATTTTCTTCCAGGGTCTTGAAGCCTTGAGCCTGAATAGCCGTATGATGGACAAAGACATCCTTGCCGCCATCCTGCTCAATGAAACCAAAACCTTTTGCATCGTTAAACCACTTAACTGTTCCTTCAAACATTTTGTAATACTCCTGTGTACCTGGCTCCCTGGAGAACCGTTTTGTTATAAAGCCATACCACCACTTTAGGCATGGCTGGTCATCCGGTTGCTCCGGATGGAATGTAATTCTTATCAGCTCGAAAGGCGATTGATGCCAAAATCAAAGGACGTGGCCCTGCATCGTCTGCTCTTGCTCGGAGTTGTACGAGCTGAACGTTTTTTCTTGGTCGTATCTCTGGAAGGGACTGAGGGGCCCTTGAGATTTGTAGTATAATCTTTGATGTCAGCGAAAGATTCGATCTGTTCAAGATTCATCTTTTTACCGAGATTTTTTTCGATAAGAGAAATAATCCCTTGATCATCTCTGTCCGCGAACGTGATGGCACTACCGCTTTTCTTTGCACGCCCCGTTCGTCCGGTTCGGTGGGTATATGTTGCCGCGGTATCAGGCACATCGTAGTTGATTACGTGGGAAACGCCGGAGACATCAATTCCCCGTGCAGCAATGTCTGTCGCGACAAGAACCCTGTAGGTGCCGTCTCGGAAGCCATCCATTGCACGCCGACGATTCTGCTGGGAGAGATTACCCTGGATGGAGGCTGCCTTAAAGCCCGCTTTTTCCAACTGTACTGCAAGATTTTTCGCCTTATGCTTGGTTCTGGTAAATACCACCGTGCTTGTCATTTCCTGCCTGGTCAACAGATTTTTGAGTAAAGAGGTCTTCTCTGTTTTTCCGACGCGGATAAGGGTATGGGAGATCGTTGCTGCAGGTAATGTGTGATCGACCTGAACGGTACATGGGCTTACCAGGATTTCTTCGATAAGATGCCGGATCGCTTTTGGCATGGTTGCGGAAAAAACAAGCGATTGCCTCTTTTGGGGCAGCTTCTTGATGATTTGACGAATATCAGGAAGAAACCCTTTATCGAACATATGGTCTGCTTCATCTAGAACAAATGTTTCCACGTCCCGAAGTGAAACACCCTTCTCGCTGAGGATATCAAGAAGACGCCCCGGACAGGCAACGATGATGTCAACCCCGGAACGAATTGCATGTACCTGGGGCTGCTTTCCCACACCACCATATACAACGACACTGCGAAGTGCAGTCCCTTTTGTCATACGGGTGACTGTATCATGAATCTGCTCTGCCAATTCCCGTGTGGGGGCGATGATTACTGCCCGTGGTTGTTTTTGTGATCTTGTAACGAGTCTCTGCAGTATTGGTAAGACAAAAGCTGCAGTCTTGCCGGTACCAGTTTGGGCAAGTCCAAGAACATCCTGACCAGCAAGGATTGGCGATATTGCTTTTTCCTGTATCGGTGTCGGGTTGGTATAACCACAGGTGGAAATATTCGTCGTTATCGAAGGGTGAAACCGAAAATGTTCAAAACTCATTAAAACTCCGTTGAAAGCTTATCGTGCAGAACCAAGGTGCACCCCTGGCACTGAATGTGCGTACAATAGATGAGCGCCGATTGACTGTTAGCTCAGTTCTATTTTGAAGCTGAGTGAAATTCGATCGCTATTGACCTTATGCAGAATGGTCATCGAGAGTACACGTTCAAACTGATTCCTGTGTAAGTAAACAGTATGAACTTCTATGGTTGCGAACTACGCTAAGACAAAAACGAGGTTTACGAGGAAAACATAAAGGAACTTTACTTCTACTTTGTAGGATTGTCAGGATTAATATACTCGTTCTGATAGATTACGCAATAAAATAATAATGATTCCTGAAAAAAGCAATGCCATTTATGGCTAAAAAATTATTATTTTCGGACAGTTAGAACGGACATTTCGTCTTTTGCAATAATGCAATTTACTCAATGCACCAGCCCCAAAAAGAGTGACTGGTCTTGGCTGCTATGGTTCCTGCACAACAAACCCGGCTCCCTGTAGACCTGGTGATCCTAAGGGGCCGGGTTTAACTATGTGGCTGGATGAAGTTGCAGGTATTCTTACACTTCCGGTCGCGGCAGTACCCTTGCCTTCTCAGCGATCTCCGGCACCTTGTGTTCCCACTCGATCGCCATCATATGCACCCCGTGAACGCCCTTCATCTCCTTGAACTCTTCTACCTGCTCACAGGCTATCTTGATGCCCTCATTGGCGACCTGTTTCTTCTCGACACCCTTTAAGCGATCGATGATCTCATCGGGCACATCCATGCCTGGGACCTTGGTCTTCATATACCGCGCCATACCGATGCTCTTCATGGGGGTTACTCCGGCCAGGATATAGACCTTCTCCGTCAATCCCTCTTCATTGGCAACGTGGATGAATTCGCGGAACCGCTCCATGTTGTAGATACACTGGGTCTGGATAAAGTCGGCGCCCGCCTCGATCTTCTTGGCCAGCCGGTCCACACGCCATTCAAACGGTTCTGCAAAGGGATTCGCTGCCGCGCCGATAAACATTCCGGGCGGGTGTTCTATATCGCCACCGCTCAAGAATTTTCCCTCATCCCGCATCTGTTTGACCATGGCGATCAACTGGATCGAATCGATATCAAAGACGCCTTTGGCGTCGGGATGATCGCCAAACTGCTGATGATCGCCGGAGAGGCAAAGCATGTTCTTGATGCCCATGGCAGCGCCACCCAGGATATCCGCCTGCATGGCCAGCCGGTTCCTGTCCCGGCAGACCATCTGGTAGTTGGGCTCGAGCCCTTCCTCGATGATCAGCAGCGATGCGGCCCAGCTGGACATGCGCACCACGGCGGTCTGGTTATCGGTGATGTTGACGGAGTCGACATTGCCTTTTAAAAAGCGGGCTTTTTCTTTTACCTCTTCGGAATCGGTGCCCCTTGGGGGGCCAAGCTCACCGGTAAAGGCAAAGTGGCCGTTTTTCAGAACCTTTTCCAAGTTGCTCTCGGAGTTGACTTTTGTCTCTGTACTCATATGTAATCCTCTGGTTATTGATAGGAGAGAGGAAACACTGCTCGCTTCTTGTTATTTAGCCATGCCGGGCTTCTTGTATCCCGGCTGCACCAGATCCCGTGGAGACTGATCCTTCCAACCGCGGGTGGTATTGATGCCCCTGATGGCATCGAGCCTATCCTGGCCCTTGAGGCGCTCATAGATCCTGAACCAGGCACATGGCTGTTCGTTTGAGATCTCACAGTTGCCCATATTGGTGCCGCCACAGGGACCGTTCAACAGCCCCTTGGCACAGAGGGTGATGGGGCAGATGCCGCCGGTGGAGCCGAGTACGCACTGGCTGCAGGAGCGGCAGCGCTCCTCGTACCAGCCAACCGCCTGGTTGACCGCCAGGCCGCTGGTATCCACTGCCGGAAAGGTGGGGATATCCGGATAGCGCTCTGCCAGGAATTGGATGCCCACGCCGCAGGCCATGGACATCAGGGCATCGAACTCGCCTTCCGCAATGATCTCGTCCAGCTCGGCCAGGTATTCGCGATCGCACTGGCGCTCGATGGTGTGACCGTGGATGTCGATGGGATTGTCAGCAAGACGCCTGGCCATCTCCAGCTCGGTGTTCAGGATATCCACCTCCTTCTCCCCGCCTGTCAGACAGACAGAGACACAGGTACCGCAGCCGATGTTTAAGACCTTGGTATACCCCTCAAGCATCTCCTTGATCTCGGCAAAGGGCTTTCTATTGGCAACTATCATAAAAATGTCCTCCAATATGGACCGGGATTTTTTTGTGCTCCCCAATCCCGGTCCGCTGAAAATAGATGCTACAGGCCAACCTCGGCGAGGTCCGGCCCGAGGTATACGCGTTCGTTCTCACCCAGCATCCCCATGGACAGGCAGATCAGGGTCCAGAGGTGCAGGGTGTGCCAGTCGCCGCCGAAATGCTCGGCCAGATCATGCACCTGGGCATGGCAGTTGTGGCAGGGGGTGATGGCGTATTGCGCGCCGGTTGCCTTGATCTGATCAAACTTCAGCCGGCCATATTCCCGACGGGCATCCGGGAAGCCTGACTGCAGGAAACCACCACCGCCGCCGCAGCAGTAGTTGTTGGACTTGTTCGGCGCCATGTCGATGAAGTTCTCTTCCCCCACCACCTGCTTCACCACAAACCGCAGGTCGTCGGCCACCGGATCGCCAAACGATTTTCGCACCAGTTGACAGGGGTCCTGCACGGTGAACTTGATCTTGCGCTCCTTGTTCCAGTCGGAGCTGACCGGCAGTTTCCCTTCCCGTATCCACTTGGCGTAGTATTGAATGATGCTCGCGATCTCGAAGTTATGCTCGATGTTGAATTTTTTCAGTCCGGCCCGGACTGCGAATAATTCGTGGCCTCATTCCGTGTTGAGCCACACCTTGCAGCCGAGATCATCCACCGCCTTGGCTTTCACCCGGATGATATGCTCCCAGTTCTCGTTGTCGGCCAGGAACAGGCAATAGTTTTCTGCCGCCCACCCCTTGGAGCCGTAGGTCCAGTCGGCTCCGACCTTGTTCAGTATCTTCCAGAGCGGGACCATCTCGTCCGGCTCGGTCATCGGTTCACGGGAGTTCTGGTTGAGGTAGAAGTAGGCCCCTTCCTTGTTCATGGGTGCCTGCAGGTTTTCCATGCCTGGCTGCTCCTGCCGTACCTCTTCGGCTACATCCTCCACCACGAATTCCCAATCTTCCTCGGTGGCGCCCATGGCGCTGCAGGTATCGCTTCTCAGCGCCATATCACAGGAACCGACGATACCCTTGGGCCGTTCATCACGGGGTCTTGCGGCCCGCAGGTTGAACACCAGCTGGGGAATGTCGATCTTCATGGGGCAGACGTAGTTACAGCGCTGGCACATGGTGCACATCCAGGGCCAGTCGGAGGCCATAAGTTCTTCGTCCATGCCCATGGCCGCCATGCGCAACAGTTTGCGCGGGTCCATGTCCTCCAATCCCGTTGCCGGGCAGCCGGAGGTACAGGCTCCACAGGTCAGGCACATGTCAAGGTTGCCGCCTTCGGGCAGCAACTTTTTGACATGGTCCATAAACCTGCTCTTCTTTTTACCACCTATGCGAATAGCTCCTTCATACATGGTCTGACTCCTTTTATGAGGTGCCGCTATTTTCGGCGTATCCTTTTCAGGCCGCTTTTCCCATCCTCGCTTGACCTATGCCGCCTCGGCGGGTTCAGCCACCTTTCGGGGTTTATCCTTTAAAGGATTCGGGCCCAAAGAGAGGATGTGCTCGGTCATCTCCTCGGCATACCTGGCGAAGGTCGGACCCTCGCCGGACGAGAGGTTGTACATTCTGACCCGCTCACCCTCAATGCCGATTTCCTCGAGCAGCTCATGGATATACTCGACCCGCTCACGGCACCTGAGGTTGCCCTCGTTGTAGTGACAGTTGCCTTCAAGACAACCCACACAGAAAACACCGTCGGCCCCCTCCTGGAAACACTTGAGCATGTACATGACGTCCACCTTGCCGGTGCAGGGGACGCGGAGAATCTTGATGTTGGTTGGGTATGTCAGCCTCATCGAACCTGCCAGGTCCGCTGCGGAGTACCCTCAGTAATCGCAACAAAAAGCCACAATAGTCGGTTTGAAATCAGCCATTACATTCCCTCCGCCAGCAGAGTTTCGATCTCGCAGGTTACCTGGTCGTCTTCGTAGTTGTTGAGGTGGATGGTCTGTCTCGGGCAAACACAGGCGCAGACGCCGCAGCCCTGACAGAGCGCCGGGTCGATCTCAATCTCGCCCTTGCCGACATTAAACTTCGGTACCTCAAACGGACAGGACCGTACGCAGGTCAGACACTTGACGCAATTTTCCGGGAAGACCTCGGCCTTGATCGCCGAGAGCTTGATCTCATCTTTCGAGAGGAAGGTGACCGCCCTCGAAGCCGCGGCGTTCGCCTGGACGATGGCCTCGGAGATCAGCTGTGGGCTGTGAGCGGTGCCGCACAGGAAGACCGCATCGCTACCCATATCCACCGGACGCAGCTTGACATGCGCCTCGAGGAAGTAGCCTTCCGGGTTGGCGTTGAGCTTCATCTTGCTCACCAGCTCATCGGAGAGATTTGGCAGGACGCCAGCCGAAAGCGTCAGCACATCGGCACAGATCTCAATATCCATTTGCAGGACATGATCCTTCACCGTCACCAGTACGCCTTCATCGTCGGCAACCGCAGTGGGTGGGTTGTCCTTGTCGTAGCGTACGAAGAGTACACCCTGCCTTCTAGCCTCGGTGTAATAATCCTCCATCTGGCCATACATGCGCATGTCGCGGTAGAGGATGTAGACCTGGGTGTCCGGGCTTTTCTGCTTGATGTCCAGCGCGTTCTTGATGGCCGCCTGACAGCAGATCCGTGAACAATTGGGCCGCTCCTCATTGCGAGAGCCGACACACTGGATCATCACCACGGTGTCGAGATCCTCGGCTCCCTTATCCGCCAGCCTGTCGCTCAGCTGGCTCTGGGTGAGCACCCGATCATCCTCGCCGTAGAGAAATTCCGTCGGGGTGTTCTCACGTGCACCGGTGGCGACGATAATAACGCCGTGATCAATCTGCTGCGGCTCTTGGCCGCCGGCACTGACAGCGGTCTTGAAGTTGCCCTGGAAACCCTCGAAGTCGATGATCTCCGAATCGGTGAGCACGGTGATCTTCTCATCCGCCTGCACCTGGCCGGAGAGCTGATCCACATAGCTCTTGATGTCGGCGCCCTCGATGGTGTGGTGTAGCTTCTTGCCCATACCGCCCAGCTCACCCTGCTTTTCGATCAGGGTGGATTCAAACCCCTGACGTGAGAGATCCAGGGCGGCGTTCATGCCGGCGATGCCACCACCGACCACCAGGGCGTGCTTGTTCACCGGGATCACCTTGCCGTGCAGCGGCTTTAAGGTGATGGCCCGGGCCACCGCCATGCGCACCAGGTCCTTGGCCTTTTCGGTGGCAAGCTCCGGGTTGTTGCTGTGGACCCAGGAGTCCTGGTTGCGGATGTTGGCCATCTCGAACAGGTATCTGTTCAGACCGCAGGCTTCCAGGGTCTCCATGAACATCGGCGCATGGGTCTTGGGGCTGCAGGAGGCCACCACCACCCGGTTCAGCCCTTCTTCGAGGATCTTCTCCTTGATCTTGGCCTGGGTGTCCTGGCTGCAGGTGAACAGGTTGTTGTCGGTGAAAACCACGCCCGGCAGGGTTTCCGCATAGTCCTGGACCGCCGGCACATCGACCACGCCTGCGATGTTGGAGCCGCAGTTGCAGACAAATACGCCGACCCTCGCCTCCTGGCCGCTGATATCGATCTCCTCGGGGATCTCCAGCACCTTGGTGTCGGTGCCGCGGGCCTCGGCGATCAGGCAGCCGGCAAGGCCCGCCGCGGCACTTGCTTCGGTGACCGAGGACGGAATATCCTTTGGCCCCTGGAAGGTGCCGCAGGTGAAGATACCTTCCCGGGAAGCCTCCAGCGGGTTGAACGGTTCGCTCTTGATGAATTTATTCTGGTTGACCTCGATGCCGAGCTTGTCCGCCAGCTCCAGGGTCTCCTTGGAGACTTCGAGGCCCACCGAGAGTACCAGCATATCGAACTCCTCATCCATGATCTGGCCGTTCTCGTCGGCAAAACGCAGGATAAGGTTTTTGGTCTCGGGGTTCTCGATCACCGAGTGGACCCTCGCCTTGACGAAGCGGATACCCTCACGGTTCTTGGCCCGGTCATAGTACATCTCATAGTCCTTGCCGTAGGAACGGATATCCATGTAAAAGATCGCCGCATCCAGGTCTTCGCTGGCGTGCTCCTTGGCGATCATCGCATCCTTCATGGCGTACATACAGCAGACTGAGGAACAGTAGCTGTTGCCGCACTTATTGTTGTCACGCGAGCCGATGCACTGCAGCCAGGCCACTTTCTTCGGCTCCTTGTGATCCGAAGGCCGCACCAGATGCCCCATGGTGGGTCCGCCCGAGCTGAGCAGCCGCTCGAATTCCAGGCTGGTCATGACATTGGGATTCTGACCATAGAGGTAGATATCTGAGAGCGGGCTGGGATCATACGGCTTGGCGCCGGTGGCGAGTACCACGGAGCCAATGGTGAGATCCTTGTCCACCGGTTGCATTTCATGGTCAATGGCCCCGGCCAGGCACGCTTCAAGACACTGATAGCACTCGGAGCAGATACCGCAGCTCATACACCTGGCTGATTCCAGGCGAGCCTGCTCTTCGTTATAGCCGCTGGCGACTTCCAGGAAGTTGCCGGCACGGACCTCAGGGCTGAGATGCTCGGCCTTGATCCTCTCGATGTTGCCCTCGCCCTCAATGGCCGGGCGCACATAGCTCCAGACCTTGTCGCGGTTCTCACGCAGGTCCATGTTGTTGATGTAGCGATGGATGGAAATGGCCGCCTCCTTGCCGCAGGCCACCGCGTCCACCACCGACTTCGGGCCGTAGAAGGCGTCGCCACCGGCAAAGACCCAATCGATTGGGGTCTGCAGGGTGACCGAGTCTGCTTCCAGACCGCCGGGCCGGGAAATGGCTATGCCCTGTTCCTTGATGCCGGTGAGGTCGGTGGCCTGACCGATGGCCACGATCACTGTATCGCAGCTAAAGGTCTCACAGACACTCTCGTCATACTCAGGGTTGAAGCGGCCGTTCTCGTCGAAGACGGACTTACAGCTCTTGAACTCGATGCCGGAAACCTTTTTGGTGTCTTTGTCTATATGGAAATTATGGGGGCCGAAGCTGTTGACGATCTTGATGTCGTCTTCCAGAGCCTCGATGATCTCATACTCCCAGGCGGGCATCTCTTCACGGCGCTCAAGACAGATAAGGGTCACGTTGTCGGCTCCCAGACGCTTGGCAGTCTGGGCCACATCCACGGCCACGTTACCGCCGCCGACCACCACGACCTCCTTGCCAACCTCCACCTCTTTGCCGCTGGCCGCATCGCGCAGGAAATCCACGCCCTGCAGTACACCTGCCATATCTTCATTCTCGATGCCGAGGTTTCTCCCGGCGTGCAGGCCGATGGCCAGGAATACCGAAGAGTAGCCGTCCGCCTTAAGACCCTCTAACGTCACATCGGTACCGAAGGTGACGCCGCACTTGATCTCGGCGCCCATTTTCTCAACCGCCTCAATCTCACCGGCCAGGATATCGCGGGGCAAACGGTACTCAGGGATGCCGTAGCGCATCATACCGCCGGGCTCGGGCTGCTTTTCGAAGATAGTTACCTGATAGCCCTGCTTGAGCAGTTCATAAGCGGCGGTGACGCCGGCGGGGCCAGAGCCGATGACCGCGATCTTTTCATCGCGTTTTTCGACCTCGATCTCGGGAATGTAGAACTCGCCTTTCTCTCTCTCGTAGTCGCCTAAGAAACGGTGCAGCTCCCGTACGTTCAGGGGCTGGTCCACCTGGGCGCGGGTACACTCGCCCTCACAGGGATGGTGGCAGACGCGGCCGCAGATGCCGGGGAATGGATGGTCCTGCTTAAAGAGTTTGAGCGCCTCTTCATACTTGCCCTCGTTGATGAGCGCCACGAATCCCTGGATGGAGACATGGGCAGGACAGGTGGCCTTACAGGGCGCGGTTCCCTCCTTGCTGATGCCGTAGGCACCGGGAATGGCCTGGGGATACTGCTTGTAGATCGCTTTACGAAAATCGAGCTTTTCGTTGTACTCGTTGGGACGTGAGACCGGGCACACTTTGGCGCACTCGCCGCAGCTGGTACACTTTGCCAGGTCTACGAATCTCGGTGACTGGTGAATTTTTGCGGTGAAGTTCCCGGGTTCTCCCTCAAGACCCAGAATCTCCGTGTTCGTCAACAGTTCGATATTTAGATGCCGGCCGACCTCGACCAGTTTTGGTGAAATAACTCACATTGCACAGTCGTTGGTCGGAAAGGTCTTATCAAGCTGTGACATCACGCCGCCGATTGCGGCGGACTTTTCAACAAGGTAAACGTAATAGCCGGACTCAGCCAGATCAAGCGATGCCTGCATCCCTGAGATTCCTGCCCCTACAACCATAACCGATCCACTCTTCTTGTGCGTCTCAAATCCCATGATGACTCCTTAAGTGCTGATGGTTAAGTGTTCGTATACCTCTGTAATTATGTTTTCAATAGCTGGGATCTATCGCGGAAAACCATCGATTTTCGTAGATAGACGCGAACGACCTCCTCTTTGTTGATATAGCTGCCTGGTATTACAGCAATTAACGTTTGATGGCGTCACCGGCATGTACAGGTGAAGACCGGCCCGGCCATGGCATGGCATGGCTGTGTCAGGAATTGATATTATCTATAAATTTGAGTTATATCAATAAAATTACGCAATATAAAGGGCATAGTTTCTAAAAGTGACATTTGTGGTCCATAAATTAGTAAACATCTGGGATACTTAAGCGACATATCGGGTATCCAGACGCCTGTCGATTATGGAATGTGCACCTGTGGTATGGCCAGATGTGGGCCTGCAGCACCGAATCACACTTTGTGCAGTAATTCCATAACCTTAAAACAACGAGACACCCTAACCTGCCCGAGCAGTACAAGGCATGCCGGCAAAGTCCGCTGACAGGCTATATTTTGAGGCAAAAAATACTCAAAATATAGTCGCTGTTCACCACCATTACAGACAGCCCCAGTGTATCCCCACCGTCCTACGCTAAAATGGGGAAAGTTCTACTAAAAGAAAGATCTGAATTTTATCGGGAATTCTCTTCCCTCACTTAGAAGCGGGGGGAAAAATTTGCTACAGCATGCCAATGCCAAGCCCGTAAACGGTGCCAGGGAAATATACACCTACTGGACTGTCCATGAGGCAGGGTGTCATAGGAACATGAGCACCAGATGTAAGAAGCAGGTTCAGGAGAGAGTAGTTGACTCTTATTAATGAAAGAATTTTGAACATGAAGCCATTCAGGTACTCAAACCCTTGAGGAACAGTTCGTCACACACTGGGAAATTTGTTCGTCAAGAAGGAGAATTTTGCCAGCCTAGGGTTGATCCTTATCGCTTTGTGAACCGTTAGCCTGGTTGCCGATGGTCGATGCCGCTCCAGCCTGAAGGAGTTTATTCCTCGTTTCGTCGTCGCTATCTGCCAGCTTGGTCTCGGGAATGTCCACGATAACCTTCCTGTGGGCATAATATATTCCTTTTTCATTAAGAGCTTCTGTGACCCTCCTGTAGGCTTCACGTCGGATCAGAAAATGGCTCCCGGGTTTGGCGGTAAATTTTGCCCTGATTGTCAACACAGAGTCGCCGACCTCCCGGATACCCTGGGATTTCAGCTGTTTGATAAACCCTGGACCCATTTCCGGATCATCCAGCATTTCGATACCGACCCTCTTGATCACTTTCCTGACCAGGTCCACATCGGTATCGTAGGGAAACTGCAGGTTGAACTTTACGACGATTCCACCCCGCATATAGTTGGTAATTGAGCCCAGGTCGCTGTGAGGGACTATCTGCAGCATTCCTCGATGGTGACGCAGCATCAGGTTCCGTAACGTTATTTTTTCCACAACCCCTTTCACATCGCCTGCCTCGATGTATTCCCCGACCCGAAAGGCATCGTCCACCAGGAAAAAAAAGCCGGACATGAGATCACTGACGAGTTTCTGGGCGCCAAAACCGATAGCTATTCCCATTACCCCAGCTCCTGCCAGCAGCGGTCCGATATTGACACCAAGTGAGGAGAGGCTGAAAAGCAGCAGCAGGAGAAGTATGAGGATACCAAGAAATTTCCTGACAATGGGCAAAAGGGTCTGGCTGCGGTCCAGTAGTACGCCACCACCCCATTCACTCTCGCCAGAATCGTCGTTATCCTGCTGAACGTCCTCCTTTTTAGAAAGGTAGTTGCTTATGGACCGATCGATTATCTGCCAGAGCAGAAAAAAGACAAGAGCCACAAAAGCGACTCGCTCAATCCCCCCTATAAGTACTGGAGTATAGGAAAAGCGGATATTCCATAAATGGAGAACCCATAATAACAATAAGCCAAACAGGCAAACGCGACTGGCAAGTCGGAGATAGTAGTAGAACATGCCAGGTTGTTCATCAATGACCGTAACGTCCGATTCTGCGACAAGTGACTCATCCTGGCCTTCAATGGAGCGTGCCACAAGGGCAAACATCCAGCCGAGAAGGGCATCCAATATCAGAAAGACTGGAATGATCAAAAGACTCATGAAAAAGGCTAGGGTGAACTGAACCTCGGAAAATATGAGCTTGCTGCACCAGATCGTCCAGACAAGCATGAGATAGCAGATTGCCGGTATGAGCCAGGCGTTGGAAGGTTTTGCAGTTCTCTCCGCACCCTTGGTGAATATCGCGCCATCGGGATGAAATGACCGTGAAATAGTGTTTCTATTGAAAAATAATACACACCCTGCCAGGACAATAAAAACTGTCCCGGCAATAAGTTTCACCAGCAGCAGGCTATCCCCCGACAAGCCGCCATATTTTAACAGACTGGCAACCATGACTCCCATGGTTAGAACGGTTACGAAAAGCGTCATACTGCGTTGCCCCACCAGGGCCGTGCGGTCCTCACAGCTGATCAACCTCAGAGCAGGGTTTGTCGGGGAGAGGAGCATACCAGATATGATGGAAAACAGGCGGACCACAACAATCGCCACCAGAGTTGCAAGAAAAGCAGGACAAATAATGGAAAAATACGAGGAATACAGCAGAATATATACCCCATATGCTGCAACAACAAAAACTCCCAGAGAAAGACACTCCGGTATACCATGGGCGATGGCATGCCATAACCGTTGAGTCCATTCTTGAGCAAAGCCGCAGGACTTTTCAAAATACCTGCCGAGTAGAACTGCTCGAAACAGCCACTCGATACCAGCCGCCGCCGAAAAAACAAGTGCCAGATTGAACAGCATCCACGAAAAACTTGAAAAATCGCTGAGACCGGCAAGATCCTCAAGGGCCTGTGTTATGTCATACCAAAGTCTTACCGAATTGATGGATAAAATTTCAAGCCGCCAATAGACCCTGGTGGATAAATCCTCCAGCAGAAGCTGCAGCCCGGCCAGTTTATTTTCTGAGAAAAACGAGGCCTTTTCAGCATCAGCCGTGACGACCTGGACGGTCTGCGCCAATGACCCCGGCTCTGGTTCCGCCTTTGGTTCTTGTCCGGCAACCTTGACGTCATCCCTGCCACCTTCACCAGGCTGAAAGCCTGGCAGATAGGCGTGTGCGACCGCAACATTGAGGACTATCAACAAGAAGAGCACGCCACACCAGCCAAAGCGGCGGTTATTGTCTCCCCGTGTTCGTCCATGTATGCGGCTTGTCAACCGACTAAATGTTTTTGTCATGAGTGTCTGAGGGACATCGCAACACCCTCCTGCAGCATGCCGACCAGGCAGCTTTCCGAATCAGGAGGATATGGGAAGAAAAGAGCTAGAAGTTCCCGAGTGACAGAACTTCTCTGTTTCGCAATCCATTCTTCTTATAAAGAATAGGGATTTTCTACTCTGAATTGAAACAAAAAAGATACATGCAGCAGATACCTGGCCCGGGGCCACCGGCGGATTGACATGATCCCAACAGCAGCGCTCCCAGGGTTGTAGGCCTGGTCAAAATAGACCGTAGAGAGCGCGTACAATTATTCAGCGTCATTGTCCGGCAGAGGCAATCCTCTTACCTGGAGAGAGGTTATCCCTGTCAAAAACGGCGTGCAGGCAACAGTAGCAACCAGCGGCAAGAAAAATGAGTGGCAGAATAAGGTAGTGGAAAAGATTATCGACAATAGCTTTCCGTGCATCGGTTTTATGGATGAATATTTTAATCTTCTCACCCTTTATTGGTGTATAAAACCAGTGTGTTTTGGCCCTGCTTTTGAATTCATGGACAGTTCCTGCCCCATCTGTATACTGGATCAACGGTCTCCCTCCCAAATCTCGTGCTGACGAGGGGTGGTCGACTATGCCGTATGTCGTATTGCCAAGATAGCGATATGAGCAATAGGTGTAGAGTTTTCCCAAAGCAGGCACGACCATTATCAATCCGAGAACAAATAGAAAAACCTTTGTGAAAGTCTCACCGACGTTCTGAATATTCATGATCTCTCCGCTTTTACGGTTTCTGACTCCAATGGAAAACATATCATCCTATTAAGATGTCGGTATAACCGGCAATCGGTATAATGACATACGTAATAATTAAGGCATTATCCATACATTAACCAACGACCTCTTCAGGTAATTTCAGCATTCATCGTCTCTCTTTTTGTTTTCTTCAAGCCACTGATGCGCTCCCTGAACTGTTTTAATTTCCAAACCTCATCAGGTTTTAGTCTGGCAGTAAGACAATAATAAACAATGAGCGGATAGTTTGAGGGGCAAAAGGATTATGATCTAGCAATTATGGTCCTTCCAGCATGGTATTTCTACTTCTGTCAGCCAACTGTTCAGCGATAGCCATGTTCATATTGGTATCAATCATTTGATATCTCATTATAAAATATCACTTCTCGTTCACCGAATTGGTGAACTTGAGGAGATATGCAATAACCTCCCTGTCCAGAGGAAACTGCCCCGGCCACTTGTCTTTTGCTGGCAGAGCCACCTGGTCTTCGGGCTCAACAATTACGTTCACCCCAAAAGGTGTCTGCACCTCCACGGCACTTTTGGAAGCCACCACATGTGAGCCGTCCAGCCTCAAGGCAGCGGTGCCGGACGTGGTAATCAGGCTACGGTTGGCTATTCGGTCTTTCCTCTTCGGCAGGCAGACAGTTCTGCAAAAGCCGCAGACCGTATAGTAGAACCAGTCAGGATCATGGATCGCTTGCCGGTAGTTGGCAAAGCTGTTGTTTACATCCTGCATCTGAGGATCGGACTTCTGCAACTGGGTACACAACCCATCCAGCTCTCTTTTATTTTCAGGCAAGGAGCGCTTCAGCCGGTAAGGGCTCCAGTTTGACCAGGTGGTGGCTGTGGACAACCCTTCATAACCGGTACAACCAATCCAGCAACAGGTGTTGGGCCTTTTCTCCGATATCGTTTCAGCAATACCGGCAACGGTAACCTGGGTGGCAGCCTTGGGCCGGATCATTCCCACCGGGCACACCTGGCTGCATATCCTGCACTTGTCGCACGGGTGCTCATCATCAGAAACAGGATTGTCTGGCCTCAGTTCTGCCGAGGTTATTACGCTTCCAAGCTCCACCAGTGCGCCATACTCCCTGGTTACCAGATTACCGCTCCAGCCCAAACGACCAAGCCCTGCAGCCACGGCACCATAGCGATGGGAAAATTCAGGAATGAACTCCGTCATCTCGGTTATGTCTGCCGCAGCCACTTCCGGCCGATAGTTATTGTTGAGATCAACGTTGACGGCCTCATACCCTTCAGCCCTGAGCAGTTCGGCGAGCCGATCCCCGATTCTGTATAGTGTCTGGCCGATCTCCTTTCGGTTTTCACAATGGGGACGCCAGCTTCTTTTGCTGATGAAATCCTGTGCGAGGTCCCTGTCTAAAGAGACAGCAAATGAAAGAACAGAGTTTGCCGATGGCAGAAGATAGCGTGGATCTGCAGAGGGGGGGCTATCAGTGAGGAGGTCAGCAGTCGTGATACCAACGAGGTCAGCACCGAGATTAAGCGCCTGGTATTTCAGCCTTTTTTCAAGAGAAGCCATCGACACCACCTTCATCGCAGAATGAATAGATTATTCAATCTACAATAAAAACATGAGCTATGCCAACAATAGCAGATTGACCTGTAACAAGGCTTGGGCGTGCTTGGGATACCTTTGCCGACCTGATTTTTGCGAGCCTGTGTTTGGACATCATGCACCTAAAGCAGGTGTAAGAATAGCTCAGCGATGGCTCAGGAATCGTTAGAGTCCTTCTCGTCCCTGTTCATCAGCTGCACAGCTAGCCCAGTCAGCAGAGATTTGGGCGCCACTTTTTTTGCCTTACCTCGTTTCTTACTTTACATACCCCTCGGTAGGTATAATTATAGATGAAGCATTACAGATAATTAGCATGAATGTGTTTTAGTGATCCGGACACGGAATCACAGCGTATTTCTCCCATCACAGGAAAGACCTTTATGAAAGTTTACCTTATTAAAGTCTCCGCTCCCGGCCCGTTCAAGAAGTATAAAAAGGCGACCGGAGCTCCTCCTCAAAACATTTTTTCCGTAGCCGCGGCCACTCCCAGTGGTGTCATCATCGAAATGTGCGACGAGACCATTGGAATGACTCCGAAGTTGAGAACGGATGCTGATATCGTCGCCCTGTTCTTCCACACTCCGGATGCGCCCCACGCCTATACGCTCGCATCAAAGTTTAAAGATAAGGGCAAGACTGTGATCCTTGGAGGATTGCACACATCATTTCTTCCTGATGAGGCTCAGCAGTACGCAGATGCACTGCTTATTGGCGAGGCTGAGGAGATCTGGCCACAATTGCTCGAAGACTGGTCAAAAGGAGCGCTTCAGAAACGATATGAAAGACTGGAACCGGTGGAGTTGGCAACAGTCTCACCGTATCCGACAGACATAATTGCCCCGGCTCGATATGGACATATCTGGTCGGTACTGGTTTCCAGGGGATGTCCGCACAAATGCGGTTATTGTGCTGTTCCTCCCTTTTTCAAGGGCAAATACAGGGTCCGCCCGATAGAGAATATAATCCAGGAAATCAAAGCAGCCCCCACTAACTGGTTTGAGCTTCACGCTGATAACCTTACTGCCAACAGACAATACGCTCTGGATCTGTTCAAGGCACTGGCCCCCCTGAAGATCAACTGGTACGGTGAGGCCACTATCAAGCTGGCAGACGATCCGGAACTGCTTGAGGCGGCCGCCCAAAGCGGATGCAGGGAACTGCTGATCGGCATTGAAACTCCTTCGCAAGCCGCTTTAAACGAAACAGGGAAAGGGTTTGTCTCGCCTGAACAGATCAAGGAGAAAATTGCAAAATTCCATGACTTCGGCATCCAGGTATCGTCGTCGATGATCTTCGGATTCGACACCCACACAAAAGATATTTTCGCCGAAAGCGAAGAGTTCTGCAGGTATATTGAACTGGATGAAGTGGAAGGAGTACTCCTTATCCCCTTTCCCGGAACCCCACTTTTCAAGAAACTGGAAGAGGAAGATCGTATACTAACCCGGGATTGGTCACAATACGATGGCGCCAACACGGTTTTCCGCCCAGCCGGAATGAGCGTGGATGAACTCGAGGCAGGCTCCTCTTGGTTCTGGAACCAGGTACAGAAAAACAACAACATCCGTACAACCTCCTTAACCAGCCCCTGGCAAAACAGAGCCACCAATACTACCAAGTCAGCCATAGCTGAGCCCTCCGGTTCAGCCCCCTTCTTCTCATCTGCCACGTGGCAAAAGCTGAAATGGAAGGCTCTCTTGGGACTTGGACTGATAGGTATCGGCCTTATCATGGACTGGTACTGGATCTGGGGTATCTTTTTCCTTGCTTGGGCGATAGGCGATATTCGAAACCGTAGAACCCATCTCCTTGAAGAGGTGGCTCGCGATGAAACCCCTGTGCTTTATTGGGTCATCATCAGCATGTGGCTGCTTTTCAGTTTTTTCGCTTTCAGCACCGCACCTGTTTTTGCCGATCAAAAAGCTTCATCACCACCCGCAACAGCGGTCAAATTGCAAAAGATCGTTGACGCTCGCTACGGTTTTTCGATCGAAGTGCCGGCTAACTGGAACATTACACAAGACGTTTCAGATCCATACAGCCGCAGTCTGACCTGCGAGCCGACCATAGGAGACGGGTCCGTAACCGTGATCGGTATAAACTACAAGACTGCCATTCGTTATGACGAAATGGTCAGACATATGGATCCGGAACTTGGATTAGCAGTTCCCCTGATCAAGAACGGGAAGCCGGCCTCGCCTAATCCCCCTATCGGCATGGCTGATGGAAAAACAGAAGTTACCTTTCGACAATTCACCGGGACATACCAGGGGGAACAGGTCACCTCACTCCTGGGATATGGCACAGCCGGCCAGCATGGCTATGTCGTTCTCGGCATGTTCGGCAAACATGATGCACCAATGGGCAAAATTGTCCGCTCGGCAATCCAGACTTTTTCTACCAGCAGGTAATACCCTGAACCAGCAGAACGTACTGAGGAGTAACTGATGGCTCGCAAAACAAAAGAGGAAGCGGAAAAAACCCGGATACAGATTCTGGAGACGGCACTCGAGGTGTTTTATGCGCAAGGCTACTCCGGCTCAACCCTGGTTGACATCGCCAAAAAGATCGGGATGACCAAAGGCGCCATTTACTGGCACTTCAAGTCCAAGGTAGACCTTTTCCTCGGACTTAGCGCACACATGGAAGACAAACTGGAAGCAAGCCTGACCGATTTGTACACCATGCCTGGGGGAACGGATGACATCATCCGCCTTCCCGTCCGTATAGTCAGGATGATTGCGGAAGATCAGCAGTTGAACAAATATTACAACCTGGTCTATTACCGCATGGAGTGGCAGGACGAACTGCTGCCGGTGAAGGATTTCTTTATCCAACAGGAGATGGAATTCCGCCGCTACGGAGAGAGCCTCTTTCAAATGGCACAGGACAAGCGAGAGATCAGAACAGATCATCCCATCGCTTCCATGGCAGCTGGCTGGCTTGCCTTGATCGATGGCTTTTTATCGAAAGTTTTACTGGAAGAGAAGAAGGAGAAAACAACATCCCTCCTTGAGGACCTGGAATTCAGTCTCAAGGTGTATCTTTCAGGATTACAGTGATGGAGGCAGCTTAGGAATCGTTACAGTTCGTCCAGTCCCTGTTCTGCAACATGAGAAAGTCCAGTTGCTGCAACAGGTCGTTGAGGTAATTTTCGGTGCTCAGCAAGAGCAGCTGGGCGCTGTACTCTTCCGGGTTTTTCTCGTAGTTTTCTTTCGCCTCGGCAAGGATCTTCTCAGTTTTGGCAATCTGCTCCTTGAGGCTGTCAATATCATTCATGGCGCACATCCTGTACTTGAGTAACGATACATTCCCGAAAATCCGGTCCGGGTAACCGCAAGCAGGCAGCTAACCAGAATCCGGAAAAATTCGCAAACGGAACCATCAACCAGCATGGAATTTTCCAGAGCCAGCATTCAACAAGGCTGCAGGAATAGTCAGGAGCCTGTTGGAGAATTGGAATTTTTGTCCAAATCAAGGAATCGAGGAAAAATTAAGCGGAGCCATATATTCAATATTGCCAGCATTAAACTTTCCTCGATGACGCCGAGTGGGCGAAAAGGACCTTCTCCAACCTTAGTGTGAGATAATCTGCCCCAAAAAGTTGATGGTCCGATCATACTGGGGATTGTTGAAGAAGTTCTCGGGATCGTTTTGCTCAACAATCTCGCCGCAATCCATAAACACGACACGATCCGCCACAGTGCGGGCAAAGCCCATCTCATGGGTTACGCAGATCATGGTCATCCCCGACTCCGCCAGATCAATCATGACATCGAGGACCTCCTTGATCATCTCCGGGTCCAGGGCTGAGGTGGGTTCGTCAAAGAGCATCACCTTCGGGTTCATGCAGAGACATCTGGCAATGGCGATACGCTGCTGCTGTCCGCCCGAACACTGGTTGGGAAACTTGTCGGCCAGGTGGGGAATCTGGACGCGCTCGAGATAGTGAAAGGCCAACTCCCTGGCTTCCTTGAGCGGCATCTTCCTGATCCAGACCGGAGAGGTGGTCAGGTTTTCTAGCACGGTCATATGCGGGAACAGGTTGAAATTCTGAAATAGCATGCCGACATCCCTGCGGACCTGATCGATCCGCTTGATGTCGTTGGTCAACTCCACCCCGTTAACAATGATCTGTCCCTGCTGATGTTTTTCCAGCCTGTTGATACAACGGATCAGGGTTGATTTGCCGGAGCCGGACGGCCCGCAGACCACAACCTTTTCGCCCTTGCTGACTGTCATGTTTATGTCTTTGAGGACATGAAAGTCTCCAAACCATTTATTCAGGTTGGAAATGGTAATAATCTCTTCGTTTCTCACTTTAGTATCCTGTGCTGACATCTTTTTTCCCTGTTCCCGGTCAATAGCTCTCTCTATAGCTCTATGGTGCGATCGTGCCGTCGGCCAACCGTCTAAGCGGCGCCCCGACCCGTCTCTTGTCCTGATCCCTACTGGTAATTCATGTGATATTTTTTCTCCAGATACAAAAAGTAGCGGGACATGGCGAAGCAGAGAATCCAGAAGACGATTCCCGCGAAGATATATGCCTCCTTGGTAAAACCAAGCCATTCGGTATCGGCCATGGCCGCCTTGGCAATTCCCAGGAGATCGAGCAGGCCGATTACAGCCACCAGTGTTGTATCCTTGAGCAGTGACAAAAAATTATTGGATAGACCCGGAATAACCAGGCGCAGGGTCTGGGGCAGAATGATCACGCCCATCATCTTCCAATAGGTCCAGCCGAGGGCTTCGGCGGCCTCATACTGGCCCTTGGGGATAGCCTGCAGACCACCGCGAATAACCTCGGCCATATAGGCCGCATAGAAAAAGGCTATTCCCACCAGCGCCCGCAACAGCTTGTCGATGGTGAGATTGTCGGGCAGAAACAGCGGAAACATCACCGAGGCCAGAAACAACACACTGACCAGCGGCACCCCCCTGATAAATTCGATGAAGGTCACACAGCTTACCCTGATCACCGGGAGTTCAGAGCGCCTGCCCAAAGCCAGCAGGATACCGATGGGAAGTGCGCTACCAAGACCGGTGCCGGAAACAACCAGGGACAAAAAGAGCCCTCCCCAGTAATGGGTCTCAACGTGTGTCAGCCCAAAGACATCGCCGGACAGCATAAAATAGGCAAAGACCGGGAACACGGTAAACAGCAAGGCCCAGCGCCAGATGGTCGCACTCAACCGTCCCATGAACAGCGGAACCAGGACGGTCATGGTGCCCGCCAGCGCTATGGGAAATGCGGCATTCTGCTCGACCAGAAAGAACACCAGGTAATAGAGCGCCACCCCGACACCTGCCGCCAGGGCAAGCCGCATCACATTGCTCAGCGCTCCCTGTCCGCTGGCCAGACCGCCAATATCCGCGCCAGGAATACGGACCAGGAGCAGGGGCATGAAGAGATAAGCGGCCATGAACGCAGCAGGGATTACTCCGAAAATGGCAAGGGCGCAAACTGTGCCAACAAGGCCAAGTACGATCTGGTTCCGTACCCCTTTGAACCAATCGGGCAACAGCAACGGAATCAGGGAAAAACCGAGCACCAGGGCAGTGTAATTGACCCGCCAGCGCTCCAGCTCAGGATAAAAGCCGTACAAAAAGACATCCATCCTGACATTAATGAACACCCAGCAGGCACCCGTACTCCCTTCCGCCGCCGCAGCATCGCACACCGCCCGGGAATCTCCGAACCAGTTGGCCTGAAGTATCGCCCATTGCACAAAGGGAGGAACAGTGACCACCAGAATCGCAATGCCAAGCAGGCTGAGCAGGGAGTTACCGGGGGTTGAAAACAGATTTTGTCGTAACCAGCCTATCACTCCTGTCCCCAGATCAGGCGACGGTAAAGATGGACTCGGTTGCCATTTTTCTTCGGCCATACTTCTTCCTTAGAAACCACGAAGGGCGAATTTGTTGTTGTACCAGTTCAAAAAGGCTGAGATAACCAGACTGATCGTCAGATACACGGCTATGGTGATGCAGATTATCTCCACCGCCTGGCCGGACTGGTTCAAGGCTGTACCGGCAAAGACATGAACAAGATCAGGGTAGCCGATAACCACCGCCAGGGAGGAATTCTTGATAAGGGTCAGGTGCTGGCCGATCAGGGGCGGGGTCACCACCCGCATCGCCTGGGGGATGATCACCATGCGGTACATCAACCAGGGGCGGTAGCCCAGGGCTTCAGCAGCCTCACGCTGCCCTTTGTCCACCGCCATGATCCCGGCCCGGACGTACTCACCGATAAAGGTGGCGGAATAGAGCGTCAGGGACAGCCAGAGCGCTATCAGCTCCGGCAAGATCGTCACACCGCCGCGAAAGTTGAAACCACGCAACGCCGGCACGTCCCAGCTGACGGGAAAATCGGTAGCCACCAGAGCGGCAAGCGGCACAGCAACAAGCAACGCAAGCGAGACCAGCACAGCCGGGAAACGCTGGCCTGTCATCACCTGTCTTCGCCGGGCCCAGAAAATCAGGGCTACGGACGCCAGGATTGCCACACCGATACTGACCAACACCACACCACAGCCTGGCTCCCAGACCGGTTTGGGGATCTGCATGCCCCGGTTGCAGAGGAATATCACATCCTGAAAATTCAAGGCGGCCCGAGGCCCCGGTAAGGGTGCCAGGATTGCCAGATACCAGAACAGCACCTGCAGCAGCAGCGGTATGTTGCGGATCATCTCCGTATAGGCCCCGGCCATCTTGGCAATCAACCAGTTGGGGGAAAGACGAATGACTCCCAGAAAAAATCCCAGAATGGTTGAGGCGATAATTCCAAACACCGAGACAAGCAGAGTGTTGAGTATACCGACCTTGAGCGCATCGAAATAGGAGCTCTTGCTTGAGTACGGGATAAGCGTCTGGCCGATATCGAACCCAGAAGGCTCACTCAAGAAACCAAAACCTGTCGTTATCCCAGCTTTCTGGAGATTTTGCCCAACGTTATACATCCCATACCAGGCAAGTCCCAGGAGAATTGCCAGGACTAGGGCCTGGGCGATCCATCCTCTTACCCTTGTGTCATTGAGCAAGGTGCTCTTTTGATCACGCATTTTGCCACCGAATTTTTCCAACCTGTTTCTACAACCAAACAACGTTCCATGCCGGAACGAAAGCAACAAACCGGCCGCACCATACAGGTGCGGCCGGCAATGCACACACATGCCAAAAGCAGCGGTTAAAAGCTTTCGAGTTTACCTCGCACGCTGCCCAGGCTTCTCGCGCAGGATTTATCGTACCGGAGGTGCGTAGATGAGACCGCCATTGGTCCACAGCGCATTCACGCCACGCTCGAGGCCAAGAGCAGTTTTCACACCGACATTTCTTTCGTACAGTTCACCGTAGTTGCCCACGTGCTTGATGATCCGGTAGGCCCAGTCAGAGGTGAGACCGAGGTGCTGACCGAAATCCACATCAACGCCGAGCAGACGCTTTACCATGGGGTTGCTGGACTTCAGCATCTCATCGACGTTATCTGAGGTAATGCCAAGCTCTTCAGCGGTGATAAGGGCAAAGAGCGTCCATCTGACAATATCGCTCCACTGTTGGTCACCCTGGCGAACTGCCGGTCCCAGAGGTTCCTTGGAGATGACCTCTGGCAGGATCATATGGTCCTGAGGTGCTTTCAGGGTGGTTCTCTTCGCCGCAAGACCGGAGGTGTCGGTGGTGTAGACATCACAACGACCCGACTCATAAATTACAGTCGCCTCATCAGCACTCTCGTAAACAACCGGCTTGTAGCTCATGCCTTTTGAGCTGAAGTAATCAGCGAGGTTCAGCTCGGTGGTGGTTCCGGCCTGGGTACAGACACTGGCGCCATCCAACTCAAGCGCGCTCTTGACCCCCAGATCTTTTCTGACCATGAAACCCTGGCCGTCATAAAAGATGGTGCCGACAAACTCAAGGCCCAGTTTAGTATCGCGCTGGAAGGTCCAGGTGGTGTTCCGGGTCAACATGTCAATCTCACCAGACTGCAGAGCGGTGAAGGCTTCCTTGAACGCCACAGGGGTAAACCGAGCCTTGTTGGGATCATCAAAAATGGCCGCGGCTACCGCCCGGGTAAAATCCACATCCATACCGTTCCAGTGGCCCTTGGCATCAGGTGCGGAAAAACCGGCAACCTTTCCGGAGACACCAGTATTTACATAACCTTTCTCCTTAACCGCATCCAAAGTACCGGCATAGGCCGTTGCGGAAAAACAGATCGCTGCGACTGCAGATGCGGCCACCAGTGATTTGATTGCTTTCATCTCCTCTCTCCTTCGTCTGAGTTTCATATTGCAGCAAGATGCCGCGCTGTTACCAAATATGCCTGAGTCAACCCAGGCTGTTTAACCTTCCTGGTTGATCCCACCACAGCGATCACCGGAAGAACAGTTGCTATTTGCCATCCACATAATCCTGCAGGTAGCTATACCGCCCCGCCAACTCTCCACCTTTGGCGATGGTCGCCCCCTCGATGATGCCGTTTTGATCACCGCCTATCAGCTCGGGCAGCACATTGTCCAGCAGCATGGTGCCAAAACTCTCCGAGGCATCGCGGGCAAGCTCGCAAGGCAGGTTATCAACTGCCATGACGGTGATATTTCCCTCGTCGGTTAAGGGTGGCTCGATCCTGTCATCACAGGGGTTGTAGTCGTATAACGGCTCGGCAATGGTACTTGGCTGTTTGGTGGACGGGATTGAGCCTTCGATATCGCAGGTGATATCAGCGATCACGGTGATCTTGAAATTGTCGCTCATAATGTCTTCCCGCTCGAAAAGAACCGGCGCCTTGGGGTCCCAATAGGCGGAAGCTATGAGCAGGTCTGCTGCACTGCTGTACTGCAAAAAGCTGGATTCATACTGCTGGGGGCTCGTATAGAACTCACTTCTCCTGAACCCGCCGCCATCCTTTTTGAGGTTGTAATCCCTGGCGTTCAATAATGCGAATACCGGGAAATCAAAATACTCTTCCCTGAACTGCCGGGGAGTCACTCTTCTGACGCCAATACCGGTCAGGACCTCCATGGCGCCCTTGGCCACCCGGCCGCCGCCCGTAAGCAGGATTTTCACCGGCGGCAGATCCATTTTGGCAAACTCACTTTTCAGGTCTTCCAGATCGAAACAGTCGCTGGCCCGGCGGGTATCAAAGAGATTGTAGCGCTGGCCATAGGCCCAGACACCGTTATAGGCGCCGACAATGCCCGCCCAGCGGCCGAATGCTATCACCCTCTTGCCAGCCGGGTCGGTCAGGGTTTCATAATCGACCAAGGTGATATTTTTCTGTAAAATTTCCTGTAGCAAGCCGCGGTTGTATTCCTGCTTCTTGATGGTATGGCTAAAGAAGAAGTAGGTCTTGTCGGCAAGCAGTTCCGTTACCGGCACTTCCTTCACCCCAATGACGACATCGCAGTCGTCTAGGGAATCAACCACCCGAATTCCGGCTTGACGGTATTCATCATCGTGGTAGCAGCGGATGTCGCTTTGCTGCGCCACAACTTCAACGTTGGCAAACACTTCCTGCACTTTTGCCGCGTGAGAAGGCGGCAGCGCTACCCGCTTGTCGACAGGGACTTTTCCTTCACGGACTATGCCTATTTTCAGCGTATTCATATCGGACCTCTACCAGCTCCTTTTCAATTTGGGAGATTCAGATAAAAGGGATGTATCCAGGCCGTCACTGGCCAGGGAGCAACAGGGGAACTTCGCTATCTTGGGACAACTCAAGAGGTCAGAGGCAGACATATGTTTGAGGAATGCTCTGGGAGTTCTCCAATGGTTCAGAAGCACCAAGGATTAGAAATCGTAATCTACGTGTATCACGTATACCTATTATGTAACTATATTGAATGCAAGCGTTTTCTATACAGCGCCTGCAGCCCTGTCAGCCCCATTCAGCCGTTGTGCCTCTCAGGAGAGAAAATATTCGACGGCAAAACATACCCATGGGTGGTTGGACCACTTTTTAGATAAAATTCGACAATGAGAGCAACGTGTAACCGTACGCCTTCCCCCTGCATCTGCACGAGCGATGGGATGCAGTACTCTCACGTACTTACGCGCGAGTACACCAGGATACAAAATGCTCCAGCAGCAATTTAAGAGAGGATTTCGTCAATGGGAAAGACAGCTTTGAGCACAGGTGCAGCCAGCGGCATCGATGCCAAACTCGCTTGAGCACCGAACATGGGAGTACCAGCAGATACATGCGACGGTTATAGCGGCCACTCAGTAGCCAGACACCCGTTGCAATAACGACGGCTTCGGCAGTCACACCAAATTCCACGAAAGGGCGCTTGCCAGGGACCTGGCCATGGTGCATGGCTGTTTACTCTACTACAAAACCGTTTGTGGTCTCTTTTTCCAGGCGATACCCAGGAACTGGAAGGTGGTTACAACGTAATAGTGTAAGAAGAGATGGTGAAGATCTCGCGGCAGGCCACGGAGGTGGGGGAAGCAGCCAGAACGGCCGGAAGGAAATTGCCCCCACGCCCCTCCAAGCCCCATGATGATTTCGGGCTGGTGTTCCCAGCCAGCCCGATTCGTTTTCCTTTCAGCCGCCGATAATGGCTTCAAGCCCGACTGCGTTGAACTGATCGAGGACTCGTTTTTTCACCTCCCCGTCTGGTTCTTCCAGACCGGTGGAATCGAACTCCTCGCCCAGCCTGAGATACTTGCCGGCCATGATATTGTGATACGGCAGGATATTGACCTTCGGCTTTTCACCCGGCAAACCGGCAATAAACGCCGCACTCCGCTCGATGTTCCCAGCATCGGCATTCACGCCCTTGATCAGCGGAATACGGATGTTGATGGTGGCTCCCGTCTCACTCAGGATCTCAAGGTTTTTCAGGATCTGCTCGTTGGGGACACCGGTCCATTTTTTATGCCGCTCGGAGTCCATCATTTTCAAATCGTAAAGAAACAGCTCGGTTCGCTTGGCAACTTCCAGCAGGGTCTCCGTTCTGGTAAAGCCGGTGGTATCAACCGCACGATGTATCGCCCGTCTGCCCAGTTCATCGTAGAGTGCACAGACGAACTCCGCCTGCTGCAGCGGTTCACCGCCAGAGACAGTCACCCCGCCTCCCGACTGGTCGAAAAAGACCCGCTCTTTTTCCACCTCGGCCACCATCTCAGCCACGGTTACCACCCGACCCGACATCTCGGTCGCCAGAGTCGGGCAGATAGCGGCACACTCACCACAACTGGTGCAAAGACTCAAATCGGTGACAATGCCCTCGGAAGTGAGGCTGCAGGCATGCTCGGGACAAGCCTGCACACAGGCATTGCAGCCTATACACTTTTCCCGGTTGTACATCTTCTGGATCTTGGGCGAGATGCTCTCCGGATTGTGGCACCATACGCAGTGCAGCGGGCACCCTTTCAGAAATATCGTGGCCCGGATACCCGGGCCATCGTTGATCGCATATCGTTTTATGTCAAAAATCAAACCTGATTGCATAGTTACAACACCTTTCAATACCATAAATTCGTTAGTCTTGTTCTCTCATCAGTTCATAAAGCGTCAGATTCGAAGTTTTACGCAGCACGCTATATTAATGCTATGCGTGCTGCGTAAACACTGAAGAAGGTGACGCTTTATGGGCTGACCTCCGGTGAGCATCTCTGATGCTCATGAGAAACAAGACTAGAAGGCGTCATTCTCGGTCCGCTCAATAACCTCCTGCTGCAGATCACTGTTCATATCGTTGAAATAATCGCTGTAGCCGGCCATCCGCACCAGCAGATCCTTGTAGTCATCGGGACACTGCTGGGCCGCCAGCAGCGTGGCGGTATCAACGATGTTGAACTGGATATGATGCCCGCCCAGGGAGAAATAGGAGCGAATCAGCTGGCCCAGCTTGCGGATATCCTCATCCCGCTTCACGAGACTTGGTAGGAAACGCTGGTTGAGCAGGGTCCCGCCCGATTTCATCTGATCCAGCTTGCCCAGCGACTTGATCACCGCAGAAGGGCCGCGGGTATCAGCGCCATGGGAGGGAGAAGTACCGTCTGAGATCGACTTGCCGGCCAGGCGACCGTTCGGGGTTGCGCCGAGCACCTTGCCAAAATAGATATGGCAGGTGGTGGAGAGCATGTTGAGGTGATACTTGCCCCCCTCCTTGATATTGTCATTGCCGTCAATGGCCTCCACCAGGTCATCATAGACCTGCACGGCGATATCATCGGCGTAGTCGTCATCGTTGCCGAAGAACGGGGTCTTGTTCATGATGGTCTGGCGCATGAACTCGTCTGCCTCAAAATTTTTCGCGCAGGCGGTGAGCAGCCCGTCCATGGTGAAGCGACCATCCTCGAACACATGCTTCTTGATGGCAGCCAGGCTGTCGGCAACGGTGGCCAGACCGCAGCACTGGATATAGCTGGTGTTGTACCGCGGCCCGCCATCGTAGTAATCGCGTCCCTTGCTGATACAGTCCTCGATAACCACGGAAAGAAACGGGGCAGGCGCGTACTTGGCGAACATCCGGTCGATATAGTTGGATACCCGGATCTTCTGGTCAACCACAAAGTGGATCTGGCTCAAAAGAGCTTGATACAGCTCGTCGTAGCTTGTGAAATTCCGGGGGTCGCCGGACTCGATGCCCACCTTCTTGCCCGTGGCCGGATCGATGCCGTTATTGAGGGTCACCTCCAGAACCTTCGGTACATTCAGGTAGCCGGTGAGCAGAAAGGCCTCTTTTCCGAAAGCCCCCACCTCGATGCAGCCGCTGCAGCCGCCCTCGCGGGCATCTTCCAAGGACTTGCCCTGGCGTACCATCTCCATGATGTAGGTTTCCGGGTTAAAGACCGAGGGATAGCCATGGCCCTGACGGATAACCCTGGCCGCCGCGTGCAGGAAGGAATCCGGGGTCCTGGAGGTGACGTGCACTGAGGAACCGGGCTGCAGAATATGCAACTCCTCGATCACCTCTAAAACGATATAGGATACATCACTGACTCCATCTGAGCCGTCCCGCTTGACCCCGCCGATATTGATATTGGTAAAGTCGTTATAGGTGCCGCTTTCACGAGCGGTTACGCCCACTTTGGGAGGTGCCGGATGGTTATTCACCTTGATCCAGAAACAACAGATCAGCTCCTTGGCCTGCTCTCGGGTGAGCGTGCCCGCCGCCAGTTCTTTGGTGTAAAACGGCTCCAGATGCTGATCGAGATGGCCTGGGTTCATGGCATCCCAGCCGTTCAGTTCGGTGATGGTGCCCAGGTGGACAAACCAGTACATCTGCAGGGCCTCCCACAGGGTCTCCGGTTTGTGGGCCGGAACCTTGCGGCAGACCCTGGCAATCTCTTTCAGCTCGGCCACCCTTTCCGGGTTCTGTTCGGTTTCCGCCAACCTCTCAGCCAACTCTGCATGTCGTTCGGCGAAGACGATCACCGCATCGCAGGAAATAGCCATTGCTTTCCACTGCTCGGCCTTATCGGTTGCCTCGGGCTCGTTTCGGTAATCGAGAGCGGCGATGTTCTCCTCAATTTCACGCTTGAAATCGAGCATACCCCGCTGGTAGATCTTGCCATCCAGCACGGTGTGCCCAGGAGCGCGCTGTTCCATGAACTCAGTAAACAGCCCAGCCTCATAGGCAGCCTTCCACTCCTGGGGAACATGGGAGAAGATCCGCTCACGCTGGGTACGGCCCTGCCAGTAGGGAATCACTTCACGCTCGTAGGTATCGATATCCTCCTGGGTGGTGATATAGCGCTGCATCTCGCGGGTGTTGAGCACGTGAAGGTCCTCGACGCTGTGACAGGTCAGCTCAGGGAAGGTGGGAATCGCCTTGGGCTTGGGCCCGCGCTCGCCGACGATCAGCTCATCTTCGCCGAGATAAAGGGTTTTCCTCTGACAGTGATCCAAGAAAGTCAGTGCCCGCAGCACCGGAATTGAATACTTCCCGTAATTTTCTTTATAAAATTCAGTTTCGTGCAACGCACGCTCGATGGAAATGGTCGGTTCGGTATCAACAGACAGCTTGCGCAGCCGCTGGATGCGTGGGTTCATGCCCGGACCGATCTGGTTGTCGCTTTGAGAATAAAAATTCCCTTCCGCGGAAGCTGCTCTTTCAGGGGTGGTGTTGGTGGTTTTCACCTGTTCAAACATGACTGTTCCTCCATATATCTCAAATTCCCCCACCCTTCTCCGCCTGCGGAGAAAATTCCGCGACAGTAATGAAAACAGGGGATTACAGACCTATTTTGAGCACGCAATACGGCGGTGCCCTTACATAAGAAAAGAAACTGTTTGGTAAAGGATGGGGTCAGTGATACAGCATGCAGCAGTTGTACAGGCAGCGGTAGCTCTTGCGAAGATTTGTGGTAACAAGAGAGCTTGTCATGGTGAAATGCCTCGTGTGAGAATCTCCTGAAAGTAAGATTAGTGAAATATACCATACGATTAGTGGCAAGAAAATAAAATAACATCCTAGTTGTGAATTATTATCAAGTAGCGTATTGTAACGATATGATTTCGCTGGTTTACCAAGTCGGCCTCTATCCTATATGATAGAGAAACGGACAACGAGTCAGAAATGCGGGGAACCCTTTCAACAGACGACCAAGGCTTACGGAGGTGACAGCATGAATGTAGAGAAAATATACGAGTATGCCCTGCAAAGGGAAAAAGAGGGGTACAAGTTCTTTAAATCAAACGCTGACAAGGCAACCCATGCAACCGTTGCCGCGGTTTTCACCAAGCTTGCCGACGAGGAGCTCAAGCATATTGAATACATCCAGGGACTGCTTGCCAGTTCCGACGAAAAGGTCGGCGAAGTTGCCGCCGCCCTGGAGGAAGATGGCTGGTTTGAGGGACGGGCCCAGAAAGAGCTGCTGGACCAGACCGTGATCGAGTCGATGATCCCCGATGTGGCCGTGCTGCGTACAGCATACCTGATAGAAAAGGATCTCTCGGAGTTTTACAGCCACGCCGCCGAAAAAGCCACCGGCAGCGCCAAGGAGGCGCTTGGCCTGCTTGCCAAATGGGAGCGGGGCCACGAGGCCTTTTTCAAGGAGCTGCATGACAAGATTTTCAAAGAGTACACCGAGATGCCCTGGGGCGGTTGAACCTGCCCTGCACCATCATATCAGAGGTTGATCCTGGCCCGCAGCGCTCCGACGAAGACGGTGTCCTCATTCGGGTGACGCACCGGATCAAAGATCAACTCGAAAACAGGGCCAAGCTGGATTTCCGGGGTCAACTGCAGCCGATAGTAGGCATCCACCGTGTCTTGATTATCCAGGGACTCATCCGCTGGCTCCGACCAGGTATAGCCGATGCCCACGCGGTCATTTGCCTGGTTGAATATTCCCTCTATCACCACCCCCATGTTGATCATATGGTTGACAGGAGTTGGCCCGCGTGAATTCTGATCTGCATAGCCATACCTCAGAAAAGGGGTCATTCTACCGAATTTCTGCACCGCAGAGCAGCCGATCCCCCAGGCTTCTTCAACTCCGACCTCATCCCGCTCATCCTGATGCCAGAGCGAGAGATGCAGATGCCCCTGGGGCGGGCCGGCCGGCGATCTCGGCAGCAGCTTGGTGTCCAGGCCTGCTTCAAAAATAGTGAACAACTCACCATCGTAGCTATCAAAACCTGATTTTTGCACATCGGCGTTGGCGTCATGCACACCAAGCCGGAAAAAGACACCAGGATCAGGCCGGTATTGCAAAAATCCGCCAAGCCCATTGCCGGGAAGCGGGATAGCGGCATTGGTCACGTGGTTGAAATCGATAAAGTCGGTGCGAAAATTCTTGAAAGGAAAAAAATCATAGGCGGTGATCGGGAAAATCTTGCCAAGCCGAAAACCAAATGTGTTTTCATACCGTTTCTGCACATACAGTTCGCCAATCACCGGGTCCTCCTCGCCATACGGGGCGGCGGAGGAGTAGAGCGAACCGTACTGGGTGAAAAGCTTCTGGGGTGGCAACTCGGTGCCCAGCGTATCCCGCCAGAAAAAGTTGAAGCCGAGCATCGCCGGCGAGCCCGTGCCGCGCCCGGCAAAAGTCCAGGTTCCGCTGATATCCAGATCGAAGCTGGCCGCCTCATCTTCCGGCCCAAAACTGTCGCCCGTGGCGAGGTAGAGCATGGTGTAGGATAGCCCGAAGGCTAACCCATATTTTTCCGCCAACTCAGCCTTGAAACTCTGCCATGAGTCCAAACCGGCTGACACCCCCGGCAGCCGAAACAGGTACTCTTTTGGTTTTCGGTTCTCCTCCAGCCGCTGAACGATGGAGCCGGGATTATTGAAACGGAGCAGCTGTTCCTGTTCTTCGGTGGTGGAATCGGCTATCCATCCCCCACCGCCGGAGGGCGTTGCCGCAACTGCAGCTACATCCTGCATTGACGCGAGTAGGCAAAAGATACCAAATAGTGCGATACAGGCCGGGTAGATATTGGTTTCTCTCAATGGAAAAGACATTCCTCTTCCCTCCTGTTCTCATTCCTCCTGCTACCACAGTACTTCCTGTTTTACTGCTGCCAAACCCCTTCGGTTGAGACAAAATGCCCAAACACCTTCCGGTCTCGACACCCTGGATTAAAACCAGATAGAACAAATTACTACAGGGGCAATACGCTAGTATGGGATGGTACTTCGGAAAGTCGGACGAGCAACCGGCACTCAGCTGCTTAAGGCCAGATAACTATTTGAATGATATTAATTTGGCAGAAAAATGTCTAAAAGGACGTGAGCTATCCGGCAACTATGCGGCACAAACCGGATCATTGTCCCGGTCAGGATGCGAAGGTTTGGCCACCGCCCGCCCACCATCCAATCCAGAGTGGTCTATCAGGAGCGCAGTTCCACCTCGCCCCCGGGAGTGTCGAAAAGTGCCCGCAGGCCCGGCAACTCTCCCCCTGATACCGGGTGAACCTTCACAAGCCTGTCGGCGCCAACCGATGCCAGCAGACCCGACAGCCACTGCGGATTGTTATGATAGACGCTCAGCGACTTCAGTCGTAATCCGACATCCTCCATTTTCCCGGCCGGATGCACAGCATCATGCCACTGGATCAGGTAAGGCAGAAAACCGCCCCCCAGCAGCCTGCCGTCCGAGGGCAGCGCAAAGTGCCAGGTCAGCGCCCCCCTGCTGATCAACTCCGGCGTGCCGAAGGAGCATTGCGCGTCCTGCAGCAGGCTCTTTATGTCAGGGGTATTGACCACCCAGCTGATCAGCCTTGGACTCTCTTTAAGACCCTGTTGCATTTGCCGCTCATCCAGGCTGAACCACCGGGGCCGCCCGGGTGCTTCGCCGGCCAGGTTTATGGCAATGATCTCCAGAAAGATGTCGTCGCCCAATCTGGCCAGATGGTTGTGCGTTCCCATCTTTGGATGCACACCTCCGAAGGGCACAGTTACACCAAGATGCCGTTTCACATAGGCAACACCCTGCTCAAGGGTATGAGCACCAATCACCAGATGGTCGAGCCTCGTTTTTGTCTTGCCAGTCATTTCCTCAGCCCCCTCATCCTTTCAACACCTTTTGGTCCGGTAAATATTCAACATTTTCTTGACCACGAGGGGGAAGATACCAAGAAGTGCGAAAGAAAACAGCAATTCCATCGAAAATACTCCGGAAACTGAGTCAAGCTGGGCTATCTGGCTACCGGCATTAACAAAGACAAATGTCCCGGGCAACATACCCAGCATGGATACCCAGACAAAGGTACGAAGGGGCATGCGGGTCACCCCCATCACCATGTTGATCACAAAAAAGGGAATGACAGGAATCAGCCGGAGGGAAAACAGGTAGAAATGCCCCTCGCTGGCAATACCCTGATTGGCACGTTCCAGCCTGTCACCAAACCTGGATTGGACCCAGTCGCGCAACAGGTAGCGGGAGACGATGCAGGCGAGCGTGGCGCCGACTGTACTGGCGATGGAGACGATAAGCGTACCGAGGGCTGTGCCGAACATGGCCCCGGCGGCAAGACCAAGTATAGCCACTCCCGGTAGATTAAGGACAACATATGGGATATAGACTGCGAAATAGGCGATGATCACCGTGGCGGGATTATCACTGAACAGGGCGGCGAACTCCGCCTGTGATGCCTTCAATCGCTCAAAGGTAAACAACAGATGGAGGTCGAAGGCAAAAAACAGCCCCACCAGCACCACCAGCACACCTGCACACACCACCTGCCTGAATCCTTTCTCTTCACCCATATGATCCCATAATCTCCAGCTTGTGTTAAACCTAATTCCTCATAGCGACAGGCAAGTATAGCCAAGAGAGTGTTCAGATTCCAATTGGTTGTCAATATTTTCCGTTACTCGTCAATAGCGTTTACCTATAGCTGAAAGAGCTGATAAAGTGAGAAGCTGGTTAAGTGACGGAGAGCCAATGACACCTCAATTCAAAACCATGTATTCGCATTCTATCCTGGCAACCAAAAAAAATTCTCCGGGGCACTTACTTTCCCTGCATCATGATCTTACTGTCTGCGCGCTTATGTTTCGACTACCGGCCTCTGGTATTGTGACCCACCCGTCAGAATCAAAGATGTCTGGAGCCGAACCGTGACATTGCCTGCGATACCGGTCTGCTCTTATCATATGCATACAGAGATATGCATGCAGAGAGCTTTGCAACGATCGCCCGGTAGCGGCAAGATACAGATTACAACCAACTCGTATATGTAAGGAAGAACATGCTCCTCCCAACTCTTGCTTTGATCTTAGGACTTGCGCTGCTCGTCTGGAGCGCCGATCGTTTTGTTGAAGGTTCTGCCTCCACGGCCAGCCACCTGGGTATGCCCCCGCTTTTGATCGGTATGGTCGTAGTCGGCTTCGGTACATCCGCCCCTGAAATGGTTGTCTCGGCTCTGGCTGCTGTTCAGGGAAGCCCCGGCATCGCGCTTGGCAACGCTTATGGCTCCAACATCACCAATATTGCCCTGATACTCGGATGTACAGCGCTGATAAGCCCCATCGCCGTTCATTCCCAGGTGCTGCGTAAGGAGCTGCCCATCCTGACCGGTGTGACCCTGCTGGCCGCCTGGCAACTCTGGGACGGTAGCATCACCCGAATCGATGCCGTACTACTTCTCGGGGTATTTGGCGGCTTAATGGCCTGGACCATCTGGCAGGGGTTGCAAGAAAAGCCAGATACACTGGGCAGCGAAATGGAACAGGAACTGGAAACCCGGACCATACCGATCCGGCGGGCACTGTTCTGGCTGATCGCCGGTCTGATCCTGCTGATCATCAGCTCTCGCATCCTGGTCTGGGGTGCGGTAGAAATTGCTCAGAACTTCGGGGTAAGTGACCTGATCATCGGCCTGACCATAGTTGCTGTCGGCACCTCCCTGCCCGAACTGGCTTCAGCGATCATCGCCGCCCGCAAGGGCGAGCATGACATTGCCCTGGGCAACGTTATTGGCTCCAACCTGTTCAATACCCTCGCCGTGGTGGGAATCGCCGGTGCCATCCATCCAATAGCTGTGGGGTCGGAAGTTTTCCGTCATGTTCTGCCGGTCATGGCGGCACTGACTCTGTCGTTGTTTATCATCGGTTACGGCTTCCGGGGCCCCGGTCGCATCAATCGCATCGAGGGAGCTGTGCTGGTAATTTGTTATATTGTCTATACAGCCTACCTGGTCAGTACCGTTTTCGCTCAATGAGCCGGCGGGAAGCTGCACCATTGGACACCTATTCGCGGCTTAAAGGAGAATTCACTTGGACATTGCCATACTCATCACCCTGATCTTTCTCAACGGCGTCTTTGCCATGTCGGAAATTGCCCTGGTCACTGCCCGCAAGAGTCGCCTGCAACGTCTTGCCCAGGAGGGTGACCGCTCGGCCGGTATCGCCATACGTCTTGGTGAGGAGCCCACCCAGTTTCTGTCGACGGTCCAAATTGGTATCACCGCCATCGGGATCCTCAACGGCATTGTCGGCGAGGCAGCGCTTGCAGGTCCGCTCGCCAAGCTGCTCACCGGGTTGGGGATGCCCGCCCAAAGCAGCTCATTTGGGGCAACCGCCATTGTGGTGATAAGCATCACCTATTTAACCATCGTGGTCGGCGAACTGGTACCCAAACGGCTTGCCCAATTCAACGCCGAAGGCATCGCCAAAATGATGGCCAGGCCCATTGCCTTTCTGGCGCAATTATCCAGGCCATTTGTCTACCTGCTCTCCAAATCGACCGATGGTATCCTGAAACTGCTCGGTAAAGATGATCTGGGCAGCGCCGACCTCACCGAAGAAGACATTCATGCGATGTTGATGGAAGGGTCCCAGACGGGCATTATCGAAAAAAAAGAACACGAGATGCTGCGCAATGTATTTCGGCTCGATGACCGCCAGATCGCCTCACTGATGACCCCTCGCACTGAGATCGTTCGTCTTGATATCGACCAACCATTCAAGGACAGCCTGGAACTGCTCGTGGCTTCCAACCATTCCCGTTTCCCTGTCTGCCGCGGTGGGTTGCACGATGTGATGGGGGTGATCACAGCCAAGCACCTGCTCCAACACCATCTCAAGAAAGAATCGGCTAAAAGCATCACCAAGTATCTGCAGCCTGCGGTATATGTCCCGGAGTTACTGTCGAGCATGAAACTGCTGGAGCAATTCCGGCAATCGGGTATACAAATGGTGTTTGTGGTTGACGAGTATGGAGAAATCCTCGGCCTGATCACCCTGCAGGATCTGCTGGAAGCACTGACGGGCCAGTTCAAGCCCGGCGATCCGGAAGATGTCTGGGCGGTGCAACGTAAAGACGGCTCCTGGCTGATAGACGGGCTGATTCCTGTCCCGGAACTCAAGGATCTGCTTGAATTGAAGACTGTCCCGGCAGAAGAGAAAGGACGGTATCACACCCTCAGCGGCATGATGATGTGGTTGTTTGGAGGCGTACCGCGCACCGGCGATGTGGCTGAGTGGCTGGGGTGGCGGCTGGAAGTGGTGGATCTGGACGGCAACCGGGTTGATAAAGTTCTTGCAAGTCGTCTACCGGAAGCAGATTCGGCAGAAGAGTCCCAGGATTTTTCGAGAAATGCCAACGACAATACTGAATAAGCTCAAGATCATCACTTTGATGTGCGAGAAATTTACCTTCCTTGCAAACCAGGTAGTGACGGTCTGACTTTGCCAACAGGCCGAAAGGATTGGTAAACATCAGGTGAATCTATCTCGCGCCCGCAGCCTGGGGACCTTGCCGATCTAACCAAGCTGCAGGCGCAAGCTTCATGCTCTGCGAATGGCGAGCTTAACCGCGTCGTTTCTTATGTTTCATGGTCTTGATTTTCTGCGCTACTCCTTTCCAGCGCTCCTTTTCCACCCGCGCGGCACTTTTCACCTCCCGGTCCGAGATGTACTTGAGTTCATCCCTGATCTTCCTGTAGCTTTGCAGTCTTTCAGGGCGCAGTTCCCCACTGGTCACCGCTTCCAGCACCTGGCAGCCCGGCTCATGGGTATGACTGCAGTCCTGAAATTTACAGTGTTGCGAAAATTCTTCTATATCCGGAAAGGCGGATACCGAATCTGCCTCACCTGCGGCAAGGGCAACTTCCCGTATCCCCGGATTATCGATCACCATTCCACCGGTGGGCAAAAGTATCAGATCGCGGTTGGTGGTGGTATGTTTTCCCTTGCCAATACTCTCGCTCACCGTCCCGGTCTCCTGCCTTTCCTCCCCGCACAACCGGTTGATCAGGGTTGACTTGCCTGCCCCCGAAGAGCCTATCAGGGCCACGGTCTGCCCCGAAGATAAATCAACTCTCAGTTGGGTTATGCTCTCCTCGTTTTGGGCTGAGATCAGGCGGACGGGCACGCCAAAAGCAATGGTTTCCACCTCATCGACATAGACTCCGGGGTCCTGATGCAAATCGGCCTTGGTCAGTATGATCTCCGGCTCGATGCCGCAGTTATAGATCAAGGTAAGGTACCGTTCTATGCGCCGCAGGTTAAAGTCGCGATCCAATCCGCAGACGATAAAGGCTTTATCCAGGTTTGTGGCAATGACCTGGTCATGGCCGGAGATCTCATTGTGCCTACGCTTTTTCGCACCTGATTCTTTCCTGACCAGGGCGTTTCGTCTAGCGAGAACAGAGGTAATGGACGAATCACGAAGGATTACCCAATCCCCGACGGCCGGGTAGCGCATTTCCTGGTCTTTCAACAGACTGCCGGAAACTGTTACCATCGATTCCTCCAGCCCCTGGCTCACCAGGAAAAAATTTCTCCTCATCCCCACAACCCGTGCGAAACAGGAACTACTCATATCGGTTGTCAACTGCTCTTGAAAAAACGAAGACCAGCCGAGACGGTTCATGTTCATGGCAGATTCGAGTGCCTGATTACAGGTATATTGTGATTTCATTGCACTTCCAAATAGTTATTGAGCTGTTGCTGTATGACAGGCAGCTGCAAGATAGCCATTGGCACGAAGGCCAACATCGCATACCACTGCCGATCAAAACAAAGTGTAATCAATTGTAATTACTAAAAGGAATGTATTACTGAAGGAAGATACAACCCTACTGCAGAGGCTCAACCGAACCAATTGGGAGAGGATAAATCAAAGATATCCGCGACAATCTTTGTAATTTGTTACCGCAAGTTGCTTGATCAATCTTCCGTGCGTTCGGCCACCTTCCAATCAGTAACACTCAGCACAAGATCCATTGAACGAATAAGCATAAAATCTCCTTGGATTAATTGATAGCCGCTACATTAACGGGCATCCTCGAACTTGTCAATGAGCCTTGCCAGCCCTTTCTTTGTTCTTGTAAGACCTTTCTTGGCCTTATATAAAAAAAAGCATCGCCTCAACCAAGGAGTGTGTTAGATTAACTCAAATATATCAAGTAATATCAAAGCAATAAAAAACAAAACACCCCATCTATGGACAACACTACAAAAGGGCTGTTGGAAATCCTTCTTACCAATGAGTTCACAATAAACACCATTGTTATTCTCATGGCTATCGTCGTTCTCGCTGCCGTCGGCATTTGTGTAAGAGCATTTCTTGAAAACCGCCCTATAACCTTGTGGCGGCTAACTATAGGTCCCAGAGCGGAATCCACGAACTCCCAACAAACCGGCATGAGTTCCCGGGCAACAACACAGCCACACACCCCTCATCCATCCGGTTCGGTTCATTCACCTGGCTCTCTAGCTGCACCCTGGCAAACCAGAGAACGAAGCCGTTTAACAACCTATTATCTCGAAGAGGCGATTGCATCTCAGACAATTGATATAATAAGCCTGACCATGCAGGTTACCTTGGATAATTATGGCGAAGATGACTTCCTTGACTGGCTCGAGGAGGGAAAGCGCATTCGTATACTGATACTCTCGCCATACTCGATGGCAGCGGAAGTACGTAGCGAAGAAGAGGGTATAGATGTGAAGGCAAAGATCTTGGAGCAAATACAGAGGCTTGGTTTAATCTACAACAGGGCTCAACATCTTCAAGCAGCCAATATCCTCAGGGGCACCCTTGAAGTTCGGATACATGATGGTCTTCCATACTTCGCATATTTTAAAACTGAGCAATCTATGTGTATTGGCCTCTATTACGCCCACATCAAAGGGCTTCAGTCAGAAACAATCTTTCCAGAACCTGATAGTGAGATGTTCCGAAAGATGGAAGGGCATTTCCAAACAATATGGAAAGCACAATCACCGCTCCTTCGAAACGGTAACAGTATCTGCAAAATCTCAGAGAGTGAGATGTACCTCCGTGAGACCACTTCTGCTTATGTAAGTAACTAATAATCAGCCGCTACAGTGACACCAGAATATTTGGCGTAGCATCGATCACACGCCACCGAAATGGTATTAAAGGATGATAAGTAGCTTGCTTACTGATGCATAAGGGGTAATGAGGGAGTTAAACGAAAATCGGAGGCTCACCCACCATTATCCTCAAGGAGGGGCTTCTTGGCTTTTCTCCTCCAACCAGCCAGCCCGGCAAGACCGGTACCGAAAAGCAGCATTGTGGCCGGCTCCAGAATCGACTCGTGGTCATCTGCGGTTAATATAGACTTATTGAAGCTGAAGTAATCATACCATCCAGGGAGTGCTAATATTTTACCACCCAGCGTTCCGTAGGTATTCAGATCATTTATCCAGGACCACTTGGACTCAAGTTCAAAATCGCCGTCTTTACCTGAGGAAAGTCCCTTGTTCCACCAGGCTCCTGTGGCAGCCAAAGATTGGTCATACACGTCGGCATGCGTGAAGAAGAATTCAACTATTGCATCTGTCTTCCTGTCTTCCCGTACACTAAAACCGTCATCGGTTATGTCATGCGTCCAGGTAAATTTGCTCAAATGGTAAAGCTCGACTGATGAATCGAAGACCATGTCGTCTAGCCATCCAGATCCGACTTCTCCATCGACACAGAGACAGGACGTGGCCCACGAGGTTCCCACCAGCACCAGCGACAACAACAGCCCACCGAATACACTGTATTTCTTTTTCATACTTCCAACCCCATTAGTTTTTAACGGGTGATAAAAAGGACTTACATGACGTAAGCATACAGAAAATACAGGACCTAATGTGAACAAAGCGCGGATTTCCTAACTGCATTTTGATGTGTAGGCATAATAGCACACCCTTCCAACAGGATTCAAGTGACTCAGGAGGGCTAATATCACTAGCCAATTCTAACGTTTTGAAAAAAAATGCGAAAAAAAATCAGTCAGGCCAAACCTTTCGCAAATCCACTGAAGAATGTAATTTTCCTAGCTGAAATGAAACATCAGCTGGAACTGTTGCCGGGAAATGATCTGAGAGTACTATGAGTCTGACGCAGTACGGGGATTACATTACCTGATTCACGTCAGATACGGACTCAGGTGCAACAGGACTGAACAGCCAGTGAACTTTCCTTTTTTAGAAGATAACTGCTGATCAAGAAAGGCTCCGACCTGGACCGAGACACGCTCCTTGTGTATGTTGCAACGCAAACCATCACAACAGAATCGTTTTGTAAACGGTTCCCGCAAACCGTTTACTGATTCAAGGCGATCGGTAGAGACAAAAACGCCGGTCAGTTCTCGTCCGTGCTGGCAAAGCAGCTCAGCAGAATGTAGGAGTCAGGCAGGGACGTGATCTGAAGATGATGAAGCAATCCACTTCATAAACAGATGGTGGGCCGAACATTACCCCTCGGAATTCTCCCGCCCGGTCCCCCAGGGACACCGGCAGCAGATAATATGATCGTTTGCGGCTCAGCCGAGCCTAAAAGATCGTATTATACGCCAGAGGCACCTTGGTCGTCAGACAGCAGGTGTGATCAGGATTACAGACGATATGCTTTTCTTTTGCCACCGGATCGTACCAGCGCAACTCAACAAATTCCCCGTCAAAGTTTCCCGTCATGGCAAAGGCTACATCACCCCACATTTCATCCTGACAGGTTGAGAGGCGATCGTAAATTACGATCTGCATGATCAGGTATTCGTCATGGCAATAACATGACTTGTAATATTCCGCCTGGTCGAGAACAAGATCTGCCCCCAGCTGCGGCATAAACTCCTCCAACCGCTGAGACAACAAACGGTTAAACTCTTCTGTGTCATGTATTACCCAGCCCTTCTCCCTGAATGCCTTGTGGTTGGGGCAATCTTCGTTTGCATAAGAAATGGTCGCCTGAAGCAGCAGAACCCCTATGATAAGAATTCTCATGGGACGCCCCCTTGTCTCAGCAGCTTTGGGAATCAGTTGGAAAGAGGCGCAGTTCTATCAGCGCCTGCCATGGCCAAAGGCGCCAGAGCGGCACCCCTTACGTCACAGTTTGCAACTGTGCATGCGGGGCGCCGCTCCGGCTTGGTTACTCCTACCGCCAAATCCACTCTGTCTTCAGATCGAGGGTTCGTTCCTCTTCAAAAAAGACCACTTCACTGCCGTCAAATTCGCCAAACGGCACATACCACAGCACAACTGAAACGTTCAGTTCGTCATTCAACAGCTCCCGGCGGGTGCTGTCTCCTTTAGGCACATCCTCAAAAGGGTAGGTGATCTGAAACGTCTCATGCACCCTGGCAAGAGGCGGAATGCTCGTTTCCCTGAGCAGCCCGCTCTTCTCGTAAGGTCCACGCCCCATCTCCTTGCCTCGCCCAAAACGGCCGGGGAACGGCATGTAGATTCTCTGCTCGTTGAACACCACTTCATCATCCATTGTTTTCGCGGTCACTTCCAGGACCAGCCGATTTGGGGTGGGTCAGCCGTCAGGGATAGCATGACCGGTCTTGTTGTAAATCTCCACATCGATCAGACCGATGGGCAATACGCCCTCGGCCTTGTTTTTCCGCCAGAACAGTGATCTCCCCTCCACGTTGACATCAAGGGCCATCTCTATCATGGTCTCGTCATTATAGGACTGCATGTTATGGCCAAGCTCAGACTTGTGCATATGGCACTCCTGACACGACTCGGAACCGCCATGGGCCGCATAGGCAAAGAGGTAGCTGCCGTAGGCGGTGGCACACTGCGAGGGGTGGTCAAACTCAAAATTTGGACCGTGACCGTGGCACTGACCGCAAAAAATAGCCTCACCGAGCGCCGGTGCCTCTGCCATCTTGACATATTCCTCATCCTCATGGTCGCCTTCCAGGGAGCCATATACGGTATCAGGCTGCGGATATCCATCTGCGTATTTATGGATGAGCGCCACCTTGTTGTGACAGACCATGCAACCGATGTTCAGACTGGCAATCTTCTCTTCAAGCTCCTCGCCTTTGTCGGTATCGCCATCCCTGTACGCCTGCTGCCAGCCCCTGATGGTAGCGACGATCTCACGGGCCACGTCGTCCGTTGCTTCATCGAGCTGGGGAAGATGGCATTTCATGCAGATCATCAGATGTTCAACCGTAATGTCTGAATCCTCTTTCACCCCTGAGTAAGGAAAACGCTTCAAACCCTTTTCGATTGCCGTGATAATGGTTGGTGCCGTCCGCGGCGAGCCCAGGATCGATTTGGCATGCAATGATTCGGACCATTCGTCATGGGCATCTTCATGACAGTCCGCGCAGCGGCTGGAGTCATACCGCTCCGCCAGTTCGGCGATGGTTTTCGCCTTGGGGGGAGGTTCCGGTTTCGGCCCCCCCGCCCCATACACGCCGAGTGGTGCCAATGCCAGCACGGCTATACACATAGCAAATGCCTTCAAGCCATTTTTCATACATCCTCCTGCTGTTGAAGTGAACGTTGAACCACACGCTTGCCGTTTGTTTGCTGATGCTCTCCAACTGGTAATTCCCAATTAGTGTGCTCACTCATTCCGCTTCGCAACAGGCCTGAACGCAGACCAGTGCACATCTGAGTGAAACACAGAGTATCTATATGTATACAAAGAAAATTGGAATTGAGAGAAAGGCCTTGTACACCGGGCACTGGACCCTTAGAGGAAGGTGCTAAATAGTTTAAGCGCAGATAGCCGCAATTCCGAACTCCAGCCGGAGTGCGGACAGACAACCTGATGGAAAAACCTGGCAAGCTGCCTTTAAGGGGAGATTGCGTATTGGCTTCCATTGAAAACCCCACACCGTATTATCCAAGCGACTACAATCACTACTTTTTATTTACAACGACCAGAGCCTTTAGTCCAGCACATATTCGTCAGGCACAAGTCAGAAAGAGTGATTTCACACCTTATCGGAATACATTTCCGGCACATATCATTGGCCAGGAAAATTCACATGGGTATCAGCTCAGCCGATCAGCAGGAAGCGGGTCGCAGCTAACGATTGAAGCTCCCCAAGCTGTTGGTGTAAGGTGGAAGCAGAAAATGAACCGATGAACGGCCCTGCCTTTCCTCCAGCTCAACAGTCTCAACTCGACAATTTTTCACCTATCGAATGGTATATCAATGAATTCAACTCGTGCCATGCTCAAAGAACTTGTAGCTTCCACCTCACCAAACCAGGCAATTCTTGGGATCGGCGGCAGCCCCCGGCGAAACGGCAACTCAGACGTTTTGCTGCGACACGCCATGGAGGGGGGCGCCCGGCTGGGGCTGCCATGGGAATCATATCAACTCAGGGATATACAGTTTCAAGGCTGTATAGGCTGTGAACTTTGTAGAAAAGATAAAATCTGCACGGGTCTTCTGGACGGTATGTCAATGCTGTACCGGCCGCTTCTCTCCTCCAGAGGACTTGTCCTGGTCAGCCCGACCCACAACTACAACATCACCGCCTGGATGAAGGCCTTCATCGACCGGTTATACTGCTTCTACACCTTTTACGACACCATCCCCAGAGACTGGGCCAGCAACCTCTCGGATCAAAACCGAAAAGCTGTGATTATTGCCGTCTGCGAGCAGGAGCATAAAAAGGACATGGGCTTCACTCTGGAGGCGATGCGAATGCCGCTGGAGGCGCTTGGCTATGAGATCGTTGATGAGGTCGCGGTATTCAGGATCTTTCACCGAGGCAAGGTGAAGGAAGATCAGGCCTTGCTGGATAAGGTCGCCAAGGCCGGCGAGAGCCTGGCCAGAGCGATCAGCTCCACCTGACATGGAAAGTCACCGGTCGGGAGAAGTTAGGGGACAATATTCAAGGTGCACTGCTTGGACGCCATAGCCGACAATAACCTAGCGAGCCGGCGGCGCCAGCAGATATCATTTCAATACCTTGGACTCCGGATGCTTTCTGACCCACTTGCGCCAATCGGTGTCTTCCGATTCGAGGCGGGGCAGAAACTTCCCATAGTGCTCACCGCTGATACCGCGCAGTCCCTGTCGTTCCGGATACCACAGGCTCATGGTTTCCTTATCGTACAGCACGAAAGTGCTTTTATAGGTCCATCCCGACGGGGCCAGGGTCAGGGTCCTGCCATCCAGTGTGCGGCTGTACACAGCCGCCAGATCCACAAGCGGTCAGTAGCCAGCCGCGATGGGTTTGCCGGCGATAGTGGTGTTGGCAATCTCGTGCCGACTCAACTTTCGGACGCTGTAGGCGTGGGCACTGCCCTCAACTTCCACCCCGATCACCCGCCTGCTGGAAGAGCCTGAAAGCCCCCCTTCACCGAGATCCCCATCTTCTAGAGGAGTAAAGGCATTTTTCCCAATACCATGTTGAAACCACTGGGGAATAAAGCCAAGCTTTTTCGCTTCGGTGACATCCCAATACTCACCGGTGCGATCCACGATAAAGACCCTGCCGCCTTTGCTTTCAACCCATGCTGAAAACGATGTTCCTGCACAGCAAAGCACTGCAATACAACATGTTACAATAAGAAGAGCTGCTCTGTTCATCTCAAGTCTGTCTGGGCTGCGGCGCTGTTGTGCATGACAACAACCCGGCTTTCGTCTCCTGGGCTGATAACCGATGGTCATCAACCCCTTGTCTGAGTTATTTGATAGCGGCAGGCTCTCTGCTATTCCCGAAAAGCAGGAGAGAGAACTCGCACCATATGATGGTTGCAAAAGCACAGCGGTGGGTGTACACATTCGTTATCTGCATTTTCCAAAGAAAATGAGTATCTCTTTTCTTCACTCTCAGAAGCCGTCCGGTTTTCTTCCTTGAGTTTTCTTTTCTCCTTTTACGATTTTTTCATTTATTCACAAATGGTGTCGCAGTCGCGGCACGTGTAAAGGAGGCAAGCATGTCCATCGTTACCATTTCAAGAGGTTCCTACAGCCGTGGCAAGGAGGTCGCCGAAGCCCTCGCCGAAGAGTTGGGGTATGCATGTATTTCCCGGGAAATCCTGGTTGAAGCATCCCACCGGTTCAACATCCCGGAAATACAACTGGCCAGGGCATTACACGATTCGCCATCAATCTTCGACCGTCTTCAGGGGTTCCGCGAACAGTATCTGGACTATTTCAAATCGTCTTTTTTGCAGCGGATGCTCGAGGGAAATGTGGTGTACCACGGTCTCGCCGGCCACTTTTTCCTGCAGGGCATCGACCATGCACTCAAGGTACGGATCAACGCCCGGATGAGCGACAGGGTGCTGGAGGAAATGAAGAGGGAGCATTGCTCCGATCATGAAGCGTTGACAAGGCTGAAAAAGGACGACAAGGAACGGCGACTCTGGAGTCACCGCCTGTTCGGCCAGGATACCTGGGACAGCAGGCTTTACGACATGGTGCTTCAGGTTGATTCCCTGACAGTTCAGGATATCGTCGAGCTTCTCGCCATAACGGTACGCAAGGAACAGTTTCAGGAAACCCGTCACTCCGCCAAGCAACTGGCAAAACGGGCGCTGCTCGCAGATGTGAAAGCCATGACTGCTCCCGTTGCACCACATGCTGAGGTGAGAATAGTCGGCAATTCTGCGGTGGAACTCTCCCATCTGGACGGCAGACTCAAATGCGATGCGGACGCCAGGCGCAGTTTTACGGACAAGCTCAGAAAAGAGCTGGAGATAGAACAGGTCATCTTCCGAGAGCCGCCCCAGGCAGACAGGGCCCACATCAATACCTTTTACAACCTTGACTTATAGTACTATTGTACGTGTTGGTTGATCCGCCCTTTGCCCGGTAATCAGTCCATTTCTACCAGGCAGAAAACTGACAGGCCCCCCTTTCTGCTGTTACGGCATCCAACCAGGTTCGGGAATTGCGACAGTGGCTATCTCAATTCCCGATCCCGGTGATTCTCAGTGACAAGCTATCAATAATCAGGTGCAATACCTTTCATAACCACGTTGCCATGACCCTTGCCCGATCTGCGGTACCTGTTTAGAAGTACCCAGTTCAATCTCAGGCGATGTGACTCATCTCATTGAGCGTGAATTCCTCAATTGCACCTTCGGTTGCAGCCATAAACTCCTTCAGGTGTGTATTGCCCATGTGCGTCTGCCAAAGATCCCGTGACGCCCAGTTCTCGTAGAACAGGAAATGGGCAGGGTTTTCATTATCCTGGTGCAGATCGTAGTTGATGCAGCCTTTCTCGGCGCGGGTGATGCCAATAAGCTTTAAAAGTTCTGTTTTTACTAATTCGATCTTATCTGCCTTGGCTTTGATATTGGCAACGATGGTCAGTTTCGGCATGATGTTCTCCTCTATTTCAATAAAATAGGATTGCAAATGTAACGACGGCTCCGTGCCGCCGCAGGTTTATGCCCAGATCAATCAGCCAGTCCCTTTGGCATGCTGATTGTCCTGGCCTGTCTGTGGCCAACTTCGTTAAGTGCTGTCCCCCCGATCTGTCTTTGCCCCAACAAGGTTGCGCAAAGAATTCGGCATACTTGGTAGATGGCACGATTTCGTTTCCGGCGGCCCCTGGCCATCATCTGCCTGAAAGTCTCGAATCGGCCGCTGTTCGGGTTCCAATACCGCCCATTCTCATCTCTCGGATTCATCATGGAGAGTAGGCAAAACGCATCAGTCGATATGGAGGAGTGGCATTGCCCTCTCCCTGGCTAAAGGCAGGGTGCAGGTGCAACCTGTTTTGGGTGACATAGACCCAACCTTTACTGACAGCAAAACCATCAGGCCAGGACAACTGGGCATCTTGCACCAGCACCGTGTACTTTCCCCCGGTGGTCAGACCGACCGCGTTGTTTTCAACATCAGAGGTCAAAATACCACCACCAGGAGCAAAGGTGATACCGTCACTCGGCATCTTCGGGCCGTACTCCTCAATGGCTGCCGCCCGGTCAGCATCCGTCAGGGTCGGCTCAGACAGGACAGCAGCAGGTATGCGGAAGATCCTCTCGCCATTTATTGTGCCGAAATAGACCCACTCATTGTTTTTGTCGATGGCGATCGGGTTCAAACCAAAGCGCAGTTGCGTCACCTTGCCGTCTTCTGACTTTGAAGCCAGCGGTGATTTTTCAACAAGCACATCCCGGTCAGGCGGCAGAAAAGCGCTGGTTCCCTCCAGTACACGCTGTGACTGACCGGTATTCAGATCAACAACAATGATTGCCGGTTTGGTCTCACCGGCAAAGTTGCCGAGGGTCATATCTGCGATGTAGATTTTCCGGCGCGCCTCATCAATGGCAAAATCCTGCAGAAAAGAATTGCCGACCATGGCTGCCGGTGCAATCTGGATGGTTGTATGGAGCGCATTCCTTACACTGTCCCAGGCAACAAGCTGGGCCGGGGAATCCTCAGCGCCCATATCCAAGATCCAAACCACATCATTGCGGTCGGTGTCGACACCAATGACAGCGGCAAAGCCCACTTCACCTGTTTCAGGGCCATCGGCCCAGTCGGCGTTTGGAAAGGGCTGTTTCCCGCCATCGGCCAGAACTTCCACAACCCGTAATTCCGGTCCGTCCAGGGGTTGCATACTGACAATAATCCGTCCTGTAGAGGTTACGGTAACATTGCCTGGCCGCGTGTCCGTGAACTGAGCCACTGTCTCCAGTGCACCTACGTCCGCTGCACCCGCAGCAGACACCATGAACGCCGACAAAGACAGCGCGGTAATGAGTGACCTGAACATGATTGACATCCCTCCTCGATATTTCATACGGCCCATTGTGTCCAGTTGGGCCCAATTCTGTCCTATTGCCTCCAATTTCCTCCAATTGGATACAATAGGGTTTGATGATTTACGGGGACTATAGCCACCGGCATTTGATAAGTAAAATTGATAATTGAAATAACATTAATGAGCTTATCGAATAGACAAGAAAGAGTCAGGTGCCATCCCATCCCGGCAGGCAGGCAGCGACAAAAAAAGCCCTTGAACAGATCGTTCAAGGGCTTTTAAAGAAAACAGTGCAGGCAACAAAAGCTACTGGGTACCGATCCCCACTAACTCTTCCTTGAGAAAATCAATAAATGGCTCGATCAGCGGGTGGGATTCAACATTGTTACTGTATGCCTGAATGCTCGTTGCAGGCAATTCGGGCAAACCTTTGCTCATAATCCTCAGATCCTCACTAACCGCAGACTTGGGTACCACCGAAACGCCAAGACCCGCCGCTACGGCAGCCTGAGTACCTTGAATTGAGGTGGCACTGAGAGCAAGATGCCAGGGGAGTTCAGCTTTGGTCAATGAATCAAATGCCGCCCTGCGATAGCTGCAGGGAGGCTGCATAAGAATCAACTCCAACTCCTGTCCCTCGAAATCGGGGAGGTCCCCCTGCGGCCCGACCCACACCAGGGGTTCCTCCATCAGCAGCAAGCCTTTTTCCGCCTCCGGCCCGGCAACGACCACATCCAGTTGGCCGTCCGTCATGTCCCGTACCAGGGCACCTCCCACCCCTAGTTTGAGCTCGACAGCCGCCTTGGGATATCTCCGTTTAAAGCGTGAAAGCAGCTTGTAGAGATGGTGCGGCACCAGGTACTCGGCAAAGCCGATGCGTAAGGGCTTGTTGATCACAGGTGAGCTTACTGCTACATACGCTTCATCTGCGAGTTCCAGTATCCTGCGGGCATAGGCAGTAAACACCTCGCCGGCTGGAGTCTGGGAGACCGAGCGGCTGGTCCGTTCGAACAAGCGGATATCCATGCGTTCTTCAAGCTTGGCGATTTGCAGGCTCACCGCCGACTGGGTCCTGCCGATCTGCTTGGCAGCGCTGGAAAAACTGCCCTCATCAGCCACCGCAACAACGGCCCGCAGGGTGAGCAGATCCGCATCCAACATATGTGTAGTGGTATTTCTCTTCATCCTTGGCACCTCAAATTCATTCGAATATCTCATAGCTGACATTAAAACAACTCGTTTTACTAATCAATATAAACCTCATACCTTGGTGCCATACATTCACCACAATAAAGGAGAGGAAATGAGAGACGTACTGACGATTGTCGCAACATTACAGCCTGAACAAAAAGCCAGGAACTGATCAAGGTGGACTCATCAACATAATCGAAACAAAGAGTAAAGAGTTGGGCTGAATCCAGTGCGAACTACACCAGGACAACAGGCGACCATAGGTCTCTCTCTTCTGCAAAAACGGGGTATCCAGTGAACTTTGGCAGAATCATATGGGAAATGCCCACATTGCCATGTATTGAACCAGCACCCCCGACCCTGTCATCGACTTCAGGCTCAGCCAGCTGAGCATCATTGCATACAGCATCACCCACATGGACATGCCCGACTTCTTTTTTGGAGATCCTCCGGAAATGCCGATCAACATCACCTTTAATAAAAACACAATGATTACTGAAAACTTCGAATTAGGCCCGATCCGGCCACCGGATGAAGCTGACAGCCTCCTGATACGCACAACCCGTGGGTGCCCATGGAATCATTGCGCGTTCTGCACCCTGTATAAAGGTGTTCAATTTTCCATTCGCACCGTGGAAGAGATCAAGGCGGACATTCTTGCTGCGCAAGCTGCCTACAATGGCCACCCGTTCGAGAAATGCTTCCTGCAGGACGGCGATTCATTTGCTATGAAAACCCGGGACCTGGTAGAGATATTGCGCTCGTTGAAAAGCGCTTTCCCCTCACTCAAACAGATCAGTTCCTACGGCCGGGCACAAACCATGGGGAGAAAGTCCTCGGTAGAAATGCAGGAAATCGCCGGTGCCGGGCTGAACGTGCTCTACTGCGGGATAGAATCTGGCTCTGACGAGGTCCTCAAAAAGGTGCGCAAGGGGGTGTCATCGGAGTCCATCCTTGAATCAACCCTCCATGCCAAAAGCGCCGGCATGGAGATCCTGCTTTTCACCATTCTGGGCCTTGGCGGAAAGGAGCTGACAGATTCCCATGCTCGAGGTACTGCCCGCTTGATCGATGATATTAATCCGAAAGATATCCGGATTCTTTCTCTTGCGGTCAAACAGGATACGCCCCTTGAGAAAATGGTCCAGGATGGAACGTTTACCGTATTGTCTGAAGTCGAAATGATTGAGGAACAGCGGATTATCCTTGGGGAACTTCACCACACCAATAGTAATTACGGTAACTACCATGGCGTGAATCTTCTCGTCGAAGTACAGGGTAAAATTCCTGAAAACAAACAGCAGATGCTGGCAACAATTGAACGATTTCTCACCCTGGATACCAAGCAACAGCTCAATTTTATCTATGGCAGGAGACGGGGATATTACTCCCACCTCCAAGATATGCAGCAAAACGACCGTTATGCACTGGTTGAAAATGAGTTACGGAACTACCAGGAAAAGCGACAGTACCGAATCGAAGACTTTTTCCACCAGTGTAGAAAGAACTGGATCTAGCCAGCTGCTCTCAAAGCAGCACATAAACGAGATAAAAGAGTTTGTACCCACAGCTGATTTCGCCGCACCCAGCGTTACAGACATTCCCCTGAGATCAGACCATGGGGGATGTGTTGTATAAAAAACGTCTTGACTTACGACCAAAAGAAACTATAAATCTAGTTATGTCGTTATCAGGAACTATAAGAGGAAGACAATGATCACTAGAAAAGACGCCGCAAAGGGTTATGCAGCCGTTGGCTCGGAATCCCGTTTAGATGTACTGCTGCTGCTTGTACAGGCCGGAGAAGAGGGTTTGACCATCAGTGAGATTGGCAGCCAGCTCGGGTTTGCGGCCTCAACCCTTGCGCACCACCTGAGATACCTGGTTGACGCCAATATGATTCTGCAGGAAAAGCAGGGGCGGGAAGTCCGCAATACCGCAAACTATAAATACCTGGAGGAATTAGGAAATTATCTTCTGCTGGAGTGTTGCAAAAACTCTGGTACCAAACACCTTTAGCAGGTCATTTTTTTTGGCCAAAAGCAACTACAAACCTAGTTTTATAGAGAGATTGAAATTATGCAACCCCTGGAGTATGTAGCCCCCAAAAAACAAACGAGTTTACTTGAAAAATTACAGAGAATCGACAAAGTTTATATCCTCGTTCTGACCATCTTCGCCGCTATCGCTCTGCTCGATAAGGCCCAACTGATTCCCCTGGCCACCTTAACCCTTGCCAACCTCGGCCATACCGCGGTCTATATGGCGTTTGCCGTACTGCTTCTTTCGGCAGTAAAGGCTACCGGCTCTGAGGCAATGGTGGCCAACGTCTTCAAAGGCCGTGAACACAGGATGATTTTTCTCGCGGCACTGGTCGGCGGGTTGGCTCCATTCTGCTCCTGTGAAGTCATCCCGTTCATCGCCGGCCTGCTCGCTCTGGGAACCCCTCTGCCTCCCATCATGGCGTTCTGGCTCGCTTCACCACTGATCGATCCGCCAACCCTTCTCATCACTGCCGGTTCATTGGGCTGGAATTTTGCAATTGCCAAAGCCCTCTTTGCTGTTGCAATCGGTATATTCGGTGGCTATGCCGTAAAATCCATGATGGCTTTCGGATATTTTTCCGATCCACAGAAGGGTTCCGCTGCAAGCACCAGCCAGTCGTGCTGTGCAACCACTTCATGCTGTGATTCAGCCCCACAGGCCAATGAGCAGAAAACCGTGTGGATGTTCTGGAAGGAGAAGGCAAGGCTCAAGCAATTCTTTACTGAATTCAAGATAAACAGCCTGTTCCTGTTAAAGTGGATGCTGTTCGCCTATAGCCTTGAGAGCCTGATGATTCATTATGTTCCTGCGGAAATGATCGCCTCTGTTGTTGGCGGTGAAGGAATCGTGCCGATCATGCTGAGCGCATTGGTGGGAGTGCCTGCCTACCTCAATTCATACATCGCCCCGCCCATCGTATCCGGCCTCATCGACCAGGGCATGTCGGTGGGTTCCGGTATGGCCTTTATTGTGGCTGGCGCCATCAGCTCCATCCCGGCCATGACCGCAGTGTACGCACTGGTCCGCAAACAGGTCTTTGCAATGTATGTAGCCCTCGGGTTCTCCGGGGCGGTGTTGTCCGGATTTATCTACAATTTCATAGGCTAATACATACTTTCGAGACAAATTCAATCAGGGGGCGAAGTGGATAAGGTAATCAATGAGAGTATCCTCTTCGCCCCTGTCCTTTCACCGCCCTTCTGGTCCAGCTCACTCCTATCTGAAACTGTTCCGAACTCTATACGGTTTGGGGTCAGCTTCCTTGTTCATACCGTTATACATGGCAATGCGTTGATTTTTACTGATAAAAAGGCGAAGTTGAGTGAGCCGCTCCCATAACAGCGCCATTCTGGTGTCCTTCTTCCAGGCCTTTTTCAGCAGGAATTTGCTTGCCGCCACCGCGTCCGGGCTCTTTTCGCAAACTGTTTTCGCCAGTGCTTCAGCTTCCGCCAGGGGATCATCACTCACCTTACTGATCAAGCCATACTCCGCCCCTTCGCTTCCCGAGAAGAAACGCCCGGTCATGGTCAGTTCCTGGGCGATATCGACGCGGGTCAGCCGCGACAGGGTGACCATGCCGCTCATGTCAGGGATCAACCCCCATTTCATCTCCAGAATAGACAAGGTTGCCTCGGGCTCGGCAATACGATAGTCGCAGGCCAGGATGATCTGCATACCACCGCCGAAACAGTTACCGTGAACTACGGCAATGACAGGGATGGGGAGATCACGCCAGATATGGGCCACACGCTGAAAGACATTGTCCTTGGTCCAGGGGAGTTTGGCAAAGAACTTCGGGACCATGATTGGATTCTTGGCCACATACCCGAAATCCAGCCCCGCACAAAACGAAGGCCCATTGCCCCTTAAGATGACACAACGAACCGTCCGGTCCCGACGAATCGTTCGTGCGGTGCTGATGAGTGCTTTCAGCATCGCTTCATCCAGGCCATTGTGTTTGTCCGGCCTGTTCAAGGTCACATAGGCAATCTGATCACGGACTTCCAAGAGTACTCTGGCGTTATCGGTCATGGCAGCTCACTGGTTTTGCTAAGGGCATAACGTTTACGTACACGTAATACCTTTAACAAAATGAACAGTGTTTTACCCGTTTTTTTTAACTGGCTATAGATATTGTGGGGGACGTGGTTGGATGAAGAGGAATTATGCCATCCAAGGTATGTATATGATATGAAAACATTGCCCCTGCAAAATGCAGCGTGAAACCACTACCGCTCTTGTCACACAGTAGATCACCCCAGACCCTGAACAGGAGTTACCGAAACATCAAGCAAGTGTTTATCGAGTAGTGCTTGATTACGGACCCCTGCTTCCTGTTCCAGTTCCCTCACGATCTCCATGTATTTTTCCGCGACCGGTGATAATGCCCTGTCTCGCAGGTACATAAAGCCATATTCCGTAGCAAGCCATGGAGCCTGAAACGGTATCAGCGAGAGGCAACCATTTTCGAGTTCGCTTTCTATCTGCAGTGGCACGGCCACCCCAAAGGCATCGCTTTCCAGCACAATCTGCTTGGCACTGGAAAAGTTCTCGACTTCAAGTGAGGGAAGCACGTAATCCTGACCTTCCACTTTGTAGAGTTTGCCAGGCATAAAAGAGGCCATTCGCTTGGGTATCTTGGTAAATACAAGGGGATAAGGGCGAAAATCAGCCATATTCAGGTTCTTTTTCCTGAGTAATGGGTGACTTGAACTACAGAAAAACACCCCCTGATGGTTGCCCAAAGATTCAACTTCCAAGTATTCGTTGTCTCTGGCTTTGCTTATTTCAGCCAGTCCAAGATCAATACGTTTCGTCAGTATTAAGCGCTCGATCTCAACATAATCATGAACTAACGTCTTACTCCTCAACTCAGGAAACTCAGATATGAGTAAACCTAGAGCCTGATGTGCTGAAAATTGTACAAAATACGACCCCAATGCCACCGTCAACGCCCCTGTACCGAGGCCTCGTATGAGCTGTATTTCACGCTCAAGTTCCGAAATTTCTATGGAAATGTTATTGATATATTTCCTCAAAACCTCACCGTAGACAGTCGTTGAAACTCCGCTGGGGTGCCTGTGGAATAGCCGCACACCGAGGGAATGCTCCAGGTTGGCAATACTCCTGGAGAACGCTGGCCGGGATATGTTTTGAGTGAGGGCAGCCTTCCTGAAAGAACCATGCTCAATAAGTGCATTTGCGTGGAGGAGTTGCTGAATTTTAATCATGGATTGCTTACGGAAAATTACAAGGTGGAGACATCACGTATGGAGTGGAAAAACGGTTTGGCCAGCATACAAATTTCACACTCGTATTCTTGACCTTAACGTATATGGTATATGTCAGATACTGGAAAGATACGATTTCATTATGAGCTTATGAGAAGAACTGTTTTTATCTTCGTATTTGCATTATCTTTGAATTGACCTGCATACAGTTTTTGACACATTTCACATGAGTTAGGCGCGGCAAACCATTACTATGACTATGAGAAATAAGCAACCAATAAGTTTAAAAAACTTCTATTAACAAAACTGATAATTATCCAATTCTTGACTGTTTCTTGCATTTGAGCTTTTGATGACATTCCGGCATCCGTTAAATCTACCGAACCGCTTTCCTAAAAACCCAAGATGATGTAACAGTTATCGTTGTTTCTCAATTATATAGAAATAGAAAACATTGAAAGAGATAGAATAGCCCCAACCATACGCATCAAATAAAAGTCAGGAAGAAAATATTCGAAATCATCGCACACTTTCCAAACAACCCCTTGAGGAACAACAGCGACCATCCGCATTTTCATAAGAAGAAATAATAGCCCAAATTCCCTAACACTCAGCCCCCATCGAAATGTTTTATATTTGGAAACATATACAGCTGCTACCAGCTGGAAACGTGCAATATTAAACCGGCCAGGAATTGCCCCTAACCGCTCTCTTCAACCTCTATAAATGATTTCTTCTGATCATTTCTGATGAACCTCTCATTTACTACTTACCTTAAGAAACAAACAAAATATTTTGACCAAAACGTTGCACATCCCATCCATACATCTGTTCATATTTAATGAATACAGAATTACTCCTATCTTTTATTCAGTTTCTCATGAGTCAACAAACAACCAGATCACTGCCGTGCAAAAAAGGTTCAACATGCGTCTGACATTTGCACTTGATTTTCATTCCCTGGCAAATTAATTACATAACGCAACAACATATCTGCCTAATAACATTAACACTTCCAGCAAAGAAAATGATTGATCGTGTTTTATCAATCGGTGGAGAAAATAGATTTACTCAGCTCCAACACAGGTCATTTGAGGAAAAAACAAGGGCAATTAATATATAATTGCCGCCCATTGAATATATACACAGACGAAGGAAGGCAGTGAAAACTGCACCACAATTTCCTAACAAAAACAACAGCTGTCACGAACTACAAAAAGCAGTTTATGACCTTCAATTTGTCATCGCAACGACGAAACACCTAACACCCCTTACACAGCTAACAAGTGCATACCAAAGACTATTCTAACTTTACCTTTTTCGTTGCAATTCACTTTTTTGCCATATCCGTACTGATGTATATCTGAATGTTGATATCAATATGCTCTTCACCTCTTCTCCCCTTCCTTGATTACCCAACTATGATGTCAGATACGGATAATCCCATTTTCTCAATAGACCTGCATGTCCATACCTCGCGCTATTCGGAATGTGCGGAATCACTTGACCCTCGCCTCATTGAAAACTATGCGAAAAATGCCGGCCTTCATGCCATAGTCATCACCGAACATGACACTATGTGGAAAAATGAAGAGTTCGAGGAACTCCAGGCACAGATGAGTTCCGTTATGCTTTTTAACGGGATTGAAGTAACCACAAGCACCGGCCACCACCTCGTCATCTTGGGAGTGGAGCCAAACACGTCTCTGCCAAAGGGGATGAGCTGCGATGACGCCATCTTTACAGCCCAGGAACAAGGGGGAGTTGCCATACTTGCCCACCCCTATAGAAAAGGCCTGCCTCCACTGCATACCATCGAGAAGGTCGACGCCATAGAAACGGCGTCGACCTCCTTGTCCCAAAAGGAGACTGAACTTTCTTCTCACCTGGCCGAATCACTGGGAAAACCAGCAATTGGCTGCAGTGATGCCCATGCGTTGACAAGAATCGGCTGGTCTTACACCCAGTTCCCACATTATCCACGCAACACCAAGCACCTGTGCCAGATGATCCGGAAAGGATTAGGTAATCCAGTGCTGCCGGAACACTTTTTTTAATTGAGGTTTCAAGATGTTTCAGGAGAACCTGACGAAAGAGGTAATAACTCACCGGCTTCAGCCGGTTATTTCAACTTTTGAAGAGGAGGTCGTACCGCAATTGGTCGAACTGCTACCAGATAATCGTTATACGCTTGATTACGCCTGGATGTATTCATTTGAGAAACAACTCAAATACCGGATTCAGCGATTGCTGGGACGCAAGTTAACAGTTCGACAAGCAAAGATCCTCTTTGGTCCTGGAGGGGTTGTTTCTGAAGCAATTTCGAACGCATTCGTCCACGGCCATAAAAAAAGCCGCTTCATTCCAATCCGAGTATGGGCCACGGTCTCAAAAATGGGTCTGGGGTTCTCTATTACTGACAAGGGCCCCGGGTTCGACATCGCAGAAGTTCAGCAAACGTACAGCAACGGCAAGAGATTCTTCAACATCGCCGGCAATGGCTTCTCCTTATTTCATCAATCTCGTGATTTCTCAGTCTGCTATCAAACACGCGGCACCGTACTCTGCATTTTTTACCCTCTCAGGTAAAGCGCACGTATTCCTCCGTTGGCAATTGTACAGTCACTTATCTCGCTCGAAAGGATATGGCCAATAAAAAGAAAATCTTCATCATAACCAACGACCGCGGGATGATTGAGATCCTGGAAAACTATCTGGTGAAGGAAGGTCATCAGGTAAAAAAAGCACCGGATGCCTTTAACGCGCTGGACATATTGAATGACTACCACCCGCAAATTATCTTTATCGACAGGATCCTGCCCAACCTCGACGGCGAAAGGCTGACGCGACTGATACGAGAGATGCCTCAGTTCAAGTCATGCCATATCGTCATTCTGTCAGCTACCCTTGCCGAGGAAAACCTGAACCTGGAGGCTATTGGGGCCAATAGCGCCATTGTCAAAGGTCCCTTCAGCCTGATGTCCAGATACATTGCCGAGACCCTGGAAGAGGCGGACATCCCCGTCCCCATTGCTCCAACAGTCAAAGGCCTCGGCGACTTCAGCCCAAGGCATATCACCAAGGAGCTGCTCGACCAGAACCGGAGGCTGGAAAAATTGCTGGAGAGTATCTCGCAAGGCATAATCGAACTTGAAAGCCACCGTATTCTCTATGCAAATCAATCCGCCATTGACTTCCTGCATACAACAAGGGAGGCCCTGATTGGCTCATTTGTTGATGAACTGCCTGAACACAACCTACGGGATATCCTCAACCAGGGAGTCTCTGCCTGTTGCTCCCCATCTCTTTATGAGGAAAACAATATCCTGGTCAATGTTATCGATAAACAGCTTCTGGTGAATTGCCTCAGGCTTGATAGCCAGGCAAACAAAAAAATCGTCCTGCTCACAGACATCACCGACAGAAAGAGAATGGAAGCTTTTGTCGAGGCCACCAATCTCACGAAGAATCTGGGCTATATATTTTCCGGCATCAGGCATGAAATAGGCAATCCCGTAAATTCCATCAAAATGGCACTCACTGTCTTACAAAAGAACATCAACACGTATGACCGAACGACAATCTCTGAATTTATCAGCCGCTCCCTTGAAGAGGTTGCCCGGCTCGAGTACCTGCTTCGCGCCTTAAAAAACTACAGCCTTTTTGAAAAACCGGTGATTCAAAACACCTCCATTGAACATTTTCTGCAGAACTTTGTGCCATTGGTGAAAGAGGATATGGAAAGAAGGGGAATAAAGATCAGGACGGATATACAGAAAAATGCCCTGACAGCCATGACAGATAGTCGGGCCCTCCACCACGTGTTGCTGAATCTCATCACCAATGCAGCGGATGCGGTTGTTGACAGACAATCCCCCAGCATAACCCTATCTGCTGAACGGCAATCAGCCGGAATCGTTATCAAGGTTGATGACAACGGCTGCGGCATCGCAAAAGATGACCTCTCGCATATTTTTGCACCGTTTTTCACCTCCAAACCCCAGGGAACCGGTCTTGGCCTGGCCATAGTTGAGAAGATGCTCACCAGCATGAATGGACAGATAGCTATTGATTCAATCCGGGAGTTTGGCACCACTGTAACCATAACCCTACCGGAAAAAGCATGATGACCGCCCTGCAGTCTGGAACCTTACTTATCATTGACGATGACCGGCTCTTCACTGAAAGCCTCACTCATCATCTCAGCGGCGGTACCTACGATATCATCACAGCCCACACCATTAAGGCCGCTGAAAGGGTCTGCCGGGAAAGGAAAGTTCAAGTCGTATTGCTGGACCAGATGTTGCCGGACGGAATTGGCATCGATCTCTGCCAAACCATCCTGGATAAAGACGATCGCATAAAGATTATCTTCATTAGCGCCTTTTCAAATTTTGATCACGCCGTGCATGCCCTGCGAAATGGGGCATATGACTACCTCTTAAAACCCCTGGAGTTGGATGAGGTGGTTATGACCATCGACCGGGCTTTCAGATCCCTGGAACTGGAGGCTGTTGAACAGGTTCAGAACTACAAAGAGAATTTTGAAAGTCACAAAAACGAGCTCATAGGACAAGATGGCGGCCTGCAGGAGATCCGAAAACTCATCCAACTTGCAGCAATCAATAAAGTTCCGGTGCTGATTAGTGGGGAAACAGGCACAGGAAAAGGCATTGTCGCCAAAGCCATCCACTCCAGCAAAAACCTCAGGACAGGAGGCTTTATTGGAATCAACTGCGCCGCCCTGCCGGAAAATCTTATCGAGGCCGAACTGTTCGGCTATGAGAAAGGTGCCTTTACCGGCGCAGAGTCTGCCAAAAAGGGGGTTTTTGAACTTGCCGACGGAGGTACGCTCTTTCTTGACGAAATAGGCGAGCTTCCCCTGCATCTGCAGTCAAAACTGCTGGCTGTCCTCGATGACCACAAGGTCAAGAGACTGGGCGGTGAATCATTCAAGACCGTTTCTCTTCAGCTGATTACTGCAACCAATAGAAACCTGGAAGAGGCTGTAAGGCAGAACAGTTTCAGGCGGGATCTGTATTATCGCCTCTCCGTGCTGCCTATCCATATGCCCCCGCTACGGCAAAGGCCTCAGGATATTGAAGCCCTTTGCCTTCACTTTATTCAACATTCAGCCATCAACCCCAATGCCACTCTGGGAGCTAACGATATAGAGCAACTCAAGAAATACCCTTGGCCAGGCAACATAAGGGAATTGAAAAATATCATCGAACGGGCTTTGATTTTTCAAAGCGATGGACCAATCTTCCCCTCCGAGCTCCTAACCCATCATGGGCACAACCAAGCCTCAGCCGAGCCGACCGGGCTCCCGCCCCTCACTTTAGAGGAAATGGAGAAAGCACATATATCCGGAACCATGGTCGCGCTGGACCACAACCAGACCAGAGCTGCAAGAGCTTTGGGTATCTCTCGCTCTACTCTTTTGAGAAAACTGAAAAAATACAACTTAGGGACCACTGCTCCAGAATAGTACACTGCCTCAAAACAGATCACTTCATTTGCGACACCCGCTCCATCAACCGCCACCACCAGCACCATACATTATCGCAGTTCTGGACACATAGCCAAGGTCATCCCAAATGGCACGCTTCATGCTCAGACTCATGGGCACAATGCGATCCGTTTCTCCCCAGATTACTTCGTTCTTCTTTTTTTGCTGATATGGCCTCAATAAAAACCATTTTGATCGTCGACGATGAACCACGACTGCTCGAGTCGGTGCAGGCAGGCTTGAAAGAACATGAGGACCGTCTTGAAGTTCTCACCGCCTACAACGGTAAAGAGGCCGTCGAGCTCCTGAAGTCTATCCAGGTTCATCTTGTGGTGACCGACCTGAAAATGCCAGAACTCGATGGTTTTGAACTTTTAGCACATATCTCTGTCAAATACCCCAGTATCCCCGTGATTGTGATGACGGCTTTCAACACTCCTGAAATTGAGAAAAAACTGCTGGAATCAAGCAGCCTGAAGCTCCTCGAAAAACCAATCGATATTGATGAACTTGCCGATTCCATCTTCGAAGGGCTCAAGCAGTCCAAAGAAGAAGGAGCTCTTACCGGCATTTCACTGCCGAGCTTTCTTCAGCTTATCGAAACTGAAAAGAAGACCTGCATCATAGAAGTCAGTTCAAACGATGCCAAGGGATATATCTACTTCAACCAAGGTGAGCTTTTCTCCGCTGTTTACAACGATTTGAAGGGGGACGAGGCAATCTACGGGATGCTCCTCTTCGATGAAGTTGAAATCAGGATTAAGAGAAATGTGAAGCGGAAATTCAAGAAGACAGTGGGAAGTCCCCTGCTGGCTCTTTTGATGGAAGGGTTACGGAAAAAAGATGAAAAGTTCGGCAATCAGGAAAATTACGATTCTTCCCCGGTGGCGGGGTTTAGCGACCAGCAAGAGGATCAACACGAAAATACAATAGCATCACTTACACGTACAACAACCGAACAAGGAGACAACCAAATGAGTGATATTAAAAACACCCTGGCACGCTTGGCAGATGTAGAAGGCTTCATGGCTGTGGGAATCTTTACCCCGAATGGGGAGATAGCAGCCGAATTGAACAACTCAGGATTGAAAATAGCAGAAATTGGCTCCATGGCCAATGACGTACTGCTGAAGGCACAGAAAGCGACAGATATGATGGGAGTAGGCCGTGGCCAGCTTGTTCATGTTGACGCCCCCAAGGCCCAGATTCTCGCGAGATGCTACAATGAGAACACGGACTTCAGCATCACCGAAGCGGGTAAAGCTCATCTGCATATGGTTTTGGTGCTGGCCAAGGACGGCAATCTGGCCATGGCCAAAATGAAGCTCGAGTCAGTCATTCACGAATGCGCGGAAGCCTTCCGCTAATGCCCCGCAAGTAACGACTGTCGTAAAGGGTTGCCTCAAGACATGAGGCGGCCCTTTCGGCTTTAAAGACCTGTGCATTGGCTCTCAGATGTCGGCCCCCCAGTGCATATTGCTGGCAACATCCAGGCAAGAGACATCAGCGTATTTCAGTACCGGCCTTTCCCTGAATTGCGGCAAGAATATTATGAGTTGAGGTTATCAGCGCTCTTTCTCCACCATTTTCCCTGAACTGCACAGCGGCCTGAACCTTCGGGCCCATTGAGCCTTCCGGGAAATGTCCTTCAGCCATCCAGGCCCGGGCTTCAGCCACTGTCATGGAGGCAAGAAACCGCTGCCTGGGAGTGTTGTAATCCAGGGCGACACCCTGCACATCCGTTGCAATCAGGAAAAGATTGACGCCAACCTCCTCAGCCAGCCTGGCACTTGCCAGATCCTTGTCAATGACCGCATCCACCCCGGTGAACATCCTCCCGTCCCTCACCACCGGAATGCCGCCTCCTCCGCAACAGACGACGATGAACCCTATGTCGATAAGCGTCCTGATCTCGCGCTTTTCGACAATGGTAACAGGCAAAGGCGATGCCACCACCCGACGATAGCCCTTCTCTGTCTCCACCACAGGATAGGGAAGGCGACGGGCAACTTCCTTGGTAAAGCATGGCCCGATAGGCTTGTTCGGCTTGCTGAAGGCCGGATCGTTCTCATCAACCACCACATAGCTAATCAGGCTGACAAGTTTCTGACTGCTGTGGATACCCAGTCGCATAAGCTCGCTGTCTAATGTCGACTCGATCATGTAACCAAGCTGCCCCTGGGTCTGGGCAACGAGGATCTCAAGAGGCAAGCTTGGGACCAGATCGCAGTGTTCCTGCTGCAGAAGAAGATTGCCAACCTGGGGACCGTTGCCGTGGGTAATAATGATGGTATAGCTCTTCGAGAGTTCGGCAATCTGCCTCACCGGAACACGAAGGTTTTCAAATTGCTGGTCAATATTCCCTACCTCGCCTTTACGTATCAAGGCGTTGCCGCCGAGTGCGATCAGCAGAACCTTTTTTCGCCCCTCAATATTCTTGCTCGGCATCGGCAAAGGCTCCAGGTCAGGGGAGAAGTTTTCGGAGAAAAGGACGGAGTACCTCCTCAAGATCAGGTTTGCCATGATCCCGGTATGTATACGAAACCCGGAGAGCAGGATGATCGATGGAAAGCAACCGGTCAAGCTTGATCGGGGTGGCAAAGAGGACAAGGTCACAAGCGACATTGTTGATGGTTGTCTCCAGGTCCTTTACCTGGGCCGGGCTGTACCCCATGGTCGGCAGGACAGGGCCGATATGGGGATAGGTCTTGTACGCGTTGGCCAAGGTTCCGACCGCAAAGGGCCGAGGATCGACTATTACCGCGGCTTCATGCATCCTGGCAGCGATCATGCCGGCACCATGGGACATGCCGCCATGGGTCAGCGTCGGCCCATCCTCGACAACGAGTACCCGCCGCCCCCGGATTTGCTCAGGGTTGCTGACACTGATTTCGGATTCGGCCAAGATTATCTGGGCTTTTGGTGCATGGCGTTCGATATTCCGCCGCACCTCATCTATATCCTCTGGTTGGGCGGTGTTCACCTTGTTGATGATAGCTATATCCGCCATGATCATGTTGGTTTCACCCGGATAGTAGAGAAGTTCATGACCAGCCCGATATGGATCGAACAAGACAATGTGAACATCGGGTGCAAAAAAGGGTGTATCGTTGTTCCCCCCGTCCCAGATGATGACATCAGCCTCTTCTTCCGCAGCTCTCAGAATCTTCTCATAATCAATTCCGGCAAAGACCGTGATACCGAGATCGACCAGGGGTTCGTACTCCTCCCTCTCCTCGAGAGTACACTGCATTTTCTGCAAATCCTGGTAACTGGAGAAACGCTGCACCTCTTGTTTTCGCAGGTCCCCATACGGCATGGGATGACGAACCACCACAGGCTTCTTGCCTTCTTTCGTGAGGAGCTTACAGATCTTTCTGGTGGTTGGGGACTTGCCGCACCCGGTGCGAACGGCACAGACGGCGATCACCGGTTTGGCCGATTTCAGCATGGTATAGCGGGCACCGATCATAATGAAATCGGCATTTTCGGCCATGGCGATTGAGGCTTTATGCATCACCTCGGAATAGGGCACGTCACTGTAGGAAAACGCCACAAGATCAATGGAATTTTCACGGATCAGGCTGGCAAGATCTGTTTCTGCCCGGATAGGGATGCCATCTGGGTACATTTTTCCGGCCAGTTCCGGAGGATAACTTCGACCCTCGATATTGGGGATCTGGGCAGCGGTGAAAGCGACAACCCTGTATCGGGAATTGTCTTTGAAGTACACGTTGAAATTATGAAAATCACGACCGGCGGCCCCCATAATAATGACATTCTCTATCATCTCGCCCCCTCCTGATTCAATATTTTACTTTCACCCCTATTAGCTTTAATTATACGTGTTTTTCATATGGAGTCAGTTACGGATGTAAACGATCTGCCCAAGTTCTTCTGTGCTCAGCGATGAGGGCAGGCTTTCTGAAAAACATCCTTTGCTATGGTCAATGGGCCGATCTTCTCATGAAGTTCTTTCATCTCAGGCTGGTGATCGACATGGCGGTCTGCCTCTTTGTTCGGAGAACGATGCCGAAACAGGGGTGGGGCCGTGTCCTTGAACAGGCCCAGGGCCTGAATATGGTGGGTAATGGCAAGGGCTTACTTTCACGAGCAAGGCTTCGTGATGATGCTCCCTGAAAATTTATCATCTGGAGGGAGGGAGAAAATGGGGAGGCACATCGACCTACTCTTTCAGCCTGCTATACGCCTTATGATATTTTTTCAATCGTTCCAGATCCTTTTCACGAATCTCTTCCAGGCGCAAGATATCCATATTGTCTTCGATGTCTGCCAATTTGACGTCTCTGGCCAAAACATTTCGAGAGGCCCTGTCGATAAAGTCAGAGTAACTCTCACCTTCATTTCTTGTCAGGCTAACCACTGCCTCAACGACCTCATCTGGTATACCTTCAGTTCTGAGGTCATCGGCTGTATAGTCCGAATCTTCAATGACATCATGGAGGATTGCCACCGCCTTGAGTTCCACAGACTCCATTTTCTGCATTATCCTTAAGGGATGAAGAATATAGGTCTTTCCCGCTTTGTCTTTTTTACCGGTGTAGGCATCAAGGGCAATCTTGAGTGATTTTTCGATCAGGTCCATTGTGCAAATTTAGTGTTGAATTGAATGAATCTTATAATCTCCAGAGCGACCTAACACCCCATCAGGGCCAACGGCCGCTTGTTGTGCAAGCAAGATGTTAATTTCTTGTGGTAGCGATCAGGCTCATCAAAAAAGGTGATATCGGTGTAGCCGGCATAAAGATGGTTTGAATGTTCCACTCCCGCTGGAATGAAACACCGGTCCCGTTTGGTGAAGGTGCGCTTTCCCCCCTATCTGCAGATCGAGTCTTCCTTCCAGGACAAAACCGACCTGCGCTTTGTGGGTATGGGGTGGGAACTCAACATCCTCTTCAAGCTGTATAACCAGTATCTGGTGGTCATCCACCTGGGGCGGATAGGCGGTAATGGAGTCTAAGCCAATGTCCTCCTCCGATTATGCTATTGGCGGAGGTGGCGGTGGAAGAATGCCCTGTTCAACCGCCTGTCGTGCCGATTTGACAGGAATGATTGCCTCGCATGGCACCCCTGTCTGGCATAAGCCGCAGCCGTACCCTTCGAAGTTATATGTTTTTGCAACATACTTCCGTGACTGCTGCAAATACTCACGGCACTTCTCCTTATCGTGGCCCGCTGTGGTAATCGCTCTGGCTGGACAACGATCTATGCATTTTCCACAGCTGCCGTCAACATAGTACAGACAATAGGCCTGGTGATCAGCATAGGGCCGCGGAGTCGATTCAAGCGCCACTTTTGCCACCACAGACCCCAGCCGCATGGCCTTGCCTTTGGCAGTAATCAAACCGTCACACAAGCCAAAAGTGCCCAAGCCGGCAGCGTGGGCAGCATGCCTTTCCGACCATGACGAGGCATAGGAATAACGCTCTGACTTCACATAGGTCCAGTTCGGGGCAAGCATGGGGGCAATGGCCGGAATACCTTGAGCTTGCAGATTCGCCACCACGTGCTCGCGTAAGGCAACATTGAATTTTTCCCCGTAGACCCGGACTCTGGCCCACTCTTGGGCCGGGTATTTCTTTTGGCCTTTATTGGCATCACGTACCAGCTTTCTCTGGGGCAGGACCCAGGAGATTACCGTTAACTGTTCCGCACTGACGTTCACCTCGGGTGAGTGCTGGTTAAAGACTTCCCAGGGAGTCCAGTGAAAGGCACCGACATACTCCTTGTACTGTTGCCACAACTGGTCTGTCCCCGAGCAAAATCCCACCAGGGCCGTATCCCAGGCCGGCTCGTCCGTTCCATCCTCCATGGTGTTCAGCTCAGAAGTGGCAATGAACTCGCTGATCAGCTTTTTTACCCAATCCTCAGTGATATCCTTGGCATCCCTCATCGTCGCCCTCCCGGACCAGTAGTAAACAACAGAGCCAACCCTGCCCCGCATGCATTTGAAACTTCGATACGCTCGACAGGATCCTAATGTTCAAGACCCATTATAGGCCACTCTGCATTTCAGAAGCTTCAGTTAAGATGTATACCTGATTTCTTCTATTTTTGAATCCATTGTTCCATACAGAGTTGGGTGACATACCCCCACATGCCTCCACACGCCAAGCGGCGTATCTGCTCAGGCAGCGCTCTCGGGAAACCAAAACCGATATTTCGATAGGGCTGGTGGATCTCGGCAAGTAGTGGCCGATTCAGACGCAAAAAGGCCGAACACCAAATGGTGTTCGGCCTTTTCGACAATGCGGGCCAGAGCAATCGCCTCCGGCCTATATGAAAACAACCCATTCCGGAAATTGGGTTGAGTGGACACTGGCTCCCCGGGACGGACTCGAACCGCCGACAGGGTGGTTAACAGCCACCTGCTCTACCAACTGAGCTACCGAGGAATCTGATCATCACGTACAACACAACATCTAAAGCGCTCTTACATATCTACCGGTCATAGCGACAAAATTCGCACCCGACGACAAGCTTCAGAGCGCGCGAATATACCCCAAAAAAAACTATCCCGCAAGAGCTTTATTTCATATAAGATCATTTTTTTCGTGAATAGTGCAGCCGGCGTGCATCGTATCCCCTGCCCCCTCTTGCAGCCACGCAACAACCAGCTGCCCCGTTACCTCATAATTCTCTCCTTGATCAACACCAAAAGCAGTACACAATATTGAAAATAGCTGAAATAAGAACAATAGTGAGATGAAAGTCTTCATGGGCGTATCAACCGGATCCGAGCAAACATAAGACAAGGGTTCAGTTGAAAGGCCCAACCCAGGAAGAGCGAGAGTTTTTACTCAACCTTTTCATCGAACTGACTGCAATCGAGTGTATTTCCAGACAAACCCGGCCGTTTTAGGAGGATACACCTTGAAAATTAAAGACATACTGGCCATAAAGGGCCGACGGGTCGTAACTATCCCGGCGGAAACCACCGTTCTTGATTCCATGGCGATATTCTCAGCCAATCGCGTCGGCTCGTTGATCGTGGTTGACAAGGACGAAAAAATACTCGGAATAGTTTGCGCCCGGGATGTCCTGATGGCGACCCTGAAACATGTGGAGGGCATCAGGACTATCACGGTGGAAGAGGTCATGACCACGGATCTGATCGTCGGTACCGAAAACGACGATATCGACTACGCGCAGGCCATCATGACAGAAAAGCGCATCCGACACCTGCCGGTTCTCGATGCAGGCACGATGGTCGGGCTGATCTCCATCGGTGACATCGTCAGCGCCCAGGTCAGGGAAAAAGAGGTTGAGTTGAAATATTACAAGGACTATATCGCCGACAGGTATCCCGGGTAATCCAAAAGGACAGTATGAAGTAGTACGCGTTGAGATTGTCCGGCAAACAGTGACTAGCCCCGTAAGCTGGTGGTGCTAACCAGACGGGAACAGGCCCAGTACAGGCTGTAGAACACCCTGCCGGCTATTGACTTACGTGGCATGGTGGGTTTGTGAAGGATCGGCTGCGGCAAGTCAAAGCGGATTGTCTTGTTGGGAACGTTGACAGCCTCGATTTTCCCCAAGGCCTCAACCACCCTGGTCCGAATGATGGCCCGGCGAGTTTGTCGTCCATCCCTTCGCCTATCCCTTATACCCCGCAAACGCGGATAAGTCGGGTTGGTGTTTATTTCAAAGGTCTGGATCTTGCCATCTACAAGGGTGTAATCGATACGGCCAAAATCGATGTTTGCCACCTTGAAGATATGCGAGAGCTCTTTTTCATGGGGGTTGCTCATGACCCAATCGAGTTCCTCGCTTGAGAAACGTTCATCATAATCAGCTCCATTTGACTTTACGATCCAGTCCCGGTTCCTTTGGATATGTCCGGGTATGATGGTGCCATTGATTATGAAGGCCCCATATTTGCGATACCAGCCCTCCTCATCCGGCTGGCTGCAAAATCTAACCGCGATCTTTCTTTTTACACTCAGCCCTCTCTCGCGCAGTCCTGCCAACGCCTGTTCAAATTCCTCGCCTGAATGAATCAGCTGGGTATAGGGCAGGATACAACCATCCTCCGCCCTCAGGAACACCGGGTAATCCGACGGCTTTTCCCCCGCGTCTACCCGGGTTACCGAAAAATCGTTGAGTTTGAGCTCGTACAGCTTTGCGAGCAAGGGAACCCGCTCGAGAACCCGGCCGGGATGATTGAGGATAATGGAGTCAGGTGATACTTTTCTGATGGTCCTGACCAGCGCGATAAGGCTTTCGAGTTCATAGACGCTCAGCCGATCAAAATCTGTAAAGATATAGTGGCCGGCAGGAACAGCTCTCGAGTAAAAAAGGGATTCATAACTCATCGGCCGGATATGGGAAAAAGCATCCCTGATATCCGCACACACTCTCTTGGGTGGACGAAGAAAATCTTCCTTGCTGAGCCAGTAGATCATATCCGCTCCTTGATCCCAGCCAATCCTTTGCGATTGTTTTTTACCGCTATGAGGTTCACTCGTCCCGAGGCTCCCTCTTGCGGCCCCGAAGGACGAGATGCCCCCGGCTCACTGCCGGTCCTAAAGCCTGTCATCCGCATGCCAGCTTCCGTAAAAAGCTGGTCGATCTGTTCAGCCGAGGCAAATGAATAGCGTGTTCGAGATACGCAATATCTCTCAACCGTCTCCAGAAGTTCTGCCAGAGAAATGGTGTGGAGCAATGGGCAACTCCTGTACCCCATTTCCACCCTCTCCTGCAGTTTAACCACCTCGCTTTGCTCAAAAGGCCGGCAGGAGGCCGGTGAGGAGCCTGGTCGCAACCGGATGGAAGTGACAACTGCACCCGTGGGGTGCAGACTCTGTCTCCAGCAGCGCAGCAATCTTTTCTGCTCAGCCGGGCTGAACCAGCCCAGAAATGAATGTGTGCAGATGAGATCAAATTGTGTCTGGGGGAGATACGTTAATATATCGCCGCACACAGCCTCAATCTCCATCCCTCTCCTTTTGGCGTACCAGCTGTTGAGCATCAGCGAGGTTGCACAACGATCCACCACGGTAATCTCCGGCCTTGCCCCTTCAAGATCGGCAGCCCAGAGCAGATGTGCCAGCAGACCATAATCGGCAGCCCCCGAGACCAGGATTTTGCTCTGGGGCAGTTCCCTCAACACTTTCCGATAGGTACTGATGAGAAAGTCGGCGTCAGTCTGCAGGCTCCTGGTAACTTTCAGCAGCAGCAGGATCTGCCACAGCCTGTGATAATCCTGGCAGCTTGTTTCCCGGGCATCATCTTGCCAGCATAAGGCAGGGGCGCGCTGCCAGCTCATAACAGCGCTATATTCCAATTCGGTCTCCAACAACCTATGCAGTTTTGCTGAATCATTTGAAAGGGCTTGGACCTGGGTACCCATCGACTCTTCCCCTTATGAATTGCAGATAGTCCTATTCAATCCTGCACATCGGCCACAGTTCTATCTTGCCCCGTACGAGGCTTTGATCTGCGCCCTGGTTGCCTCAGGTATCCTGATTATTTCCGCCACCAGTTGCTGGGCCCGCTCACCAGTTATCGGCTTGATCGGCCTCTGGGCCTTGCTGGCGATCTCGAGCAAGCCAGGATCACTGCACGCTTTTTCGAACGCATCCCGCAGTATTTCCAGTCGCTCCTGGGGAATACCTGGAGGGCCGGCGAATGGTCTGCCAAGTATGTTCACCGCCAGAAGCAGATTTACAACAGGTCGATACTGCTCGTCGGTAATCACTTCGGAAATCAGGGGCACCTGTTCATAGCCCGTGACAGGGCTATCACCGATAAAGAGGACTGGGTGGGCATGTTGGTCTTCCACAAAGCGGGAAACGCTGTTGAATGAGACAAACTGCCCATCGACCTCCCCTCTCATCATGGCCAGTTCAGGCTCATTGCCGTAATAGCCCCGCACAATTTTTAGATTGTCCAACCCCGACATCTGAATAAACAGAGAAGCTGCAACATCGGAAAAATTCCCGGCTCCACCCGAGGCAACGATGACTCTGTCAGCCTTGCTGACATCATCAAGGCTCTTAAACCTATCGGTTACGATGAAACTATAGGAAGGTTCAGGTGTGGCAGAGCCGATCCAACTCATTTTTGTCAGGTCAAACCTGACCCCATCAAGGCCCGCAATCTGGGTGAAAGGAATAGCCCTGTTGAAGATGCCGATAGTAAGACCATCAGGTTTGGCGCTGTAGATGGCATTCGTACCAATGATATGCCCCGCTCCGGGCACATTTTTTACAATGACGGTGCTGCCCGGCAGATACTTCTGCATGAATTTACCGATCAGGCGGCCATAGAAATCGTACCCGCCGCCAGCTTTGGTGGCCACGATCAAGGTTATGGTTTCACCTTCGTAAAATGGTTTAGCCTGGCTACGAGTCACTGTCGCAGAAAACACAAGCAGTAGAGCAACAGGGATGAGCACAAGTTTTATCCGATTCATGACAAGTTCCTTTAAAATGAGTAGCCTCTTGCACCGAACTGAATTCAGATCAGCCCGAACAGGCCTGGATAGAGCGGTATCTCCAACAACCGGTTAAAAACGAGGTAAGTCGCCATGCACAGCGAAGCGGTCACAAGCACTGCGGTTTTCCGGCTTTCTGCGCCAAACCAGACCAGGAAAATAGGCGTATGGATGATGATGGCCGGGTAAAAACCGAAAAAGAACAAAAACACCAAAAATACCGCCACCCACAGGATGATCAGCATTTCCTTGCGCCCCAGTGAGCCAGTGTGCTCCCGGCCTTCTTCCGCTGCATGTGTTTTCTGGCATTCCCCGGCAAACACAAAAAAGGAAAGCCCCAAGCCACAAGAGGAGAGCAGCAAAGGGAACAATCGTGAGTCGGCTGACCAGGAAAGGCAAAACCCGGCCGCCGCGCCAAAGAACAGGGTAAGCAACAGGGAAAAGAGCATGTTCTGCCGTTTACTCATAGCAACCAACCTCATCAGGTGTTTTGGCCGCAGTAATTGAACGAAATGAAAAGACCAGGGAACAGATGGAGGCGACAAGCAGACTGACAACGATTGGCCGCAGCAGAAACGATACCCCGTAGACGGCCAATGACTTGTGCAGATAATCTTCCGCAAGAGGCCCCAGGATAAAACCAAGCACCAGCGGTGCCCTGGGGTACTCTCCCCTTTTCATGGCCAGGCCCACTATGCCGAAGACAAAGGCCAGCAGCACATCCTGCCACCTGTTGTTGATCAGGTAGGCGCCCAGGGTGGCAAACAGGATTATGGTTGGGATGATCAGACTGTTTCGAATAAAGGCGAGCCTGCCCAGGGTGGGGCTCAGAGGCAATAGCATAAGGGCCCCGAGGATATTGGCAAACACCATCACCCACACCATACCCCAGATCATGTCAAGATTATCAGTGATCATACTGGGGCCGGGGGTAATACCAAGAATCAAGAAGGCGCCCAGCAAGATCGCCATACCGCTGCTGCCGGGAACCCCAAAGACCAGGGTGGGAAGCAATGAGCCGCCCTCCTTGGAATTATTGGCGGTTTCCACCCCGATAATTCCCCGTATGTCACCCTTACCGAACCGGCTCTTGTCCTTTGAGGTCTGCACCGTATGGCCGTAGCAGATCCATGATGCTGCATCACCGCCAAGGCCTGGGATAATACCTATCACCGTACCGATTACCGCTGTCCTGAGTGCAAGCCATTTATGGCCGAACACGGCACGAACCCCATCGAACAGTTGCGCCCGCTGCAGATCGAGGCTTTCCGGCATTGTTGCAATCCTGGCCCGGGCTCCTTTTGCCCCGAGGGTAAACATCTCGGCAAAAGCAAACAGCCCGAGCACAAGGGGAATGACGTGTATGCCATCCCATAACCAGAGTTGGCCGAAGGTGTAACGCCCAACCCCCGTATGCGGGTCAAGACCAACAGTGCCAAGCAGTAATCCAATGAAAGCACTGATAAATCCCTTACCTACGGCATCCCTGGTTACCACCACGATCAAGGTCAGGCCGAAAACGATGAGCATGAAGATTTCCGGAGCCCCGAATGCCACAGCAAGCGGCTTCATCACCGGAATCAGCAAGGCAAGCACGCCGGCACCGATAATTCCGCCTATGGCAGAAGCGGCAAGCACGGCGCCGAGCGCCTCACTCCCCCTGCCTTGCCGGGTCATGGGGTGTCCATCCAATATGGTGGCGGCGGTGGGGCCAGTACCGGGAATGCCGAAAAGAACACTGGGAACCGCACCGCCGGTATGTACAACGGAATGCATGGCCAACAGGAAAGCAAGACCGTGAAAAGACTCCATGCCGAAGACAAAAGGAATGAGCAGGGCCAGACCGATATTGCCGCCCAAGCCCGGGACTACCCCGAAAAAATTACCCAATACTGTGGCAAACAGCATAAGGCCAAGTACCTGCCAGTCCATTACCAGGACCAGCCCACTCCAGATCGCTTCAAGCATCTACTACACCAAATCCACCGACACCTACATGTGGCAACTATTTTGAAGAAATTACCCGCTGGCCCCGGCCCAGCCACACCAGCTCAAGGTTGAACAAAACTAGGGATTTACCACGTAACAACTCACATTAAAACAACAATTTCCATGACATTTTAACTAGATAAGCCAGAAGCACTAGAATAATAGGGGGAATCTGCTCAATTCATTGTGAATGATTCTCAGGTTCAGGCTGTTTTCGTTAGACGATCTAAGGCCAGACAATCATCACTCTGAGAGCGGACCTTTCGGTGCTGAGAAGCCGGAATAGATAGTAATCATTCGGGATTTTTCTGTTGTATGTTCAACCCTGGAACAAGGGCTTCCTAGGGTGTATGAAAAAAGCGTTGGTTTTTTCTATTCTGTGTTAGGATACACAGCAATCTGAAAGATGGGCAGAAGGAAAATCACCCAGAATTTCTGCCCCGGCAAGCGTATTCCGCCCCGGTTCCCCCCGGGATGAAGGTTATTCCTTAAACCCGAGTGCAATATGTCGCGTCTCTTTAAGATTTTACAAGAAAGCAAACAGTCCACCGGAACCGGCCTGGAGATGAATACGGGTTCGGACGGTCAGCCGCAACAGGTTCGTTCCAGTCTGCTGGAGCTGATAGGGCCTGACAAGCTCCAAGAGATGTTGGAGCGGTTTCAAGGTGTTACCGGTCTTACCGTCGGCTGCCTCGATCCTGAAGGGAATCTGCTGGCCCATGCCGGAGAAACGGAACCTCTCTGTATGACAATGATCCGTCAATCCCCCATTGGCATAAAAAGATGCCGGGATCTGGTTACAGAGATTATCCATAAAGAGCAGCACGACACCCCCAAAGTTCTTACCTGCCATGCCGGCATGCTCAAAGGCCGCATTCCTCTTCGGGTGGAAGGGGAATATATCGGCTTCCTTGTTATCGGCCAGCTTTTCGATGAAAAACCCGCCAGGGAAGACGCCTGCAGCTATGCGCGCGAGCTTAAGCTTGATGAGGAAACGTACTGGCGCCAAGTGCAACAGGTGCCAGTAATCTCCCGGGGAAAAATGGAAGCTGCCGCCCAACTCCTCGAGTTCATGGGCAGTGAGATTGTCAGCCTTGCCTCTTCAAACCTTCGCTACCGGGAGGAAATCCAGCACCGAAACATCGTGGAGGCGGAACTCAAGGAAAGTGAGGAGCAGCTGCGCCTGCTCTTGGACAATGCACGTGACGCCATCTTCCAGTTCGACACAGATGGAAAAATCCTGATGGTGAATCGCCAGGCCTGCCACGCTACCGGTTACAGCCGCAAGGAATTATTGTCCATGAGCACAGAGGATGTGCAGGTGGGCTATTCCAGGACGGAGCTACAGAAAATCAGGCAAGATCTCAGTAAAGGAAAATCTTTTAGGAAGATCGGGAAACACAAGAAAAAAGACGGGAGCACATTCCCGGTCGAGGTCGAATTATCCGGCTATTCGACCCGGGGGGAATATCGCCTGCTGGCCGTGGCACGTGACATCAGCGTACAAAAAAAGGCCGAAGTGGACCGTGAAGCCCTGATCGAAGAATTGCAGGAAAGTGAAAGGCGTGCGAGAAACATCAGCCGTATGCTCAGGATGATCTGCGACAATGTGCCGGATATGATCTGGGCAAAGGACCTCGATAAAAAGTATACCTTTGTCAACAAGGCAGCCTGTCGCAACCTGCTCAAGGCAGTCGATACCACAGAGCCGCTTGGCAAGACCGACCTCTACTTTGCCGAGCGGGAGAGAAAACGGTACCCGGAAAATCCCAGCTGGCACACCTTCGGAGAAATATGTCAGGATTCCGATACCATAACAATGCAATCCGGGACACCCGGAAGATTTGATGAGTTTGGCAACGTCTCAGGTAAGCACCTCCACCTGAGCGTTCATAAAGCACCGATTTTCGCTGAAAACGGCAAGATGATCGGCACGGTTGGTTGCGGCCGCGACGTCACCGAACAACGCAAGGCGCAACAGATCCTGAAAAACGAACAACAGTATCTCAGTGACCTGATCGATTCCTTTTACCTACCGGTCGGAGTCAAAGATGAAGCCGGCAGATATGTAATCTGCAACCCAGCCTATTGTGCAGAAATCGGCCTGGAAAAGGAACAGATTATCGGTCGAACAAACAGCGAGCTCTTCCCCAAAGACCTCGCCCCGGTCTTTGATGCCATGGACCAGGAGGCCCGCCAGGCAGGGGAAACGGTGACTTCAGAGCTGGAGGGGATGACCCCATTTGGTGATTGGCGGGCCTACGAGTTTTTCAAGACCCCGTTCAGAGGGTTGGAAGGCGCCTCCTGGCTCATAACAGTTTCCAATAACATCACCAAGCGCAGGCTGGCTGAGCGCTCCCTTGAGGAGAGTGAACAACGGTATAAAAGTATATTCGATATGATGCCGTCTTCCATTTGGGAAGAAGACTTTTCACAAATCAAAATCCGTCTTGATGCGCTCCGGCAGGGAGGTGTTGAAGATCTTGCCACCTACCTCAAGGAGCACATTGACATAACTTCTGAATTATTGTTGAACAATCTCAGGGTTATCGATATCAATCCGGCCGGTGTTGAACTTTTTGAAGCTGACAGTAAAGAGGATTTGCTGGAAGATCTTTCCCAGATCTTAACAGAAGAATCACTGCTTTCATTTGCCGAGCTATTGCACCGCCTGGATAAATACGGCCGCTCCATGTCCCAGCCATTTAAGCTCAAAACCCTTAAAGGCAACCCCCTTATCGTTCGCATCAATATAGTTTTCGTCCCTGGATACGAAGACGACTGGTCGAGGGCGCTTCTTGCTCTGGAGGATATTACCGGTTTGCTCGAAGCCAAAAGCCAGGCTGAGGTGGCCAATCAGGCCAAGTCACTCTTTCTGGCTAACATGAGCCACGACCTCAGGACCCCGATAAATGGCATTATGGGAATGCTGCAACTCCTGCAGTCGAACACTCTCGATACCCAGCAGCGAACATATGTCGATATGGGGATCAGTTCCTGCAAGAAGCTGTCGGATCTGCTCAATGACATTCTCGACCTCTCCAAGATCGAGGCTGGAAGAATGACACTGACATCCCAGCCATTCTCGCCAAGACACATTCTTGAGAGCATCAACAGCATGTTTCTGTTGGCCGCCAAACGAAAGGGTGTGCAGTTTTCCTACTCGCTGGAACCGGAAGTCCCAACCCTGGTGATCGGGGACGAGCAGCGTTTTTCCCAGATTCTGATGAACCTGGTGGGCAATTCGATCAAGTTCAGTGAACAGGGCACAATCCAGGTGAGCGTCAGTGTACCGCACCACAACGGCACCAAAGGTGTCCTGCTGGTGGAGGTCTCCGACTCAGGCATTGGCATCAACCTGGAAAAGCTCCCCAATATTTTCGAGTCGTTTACCCAGGCTGATACTGGTACCGCAAGACAAGGCTCAGGCCTTGGGCTGGCCATCGTCAAGCAACTCGTATTGTTGATGGGTGGCGGCTTATGCGTTGACACCAAGGAAGGCCGCGGCACAGCCATTTATATTCACTTGCCCTTCAGCTTTGCCGGCAGTGAGGCAGAGCTGCCCATTCAGCAGCTTGAACAACCAGAAAACCCGACGTTCTCCCCCTTCCGGGCCCTGGTGGTCGAGGACGACCCCGTAAGCGGTCTGGTGATAACAGCCCTGCTACAAAACATGGGTGGCAAGATTGACCATGTGACTTCGGGTCTGGGGGGGCTGGAAAAACTGCAAAATGAATCTTTCGATATAGTAATCCTCGACGTCCAGCTCCCCGATCTCAGCGGGCTGGAGCTTGTAAAAAAGCTCCGTTCAGACCCAGAGCTGCGGGGCTATGACAAAACCCCTGTCATCGCCATGACCGCCAACGCTATGCCCGGTGACAGGGCGAAATGCCTCGCCGCCGGAATGACAGACTATATATCAAAACCCGTGGAAAAGGATCTGCTCGTTAGCATACTTTCCCGGTATCTGGAATAACTGAGGAGCCGACTCCCAGTCACAACTATCGGCTCTTTTGCCTCAAACCAACATGGGCGGGGCTTCTCTGACCTCAAGCTGTCAAGTACCAGGGGAAACCTGTATGGTCCCCTGGTCAAAGCATCCATGCCATCATTTGGCCTCGGCTCAAATGCTTTTTCCCCTTTCCTCAATTAAGGGAAACCACCCTGCTGGTCGTCACTTCCGCAGCTCATTTCCTGGGACAGTGCCCTCAATGTAGGCAGAAGCGGTTTTCACCGTGAAAAGGAGGATAAGCTGAAAGTACCGATGATTTGGCACGCAGGCTGTTATAAACAGGAAAGATAATATCGAGAAAAAGAATGCCTTCGGCAATTCAGCCACCTCCTGAAGAGGATCAGTCAGGGTTAGCGATAGGTATACAATTCACTAGTGAACAATAATCTTTTGCAACCACTGAGCGGTATTCAGAAGGCCAGGACTAGACCTTTTTTCAGAGCTGCCATAGACTTGAATCGAAGCCCAGAGGTAAAATTGTATGTAGCGCAGGCAGCTAAATTCAACAATTGGACGAAAATGATCGAATGGGACAAATTTATCCGCGATGAATCCGTGCCGGTGGTGGTTGCCGACGACAGAGGTCTGATTATTCAAATCAACAAACTCTTCGAACGGACATATTCCTGGTCCGCTGCAGAACTCCTGGGCCAGCCAATCAGCAGCATTATCCCCCACAACCTCAGAGACGCGCACCACATGGGTTTCTCCAGGTACAAGTTGGGCGGAATATCAAAACTGTTAAACACCCCCCTTGATCTGGAAATCCTGACCGGTAATGACCAGGTGGAGCTGGCTCAGCATTACATCACCTCCCACGAGGAAGACGGCAAGATCTTTTTTGCCGCCAGCATTATCCCTAAAACCAATCGAGAGTAAGTGAACAGCTACTGAATATTCCAAACCGCTCACAGGACAATGCCACCGGTAAAAGGCTCTGAGGCTCTCATCTATAATCTTCATGAAACACTTGGCAAAATGGAGCTGGCGCTCGGCTCCATCAATGAAGCCATTGTCTGGACAGACACCTCAGGCAAGATTCAATGGTGCAACAAGGCCTTTGATCGCCTAGTCGAAAAACCCCACATAGCCACCCTGGGGCAACAGATTGAAGAGCTCCTGTTCCTGCACCGGGACGGTTTACCAGTGCAGGGACATGCCTACCCCATCCAATTGCTCAAGAGCAACCCATCCTGGACACCAACCGTCTTTGAATACCATTCGGCATCTACACGAATTTACCTTGAAATAACAGGCAACAGAGCAGCTATCTCCCAGTCAGAGGAGGTATTTATTCTCACCCTGAGGAATGTCACGGAACTTATTGCCAACCGGAACAAGCTGAAAAACGCCAAGGAACTGCTGGAAGTGCGGGTCAAGGAAAGAACCGAGCAGCTCCTTGAAATCTCTGAGCGATATCGGTCAATTATGCTCGAGGCGGTTGATGCCATCATAACCATTGACCAGGACGGAGTGATTGAATCCTTCAACCCCGCCGCCGAAAGAATGTTCGGATACTCAGCCAGGGAGGTGTTGGGAAGAAACATTACGCTCATCATCCCCTCACCACACAAAGAAAACCACAATAGATACCTCCAGCGATATTTAGAGACAGGTGAAAAAAAAATCATAGGCATAGGCCGGGAGGTCACCGGTGTCAGCCGCGATGGACGGATCATTCCACTCTATCTGGCAGTGAGCGAAATAGAGGCTGGCGGCCAACGGTTCTTTACCGGGATTCTGCGAGATATCAGCCAGCAACAAGAGGCGGAGAAGGCCCTCAAGCAGGCCAAGGATGAGGCTGAATCTGCCAACAGGGCCAAAAGCACTTTTCTGGCCAACATGAGCCATGAGATACGTACTCCCATGAACGCAGTTCTCGGTTTCAGCGAAATCCTGTCAACCCTGATCACCGACAAGGAACAGCTGCACTACCTGAACTCAATTCATGCGGCGGGCAAAGGGCTGCTCACCATTATCAACGACATTCTTGACCTGTCAAAAATAGAAGCGGGCAAGCTTGATCTGCACTACGAAATGGTGGATTTCCGGAGCCTGCTGGTCGATATCCAACAGATGTTCGAGGCGGAGACCAGCAAAAAGGGGCTCGGCTTCCTTGTCGATGTCGCCCCAGAAACCCCTCCCCAACTGAAGGTGGACGAGACACGTATCAGGCAGATCCTGATCAACCTGGTGGGAAACGCCATAAAATTTACCCCAAGCGGCCACATCAAGGTTGCGGTCGAGGTCAAGAAACACACCGGAGAATCGTCGATTGACCTCACCCTATCCGTAGAAGACACCGGAACGGGAATAGAAAGCCGGAATCTCGAGACAATCTTTCAAGCTTTCCAGCAGCAGGAAGAGGATGCGAAAAAGCACTTCGGCGGAACCGGTCTCGGCCTCACCATAACCAAACGCCTCACCGAGATCATGGGCGGCACCGTTTCCGTCACCAGCACTGTCGATAAAGGGAGCGTGTTCACCATTTTCCTGCCCGGTATTGAAAGTTCACAACAAAAGCTCACGGCAGAGGATACCGAGCATCAGCCTGAGATGCTGACCATCTCCTTTGCTCCCGCAACAGTGCTGGTCGTCGATGACGTCACCTCCAATCGCGAGCTGATACGGGCAATGCTGCAGCCGACCGATCTTGAGGTTGTTGAAGCGGACAGCGGCGCAACCGCCCTCAAGACTTTATACGTACAGCCCCCGGACTTGATCCTGCTGGATATCCGGATGCCGGTAATGGACGGTTACACTGTATTGAAAAAAATCAAGGCCGATCAGTCACTTGAACAGCTCCCCGTGATAGCGATCACGGCATCTGTCGACCTGCAGGAGAAAAGCAAGCTCAGACATGCGGGCTTTGACAGCATCCTGTTCAAGCCAATTTCCCACCAAAACCTTGTAAGCGAGCTCTGTCGCTTCCTCCGCTTCACTCAACAGCCTGACATAAAGGCAGTCCCTGCAACCAGAAAGCAGCCGGATGGCACGCCCATAGCGTCCCCGGTACCACAGGAACTCCTGCAAACCCTGGAGCAGGAATTCCTGCCGGAGTGGAACAGCTTTCAGGGAGTACTGGAAGTAGACAGGATAGAGACATTTGCTGAGCGGCTCAGCGAACTGGCAATCACCTATACAACACCCACTCTCCAGGCTTACGCAAGGGATCTTGCCCTTGCCGCCAGCAATTTCCAGATTGAAACTATCAAGGCATTGCTGCAACAGTTCCCCGGGCTCATCAACTCCCTACAAACTGTAGGGAAAATGAGAAAATGATAGATAATGTTCCATCACCTAGCCCCATTTTCAACCGCTATTTTTCAAGGATCGATTCGGAGTGATATGCAGGAAAAATCGTCTTCGAAGTTTTCCCCACCGCTGAACTGCTGCACCTCAGAGCAGATCTTCTGGAGAAGACCATCCGGGTCGAGCAGGTTGTACTTCTGAAGAACTTCCACCAAACGCAGCACACCGAATTGTTCCCCTGCGCTGTTTTCAGCCTCTGTAACACCGTCTGAATACCAACAAAACACATCACCGGGATGAAAATCCACCACCTTGACGGCAAACTCCGGTTCAGGATCCACACCAAGGGGCAGGTCCACTCCTTCAAGAACATCAACCCGCCCGGTCGCTGCGTTGAGCTGCAAAATCTTTGGGTGGCCGCAGTCGATAAAGGCCATCTGTTTTCGCTTCAGGTCGAACCTGGCAAGGTTCAAGGTGATGAACATCTGCAGCCGGGTCAGTTCCGCTATGGAGCAGGAGTGCAATTCCAGGAGGATCCTGGCCAGCCCGGAGAGCTCAAAGGGGCTGTTTCGGTACGACTGTTCCGAGATGATTTTCAGAAACCGGGATTTCACCCCCGCCGCCACCAGGGCAGCCTGAATACCCTTGCCCATCACATCGCCGGTCAACAGGTCGAACTTGTCATTGTCGTAGGTGACAAACTCAGAAAAATCCCCGTCAAGGTAACCGGAGGCAAGGGAGATGGAGGAACAGGAGGCACCGGCCAGGCTTGCCGGCGGAGACGCCTGCAGCAGCAGTTGCTCGATACGACTCTGCACCTGTTGTGATTTCCTGTCGAGTTCTTCTTTGGCAAGCCTGGCCTGCTCCAGATCAGCATACGCCTTTTCAAGCTCCTGGTTGCGCTGTGATAACTCCCGTATCAACTCCCGCCGTTCAGCTTTCAGCAATGAGGTTTCTATCGCCTCGAGGATACTGCTTTTAAAGATCTCAGGCTCAAGAGGCTTGGGGATGAACCGATACACCTCGCACCTGTTGATACTGTCAATGGTGTTCTCAATATCACGGGTGGCACTGAGAAAGATGCGAATGGTGTCAGGGTAGAGGTCCTTGACCCTGGCGGCCAATTCGATGCCTGTCATTTGCGGCATCCGAATATCCATCACCACCACCTCGAAGACCCTCTCGGCCATTAAGGCCAGCGCCTCCTCTCCGCCTAAAGCAAAATACGAGCTGTATTTTGCTCTTCGCAGAAAACGGTGTAGACTGTTGAGCACGTTCTGGTCGTCGTCCACAAACAGTACATTTACCTCCTCAACCCTTTTCATCCGATTCGCCCTCCGTCAAGGTATCCACCGGCAGCCTGAGTCGAAAAATGGTGCCTCCGTCTGCCGGGCTTTCCACCTGCAACTCGCCATGGTGTCGATGAACGACGATATCATAGGAGATGGAGAGGCCCAGGCCAGTACCTTTCCCGGGATCCTTGGTGGTAAAAAACGGATCAAAGATTCGCTCCCGGATCCCGGCAGGAATGCCCGGCCCGTTGTCCCGGATTTCGCAAACCACCTGATTTGGCTCGTCCCAGGTGCTGATCTGGATTTTACCTGGCTCTTGCTGCTCACTATTATCGGCAATCGCCTGGGCGCTGTTTACGATGAGATTGAGAAACACCTGATTGAGCTGTTCTGGATGACAGTGTATCTCCGTTGCGCTTTCAAGTTTTTTGGTTATATCGACATGGTACTTATACTCGTTCCGGGCGATGACCAGCGTATCCTCTATGCCACTGTTAATATCGCACCAGGAAAGTTCGCCGCTCCGGTCTACCCGCGAAAAGTTCCGCATGGACTGGATAATTTTGCCAATGCGATGAAACCCCTGTTCAGATTCGGCAAACAGCACGGGTATATCCTCCATGAGCAAATCCAGCCTTAGTTCCTTTTCAAGCTGATGAATTGCCGCAAGCGCCTCACCCGAGTCTGCACCGGGGGCGGCTGCAGCCCATTCCCTGTAGCGGCTCAGCACCCTGGAAAGGTCACGGAAGTAGTCATTGAGTGCCGCAAAGTTGGTACGGACAAAATTGATCGGGTTATTCAGCTCATGGGCAATCCCCGCCGCAAGCAATCCCACCGTGGCCATTTTCTCCTGGACGATCATTGCCGAGTGCATTTCCTGCAGTTCCATGGTTCGTTCGGTGACCTTCTCTTCCAGATGCTCCTTGGCTTCTGCCAGTTCATGCTCAATACGCAACCTCTCAAGCACCACTCCCACCCTGGCCAATACCTCCTCCCGGTTAAAGGGTTTGGTGATGTAATCCTCTCCTCCGACCTCAAAACCACGAATCTTGTCTTCGGCTTCGTTGAGCGCTGTTATAAACAGGACGGGAATGTGGTGGGTAGCCTGATTATCCTTTAACTTTCTGCAGACCTCAAAGCCGTTCATCTCAGGCATCATGATGTCGAGCAGGATCAGTTCAACCGGTTGGCCATTCAGGTAGTCGAGTGCCTGAACGCCGCTGGTGGCGGCAGCCACACGATACTCGGCCGCCCTGAGAAAAGAGCCGAGAACCTGCAGGTTGGCAGGATTGTCGTCAACGATAAGAATAGCAGGATTCCATTTCACCATCCCTGGCCCCCTGTGATAGTAGAGGATGTCTGTTGTTCGCCCGGGTCTTTATCACCAAGATAAACATGGCTTGGCTCTCCGCTTTCAGCAGCTTTACCTCGGCCTGACGGGCAGGTCGGTCCGGTGTGGTGCCGGCCGTGATCACCCGGCCCGATCCGACCCTCTCTTGGGATTTTTCACGATCTGAAAGTCCTCTGTCATTATATAGCGATCTGTTTGCAGCGCGAAAAGATCAGATTCCTTTTTCACCGGTGCAAAACGATTTCTGGGAACCTCGATAAGACCGGGGTTTTCAAAGCTGCCCAGCGCCGCCCCCATGGCGGTTTCCAACTGAATGACCGCCGTGTCACGTATCTGTTTTCTGTTTTGAATCACCGGGAGATCAAGCCCGTCAGCGTCGAGAAGCCTCTTCATTGCCTGCAGGTCAACCCACAGATTGTTGGTATTGAAATATTGAAACCGTGTGATGTCCTGGAACTCGTCAAGATGCTCGTCCGGTACCTGGGCAATCTCCAGCAACGACAGGCGGCCGTTCAGGTTCACTGGCGCTCCGCCCTTGACATCAGCCTCTGTTTTTCTTGTGACCTCCATCAAAAAGTCATTGCCGGAGGATACCATCCGGCCGAGAATCACCGGTGAAACCGTGGCCGCAAGGTTATCGATATTGGAGATAAACGCATAGCGAAGCCCAAGTTCGAGCAGGCCGTCCAAAAGACCGGAGTCAGCAAAACTTAAGTAGAAATCCCCATGCCCGGCCGGGCACCAGTCATCATCGGTGCCGGATGAGAGCGGCAGCAAGTCTGCTTCCTGAATCCTCGGGAATTCGTTCTGGAGAAAATTCATGAGCAGCAGCGGAGTGTCACCGACCAGCTCCATGGTGACGCCATCGGTGAAGAAACTGTTCATCAGAATAAGCGGCATCTCGATCTCTTCACGTTCGTTTGCCGAGATCAACTGTTTCAGGTTAATGTCCAGAAAACTCCGGCCATTTTTCGCTGTTACGGTGCATTTCGGTACCGCTCCCCCGCCCAGGGAAGTCGACCTGCCGCCATTTAGCTTTATGACCACGCATTGGTTCAGGTGCGTTCTGCCCATGTCGGCGAGGTGCTCATACTCACGACTACCAGCCACGGGCAGGTCTGCAACTGAGCCGGCCGCCACCGGTACCACCGATTCCCAGTCGGTCTTACTCTCTTTTGCATCCATGACTCGATAGGCCTTCAGGAAAAAGTCAATTGCACTCCGGCTCACACCGCGCTTACGCATTCGATCCACAATGATCTGTTCCGCATTCTTCACGCTCATCTCCTCCACAGTGAACTATTTCATCTCGGCTTTGCGTACCGTTCGGTCCCAGCCAAGCTTTTTCCCTCTCGTTATCATCTTCAGGTAAATGGACAGCTTCCAAAGGATAAAGATGGGAGCCACCGCCAGGTAGCCCCACAGTTTCAAATCAGCCCGCCGCTGGAGTTGCCCAGAGCAGACATAGAGCACGAGTATCGCCAGAAAGACCAGCTGCATGACCAGCGACTCAGGAACGAACACCGCAGCCACCACAAGCCCAGCACCACTCAGCACGACAAGCAGGGCCAGGGGTGGGATGAGCAGATCCATCAGGACCGGAAAGAATCGCACGTTCCCTTTCAGGATTTTTTTTACCAGCCCGGGCAGGGCCCTGAAGATCAGAAGAAAACGCCCCTGCTCCCATCTCCTGCGCTGACTGTCGGCCTGCTGCCGGCTTTCCGCCATCTCGCTGGTGATGACCGCATCCGGATTGTATCGAACCCGGATGTTCTCCTCCAACAAACGCAGAGTGAACTCCAGATCCTCGACAACGGAATGGGCAGGCCAGCCAAACCGCAGCAGCACCGATGTCTCAAAGGCCATTCCCAACCCTTTGAGGCTCGAGGTGCCAAACAGCCTGTCATTTCCCGCCATGCGCAAATGGTTGAAGACATTAAATGCTGCGGTATTGAGAGCAGTCCGCCAGTTCTGGTAGGGGTTCGCCACCCCATTAAAGCCCTGGACCACGCGGACTCCCGGGGCTGCTAGGGACTGGCTGAGTTCGTGAAACATCCGGTGGTCCGGGATTGCGTCGGCATCGACAAAGGCAACACAGTCAAGATGGGCATAGCTGCTGCTGCAGGTTTGGAAAAACCAGTCGAGTGCCTGGCCTTTGCCTCTTTTGTCGGCCACGTCCCTCTGAATCACAGTGGCCCCGGCTGCGGCCGCCTCGACCGCCGTGCGGTCAGAGCAGTTGTCGGCAATGACAATAACCTCCAGCAACTCAGCCGGGTAGTCCGCTCGCCGTATAGCCTCGATGGTCTTGCGTATCTGGAGCTCTTCATTGTGGGCCGGCACGATGACACCCATGCTCCTGGGAGGAGCCGTCCGGTCTTTTCTCGTTCGGTGAAACCAGGACGCGAGGGTGATAAGGCACAACCAGCCCGTGGTAATGCCAAGATACACCAGAGAAACAAGGTAGATAGCTTTAAGGATGAACATGCTGCTCTCCGTATGCTTTAAACAACCGGGCGAGATCGCCATTGTTCTGCTCCTGGTTGTAGAGCGTGGCAACCCGGCTGGTGCCTGCTCTGCCCAACCGCTCCCCGAGCTGGCGTTCCACCAGCAGCCTCTGCAGCTGCCGCACGAGATCATCCACGTCACCGGGTGTGGCCAGCAGCCCGCTATGGTCATGGTCGACGAGCTCAGGGATCCCGGTGATGTTGGTTGACACCACCGGCAGCCCCATGGCCATGGCCTCCATCAGCACCACCGGCACACCTTCGGCAAAACTGGGAAGAACAAAGATGTCCGCCGCCTGATACTCCTCACGCACTTCAGCCTGACCAAGAGCCCCGGTGAAAAAGACCCGATCCTCCAGCTTAAGCTCCCGGCAGAACTTTTCCAGTGATCCCCGTTCCGGCCCGTCCCCGACCAGGGTCAGGGTATAGGAGAAACCGTCGTCCTTGAGCATTTTGCAGGCTTCAAGCAGGATATGCTGCCCTTTGGCCGGGCAGAGCCTGCCCACACACAGAAGACGAGCAACCTCATTGGGGACTCGGTCCAGGCTGCGATAGCTTCGGGGGTCAACCCCGCAGCGCACGACGTGGGTCTTCTGCCACTGATCGTTAGCTGTAACACGCATGATTTGACTGCGGCAATAGTGACTAATACATCGTACAAATGAGGCGTTGCCCACTTTTTCTGCCAGCAGGGAGGAGTCGACCGCATAGAACACATCCGGCCCATGAACAGTCAGGCTGTAGCTGATGCCACCATAGGTTTTACACAGCATCGCCACCATCGCCGTCGGGTTGGCAAAATGTTCGTGGATGTGCGAGATGCCTCTCTTGTGCAGCCAGTTAAGCAGGATGATCGCCTCAACCAGATAGCCGGCCGCCTTCACAGGATTTTTGGGACCCTTGAAGCAAAACCCCAGAGCCTGCAGCCACATCCGGGCCATTCCTTTAGGGGAGTTCAGGGACACCGAAACCAGGGCGGCTCCAATCCCTAAGAGCGAGACGTTTTTGAGGACCATTGTCCTGTCCGCCTCCCGTTGCTCTTCCGCAGTCATCTTTTGGGTATCGGTCGCGGGATGAACGCTCACCGGGGCAATCTCGATGCCCCGCTTCCGTAACGACTGTATCTCCCTGAAAATAAAAGTGTGGGAAATCGCCGGATAGGGGTTACTGAGGTACGCTATCTTATTCATGAACTCCTCCCTGCAATGTTTTTCAACCGCCTGCTCAACCTCAGGAGCATGCCGACGACGATTCCTGCAATGGCCCCGAGATTGTTGGCGATCATGTCTTCCGGGCTGAACTCCCTGCCACTAATGTTTCTCTGCAGATACTCGAGGACAAATCCCAGAACCGGCATGAATCCGGACAGCATAAAAGCGGTCTTCCGATTGCTCAGGCGAGCTATGGGTATGAGCGCCAGCACGAAATAGGTTATAAAATGCAGCTCCTTGTCAAAGGGCCCGGGCGGGTTGAACGAAGGTACGATTGAAGCAGCCGTAATGGCGATCACCCCCAGCAGCCAGCCAGCCAACCAGTAATCCTGAAGCAATGTTTGTCGATTACCCATGTTCATCCTCCTTAGCCGGAAATAAATCTTGTCCGTTTCGAGGAATCGCCAGAGCCGATAAATTCGGTCTTCCAGTGCCAGCCTACTTCCTCCAGGGACCGCTCACCGGTGGTGACATCCGAGGGCACGCCTTTGGCTAACAGCCCGCAAATACCGCCGTTGAACAGCATGAATACAGGGTTGACCATACCGTTGAGCAAATTGTCGATCATATAGAGGATCAGGAGCATACTCATCGCCGATACGGCACCCCACTCCTTACGGTTCCACTCTCCCGGTTTGCTCCGGTACAACAACAGAAAAACCGGCAGCAGGATCACCACCGTGAGCAGCACCAGGCCGTAGATCCCTCTGGTTCCGAGGGTGATGATCCACAAGCCATCGGTCACGCTGATATCCTTGCCGTCCTCGTCGTACACCCTCGACCGGCCCCAGCCACCCCAGCCAAAAAACGTGCCGTCCAGCGCCTTCTCCACCAGGATCGTCTCGTTATCGAACCGGAATTGCAGGGACTGCGCGCGTTTTTCACTGAACTTCTCGGCGACGAAGTTGGAGACATTCTCTCCGCTCCAGATCCCTGTTGAGCGTGTCACCATATACGTCGGCGGGATACAGAGCAGCAGCCAGATGATCAGTGTTGTCTTCCACTTGTTGGACAGGTACAGGGCCGCCATGCCGATGATAAAGAGACCAAGCGCACCTGATGATTTGAGCAGGACCAAGGTAACCAATAGGGCCGCGAGAAACAGCCATATAGGGAGCTTTTGCAGCAGCCTGCCGCAGAAGATGAGGGAAAACTTGTTCGGCATGACTTTGGATCGTACCAGCCAAAGTGCCAGCATGGTGGCCGAGACCATCCACATCGCCACCATCAGGCCATGTTCCATGAAAACCATCGGCCGAAACCCGCCGCCCCGCATGGTCTGCAGGAAAGAATGCTGGTGGTAGCCGTAGGTCAGGCGATGCAGCTGTGGGCTCATGATCACCTCTTCAAGGCAGAAGGGAATATATATCAATCCGCCCAGCACAATAACTATGGCCAGGGTATTCAGCCCTTCCAGATCCGAGAAGTAGACCCGGGCGACAAAATAGGGCAGTCCCCAGGTAAAGGTTTGATACATCGACTCCGAAAGCCCGTCATATACCCCAAGGCCGTTGACCACAGAAGAGAGCAAGGGGCAGGTACACCAGAGCAGCATGGGGATGTCGACACTCATCAGCTTGAAGCTGAGCAGACGCTGTCTGTCATAAAACCAGGCAGCCAGAAAGATTCCGGCACAGGTAACGGTTACCTTGGTAATGTCCGGCAAGCCCTTGATGGGTATGCTGGCCATCGGCAGAAACATCCAGGCAAAGGCGAAGGCAATTGCCGCCGCCTGCCGTGGATGCAATTTTGAAAACAGCCAGCTGACCAAAGGCAGCCAGCCGAACATGGTGACCGGCACCAGGATGTTTCCCTGTCCGACAATAGCCATCAGTTCCCCCTCCTGACTATCCGTGCCGGTACCCCCACGGCTGTGGTCCCGGCTGGAACATCACTGATCACCACGCTGTTTGCACCGATTTTGGCATGATCGCCAACCTTCACCCCGCCAAGCACCTTCGCCCCGGCGCCTATCTCCACATGTCCGCCGATGGCCGGCAGACCCGGGGTGGAGCCGGCACCGATGGTTACTTGTTGCAGGATGAGGCAGTTGACCCCAATTTTCGCCTCTGGGTGAATAACAATGCCGTTTGGGTGCAACAGTATCAGACCGCCTCCCAGCTGAGAATTGAGGGGAATATCGGCACCGCAGACAGCGCTCCAAAACCTATGTTGCAGAACATGAAACGGCCTGAAAAGACGGCTTCTCTCCCCTGAGATCATCTTCTGATAGTCCCGAATAGCTGCCAGGAGTCGTTTCCAAGGTTCATACTTGCCAGGCTTTATCTGTTCCCTGCTCCAGTCAGGTTCGAGAGCTGATATCTTGATTGGTGCTGTCATGGTTTTCTCACCGCGTTTTTCAGGGTTGCACGATTTCATCCTACTGCCTCTTTGTTAACAAGTAGTGTGCCAACCCAGAAGACCGACCATAATCATTTGATAGTGCTAGACTTTAGCAACTGAAGACCTGTCTTCTCCCGGCTCGGTCATGTCATTTTTGAAGAACTGGGGACCAGCCTCTTTCAAATTGCAAGGCTGCAGTGCGCGCATTGTGGGTACCGGGCCGGGAGGAAATGTATCAACCGGGTACCTGCAAAGAAGCGCCGCATGTCAGAAAAACTGCCTGTTGGGAAAGCTTGAGGATGAAAAAAGCGAGGGATATAAGGTAAAGACGAGAAAGCCCCGTTCCCATGCATCAGGAGATGATGAAAAAAGCGTTAGACCAAATGAATGTATTAAGGCGACCTTCCCCTCTCCCACGGCTGGCAGCTCCCCAATATTTCGAGGACCCACTCCTACAAAGGCAACGCCAGGGTGCCGGCAAGGAAATCGAGCCTTCTTCGCACATGTGAATCACGGTTGTTGTCCCGGACGAAATTGATTCCTTTCATCATCAAATGACCCAGCCGATCCGGGTTGCGCAGGTGCCTGGCCAGGACCCGGGCCAATTGCTCCGGGTCTCCGGTACGGAAAACAACCCCGGAATCCGCTTCGCTCACTAGATTCGACAGGGCCTTGGTGTCAGAAGCTATGATGGCACAGCCGGAAGCCATGCCGTCAAAGACATTCCTGGTCATTTCGAGGGTCAAATGCGGAACCACCAGGATGTGATTTTTCCTCAGTTGGGTAAAAAGCTCACTGCCCCACTCCATATTCCCATGAAAATTCAACACCCCTGCCAGGCCCAGGGAGTCTGCAAGCTGCATGTAATCCCCCCGGCACGGACCATCGCCGTAAATATTGATCGAAAGCTGAAAGCGGTCCTTGATCATCGCCAACGCCCGAAGCATGACCTCTACTCCTTTCTCTGGCGCCAGCCTGCCGGCAAAACAGATGTTCACCGCTCTGCCCTTCTGGATGTCCGTGATTTTTTCCTGCAATTCTGCGGATGGAATAATCATTTCCGGCCCGACAACCGGCTGATAGATCTCGAGCATATTTGTGGCATATCTGCCGTAGCGGGACACCACACCCCGCCCCAGCAAAAAGGTTGTCGAAGCATGTGACAGACAGTTCCGGTACATCTGCAGACACAACCGGGAAAATAGATACCAGATGGTTTTTTTCAATGGATTCCTGGTGCGACGCACCTGGTCCATCTCCAGCTTGCCCACCAGATCGCAGTCCATGACAAAGAGCAGCTTCTTTCTCATTTTCAGAGCCAGGCGATAGGCGAGGTAGCACGGTGAAAAGAAGAAGGGAAAGCCGCCGCAACCGGTGTGGACAAGCTCCGCAGAAGCAACTGCCTGGGCCAGTTGCCGCCGGTTGTACCGAAAAGACTTGAGACCGTCGGTAACACTGTCAACAAACCTCAACGGCACATACTCAACTCCCGTAATCTCCTCGAGGGAGGCAGACAGCGGCTGCCCTGAATCAAGCTCTGTAAACGGAGCTGCCAGTGTGAGCATAATATGGTTTGGCAACAGCCGTTGATGGGCCTGCAGATCCAGGGCCGCAGTTCTCTCCATATAGAGCCGTCCATCGGCCCCGTATACGGGTATATGAATTACATAGAGATAGTTCATCACAGAAACCTCCAGAAAACTTTCCGGTCTATTATCCGTTCATGTTTTTGCCAACCCATCTCCCAGGCCGACATCACTGCAATGGCAGGTTCAGGCACAGATAGAGTCGGCAAATCTGAGCAGTTGCTGTTCCATGTTGGCCAGGGAGAATTGCTGCGCCTTGTTTATCCCGCCGGCACGGACATGTTCTTTCAACTCCGGATCGGCAATGACCGCCGTCAAAGCATCGGCTAGCTCCTTCACGTCGCCATCTGCGGCAACCACGGCCGTTTCGCCGTCAATCATATGCTCCCCTCCACCTCCCCCCGTAAATCCCACAACCGCGCAACCGCAGGCCATAGCCTCCAGGGGAGGGAGTGCGAACCCCTCCGGATAGCCGATAGCGATGAAGATATCCGCCTGTCTGAAAAGATCGGCGATCTGGGCCTGGGTATACCGGTTGTCGAGTATCGAGAATTCAACCTCCTCAGCCGCTTGCCCCAGCATCCCCATTGCCTCCTGGGCATCGGCGATATTCCGGCGGTTCAGCACCACTACCTTCCGGCCGTTCTCCCTTCGCCCCCTCGGGTGGAATACGCTGAGGTCAATGCCGTTGACCACCACATCACAGGAGAGGGAGGAGCGTGGTTTCATATAGTCCTGCACATAGTGCGAACAGGAGAGCAACCGACCGAAGCCCAGGTCTTCGTATCGTTTATCCGGTCCGGTACGCAGTTCGGCCAGGGACCAGGCCTGGATAAATGCGATTTTATTCATGCGGGGAAAATCTGTGGCAAGGTGCGCCACCACCTCAGGGCAGATCAGGACATCCGACTCGTTCATCAGCCGTAGAGCCTCAGGCAGATTCATTGGTTGGGATTGATGGGGGAACCAGTCCACGGTAAAGTCACCGAGGTGTACGGGGATAGCGGAATAACCATTTCTGTTAAGAATATCACAATGCTGGTAGATGATCTTTACACCACCACTGGGCAGCTGTTTCTTGCCGCCGAACATGCGTCGCTTCAGGTAGGCGAAATAACTTTCACCGTCGTTTCTCACCGGGTGCTGCTCGGGTATGAGATAAAAAAACTTCGTCATATTGGAACCTCCACGCCCTGACACTTACTGAGCTGAAAAAAGTTTTCTTCGTATTCTGAGAAAGTTGCCTGCAAGCCATTGCTTCTCAAAAGCCACAATGCCACCAGTAACAACCAGAAGAACACCGATAAGCAGCAGGTGCAGCGCACCGGCTGCCAGGAGAATGGTTACCGTGACATATCTCCCCGTATCACCCACTGAAATCATCATGGGCAGCAGGTAGAACATGACCAGCGCCGAAAAGGCGGAGACCAGCACGGGTTGCAGGACCTGCCGGAAGTACTCACTGAAGCTGATCTCAAAATACACGTTGGTAACGCAGATCAAGTAAACAGAGGCCAGGGCCGTGCTGAGCGCGACACCGCCAGCGGCACCCACCAAACCAAACCGCAGGGCCAGTACCGGAGTCATGACCAGGCAGAGCACCAGGTTCAACACCCCGTATCGCAGCTCCCAATCAAGTCTGGCCAGCCCTTTTGAGGCGGCGCTGCCGGCACCGGTGAGCAGGTTGACCAGAAGGCCTGCTGAAAGGATGTACATCACCCCGCTGGCCTGCTCATAACCGGTTCCCAGCCAGGCGTATATTGCATAGGGGGCGACTGCAAAAAAATAGGTGAAAAGGGGGGCGGAAGCCAGGGCCATGTAGCGGGAAGCGCTTAAAAACAGGCGGCGTGACCGGCCGAAATCGTTCTTGCCCTGCAGGTAAGACAGGGCAGGCATCATGGCGCCGCTGATCTCGGTGGGAATCCGCGCTCCGGTGGCCGGAATTTTCCTGCCCAGTTCGTACATGCCGGTGAACGGCAACCCCAATATCCTGGTGATCACCAGTTTGTCAAAAGTGTTCATGAAGATGCCTATAGCCCCGAGGATCTGCATTTTCCCGCCATAGGTGACAAGCAGTTTCAGGGAGTCCATGTCGAAATAGCGAAAGCTTATTCTCAGGTGGGGGACCAGCTTATAGGCAAATCTCATATTCAACAGCATAGCCAGCAGGTAGCGGATGAAAAACGCCGCCACCATGCCATACACTCCCAACCCTGCCAGCAAGAAGATTACGATCAGCCCCAGTTCGACAAACGAGGTGAACAGTCTCACTTTTGCCGTCAGATCCATGCGCTGCAGTCCGTCAAGTGCCCTGCCAAAACAGTTCAGGGTGATATCCAGGGCAAAGACAAGCCCAGTGGCCATGAAGACCACAGCGGCCTTCCCCCTCAATTCCGGCTCGATTTTCATCCCCTCCATAAACGTCGGCAACAAGACCCACAAGATCAGCAGAATGGTTGCGGACAGCGCCACAGTGACCAGCAAGCCGGTGCTGAGCAGCCTGTTGATCCTGGCAAATTCTTTTCGTGCGTAAAACTCTGCCACGTACTTGATGTAGGTGCCTTCCAGACCAAAAGAGGTGAGCGCCAGAAAACTCATCACCACAAAACACAGCATCCACAGCCCGTATTCCGCCAGGGCAAGGTGACCAAGGACAAAGGGGGTCAGCAGAAACCTGCTCAGCAGATACCAGATATTTACCACAATGGAGTAGACGGAATTTCTGGCGGTCTTCTTACCAACACTGTCTGTTTTCATACTCGCTCTCCTCTTCCTGGCACTCCCAATCCGTTTTATGGCATCTTTTACCGTCGTCGGGTGTCAACGAGCTCTCTGCACCTAACCCGGGCCCGATCCCCCTCCACAGCGAGAATGGATGAAGGTCGACTGCTGACTGGTTATTCCTGACTTCCTATTCCTGCCGGGTGATGATGCAAAAGAGAAGCCACGAGGAGAAAATTGAGTACAACAGGTTTATATCACGTGGCAATCGCAGAAATTGCCGGCCTGGGAAGGTGGCAAAAATATCTCATAATGGCAGATGGCAAGGACAAGGCCTGTCATTTTGCGAGGCCCTCTGGTCCGGTGGCCATTTTTGCCATGCGGGAGGGCAGGGGGTACAATAGAGGGCATGATGAACAAAACCCCGTCCCCGCTTTTTCAGGAACAACGAGAACTGGACCGACGGCACATCTGGGCCACCGTACGCTCCTGGATGGAAGTGGACAATTACAAACAGAAAAGGCGGGGAGGAAGGAGGCGGCATCACTGGGATGCCCTGGAAGTACTGCTTAACATTTTTGACTTCGGCCTGAAACTGATCGGCTATCACGAACGGGGCGTAAAAAACGCACGAACCATCCAACTGCAGCAGGTCGATCTGCTGTTTCCCCAGCTGCCCAAGGCTTTCGACGGTTACTCAATACTGCATGTCACCGACCCCCATTTCGACTGCCTGCCGGCATTCGAGGACCTGATCATCGAGGCCATTTCCGGAGTGGAAGCAGATCTTTGCGTCTTTACCGGCGACTACAAACTCAAAGTGCATGGCCCCTATCTGCATATCGTGCCGGCAATGCAGAAGGTGGTGTCCGCCCTGACCGTGCGGGACGGCATCCTGGCCACCCTCGGCAACCACGATACGGTCTTTTTCGTTAATCACTTTGAAAAGATGGGGGTCAGGGTACTCGCCAATGAATCGGTCAGCCTGCACCGCGAGGACACAGCTATCCATATCACCGGGATAGACGATCCGCACTATTACTATACCCCGATGGCCGAAGAGGCCCTTTCAGCGGGCGGAGATGGGTTCAAGATCGCCCTTATCCACACTCCTGAGCTTTATGACCTGGCAGCGGAAAACGGCTACTCCCTCTATCTGACCGGGCATACCCACGGAGGCCAGATCACCTTCCCCAACCAGCGTCCCATCCTCACCCACCTGCACGCCGGCCGACACCTGGCCAAGGGGCTCTGGCACCACAGCGGCATGACTGGTTATACAGGCAACGGTACAGGAACCTCAGGGATTCCTATTCGTTTCAACACCCGAGGGGAGATCACACGCTTCACCCTTCGCTGTGGTGAACCGGCAGACGGCCCGCAGTCAAGCTGATCGCCGAGTTCCTTTTCAGGCAACGGGTACCTGCCAGATATCGTTTGCGTAATCGCGGATAGTCCTGTCGCTGGAGAACTGCCCCATGGCCGCAACATTGAGGATAGCCCTTCGGGTCCACTCAGCCTTATCCCGATAGAGTTCGGCGGCCTGGTCCTGGGCCCGGCAATAGGCGTCGAAATCGGCGAGTACCATGTACGTGTCCCCGTGATGGACGAGAGCATCATACAACGGTAAAAAGAGTCCCTTCTCCCCTGGTGACAGCAGGTTCCCCTTCAGGCTTGCCAACACTTCGGCCAGCAGGGAGCCTTGCTTCACATGGGACAGGCCGTTATAGCCCTTGGCCTTGAGTTCCAGCACCTCATCGGCAGAGAGGCCGAAGATGAACATATTCTCCCGCCCCACGGCGTCAGCGATTTCAATGTTGGCTCCGTCCATGGTGCCGATGGTCAGCGCCCCGTTCATGGCAAACTTCATGTTACCGGTTCCTGAAGCCTCATAACCTGCGGTGGAGATCTGTTCGGAGAGGTCTGCGGCGGGAAAGACCCTCTCTGCCAGGGACACCCCGTAGTTCTCTAAAAAGACAAGGCGCAGCACCTCGTTTGTCTGTTGGTCGGAGTTGATCAGCTCTGCCGCCGCACAGGCCAGTTTGATAATAAGCTTGGCCTGGACATAGGAGGGCGCCGCCTTGCCGCCAAGCATGACAGTGCGCGGCACCGGATTTCGCACCACTCCTTCCTTGAGCTGGAAATAGTAGCCGAGAACCCTGAGCAGATTGAGGAGTTGTCGCTTGTACTCATGGATTCTCTTGACCTGGACATCGAACATCATCTCCGGATCCACCTCCACCCCCTGCTGCTGCCAGAGATAGTCGGCGAGCACGATCTTGTTCGCCAGCTTGCTGCCCTCCCAGCTCTCCCTGAAGCCGGAATCGTCGACCAGGGGCACCAGCTGGCCCAGGGTATCAAGCTCCCTGATCCAGCCGGGCCCGAGCTGTCGCTCCAGCAGCAGGGATAATGAAGGGTTGGCCTGCTTGAGCCAGCGCCTGGGAGTGACCCCATTGGTCTTGTTGTTGAAGCGGGAGCTATAGAGGGCAAACATCCCCGGCATGATCTGGTGGCAGAGCAGTTTGGTGTGCAGCTCCGCCACCCCGTTCACCGAATGACTGCCCACAATGGCAAGATGGGCCATGCGGACCATCTTGACAGGTTCCTCCTGGATTATGGAGACCCGCCGGATAAAGCTCTCATCCGGGTGCTGCGCTCGAACCTCTTCCAAAAAGTCGTGGTTAATCTTGTAGATTATCTCCAGATGCCTGGGCAACAGGTGCTCCAGCAGTTCCACCTGCCAGCACTCCAGGGCCTCCGGCAACAGGGTGTGGTTGGTGTAGGCCATGGTGCGCCGGGTGATATCCCAGGAGGTCGCCCAGTCAAGATCGTGTTCGTCCACCAGCACACGCATGAGCTCAGGCACAGCAAGGGCGGGATGGGTATCATTCAACTGGACCGCCACCTTGTCAGGCAGGCAGCGCAGGTCCTCATTGGTCTGCAGAAAGCGTTGAACAATGTCACTGAGCGAAGCCGCCACAAAAAAATACTGCTGCTTCAAGCGCAGTTCCTGGCCTTTCGGCACATGATCTGCGGGGTAGAGGACCTTGGAGATAGTCTCGTGCTCCGTCTTGGTCCTGACCGCGCCAAGATAGTCTCCCAGGTTGAAATGGTACAGGTCGAACTCATCCGACGACCTCGCCTCCCACAACCGCAGCTTGTTGACGGTGCCGGTGCCATAGCCGGGAACCGGGGTATCATAGGGAAGGGCCATCACCGTATCATAGCCGCACCACCTTCGCCGCTTCCTGCCGTCCTCCGCCACAAAGGATTCGCAGTGCCCGTGGAAACGGACCGGCACCATTTCATCCGGCCGGGCAATCTCCCAGGGGTTGCCGCGAAACAGCCAGTTATCTGGACGCTCCACCTGGTAGCCATCCCTGATCTCCTGCCGGAAGATCCCAAACTCATAGCGAATGCCATAGCCGATAGCCGGTATGTCCAGGGTCGCCATGGAATCCAGAAAACAGGCCGCAAGTCTGCCCAGGCCGCCATTGCCAAGACCCGGGTCAAACTCCTGTTCATAGATGTCCTCCAGAACCAGGCCCTGCTGGAACATGGCCGCACGCAGGTGCTTCTCCAGATCCATGTTAATGACGCAGTTCTGCAGGTAGCGCCCCATCAGAAATTCCATGGACAGGTAACAGACGCGTTTTACATTCTCCGCCGTGTATCTTCTTTCAGTCTCAAGCCACCGGTCCACCAGCTGTTCCCTGCAGACCAGCGCCAGCGCACGGTAGGTATCATAGTCCGTTGTCAGCTCCTTGTCCCTGGCAAGGACCAGGCGCAGGGTACGTAGATAGGATGCTGCAAGCACTTGAACTTCGGCCTCTTTGTCGGTCTGTTTTTCCTGTGTCATAACCGATAACCGGGAAATATTCCGTTGGTCTCAAATACGAAGCAAAGGCCTGCCTCCATACCATTTCATCCATGGAATATTTTATCACATTCCCGTTTACCAGAGAGCCGGAAAGCGCTCGCTAAGCTGTTCCCCCCTACTCTTTGCCACCTTTTGCCAGGTAAACTCCAGGGCCCGGGCCCTCGCCGCGCGACCCAGCTCCACCCGCTTGGGCACATTCTGGCTCACCGCCATCATGGCAATGACCCAGGCCTCAACCTCGTGGGGGACGATCAAGCCGTTTTTCCTGTTCTGCACAATGGAGCCGGCCCCCATTTCCGAGACCAGCGGAACCGCCCCATGGGCCATAGCCTCGTAGGTCACCATGGGCCCGCCCTCCTCCAGGCTTGGAAAGACAAACGCGTCAGCCATCTCATAATATTTGCCGATATCACCGGTGTACGGAACATGGACAACATCGTCACGCCGGAAGTAACGGCCGAAGTTTTGAGAGATCTCCTCTTCCATTTCCCCGCACAAGATGAGGGTACCGTCAATCGCTGCCTTGTCCCAGGCGGTGAGCAGCAGCGGGACACCTTTTCGCACGCAGAGGCTCCCGACAAAGAGAAAGACCGGTTTGCCGTTTCCCCTTGGGCTTGTGGCCATGCCGGTAAAGCGGTCAGGTTCCCAGCCGTAGCTGGTGAGCAGGAGCTTGTCAGGGTCGACACCATTTTCCAGCATGGAGCTGTACACCTTCGGGCTGGGGCAGAAAACCGCATCCGCAAGTTCCAGTTTCCTGTTTTCTGCAGTTATCGATTCCTCACTGATGCCATGTGCCGGTCTCAGCCCCAGCCTGGTATAGGCTTCATCAAGGATTCTCCTGGCAGTGGCCTGGTGACAGTTCGTTCGCTCGACAATTATGGTGCTTCCCCGCCGGTGAAACTGCTTAAAGACCCCCAGTGAGAGACCTGCCCAGAGATACACATAGCGGCTGTTCGACTCATGTTTCAGGATGTGTTCGACCGCCTTCTCCACCGACGTTTTCTCTCTACTGAACCGGTAAAACATTTTTCTCGCCAGCGGTCCCAGCGCCGGGCGAAACCGGGATGAGGAAATACCGGCCTCGGCGGACGGCGCATAGAGAAGACTCGGATAGCCCTGGGTGTTCCAGTAGCGACAAAAGGCCATTGGAACACTGCTGTTACCGAGGCCGCTGAGATTATATCCAAACAGAATTGGCAGGGTATTCATTTCATTACCTCCTGACTGCAGAGCGGGTATCCACATAACTGCCCCTTAGCTTTTCGCCGGGATTTCCAACATCTTGGTTTCGTCCTGGCCGCCGAATTGCGATTTTCGCAGCATTCCAGGAATTGCATCAATACACTTTTCATAAAGCGGCCTGGTCCTGACACCACCCCAGTTCAGTACCGGGGCAAGCGCTGGGATGTCCAGGCGCACCAGGATCTCGGCCGAATGCCTGACATCCCGATATATGGCCGAATCGCCCTGCACAATCAGTACCGCGGCATCGCTATGAACGGCCAGGTATTCCGTCATGTCGCACTGGAGTACCGGCGAAGAATCGATACAGATAAAGTCATATTCCGATCGAACCTCTTCAAGAAACCTGTTCAGCAACCTGCTGGTGTGTCGCGTGGATTTCCGGGGCATGAAGGAAACCAGGTAATCGATCCCTCTGAGGGAATCATGCTGTATTGCCTTAAGCGGATCGATATCATGCTCTTCTTCCCACTCTGCCGCCTGTTCAGCACTCAATTCCCAGTCCTGCAGGTTAGTGTCGATCACCAGCACCTTCGCCGACTGGTAGGCCAGGGCCTGGGCACAATTCAGCACAATGCCGGTGGTGCCGCTACGCGGGTCCACGGCGGTAAACAGGAAGACCCTGGCACCATTCTCCTCGTGCTCCCGGTACAACCTTGTGGCCAGGCTCCGGATCGACTTGGCAGCGGCCGACTGGGAGCCGTCGCTCAGCACGTTTTCAAACAAGACCCCGGCCGGAGACCTGGATATAGGCCAGGTTGGCGGGTGTCCAAGGGCATCGGCGATATGCTTGGAGCTGCGAATCCGATTATCAAAAAACTCCAGCAGCAAAAAGGCGCCGCCCACGCTGCCAAATGAGGCAGCAACACAAAACATCAGCAGTTTCTTGATGTTTGAGCCTGCCGGCTGCAAAGGTTCCTTGGCCGCCGACTCGATGGTCACCCGCAATGGGGCCCGTGATTCCGCTTCAAGTTCGTGAATCCTGGTATCGATCCGGAAGAGCAGGTCCCGGGCATGTTCCAGTTCGGTTTCAAGGGAGGTGCCCTTGAGCAGCGCCGACGAATTCCTGCCGGACATCTCCTTGGCCTCGGTAAGAGCTTCCATGAAGTCCTGCTCGCTGGCCTGGGCCTCAAGCAGCTTATTTTCCTTTTTGATCAGCGATTGCTTGAGCTCCAGATCCCGCTTGCCGTGAATAACGCCACTAATGTTGTCCCTGGTCTCCCGCCGCAGTTTATCCTCATACTCCCGCATGGCGGTCATGCGCTGTTCCACCAGTTTTCGGTCATAGTTTTCTTCGGTAACCCCGTCAATTGAGCTGCGCATGTCCTGCAGCTGCTGGTAGGTCCATGAGCTGGTGAAATCGATGGCCCTGTCATTCATCACGCCCTCATCAATCAGGGACACCAGGGGCAGCTCCTTGAGTTCATCCGCCGTCTTCTGCTCATAGACAAACTCATTTTCAGCTCTGACCCGATCACCGAAAAACCGTACATAGGATTTCTGCAGGTCCTCCACCCTCTTCTGCCAGATGTTATAGCCCTCGGAGAAGGTGCTGCTTAAAACCGTGGTCGCCACCTTTTGGAGTTGCTCCTCCTTGGCCAGGATGTCGGTCTGCAGAGCTGACTTCTTGTCGTTGAGGTATGACAACCTCCGCATGTTCTTTTGCTCCAACTCCAGCTGCATCTTGGCCAGGTAGGTGGTCATCAGCGCGTTGAGCATTGGCGCGAGCCCCTCCTTTTTTGCTCCCTGGATCGACAGCTTGACCAGGTGTGTCCTGGAAACCGGTGAAATGGTGATGATCCTCTGCAGAAGCGCTACGCACTCCTCGGTATCCATTCCCTGTGGGAACAGGGTGGCTTTTTCCGCCTCGGACAATTGCCCAATGGCCTCGGCCATCACCTCAAACTCGCTGATCCGTGCTGCCTGGGTGCGAACAAAGTCATGGTAGAACCCGGTGATTGAGGGGTCCTCGGACTTGGTTATCAGCGAGGGGATTACCGGATCGATCTTGAGCATGGAGTGCGTCTCATAGTTGGGCTGCTTCACCTTCAGGACCAGCGGCACGAGCATGGTCAGGAGAAACAGCCCACCGGTGACAATCAGCAGGCCATAGCGGAAAACAAAGCCAAAGATGTCAAACGGCTTGTTCGGCCTGGAGCCCGGAAGAGGCACTCGCGGATCGCTGCTAGTCATTGCTCTTATCCGAATTTACGTTGAAGACCTGTTCCGTAAGGCCCAGGTTGTTCAGGATATCGGTGGACATGCTCAGCACTTTGAGCGAAGGCATCAGCTGCTCGAGCGCATAGTTGAACTTGCGCATGCCGTTTGGCCCCACATACACGATATCATCCTGCATCAGTGCATAGTTCTCGCTGAAATCGCCGGACTCCAGCATATGTTTGAGATCAACCTGGCGAATGGTACCTTCTTCACCCGCCTGCCGAATGATGAACACCTTTTGCAGGTCGGCATCGTTGGTATAACCGCCGGCGCGCATAACGGCGTCCATAAGGCTTAAGCCACGCTTCAGCATGATCGGGCCGACTTTTTCCACCTCACCCATGACCATGACCAGTTCATCCTCCGCTTCGGGGATGAAGATCACGTCGTTGTTCTCGATCCTGGCATTGAGGGTCATATTGCCGTTGTCCAGCAGGTCCCTGAGATCGATCCAGAGCACCGTGTCATTGCCGCGGATGATGGCACACTTGGTGAGAAAGGTTTCTTTACCGATGTGCGGCAACCCTCCGGCCAGGGCCAGTGCTTCCAGCAGGGTCCCGTCACCGGGAAAGTTGACGACCCCTGGTTCGCTGACCCGGCCCAGCACGAAGGCCTTGTTGTTATGAAACTCCCTGACGGTGATGGTTACCTCCGGATTTTCATAACTCCGGGCCAGGATATCGGTGAGCTGGCTCGTCACTTCCTCTATTGTCTTGCCGGTCACTTTGAGCGTGCCGACCTTGGGCACGGAGATGATACCATCGGGGGCCACCACCACATTTTTTCTGGAGACATCCTCACGTCGCCAGACTGTGATATCAATCAGGTCCCCCGGACCCATCCTGTACCCTTTAACCTGGTTCTTTTCCTTGGAGAACTCTTTCAGAACCGCAGGCGTTGCAAAGGTTGGCGCAGTGTCTCTTTCCATCACCTGAAAGCTGGTATCAGGCACCTGGGGGGCTGGCTCGGCCTTGGGTTCAATTCCCAGCTTGGCGCAACCGCTCAAGCCCAGGAGCATTACGAGGATAACGAAATACGTGTTGGTATGAATGTTCATCGCTTAATCTCCCATCAATTGAGTGTGTACTGCCCGTTTCACCTAGCTTTTGCAACGGGTATGCCATACTCGCCAGCACAGATAACAGCCTGATATATCTTGTTTTTCAAACAGACAATCCGGCTCGGGGCAGACCCAGCTTGCATATTGAGAGAGATTTGTGCAGGCAGCCTGTAAAGATGACAGGCTGCAGGAGGACCCACGGAAGTGAGCGGAACCTGCCGGTAAAGGGGGGCGACGACGCAAGACCGCCTCAACCGAAACGGCTCGAGACAGAGAGGGAAGGATTAAAAAGCAATGAAAAGCATGCAATTACACATGAAGTCGTAATGAAACGATAAGATCAACAACGGGGACTTCGGGAAAAAACGCACACACTGTGGACCATGTCATCTGGGCCACAACTCCTGGATGAAGCACTTCCGGTCATTCAGACGATCCTGTTGACCCTGTTGCGCAGAGGGCGGTTCAGCAACTTTCCCCAATAATACCTGGCAACGCCGAGAATATCCGGGATTACCACCAGGGAACAGTGCCAGGCATAGGTTTTCGCCTGAGGGGAACTGATATCCTTGTCTTTTTTGAAATATTTCACCCGGAACAGACGGGGAAAAAAGAGCAGCAAAATCCCGATGAGGAAAATACCCGCAGCCGCGCTCTGCATGTGCAAAGAGAAAGGGTTGGATAGGAGAAGGGCCAAAGACAAAAAAAAGCAGCCGAGGCTGCCACCTCCACGCACGGCTATCCGGCGCAACTCTTTTCGCCAGAAGGAGGACGAGGCATCCGAATAGCGGTCAGTCACTGCGGCAAAGCCATACCCTGAGCGATATGCCCGCCTCCAGTATTGGCTCACCCTGGTCATGGCGAGATCATGGAAGGTCATGGCGGCGTCCAGCTGCACTATCCGCCAGCCTCTTAGCCAAATCCTGCGACTGAGCTCCGGGTCCTCCCCGCCTACCAGTTCTTCATCATAGCCGCCGGTTTCCTCCAGAACCTGACGGCGAATGAGCACATCGCCGCCGAAGCATTCAGCATCGCCAGGCTTGCCGTTCCACTCCAGGTTGCCGATCCAGTTAAAGACGGAGCGCTCCGGGTACCTTTCCCGCCGATAGCCCATCACCGCAGCCACATCAGGCTCAAGTGCCCTGACCCCGGTGAGCAGCCAATCCGCATCCAGCAGGGTGTCTGCGTCAAGAAACAGTACCAGCGGAGCTGACCCGAACTTCCAGCCCGCGTTTCTGCCAAGTCCCGGCGTCGGGTGCACAAGGTTCAGGCCGATGACTTTCACCCCGGCCACGGAACCGGCGAGCGAGAGGCTCTCGTCCTTAGAGCCGCCATCCACGTAGGTTACCGTCAGCAGCTCGCGAGGGTAATGACTCTGCCATATTGACTCCAGACACGCCTGTACTGTCCCTGCCGCGTTGACCCCGATCACCACGCAATCAACCCGCGGCAGGTTTTCATTGCACTCAGCTCCGGATGTTTTCTTGTCCTTCATACCTCTTTTCCCCTTTTCTTCGGGATGATCCTGGCCGGGATGCCTACCGCCAGGCTGTTGTCCGGAACAGATTCGATGACCACCGCGTTGGCCCCCACATCCACATTGTCGCCGACGGTGATTGGCCCGAGAATCCTGGCACCGGCGCCGATATTAACGTTGCTGCCGATTTGCGGCGCCGCCTTCTCCTCGATATTTTTCAACCCAATGGTGACGTCATTTCGAACGATGCAGTTATCACCAAAACTGGCGTAGCCGCTGATGATGACGCCGCCAAAATGGTCAATGCGAAAATTGCGTCCGACCTTCACCTCACAGGGCAGCTCGATGCCGCAAACAATCTGGGCCATCTTGTAGAGAATCTTGTAGCACAACGACAGCGGTTTCCGGCAGAGAGCGGAGCTGAAGCGGTAGCGCCAGCGACCAAACCTGTAGACCAGCATGACCCAGAACCCCTGGCACCCCCAGTCGCCCTGGTAAGTGGCCAGATCTTCCCGAATATTCATAAACATCTTTTTCTTCATCTCATCACCACGGTGTCGGCGGGGAAAACCTGCCATAGTGCGTCTCCCGCAGGGTTGCGATCACCTCACTGATTACCCTGGCAGACGCCCGCTGTTTGTCTGAGTTGCCCGACCGAAACGGCAGCAGGTTGACCAGCCAGCGGGCGCCATGCCAGCATACCTCCGTCCCGGCATTTGCCCAGACGGCGACGATTCCACCGTTTTTCCGAAAATAGAGCCACTCGCTGCGCATCCGGAACCGCAGCACCTGAAAGGCTCCCTCGTCAAAGGTATGTTCCTTCCTGGTCTTGCTGCTGGCCCCGCCCACATGTATCACCTCCGCCGACGGCAGGAAGTAGACCTTCCAGCCGGCCTCTTTGGCCTGGCGACAAAGATCGGTCTCTTCGAAATAGATATAGAAGCGGTCGTCAAACAGACCGGTCTCCTCCAGCATCTTCCTCCGGTACATGGTAAAGGTGCCGGGTACCCAGTCGACCTCGATGACGCTGTTGTGGTCGAAGCCGCCAAACTCGTGGCCGGCAAAGAAGCGTGAGTCGGGAAAGCGGCTTCGCAGCCCGGATAGGGTAAAGAACTTTCCGAGTGCTGTGGGGAACCTTCTGGCGGAGGGATCAAGTTCTCCGTCCATGTTCACCAGACGCCCCCCGCAAATCCCGCACTCCGGATGAGCCTTCATGAAGTCCAGCGTGCTTTGGATGGCACCCTGCTTTACGAAGGCGTCCGGGTTGAGCAACAGCACATACTCACCCGACGACATTGCCCAGGCCTGGTTGTTGGCTGCGGCAAAACCCATGTTCTCAATATTTTCGATAAGTCGGACCGCAGGGAATTCCCCTCGGACCATGGCGGCCGAACCATCCTGTGAGTTGTTGTCGACGACGAGCACCTCCATGGCCAGGCCGGCGGAGTGGCTAAAGAGCTCCGTGAGGCACTGGCGGAGCAGGGAGGCAGTATTAAAACTAACGATTATTACAGAAATCATGGTCATTCTTCCTCGGGAATGCTTTTTCTGAGGGTCACAACGTTCCAGCCGTCAACACGCTCGTAGCTCACCTGGTCCATGCACTCCTTCATGATGTGTATCCCATAGCCGCCTTCAGGAACCTTTTCGAAATCAGGAATCGGCGCGCTGGCGGGATCAAACGGCGGGTTGCAGTCTTTTACCCGTACCACCAGTTCACGCGCACCCAGCTCAAAACAGATGAGAACCATACAGGACTCTGCCTGGGCTGCCGGACAGTATTTCACACTGTTGGTGCAGGCCTCCCCCACGGCAAGCTCCACGGCATCGGCAAAGGTGCTTGCCAGCTGCTGATCCGCACCCTCCACCTGACGGTAGTAGGCCTTGGCTATTTCGGCGGCTGCAATGGTGCCCAGCTGGGCCTGCACCAGGGTGGCAGAAATTGTTAACCGGATCTCTTCCATTACGTTTTCCGGCGGGCTAGTTTGACGCAAAGCTGCGTTCTGCAGCAGTGCTGTTGTCATATATCTCAAAGATGCGATGGAGCCTGGTCAGTTCGAATACCGCCCGCACCTTGTCAGTCAGGGTTGCCACCTTGATATCGCCCCCCGCCTGCCGGACGCGCCTCAGAAACGCGACCAGGCAACCAAGCCCGCCAGAATCGATATACTGTACCTCCGCCAGGTCGATAACATAGTTCACCGGTTGCTCGGTCGGCAGGGTGTCGATCATCTGCCTGAACTCAGGCACCACGCTGGAGTCGAATCTTCCTGAAAGAGCGATGGTGGTCACGCTTCCACTGCTGGTCATCTCTATTTTCATTTTTTCATCCTCCGATGAGTGAGTACATGCCATTTCTGCCAGGCACCTATTTATCTCTTTGTATATTCAGTATAGCTGGTATACAGCTGTTCCTTACATCCCAGATCATTTGTGTTGCTAGGTCAGCGCCCTGGAGAAAAGTATTTTGAGCAGCACCCTGCCATCCCGGCCGAAACCGTTTTGCGCCGCGTAAAACCGCTCTGTGACTTCGGCCTCCCGGGAGTCGGCAGCCACGCCCTCCGCTTCGGAATAGCCGAAAACACCGGGGGAGTAGTCCTGAAAATCAGCCACGATCTCCCGGTTGACAGTGGAATCTTCCAGGAGCCGGTTTCCCACCAGCCGCAGCCTGCCGAGAAGAACCAGGGGCAGAAGCGGATATCGGTCGAGAAAAAGCAGGGAAAACATTCTGCCCGCCAGGGACGTACCGCTCCCGGCGATACTCCTGACAGTGAACGTTTCCAGGCGGCTGTTGCGCAGATAGGTAACCTCCTCCCGAATCCAGTCGCCCTGCATCTTTCGTATCGCCGCCAGTAGAAAATAGGGAACGCTCAAGACAAGAGTCAGGACAAAAGCTGCCAGGCTATGCACAAAAAATCGCAGGCCGGGCACAGGCAGGCGCTGATGTACCGAGGAGAGCAGGAAAGCATCTTCCACCTCCATGTCCACCGCCTCCCCGTAGGCAAAGAGCCGCTTCCCCCTGATCATTTTTCTCTTAAAACTCAGGTTTCGGCCCAGATAGCTGCCGTCCATGAGCACGCTCTCTTCAACAACGGTGCCTTTGTCCACGATGACATCGTTGCCGACGACCGCCAGCGGTCCCACCACGGCGTCTCCAAGAATCCGCACATTGTTGCCCAGGATCACCGGCTCGTGAATGGTGACGTCCTTGCCGATCTCCACATTCCTCCCCAGGATCACCCCTTTTTCTATCCCGTATCCAGGCAGTACGTAATGCTGCTGCTCCGCCGAGAGTATCTGCATGGAGATCTGGAAGATGTCATCGAGGCATTCCAGCGGTGAGAGGGCGAAGTCGACCTCCAGCAGCACGGACGAGATGTTTCTCAAGCTCTGCCTGTCGGGAGCGTAGAGCACGGAACCCGTACCACAGTTTATTATGCCGCAGCCGCCGGCACCCATCTGCCAACCATCGAAACTTCCAGCTTTATCGTAATGGATGAAGAACAGGCCATCCATGATCAACAGCGGTCCATCCGCACAGTATTGGCTGTTCTTGTCCAGGATCTGTTCCAGGGTATCGCCTGCCCTGATGCTCCCGTAGCTGACATCGATCCCCCAGCGGCTGCCCGAGCCGAAATAGCTCTCGACACCATTCCCCTGCTCGTCCAGGGCCAGTCGCACTTCCGAACAGCCGTGGAGAATGGCAAAGTCGACCAGGTACTCCAGAAGGGGTTTGTTGCAGATGGGAAACAACCCGGGATGACTGTCCGGTGTCACCTGCCGTAGCCAGCCACAATCCTTTTCTCGCATTATGATAAGCGCCTTCATCTCAAAAATCCTCACGGTCGATGGGGTTGCCGGTAAACGATGCTACTGCTTCAGCCGGGGTCAGATACAGGCTGAACAGCTTGTCAGCCCGGGTAATCTCCAGCATCATCCTGACCTTGGGCGAAACCCCTGCCAGCCGCAGATCGCCGCCTCTTGATAAGGCCGACTTGAGGCCGGAGATCAGTGCTCCCAGGCCACTTGAATCCATGTACTCAAGTTCCCGGCAATCGAGAACAAGCCGCTTAGAAGACTTGAGGCCGCTCTCCAGCCCCTCACTGATCATCGCAACCTCAGCGCCGGCCATGCGTCCGGAGACCGAGACAACGACCGCCTCGCCCTGGTGATTGTGTAACTCGACATTCATGTCAGTAGGCTCCTTTACCGGTTAAAACCGCAGGTATTGTCTTGGCCAGGATGATGATATCCTTCCACAGACTTGTGCTTTGAATGTATTGAACATCTAAGTGAACCTGGCCGGAGAAGGGGATTTCGCTCCTGCCGCTGACCTGCCAGATGCAGGTTATCCCCGGTGTCACGTGCAGCCGTTTGCGCTGCTCCAGGCTATACTTCTCCACTTCCCCGGGCAGGGCCGGCCTTGGCCCGACAAGGCTCATATCCCCGAGCAGCACGTTCAGCAGCTGGGGCAGTTCATCTATGCTGAATTTGCGGATGAACTTTCCGGTCCTGGTGATCCTGGGATCTGCCTTTATCTTGAAGATGACCCCGTCACTGGACTCATTCCGGTCCTCAAGCCGGCTTTTCAGCCTGTCTGCACCGGCCACCATTGACCGAAACTTGTAAAACCTGAAAAACCTGCCGTCCTTGCCGACCCGCAGCTGGCTGTAGAGCACCGGTCCCCCGCTCTCCAGCCGAATGGCGATGGCGGTGAATATAAAGACAGGGGCCAGAAGAACCAGAAGCAACAGGGAGCAGAGAACGTCAAAGGCCCGCTTGACAATCCTGGTGACGCGTATGCTCTGACGCCAGACCACTATCTTCACCCTGTACCTCTTCCCCGTTTTGCCCGTTAACGTCCTGGCTACACTATCAGCCAGTTCCGTTCTCTGTTTCCTGTTCACGCTCATTTTGCCTGCCTCTTATCCCTGGTGTTGCTCCCCGCACCTTTTGCCTTCCAGAGCAGAACCCGGAACACAAACAGCGGATTGCCGATGATATAGCGACGCCACATGCGTCCCGGTTCCTGCAGCAACCTGTACAGCCACTCCAGCCCCAGCTCACGCAGCCAGCGAGGCGCCCGCCTGATGTTGCCTGAGTAAAAATCAAACAAGCCACCGACCCCCATCACCACTGCTGCCGAAAGGGATGACCTGTTTGCAGAGATCCATTTCTCCTGCAAGGGCGCTCCGAAAGCCACCAGCACGATGTCAGCCCCCGAGCGGTTGATCGCTTCCACCACCTCTTCGCTCTCGAGGCGCTTGTCGAAGTAGCCGTGATGGGTGCCCGCCACAGCGACTCCATACCGCTCCTGCAAGCGGACTTTCACATCGTCCGCCACCCCCGGCCTGGCTCCCAGAAGAAAGAGGGAGAGCCCGTTTTGAACCGCCATCTCACAGAGAAACGGCAGCATGTCGGTTCCGTTGATATTCTCTTTCAAGGGAGAGCCTAGGATCCTGCAGGCGATGGCGAGGCCGATACCGTCCGGAAAGACATGATCAGCTCGCTGCAACACCTCCTTGTAGGCGGGATCGGTCACGCTCTTGTTGAGGCAGTCGGGATTGACGAAAAAGAATGAAGTCGAAGCCTTTGTATTTATCGCTACTCCCTGAACCACGGCCATGGCCTCACGCATGCTCAGGTTAGAAAACCTCACCCCCAGAAGATTCAGGTTGCTCTCTGCCGGCTGAGTGGTGTTGCCCAGGAAATGTGTTGGAATTGCGCGCAGCAGGATCAGGATGTCTGACAGGGCATCGCGGCTGAAACAATATTCCCACTCCGTCGCCAGAAATCCTTCATGGCCAGTGTTACTGTTCTTGCGCACCTGCCAGAGCGAGATAATTCCCGGCTTGATGGTGTTCAAGTAGCCGTGTTTCGGAGATGGATGGCTTTCCGATACAGCTCTCATTTTGGCACCGATCAGAGACAGCTTTCCTGTAAGAACCTGGAAATAGAGAGCGGTACAACTCGCCGGATACCAACCCACATTAAAATAGCGAATGGTCTGGGGAAATCCCCCGTATCCGATAATCAGCTGTTCACGAAACACCTTCCTGCCAGTCACCACCCGCACGATGAGTAGCAGGAGCAGCAGCGGTAGTGCCAACAGTAGGCTCACAAATAGACTGATACTAAGCTCAAGAAGACGAAGGAGCGCACCTGCCACCCAATTGCCCGCCAGCACTCTCGCCCTTGCACCAAGGTGCCTGTGTGAGGACGTTAGAGTTGCCTTAAGCCTTGTGCTTTCAGCCACTCGTTCTTCGATGTTCTTGTTCATTGCCATGGTGTCGCCTCTGCGGTTTGGGCTGTGTTTACCCGAGCCATTGTTCCTACTTGTCGAAGTACAGGCAACACCTGTGCCAGCATGGCTGAATCGATCTAACAAGCTGTTATGTCATATCTAAAAAAGAACTGGGGGAGAGAGATCGAAGATCCTTCATTTCAGATTGAGAGAACCACCGGGTGGCTTTCTCTTCTTTTGAAAGAAAAAGTGACTACAGTTCTGGAAAATGACCGGAATTACACCTATGCTTCAGCTATCACCTGGAAAAAAATGTTCCCACGCGAGCAGCAGCCTGAACCGGAACACACACCGCACAAAGAAGATATGCCTGAACTCCAGATGTTCTCAATCCTGATAATCGACGACGAAGAAGCGGTGCTCAGCTCGCTCAAGCGCTTCTTCGGACGCTATAACTACCAGCTGCACACGGCGATTAGTGGTGAAGATGGATTAGCGGTCCTCGAATCAACCCCGGTGGACCTGCTCATTCTCGACCTGAAGATGCCGGGCATGGATGGCTTCACTGTGCTGAAAAAAGCCCGGGAACTCATCCCGAATTTGAAGGTGATCATCCAGACCGGTCACGGCGGGGTTGCGGAAGCGGTGGAGGCCTTAAAGCAGGGAGCCTCTGATTTTCTCGAAAAAGGCGGCTCCCCGGAGATTCTCAAAACACGGGTAGGCCGGATCTATGAGATCTGGCTCCTGGAGCAGAAGAACAGGGAGTTGCAGGACAGGCGCGAACAGCGATTTGATTTCGATCAACTGGTGGGGAGTTCGCTCAAGATGACGCAACTCAAGGATATGATCATCAGGGTGGCCCCCACCGACACCACCGTGCTGATCCAGGGGGAGAGCGGCACCGGCAAAGAACTCGTAGCCAGGGCGATTCACCACCACTCGGACCGTTCCCGCCACGCCTTCGTCCCCGTCGACTGCGCTTCAATCAGCGAAACGGTGATCGAGTCCGAGCTCTTCGGCCATGCCAAGGGCGCCTTCACCGGCGCAGACTCTGCCACCACGGGGCTGATCCGCGCCGCCGACAAGGGCACCCTGTTCCTCGATGAGATTGGTGAGTTGTCGATGGTTGTCCAGGCCAAGTTCTTACGAACCATACAGGAGCGGATCGTCAGGCCGGTCGGCTCCACCAAAAGCCACCCGGTCGATATCCGCATCATCGCCGCCACCAACCGCAACCTGTTCGAAGAAGTGAGCGAAGGGGGCTTCCGCCAGGACCTGTTCTACAGGCTCAGTACCATAACCCTGACCTCGCCGCCGCTTAGGGAAAGAGAGGAAGATATCCAGCTGCTCGCCAACCATATCCTTGCCAACTCCAAAAAACCGGAGCAGGCAGAGATCACCATTCAGCCAGAGGCCAGGAAACTACTCGAACACTATGACTGGCCCGGCAATGTCCGGGAGCTGGAAAATGTGCTCAAAGGGGCGTTGGTCTTTGCCGATGAAAACACCATCAAGCCGGAGGATCTCCCGCCCAACCTGGGCGGCCACAGTGCCCCCCAGACCGCTCCACCACACTCAGGCACGCTGGCCTCCTATGAACTGGAGGCGATAAAAAACGCCCTCTCTCTCTCCGGCAATAACCGCAGAAAAGCAGCGGAAATACTCGATATCGCCGAGGCCACCTTATACCGTAAGATCAAGCTCTACGGTTTATAGCTGTGTGGTCTGTCCCCACTGATAAGCAGGATCAGGGACTTCCTCCTGGGCCTAGGCAGAAGACATCATCGGGAATAGGTAGGTGGAAAAACATCCTGACCCAAAAGTGATAAACGAGCACAAGCAGATTCTATTTCAGTTGCCTTGACATGGTCACTTAACCTAAACAACCATGCTTACTAGCGCCAACTGTCAAGCTCGATAATCTTTTGGGTCAATTCCGTATTTCTTCAGGCGATAGACCAGGGTAGAGCGGGGCATACCGAGTAACCTTGCGGCACCGTTCTCACCTGCCACCATGCCCTTGGCTGTGATCAGCGCTTGTATCACGTGGTTTCGTTCTGCCTGCTGCATGGTTCTGAAATCTGCAGGTTCAGTGGCTGATGCTGCAGAGATGGACAAAGTCTTCTCAACATCCAGTGGATTGATCTTTCGGCCAGGCTGGAGGATAATCAGCCGCTTGACGAGGTTTTTCAATTCACGGATATTCCCAGGCCAATCGTAACTGGTGAGCATGTCGAGGACTTCGTTACTGTATATTGGTGCAGGCCTTCGCATCGCCTCCGCTTCGAAGTTATTGATTCGATCAATCAGTAACGGAATATCCTTGCGGCGCTCCCGCAAGGACGGCACCCGTATGGTCACCGTCTCTAGGCGGTAGAAGAGGTCCTGCCTGAACTGGCCATTGCGTACGCTATCCATCAGGCTGACATTGGTGGCTGCAATCACACGAACATCAACGGGTATCGTCAAACTTTCCCCAACCCGCTCAAATCGGCGTTCCTGAAGAACCTGCAGCAACTTGGCCTGCAAGGATAAAGGGAGTTCTCCTATCTCATCGAGAAAAATGGTCCCTCCGTCTGCCAGCTCAAATCGCCCCATTCGGCGTTTTTCAGCGCCAGTGAAGGCCCCCTGGGAATGACCGAAGAGTTCGCTCTCGAACAGTGACGAGGTCAGGCCGGGGCAATTGGTTTTCACAAAGAGGCGGTCCTTTCTGTGACTTTTCTCATGGATCAGCCGTGCAAGAAAGTCCTTCCCTGTACCTGTTTCACCTGTCAGCAGAATGTTTTCATTGGTCGTGGCAACCTGTTCGATAATCTCCATGATATTAGCCATAGCTTCGGACTGGAAGATAAAACCGTCCGTCCTGTAATCAGTGCTGTTTTCGAGCAGGTACTCTTTTTCCTCTCGCAGATGCCGGTTAGCCTGTTTGAGCGAGATATAGGCGAGCATGTTGTCGACCGCAATGGCGATTTGCTTGGAGACGGCACCGAGAGCCTCCTGCAGCTCTGAGCTACCTGAAGGTTTGCTCCTGTAGCTAAAGTGGAGGGTACCGAGTATCTGGTCTCTGACGATGAGAGGGAAGGCGTAAATGGAGATAAGCCCAGCGTTGACCAACTCGCCAATGGAATCCAGATCCGTATATTTGCGCAGATCATCAAAGAAGACCGGCTTCCCTGTAGAGATAATCATCTTGGCGATTGCACCATCTGCAAGAGGTCGGGATACCAGCGACAGCACTCCTTTTGCCTGCACTCCGTCTGCGGCTGCAAAATAACTCAGGCATTGTTTGTTGGAGTCATATTGAAAGATAGTCAGTCGGTCATGATGAAAATGCTTTCGCAACTCCTTGGAAAGGCATTTGAACAGATCATCCCGTGTCTTCTGGGTGGCGATTGCATTATTGATCTCGAGAAGAAGTTTATAACGCGTCTCTGCATTCCACTGCATTGGCTTCACCAAAAATTCTTTGTTTCTCATAGAGCTACCTGTCCAGCTCTGAAAGGTCTTACACAAAAAACCGCCACCGCACAAGTCCAATGTCGAACACCATGTTCACTATTGGACACCGCAATTGGACACCAGGGAACTACACCATCCCCTTTACCACCTATATTCAACCACATAGTATTTTCATGAGCTTTGGCCCGGTTCTTGCCATTTGAGGGTGTTGAAAGACATTGAGGCACATTCGTAGATAGCTCAAGAAATCTGTTTACCCAATGTTGCTTCCGAAAAAATCACGGAAGGTCATGATCCTCCATAAATGTTCATGGCGCTTCCGAATGGCGTAGACCGGTATGAGGGGAGTTTCCCCTCGATATGATTCATATGCTCAAAATGAGAGAAGGAAATATGACAGAGTTTGATTATCAGCTTGTGGAAGAAGCTGCTAAAGAAACATACATACGGGCACTTTGTGACTTGCCAACCGATGTACGTGAAGCTTTGAAACGGGCGTACGATAAAGAGACCAACCCAACCGCACGAGAGATTTTCAAGGCAATTTTCCGGACAATTGAAGTTGCCGATCAGGGAAAGACTCTGATTTGCCAGGATACCGGCCTGCCGATTTACATGCTGAAGATTGGCTCAAAGTTTCCATGGAACGGTTATGAGATCAAAACACGGCTGACCACAGGGGCCAAGAGGGCAACGCAAGAGTTTCCGTTCAGAGGCAGCTCCACCCATCCCCTGACCCGGATCAACCCCCAGACTTCAGTCGGTGAAGGCCTGCCGGTAATTCACTACGACTTCGTCGAAGACTCTGACTGTCTTGAAATCCTGATGGTCCCCAAAGGATCAGGCTCCGAAAACATGAGCAAGATGAAAATGTTCTATCCGGCAGATGGAGTTTCTTCACTTAAAAAATTCGTTATCGATACCGTTTTTGAAACCGGAGCGAATCCATGCCCCCCGGGCATCATCGGTATTGGTATTGGCGGAACCGCAGACTTGGTCATGAAACTCGCCAAGGAGGCCATAGTTCGCCCTGTTGGTGAGCGACATCATGATCCGCAGATCGCCGCAATGGAAGAAGAACTGGAAGAGGCCATTAACTCAATGGACCGCGGGCCAATGGGTCTTGGTGGCAAAATTACGACCCTGGCTGTCCACATTGAGACCGCCTACACCCATATCACCCAAAATCCGATTGCCATCAACACCCAGTGTTGGCCGGCCCGCCGCTCGAGGGCCAGGATCTACCCGGATGGCAGAATCGAATACGGTTACTGATTAAATCAAGCACAGGGAGTACAGACCAATGGCAGTTCACAACCTTACTACGCCATTTACAGATGAAATGATTCACGAACTCCATGTTGGAGATACCGTTTATTTTGATGGCACTCTTTTCGGAATTCGAGACCTTACCCAAATATACATGTTCGATCAGAATCATGAGCCGCCATGTTCTCTGGCGGGTATGCCCGCAATTCACACCGCGCCCAGCCTGAAAAAGGTTGGCGATCGCTGGGAGAAGATTTGTGTGGGTACAACCACCAGCACCCGTATGGAGCGTTTTTCTCCTGAGTTGATCGGCACCTATGGCGTCAAGGCCATAATCGGCAAGGGCGGGCTTTATAACGGCAGCCTTCAGGCCATGCAGCAGCACAAAGCCGTCTATCTTGCAATCGTTGGCGGTTCCGCAGCGCTTGAAACCCTCCAGGTTGAGGAGGTTGAGGAAGTCTATTGGGAGCACCTGCACCCAGAGGCACTCTATAAATTTCGTGTAAAAGGGTTCGGGCCTCTCACAGTGGGCATGGACAGCCACGGTCGCCATCTTTTTGAGGAGGTCAAAGAGAACACCCGTAGGAAGTTGCCCGATATCTACGAGAAGCTGGGAATCGTGGAATGATTTCCCACGCATCAGCCTGCCCCGCCAATACAACAGCAACAACCGGGGATAACAAAGGTAATTTTTTTCCGTGCGGCAGGTCTGTCAGAGCACTGGTACCAAACCTGATAAGTCCGCGGCACTTCGATATAGAGGTTATGAATAAAGCAGTTCAATGTTGCGGAGAGCCCGGTTATATTGGCTCTCAATAAATTTCATTTTATCTTTACAAAGGTGGGAGAATGAGAAGGATAGGCACAGAAGTATCAGGGGTTGGCCTGACCACAAAAAGAGGTGTGAGGTGGGAAATATTTATTCCGGCAGCTTCATTTGTTTTTGTGGTCATGGGCTTGGTTGCCGCAGGCGGTGACGTCTACGTGAAAGCGGTGAAAAGTTCATTTGCGGCGATTATTACTCAGGTTGGTTGGATGTTTGGACCTGCAACCATCCTGTTCGTCGGTATTCTGTTTTACTGTATGTTTTCGCGCGTGGGCAATGTGAAAATCGGTGGTGAAAATGCCGAAAAATTACTCAATCCGGCCAGTTTCTTCGGAATAGTCATCACAGGCTTGACCGGTACCGGCTTGATTTTTTACGGTGCCGTTGAGCCAGTTTACCACTTCATGAATCCTCCATCGCATGTCGGTGTGACTGCTGGTACGCCTGAAGCTGCAGTGTACAGTATGGGCCAGACATATATGCACTGGACATTTAATGTCTTTGCCATCTATGCACTGTTGTCTCTTACTGCCGCTTTAGTCATCTACAACCTCAAGTACACTTTCTCGGTATCATCTCTTTTGCGTCCAATTTTTGGAAAATATGTGGATGGCATTGGTGGCTTGATCATCGACTTGCTGCTCATTTTTGCAATGGTACTCGGTAATGTATATTCCTTGGGGCAGGTGCTTATTTCGGTAGGCTCTGGTAACGAATATGTTTTTGGCCTGACGAAAAACGGAATGCAATATTTTCTCATCTCCGGTGGCCTCATAACCGTAAGCTTGCTGTGTCTTAAGAGTGGTATCGCCAAGGCAGTGAAAAGTGTTGCAAATTTTAATATGTACATTTTTTACGGCATGCTGGCTTTTTTCATCGTTCTCGGGCCCTTTGCCTTGATGTTCGGCCTTGCCAGTGAAGGTTTCGCCTATTATCTCGACAATCTCTTTTCTCTTTCATTTGTAAATGGTGTTGCCTCCGGCGAGAGATGGCCATCCATCTGGACCATCGCATTCTATGGCTCATGGGCTGGTGTGGGCCCTATTGTGGCCCTATTCCTGGGTAAGATCGGTAGGGGCTACACCATTCGCCAATACCTGTACTGCATATTCCTGGGCGGTATCGCTTTTTACATGTTCTGGTTTGCTGTATTCGGTGGTTCCGGTATCCAGGCTGAGATGAACTTCGGTGATATATATTCCACCGTAAAAGAGAAAGGATTCGAGCGAGGTATCTATATTCTGTTCAGTCATTATCCGCTGGGCATGTTGATGAGCACGGTTTACATCTTTGTCTCTCTGCTGTCTTTCGTGACCACCATGACCGCCAAGATTGACGCGATGTCCGGTATGTGTATGCGTGGCATCAACGCAGACAACCTTGAAACCCCATTCCTGATGAAATTATGGTGGGGAATTTACGCAGCGTTCATGGGGTGGGCCTGCGCGACCTTCCTCGGCTTTGACGGAGTACGTATGTTTGCTGGTTTTGCCGGTGTTGCCGGTATGGGCATCACAGTCCTGACAGCGTTTAGCCTGATGTGGATGCTTCAGCATGTGCAGCATCGTGAGGACGGTACATCAATTCTGGATGAAACTACCTTTAAGGACAGTTTTATTTCTAAAATCGGTAAAAGGGAGCAGTAATCATGATTGAACAAGATTCCCTGGGAACATTAGAAACACCTGATAATGTTTACTACGGTCTGTACTCCATACGGAGCCAGGAACTGAATGTCACACCATATCGATCCGTAAACGTTATACCGGAGTTTATCAAGACTGTTTACTTTGTGAAAAAGTGTTGCGCACTGGCCAATATCGAAATCGGTGCGTTGCCGGAAGACCTGGGTCATGCGATTGTCCAGGCTGCCGAGGAAGGCATGGAGGGCAAGTTTGACGCTCATCTCATTGTTGACCTCTATCAAGGCAACGGGGATGTGGCCACCATAATGAACATCAATGAGATCCTTGCCAAAAGGGCCAACGAGATTCTTACCGGAAAAATTGGCTACGAGCGGGCAAAACCCAATGATCACGCCTCATGCAATCAGGCGACCACGGATGCGTTGATGTCCGCTGCCAGAATCAGCTTTTATGCCTACATAGAAAAGCTGCAAAAAATTCTGCAGGAACTCAGCAATGAATTTGCCGCAAAGTCCATCGAGCATGAGCAGACCATCCGGGTCGGCCGGACAGAGTTGCGAGATGCGCTGCCAGTCACCTTCGGGCAGACTTTTTCAGCTTACCGTGACGTTCTGGCTCGGCTGGTGAAACAGGGTGATGTGGTCAAGAAAGAATTGCAGACTATCCCACTGGGCGGCGCAGCCATCGGCAACGGCATTGGCTCCAGCCCTGATTTTGGTGACTGCGCGGCAGCAATTGTCTCCAGACTGATGGGCGTGGAGTTTCATTGCCCGGATAACTACTTTGACATTGTGCAAAACTGTGATCCGGTGATGCAGGTAGCGAACTATCAGCAGACCGTGGCTGCTACAGTGACCAAGATTGCCAAGGATATTCGCCTGCTGAGTTCCGGCCCTCACGCTGGTCTGAATGAGGTAAGGTATCCGGCTTGCGCCCCAGGTTCCGTCACTTTTCCAGGTAAGACAAACCCAGTAATCGAAGAGTTGGTCATCCGGGTGAATATGCGAGTTGGGGCAAACTCGGGAATGGTTGCAAAAGGACTTGAGAATAGTGAGCTTGAGTATAACTATCTCGAAAGTTTCATGAATATAGCAGTGATGGAGTCCTTTGAGATTATGTGCACAACCTATAAGGTTCTGCTCGAAAAATGTATTGCTCCACTTGAGGTAAATACTGAAGTTGCAAGAAAATATGCGGAATCGACCAATGCTCTGGCAATTTTTCTTACGCCAGTCTTCGGTTATGCCAAAGCCACCAAGGTGGGCGTCCGCTGTTATAAAGAAGGGCTGTCAGTGAAAGAGGCGGTGGTTGCCGAGGAGTTCATGACCGCAGAAGAAGCCGAATACTTCCTGAATCCTATCAACTACACGGATAACAAAAAATACTTTTCCCTCCTGAAGGAAGCAAAGACCAAATTCAAACCTGTAGATTAAGGTTCGAACCCCCTAGTTGCTTCTGGAAAAAGCATCAGCCAGTGTATTCCTCTTCTACACAGGCTGATGCTTTTTTTTTTACGGATACCGCCCAGCCAAAGTGAGCTCTTCAAGTGACAGCAAGATGGCTGGGAAGATTGGACAAGTCGTTAAAGTGGAGTCAAAAGATCGGAGGAAAGTAACAAAAACACTCAACATCGCAGAGGCCTCCTTACATTGAAAGATCAAGCTCTACGGCTTATAGATGTCTGGTCTTGCCCCGCTGCCTACTAGTGACTCTTAACAGCCCTCTCACCGCAAAATCAACCACATGAACAACAACATGCACGGTCTGTAGGGGATATGTAATACCCTGCTGCTATTCTGGTCATTGTCTTCATATCAACTTTCTTTTTCATTGCGCGAGAGATGCGTATCGGCCCCCCCAGAGGCTGGTACGCATTTCTTGTTTGCGGCATTTAGGCCCTCTGTTGTCTGTTCTAGAAGTTCCCATAAACTCAAACGCCCAATTCAAGCAAGATACATCACTTGTAGAAATCTGGGCTCGATCTGACACGCACGGGCAACAAGGTTTTAATTTAAACTGACAATTTACCTTTGAGCCACCACACCAAGATTTTCAGTTTGTATACGTAACAACCCCGTTTTTTCATGTTGAATTAAATGGTTGTGTACCTTTATTATCCCTGCAGATCAGCTTTTAAGTCAATATGTTTATCATGGTATGGCCGTCCTTTAGCGGACAA